>ERZ857785.1-NODE-1-length-694467-cov-13.203938_pt1 | contig 694467 bp, 556 predicted proteins | sample MGYA00519763_ERZ857785 | MGnify/ENA primary metagenome ERZ857785 (study PRJEB31778, sample SAMEA3449365) | human gut metagenome | biome: human gut; feature: human-associated habitat; material: faeces | place: United Kingdom | collected 2010/2012 ...
CCACGTCCATGCCCACGGTGCCGCCCCAGGTGGTGAGCTGGTAGCCGCTTTCATCTCCCTTGGTGTCCAGTTTGGCGTAGGAGCCCGTGCCTTCCATCCACATGTGGAAGTAGGGGAGGTCTTCGTTGACGTAGGCGGGGTTGACGCCCATGAGGGTGGTGCGGTTGCGGATCCATCCCATCTGGTCGCGCAGGGCGTCCTTCTGGGCCGTTCCCAGCGCGTTGACCGTGCTGCCTGCCGCAGCTGCCATGGAACGTGCCGCCCGGGAGGTGTTGCCGGACTGGATGTCGTTTCTGACGGCTTCCCTCAGGTCACCGAGCTGCGTGCCTTTCGGCGCGTTGCCGCGGTTGTTCCAGAGCAGGTTGGCCCCCGCTTCCGAGTTGGCCGTGTTGGCCGCGTCCATAAAGGCGTTCTCCGTCTTGACCATGCCCGTCACCACAATCTTGCCGCCTTCCGTCCGGATGCCGAATTCCTGGTAGTAGAAGTCAAAGTAGCCGGAGGCGTCCACCGTGGCTCCGTTGGCCGAAACCGTTCCGGCTCCCGTCGCGTCCACCAGCGTGAAGTTGAGGTTGGCCGTCGGGTCCGCCGGATCGTCGTAGTCCCCCAGGCTTCCCAGGGAAACGGTAGTTCCGTCCAGATTGACGTCTCCGGCCTGCACGGTGATGACCGGGCTGGAGAAGAGGTCGTCACGGTTGGTGTTGATGACCAGGTCCAGATGGGAGTTTTGCAGGTTGAGTCCGTTGGCGACGGTGAGCGTCGTGTTGACCGCTCCGGTTCCCTCCCCTACCGGACTCAGGCGCACATGGGCGCCGCTTGCCGCCGTGAGGCTCTTATAGGTAACGGAGCCGTTGCCGCCTTCCGCTCCCGTCAGTTCCAGCGTGCCCTTGGTGACGCTGAGGGCCTGCCCGATCGCGCCGTTCCCCTTCAGAACCTGCGTGCCGGTGCCGTTCATGGTGATGCTGCCTTCCCCGCTGAGGGTGCCTTCATACAAGGCATTCCCGGCGGTGGTGATTTCCAGGGCAGACCCGTTGTTCAGCGCGCCGGTTCCCGTCAGGCCGGAGATGGTGTTGGCCGCGTTGCCGAGTTCCAGCATTCCGCTGCCGTCCAGGTCCACCTGCACGCCGTCAAGCTTGGAGGTGCCGTTGAGCGCGAGGGAGGCGGTGTCCGCCACATGGAGCACGCCGGTTCCGGAAACGGTGCTGTTGGAAAGTTCGGAGCCGGCTCCCGTAAGCGTGAGCGTGCCGTTTTTACCGATGGCGAGGTTGCCGCCGTTGCCTTCATCCGTGAGCGTTCCCGCTTGCGTTTTTCCAGTGATGTCCAGGGAGGAAAGGTCTCCGGAGTTGGTGGAGTTGAGCCTGATGGAGCCCAGGTCCGCCGTGCCGGAGAGGATAAGGCTGCCGTCCTGCATGTCCAGCGTGCCGCTGGTGTTCAGGGTTCCGGCGAGTTCCAGGGAGCCTTCTCCCGTTTTGGTAATGTTGGCCGTGCCGCCGTTGATGGTTCCGGAGTACTTCGTATCGGGACCGGACGTATTCGGATCTGTTCCCAGCAGCTCGTTGTTCAGGATGACGGATGCCGTCTTGTCGTTCGTGCTGGTGATGTTGATGACGCCGGAGGCCGCGCCGGAGAGGTTGTTAATCGTCAGGCCGTCAGCCGTATCGTCCACGCCCGGGAGGTTGAGTGCGAGGTTGCCGTCCACGATGACCGCGCGGTACGGGTCGAGTTCGGAGTTGCTGGAGACGGTTTTGTCTTCACTGCCTACCGCGTAGATTTGCGTGGCGTCACCGGTGATGCCGATGGAGCCGCCGTTGATGCCCGTGACGGCAAAGCCGAGGGTTTCCAGCAGCGGGTTGAAGACGGCCGTGCCGTAGCCCAGCGCTCCGTTCGTGAGGTTGAGCCACGCGGTGCGGTCGCCCGCTCCCCAGCCCTGCATGGCATTGATGAGGTCGGCGGAGAGGGTGAGGGTGAGGGTTTCAATTTCCAGCTGGGTGCCGTCCGCGTCAAATTGGATCATGGAGGTGCTTCCGGCCAGGTCCTGTGTTTTGGAGACGTTGCCCGTTCCCACCACCAGGCTGGCACTGTCCAGGCTGGCGGCGCCGTTGAGGCCGCTGATGACCGTTCCGGCGTCCGTCATGCCGATGGTTTTAAGCGAGGAGCCGGAGAGGCCGCCCAGCGAGATGGAAGTGACGCCGGAGGCCGCGTTGACGGTAACGTTTTTGGTTCCTTTGTGGTTGTTTCCTCCCGTGAGGGTGCCTCCGGTGATGTTGAGCGCTCCCTTGTAGCCGTCCGCCGTGAGGGCGAGCGTGCCGGAGGTGAGCGTGACCGTACCCGTGTAGCCTGCGCTGGCGTTGCCGAGCGTGAGTGTGCCCGTGCCGGTTTTCAGGAGGCTGCCAGTGCCGCTGAGCGCGCCGTTGAGGGTGATGCTGCCGCCCGTAGTGTCCACGGTGGCGGTTTTGCCGGAGGCGGCGTTGAGGAGGACGCTGAGGGAGGCGCTCCAGTCCGCCGTGGAGTTGAGCGTGCCTTCTCCCAGGGTGAGAGTGCCGGAGGCGCCGGTGATGTCACCGCCCAGCGTGAGGGTTCCGTTGCCGGCCAGCGTGATGCCGGAGTTGGAGTCGTTTTCCAGGTTGATGCCGCCCAGGACGGCCGTGCCGCCGTTGATGTTGAGGTTGCCGGCCAGGGCTCCCTGGCCGTTGGCCCCGCCCAGCTTGACGCTGGTGCTGGTGAGGGTGACGCCCGTGTTGACGTTGACCGCGGAGGCTTGCGTGTTGCTTCCCATGGTGCCGCCGCCGATTTGAAGCGTGGCGATATCAAGGTCTTTCTTCAAGTCCAGCGTCACGCCGTACGTGACGTCAATGAGGTCGGCATTCAGCGTGCCGTTCACCGTGACGGTGCGGTTGGCCGTGGCCGCTCCGTAGCCGGAGAGGACGATGCTGCCTCCGGCATTGGAGAGCGTGCCGTTGAGCGCGTCATGGCCGTTGGCCGCCTTGACGAGCAGGGAGCCCCCGTCCGTCTTGGCGAGCGTGCCGCTGATGTTTTTGAGTACGCCGGAGAGGGCGATTTCATTGCCTCCGGAGAGCTTGAGGGTGGAGCCGCTGGCCACCGTCACGGTTCCGGAGAGAATCTTGGTATTGGCGATGTTCCCCAGCGCCACGGCTCCATTCCCGGAGATGTTCCAGTTGAGGGACAGGAAGCTGTCCTGCCCGGCCGTGTCCACCGTCAGCGTGGTGCCGGTTCCGGAGGCAGCCAGCTTGACCGCGTCCCCGGCGTTTTTCTGCACCATGGTCTGCGTCAGCGTCACGTTCCCGGAGGCCTGCAGGGTGCCGCCGCCGAAGATGATGGAACCCGTTCCCAGCGCTCCGTCTCCGTTGATGTCCACAATGCCCCCTTCCAGGGACGTGGAGCCTCCGTAGGTGTTCGTGTTGCGGATTTGCAGGGTGCCGTCCCCCCTCTTGGTCAGGATGGTCGTGGCGCCCGTGATGTGCCCGTCTCCCTGGAAGGTGTAGGTGTTGTCCGCGCCGCTGTTGCTGACGACGATGGAGGAGGGAGCCACGTCTCCCGTAATCGTCACGGTTTTGTTGGCTGCCGTGTTGTCAAAGAGCAGGGGCTGCCCGTCCGTGGTCGCCGGCGCGGAGCCGCTTCCGCCGTAGGTCCAGTTGCTCACGTCGCCCGCGCTCCATGTTCCGGCGTCCGCCGTTCCGTTCCAGGTGAGCATGTTCGCGGAGGACTCAATCTTGAGCTGAAGCGTTTTGCCGTCCGCGGAAAGTCCCAGCGTGTAGGTCAGTTCCGGATGGGCGTCATTGATGAGATCTCCGATGTTGAAGGAGCCGAGCGTGAGCGTTCCGCTTCCCACCGTCAGCAGGGAATAGTCTCCCGCGTCGGTGAGCGTGTCGTAGTTGTTGAGGGTGACGTTGTGCGTTCCGGTGAGCGTCAGTCCGCCGGTGAGCGTCACCAGGGCGTTTCCTCCCGCCGTCAGTCCCGTCATGTCAAAGGTGAAGGAGGAGCCCGCAGCCATGGCCATGTCTCCGGTGACGTTGAGGCGCGAGTAGCTGCCCAGCGTCAGGCTGCCGATGGAGCCGCCGTTGCTGGTGATGGCGCCCGTGGAGAGCGCATCCGCCGTGCCGGCTTTCACGTTGACCGCGTTATTCACCGCATAATTGCCGATGTCCAGCGTCGCTCCGGAGGAGATGGAGACCGTGCTGGTCCCGAACGCCGTAGCGCTTCCCGCCGCCAGCGTTCCGGCTTCCGCATTGGTCGTGCCGGCATAGGTATTGGCGCCGCTGAGCGTCACCTTGCCCGGACCCTTCTGGGTGATGGAACCCGTTCCGCCGATGGCGTTGGCCACCGTCTGGTCCGCATCCACCGCATAGGTCAGGAAGGCGTCTCCATTGCCGCCGAGCGTCACCGCTCCGGAACCCAGGGAGCCGGCTCCCGTCAGCAGGATGGTCCCTTCCTTGATCAGGGTCTGGTTGGTATAATCGCTGGCCTTGGTCAGTTGAAGCACGCCGTTCCCCTGCTTTACGAGGTTGGCGCCGTTGCCTTCCTTGGCTACGATTACATCCAGCTTCAAATCTGCCGTATTAGTATCGTCCAGCGCAAAATTCCCGCGCGCTATGTCAAAGATGACCGTGCCGCCGCGGAGGGTCAGGGCATTCGCCTGACCGGTGGAGGGGGCTCCCTCCGCCACAGAGAAGACGCTCATTCCGGTAGCGGACTGCTGCGTCACAATGGTATTGGTGCCGCTGAACAAGTCGAAGCCGTTTAATCCCCTGCCGGGTATATTCAGAATGACCCGGCTGTTGTTGAACACCATTCTGGTATTGGCCATGGTCGTATTGCCGCCGCCGACATTCCAGGTGCCGTTGTTCAGGGTCAGCGTGCCGAAGTTCCCGCTATTATTGTAGCCGAACGGATCGCCCGCCGTAGTATTCAGCGTGCCGCCGTTCACCATCAGGTTGCCGTAAAGGATGGACTCTCCTCCGTTTCCATTCTTGCCGAGGTTCAGGACCGCGCCCTCGCCCACCGTGGTCAGCGCGGTTTTCGTCTGGGCGGTGGAAACCGTCAGGGCCGTTCCGGCTCCCGACACTTCCAGATTGATGCCGGAGCCGTTGGCCAGATTGGTTCCAAGCGTATTGGCGCCTCCGGAAGCAAAGGCGATCGTGCCTCCGTTAATCGTCGGCATCGTGGCTCCCAGAATATCCGCAATTCCGCCCGTTACGCCGATTTCCAGCCGTCCCGTCCTGTCCACGGTCACCGTTCCGGTCCCCAGGGCCATGTTCGCCTTCACGGCAACGGTTCCTTCCTTGATGTTGACCGCGCCGGAATAATCGTTATTGGAGCTGTTGAAGGTCACTTTTCCTTCACCCAGCTTGGTCATGGCGCCGTTTCCGGAAAGCTTGCCTCCGTTGTTGGTCAGCTCCAGGTCCTGCCCTGCCCCGTTGTTGAAATAAATGGCCTTGGCATTCACGTCCCCCGTCAGGGACGCCACTCCCGTGTGCGTACCGTCAAACAGGTAGGTTGTGGTGTTGTCCACGGCGCCGATCGGGTTGCCGTCCCAGACTACCACGCCGTCCGCCATGCTGACGGAAACGGTCACCGTCTTGTCCCCGGTGTTTACGTTGAAGGTTCCCTGGTACAGGCTGGCCAGCGCCCCGGTCAGGGTCATCGTCCCCGCATCCGCGAAGTTGCCGGCCGTCAGGTTGTCCCAGGAAACCAGCGTATAAGTCCCCGCGGTGATATTCCCGTTAATGTCCAGGCTGACGCCCGCATCCGCGCCCAGCGCCAGGTTGCTCACCGTCAGCGTCGCTCCGTCCGCGCTCAGGGCGCTTCCGTCAACGGCCAGTGAAGCGGCGTTCAGCGTTCCGGTCACGTTCTGCTTCCGCAGCGCCGTCACCTTGGCGGTGGAGGCGTTCAGCGTTCCGGCCAGCGCCGTATCCGCATTCAGGTAAAGGTTGGCTCCGGAAAGGTTCAGCGTTCCGGAAAAACCGGAGACGTCCCCGCCCAGCGTCAGGGCTCCCGCATTGTTGCGGGTATTGACAGCCAGCGTGCCCGTTCCGCCCAGGCCGCCGAGCATCTGGAGGCTGTCCCCGCTCGCGATGGCCGCCGTTCCCGTGCCGGACGTTTCCACGGATACCTTGCCGTTGAGGTTCACGTTCACGGTGGCTCCGTTAAAAATGCTCAGCGCCGTGGCCGCATTCGTCCCTTTCAGGGTGATGTCCCCGTCCAGGGAAACTCCCCCCGTGACGGTATTGGAATTCAAGTTGCTGAACGTCACGGTGACGTTTTTCTCACTGCCGCCCAGCGTTACGTTGCCCTGCCCCCACGGGGTCAGGGTCTGGCCGGAGACGATGGAGGCGTCCCCGATATTGTACGTCAGATTGACCAGGTTGCCCGTTCCGGCTATTTCCGTATCCCCGTCATAGGAATTCTTCACCCAGCCCGTTTTAAAACCCCACCTGTTCCCCCCGGCATCGGAAATGATTTTAAGGCCGCCCGTTCCGGTGATGGTGGATGAAACCGCGGTGGCATTTCCATAAATGGCTCCATTCAGGAAAGCAAATCCTCCTGCGGCATCCAGGACGATTTTCATGTCGAAATTCGCGCCGGCGGCATTTCCGTTCCTCAGATGCAGGGTGGAGCCGTTCCCCATGGTAAGAGTACCCGTCCCCGTCACCTTGGTTCTGGCGCCCGCTACGTCCATCACGGTATTTTCCCCCAGCGTAATGTTCAGGTTGGAGCTCCATGTTCCGGTTTCGTCCGCAAGCATCACGGTGCCCTGTTCCACAACCAGCGTTCCTCCTCCTGAAGCGTTGAAGGAATTAAGGCCCAGCGTTAACGTTCCCGTACCCGTCTTGGTGATGGTGCCGTTGATTCCCCCGTTCAGGGTGGAGTCCCCCGCGCCAATGACCAGGGAACCGGGGCCGCTGTTGGTCAATTTGCCTCCATAAGTGCCGGCCCCCAGCAGGAGGCTGCCGCTTCCCGTACGGGTGACGGTCCCCGTCCAGCCGGCCAGTGAAGCCCACGTTACGGCATTCCCGTTCGTGTCCACCAGAATGGAGTTGGAAGCCAGCGCATCCGTCTTGATCTGGCCGGAGACGTCTGCCGTAATGCCCGTGCCGTACTTGAGCGCGCCTCCATTAAAGATGATGCTGCCGGTGCCCAGCGCGGAGGCATGCTGCATTTCCACCGTGCCGCCGCCCAGCAGGACTTCTCCGGAAAAACCGGCGTTGTCCGTGGCGATGGACAAGGTTCCGCTGCCGGTCTTCTGCAGCTTGGAGCTTCCCACCAGGGAACCGGACCCCGTCCACGTGTAACCGGTTGCCTCAGCATTGACGACGATCAGGCCTGGATTCACCTGTCCGGCGATGTTCACGGTCTGCGGTGCATTGCCTGCTACGTCGCCGAAGATGACTCCGTTGCCGTTGGCAAAAGACAATCCCGCATTCCAGGGGGAATTCCCCGTTCCTCCCACCGTCCACGTATTGTCTCCGCCGCCCGTCCAGGTCAGCGACGTGACCTGCGCCACGACGAATTTCAGGGTATTGTCCGTCGTGCTCCAGTTGCCGATGTATTCGGTCCCCAGCAGAATGGTATTGGCCAGATCCCCGGTGATGCCGCCCGTGGCATTAATCAGATTGTACGTGCCCGCGCTCCAGCTCACGCTGTCGCTATTCTCCAGCAGCAGGCTGCCGTTCACCGTCAGGGCGCCGTTCAGGGCCAGCAGGGGATTGCCGTTCACCGTCATGTGAGTGGCGTCAATCCGCACGGCCGCTCCCAGGTTCAGGTTGCCGGTCATCGTATTCTGCCCCCCAAGGGACAGGACGCCGCCGGTCATGGACAGGCCGGCATTGCTGTCCACGGCGGAGACGTCCAGGCCCGCTCCCGCGGACAGGGAAAGCCCGCCGTACCCCGCGGAAATGCCGCCGATGGCCGCATTCCCCGTTACGGAAAGGTTCTTGTTCGTTCCCATTCCGGAGGCATGGCTGACAATGAGGGTGCCCCCTTTCAGTTCCACGCCGCCCGTGAAGGAAGAGGAATTGGCCAGGGTCAGCGTTCCGGAGCCGTCCTTGATCAAACGCCCGGTTCCACGGAATGCATTGTCACTGCCCGTGATCATGTTCCCTGCTCCGGTAATGGTCAGGGCGCCGTTCAGCTGGATATTATGAGTGTTGTCAGCAGTGATGGACATGGTGCTGCCGGCATTCACCACCTCCACGGCGCCGCCGCCCGCGGCGACTGTCAGGCCGTTCCCGAAGGTTCCGTCGCTTTCCTTGGTAATCTCCAGGCGCCCGTTGTTCAAGGTCCAGTACCCCGTATTGACGGCCATGGAACCCAGCCCCGCGCCGTCATAGGCATATTCTCCCACGCGCAGCACGCCGCCGTTGGTGACGGTTACCTTGTAGCGCGTATAATTATCCCCTTTCATGCTGAGGCTGGCTCCCGGAGAGCTCAAATCCAGCGTGGCGTTGTCAATGGTCAGGGTCCTGGTTCCGGAGCCATTCCCCGCTTTCACGGTAGCCGCCGTTTCAATCTTGAACACGCCGCCGCCGGTAATGGTAAGGCTGTTGTCCCCGACGTTGAACGCTCCCTCCGCCTGGGTAAGCGTCTTTCCGGCCTCAATGGTCAGCGTCAGGTCGTTGGCGCCGATGGTCGTAGCCTCATTCCAGGTAACGTCCGTATCAAACGTCTGGTTGGTCGTAATGGTGAGGGGATCAGCCTGAACAGAGGCGGACAACGCAGCGCAGCAGGCAAGAAGAGCGGACAACAAATTGAGGGGCAAATGCAGCTTCATAAAGAAAACAATTAATTATAAATATATTGAGAAAGACGTGGTCTTTTAGCAGAAATGAGACATGCTATTAGGTAGATGAAATATCGGATTTGAAATCCGGTGTCAATCTGGAAGTGCCGTTTCCAAAGCTTTAAATTATTTCCGTTATCTCCATTCTATTCCATGCCCTCATTCAAATTAGCCACATTATTCAAAAAACAAAACCAACAGAATTTAAAATAAACATCTGATCATAAACAAATTATTTCATTTCCACCACTCTCACGACTTCCCTGACGCCCTTCTTGTCCGGATTTCAAATCCGTTCATTTTCTTTCCCTGCATGCAGGGCCTTCAGGCAGCCGGGAAGCCATCCATGAAGGGCACAGTAAAAAACCTCCTAAGGATTTCATCATGAAACCGCTTGTTTCCGGAAATTCCGCCGCGGGAGCAGAAGCGTGAAATCCAGTCAGTCCCATGAAAAACAACATCCTTCCCATAAAAGGCATGCCGGAGCCAGGGACAAATTCCGGGACCGGTCCGGAGGGAGCAAAAGCAGCGCGGGATGTATTCTTTCCTCCTTGCTCCCCGCCCGGCAAGTTGCTAGAATACGTCAAGCAAGTTTTTCCCCTTTTCCCATGGCCATTTTTGGTTCCTCCAATCTATCCGACTCCGGCGACCTGCTGATTTTCAACAAAGTATCTCATAAAACCCTGCTGATGTTCGAAAAGGAACTGGGCAGGGACCGCATGACGTACCTGGTGGAAGAAAGCCTCCCCCCGGATGCGGCCACCGCCGCCCATCTGGAATCCACCAAGGCGGACGGCATCCTGTTCCAGGCCGGGGGCAGCGATCCCATTGCCCTGCGTTCCGCCATCATGGAACGCATCAACGAGGGCAGAAGGGTAGTATTCCTGCCCGGTCCCGTAGCCCACGTGAAAGGCTCCATCAGCCACATTCCCCCACGGGTGATCAAGGCCCTGGAAGCACTCCATATTTCCCCCGTGCCGGTATGCACGGGCTTTTACACCAGCTCCGTGCTGGACGCGGAGGCGGATACGGACGCCCAGGCGGATATCCAGGTGCACATTCTCCCCAAGCTGGCTCCCGGGGCGGAAATGGCGGCGCGCCTCACCTCCGCGTGGCTGGAATGCTCCGCCCAGGCCTATGCCACGCTGCCGCAGTTGCACGGCTCCCTGTCCGCCCTGCTGTTCCGCAGCCTAAAGCTTCATTCCGACTGCCGGGTGATCGACGGCATTGACGATACCACGCTGACCTACGGCCAGCTTCTGGCCATCTCCGTGGCCTTTGCCAAACGGCTGAAAAAGATCACCACGAACCGCCGCGTAGGCATCATTCTGCCGCCCGGCAAGGGAGCGGCAATCGCCAACCTGGGCTGCCTGTTCGCCGGAAAAACGCCGGTGAATTTCAATTATTCCGCCTCGGAAGGGGCCTTTGCCAGCTCCGTGAAGCAATCCGGCGTGGACTGGTTCATCACGGCGGATACCTTCATGCGCAAGCTCCAGAACTTCCCGTGGCCCCCCCAGCGGGACCTGATCCTCATGGAGCGGGAGATTCCGCTGCTCAAGGGCTCCGCCAAACGCTGGGGCGTGGCCATCAAATTCCTTACAGCGGGGTTCATGATTAAAAAGCTGGGGCTGGATGCGCCCACGGGCGCGGATGAAGCCGTGCTGATGTTCACCTCCGGCTCCTCCGGAGAACCGAAAGGCGTGCCGCTGACCCACCACAACATCCTTTCCAACATCTCCCAGTGTTCCTCCCGCATCACGCTGGCGCCGCAAAGCAGATTCCTGGGCAGCCTCCCCGTATTCCACTGCTTCGGCATCACGATCGGGCTGTGGTACCCGATGATCGGCGGGTACGACATGGTCACCTACCCCTCCCCGCTGGAGGCCAAGCGCCTGGGCGCCCTCATCAAGCAGTACGGCATCAGCCTGGTGGTCACCACCCCCACCTTCCTGCGCGGCTTCATGAAGCGCTGCGAGCCGGACACCTTCAAAACCGTGCGCTACCTGATCGTAGGAGCGGAAAAATTGCCGGACGAGCTCTCCGCCGCCTTCCGGGAAAAGTTCGGCACCGTTCCGTGCGAAGGCTACGGCCTGACGGAAGCCTCCCCGGTCTGCTCCGTCAACTTCATTGACCCGGCCCCGTCCAACGCCGCCGGAGACTTCATTCCCGGCATGAAAAAGGGCTCCGTGGGCGCTCTGCTTCCCGGCATCGCCGTACGCATCACCAGCCCGCATACGGGCCGCGTGGTACCCGTGACGACCTCCGGCATGATCTGGCTGAAGGGGCCGAATATCTTCCCCGGCTACCTGGGCGGTCCGGAAGCCGACCGCGACATTTTCGTGGACGGCTGGCTGAAAACCGGAGACATCGGTTCTGCGGACGAATTCGGCTTCCTGAAAATTGAAGGCCGCATCTCCCGCTTCTCCAAGATAGGCGGGGAAATGGTGCCCCATGAAGCCCTGGAAGCCGCTATCATGAACATCTGGAACCTGGACCCGGCGGACGAGGAACGGCGGATAGCCGTCGTCACCATTCCGGACCCCGTGAAGGGGGAGGCCGTGGCCCTGCTCACCACCCTGGTGACGGACTACGTGCACCAGGCGCGCACCCTCATCAGGCACGGCCTGATTGACCAGGGGCTCCCGGCCCTGTGGTGCCCCAAGGAAATCATTCCCGTGGAGCACATTCCGGTGCTGCCCTCCGGCAAGCTGGACATCAAGCAATGCAGGATGCTGGCTTATGAAGCGCTGAACATTCCCTTTGAACCATAACCCATGGAATTCCCGGAGGAAACGCCTGCCGCTCCCAGGCCCATCACGGTCAAACAGCTCGTTTACCGCCTGAGGGATACGGTCAGCATTGCCGTGGGGACCCAGTGGGTGGTGGGAGAGCTCAGCAACGTCAAGCACCATACCAGCGGCCACGTTTACTTCACCCTGAAGGAACAGGGCGCGGAAATCTTCTGCGCCTTTTTCAAGGCTGCGGCTTCCAAATGCCCCGTACGGCTCCAGGAAGGGATGAAGGTCCATGTGCTGGGCAGCGCCACCGTGTACCCGGACCGGGGCCAGCTTCAACTGGTCATCAGGCAGGTGAAAGCCGCCGGCCAGGGAGACCTGCAGGCGCGCTTTCTGGAACTGAAGGAAAAACTCCAGCGGGAGGGGTTGTTTGACGCTGAACGCAAAAAGGGCATCCCCGCCTTTCCCCGCGCCATCGGCATCGTCACCTCCCCTACCGGCGCCGTCATCCAGGATATACGCCATGTGCTGGAACGCCGCGCCCCGTGGGTGAAAGCCTACCTGCTGCCCGTGCGCGTCCAGGGGGCGGGAGCGGAGCATGAAATAGCCGCTGCCGTGCGCGCCTGGTCCGCAGCCCCTCTCAACGGCCTGCCGCCCGTGGACGTGCTCATTGTGGGCCGCGGGGGCGGCTCCATAGAAGACCTGTGGAACTTCAATGAGGAAACGGTAGCGCGCGCGATTTACGAATGCACCGTTCCCGTGATTTCCGCAGTAGGCCACGATACGGACTTCACCATTGCGGACTTTGTGGCGGACCTGCGCGCCCCCACCCCGACCGCGGCCGCGGAGCTGGCTACGCCGGACGGTCCGGAATGGCTCCGCAAGCTGGCTAGAATGGAACAGGCCCTGCACGCCTCCGCACGGCATTCCCTGTTGCGTTCCAAGCTGAGACTGGATGTTTACCTGCGGGGAAAACTGCTGGATGCGGATTCCCTGCTCTCCCCTTACGCCCAGCGCCTGGACGACATGGAAGAAACCCTGCTGAACGCCGCGGCCACGCGCATTTTTCAAAACACGCTCCATATCAACAAACTGGAACATCAGTTACAAATGCGCCATCCCACCCACCGCAACAGGGAGCGCGCGCAGCTTCTGGCCTCCCTCCAGGCCGGACTGGCCCATGCGGCCGCCGTGCGCATGGCGGATTTCTCTTCACAACTGGCTCTTATTCAAGCCCGGCTGGAAGCTCACAGCCCGGAGCAAACGCTGCGCCGCGGATACGCCCTGGTGGAAAACCAGAATAAGCAGCTCATACGGCAAACGAACCAGGTACATGCAGGAGAAAAATTGAAAGTCCGTGTCTCCGACGGCTGTTTTTATGTCAGGGATGACACACCGCAATAGGCTGTCCACAAGAGCCTAGCATTGCATTTTTTGCACTCAATCTAACAAATTGTGTTTTTTCTGGATTTTACAGGAAGTGGAACCTATCCTAATAGAAGCCTGTCACTGCTCCTATTACCCGGTCCCATAACTTCTGTACATATGCCTTGTAAAAACATCACCCGCTACACTTACGAAACGACAGCCTTTCAAGGCTATCGGTTGGCGATCTGTAAGAACAAGCGCTTATTCACTCGTTATTTCTCCGATTCTCAATACGGGGGCGCTGATGCGGCGCTTCAGGAAGCGATGAGAGTGAGAGATAACATTTTCACACTTTTTGAACAGGGGAACCTTACGGTTAGCCAAATTTTCGCAAAATATACCGTGCGTTCCCGCCGTCAGTCCGCCGCTGACCGCCGTGAAAAAATGATCCACGGAAAAAGGGCTCTCGGCCACGTGCGGCAGAAAGCCAAAGTCCGCAGCTGAGGAATCTGCGGAAGCTGTTTTTTCAGCTTCCCCGGAGCCTTGAATCATACCGGAAACGTTGCATCCGGTACAGGTGGCGCATACTCCTATCACATCAAAAAGCCGTTCTCCGTCCGGAAAGCGGGAATACCGCAGCATGCGCGGCGGAGAAAGCGGCAATCTGTACCAAAACGCCCCCTTTCCGCCATCCGCGCCCGGGAAAGCCAAGAGCGGCCCGGCAAAGCAATTCCGGCACTAATGCGGCTGTGCCGGATAAGCCGATCAAAGGCCTGCGGCACGCTGCCAAGGCATTCTTCCGCCGTCTGTCGCCCGCGGCGCTTCCCGCGGAGGGGCGCGCGGGTCAGCCTGCTGAAAAGGGCTTCAATTATCTGCGGCGGCGGCGCGAAGCAGGCTTTTCCGGTTCTTCCGCCGGGGCTTCCCCTATCTTCGCCAGCACCCGCCGGGCCTCTGTGGTCCGGTTCTGCTTGAGACACACGTCAGCCCAGCTCCGGTGAATTTTGTTGTAAAGGTCTCCGGACTGGATGGAGGCCAGATTATTCTGGAGCTTCGCCTTGTCTTCCGGACTCAGCGCATCCCATTCTTCAACCAGCTTTCCATACTGGGCTTCCGACAGGGGCCACTGTTCTCTGCCCGCGCTTATCTCAGCCTGAAGATTCAGAATGACCGGCTGGAGGGCCTGGACAAACGTGGTGTTCTCACGGGCCACCTTCATCGCCTGGTCCAGATATTTCATCGCCTGGTCATAATCCCGCGCTTTCAGGAAGGCGGCGGCGATGTTCACGTCCTCATAAGCCCGTTTCACCAGAGCCTCCGCCTGGCCGTACTTCTCAAGCTGGGAACGCAGAGCCTCAATGTCCTGGCTCAGGCTGGAACCGCTCAGAATGCGCGGGGCATCCACGCCCAGGGTCATCGCTGTCCCTTCCGCACGGGACAGCAGGCGGGAAGCCTCCTTCAAATCCCCCATCTGCATCCTTACCCGCGCCAGGGCAAGCATCGTTTCCGGCGTGCAGTCCATCTCCGTTTCCGCGGCGCGAAAGCAGATCAGGGCGGCTTCCAACTGGTCAGCCATGGCTTTCAGCTCCGCCTGGGAATACTTACGGCGCGCATTGAGCGGCATATTCAGCTCGTTCAGGATGATTCGGCCCATATCCGGACTGGCGGTCAGGCGGAATTTGGTGAGCAGTTCCCGGGCAATGGCGCTTCCTGTGCCGCCGGGCTGCCCCGTAGTCTTGTCCGGCAGAGTATCCTGAAGCAGCAGAATCTTCACCATGCTCTTCACGTCCTCCGGCTTTTTCAGCATGCTCCTCATGACAGGGGAGGCGGCCTGCTTGCACAACGCGGAAAAACGCTCAAACCTGGCCTGGTCATACGCATAGTGGGCCAGCGGTTCCAGGCATGCCAGACGGATGGATACCTGCTCCTCCGGCGTATTTTTCAAAATCACTTCATAAAGCTTCTCCGCCGTGGCGTCATGCTTGCGGCCTGCAAACTCCCGCGCCCAGTTCAGGCTGACGCCCAGCAGGCGGTTCCTGTCCTCCGCCGGCATGGAGGCGGAATCGGCCAGCTTCTTTTCCAGCAGGGCCGCCAGCATCGGTTCGGATTCCTTCAGCATGCCGCGCCTGTCCATTTCCACCGCCAGCAGCCACGCAAAGGAATCCCGCGCTTCCGGGGAATTCATCCATTCCACCTGCTTGTCCACGGAGGAAGCCATCTGCGCCAGCTCCGCGTCGGAACCGTTCCAGGAGGCCAGCATGCCCTGCAAATGGCCCATGGCCTGCGTCTGGCTGTGCACCTCGTGAATGGTCGGCTTGAACCACCCTTCAATCGTGGGCCAGTACTGAATGTAGCCGAACCAGAGCCCCCCCAGCAGCACCAGAAAGAGAACCGGCTTCCAATAAGACTTCTTCTTGCGTGAGGGGCGGTAGGGCTTGTTGGAAAAATGGCGCTCGGAACTCATGCAGGCATTGAGCCAAAAAGGCGGCACAAATCAAGCAAAATAAACACCTCGCAACGTCTTACGAGGACCGCCCGAAGCCTACCGCCGGGAGGATCTGGCGTTCCCGGACGGCCTGCGCCCGGGAGAGGCCATGCGCACGCGGGGAAAACCGGATTCCTTCCAGCAGGCATCCGCCTTTTCCTTCATTCCCAGTTCATCGTAACAGCGGCCAAGCTGTTTGTAATTCTCCGACCGCTGTTCCCCCTCCAGCATGGGGAGCACCGCTTCAAAAGTTTCCACGGCCTCCTTCCACTGCTCTCCGTCGCACAGGGCGTATGCCTTGCACAAATAGGACTGCACCAGCAGACTTCTGCGCTCCGGCCCCTCCCCGCATTTCAGCAGGGAATCCACTGCTCCGGCATAGGCGTGCAGGGCGCTTTCCCGGTCCCCCGCCATATCGCTGGCGAGCCCCAGGGAATAATAAACCCGGCCCAGGGACAGGACGTCCGAGGCAAAGTGGGATTCCCGCAGTTGAAGGGCTTTTTGCAGGTTTTCCCTGGCCTTGTCCCCCTCCCCGGCATCCAGCCACGCTTTGCCCAGCCCTTCCAGGGACTGGGCGGAAATGACGGGGGAAGCCGCGCTGTTGGCAATCGCCTTCAGGAAATCCGCGCGGGCTTCCGGAGCGGCCTTGCGCATGATGTTCACCCACCCCCTCTGATCGTACAGCCCGGCCCAGAATGCATGGTCCGCCGGCAGCACGCCGCGGGCGGCGCCCTCCGCCTGGTAAAGATAAGCCAGGGCTTCCTCATAATTCCCCTGCTCCGTGGAAATGCGCGCCAGCCCGCGCAGGGCGTTAAGGCAGTCATTCAACAAGTAGGAGGCGTTCTCCGAACCGGTAAGGCCCTTTAAAAACAATTCCCGCGCCTCATCCTTCCTGCCGGCCTCCAGCATGGCTTCTCCCATGCTGATGCTCGCCAGGGCCAGGTCACCGGTCGTCTTGTCCGGCTGGGGGCACAGGGCCAGGGCCTTCTTGAAATAGGCGCGCGATTCCGGAATGCGCCCCGTGGCGCGCGCCAGCCGGCCCTGGGCGGCCATAAGCCTGGACCGGACCGGGAGGGCGTCCGTCCCCAGATGGGCGGCGGCGTCCACCGCGCGCTGGAGCAGCACGTTCGCCTCCTCATTCCTGTTCAGCATCTGGTCAATGGAACTCATGGTCTGGAGGGCCCGCACCAGCGGCTCGGCCATTCCCTCCTTCTCATACCCCTCCACGGCGGTTTTCAAATAACCGTAGGCCGGGGAATACTGGTGCTCCGCCAGAAGGGCCTTGGCCACGGCGTCCGCGCGGGGGGCCCACACCCGGTAGCGCCCGGAGGCATATCCGGCGTCAATCAATTCCCTGGCCGCAGGAAGGGCGCGGTCCACGCCGTCCCGGCTGATCAGCTCACGGGTGAGGCCCCAGGCCGTCTCCGTCCGCAACTCCGGATCCCTGATCCATGCCAGGCGTTCCTCCCGGTTGTCCAGAATGCCGGCCAGGCTCTCGCGTGAAGCGAAAACATCCGCCATGAAGCGGGATAAATTCTGCATGGCCTTTTCATCGCTCTTCTGCACCACCACCGGCGGTGTGGTCAGCATCCCTTCATCATAACCGATGCGGTACGCCATATGGTACGTCAGGAACTCCAGCAGCATCACGAGCGCGCACAAGCACAGGGCAATCAGCCACTTGGTGCGCGGAGACAGGGGTTTCAAAGGAGAAGGGGCCTGCATAACAAGTGCATAACGTTACCCGGCGCTCCCTGAATTTCAAGCTTTTTGCATGGGGAGGAAATCTCCGCTGCACCTGAAGGCGAACAAACCAGCCGACGACAACCGTTTCCCCGCCAGTCCCCGGGACCGGCCCGGGAAAGCTTTTTCCTGCCTTTTTCCCACTTTCCGGCCCTTCTCTCCGCCTTCCGCCGGGCGCTTTTCTCCGGGCCATGCGCGGCAATTTACGTCAGCCGTTCCTGCGCTTCCGTTCGGACGCCCGGTACAACTGCCAGGCATTCCATAAATTATGCCACAGCACGTAAAACGTAGGCCCCAGCGCGGCGATGGGGCTGGCATACGTCAGCGCCAGGTAAATGGACAGCGTGGTATTCTTCTGCCCCAGGGCCTGGCTGCACTCCGCGGCACGGGTACGCCCCCCCAGCAAATGCCCCAGCCCGAAGTTGATCCCGCACACCAGCAGGGAAACTGCGCCGATCTGTTCCAGCACGCGCTCCGAAATGCCGTCACGGGAGGAAATATCATAAGAGGCGTTCGCCGCGATCAAAACCAGAATCACCACCCAGATGCCGAAGGTGACGTCCTTCAGCTTCCGCGGCCACGCAATGGCCCGCGGATAAAAACGCCGCGCCGCCAGGGCCAGAACCAGCGGCAGCAGCATCACCAGGGAAATATTCTGGGCCACGTTCAGGTAAATCTCAAAGCCGCCCTGCCCCACGACCGCCGGCAGAATGAAAGGCAGCAGGGCGCAAATAATGCCGTTAAGCAGCAGGAGGGCCGTCAGCATGAACTCCACGCTGCCGCCCAGCAGCCCCATCACCACGGGAGCCGCCGTGGCCGTGGGCATGATGCCCACGAAGAAAGCGGCCTCCGCCAGGTACCCGTCTCCGAAAACGAGGCGGCACGCGCCCCAGGCCGCCAGGGCCACGAGCAGGTTGGCCCCTACCAGGAGCCAGTGCGCGCGCTCCGGCTTCATCCGTTTGAAGCGGATGCCCAGAAACGTCACAAACAGCATCACGATCAGCATCCACTTGAACGTCCAGCTATACACGTGCAGGCCGGGCATCATGTACCCCGCAATAAAAGCCGCCACGATGGCAAACGTGCGGATGAGGGACTTGAACATGTGGAATGCGGACGGCAGTGAAAAGGTTATGCTGGTTTTTCACACAAATGGATCAGGCCGTCCACCTGGCGGACAATCAGCTCAAACAAATCCTGCACGCTGCCCTTGGGAACCCGGTTGTTCTCCATCAGCTCCATAATCATCCGCAAACGGGTCAGCAGGCCGATCATGATGCTTTCAATAGCCAGCACCGTCCAGAAAACCTGGTACGTGGAAGCGCCCGGAAACATGGTGCGGATGCAGTCATGCAGCCGCCGGCGTATGGGGGAATACACCTCCTTGATATACTCCACCGCTATCTCCGGCGTCTGCACGTGGCAAATGGCCAGCAGGCGCAGGTAATGGGGGAAATTGCCCAGTTCTTCCAGCTTCACATGCAGGAGGCCGTGGAAGGAAGGGTAAACATAGGCGTGGGCCAGCGCCCGCACCGTGCCTTTCTCCATGGCCTCATTCATCATGGAAATCCGGAAATCCCGCGCCTGCGGCGCATACTTCATCATGACCGCCTTCCAAAGCCCTTCCTTGCCGCCAAAATAATAATTGGCGGAGGCGATGTTGACGGATGCCTGCTGGGAAATCATGCGCATGGAAGTGCCTGTATAGCCGTGCTCGGCAAACAGGCACTCCGCCGCGTCCAGCAATCGTTCCTTGGTTCCTTGCTGTCGTTTCATGGGGGGTGGGGGAAGTTTGGAATTACCGGTCAACGCGGGCGGCGCGGACCTGGATGGAATGGTTGTGGGCGTCCAGCCCCTCCACTCTGGCGAACTCCGCCACGTACGGAGCGGACTTGAGCACGGCCTCCCGGTTCATCCGCACCACGCTGGTGCGCCGCTGGAACTGGTCCGCCCGCAGGCCGGAAAACGACTTGCCGGCCCCGCCGGTCGGCAGGGTGTGGCTGGGGCCTGCCAGGAAATCCCCGCAGGCCACCGTGGAAAAAGCGCCGGCATAAATGGCGCCCGCCGTCCGGATGCCGTCCAGCACGGCGTCTTCATCCCGCGTGACGAGCACCAGATGCTCCGGAGCGAAGGCGTTCACCAGGTCCACCCCCTCCTGGATGGAGGAAACCAGAAAACCGTAAGCGTGCTTGTCCAGCACCTCCCGGATGATGGAACCGCGGCTCAGCAGGGCGGCCTGGCGTTCCACCTCCGCTTCCACTTGTTCCAATAACGCCTCCGACGTGGTAACGAACACCACCACGCTGTCCGGACCGTGTTCCCCCTGCGCCAGCAGGTCGGCGGCCAGGAACTCCGCGTCTGCGGTCTCATCCGCCAGCACCATCACCTCACTGGGTCCGGGGAGCAGGTCGATGGCGACGGCTCCCACCAGCTGGCGCTTGGCCTCCACCACAAAACGGTTGCCGGGGCCGAAAATCTTCTCAACCGGCTTCACGCTCTCCGTTCCCACCGCAAGGGCGGCAATCGCCTGCGCTCCGCCTATCTTGACAATCTCCGTAGCGCCGGAAGCCTTCAATGCATATAAAAGAGCGGGATTCACCCGCCCGTCCGGCCCGCAGGGCGTAGCGGCCACAATCTCCCGCACGCCGGCGGCCTGGGCAAAACCGCCCGTCATGATGGACGTGGACACCAGGGGAGCCTTCCCGCCTGGAATATAAATGCCCACGCGGTCATACGGAAGGAAGCGTTCCGCCACCTCCACACCCTGGGCGTTCACGCCGGACCAGTCCTGCCTGCGGCTGCGGTCTGAAAAATAATGGATGTTGGCCAGGGAGGCGGCAATGGCCTCTTTCACGGAATCCTCCACGGCGGCTTCCGCCCCCGCCAGCTCCGCCTCCGTCACGAACAGGGAGGAAGGATCCAGATGCACCCTGTCAAACCTGGCGGCATAATCAAAAAGGGCCTCGTCCCCGCGCGCGGAAACGTCCTGGATAATAGCGTTAACGGTATCCCTTACGGAATCCTCCGGGAGAGCGCGGCGGTTCATCCGGCTCTTCATTTCGTCAAAGCAGGTGTCGGAAGGACGGTAAATTTTCATAAAAGATATAATACGGAAAAATGAGAAGGAAGTTTCACAATCTTTAAGCATGCAGTCAAGCCTTCTGTCCTCTTTGATTTCCAAAGGCACTCCATGAATCTCCCGGACAAAAAATCAAAAGACCAAACCATTCTCCCTTGACCGGCACAAAAAACAGGCATAGCCTTTCTTTCGCAAACATTTGGCCGAACGGCCCACTGTCATGAACATTCACGAATATCAAGCAAAACAACTCTTTGAGCGCTTTGGCGTGGCTACCCCCAGGGGCATTGCCGCCGCCACTGCTCAGGAAGCAGCACAAATAGCCCGGAACATGGGCGTTTCCCAATACGTAGTTAAGGCACAGGTACACGCTGGCGGCCGTGGCAAAGGCACCTTCAAAAACGGCTTCAAGGGCGGCGTGCATGTCGTTGACTCCGTGGAGGAAGTGGAAGACGTAGCCGGCAAGATGCTCAACCAGGTTCTGGTCACCAAGCAAACCGGGGAAACCGGCAAGCTGGTCAGCAAGATCATGGTGGCGGAAGCCGTGGACCTGAAAAAGGAATGCTACTTCGCCATTCTCCAGGACCGCGCCCGTGAATGCCCCGTCATCGTAGCCAGCACGGAAGGCGGCATGGACATTGAAGAAGTGGCCGCCACCCGTCCGGAAGCCATCATCCGCGAACACATTGACCCGGCCCTGGGCATCCTCCCCTTCCAGGCGCTCAAGATCGCCGTGGCCCTGGGCCTGACCGGTCCCCTGCTGCGCCAGGCCACCAAGCTCATCACCAACGTTTACAAGCTCTTCACCGCGCTGGACTGCTCCTTGGTGGAAATCAACCCCCTCGTCGTCACCACGGACGACCGCGTGTGCGCCCTGGACGCCAAATTCAACTTTGACGACAACGCCCTGTACCGCCACCCGGAAATCATGGAAATGCGGGATGAAACGGAAGAAGACCCCCGTGAAGTGGAAGCCGGCAAATATGACCTGAACTACATCGGCCTGGACGGCAACATCGGCTGCATGGTAAACGGCGCCGGGCTGGCCATGGCCACGATGGACATCATCAAATACTACGGCGGCGAACCCGCCAACTTCCTGGACGTGGGCGGCTCCGCCACAGAGGAAATGGTAACCAACGCGTTCCGCATCCTCACCAGCGACAAGAATGTGAAGGCACTTCTGGTCAACATCTTCGGCGGCATCATGCGCTGCGACGTCATCGCCCAGGGCATTGTGGCCGCGGCGAAAAACATTGACATGAAAATCCCGCTCGTCGTCCGCCTGGAAGGCACCAACGTGGAAATCGGCAAGAAAATCCTCGCAGACAGCGGCATTGCCATCATCCCTGCCGACAACCTGGACGAAGCAGCCCAGAAAGCGGTCGCAGCAGTCAAATAACCCTCACTATTTATTACGACAATGACATCTCTCATTGACAAAAACACCCGTCTGGTTGTGCAAGGCATCACCGGCAGCGCCGGCGCGTTCCACGCCAAAAACTGCATGGACTTCGGCACCAACGTGGTCGCCGGCGTGACCCCCGGCAAGGGCGGCCAGCTCTTTGAAGGCAAGGTCCCCGTCTTCGACACCGTGGCGGAAGCCAAAAAAGCCACGGACTGCAACGCCTCCATGATCTTTGTGCCGCCGCCCTTCGCCGCGGACGCCATTATGGAAGCCGCTGACGCTGGCGTAAAGCTCATCGTCTGCATCACGGAAGGCATCCCGGTGCAGGACATGCAGAAGGTGAAAGCCTTCCTGAAGGACAAGGACGTGACCCTCATCGGCCCGAACTGCCCCGGCATCGTCAACCCGGCCGCCAACTGCAAGATCGGCATCATGCCGGCCTACATCTTCAAGCCCGGCAGAATCGGCATCGTCTCCCGTTCCGGCACGCTCACCTATGAAGCCGTCTGGCAGGTCACCAACATGGGCCTGGGCCAGAGCATGTGCATCGGCATCGGCGGCGACCCCGTCCACGGCATGACCCAGCAGCAGGCCGTTCAATTCTTCACGGAAGACCCCAACACGGACGCCTTCATCATGATCGGTGAAATCGGCGGTTCGGAAGAAGAAGAAGCCGCCGAATGGATCAGGAACAACTGCAAAAAGCCCGTCGCCGCCTTCATCGCAGGAGCCACGGCTCCCAAGGGACGCCGCATGGGCCACGCAGGCGCCATCGTGGCCGGAGGCAAAGGCACCGCCGCCGCCAAGCAGGAAGCCCTGAAGGAAGCCGGCATCGTGGTCGCCAAGACGCCCGCCCAGATGGGCGCCGCTCTGGCGGAAGCCATGAAAAACAAGGGAATGTAAGCCCTCATTTACACACTCCCAATCAAATCCTAAAGCGCCTCCTGTTCAGGAGGCGCTTTTTCTTGGAAGGACACGGCATCAATCCCATGATGCTGATTGGACCTGGATATAAGAAGACAGACATCTTTCAGGTATCTAAACAGGAGAAGCTTTCTAGTAATGCACAGAAACATTCCTATTATGTATTTTCCATATTACAAATTCACTTATATAATAATTATAATAAATATCATTATTAAAAATTAAATCATTTTTCTTTACAAAAGATTCAATTTAAAATACGTATTTTAGCATATTTATGAAATATCTCTCTCATCTTGTTTGCTTTTTAGGAATTCTGTACAGTTGCAACAATTTATTAGCAAACGATAATAATGACGATCTTGAAGAAACGGAGCAAGAAGCTTCTGCTTCTCTTAAGATCAAATCTCAAACACAATTATGTTCAGCAGATTATTATATTAAGAAAGGATTAGATAAGGAAGAAGATCGAAAAAGAACAGATATCGGTATCGGAGAAAAAATCACATTTTTACTTGTTGGAAAACCTAAAGGCGGCATCAAGGAACTTACTTGGAATATTAAAGGAAACGGCTTCGAAGAAACAAAGGCCGACTTATTAAAAGGATCACAAAAGATTAGTCTAATTGCAAAAAAATCATTAACAAAAGATACGAACGTTCAAATTGTTGCCCAAACCAGTGAAGGGAAGGAAGCAAAGATTTCAATTAATATCAAAGTTCCTACAAAGATAGAGGCAAAGAAATTTAGTGGAGAAATTGAAACAGAAGATGGCAACGATAAAGTTGATACCAAAAAAATTAAATTCCCGAAAGGAAAGTATGGTCTCATAGGATTCATTGAATTAACCTTATTGCCCACTAATGTAAGTTTTAAAAAAATTAACGCTGTTGAGCGAGACGGAGGTCTTGAATGGCCTGAGAGAGACAATAATTCAAAAAAACCGGTACTAGCATCAGCACATACAGGACACGGAGTTAATAAAATTGTTAGAATAAGAGATAAAAATAATCTTTATGACATGGTTGCTGAAACAGGAGATACAGTAGTTAACCTTAACGCAATTCGCAAGTCGGGAGTGAATCCACAAAATTTCTGGTGGATATGTAAAAAATATATTAATTTAAAAGAAGAAAATAAAGATACCATTTCATTAGGGAAAACAAACCAAATATTCAATATAGAAGCAATAAAAATGTCTATAACTATAACTATTGTAAAATTTGGATTAGAATTTAAAAGAAACTCTGATGAAGGTGAAATTTTATGAAAGTACTATCATTTATGTATATATCTATCATTAGTCTACTCATTTCGTTGTGTCCTATTGTTATGGCTGATTCTTCTCTGAAAAGTCCTGCCTGCTTAGATCAATTTAAACAACCATCTGCCACTATCCAGAAACTTTCGGATTTGCTAGAATATCAGCATTTTAAATCCTTTTATAAAAATGCCGAAAAACATACATTTACCTTCGGTTTAACGACGCAAAATAATATTAATACTGAATTGAGCGACAAAATATGGCATTGTTATCTTGTCGCCTCAGCTCCGTTATTTTCCTTTAAAACATATCAGAAAACCGAACCGGAAGTTGAGATTGATGAAATGGCCGATATCAATCAAAAATCCGAGATTTGTCTATTCCTCGATAAATATATAAGACTTATTAAGAATTCGAATGATATGAAAGAATCTTCTAAAAAACAGATTATCCATCATATATTTTTGCCTTATTATGCAAAAATATTAAAACAATTCAAAGAATCAAAAGAACATAATCCCTACAGAATCACGGAATATAAAGAAACAAACGGAGAATCTAAAAACTTAAAAGAAAATAAAACTATTTATATTGAATCTCAAGAACAAATTTCAGAGCTTTGGAATTTTCTCAACGAAGTTGCTGATGGTGAATCATTTATTAACTCTAGAAATCAAGTAATCGAAGACGAAACTAAAGACCTGGAAAAATCTTTTATGGAAATTCTTGTTTCCATCTTTCCTGGTAAATATTCCAAAGTCGAAGAGTTCCTTCTTCAAGCCGGCTATACCAAAGAGGAAATTCCTAATTTGATTGATCGCACCGTCGGCAGGAACAATAAAACTGACTTTCTCTACAAAGGAAAGCATCGCCTTGCACATGACCGGCTTCTTAAGAAAAAGAAATAACTTCTCTCTTTCCGAAACAATGCATTGCCGCAAGCACACAAAGAACATTCACAAACGGACATGAAATATCCGTCATCTTAGGACATTCCTACAAGCACAGTTTTAATGCAGCAATTGCCGCCACGGCAGTACATGTACTCAAGGAACAGGGCCACACCATCCGCTTTCATGACCTCTGCCGGGAGCACTCCAACCCCGTTCGGCCGGACATGGAACTGGTCAGCGACATCCCGGGAAAACGCCTGGACAGCTCTCCATCAGCCGGAAACCAGGGAAGTTGACGGCATTGTCATCATCCATCCTAACTGGTGGGGACAGCCCCGGCTTTTAAAGACTGCATCTTCGCTTTCTGCAGCGTGCATGTTTTTGAAAGAAAAATGTTCTGCATCCTTGTAGCCAGCACTCCGGACATCCGTGCCAAATGACTTGACGAAGTGCGGGAAACGGTATGCACCCTCTTTCCCCCTGAGAGAGAACCCCGGTAAGAGCCCGCTTCGTGCCAAGATGAGCGAGCATGGGAATTCATGAAAGCCACGGACTACTCCCCTACCGTAAACCCGGCGGGAAGGAAACTAGTTTCCCTTTAAAGCAATTACGGCCAAATTGATTTTCATACTCCCCCGTTAGGAAGGATTTCCCTTAAGGAAGTCCTTCCGGATATCGATCCTTGATAAGCTTTGGCAAAGGGAAAGATACAACGTAAATGCCGCCAAGGAGCAAATCCACATACCTCAGTGGATGGCACAACTCAATCTTGAGACGTGGCATGTAATACAGCACTTTTTCTCCTCGTCATTGCAAATGATCCCTCTCAGAGAAAAAAGCTTTTCTTTCCCTACGTCAAAAAAGTCAAGAAGATAAATAGGAATCTTTCCTTGATTTTTAAACATAAAACTGGCCAAAGCATCCGGAGACAGGGTCCTCCCACCGTTCTCCCTGCATGGAAAGTGCAATGGGACTATCCGGAACAACCCTGTTTTTTCCGCTTGTCCCATACCACAGGAACGGTGTTCCGCTCCCGTAAGAGAGGACAAGGTAAAATGCCCACAATAAAAAAGAATGGTTTTCATAAAGAGGATACATTATCCATTTTTAATAAAAGCTTCACAGAGAAAATCAATCAATAAAAAACCATATTCGCTGCAGCAAATAATGGAAAGGGACAGCATCGCCATTTTTTAATCCTCCCCCATTAATAATTTCAGAACAATCAGGCTTCTTTCATGCTCACCTCATTCCCCGGCCTTGCCATTCATACGCTGGAAGAACTCCGGCAGAGATAGCTTGCTGAACTGTATCTCCATGCAACTCTCCCTTGCCAGTTTCTAAACCAGTGCAGCCAGGCATTTGACTAAAAGGCAAATGATCCTTTCTCTCTTCTTGCAACACCTGCCAAAAAAGCAAAAAAGAGCCTGTATCGTTAAAATACAGACTCTTAAGAAGAAAAATGTTTTGGCGGAGCGGGAGGGATTCGAACCCTCGGTACCGGTTTTGCCAGTACGTTCCTTTAGCAAAGGAGTGCTTTCAGCCTCTCAGCCACCGCTCCGTCTTGGGTAATGTGTGGAAAAGAAATTACACACTTCCCAAAATGAAGTCAATACATAAATAGTACAGGCAGGAATTACTCCAGGCAGGCATATTGGCAGGTCAGTTCCTTTTCTTCACCGGGTTTCAGCGCCACCTCCCACTGGAATTTCCCGTCCGGATTCAAGAGACGGACAAACGTCCTCCCAACATAAAATCAACCGGAAGCCGTTTTTCATCTGCAAATGCAACCCCGCAGGAACATTCAGCGGCCGGACCATGGGAAAACAAGGGCCATCAGTTCCCCCACGGCGGCGCGGACATGGTGCAAGCGGTCCGGAAAACCTTTTTAAACCTCGCAATGCTCTGCGATCACTTCCAGAAAATCATCCAGATACTTCGCGGCCTTCTGCTCCCCGATGCCGTGGACGTTCATGGCGCCCCGGCGGGTGGTGGGTTTCAGCCTGGCCAACCCTTCCAGGGTGGAATTGTGGAATACGGCATAAGCCGGAATTCCGGCTTCACGGGCCAGCTCATTCCTGAGCTCCTTCAATTTCAAAAACAAATCTTCGTCAAACTCGCCCAGGGCGGCCAAATCCCCCGTGGCCCGCACCCTGGCCTGTCCCGTGGGAGCGGAAGCCTTTTCCCGGCGGGCAAAGGGCCAGAGCATGGACGCCTCCCTGCGCCCCATCATCACTTCATTCCCTTTCGGACTCAGGGTAATCAGGGGGCGGTCCGCCTCTCCGCTCATTCTGGTCAACCCCGCCATCTGCATGGCGCGGAACAACTGGCGGATATCGTCCTCGCTCCACCGGGAAAGGATGCCATACGTACTCAGACGGGCCAGGGAGGTTTTTAAAATCTCCTGGTTTTTCGCCCCCTTGAGCATCTGGATGATTTTCGTCCTGCCCCACCTTCCCTGCCAGGAACCGTCCGCCATGCGCACGGACGCGCGCGCAATCCCGCTCAGCGCCTGCCGGACCACCCTTGTTTCCTCCTCGCCCAGGGATTGTCCCTCCTCCACTCCCAGCGTCAGGCACTGGTCACAGCGGCCACACGGGGCTCCATCCTCCTCCCCGAAGTAATTCAAAATCCACTGCTGGCGGCAGCCGGTGGAATAAGCAAACTCCGTCACCGCCTTCAGTTTTTCCCGGTCTCTCACCTCCTTTTCCCGCAGGGCCTGTTCGTCCAGAGGAATCTTCAAGCCGCTTACGGCGGGGTCCGTCACTCTGGTAAGCTTCACGCGCTGCCCCGGAACGTCATGGCGGCTGATCGCGCCATTGCGCATGAGAACGGACAAGGCGGCCCCCACCTGCATGGCATTCCGGCATTTGAGGCGTTCCCCCATCTCCTCCATGGACCACGCCACATCATGGGTTTCCGCACTGCAATGCTTCCTTAACAACTCGTACAGCTCCACAATCAGCGGAACGCCCGGATTCACCCCCTCAATAAAAAACTCCTGGGTCCGCAAATCCGCGTGGTTGAACAAAAGCTCGCAATAGGCTTCATCCCCGTCGCGGCCGGCACGGCCAGCTTCCTGGTAATAGGCCTCCACACTGCCGGGAACCTCAAAATGGGCCACAAACCTGACGTCGGCACGGTCAATGCCCATGCCAAACGCATTCGTGGCAATGACGATGTCCGCATGGCGGTTCATGAAGGCGTTCTGAGCCTCTTCCCGCTGCTCATCCGTCATGCCCGCGTGGTAAGCCGTCACGTTCAGGCCAAGTTCGGAAAGAGCCTCATAGACCTGCTCCACCTTTTTGCGGGTGGAGCAATAGATAATACCCGTCTTATGGCGCTTCACCAGCTCGTACAGCCTCTTGTACTTGTCCTTGTGCGTATCGCAAGCCGTAATGCGGAAATGCAGGTTTTCCCGCGCAAATCCCCGTACAATCGTCACCGGGTCGTCCAGCCTCAAATGTTCCAGAATATCCTCCCGCACGCGGGGAGTGGCCGTGGCGGTCAGAGCCGCTACCTGCGGGCGCCCCATCGCTTCAATAGCCCTGCCCAGCTTCAAATAATCCGGACGGAAATCATGCCCCCACTGGCTCAGGCAGTGAGCCTCATCCACGGCAACCATATTCACGTCCACCTCCTCCAGGGCGCGCATGAACCCCTCATGGCCGAAACGCTCCGGAGCCACATACACCAGCTTGAACGCCCCGTCCTTCATGCCGGCCAGGCGTTCCCTTTGTTCAGGAAAGCTCAGGGAGCTGTTGATCATGGTGGCGGGAATCCCTCTGGCGGCAAGGGCGTCCACCTGGTCTTTCATCAGGGCGATCAACGGGCTGACCACCAGGCAGACCCCGTCCCGGCACAAGGCGGGAAGCTGGTAGCACAGGGATTTCCCTCCCCCGGTGGGCATCACCACCAGCACGTTGCGGCCTTCCATGATGGAAGCCACCACGCGGTCCTGCCCCTCCCTCAAACTGGAAAAGCCGAAGTACTCCTTCAATGCCTCCATCGGCGACCTGATCACCTTGAACTCGCTCATTTTCTCCGTCCAGTGTGCCACAGCCCATTCCGTGACGCAACGCCTTTCCCCTCTTTCTGCGCTCCGGAATCAACGGCCCGTCTTTGAAGGACTCCTCTCCCGGGAAGAGAAAAAATGAGATTTTTTTCTCAAATCATCTTACAAACATCTTGACTTTCCCGAAGAAAACCCTATATTCCTCTCACCGCTTACGCGGTACACGACGCAAGTTAAAGCGCCCGTAGCTCAATTGGATAGAGCGTCTGACTACGGATCAGAAGGTTTGGGGTTCGAATCCCTACGGGCGTGCCACTTGCATCACCACCGGTAAATAAAATAATTCCTGCCTGAACGCCATGGCGGGATTTTTTGTCTCTACCGGTAAATACATATGGGGGCGCCATGGTTTCGACTGGAAGTCTGAGGTGCTGGCTGCATGTGAAGGTTAATCGGCTGGCCTTCTAAAAAGCCGATTAAAAAAATAAATGCAGAGTCTAACGACCTTGCTCTGGCTGCCTAATTAGTTCAGCCGCGTCAGAACCTCAACGCCTGCTAGAGGGGACGACGAATATTCAGCAGGCTGGTGCAATGCGGGGTTGCCGCGCAACGCACGAGACTTCCACAGGCAACTAGCGAGCCTGCCTAGTTGGCGCATGACGAAGCGGCCGCGAAAGCAGCAATATGCGTCTGAACATGGAGATGCCGGCATCAACGGCCTTCAGGACACGGGTTCGACTCCCGTCGCCTCCACCATCTCAAAACAACCGCAAGCGTTTGAAAAAGAATGCTTGCGGTTTTTGTTTTTATAAAACTGCAAGACATTGAAATTCGTTTTGGAAACAATGTCTTGTAGTCGGAGGTGTGTCTTGCAGGCATGAAGAAGCCCTCCCCTGTGGTGGACGGGAGAGGGCTTCGGGGGGACTGTTCCCTGATTCGGAATAGGGGCATTTGCATGGTTGCTGGAAGGTCAGGAGAGGCCGACGAGTCGGTTGTATTTGCGGTTGGCTCTCCGGGATTGGAAAAGAAGCCGCATTCCACCAGCATGGCGGGCGGCACCGTTTCACGGAGGGTGTGCGGAGGCTGGATTTGGAGAACCAGCAGGAGCGGTCAGGGAGACCCCGCAGGAGCTTGCAGAGCGGCTCAGCGATAGGGATGAAGCCAAGGCTTTTACTCTCAGCGAATCCGTATAGGCGCCGTCATCATGGTAGCTACGGCAGTAGCAGATGCGAGCCCCTTGGGCCGTAGGGGGAGTCCGAGGAGTCAGAGCGAACGGAGAGTATATGCCGTAGTTCCCCGCGTTGATGGCCTTCACGGTGGCGGACAAGGTCGTCGCCGCTCAAACGGGGGAGTCGGTGACGGTGACGGCGCGCCCGTGGACCCGCAGCATGGGGGCCAGATGACCGGCAATGGTCTTGGCCACAGCGTATTCTTCACGCCCGTTTCCACGGGCGCCCGTGTTGTTGGCGTATCCGATGTCTAAAGCGATATTCATTTTCCGATATGCCGTTCAAGTTGCAAGAGCCCCATGTTGATTTGTGTGAGGGCCTTCGTCCGCGCATCCATGCAGGCGCGCATGCCGTGGTACGGGAAGTCACGGGCAATAAAGCCCACGAACATGACCCATTCGGGCTTATACCCCCTTAAAAGGTTCAGGCAGCGTGGGCTTTAGTGCACATGGTCTTACTTTTTCAGGATATTGAACGACGGGCAACGTGAACCTGGGAGCGGGAGATATGCCCCTGCTTAATGACCAGGCAGGAGCCGCCTTTGCAAACCTCCGTGCGGTCCTGGGTAAAGTCCACATTATGTCCGCAACCGCCCAGCAGGGCGGAGGCTGCATAGGCCGCTCCTGCCAGGGTCACCCACAGAAGGCGTTCCCACCATTTCAGGCCGGTTTTAGCCTTGCTTTTTCCGTAGGCATTTTTCATGCCCTGCTTCCCCGCCGTCAAGGACGGCCCTTTTTTGCTCGCCATTTAACTTGCGCATGATTTTACTCTACGAAGTATTTGAAGAACGCCACGGCAGCAGGGTCCTGGATGGCGAATTCCGGGTAGTCACAAGAGGTAAATGTCCGGCGTCCTCCCTGGTCATTAATAACCTCCACGGTCAGGCAGACGCTCCCACCAGATGCAGGCTCATCAGGATGCCGGACAAGATTGACGTATTCATCCAGACGCGCCCACACCTGGACGGCTTTCCATGGTTCCGCCAGCCCTACCAGCGCGGTCACGACGGCCTCCATTGCCGGAGCTTGGTCAGCGGGCAGGTCCTCCTGCTTGTAGCGGTCAGTACGGGTATAGCCGTCCGCGTCCCGGTAAATGGCCGTCAGGGTGAAGTCCCCCCATTGTCCAGGCTGGGGGAATTGTATCTGTATTTCTGCGTTATTCATATTATGCTAAGGGGGTGTTGATATCTACAAAGTCTTCAGTTACTTCAGAAACAATGGTGTTCGCAGCTATTGCACCGAGAGCCATTGCAACCGGGTTGATGTTATTTGGCTGATAAAGCGTGCGCTCTGTAGAGCCAATCTCTACAACCGCAGTCCCACTATCGACTTTCGCTAAATCCACATAGCAAGAACTGAATCCAAACGAAGTTTCAAAGGACCGAAGCCCACGAACGGCAGCGATTTTGCACAGGGAGGCTTGCTGACTGCCGCCCAGCATCAGATAGAGAGAGCCAACGCCATCATAATCTTTGGAATAAGAAGCCGGTTGGCTTTGCTGATAGATGATTTTATTAAGCGTAGCTGGGATCAGCTCATTATGGCTTGCTGGAACAAAGCTGGTAGTGGTTTTAACTTTCCATTTTTGTGTCGTTATTTCCGCATAAATTTCCCGCACTATAATAGTGTAACCATTGCGAACGGTATCCCTGACTGCATCGAACGTAATATCCAGAATTTCTCCATTTGCATAAGCGAGGTCATTGCCGGGAATGAGAGCATAGGAGTCCAGAGTTAAATCGCTTCTGTAGGTTTTGGCTCCAGCCCCCAGCCCAATAGTGAATTTAAGAGCAGTGTAGCTATGCAGGGATATAGAAAACCCCGCAAAGTTGCTGTAGTTCCACCCGCCGTAGAGCCCCAGAAAGGGAAACTTGATGGAGCTGGTTTTATTTGCAGGCGCCGTAACGCGCGCATAATGGTAAGGAACATATATGGCCGTGACTGCTGAGCCAGTAGTCACAATTTTTGAAGTGTCAGGAAAATAAGGCATCGTGTAGACATTCGTAGCCCCGGCCAGCCCTGCTGCATATAAGCGGTTCACGGCTGCCGTGCCTGTTTGCGCTCCCACGGTAAGCGGAATATTGATGCCCCCGTTGGCGTTGATCGTCCCCTCCGCAGTCAAGCCGCCGTCCAGCGTCATGTTGCCCGCTTCGTCTGTCAGCTTGTCCTGCTTGCCATTCCACGTTTCGCGTTCTTGAACCGTTATGTGGGCTGCGGCATCTTCCTTGTGCGCATTGAAGGAAGACGCGTCGGCTTTTGTAGAAAGAGCGGCGGCATCCGCCTTGGCGTTCCATGCGGTGCGCTCTTCCTCTGTAACATGCACAGTTTCATTCTCCACATGCTCACTCCATTCATTCAGAGGAGTCAGGAGAATCCCATTGATAGAAGTAATTTTATTCATGCTTGTTATTCTTTGTTATTGCTTGTCGTGAAGCGGTTGAACAACGCCGCTGCCATCCCGTCCACCATCGTGAACTCCGAAAATTCTGGCTGGTGAAAAACCCGCGCCCTTCCTGGGCGGTGGCTGCTTCCACGGTCAGAGCAACCGCATCCCTGGATTCCAGGAATGATTTCCCTTCCTCTACAGGTGAGCTGATGGCCTGGTCCAGCCACACCCAGCTTTGGAGCACTTTCCGTTCATCGGATAAGACGGCAACGCGTGCTGCCCACTTCGTTGAAAGTTTCTACCCATTCCTGAAAAATATCATCCTGCGTGAAACGTCGGGACTGGATGAAACCGTTATTGCCCAGAAATATGGCCGTCAAGAAAGGCTTGTCCGTGGAAGAATAGATATTGAACGCGGTGGAGGAGAAATTGGAAAAAGAGCATCAATAGAGGCTCATCTGAAAAGAGGATGTCTGCGCCCCAGCATGCAGGTTCCCATTTTCCCGATCAGAAGGCACAGGAAAAACAGAAGACCGCTAAAGACGGGGTTCATTCATGGAGGCGGAGCGGAGGGAACCGACGGCAAACCTCTCTTTTTCCTTTCCGTCAATCGGCGGCTTTTTCCGCTTTTGGGCAAAGATCAGGTATTCCCAGCCGGGGTAATGCCGGACCACCCATTGATGAAGAAAGAATGCTCCCGCAAATATCAGAACCGTCGCAACCATGGCGGAAGGTACTCCCTCCGGCAGAATTCTTGACAGGAGCGGCATCAACCAGGGAAGGATCAGGCAATGGACGGCATAAATGAAGAAGAAGAGGGGAGCGCATGCCCGCGCCACGTTACGAAAGAACTTCTTTTCCGCCAGCAGAACGCACAGGGAGCCCAGTCCCAGAATCCCCGGAATCCAGCAGGGGATGGTGTGCAGGGTTTCCGTGGAGATGACGCCGCCATGGTTCATCCACGCTATTGCCGCCCACGCGGGAAGGGAAAAGTAACTTATTTTCTTCAGGAACAGCTTGATTTCGCCCAGCGTCAGGGAGGAAAGGCAGAACCCCAGCATGAAAAAAGCCAGGGAGTCCGCCCACGGAACCCGGGGAGGGTCGGAAAACAGCGCGTTGATCTCCGGAAACAGCACTACGGAGAAGAGAACGGCTATCGTCGCGGGAATCAGCAGCTTCCTTTTTCCCAGGGCAAATAAAAGCGGAGAGAGCAGGCTCAGCGCCATCACGTATTTCAGGAACCACAGGGGGCCGTCGTAGGGGAAGGTGGTTCCCACTCCCGTCAGCTTCCAGGGCAGGCTGCTCCAGTCCCACGTGCTTGAATGGCCCAGGCTTAAATAAATCCAATGCCTGAAGAACGCTTCCAGAAAAGCCGCGCCGTTCCATGCCAGATAAAATAAAACGTACCTGCACGGGGAATGACGCCAGTCGAACATTTTCCTGCGTCCCACAAAGTAGGCCGCCGCCATGAACAGAAAAGGCACCCGCTGGAAGAAGAGAGGGAATTCCACCCCGCTTCCCCCAGCATGAAAAAGGACGATGAAGAACAGGCCAACCACCCTGCCCAGGTCAAGCCAGCATTCCCTCGGCGGCGTCCCGGGAACGGCCCCCGGACAGGCAGACTGCGCCTTTTCCGGCTCCGTGTCCGGAGAGTATTCTTCAACCATGGACATTTTCATTCCGGCAAAAGAATCAGAAGGGGCTTTTGCAATACGGCTCCACAGCCCTCATGCCGTCATGAAGACGCACCGCCTCATCCCTGTCCTCCCGGGAAGCAAACAGGTACAGGGCATATCCGCCGAACCCGCCTCCCAGGTATTTCTTCGCCAGTTCCTTCCCCAGCGTTGGAAGGGGGGCCATCCCCTCCTGGAGCTGCACGCTATGGTACAGCGCCACTCCGGCAGCCAGTTCATGAATGCTGCGCTCCATCACTCCGGCGCGGGCAATCAGGGAAGACTGGGCGATGCGGGCATAGTCCCTGCACCCGTCAGCCATTCCCGGCGTATCATGGTCATGCCCGGTGTGGAAGACCGCCATTTTCCCGGCCAGAAAGTCACCGGTGCTCTTGATGTCCAGCACGGGAACGGCGCCGGAACGCCAGACGCACAGCCCCGTTTCCGCAATCACGGCCGGATCCTGCCAGCCAACCCCCAGGGCAAGTTCCGACTGGACGGGGTCCCGGCCCTGCAGCATGGCCCAGGCTCCGCTGCCTCCCAGTCCGGACCGGAGTTCATAGGGCCAGTGGTCCAGGGATACAAACGGACTGATGGCGCAGTTGACAATGTACGCCCCCTGCCGCGCATGCCTGGGAACGTCCAGCCAGCCCCCCGCAAAATCCACGCGCAGGGGAACGCTAAGCGGGGCCTTGATTCTGTTCACCAGCTGGGTGGTGGAAATCTGTTCGGAACAGGGAGGCGTTTTGGGAAGCACCACATACCGCGCTCCAATCCTTGCGCACAGTTCCCTTTTAAGGTCGCCGTAACAGTCATCTTCCGTAACAGCCAGGATATCGGGCCGTTCTTTCAGGAAAACGTGTTCAAAATCCATTCCCGGCTCCAGATGTTCTCCGCAGACCACCTTGTCCACCATGCACAGGCTTTCCAGAATCACTTTTTTATGGCCGTCCGGGATGGATGGTTTTCTGCGCTTGCTTTTCCAGAGCACCTGCTCGGAGGCGAAGGAGACGATGAGGAAATCCCCCAGCGAACGCGCTTCACGGAAAAACTGGATATGCCCGGCATGAATGATATCGTAAAAACCGGAGACGAATATTTTGGTAGCCATCGTTGAAATGTATTAAGGTGTGGATGTTGCTGTATGGAGAGGGGTAAGCATTAAACCGGAGCGGCGGGAACCGGTGCATGGGAGGAACCGGCCTCCCATTCCAGAGCTATTGTTTCCAATTCCCGGTTCCCTTCCACATAGTCCTCAAAGAGAACCGGATATTGCGGCAGAAGCAGCGGGAGGTCCTCCGGAACGTTAATTTGATGCCGTCTTCCCAGTTTTTTCCTTACCAGGGACTGGAGTTCGCAAAAAGCCATCGGCACCAGGCTGGCGTTGAAGGGCAGGTTCCAGAACCTCGCATCGTCGCTGACAATGATGAATTTCCTGCCTTCTTTCCTGCCCCAGTCAGCCAGCAGGTCATCCATGTTGCCGGGAAGCCGGCCGAAACATGAGACTAGCGTGCAGGGAAGAGGGGACGCTTTTCTTTCCCTTCCGGAGGCGGCAGCCGGCCTGGCCGCCTTTTGCCGTTGTTTTTCACGGATAAAAATCCAGGGCAGGACAGAGATTATTTTCCAGCAGCGTTTCATTTGCTTGCGGGGTTCACTGAAAATGCGGTAGAGAAATTCCAGCCTGCAATCCACCATCCAGGCAGGGGCCCTTCTGATATGCCGCCCGGAGGCGAAGTTAAAGACGGCGCCCACGGCCACCATAACCCCCCGTTGAAGATGGGGGCACAGCCTGTTCATGAATATTTCCTGCTTGGGAGCGCCCAGGGAAACCCAGACGATGTCCGGCAGGTATTCATTGATTCTCCCGGCAATAGCCGCGTAGTCAAATTCATCCACAGGGCAGAACGGCAATTCCTCAAAAGGCATGTGCTTCACGCGGGGATCTTCCCGTTCCAGGGTCCGGCGCAGGGCATCCAGCGTCTCGCGGTTTCCTCCCAGGAACATCATTCTGTATTTTTTCATGCCGATGGCGTCGCTAAAAATCTGGGCGCCGCAGTATTGGGGCCTGTCCGCATGCAGCAGCCATTTCAGGTAGACGGGCACCCAGCCGCTGTCGCAAATGGTCAGGAGCGCTCCATTCAGCACATTCCTGTATTCCCGGTTGCGCTGTACCTCGGAAAGTACATGGCCGTCCGCCACGCAGATGTATCCGGCGCCCCCGGAACGGAGCACTTCGTCCATGCGCCGGAAAACGCGTTCACGGTCAAATTCGTATCTGATGTTGAAATAGGTCTCCATACGGTTTTCACTCATGGTCAATGTTGACGGGCCTTCAAAACTTCGCGGTAAATGCCGGCCATCCTTTCCGCCTTGCGGTTCCAGTCCAGTTCCCTCTGCCTGGTGTAAAACGCTTCATCCATATCCCGCAGGACCTCCCTGTGATGGAAAAAGAAACGGATGCGTTCCGCAAAGTCCCGGGCGGACCGTCCGGGACGGGTCAGGGGTATCTTGCATCCCACGGTTTCATCCACGATGGTTCCCATGCCGCAGGTATCAAAGCAGAGCACGGGCAGGCGGTTCATCAGGGCTTCCACAAGCACGGTTGAGGTTGCTTCCATGATGCTGGTAAAGAAAAAGAGGTCGCTTTCCCGCATGAGTGATTGAACCTTTTCATTGGAGACTGTGCCGTGCCACACGCATTGCCCCGCCACGCCCAGCCGTTCCGCAAGGTTCCGGTAGCCCCGCCCCCTCTCCCCTCCCCCGCAGATATGCAGCTTCAGCTCCGGCAAATCCCGGAGATGGGTGAGGGTTTGTAATGCCAGGGCCAACTGCTTGCTGGGTATCATGCGGCCTGCCCACAGCAGCCTGAATTGTCCGCCGTCCGTTGCCCTCCGCACTTTCTCCTTCGGCGCGGCGCAGCCGGTTTCGCTCATCAGCAGCGCTTCCCGGCGATGGTACCGTTCCATTTTCTCCCGCACTCCCTGAACGGAAGCCAGCACGGCGTCAGCGCGCTTCATGGCTTTCCGCACCCTGGGCTGGAACCTGGCCTGCACGGTATTGATCACGTTTTTCAATGCCGTCTTCCCCACCTGCCCCCAGCCGCTTTCCCGCAAGTAGGCCACCGGCGTATTTTCCATTCCCCCCACCGGTCCCCATATGTAGGGAATTCCCCCGATTTTCCACAGCATCCCCGGCTCCCGGAAGCCTATCATGTTCAACTGGTGAATGACGTCTATGCGGTTTTCCGCCATGATGCGCCGCGCCAGCGCAAGCGCCCGTTCCTGCCATTTTTTGTAATGGCGGTAAAAACGCCAGTCCCCCTGGTCCCAGCACATCCGGCGAATTTTTTCCGGTACGGGAAGATAATGGAACACGATGTTGCCGGCCTGGGGAAGGCGGGCGAGCTCCCGTTCTATGTTTTCCCTCCATTCCCCCTCCGTAATCACATGCACCTTGCAGTGCATGGCCAGGTGGATGACCCAGTTCCACCCCATGCCGGGTTCGCTGCCCCAGTCCGGGTTGACGGCATAAGCGTTAATCAGGATTTGCATCATGGCTTGTCTATTTGATGGAATTAAGGTAGTTCCGGTGCCTTTCCTCCTCTTCCGGGGCGGCAAAGCGGCGGCGGATGACCCGGGCAGGATTGCCGCCCACCACGGTCATGGGCGGCACGTCTCCGGTCACGACGGCGCCTGCCGCTACAATGGCCCCGTCCCCTACGCAAACGCCTCCCAGGATGACGGCGCCGTGCCCAATCCACACGTCGCTGCCGATGACCGTCATGCCGTCCTCCCAATTCCGGGGAGAATCCCAGATGGCGCAACCGGGCCTGTTAAAGGAATGGTCCCTTTTTCCGATGAATGAAACGCGGGCGGCGCACAACACGCTGTTTCCAAAGCGTATATCGCAGGAGACATGGCAGTGCGGCCCCAATTGCACCCTGTTCCCGAAAATGATCCGTTTGTGAGGGGAATTCAGATGCACATGCCTTCCTATCCTGGTCATTCCCTCCACGGTGACCCAGCGTTGAAGCAGGCGGAACCGTATGAAACTGCGCACTCCGTTAGCCAGGGAACGCAGAAACAGGATGGGCCGGGACCTGCCCGGGGCGGCATTGGCGGAAGCATTCATCATACAATATGTTCCATGAGATGGTTGACGTATTCCCGGAATCCCGCAGGCATCAGGCATTCTTTCAGGCGCGGAGGGGACGGACTGCCGCCGCGGTCCAGGCAGGTTTTCCGGAGAAGAGAGGCCAGCCCCTTTTCATCTTCCGGATCGAACAATTCCCCGTTCCAGCCCCGGCGGATCAGGCAGGCGGAGCCGCAGCGCCCGGAAACCAGGCAGAAGCACCCGGCGGCCAGCGCATCATTGACAACCGCCCCAAACGGTTCCACCAGGCTGGGCAGGACAAAAACGTCGGCCAGATTGTACCAGGCCGCCAGGCGCTCGCCTTCCAGCCAGCCGGTAAAAATGGCGCTGACCTCCAGCCGGACGGCCAGATCCTGCAATTCCGGTCCCAGGCTTCCCGACCCCGCAATCACCAGAACGGCGTCCTCCGGAAGGGCCGCGGCCGCCCTGACCAGGCATTCCAGATTCTTCTCCGGGGCCAGGCGCCCCACATACAGGACCACCCGTTTTCCGTGCAGGCCGTATTCCCGCTGCATAGAATGGCTCATGGAAAGCGCTTCCCGGCATTGTTCCCGGAATGCCCGTTCATCCCTGACAATCGGAAAAAAGACGCCCTTTCCATAATGTTCCCGGTACCAGCGGCATGCCTCCCTGTCCGGGAGAATCACATCGTCCATCACCGGCATCGCCGCCTTCCGCGCCAGCGCATGCATGCGGGACAATTCATTTCCGCGGATCATGTCCATGCTGTCATCGCAAATGCTGACGATTTTGAATTTCCAGCGGCAAACCGCGCGCAGCAGGCATACCTCCAGAGCCAGAATGGAAAACTCCGGAACGATCACCAGATCGGGCCGTCCGTGCCGCAGAACGCGCGCAAGGCCGGAGGGGATGCGCCGCCCGGCCACGCGGACATGGTTCAGGTATTGGGGGCGGAACGCGCAGCGGGCTTCCATTTCCGGCCTGTTGTAGTGGTGGTCCGGAGAATTTTCATATTCAAAAAATACCTCCATCTCTCCAAGACGGGCCAGCGCATTGAAAAAATCAATGCGGTAAGGCGCCAGGTATTGATGAAAGACCATCAGTTTCCGTTTGTTGCCGTTCATGATTCAGTGCCTTTTCCTGTAATATTGCCACGCTTGCCTGAAGAAGCCGGAAACCGTCTTCCGGACGCCCGCATACCGCAGGGAAAACCGCAAGGGCCGTTGAATTGAGCCGCACAGCTCCAGCAGCTCCTCATCGGTACTCCGAAAAAGGCGGCTTAAACAGCATTTGAGGAAGGGGATTCCGTGGCGGCGGGAATGAAAGGGGATGACGTGCACTCCCCGGCAGCCGCCCAGAAGCTCCCTTTGCCTGCGGTCAATGGAAGAAAACAGGGAGTGGAAATAATAAACGGGGGTCTCCGCATGCAGAAAGGGGGCCAGGCGGTAAAAAGGCGCCCGTTCCGGGTCGTTCCCGTACCGTACCAGCAGGGGATTGATTCTGGCGGCGTCTTCCATTTCCGTTTCCGGCGCAAGGTCAAAATAGCCGTTGAAGGAGAAAACGCGCTCCGCATGCAGCAGGGAGCCGAAGAGAACGGCGGCATAGCCTCCCGAGGAACTGCCCACCATCGTTACCCGGCAGCCTTTCGTCTCGTTTTCAAGCCACTTCAGCACCTTTTCCGGAGAATTCAGGCGGCTGTTGATGCCGCCCAGGTACCATTGCTTGAAAACGTCGCGGATGAAAATGTGCCTTCCGCAGCCCGGAACCCTGGTTCCGAACCATTCAAACGTATTCCGCAGGGTGACCCGTTCATGGAACCGGGCGCGGTTGTTGGGAAAGTACAGGTCGTTGCTGCTGAAATAAACGGCGCACCGCGAATCATCCCCCTCCGGAGTGCGCTCCATGAGGTAATTGTCACGGGTCCTGTACGTCTCCAGCACCTCTTCGTCATCCGTCTGGAACACCCAGTCTATTTCGTTGCTGTCCATAAGAAGGGGAGAAAAACTCGTACATGCATGCAGATCATGGCCTTGCACGCGGCCAGCAGGCCGTCGTGCCTGCGGACGTAGTGGAAGTAATACCTGGGCTGGGCATTCCCCAGCGGGGAATACAAATTGCGGAGCCTGCCTGCCAGGGGCACCTTCCGGTCCGTCCAGGCTACGGCCTTGTCATGCCGTTCGCAGGTTCCCAGGCAGGCGGGGGCCACCCGCAGCTTTATTCCGCGTTCGCGCGCCGTACGGGAATAGTCGTAATCCCCCAGCGCGTGCAGGTAGAACCCGTCCAGAATGCCTATGCGCTCCACCACCCGCCGCGGCACCCACAGAATGTTCCCGTGGCATAATTCGCACTCCCTCAGGGTTCCATCCGGAATAACGGGCTTCCCGCCCGCCGTGCCTCCATAAGTCCACTCATCCGTGCCGGGATGGCAGGTGGAGCCGCAGATGACGGCGGCGTGTTCCATCCGGAGGGAGGCTTCCAATAGATGGCTTACGGCAAACGGATGAAGCACGGTATCATCATTCAGCCACAGGTAGAAATCCGCATCCTTCTTCAGGGCGTCCTCCCATGCCGTCCTCATTCCCCGGTTCCAGAACAGGGTTCCGTCCCCCGTGATGACGGAAACGGAGGGGTAAGCCTGCCGCACGGCGTCTCCGGTGCCGTCGGAGGAACCGTCATCCACCAAATGCACGGAGACGTCCAGCTCCGCTTCCGGCAGTGCGGAGAACAGGGCGGCAAGGGAGCGGAGCGTTTTTTCCCTGCGGTTGTGGCACGTCATCAGGACCGCAAGTTTTTTTCCGGAGGCAGCGTCAGTTTTCATGGAATGCGTATGGAGGGGAAAGGGTTGGAGGAACGGCGGCGGAAGATGCTTTCCACCCATTCGTGAAGCTCGCCGTCCGTCATGGCCCGGAAGCGGCTGGAATAGCACATGGCGATCATCATCCACAGGGAGATGTTCATGATATCCAGATTGAAGTTGGTATCCTCCAGCCATCCCCAGAGCCAGCGGAAGGCCACGAACACTCCCAGCAATTTCATCCAGCGGTTGTTGGAGCGGTAAATGGCCAGATAGGAGGCCTGCCAGTAAAATCCCGTGTAAAGGAAGAGCCCAACCACCCCCGTCCAGGCGAAAATATTGAGGAGGACGGGTTCGCACCAGGCGCGGCGCTTCTGGTCATGGTAGGACTGGCGCTCATCACTGGACATCTGGAAACTGGTTTCATACCCCTGCGCCGGGGTGCGCCCCAGCAAAATGCAGCCGTCCTTCAGGGAGGAAGAAGCCACCTCTTCAAAGACGATGCTGCGGGAATCCGCCAGCAGGTCGTCCTCCACGGAACTTCCCGGCGCTCCGGCGTAGGAGCCGACATCCAGGACATTGAAGACGCCGCCCAGCCCGAGGGCGAGAAAGAGGGAGGGAATTAAAAACAGGGCGTGCCGCATCATCCTGTAAAAGCAGTCCTTGAGCAAATCCCTGCCGCAATAGACGGCCAGCAGGGACAGAGCCACCAGCGCCTTTAAAATCTGGCTCCTGGCTCCCATGCTGACGCACACCATCAGGCATGCCATGACCAGCACCACCAGCTTCCATTTCCGGGGCAGCAGGGGCAGCCACGGAACCAGCATCAGCAGGGGATTCAGCAGGGAGGCGTAAAAGTCCGGATTGAGGGTGAACATGAACAGGAAAAAAACGGGGATGAACACCTTGAACCAGACGGACAGGACCTGCCGCGTCACCTCCGGCAGGCTGAACACGTAAACCAGCACGGGAATGAAAAGCGTGGGGGCATTCGTCACCAGGGCCCGCGCGGACCAGTAGCCGTCCACGGCGAAGACGCCCCGCAGGCAGCAAATGAATACCCACAGGAAATAAATGGAAAAGAGGGGATAAACGGGGGCGTCCTCCCTCCGGAAATACTTCCGCATGATGACGAAGGACACCGACAGCAGGAGGGCTGAGGAAAGGGAAATGGCCTGTTCCGTACAAACCGGGTGAAGGACGGCGGCGGACGAGTACATGGCCAGCATGATCATGGCCTTCACCAGGATGATGAAGGGGAGCACGACCCGGATGCTTGAAGGAAGGCGGGATTTCCCATCAAGGGGCGGCCTTCCATTCGCCTGACATGAAAGGGCCGTATTACGCATGCGCGCTCCTTTCCATCACCTGGGGAGCTTTCCCCTCCTCCGCCCGGCGGATGCGGCGCGCCGGATTTCCCGCCCACACCTCATTGGAAGGGATGGAACGCGTTACCACGGAACGTGCTCCCACGACGGCGTTGTCCCCGATGGAAACGCCTTTCAAAATGAAGGTTCCGGCACCCAGGAAGACGTTGTTCCCAATCCTGACGGGAGCGGACCGGCGCAGAAGCCTGTCCTCCGCTCCCCGCCTGGCTTCCGGGTCCAACGCGTGGAAATCCGTATCCATGATGTGGACTCCGAATCCGGCCTTTACATCGTCTCCGATCGTCACCGACTGCGTGCAGATAATCACGGTATTGCTGATGCCCACCCGGTTGCCGATGCGCAGCACGCCGTCCCTGTCCACGGAAATCAGGCAGCGCTGGGAGGAACGGGAGACGCCGTGGGGGCCGTTCCGCATGGTAAATTCCCTTCCTATGCGGCACGGCACGGAACGGCGGCGGCTTCCCCTGGATATCCTGACGTCCGGAATGCCGAACGAACAGAGGCCGGGGCCGTAAACCGCGTTGCCGGCATACAGGAGCCACCTGGCATACCAATTGTGAAGGGGATGCAGGCAGACGGCCCAGCAGCGGAGCACGGCTTTCCTGGCAAGATAAATCAATTGCTGCATGCGGCCCCCTCCCTTCCCTTTCCTTCATGTTCCTCCGTCCCGTTCCCGGCCTCTCCGGCGATGCTCCCGTAAATGCGCTTCAGTTGTTCCGCATTCGCGGAACGGTCATGGCGCTCCAGAGAGGCCTGCCTTCCGCGGAAGGAAAGACGCCTGCACAAATCCATGTCCCCGAACAGGCGGCACACCAGCATGGCCAGCATTTCCGTCTCTTCAAACCGGTACAGGAAACCCGTTTCCCCGTCGGACACGGAATCCATCATCCCCCCGGCATAGGACGCGATGCAGGGAGTGCCCACCATCTGGGCTTCCCCCAGTGAATTGGACTCATTTTCAATCATGGAGGGGCAAACGAAGACATGCGCCTTCCGGAATTGGCTGCCCATCTGTTCCGCGTCCAGGCGTCCCAGCCAGCGAAAACGGTCCCGGACTCCCAGCCGTTCCATCAGGTTTCCCAAATAACGGGCGTAGCCGTTCCTGCGCCACGCAGGGACTGACAGGAAGTCCGGTCCGGCCACCTTCACCCTGGCGTCAGGATAATGCCGCAGGACCAGGGGAAGAGCCTCCACCACTTTGTGCAGCCCTTTCAGGGGGTAGTGGGACTGGCTGAGAAAAACCGTATGCTTTTCGCATGTTCCGGCATCCCATTCATGACTGTAAAAGGGTTCCCTGAGCGTGGGCTGGAGAACATGGTACCGTGCCGCGGGGTTCATGGCCCATGCGTGGGAACGGTCCCAGGCGGTACGCCCGATCACATGGCGCACCCTGCCGAACAGCTCCCGTTCGTATTTTCCCCGCGCCTTGATTTTCCGCTGCTGGGCAAAAAGCGTGTCGCGGCGCAGCAGATCGCGGAAGGTAACGGATTTCACGAGTTCCCGGATAGGAATGCCGCCCAGATAGAACCCGGCGCAGACGGAAGACAGCCCCTGGATGGAAACGGCCGTGCGTTCCGCCCCGCAAGCCTGCACCCAGGCCAGGGAGTGCGGATATTCGGAACCGTGGATATGGACCACGTCCGGGCCGAACATGTCCCTGATTTCCCGGAAACAGGGTTCCAGTTCCTTCCTGTACCCCCCCATGTCCGCAGGGGCGGGAACCAGGTAATAGGTCATGGCCTCCCCGTCCATGCGGCGCATGGTGCGCCCCGGATAAAACATGACGGCGGCCAGCTTTAAATCCGGGGCGGCTTTCATCAGCTCCTGCGCTCCCGCGTACATCCAGCCTCCCAGAACCGGTTCCGGAAGCCCAAGCATCCGGCACGGTTCGGGAAACAGGATATTGGACAGCCAGAGCACGTTCATCCTTTTTTCCGGAGGGTTCATGTTCTTCACCAGTAGCACCCCCCCTCCACACGGCTGGCGTGGCCTACCGTCTCCTCTCTCCCCGGCCTCGCCCACGCGTCATTGAAAAGCCGGGAATAATCATATTTGAGAGCGCCGGGATCCGCCCCGTAGGCCGGGTCCTCCCAGCGCCTGCCCCGCAGGCCGAACAGCAGTTGAAGAGCCCCGCCGAGATGCACGGCCTGCCTGCCCCTCCTCTTGGCATGGGCCGCCAGATGAAAGCCGTAAGCCCCGCATCCGATGAGGCAGACATCGTAATCCCGGCGGTCCATCTCCCCCTCCATCCATGCCAGGGCTTCAAACCAGTCGGCAAAACGGTCCGGCCCCGCGCCCAGGCTCTGGACGGCGGCCAGCGTCTCCAGGGAAAAGGAAGGAAGGACCTCCGGGTTTTCAAAAATCCTTTCCCTGTTCCGTTCATATTGGAGCGTGATGCTTTCCGCGAAAGGATGGACCACCAGCACCTTCCTTCCCTCCAGGGCCCTGCTCCATGGCCGGGAAGACCAGTAAGGCTCCAGATTCAGCAGGCGCACGCGGGGAACGTCCCGGATCATGGGCATCACCTCCCGTTCATATGGAAGCCAGCTTCCCAGGATATCCAGTTCCTTCATGTCGCAGAGCATCAGCTCGCAGAAACGGGCCAGATACTCCGGCGCGGCCGGGAAAAAGCCGGACCACTCCCTCATCTGCCTCATGATGCTTTTATTCCACCACCACTGGTCCCTCCGGCCTGTGATGTAGTTCAGCGGATTCCTGCCCGCCTTCCCAATTTCCAGATAATTATGCAGGCAGGACATTTCCGTGCAGCCAAACCGCCCCACCATGGCGGGACGGCCGGAGCGGAGAAGGTCCTCAATCATCGCGGAAGCCGCGTCCGCGTCCAGTTCACAGGAAGGGGGGTTCAGTTCCTCCCTGCCGGAACAGCGGTCAAACATGCGGCGCAGCAAATGCAAACCCTGGTGCGTCAGTGAAATCATGGCATGGACAAGTTTAATTACCTCCGCAGGCATTCTCCTCCCGAAGGAAGCGGCGCTTCATGGACCGGAGCTCCAGCCGGCTGCGCCACGTCTTCCAGTTCCTGGCGGCATTCCTGATTCTCGCGGAGCAAGGGGGCTTTTCCTCCGGATCAAAAAAACCCCTCCTGGAAAAATCCATGGAGATGCCGTGCCGTTCAAACAGCTCCGCCACCGGCCCGTACCATTTGCCGTGGATGATGCCCGTGAAAATGTAGGGAATGATCTGGTACCCCTCCCGGGAAAACAGGGAGGGGTCCACCGTCAAAAACTCCATGCGGGAATACTTCGCCCTCCGGCTGCCGAAGCATTCGAACTTCCAGGCGGATTCTTCCTTCCTCAACAGGGAAAGCAGCGCCTCCCTGCGCCACAGGGAGCCCTGGCAGCACGCGTACCAGGGATAATCCGGGTCACTGGTAAAAAGGCCTTCATACCGCGAAGGCTCGCGGGCCGGAATTCCCTCCGGCGTCAACTGAATGCAGGGAATTTCCGGATGGGCGCGCATCTGCGCCGCGTATCTTTCCACCGCCCCGCCGTCCACCGGCGCCGTCAGGAAGTAATCCTCCTGCATGTACAGCACCGTATCCGTTTCCATGGCCTCCAGGGCCCATTTCAGGCATTCGCTCCATGTAGCCCTCCTGCGCCCCGGAATGGTGCGGCCTGCGCAGCTCCTCAGGGAAACGACGTTTTTTTCCGGACCGGAATAGGTCTTGTACTCCGTATTCAGGTAGACGCGGGCGGGGCAATCGGGCCAATAAAGGGACCAGAGCCTGAAAAAAGGCTCCCAGCAGTCTTCAAAGGAATCACAGGTATTGACGAGAATGGAATAGGATTTCATGGAATTATTTGGAAAACTGAATTTTCCTCCAGGCGCTTTTCAGGAAAAAAACAAGGGTGCCGCGCTCCCTGCCGTCCAGAGAAAAAAACCAGAGGAAAAGGAGGAAGACGGCCAGGAGCGAGCAGGTGCGGAACAATACCGGAACGGGAGAAAGCGACGCATCAATCCGGCACAGGAGGATGCCCGCGGCAAACGTAGCCGCACTGGGAACAAGGCACGGCGCCAGCACCCGGAAAGAAAAATCCCGCAGGCTGAGGCCAAGACGCCGCACGCAGATGGAAAGGGCCAGCAGCCCCCCCGGCAGGGTTACGAAAAGAATGGCGGCCACATACATCATGCAGGGAGGCCATCCCATGCGGTAGAATCCCCAGGTAGCGCCCAGAAAAAGAATTCCGGACCCCGTTTTCACCAGCGTGTACAGGCGGATGTTCCCCTCCGCGTAAATGGCGGACCCCAGGCTGAGGAAAAGCTGTTCCAGCAAGGTTCTGGCAAGCTGGAGCCTGCAGAACAGGACCGCCCAGGCGGGGACGGAATGAAGCCAGAGGCCCAGGAGCCCCGGAGCCTCCAGAATCAGCGGAATGGCGAAAACCGCCATGAGCAGGTAGGCGAATTTGCAGCCGGACAGGGAGGCCCGCAGCATGAGGCCGCGGTTGCCCGCCCCCTCGCTTTTTGAAATGACCGGATTCAGGGCCTTCAGCATGGTTCCGGAAAAAGCCATGGTTTGCCCGTTGATCTGCTGGGCGACGGCCTGCGCCGCATTGAGGGCGACGCCGAAAAAGTGGTTCAGGACGATGCCGACGCCGTATTCCGACAGCATGCTGCTGGCGGAAACCGTGAAATTCCAGCCCGCAAAGCTTCCCATTTCCCGGAAAACGCCGCGTTTCCAGTAACGCCGCGGCGCAATCACGCACTCCGCATAGTTCCTGCGGCAATAAACAAGCATGGCCGTCATGGCAAGGATGGAAATCCCGGCCATCAACACCCCGTACAGAATCAGCTTGTCCGCCGGCACATGAACGACAAGCAGGGCCGCTCCCAGTTTCAGGAAAGATTCCAGAACGCCTATGATGGCGAAGTACAGCATATTTTCATGGGCGTTCAGCATGGCTTCACAGGGAACGCCCAGAATGCCGAACACGGTGCTGGCGATCATGGCCCAGTAAACGCACCTGGCGGCAACAACCCGGTCCTCCGGAATATTGAGAACATGCCCGAACAGGATGGGGGCCGCAGCGTACAGCAGGATTCCGACCATCACGGCAATGGCAAGATGGAGCACCACGCTGATATTAAACACGATTTTCTGTTTCTCCGGGTCCCCTTCCCCCTCCGCGTAGCTCATGAAGCGCTGGGTAGCCGCCGCCATGCTGGCGTTGAGAAAAGCCAGCATGGCAATCACGCCCGCCACCATGTTGAAAATGCCGAAGTCGTCCACTCCCAGGGCATTCAGGACCAGGCGCGTCGCGTACAGGGAAACGAACATGGTGACGCCCATTTTCATATACAGGAATCCTGTGTTCCTTATCACTCTGGAGACGGTGTTCATGAAACGGTGGAAGAAGAAAATCCCGGGAAAAAGGCTATGGGGCTAATGCTGAAGAAAAGGGGGCGGTTAACGGCGCTATCCGTCAGTTTCGGAATACTCGTCGTAGTAATGAAAACGGGAATTTTTGAAATTCTCCGCATTGAGGATAACAGCTCCGGAACGGAATTCGCCCTTGTCCGCAAGCCCCTGGATGACGGGGACGTACTGCTTCTCGATCATGCCGCATCTGATGACATACAGGACCAGGTCCGCATGGCGCGCCATGAGGGAGGCATCCGCCACGGCTTCATAGGGACAGCCGTCCAGAATGATGCGGTCATACCGGGCGCGCCAGTACCGGAGCAGCTCTTCCAAACGGCCCTGGGTCAGCAAGGCGACGGGATTGGGGGGAACGGGACCTGCCGTCACCAGGTCAAATCCCGGGAATCTTTTGCCGGATTGCAGGACGGAATCCGGAGAAACCTGCGGATTCATCAGCAGGTGGACAAGGCCCCTGGCATTCTTCCCTCCGTAAAAGGCGGAAAGGCTGGCCTTGCGGAGGTCTCCATCAATGAGAAGGACTTTTTTCCCGGTCTGGGCATACGCGGCGGCCAGGTTCAGGGCCGTAAACGTCTTCCCCTCCCCCGCTCTTGTGGACGTCAGGAACAGGATGCGGGGCGCTTCCTCCGGATTGGGCAGCAGCATAAGTTCCGCATTATTGCGGAGGATGTGAAAGCACTCTTCCATGAAGGAACGGCCATTCGTGACGACCAGGGGCAGCTTCTTCCGCTCCTTTCCGGAAAGCAGGGGCAGCTCCCCTGCCAGCGGCAGGTCCGTCAGGCCGGCAAGATCCTTCTTATCCCGCACCTTCGTATTCAGGGCGTTCCCGGCCAGCAGGGCCAAAAGGCTTGCAAAAGCGCCTCCGGCCATGCCGCCCATCGTCATCAGGGGCAGTCTGGGCGCTACGGGAGCATTGGAGCCAAACGCAGGTTCCAGAATGCGGGCGCTTGGTTCCGTCGTAGCCAGGGCCAGGGCGTTTTCCTCCCTCTTTTTCAGCAGCATCAGGTAAAGCTCCTCCATGACCTTCTGCTCCCGGAGAAGAGGGACCAGGCCTTCATCCTTGGAGGCCATGTCCGACAAAAGCCGGTTGAGTTCATTCCGCTCCTTTTCCAGTTCACCCATCCTCACTTCCAGCGCGTTGCAGTAATTGGCGATGGAACGGCCAATGGATTCGCGCATCTCCTTCATATTCTCCGCGAGGGAGGAAACCATGGGATTCTGCCTTCCCGCGCTGGCGAACAACTTTTTATGCTGGAGGAAATTGTCATTGAAAAGTTCGATCTGCTTGGCAATTCCCGCATCCTGAATGCCTATATTGGCGGGGATCATGTCCTGCTGGCGGCTCCGGTCCGCCAGCAGCCTGGCGAGCACCTTCACCTGGATCAACTCCGTCCTGGTGGAGAAAAGTTCCGTTCCTATTTCCTGCACCCTGTTGAACGTGGCATCCAGCGTCGTATCCATATCCTTGACGATCCGGCTGTTGCGCTTGTAGTCAATCACCTGCTTGTCTACGCCGCCGAGCTGGCCGCCAAGCTTTCCAATGCGCTTGACGATGAACTCCTCCGCCCGCGAGGCGGCCATTTGCTTCTCCCGCCTGGAATGGTCATTGTAAACCTCAATAAGATAATTCAGGGCGTCTTCCGCCTTTTGCGGATGGGAAAGCCTCAACGTCAGCTCCAGCAGGCTGCTTTCCTTGGAATCGGGCCGCGTTACGCTCAGCTGGCCCAGCATTCCGTCAGTGGCCTCCTTCACGGAAACGCGCTCCACGAAAATGGTCCTTCCCATGCTGCCTGAAGAAAAATAAGAAGTAGGGCATACATTCACCGTGGCGAAGGGAAGCTTCAGCGGAACGCCGAACTTTCCGTGCAGAACGTTTTCCCCGCTCTCCTTCGCCCGGTAAGACAGGGAAAATTCCCGGCCATTCAGCGGAGTAACCGCCAGGGAACAAGGCTGAAACGCCACCTGTTCACTGAACTCCGCCTTCAGGGGAGTCGTATGGTAAAGATCCACTTCCCGGATATTCCGCTTTTCCCAGTAGGAGACGTCGAGCCCCAGCCCCTTCACCACACGGCTCATCACCTCCGAGGACTTGACCACATAGCTCTCGTTCGCCAGGTTGGCCTCCCCCGGCTTGAACCCCAGATCGGAAAGAATGATTTCCGAGACCTGGGCATTCTTCTGCTTGTCATCCCTCAGCATGATGCGGGCGGTCTTCTGGTACAGATACCCCTGCCGGGCGCAGATGAAATAAGCCAGCCCCCCGCCCAGCAGGGCGCACGCCAGAATCCAGGGCCAATACCTCCTGGCCGTGGAAAAAATGAACCGGAAGGAAAAAATATCGTTGTCCTCAGGCTGTATCACTGAAACGGGCATGGAAGGAAAACAGGATGAAACGGCTTACAGGCTGATGGCGATGACGGCGATAAGCAGGGACAGGCCCGAAAGGCCCCAGGCGTAGTACTGGGCGCTTTCGCTCCTCATGTTGATCTTGCGGTCTGACGGAGTGACATAAATAATATCATTCTGCCGGATATAGTAATAAGGAGAGGAGAAAATGGACTTGCTGCGCAGGTCCAGCTTGACGATCTTCCGGTCACGCTCCATTTCCCGGATCAGCACGATGTCCCGGTTGCCGTCGATATTCAAATCTCCCGCCCGGCTGATGGCGTCAAAAATGGTGACGCGCTGGCCGTCCACCTGGTAGGAGCCGGGATTATTCACCTCTCCCAGAACGGAAAATTTGAAGTTCATGATCTGGACGTTGACGGAGGCGTCCTTGATGTAATCACTGTTGCGGAGCTTTGCGGAAATGTCGTGGGCAAGCTGGGAACACGTCTTCCGGGCGGCCTTCATCTTCCCGATGACCGGCAGGACAATATATCCCTCGTCGTCCACCAGGTACCCTTTGGGCCGCGAATTGCTGGCGTTGTTGGAGATGGAATTGCCCATTTCCGCCATGATGAAGGGGGTAGTCAGTTCCGGCTGCTTGCTGCTGACGGAAATATAAAGCTGATCGTCTTTTTGAATAGTCGTCTGGTATTTGGTGACTATATCCTGCCGGGTCTCACCCGTAATGTCCTGGATATAGAGAACCTCTTTCGGATTGACGCAGGAGGCCAGCAGCAGGGAGCAGACAGCCAGGGAGGCCAGCCGGAAAATTCCGGGAGAAAAAAGAGAGGGGCGGTTCATCATCATTAAGGTATAAGGTTATGGTTTTAAATGGATAAATAATCAGGATTCTTCCTGCTTGGACGGAAAAGGCACAGGCACGGAAAGATCGTTCCTGATGAGCATGCTGCCCGAGATATTCCTGAAAGCGTCCTCGCACTGCCGGACGTCCTTATGGGCCAGCAACCGGACAACGGTTTGGAAAACGATCCTGGCGTCCATGAACAGGGACACATTCCGGGCGTAAACGATGTCGTAGCACAACCGCCTGTAGAACGGGATTCCGTTCCTTCCGTATACCTGGGCCATGCCGGTCAATCCGGGCCGGACGGAACAGCGCGCCATGCGGCAGCGGCCGGGAAAAACATCCAGCTGCTCCGGAATCCATGGCCGGGGGCCTACAATGGACATGTCTCCCTTGATAATGTTGACCAGCTGAGGCAGTTCATCCAGGGAATAGCGGCGTAAAAAAGTTCCCAGCGGAAAAGACCTCAAGTCATCCGGAAGCAGGAGCCCCTCCGAATCACGGGCATCCGTCAGGGTCTTGAATTTAAAAACCCTGAACAATTTCCCGCGGTACCCCACACGCGTCTGGAAAAAAAACGGAGACTTCCGCGTATGAACCAGGAGTATTATGGATATAACGGCCAGAAGAGGCGATACGATTATCAATGTCCATAAGGATATGGCAATATCCAATACGCGTTTTCCAAAAAAATTATACATGGCTCCGCACGCAAACTACCGGATTTCAAATCCGGCATCTGACTTTCCGGAGAAAAACGCTCATCATCAATGATGATAAATAACTTGCATGATTCTAAAATTTCCTTTCACGCCGCCTTGCGGAAGCGCTGCCATTTATATATTCAACCACAAGTATCTGATCCGCATGAAAAAATATTAATTCGTCATTGACGGCGGATTTGAAATCCGCACTTTTCATGAACGCAACAACAACAAAATGGAAAGGCGAAAAACCCGCCATTCCTGAAAAATGAAACCGCTTTCCACGCTCACAGGAACAACCAGAATATTCCGGGTTCAAAATGCCGCAATTGAAGAGGACCGCAATGGAAAAACAGGAAAATTAAGGAAAAAGAAACCTGAATTTCCGAGGGCTGGCAAATTCTTTCGGAAAAGGAGGCATTCCGAAGAAATGCGCCTGGGGCATGCGCCAAAAAGCGCACATCTTCACGGACAATGAATTGCCGGCAACAGGCATCAAGACAAAAAACCGGTTCCTATGATGCCATAGGGCGGATGGCATTCCCTGCCGGAGTTGAACCGAGCCTTTGCCGTTGGAGAGACGGCCTTCCTGACCGCTAGAAGAAGGGAACGTTACAGCCGGAATAAAACAGCCCGCTTTTCGCAAGCCGCTGGAACTGGCATAGCACTTTCCCGGAAAGAGTCAATGATTTTGCCGTATATGTTCCCTTTTTTAATCAAACACGGGATTCCAGCAGGGATCGTCCGCCGCATTAAAGCACAGCAGCGCCTGTTCCGGCGTGTTCTTTTCCAAAGCCATGGGAGGCAGTTCATCCCGTCCGAACCAGCGGCTTTCAGACGTTTCCGGATTGGGCTGGAAGGAGCCGCCTTTTTCTTCACATAATACAAAGACCTTGCAAACCCCGTACGCATAGGGGGGAGGGTTGTGCCTGTTCCTGTCATGCAGGGCTATCAGCCGTACCGCTTCCACTTCCAGTCCGGCTTCTTCCCGCACTTCCTTGATCGTGTTATCCCGCACGGACTGGTTCACATCCACCCAGCCGCCCGGCATGGACCACAAGCCGGAGCCTTTTTCTTTCACCAGCAATATTTTACCTTCCCGGAAGATGGCCGCGCGGGTATCCATTTTCGGCGTTTGAAATCCGGTCTCACTGCAAAACAGCCCCCGGACCGTATCCATATCCAGCCCGGATTTGGCGCTCATGATTTCCGCGGCGATTTCCCTCAACCGCTGGAAACGCTCCAGATCATAGGGGTCTTTCGCATACGTTATCCCCGCCTGGGCCATAAACTGAAGTTCCACCGCCCATTCCAGCCATTGCGGAGGCAGCGCATTACGGACCGTTTCACCAGCGTCATCCATGCGTCCACGTTACCACAAGGAGCTATCCCGGCGAACCTTATTTTCCATCCGGCCGCCTTCCGTGGCGGATTGTTCACTCAGGCCTTCTGGACCATTCCCCATCCCCATGGCAGATTTCCCCGCGTAACCGGCACGATTGATTCATCCAGTCTTAATGGACCAAGGTACGGGCACTCCCCAGGTTTGCCGTTCCGCATGAAAAAAGACGCCTCATGACGCTCCAGGCCGCATGAGGCGTTGATCATTTTTCCCCTTTTACTTCCGGCACCGCCACGGGTTCCCCCAGGAACCGGGGTTCACGCCCCCACAGCCACAAGTCCAGCATCATCCATACGCGCGCCGCGCGCTCCCTGAACCAGCTTCTAATGCGTGAACTGCGGTTGGGAACATCCGGGGCGCTGACGGCCCACGCGTCCATTTCCTCATGTGCAGCGATCGCCAGGGCGCGTTCATTGTGAAATTCCTGGGAAACGACGATCATGGTTGAAACGCCAAAGACCTCCTTCATCCTCACGACGGAATCCAGCGTCCGCAGCCCCGCAAAGTCACACACAATCCGGTCCTCCGGAACGCCGCGCTCCACCAGGGCCTGCTTCATCCATTCCGGTTCATTGTAGGAGTGGGAGCTATTGTCCCCGGAAACGACAAAAACCGTCGCCTTCCCGGCCCTCCAAAGTTCCGCCGCCGTATCCATTCTATTATAGAAATACCCGTTGGGGCCTCCCATGAACGCAGGGGAGCACCCCAGCACCAGGGCAGGCGCGCGAACGGGAACATCCGCGGAGTGCTCAAAAATCCTGCCTCCGGAAGCGGAAAAAATGTACCACTCTGACACAGCGGACAACAAAACCATTCCCACAAGAACGCCGCCTGTTATCTTCAACGCCAGCAAGACCCCTCTTTTTCCGCTCCGGCACGGACTATCCGGCTTCCCAAACCAGCATCTATTGAAAAACTTCATAAGCAGTATTCAGATTTTCCAGCCAAAAATGGCCTGCTTTCCCCATGTTCAATTCTTTGTCCGGCAACTTTTTTGTCCAGCGTTCTTTCATTGTTTCCCCGTATCATAAACGGAGCAATGGAACACAACCAACTTATTTCTTCTTCAAACGGGGATTCAGAGGTTATTGATGCCACCACTCAAAAACCTGATGGCATGCCAGGAACAAAAAAGCCCGCTGTCAGCGGGCTTTTTATCTACATAGATTTGTAATTTGTATTTAGCGAAGTACCCCCGACCGGACTCGAACCGGTACGTCCTTGCGGACAACAGATTTTAAGTCTGCAGCGTCTACCATTCCGCCACGAGGGCATTGACCGGACGGCACTCTACAGGAATGCCGCGGGGATTCAAGCACGAATCCCCTTCCGGTTTTTAAATCCCTAGCCGCAGACTTCCACAACCATGCTTATTTCCACCGCCACGTTGAGCGGTAGGGCGGACACGCCCACGGCCGTGCGGCTGTGGCGGCCGATTTCGCCAAAGGCTTCCACCAGCAGGTCGGACGCGCCGTTCAGCACCTTGGGATGGTCGTAGAAATCCGGGCCGGCATTCACAAATCCGTTCACGGCCACAATGCGGGAAACCTTTTCCAGGGAGCCCACGGCCTGCACGATGACGGCCAGGCGGTTCAGAACGGCGGCTCGCGCGGCGGCCTGCCCTTCTTCCACCGTCAAGTCCTGCCCTACCTTGCCGAAGTATTTGTCCTCCCCGTTCACGGAGATGCCGCCGGAGAGGTGAAGCAGGTTGCCCGTACGCACGCATTGCACGTAGGAACCCACGGGCGCGGGCGCATCGTAAATGGCGTAACCAAGATCGGAAAGGCGTTGACGTATTTTATCCATAATAGAGAATTTGACAAAGGTTGGATTGGAAGAATGCACCGGAAATATTTGCGTTTCCAGATGCATTTCATGACATTTTGAACAATTTTCGGCCTGTTTGCACGTAAAATGATTGCCATCTACCTCATTTAGTTGCTATTGAAACAACCCGTACATGATGACCGAAGAAACTCCTTCCACAGACCCCAAGCAGCAAATTCCGGACCTTTCCGGCTTGGCCGACTTCCAATTTGGTCCGGCCTGGGCGAGACCGGGAGCCCGTCAGGAACGTTCCGCGTCCTATCCGGAACGCAGGTCCGGCGACAGGCAGGGAGGCGACCGCCGTCCGCGACGCGACAGCCGCGAAGGACGCCAGCCCCGGGGGGAACGCCGTTTTGACGGTCAGAATGGTGAAAGAAGATTCAACCGGGAAGACCGCACCCGCGGTTCCTTCCGCCCGCGCCGCGACGGAGACCGCCGCGAACAGGCGCCCCGCCCGCCCATGGCGGAACCGGCCGAAGGCCTGCGCGTGGAGCTGCGCCCCGTGGATTCCGGCCTGGCCGCCCTGCACCAGGAGGTGCAGAAGCACCGCCGCACTATTTCCCTGCTGGACCTTGCCAAGGTGGTCATGGGTTCCTACGACCGTTATGACCTGGTGTTCATGAAGCAGGAGAACGGCCCGGACCTTTACCACTGCAAGCACGGCGACGGAGCCTGCTTCATTTCCCGCCAGGAGGCCGTCAAGCATCTCTGGCAGTCTTCCTGGATGCCCAAGTATTACGAGTCCGTGGAACAGGAAGTGGAAGCGCCCAAGGGCGATTTCAAGGCGATTGCCAAGTGTTCCCTGAACAATGAACTGGTGGGCCCCGTCAACTGGCACGGCTACCAGTCCGCCCTGATGAACCTGCACCGCACCAAGTTTGCCAGCATGCCCTTTGAGGCATTCCGTTCCAAGATCGTGACGGACAAGAGCGAGGAAGCCGTGCAGGCATGGCAGGAAGCCGTTTCCAAGCGCACCGCCTGGAAGCCCGTCCGCGAAGGCGCCTCCGAGGTTCTTCTGGAATCCCCCGCCGCCGTGGAACAGGATTTCGAGTCCAACCACTTTGAAGAGTGCTATGACGTCACGGACAAGGTGTTCGTCAACGGAGCCGTGAAGAAAAACCATCTTTCCCCCGGCCTGTGGGCGCACCTGATCCAGTTGTCCGGCACCACGCGCCGCCATCCCAGCATGCTGATTCCGAACCTCTGCCACGGGCTGGCGCGCCACCACATGCCCATTTTCAAGTGGAAGGGCAACCATTACACCGGCCCGGCACGCCCCAAGGCCATGGAAGAAGGCACCGTTCTTTCGGATTCCCTGATGTCCATCGCCACCTGGGCGGCCAACAATCCGGGCAAGGGCGTGGACGCCATGCTCAGGGAGCTGGCCCCCGTGCCGGACCCGGAAAAGGCCACGGAAGAGGAAGTGGCCCAGGCTACGGAAAAACAGCAGAATCTGGTCCGCGACCTGTTCTGGCTGTCCGAACAGGGCTACATTCTGGTTTTCTCCAACAACACCGTCAGCCGTCCGAAGGCCGTTCCGGCCCAGGCCCCCTCTCCCAAAAAGGCTCCCAAGGAGAAGCAGAAACCGGAAGAGAAGGCGCCGGACATGCCGGTGGCAGAAGCCGCCGCGCCCCAGGAGCAGAAGGAGGAACCCGCTGAAGAAACTGACACGGCAGCCGAGCCTGCGGAAGCAGCCGCCCCTCCCGTGGAGGAAGAGCTTCCTGCGGAAAATGTTCCGGAGACGGTTGCCGCAAAAGCCTGACGCCTTTCCCGAATTCCCCCGTCATACAGTCCGCAGGATTATCTTGATTCTGCGGACTTTGTTTTGTAGAAGAAAAGGAAATCAACAGGATTTTACATATGATCAGTACAACAATGGCAACCGCTCTTAATGAGCAAATCAAATGGGAAATGTATTCAGCCAACCTTTACCTGGCCATGTCCGCCTACCTGCAGGACGCCGGCCTGACGGGGTTCGCCCACTGGATGCGCGTCCAGTACCAGGAAGAAACCGCCCATGCCTTGAAATTTTACGATTTCCTTCTGGCGCGCGGAGGCCAGTTTACCATGTTGTCCATCGATGCCCCGGCCGCGAGCTGGTCCAACATTCTGGAAATGTTTGAAGAAACGCTGTCCCACGAACAGGAGGTCACGCGCCGCATCAATGACCTGGTCCGCCTCTCCAAGGAGGAAAAGGACTTCGCTACGGATATTTTCCTGCACTGGTTTGTCAGTGAACAGGTGGAAGAGGAAGAAACCGTCAAGGACATCATCAGCAAACTGCGCATGATCAAGGGAGAAGGCCAGGGAATGCTGCTCATGGACAAGGAGCTGGCGGCCCGCACCTTTACCCCTCCCCCCGCCAATTAACTTATTCAGGCGCTTTTCCGGCCATTCTCCGGCACGTTTTCCCCATGAAAACACTTTTCCGGAGAATGGCCGGCAGAACAGTTCGGCTATCAGGAGCGCATGAACATCAAGATAAGGCCGGCTGCAAGGGAGGATGTCCAAAAAACAAGCGCTCTATACGATGATTTTTTTGCCTGTAATGCTGCACAACAACCGGAGAATTGCGTTGCGGCAACTGAAACGGGAGATTGCCCGAATCCTGTGATTGAAAGCGGCAGCGGCGATAATATGATCGCGGAAAGAGACGATGCCGTTATCGGATTCGTGCATGTTGAAGAAAACGCGCCACCTCCCTATCCTTCCGTAGTTCCTCATAAATATGCCTGCATCATAGACTTTTTCGTCATGCGGGGATGCAGGAGGAATGGAACAGGACGCCTGCTTTTGGATAAAGTCAAACGCTGGACAAAATCACGAAACCAGGAATACCTGGAACTCATGGTATGGGAGAATAACGGCAGCGGCAGAAGATTTTACGAGCGTGAACATTTTATAACAGCATCCCGGACAATGCGCCTGGACGTGTAACCGACTTTTTAAATGGAATTATTAAAGATGAATGATTTTGAAACAGCTTTGGTGAGCCCGGGGAAAAACAGCCTCATTCCGGAGGAGGACAACTGGTTCGGCCCCCTCGTTGGAACCTGGGATATTGAATGGGTTGACGGGCACGGCACGGAGCATGAACGCCACGTGAAAGGGGAATGGATTTTTTCATGGGTTCTGGAAGGCATGGCCGTCCAGGATGTGTTCATCTGCCCTTCCCGGGAGGCCCGGAAGATCAAAACCTGGCCGGACGCCGCCTACGGCACGACGATCAGAATTTACAATCCCCAGCAACGGACATGGGACATTTTTTACGGTGTGGCCGGAGAATCCACGCGGCTGGAAGCGAGAAAGGAAGGCAGCCGGATTGTCCTGACGGAAATTACCGGGCAAAAGATGAAATGGATTTTTTCCGAACTTACGGAAAATACGTTCCATTGGAGAAACATGGCCACGGAGGACGGGATGCACTGGTTCCTCCAGGGGGAAGCGTTCGCCGCCAGACGTATCTAGAACACGCTTGTTCATCGGCATGGCAAGCAACCGCCGTCTTTCCCTTTCTGCACCCTTCCAGGCCCGTTTAAAGGGGTTTTCCCTGCCTTCACTCCTGTCCGGCAAATAAAGCAGCCCGGACTCAACAAGGAGCCATTGCCTGCCGATGCCCGCCAGGCATCCATAAGAATTTCCGGGGGTAGAACCGGCTTTTTTCTCTTCTCCGGCAGTCCAGAACTGATGACGGGACCTGCCTCCAAAGGCGGCAGCATCCTGTTTTTCCTGGCGCGCACCCGTATAAAACTTTTCTGAAACAGGCCTCCCTTTCCCATGGAGAGCCCTTGCATGAGGCCTCTTTCCGGTCCGGGCTTGTCATGCTGACGCGCCCTTTTATGCCAGATTTATGCCGGTTTCCCGGCAGTTCCGGAAAAAACTTTCATTCATCAACAGCTTACGACTATTTTTAACATGTTATTCACATTCTATCCTCAAAATACAATCATTCTATTAACATTCAACATATTGTATCCGGAATACCATCAAAAGGCTTATTATCTGCAAATGTAAAATTTTAATAAAAATTTATATTTTTGACTTGCTCGCGGAAGGCGGCGGCGGTAGGTTGGCTGAACCGCCGCCAAGCCTCCGGACGGCACCGTTACCAAACCTACCCCAGACATTCACCACGACCATGAGCTCCATTTCCGAAGAAGCAAACAAGCTGGCGGATTTCATCCTGTTCACGCAACGTTCCTGCATTCTGAATCTTTCTTCAGAATTGAATGAGGGCAAGGTTTCCTATCCCCAGTTTTTCCTGCTGACCTACCTGGCCAGCGAGGACTTCCTGAGCATGTCCAGCATTGCCCTGAAGATGGGGCATTCCACGGCAGCGGCCACCGGCATGGTGGACAAACTTCAGGAGATGGGCTATCTGAAACGCATGAGCGCGGCCAAGGACCGCCGCAAAATCATGGTCGCCATCACCCAGGAAGGGCGCGACCTGGTGGACCGCATGCGCCAGAATATCGTCCGGGACCTGGCCGCCCTGATGGCCGGAGCGGACCCCGACGCACGGCAGACGCTTGCTGATACCGGAAAATCCATCAGGAAGCGCCGCCTGGCCTGATTTCCGGCCTTCTTCCCTCCGTTCCTTTCCGGGTAAAAAAGTCCGGAAGCCGGATCTCCGGCAACGCCTGCCCTTTCTTTTACTATTATATTCAGGAGCATGGTGAACAGGGAGGAGCTTCCTTCCCTTGCAGCAGGGGCAGGCCGCGTTCTTCACGGCCTCAAAACGGAGATTCCCCATGAACCGGCCATCCCCGGCATCCCTGTCCGGTCCCATCCCGATTTCCGGCCTTCCGGACTGGTCCGTTCCGCTCCCCCCTGCGGATGATTTTTCCCTTCCCCGCTTTTTTAAAAGGGCTTCCTGCGGAGATTGTTTTTGCCTGAACTGGGGCATCGTGCTAAATACTGGCAGTCACGAATGCAACAGACCATGGATCTCCATACCTATTTACGCAATTTTCCGGACGCCCAGGGCCGTTTTGGCGAATACGGCGGCGTTTACCTGCCGGACGAGCTTGTTCCCGCCTTTGAAGAAATTACGGAAGCCTACCAGACGATAGCCCACTCCGCCCAGTTCATCAATGAACTGCGCCGCATCCGCAAGCAGTTCCAGGGACGCCCCACCCCGGTTTACCACTGCGAACGCCTTTCCCGCCACCTGGGCACTTCCCAGATTTACCTGAAACGGGAAGACCTGAACCATACGGGCGCCCACAAGCTCAACCACTGCATGGGTGAAGGCCTTCTCGCCAAATACATGGGCAAGAAACGCATCATTGCGGAAACGGGCGCCGGGCAGCATGGCGTGGCCCTGGCTACGGCTGCCGCCTTCTTCGGCCTGGAGTGTGAGATTCACATGGGAGCGGTGGACATTGCCAAGCAGGCCCCCAACGTCACCCGCATGAAAATCCTGGGCGCCAAGGTGGTGCCCGTCACGCACGGCCTCCAGAGCCTGAAGGAAGCCGTGGATTCCGCCTTTGATTCCTACCTGAACAGTTATCAGGATTCCATTTACTGCATCGGTTCCGTGGTAGGCCCCCACCCCTTCCCGCAGATGGTGCGCGATTTCCAGATGTGCATCGGCGTGGAAGCCCGGGAGCAGTTCATGGAAATGACGGGGCTTCTTCCGGACGCGGTGTGCGCCTGCGTGGGCGGCGGCAGCAATTCCATGGGCATGTTCACCGCCTTCCTGGGAGACCCGCTGGATATTTACGGCGTGGAACCGCTCGGCAAGGGGCCCAGGCTCGGGGATCATTCCGCCTCCATCTCCTACGGGAGCAAGGGCGTCCTGCACGGGTTCGAGAGCATCATGCTCCAGGACGAGGACGGCAATCCGGGACCGGTCCATTCCGTGGCCAGCGGGCTGGATTATCCTTCCGTGGGTCCGGAACACGCCTACCTGCACGACATCGGCCGCGTGAATTACGTTACCGCCACGGATGAGGAAGCCGTAGACGCCTTCTTCAAGCTTTCCCGCTATGAAGGAATTATTCCCGCCCTGGAAAGCTCCCACGCCATCGCCTACGCCATGAAGTGGGCCCGGGAAAACAGAGGAGGCGCTATCCTGGTCAACTGCTCCGGCCGCGGAGACAAGGATGTGGATTACGTCGTGGAGCATTACGGCTACGGGGAAGACCGCCAGTTCCCCTCCTGATTTCATCCCCTTCATCGTTTCCGGCGGAGGGAGGATTTCCCTGCCCTCCGTCCGCCCCCTTTCCGCAAGGCCCTTCCGCCACGCCCCTCCATGAAAGAATTGTCCAGCCTGGTTCAACGGAGTTTCCACGTCGTTCCGCGGGAAGAGGATTTCCATACCCTGGCTTTCGGAGCGTCCGGCCGCACCATCGTCCGCATCCGCCTCGGCTCCCGCACATGCATCGGCATCCGGTGGGGCAATGACCGCGCGGATAATGATTCCTTCATCCCCGCGGACCGGCACCTGCACGCCCACGGCGTGAACGTGCCGGAGATTTACGACTACGAACCGCTCGGCCCCGGCTGCGGGGCCGCGCTGGTGGAAGACCTGGGAGACGCCAGCCTGCTGGCCTTCCGGGGAGAGTCCTGGCCCTCCCTGCGCCTGCGCTACATCCGGGCCATGGAACAGCTCCATCTGCTTCACTCCTGCCCGTTTCCGGAGGAGTTCCCCCTCCAGCCCGCCTTTGACGAAGCCCTGTACCGCTGGGAGCAATCCTATTTTGCGGAACACCTGCTGGGGGCCCACCTGGGGCTGGAAACGGATTCCTTCCTGAACCATCCGGCCCTGGAAGAGCTGGCGCAATTCCTGGCCTCCCTTCCGGAATGCCCCGTGCACCGGGACAGCCAGTCCCAGAACGTGCACATCCACGCGGGTAAGGCCTGGCTGATCGATTTCCAGGGCATGCGCGGCGGACGCCCGGAGTATGACCTGGCCTCCCTGGTTTATGACGGCTATGCCCGTCTGGAACCGGAGCAGGCGAAGGAATTGATCAGGGAGTGGGAAAAGATTTCCGGGCAGCCCCTGGATGACCGCATCTTCCGCGCCTGCGCCCTGCAACGGCTCATGCAGATGCTGGGCGCCTACGCCAACATCGGCCACAACCAGGGAAAAACCTGGTATCTGGCCCAGATTCCCGCCGGGCTGGAACACCTGCGGAAGCTTCTGCCCGGCTCCACGCTTGCAGAACCGCTGGCGGCCATGCTAGCATGATCTTTCTCCCTGCCCCTGATGACGCTGACCCCCAGATTCCTGCTTGTGCTGTCCCTGTTCCAGATTTCCCTGGGGCTGGGCTGGATTCTGGGGTACGTGTTTCTTCCGCCCACCATTTTCTGTTATGAGCGAGCGGCGGAACGTTCCCTGGCAGGAGAGTACCGGACCGTGCGCCCGGAAGGTCTGAATGCGGAAAGCAGCATCGTCCTCCAGCCTTACGATTATTTCAACAAGGGGCAGACGGCCCAGCTTCCCGTGGTTTCCCTGCACCGGGAATCCTCCCTGAACAGCTTTGCCGCCTATCCTCCCAATCCCATGGATTACACGGTGCTGTTCCGCCACCTGTACGAGCAGGGGGCCAGGAATGTTTACGTGATGGCTCCCATGGCCTGGGAGGAAGAGCCGGACAGCATCGTCAAAGCCGCCGTGGGGTATGAGCTGGACCGCTTCCGCCACAAGGCGCTGGGACGGCAGATGAGCGAGTCCTCCCGCCACGCCCCCCTCCCGCCGGACTGGAAAGGCCTGGTTATTCCCGCTGCCAACATCGTGGGAAAGACGGACCTGTTCCCTCGCGCGGACAGGCTGGTGGGGGAAGCTCCGCAACTGACCACGGCAGCCCCCTCCCTGGGAACCGTCGTGGAAAACAACGAACTGTTTTCCCCCTCCCCGGAGAACAGGGTTTCTCCGCCGCTTTTCATCCGCTGGGGTGAGGAGATCATCCCCACCCTTCCGCTGGCCGCCGCCCTGAACGCGCTGGACCTGAAACCCGACGACGTGAGAATCATTCCGGGCGACACCCTTTTCCTGGGCGGCAAGCGTTCCGTTCCGCTGGACAAATATGGCCGCATTCCCCTGGCGGAACACAGCAGCCCCACCATGCTGGACACCAAGGAGGTGATCGTCCCCGTCATGTCCGGCCTGCGGCCGCCGGATACCACCGCCGTCAGAAAACTGCTTTCTTCCGCGGACGCGGTTCTCGTTTCCGAACCGTCCGCCCTTTCCGACACGCCGGACGCACAGGCCCTCCTGGCGGCGCAAACCATCCGCACCCTCATGGGGGCGCTGGCTCCGGCCCCGGCCGTCCTGATTCCGGTAGCCCCCGTATGGGTGCAGTGGGTCATCGTGCTGGACGTCCTGCTCCTGGCAGTATGGGCCCTCCGTTTCCAGCGCCGGGGGCGTTTCACCATCTGGGGGCTCTGCATCCTGGCGGCCCCGGTCATCGCGTGGTACCTGTTTTCCGTCCATGACACCTGGTTCCCCGTCATGACGCCCGTGGCGGCGGTGCTGTGCGTAGTGCTGGCGGGCTGCCTGTTTCCCTGGCTTTCCCCCCCCTCCCGCGATGCGGATGAAGAGGAGGAGGAAGACGCCGGAGCCCCCTCGCCGGAGGGGAATGGAGCCGGGCACGTGCTCCCCCCGGACAACCTGTACCAGGAACCCAACGAGGTGCCTATCCCCCACCATTCCAAAAGAGAACATCCCGACTCATGACACAGCGCAAGCACATCCTTTTCATCTGCACCGGCAACACCTGCCGCAGCCCCATGGCGGAAGGCCTGTTCCGGAAGCTTTCAGCGCATCATCCGGAATGGCGCGCCGGTTCCGCGGGAACTTCCGCATGGCACGGGCAGGAGGCCAGCCCGGAAACGCTCCACGTCCTCCAGGCGCACGGCGTCAACCTCTCCTGCCATGAAAGCCGCCCCGTCACGGAAGAACTGATGGAAAACGCCACGGACGTCTATGCCATGACGGAAAGCCACCTGGCCGCCCTGCTTGCCAATTTCCCCGAGCATGCGGACAAGATCAGACTGGTCACCTGCTACACGGACAACCGCAGCATTGCGGACCCCATCGGCTGCGGTCAGGCCGCCTACAACAGCGTGGCGCGGCAGTTGACAGCCGCCATCCAGGCCATCATCGCCCGGATGGAACAGCAAGCGTGACAACTCTTTCCACCCCCATGGCCGCCCCTTCCATACGCATTGACCTGTCCCGCCAGGAGCTGGTGCTGGAAGAATCCGGAAACATCCTGCTCCGGTGCCCCGTTTCCAGCGGAAAAGCTGGCACGGGCCATGAAGAGGGCTCCGGAAAAACGCCCACCGGACATTTCCGCGTCTGCCAAAAAATCGGGGACGGAGAGCCGGAGGACACCATTTTCATCTCACGCCTTCCGGCGGGCCGCTACCCCGCCGCCATCCCGGAAAGCCTGGATGAACATTCGGACTTTATCCTGACGCGCATCCTGTGGCTGGACGGCCTGGAACCGCACAACGCCAACACGCGGAGCCGCTACATCTACATCCACGGCACCAATGATACGGACCTGCTGGGCGCCCCGGCCTCCCATGGCTGCATCCGCCTTTCCCCCCGCGACATGCTGGATCTTTTTGCCCTGGCGGAAGAGGGGATGGACGTGTTCATCCAGTGCTAAACCGTTCTTTTTTAGATACAATCTAAAAAAGTTATTCAGGGAAAAGGAAAATAATTGAACAAAGGTCCTCTTGGGATGTATAAAGTATGAAGGTACCGGTATTTGGCTGCCGGCCTCCTGTTCCATAAACATCCACTCATCCCCAAGCAATCATGGACGATCCGGTCTTATTATCCCGTCTTCAATTCGCCGTTACGATCATGTTCCACTACATCTTCCCGCCGATGACCATCGGCCTGGGGGTGGTTCTGGTCGCGCTGGAAGGCCTCTGGCTGAAAACGAAGAACGAACTCTACCACAAGCAGGCCAAATTCTGGACCAAGATATTCGGCATCATCTTCGCCCTGGGCGTGGCCTCCGGCATCGTGATGGAATTCCAGTTCGGCACCAACTGGGCTGACTATTCCCGCTGCGTGGGCGACATCTTCGGCAGCCCTCTGGCGGCGGAAGGCATCTTCGCCTTCTTCCTGGAATCCGGCTTCCTGGCCATCCTGCTCTTCGGCTGGGACAAGGTGGGCCCCAAAATGCACTTCTTCTCCTCCTGCATGGTCGCCCTGGGCGCCCATTTCAGCGCCATCTGGATCATTGTGGCGAACTCCTGGATGCAGACGCCCGCCGGGTACAAGCTGGTGGAAGTGAACGGGAAAATCCAGGCCCATATCACCAGCTTCTATGACGTGGTGTTCAACCCGTCCACCGTGGACCGCCTGACGCATGCGCTGGCCGGCTGCTGGCTGGCGGGGGCCACGCTCGTCCTCAGCGTCTCCGCCTGGTACATCCTGAAAAAACGCTTCACCGGAGGAGCTGAAAAAAGCTTCAAGGTGGCCCTGGTCATCGGCCTCATCGGCGTGGTGGGCATGGGCATCACGGGGGACTCCAGCGCACGTGAAGTCTCCATCCACCAGCCCGCCAAATTCGCCGCCATGGAAGGCGTGATGGAAACCGGCGCTCCGCTGGCCCTCCACCTCGTCGGCTGGATGAACCCGTCCACCCATGAAGTGACGGGCATCTCCATCCCGTACATGCTCACCTTCCTGACCCATCATGACCTGGATACGACCATCACCGGCATGAACGACATCCCGCAGGACGAACGCCCCCCCATCCTGCCCGTCTTCTACTCCTTCCACATCATGATCCTGATCGGCTGCGCCCTGGGGGCCCTGTTCCTGGTGGGCCTGTGGGGCTGGAAAAAAGGCTGGCTCTTCCAGAAGCGCTGGCTGCTCTGGTGCTTCGTCTTCTCCGTGCTGGGCCCCCAAATAGCCAACCAGGTGGGCTGGGCCGTGGCGGAAATGGGGCGCCAGCCATGGATCGTGTACGGCATCCTGAGAACGGAACATGCCGTATCCCCCACCCTCACCGCGGCGGAAGCCCTTTCCTCCCTGGGCATGTTCTTCGTCATTTATGCCCTGCTGCTGGCCCTCTTCCTCTATCAGATCACCCATAAAATCCACAAGGGTCCGGACCAGGAAGCAAACGAAGACGACGGCACCGGGGAAGGCAAGCTCCAGGTCCCCTTCGTCAAAGACTAACCTTCAGCCCCTCTTAAAACCATGTTGGACAATCTTACTCTTACAGACCTGCAAATCATCTGGTTCATCCTCGTCGGCGTGCTCTTCTCCGGATATGCCATTCTGGACGGCTTTGACCTGGGCACCGGAGCCCTTCAGCTTTTCATCAAGGGTGATGAAAACAGAAGGCTCACGCTAAACGCCGTGGGCCCTGTATGGGACGGAAACGAAGTCTGGCTCATCACGGGGGGCGGCGCCCTCTTCGCCGCCTTCCCGTACGTGTACGCCTCCGTCTTCTCCGGGTTTTACCTGGCCTTCATGCTCCTGCTGCTCACCCTCATCTTCCGCGCCGTCTCCATCGAATTCCGGAGCAAGCAGCCCATGAAATGGTGGCGCAGGGGGTGGGACACCACCTTTTCCATCAGCAGCCTCCTGGCCGCCCTGCTCATCGGCGTAGCCATGGGGAACGTCACCAAGGGCATTCCGCTGGACGACCAGGGCAACTTCACCGGAACCTTCCTCAGCCTGCTGAACCCCTACTCCGTTCTTCTGGGGCTGACGACGGTGGCCCTGTTCGCCATGCACGGAGGCATCTACCTCCTGATGAAAACTCAGGGAAGCCTGCAGGAACAGATCAAAAAACTGCTCAGGCCCTGCGTCATCATCTTCACCGTCCTGATCATCCTTCACGGAGCGGCCACCCTGCTGTACGTGCCGCACGTAGCGGCGGCCCTGCACCGCTCCCCCTGGATTTACGGCATCGCGGTGCTGGCGGTCATTTCCATCACCGCCATCTGGATCTTCATCCACAGGAACCGTCCGGGCTGGGCCTTCGTCGCCTCCTGCTCCACCATGGGCTGCATGATGGCCCTCTTCGGGGCGGCCATGTTCCCCAACCTGCTCTATTCCATGCCCAACCCGGAGAACTCCCTGACGCTCGTCAACGGCTCCTCCACGCGTGAAAGCCTGGTCGTGATGACGTACATCGCCATCCTGGGCGTGCCGCTCGTCCTGGCCTACTCCGCCGCCATCTACTGGGTCTTCCGCGGGAAGGTCCAGCTCAACGAACACAGCTATTGACGCCCTGCGGGCAGAGAATAGCGATTAGTGAACATGGAATAGCCCCGTATCAACCCATCTTTCGGCATGAACGCCTCCATCTTCTCCAGACTCCCGCCTGAGGAAATCACGGCGCTCCACCAATCATGGAAAAACGATCCCCTGTCCGTAGACCCTCTCTGGGCCGCCTGGTTTGAGGGCTATGAACTGGGGAGCGGCAACGCTCCGCAGGAAAAAGGAAACGCAGGGAACTACACGGATGCCTCCCCCTACACCGTCCCGCCGGAAAGCGCGGAATGCCGCGGGCGCGTCAACCAGCTTATCCGCGCGTACCGGGTCATGGGGCACCAGTGCTCCCACTTCAATCCCCTGGCCTCCCCGGACAAGGCGTGCACCCCCGTCAACCTGGAGGAAATGGGCTTCCGGGAGGAGGACATGGACCAGCCCGCCAACATCGGCACGTTCATGGACGGCCGGACGTTCACCCTGCGTGAAATCATCAGCCACCTGCAAAAAACCTACTGCGGAGCCATCGGGTTCGAATACCACCACATAGACAACCTGGAAATCCGCTCCTGGATTGAAGAAAAGATCAAGCTCCGGGCGAACGGCGTGGATTACGGTCCGGAAGTCCGGCGGGACGCCTTCTTCCATCTCTGCAAGGCGGAATTGTTTGAGGAATTCCTGGGCAAGCGCTTCATCGGGGAAAAACGGTTCTCCCTGGAAGGAGGGGAAGGCGCCATCGTCCTGCTGGATGCGCTCGTCAAGCGGTGCCCCGCCGTCGGCGTATCCCACATTGAAATGGGCATGGCCCACCGCGGAAGGCTGAACGTGCTTGCCAACATCCTCCACAAGCCCCTGAAAACCATCTTCCACGAATTCACGCCGGACTACCTGCCGGAATCCCCCATCGGCAGGAGCGACGTGAAGTACCACCTGGGCTACGCCACCACGCGCCACGTGGACGGGCAGGAACTCCACGTGCGCCTCTCCTCCAATCCCAGCCACCTGGAAGCCGTCTATCCCGTGGTGGAAGGACGAGCCAGGGCCATGCAGCACAACCTGGAAGACGCGGAACGCAAGCATGTGCTGCCGCTCGTCCTCCACGGGGACGCCGCCTTCGCAGGACAGGGGCTCGTGGCGGAAGTGCTCAATCTTTCCCTGCTGAAAGGCTACCGCACGGGAGGCACCGTGCACCTCATCATCAACAACCAGATCGGCTTCACCACCGGACCGGACGAGGCCCGTTCCTCCCGCTACGCCACGGACGTGGCGCAGATGCTCCAGTCCCCCATCCTGCACATCAACGGGGAAAGCCCGGAGGACCTGGTGTGGGCGGCGGAATTCGCGCTCCAGTTCCGCCAGAAGTTCGGGCGGGACATCATTCTGGACATGTACTGCTACCGCCGCCTGGGCCACAATGAAACGGACCAGGCCGCCTTCACCGCACCCATGCATACCAAGCGGATTGAGGCGCGCCCCACCGCAGCCGCCCTGTACGGAACGGAACTCAGGGAGCGCGGAGAACTGACGGAACAGCAGGAGCATGACATCCGGGAACACATCTGGGACGGGATGGAACAGGCCTTGCAGCAGATGAAGGAAAACCCGGCGGATTACATCCTCCCCGCCACCTCGCAGGACGCGGATGAAACGCCCATCCCGCGCACCAGCGTACGCACGGGGATCAGTCCCGAACTGTTCCAAAGCGTCGGAAACATCCTGACGGAACTGCCGGACGGCTTCACCCCGCACCCCACGCTGGAAAAACGCTTCCTCTCACGCCGCCGGGAAGCCTTCCGTGACGGCGGACTGCTGGACTGGGGCATGGCGGAAGCCCTGGCCTGGGGCAGCCTGCTTACGGAAGACCACCACATCCGCCTGTCCGGCCAGGACTGCCAGCGCGGCACCTTCTCCCACAGGCACGCCGTCCTGCATGATTTCAACGACGGCTCCCTGTATACCCCCCTGGAAAAGCTGAACCACGGCACCACCACGTTCCGCATTTACAACTCCTCCCTCTCGGAGGCCTCCGTCCTGGGCTTTGAATACGGCTACGCGCTGGACAGCCCGGACGCGCTGGTCATGTGGGAGGCCCAGTTCGGGGACTTCGCCAACGGGGCGCAGGTCATCGTGGACCAGTTCATTGCAGCCGCGGAGGCCAAATGGCACCAGAAAAACCGCATCGTGCTGCTGCTCCCCCACGGCTATGAAGGGGCGGGCTCGGAACATTCCAGTGCCCGGATGGAACGCTATCTCCAGCTCTGCGCGGATGACAACATGCAGGTCATCAATCCCACTACCCCGGCGCAGTACTTCCACGCCCTGCGCCGCCAGGTGCACCAGAACGTGCACAAGCCGCTGATCGTCTTCACGCCCAAAAGCCTGCTCTCCCGGGCGGAGGCCGTCTCCCCCCACCGGGAATTCCTGGCTCCCTCCCGCTTTCATGAAGTGCTGCCGGACCCGGACGCTCCCGCGCCGGACCAGGTGACACGCGCCGTCTTCTGCACCGGGAAAGTTTATTATGACCTGGCCGCCTACCGGAAAGAGCGGAACATTTCAGATACCGTCATCATCCGGCTGGAACAAATCTACCCGCTGGCCCAGGAACAGCTCACCTACCTGCTGGCCCCCTACCAGAAGGTGCGCGACTTCGTCTGGTGCCAGGAGGAACCCTCCAACATGGGGGCCTGGGGCCACCTGCGGAACAGGATGGGGCGCCTCTTCGCCACCTCCTTCCGCTATGCAGGGCGGCCGCCCATGGCCTGCCCTGCGGAGGGCGCCAAGGCCCTGCACGCCGCCGCGCAAAAAAGACTCATCGCCACCGCCTTCGGGCCGCGGGCGCAATCCTGAACCCATCTTCCTCCCATGAGCGACATCCTGATCCCCAACTTCGGAGAATCCATCACCACCGCCACCGTAGCCGCGTGGCACAAGAATGCCGGTGACCCAGTAGCCAAAGGCGACACCCTGGTGACGCTGGAAACGGACAAGGTTTCCACGGACCTGGAGGCGGACGAAAGCGGCGTGCTGGAAATCCTCGTCCCGGAAGGAGCGGAAGCTCCTATCGGGGCTGTCCTGGGCCATATCTCCTCCGCTGACGGAACCGCAGCCGCACCGGAAAAGGAAGAGGCTCCCGCGCCGCCGGAACCGCAGAAAACCGTAGCGCCGGAAACACGGGAGGAACCCTCTTCCACAGCCCCCGCCGCCAGGACTGAATCCCCGGAGCAAAAATCGGAAAAGCAAATGTCCGCCCCGGAACAGAATTCCGCTGGAGAGAGCGGAAAGCCTGAAAAGGAGGCTCCCCCGCGTTTCATCAGGAAACCCATGAGCCCCCTGCGCCGCACCATCGCGGCCCGGCTGGTGGAGGCCCAGCATCAGGCGGCCATCCTCACCACCTTCAATGAGTGCGACATGTCCGCCGTGATGGAGCTCCGCAAACAATTCAATGCGGCGTACCGGGAACGGTACGGCACCAAGCTCGGTTTCATGAGCTTCTTCATCAAGGCGGTGGTCAAGGCCCTTCAGGAAGTGCCCCAGGTCAACGCCAGAATTGACGGCACGGACATTGTGGAAAACCTGTATTACGATATTTCCGTAGCCATCGGCACGGACAAGGGCCTCGTGGTCCCCGTGCTGCGGGACTGCGACCGGAAAACGCTCCCGGAACTGGAACTGGAACTCGCCGCCCTGGCGGAAAAAGTGCGCGGCGGAAGCTTGTCCATGCAGGACCTGCAAGGGGGCTGCTTCACTATCTCCAACGGGGGAACCTACGGTTCCCTGCTCTCCACCCCCATTCTGAACCCGCCCCAGAGCGGCATTCTGGGCATGCACGCCATTCAGGAACGCCCCGTGGTCCGGGACGGCCAGATCGTCGCCCGGCCCATGATGTACCTGGCCCTTTCCTATGACCACCGCCTGGTGGACGGCAAGCAGGCCGTGCAGTTCCTTATTGCGGTGAAAAACGCCGTGGAGAATCCGGTGTTTGAGCTATGAGGACCGGGGAGAAAAAGACTAAATACTAAAGAGGAAAGACTGAATGTCTTTCCTGTTTTACAGGGGTTCTCCGGGATCAAAATCCCTTCATTCCATGGAACGGGAAAACCACTCCTTGCCATAAGCATGGATATGACGCTCCAAATCAGGATTGGTGATTCTGTTACGAATAATCAAGTCTACCTCCACAGGCAGGTTCAACTCCGTGAGACGCGCTTGGAGAGTCAAAAGGACGGACAAATCCAGGTCCTCGCCCTCCAGGGCAAGATCGATATCGGACGCAGGCTTCCACGTGCCCAGGGCGCGGGAACCGAATAAAACGGCTTTCCTAATCTGCGGAGTCTGTGAAAGAATTTCCCGGATGCCTGAGCGCACCTTGGCCGTCAGGCCATCGTTCAGTCCTCTTTCTCCGCCATCATGTTCAGATTTTCCACACATGGGGCCAGCATGGAAAAGAATTTTCCCTTAATCAGGGAAACCGCCTCTTCCGCGCTGGAATCATCATAAGTATGTACAAACAAATTGCGGCTTTCCAACGCCTGAAACCAGCAATCAATATGGCCTATCAAGCCTGCGCCAAACGCCTGCCTGATGGCTTCGCGGGGGCTGTTAACGCTGTAGCCGTCATAGACCAGTTTATCTTTCAACGTTTTCCAGCACAGCTCAAACGTAAATTCATAAGTCTGCACCAGTCCGGCCATTTCCAATTCATTGTATTCCGGCAACGCGCAAGCATGGCGCAACCGGGAAAAAGCCTTATTCAGGTTTTGAAGCCTTTGTTTCCAGCGCAGGGTACCGTTCATCTTTTTTAACGGAGAAAAAGAGCCCCGTTCCGGGGCTCTTCCCGTGAAAACCGTTACATGTGGATGGCGATTCCCTCGGAAGCCAGCATGGATTCATGGATGGCTTCCGACAGCGTGGGATGGGCAAAGATGGTGGCGTGAATATCCTCGTCCGTCAGTTCCGCCTGAATGCCGACGCCCAGCGTGGCAATCAGTTCCGTGGCTTCCGGCCCCACGATGTGGGCGCCCAGCAGTTCGCCGTGTTTGGCGCCGTACAGGGTTTTCACGAAGCCGTCCGTTTCTCCGGCGGCCACAGCCTTGCCAATGGCCTGGAAGGGGAATTTGCCCACCTTGTACTCCACGCCCGCTTCCTTGAGGGCGCGTTCCGTTTTACCCACGGAAGCCACCTGCGGGTAGCAGTACGTGCAGCTTGGGAAGAAGCCGACCTGCCTGGGCTGGTAGTCCGGCTTAAACATGCCTTCCACGGCCTGCACGGCTTCAAAGGTGGCCGTATGCGCCAGCAGCACGCCGCCGATCACGTCGCCCGCCGCGTAAACGCCGGGAATGGATGTGGCGTAGCGGTCATTCACCTTGATGAATCCCTTTTCCGTCAGCTCCAGGCCGGGAGCGGCGGGAACGACCGGCTTCACGCCGATGGCCACCAGGCAGACGTCCGCCGTGATTTCCTCTTCCTGTCCCTTGCTGTTTTTCACGTTGGCCTTGACCTTGCCGTCGCAGGTTTCCGTGACGGATTCCACGGAGGCTCCCGTCATGACCTTGATGCCCTGCTTCTTGAACGCGCGTTCCAGCGTCTGGCAGGAGTCGTCGTCTTCATTGGGAAGCATGCGCGGAAGCGCTTCAATGAGCGTTACCTTGGTGCCGAAGGAGTTGTAAATGTAGGTGAATTCCGTGCCAATGGCGCCGGAACCGATGATGATCATGCTTTCAGGCCGCTTTTCCAGCACCATGGCTTCCTTGGAACCGATGATGGTGGTGCCGTTGAGGGGCAGGCTGGGCACCGTGCGGGTGACGCAGCCGGTGCTGATCAGGATGTTTTTCCCTTCCAGAACGCTCGTCGTTCCGTCGGCGGCCTTCACTTCCACCTTGCCGGGGGCGGTGATGGAGGCTTCCCCCGTAACGGAGTCCACCTTGTTTTTCTTAAACAGGAAACCCACGCCGCCGGCCAGGCGGTCGCTGACCTTGCGGGAACGGCCGATCACTTCGCTCCAGTCCACGCTGACGCCTTCCACCGTCATGCCGAATTCCTTGGCCCGGGCCGTCACGGTCAGGTAAGCCTCCGCATTTTTCAGAAGCGCCTTGGTGGGGATGCAACCCCAGTTCAGACAGGTGCCCCCTACCCGGTCGCGTTCCACGCACACCACGGATTTTCCCAGCTGGGCGGCGCGGATGGCGCCCACATAGCCGGCAGGGCCTCCACCAATGACGATGAGATCATATTGCATGAAATTACTATAAAGGCATCCCCCCTTGCGGGTAAAGAAGGAATATGAGCATGCGCCGCCTGAACGGCGCCCCAATGACAAAAGATGAAAGACTAAAGATTAAATAGAGGGGAAATGCCTGTTAAAGACTATTTTCTCTTTTGTATTTAGTCTTCCGTCTTTATTCCTTCCCCTTCAGCCACTCCACCAGGTCCCGCATTTCCGCGGCGGTGTCTGCGTACAGGCCGTCCGTGTAGGTTCCGCAGTCGTACAGGATGTTTCCTTCCACCATGGTGAACACGCAGTCCTTGCCGGAAGCGGCATAAACGGCATGGGACGCTTCGTTGAAAATCGGGCACAGGTTCGGTTCATCCAGGTCCAGGGCAACCATGTCCGCGGGAGCTCCCGGAGCCAGCGTCCCCAGCCCCGGCGTCCGGAAGATGCGGGCGCCCTCCGCCGTGGCCATGTTCAGCGCCTGCGTGGCGGGCACCGCGGTAGCGTCCCCGCTGCATCCCTTGGCAAGAAGGGCGGCCAGCTTCATCGTTTCAAACATGTCCAGGCTGTTGTTGCTGCACGCTCCGTCCGTTCCCAGGGAGACGGAAATGCCGGCCCGCGCCATGTCCCGCACGCGGGCGAAGCCGGAAGCCAGTTTCAAATTGCTGACCGGGTTGTGGGCGATTGCCGCTCCGGAAGAGGCTACCAGTTCCAGTTCCTCATCCGTCACGTCCACCATGTGGGCCAGCACGGTGCGTTCATTCAGCAGCCCCATGTCCCGGGCATAAGCCACCGGGCGCCTGTCCCCGTGCAGGGAGCGGCACTGCTCCACTTCTCCAGCGGATTCGGACAGATGGATATGCAGCATCAGGTCCAGTTCCTCCGCCAGCTTCATGGAACGCCGGAGCACGTCGTCACTGGTGGTGTATACGCTGTGCGGCATCAGGGCCACCTGCACCCTGCCGCGGCCCGCAAAGCGCGCCGCCTGCTCCCGGTACAGGGCTTCCGCCGCATCCCATCCGCCGTACGCCGGAGAGGGAAACGCAAAAAGAGCCTCCCCGCCCACACAGCGCATTCCCATGCGCTCCGCCTCCCGGAGCACGTTGATTTCCAGCAAATAGGAGTCCACAAAAGCCGTCGTGCCCGTCCGCATCATTTCATACATGCCCAGCCGCGCCCCCAGGGAGACGATTCTGTCCGTCAGGCGGGCTTCCACAGGGAAAATATGCCCGGTCAGCCATTCCATCAGAGGCAGGTCATCCGCAAAGCCGCGCAAGAAGGTCATCGGAACGTGCGTATGGGCATTGACCAGCCCCGGCATCAGCAGGACATTTCCCAGGTCCCTGCGGGCGGCAGGCTTCCACCTGGCTTCCAGTTCCGCGGCGCTCCCCGTTTCCAGAATTTTCCCGTCCCGGACGGCGACGGCCGCATTTCCGGCGGCGCCGGCCTGCCCCGCGCCCGCCAGCATGCGGGAAGCGGTCACCAGCAAATCACACGCTTGTTGTTCCATGGCGCAGAATGTACCCCACCGGGCCCGTTCTGGCAACTTCATCTCCCGGCGCCCGGGGATTTCATGCAAATTTGACATTTCATGTTTGACTTCAAAAGAGAAAACTGCCAAGAATGAACCACAGTTAAATTCACCATTTATCCCCATATGAACAAGACTATACTGCTAGGTTTGGCCCTCGTGGCCTCCGTGTCCGCCGCCAATGCCTACCACGCCGACAAATACGACGGCCAGTTCGGCATGTCCCTGGAAGGAGCTTACGGCATCGCCACCAAGGATGCCATGCCCAACGTGGCCGGCGGCAATCTGAGCATTTTCAATTACATTGAAACCGGCAGCATTGTTCATCAGATTTCCCTGAACGGCGGCATTCTGGCAGGCTCCCACCATCCCAGCGTGCATGACCTGGGCATCAGCGGCCCCTATACCGCCAGCGTCCGCTCCACCTACGTTCCGATGATGGCCGGTTATACGCTGAACCTCCCCATCGGCGATTACACGATGTTCTATCTGGGCGGCAAGGCGGGCGCCACGTACGGAGACATTAAAACCACCATCCACGGGCTGGAAGACGGGAGCCGTTCCCACACCATCTCCACCACCAAGTTTTCCTGGGCAGCCCAGGCCGGGTTCAAGTTCAGCATCTCCAAGAGCGCTGACTTCCTGATCGGCTATGAATATTACCAGATTCAGGGCTACAGTGATCCCGGCTACCACACCATCAAGCTGGGCTTCTCCTGGAACTTCTAACAATTAATCATTGAGTTCATTACTGCCTCCCGGCGGCTCCGTACACCACGGAGCCGCCTTTTTCATGCCGGGGGGGGGGAGACGCATGCCATGCGGTAACCAAGGCATCAGCAAACACGTGTTCTTAAAACCAGCGCATGCCGCGTTCGCGTGAAGATTCTGTTGCCTCCAAAAGTGATCCAAAAGGAAAAAGGCCGCTCCATCCTTTGGGATGGAGCGGCCCTGGAAAGATCAGGATTTCCGGGAATCCTTATTTGGCAGGCTTGAACGGCTTGGGGGACGCGTAGACTTCATAGTCCTTGATGCGGCCGTTTTCCCGGTTCTGGCGCGGCAGGTAGCGGAAGCCGGAGAGCTTCTGCACCTTGCCCAGGTCCAGCACGATCATGTGCGGGTGCTTGGGATTGTCTCCCTGCCACTTGGTGTGCCAGTAGGTGGTGGGCTGGTTGTCCATCACCAGGCCCGCCTGGGCGGCTTCCCCCGCCGTTTCATGGGAATCCGCATAGACCACGGACCACTGTTCGCGGGGAAGCAGGTTGCCGGAGGCATCCAGGAAATTCAGCTCCGCAATGGCGGCGTGCGGACCGTTGTCATGGGCGTTCTTGCTGACGAGGGCGATGTAGCGGGCCTGGACGGGAGCGCGGAATTTGATTTCCTGCTGGTCCGCGCCCTTGGCGAAGGTTCCCTTGTGCACGAGCTGGCTGGCAGCGGGAGCTACGGGCTTGCCCACGCGGAAGATGTCCGCCATGGCAGGGTCCCTGTTGACTTCGTAAATGGCTTCCTTCACGCCTTTCACCGTGCCGGAGCCGCCGTCCACGTCCAGCACCACGATTTCATTTTTCCCCGGTTTCAGGTATTCGCCGGGGCAGTAAAGCGCCTGCTGGGAGCCGATGAACCAGAAGCGGCCCAGATTGTGGCCGTTCACCCACACGACGCCCTTTTTCCAGCCGTCCCGCATGTCCAGGTAGGTATCCTTGGGGTTGGAGACGTTGAAATATCCACGGTGGAACACGGGCTGGTCGCCGCCCGGCTTCTTGCCGGAGAAGGACAGAAGCTCCACGCCCTTGCAAGGGAGGTTGTAGATGAGGAAGTTTTCCAGCTTCTTCCCGTCCAGCGTGATGGGGCCGCGTATTCCCTTGCGTTCTCCCTGGATTTGTCCGCCGAAGTTGATGCGGCCCATGTTTTCCACAAAGATGTCCACCGTATGGAGACCCGCGGGAATGACCACGTCACAGGCGTCCTGCTTGTAGCGGCGGTCCGCCGCACCCTGCCTTTTGCCGTCCACGTAAACGATGGCGCGGTCCTGCATGTTGTTCATCTTCAACTCGCCCTTCACCGGGCCGTTCACCTTCGTCCGGTACAGGATGAAGCCCAGGCTCTGCCCCAGGGCTTCCATGTGCACGGGTTCCTTGCGGATGACAGGCTGCGGGAGCCGGTTGAACATGCCGGCTTTCTCCGTGAACGTGATGGGCGGCAGCTCCATCATTTCCGGCTGCGCGGGCGGTTCCGGGAGCTTGTACGTATCACCGTAATAGTCCTGAATGGTCTGGCGGAACGTGCGGTAGCGGTCCGTCAGGGTTCCGTTTTCAGAGATGGGCGCGCCGTAGTCGTAATTGGTCACGTCCGGCGTGTAGGCCCCTTCCCAGTTCGCCCCGTTCATGAAGCCGAAGGAGGTGCCCCCGTGCGCCATGAAGAGGTTGGGGGAGACGTTGTTTTCCAGCATCCACTTCAAGTCGCGGTTGAAGCCTTCCGTACTGCCGCCGTTTTTGGGCTTGCCCCAGTGGTCAAACCAGCCTACCCAGAATTCGCCGTTGATGCGGGGAGTCTTGCCCTTGTGCTTTTCCAGGTTGGCAAAGGCGCCCTTGGCTCCGCCGCCGAAGTTCATGGCGGGAACGATGCCGGGCAGCGTGCCGTTGTTGATCATCCAGTCGTTCGGGCCGTCCGAGGTAAAGGGCACCACGCCCGGAAGCTCCTTCTGGATGACTTCCAGGTGTTTTTTCACGTAGTCCTTGTCGGAGCCGTAGGAGCCGTATTCGTTTTCCACCTGGGCCATGATGATGGGGCCGCCCTTGGTGATCTGGAGCGGTTCCAGCATGGAGCAGACTTTCTTGAGATAAGCCATGGCCGGTTCCAGGAAACGGGGGTCCTGGGAACGGACCTTCAGGTCTTCATCCTTCAGCAGCCAGCCGGGGAACCCGCCGAATTCCCATTCCGCGCAAACGTAAGGGCCCGGACGCACGATGACCCACAGGCCGGCCTTCTGCGCCTCCTTGATGAATTCCACAAAGTCCAGGTTGCCGGAAAAGTCCCACTTGCCGGGTTCCGGTTCATGCACGTTCCAGAACAGATAGGTGCAGACGGTGTTCATGCCCATGGCCTTCATGCGCTGGAACCTGTCCTGCCAGTGCTCACGCGGCACGCGCGGGTAGTGCATTTCCCCGGAGATGATTTTGACAGGCTTTCCGTCCATCAGGAAGTTTTCCTGGTTGGTGGTGAAGACATGCTTGGCGCCGTCATTGGATTCCGGCAGGGGCATGGGAGCGGCCATGCAAAGGTGGCCTGCCAGAAACAGGGCGGAAAAAAGTGATATTTTCATGATAATGGAGTCAATAAACGGTTCTAGGGAATAATAAGGGGAATTATGATGAAAAACCGCCTCCTTTCAATTTAAAAAGGAGCCGGCGGCCTGGTTTTATTACGGAGCGGCGTCATCCGGTCTTTCAACACGTATCACCTGATGCCTTTCCTCAAACGGAACGCCCCGGCGCCGGGCCTCCTGCGTTTCCTTCTTCATTTTTTCATCCACCCAGTACAAGTGGGATTCCAGGGGGTTGTAAATCCGGGGGGAACAGAACCGCGTGGGGGATTCCGGCCAGCGTATCCAGCGCCAGCAGGCGACGTACGTGTAGGGTTCCCGCCAGCCGGGAATCCAGACGCAGAGTTCATGAATGCGCTTTTGGGCGCGGTGAAGGGCTTTTTTCAGGGCGGCGCCATCCGGGGCATTCCGCTCCGCGTCCAGGGCCGCATCCAGTTCCGTGTCCGCCACGGCAAAGATATTGTTCGTGTTGCCCACGGGGTTGCCGCGGGCATCGTACGCCAGCTCGGAAGCAAAGGTTTCATACAGCCGGGGGAACGGCGTCTGGAGCGGCCACGCCCACAGGGCGGCCTGGTACCGTTTTTCAAATACCTTCCGGGAACAGACATTATAGGTCAGGGGGTCCAGGCGCAGGTCCACCCCGCATTTCAGGGCCTCCTGCCGGAGAATGGAACAGACGTTGGTCATCAGGGTGGAGGAGTCCGCGAAGGTCAGTTCCACCACCAGCCGTTCCCCCCGTTCATTCTTCAGCACGCCGTCTTCCCCCATTTCCCGGTAGCCGGCGCGGGCAAAATATTCCATGGCTTTTTTCTTGCCGTATTCCGGCGCTTTCAGCGGAAGCGTCAGATCGCCGTACCCCTCCATGTAGGAGCCCAGCCTTCTCATATTCCCGCGGAACAGGGTATCAATCACCATGCCCATGTTCACGGAATGCGCCAGCCCCCTGCGAATGCCGGCGTTTTTCAGAAGCTTGTCCGCACAGTTCAGATACAGGCCGTACGGGGGGCAGGCATAACCGGCTTCCAGGCTGTACTTGTCTATGTAGCCCCGGTGCACTTCCGGCAGTTCCAGCCTGTTTTCCCACACTTCCGGCTTGCGGACGTTCATCATGTCCAGCTCCCCGCGGCGGAACATTTCAACCGCCTTGTTTTCCAGGTTTACAAATACATGCTCCACCTGGTCCGCATTGCAGGAATAGCGGTAGTATTTCCTGTCCTTCGCCCACCAGTCCTTCACGCGGGCCAGGGTAATGCGCTCGCCTATCCGTATTTTACCGGGAACCACCACGTAGCCCCCCGTATTCGGGGGCGCCTTCCACTGGTAGCGTTCCAGAAACAGGGAATTGAAATCATGGTAAAAACCGGGATGGGCCGGATGGAAATCCACACAGGCCATGTAGGGCAGCAGCGGCCCGGGGGACGGCAGCGTCAGGGCAATGACGGAATCCCCGTACACCGTAATCTGGTCATACGTGGAACGGAACAGGGTGGTCCAGAAGGGGTCCCGGGCAAAGCCGGACGTGCGGAGGCAGATATTCAGCAGGAAGTCCTGCGCATTTACAGGACGGCCGTCCGAGTACGTCGCTTCCGGGTCCAGATGGTAAAAAACGGTTTTCCCGTCCGCGGAGACGGCCCAGCGGTCCGCCAGCCCCGGAATGGGCCGGAAGGTTTCCGGATGCAGCCCCACCAGGGGAAGCCACACGTTATCAATGGCGGAATAGTTGAAAAAGTTTTCGCTTCCCGGTCCGAACGCCCGCAGGGTTCCGGGAAACGGCGTATTGATCCACAGCCGGACCAGCCCCCCTTTCACGGCGCGGGGGTCACCCACTTCCGGTTCCTCCATTCCGGTATGCCATTCCAATCCCGCAGGAACCTCCTCCAGAGGAAGCTGGCGGATATGGTCTTTCAGCTCCAGCCTTCTGCCGATGCGTTCCACGGAACGCTCCTGCTCGGCCAGACGCCGCCCATCCCCATCGCCACGGGAGACGGACAGCAGGCTTTTCTTCCGCTCGCCGCCTGCCAGTTCCCGGAGCAGTTCCCGTTCCACAGACCTGTTCCACCGTTCCACGAAGCCGTCAAATACGGCAGGCATGCCCCTGCCGTCCGCCTGACCGGAGGCCTCATGCCAAACGTCCGCTTCCCGCTGGGAGAAGTAAAAAACTCCTGCAAGAAAGACGGCGAGGACCAGCGCCCCCAGAATGTACAGCCAGCGAAACACAGCTCAGATTACCGCCGCATGTTAACCGATTCCGGAACCACCGGAAAACAAAAAGCCCATCTTCCGCCCGAAGCTGTTCCCTTCGCCTGAAACAGCCCGCAAGACGGAAGATGGGGGTGCAATCAACAATTAGTCCTGAAAAGCAATTAAAATTCGACCGTCACGCCGCCGAAGACTCCCAGCCCCCGGGCCTGGCGCGGTCCGAAGTTATAGTCATTCGTGATGATGAAATTCTGGTCGAACAGGTTTTCCACACGCACATGGAGCGCCACATTGTCCGTCACCTGGTACCTGGCGAACAAACGCACCGTAAAGAAGTTGTCCAGCCGGGCATAGTTGTAGTCCGTGCGTCCCATGGCGGAGGTTACACCGAAGCCGACCGTCAGTTTTTCAACCGGAGAGGTGTAAACCTCCGCGTTGATGGTGTGGCGGGCGGTATTGGCCATCTGGACGGTTTCATAGTTGCCGATGGAGTCGCGCTTGGGCATCGTGAAGGTGTAGTTGGCATAATAGCCGCTGTTCCACGCATCCTTGAACTGCCCCTTGAACGCTACTTCCACGCCATAGGAAGTGGCGTGGGAGAAGTTGTCGTAAGTCGTGTAGGAGTTGGGCCAGGTACCTACGCTCCTGGTGCCGATTTCATCGTTGATGCGGGTCCAGAACCCCGTCACGGAAGCGTAATGGTTGTCCGCCAGGCGCTGTTCCACGCCCAGGTCTCCGCCCAGGGATTTGGACACGTCCAGGTCCGGATTGCCCACGTAGCCGTAATTGGCGGCGTACTGTTCAAAGTAGGTGGGGGCGCGGAAGCCGGAACCCACGGAACCGAAAATACGGGTGGGGGAATCCTTGCCCGTCACCTTCCAGGAATTGGAATAACGCCACGTGAAGTGGTTGTTCCAGACGGAATCATGCTCCAGGCGCAGGGCCACGCTGGCGTCAAAGTTGTCCGTGGGCGCCCACATCTGCTCCGCAAAGAAGGCAAGCGTGCTCTGCCATTCATCCTTGGCCACGTAATTGTTTTCGCTCATGTAGTCGGAGCGGTCCCAGGCCATGCCGGCGACCGTCTTCCATTCCTTGTTCCACGTAAGAGCATTGCGCCATTCCGTCTGGAAGCGGCGGTTGCGCATCACGTTGGGCTGGAAATCGAAGCCCGGCGTGTGCGCGGAATAATCCATGTTGTAATGCCCGATCATGAAGCTGGTGGACCACAGCTTGGTAATTTCCGCATCCACGCGCCCCGTCACCAGATTGCTGCGGTTCTTGTCTTCCGTGTTGTACAGGTGGGGGTCCGTCACGGCGGGCCACTGGTCGTAATCCACATACGGGGTGGGGTATTCAAAGTAGGAGTCCAGACGGCGGTAGGTAAAGCCCACCTTCACCTTGTCATTGACGTCATAGCCCAGGCGCACGGCTTCCTGCCACTGGCGGAAGTCGTTCATGCCTTTCCGGTTGTCATAAATGGCCGGATAAATGGTGGGATCGTTCTCCGTGGATTCAAACCCCACGCCCACAAAGTAGGAAAGCTTCTTGATCTTGCCTGAGGAAGTCGCGTAGCTGTTGAAGGAATGGAAAGAACCGGCTTCCGCAAAAATCCTGGTCACGGGATCGCCTTCCCCTTCCGGGGTGTCCATGGCGACAACGCCGCCAATGGCGCCGGAACCGAAGACGGCGCCCTGGGCGCCCTTCACCACTTCCACATTGCCCACCGTAAACAGATTGGTGATCCCCAGCAGCTTGTTGCCGGACATGTTGACATCACTGATGCGCATGCCGTCAACCATGGTCAGGGTGTAGGTTTCCTTGTTCATCCCGCGGATGACGGTGTTGCTCACGGAACCGCGCTGCCAGGTGCCGCCGCCGTCCAGCGTGAAGACGCCGGGAGTCTGGGAAAGGGCTCCTGTCAGGGTTTCAATGCCCGCTTTCTGGAATTCTTCCGGATTGATGATGGAAACGGATACCCCGGACCGGTTGTACGGCACGCCCGTAAAGTGGGACGCCATGGTCAATTCCGGCATGACCTGCATGGTTTCCGAACTGGCGGAGGGCTTGGAGTCTTCTTTTTTAGCGGACTCGGCAAGAGAGGACTGGCCTGCGAATGCGGCAAGGCCAACGGCAATAGCGCCCATCTGAAGGGCTTTCTTCGTATAAAGCATGGTTGTGGTGCCTTACGTTCGGTAACTCGCCGAACAGTTGGACAACCCCACAGGCTGGTCTTCTGGCTTGCGAGACAGGCTCGCTTACAGTGGCGGTACCGCTCCGGATTCACACCGGTATTCCCCAATCTATTTCCTGCCCGGCTACGGGCGTCCCTGAGGTCTGTAACCCTTCCCATAAGGGTTCATGAGACGGATGAAATACCAAAGAGACCGGTATGACAAGCCAAAAAAATTTTTCTTTGAACATTCCGCCGCTTTATGGACGCTTCCTTTTTTCAGCCGCCGCGCGCCATCCCGTTTTTCCAACCGGAGTTCTCCATTTTTGTCTTGTCACCCCCGGCGCGAACAGGACATGATGCGCCCATGACGCGCCTTGCACCCTCCTTCCCGCAGCGGGGAAGGATTTCCGTTTTCAGCGGAGTTCCCAACTCCCGGAAAAACCGTCTCTTCAAGGCGTTTCCTTCCTTTTCCCGGCACGCGCGGACGTCCGGAATTCCGGTCTCTACTACTACGGCATGAACAGTTTTTCACACGGAGGAGATTTAAAATCCCTGGCGGCGGACGCCGGACGGCCCGAACGGGAGATTCTGGATTTCAGCGTCAACCTGAGGCCGGAGGGAATGCCGGAGTTCATTGCCTCCGCGCTGTGGAAGGCCATGGATGCAGCCGTTCCCTACCCCTCCCCGGACATGGCGGAGCTGCGGGAACTGGCAGCGGTTCATTACGGGCTGCCTTCCGGTTGCTTCACCTTCGGCAACGGAGCCAACGAACTGATTCACGCCCTCCCGCGCGCGCTGGAATTGAAACGGGCCGTTATTCCGGAACCCGCTTTTTCCGAATACAGGCTGGCCTGCCTGCGCCATGGCACGGACGTTCTTTCCATCCGGACGGAGGAACGGAATTCCTTCATTCCGTCTCCCCTCCTGACGGCGGAACAGGCCGCAGGCGGAAGCGCCGTTTTCCTGGCGAATCCCTGTAATCCGTCCGGCGGCCTGCTGGACGTTCCGGCCCTGCGCCAGGCCGTGCGGGACCGCCCCGGAGTCATCTGGATTATTGACGAATCCTTCATTGATTATGCGGACGGAACGGAATCGCTTCTCCGTGACGCGGCCCTTCTGCCCAACCTGGTGGTCCTGCGTTCCCTGACCAAATTTTACGGCATGGCCGGCGTCCGGTGCGGCTTTTCCGTCTGCGCCGCTCCGCTGGCGGAACGGCTGAGGCAGTCCCTGCCCGCGTGGAACGTGAACGCCTTTGCGGCGGCTGCGGCGCGGGCCGTGCTGGAACAGCCGCCTTCATGGGCGGACGGGGAACGCGCCCTGAACCGGGAACGCCGGGAAGACCTGTTCCGCAGGCTTTCTGCCCTGCCGGGCGCCGCCGTGCTGCCGTCCGGGGCCAACTTCCTGCTCTTCCGTCTGGCGGGGGCGCCTTCCGGCCTGGCCGCCCGGCTCCTGAAAAACCACGGCATCGCGCTGCGCGACTGCTCCAATTATCCGGGGCTGGAAAACGGCGGCTGGTTCCGTGCAGGCGTCCGCACGCCGGAAGAACACGCCCTGCTGGCAGAGGCCCTGCGGGCCGAGCTGAAGGGAGGCGGCCCCGCCATTCTCCGCAAACTGCCCAAACCGGCCCTGATGATTCAGGGCACCTGCTCCGATGCTGGAAAAAGCGTGCTCACGGCGGCCCTGTGCCGCATTTTTCTTCAGGACGGCCACCGGGTGGCCCCGTTCAAGGCGCAGAACATGGCCCTCAACTCCGGCGTAACCGCGCTGGGGGAGGAAATGGGCCGCGCCCAGATGGTGCAGGCCCAGGCCTGCCGCATCGACCCGGATGCCAGGATGAATCCCATCCTGCTCAAGCCCCATTCCAACACCGGCTCCCAGGTGATCGTGATGGGGCGCGCCGTGGGCCACATGGAGGCGCGGGAATATTTTACGGCCAAAAGGCGCTTCTGGCCGGACGTGCGCCGGGCGTACGATTCCCTGGCGGACGAGTATGACGTCCTCTGCCTGGAAGGGGCCGGAAGCCCCGGAGAAATCAACCTGAAATCCGCAGACGTGGTGAACATGAACATGGCCCGCTATGCGCGCGCCAAAGTTCTGCTCACCGGGGACATTGACCGGGGCGGCGTGTACGCCTCCTTCCTGGGGACGTGGATGACGTTCGCCCCCTGGGAAAAAGAGCTGCTGGCGGGCTTTGTGGTCAACAAGTTCCGCGGAGACCCGGAGCTGCTGGCCCCGGCGCACAGCTACATGCTGGACCGTACGGGCAGGCCCGTGCTGGGCGTCATCCCGATGATACGGAACATCAGCATTCCGGAAGAGGACCGGGCCGCTCTGCCCTTTGAACAGGACGAGCAAGCCAGGCACGCGGACTGCCTGGACGTGGCCGTAGTGATGCCCGCCCACGTCTCCAACTTCACGGACTTCGCCCCGCTGGCGGCGGAGCCGGACGTTCGCCTCCGCCAGGTGCGGACACGGGAGGAATGGGGGAACCCGGACCTGGTCATCCTGCCCGGCACCAAGAGCGTGGCGGCGGACCTGGCCGGACTGCGCGCCGCAGGGCTGGAAGAACCCATCCGCCGGCACGCTGAACAGGGAAAGTGGATGCTGGGCGTCTGCGGCGGCCTGCAAATGCTGGGAACGGACATTCTGGACCCGCTGCACATGGAATCCGCGGAGGAACGGACGCCGGGGCTTGGCCTGCTGGAGCTTTCCACCACTTTCGCCGCCGCCAAAACCCTGCTCAACGTGCGCCGGGCAAGCACGCCGCTGGCCCCTCCCGCGGCGGGCTATGAAATCCACCACGGCGTCACCCGCCATGAGGGAGCGAGCGTCCCCATCATGTTCCGGGAAGACGGCTCCCCCTGCGGCTACGGCAAAGGCCGAATCTGGGCCACGTACCTGCACGGCATTCTGGACGGCGACGAGTTCCGCCGCGCGTTCATCAACATGGTCAGAGTGGATTCCGGTTTGTCCCCCAATCCATCCCTGCACGCCTCCTATGACCTGGACGGCGCGCTGGACCGCCTGGCGGACGTAGTCCGGGAGCATCTGGACCTCAAGGCCATCTACCGTATTCTTCAACTGAAACGCTGACCCATGCTTCCGTGCCCGTTCATCCTGCCTGCGGCCCTTCTGCTGGATATTCTGGCGGGGGATCCGCCCAACAGGTTCCATCCCGTCTGCCTGATCGGCTGGTGCGCGCGCCGCGCGGAAACCCTGGCACGGCGGCTGTGGGGAGGGACTTTTACGGCGGGAACGGCGGCGGCTTTAGGAACCTGCGCCGCCGCATGGCTTGCCTGCGCGGTATTCTGCCTTCCCTTTTCCGTCTTCCCCTCCCCGTGGATTCCCTGGATTCCGGCCGTTCTGGTCATTTACATCTGCATGGCCCCGCGCGGCCTGGCGGAACATGCGCTGCGGGTGGCGAACGCCCTGCGCAGCGGGAAGGACGGCGAGGCGCGGCACGCCGTTTCCATGATCGTAGGGAGGGACACGGAACGGCTGGACCGTCACGGCATGGCCAGGGCGGCCATTGAAAGCGTGGCGGAAAATCTGACGGACGGCGTCTTTTCCACCTTGTTCTGGGCTGCGGCAGGCTGCTTGGCAGGGGGCGCCTCCGGGGCGGCCTTCGCCGCGCTGACGCACCGCGTTTTCAACATCCTGGATGCCATGTGGGGAAAGAAGAACGACCAGTACAGACATTTCGGCACCTTTGCCGCACGCACGGACGATGCGCTCAACTTTATCCCCGCGCGCCTCATCCTGCCGTGCATCTCCCTGGCGGCCCTCTTCGTGAAGGGAACCTCCGCCCGGAGGGCATTCACCACGGGCTGGACCTTCCGCCGCGCCCATGCCAGCCCAAACTCCGCCTGGAGCGAGGCGGCCTTCGCGGGCGCGCTGGGCCTCCGCATCGGCGGTCCGGTCTCCTACAAGGGGGTTCCTGCGGACTACCCGTGGATAGGAACCGGGCGCACGGAAGCCGCCGTCAGTGACCTGGCCCTGGCCATACGCCTCATGTGGGTGACCGCCGCCGCGGGCACGCTGATCTTCTCCCTCATCCTTTTCTTCATTCCCCGCTTCTGACCATCATGAACAAACTGCATATTCCCCCGCTGGACGAACAGGCCGCCAAAACCGCCCTGGAACATCAGAAAATACTGGCCAAGCCCCCCCTCGCGCTGGGGAAGCTGGAACCCGTAGCCATCCAGATTGCCGCCATGACCGGCAATCCCGCGCCGCGCCTGAAGGACAAGGCCGTGGTCCTCTTCGCCGCGGACCACCACATTGCCGACCACGGCCTCAGCCTGACGTCCACGGACGTCACTTACATTCAGACCCGCAACTTCCTTCAAGGCGGCGGCACCATCAACGCCTTCACGCGCAACGCGGGAGCCCGCCTCTCCGTGGTGGACGTGGGCGTGAATTACGACTTCGGCGACCTGCCGGGGCTGGTGAAAAGAAAGGTCATGCACGGAGCCAGCGATTTCAGCAGGGGCCCGGCCATGACAAGGGAACAGGCACTGGAATGCCTGCAAGTGGGCATCGACATGGCCCGGGAGGAAAAAGCCAGGGGGCTGGACATCGTGGCCGCCGGAGAAATGGGCATCGGCAACACGACGCCCTCCTCCGCCATCGTGGCCGTGCTCACGGGCACCCCGGTGGAAACCGTGACGGGGCGCGGCTCCGGCGTCAAGGGGGAAGTCATCCGTAAAAAAATAGAGCTCATCGAACAGGGAATCGCCCTGAACAAGCCCGACCCCTCCGACGCCATCGACGTGCTGGCGAAGGTAGGAGGACCGGAAATAGGAGCCATGGCCGGGCTGATGCTGGGCGCGGCCTCCCTGCGCGTCCCCATCGTCATTGACGGCTTCATTGCCGGGGCGGCGGCAGCCATCGCCCAGGGCATCCGGCCGGAAGCGGCTCAGTACTTCATCGGCTCCCACAACTCCGCGGAACCGGGGCACAAGCTCATTATGGACCACATCGGCGTCACCATGTACATGGACCTGGGCCTCTGCCTGGGGGAAGGCACGGGGGCGGCGCTGTTCTTTCCGCTGCTGGATGCCGCCACGCGCGTGCTGTCTGAAATGAAAACCCTGCCGGAACTGGACATCACCGTTCCGCGCTAAATATTCCCTTTCCCTGCACCATGGCCGTCATTACCACCATCCGCTCCGCCTTCGGCTTCCTGACCCGGCTGCCCGTAGGCCCGTGGCCGCTGCAAAACGACCTGAACGGCATCTCCGCATGGCTCCCGCTGGTCGGCCTTGTCGTGGGGGGGCTGGCAGGCGGCCTGACCTGGGCGGCTACCCTGCTCTTCCCCCCGCTGGTCTGCGGCGTCATCGGCTGCGCCTGCTGGGTAGCCATCACGGGCGGCCTGCATCTGGACGGAGTGGCGGACTGCGGGGACGGACTGCCCGTGGAAGTGCCGAGGGAACGCAGGCTGGAAATCATGAAAGACTCCCGCCTGGGTACCTTCGGCGGCACGGCCCTGTTCTTCAACCTGGCCTTCAAGGGCGCCGCGCTGGCAGCATTGGCGGCCTTCGGTTCATGGGAGCTGCTGCTCACGGCGTGCGCGCTGGCCGGGCTGCTGGCGCGCAGCCAGATCTTCATCGCCATGCGCTTTCCGGGCGCGCGCCCCGGCGGCATGGGGGAAGCCTTCAAGCAGGGGACGCGCCCCGTCCACGCCCTGATAGCCGCCGCCGTCACCCTGGCTGCCTGCGCGCTGGCAGGGTGGCACGGGCTGTACGCCCTGCTCACGGCCCTGGCCGGTTCCACGGCCCTGCTCCTGTATGCCCGCCGCCGCCTGGGAGGCGTCACCGGGGACGTGTTCGGTTGCACCGTGGAATGCACGGAATGGCTCGTCCTGCTCACCTTCTGCACCTTATGAAAACTCCGCACAAATGCCGCGTCCCGGGCCTCAACATCGGCTGCACCTCCTTCATCATCCCGGACTACTACGTCCCCGCCATCAGGGAATGCGTCCATTACGCGGATGACATCGCCCTGCTCCTGCTGGAAGCCGGAGACCACGGGGAGGGACTCATTACCCCGGCGGAAATCCGGGAGCTGGCCGGAATCGCCGCGGACGCCGGGGTCAAGTGGAACGTCCACCTGCCCACGGACGGCGGCTTCGCCACGGAGGAATCAGGGCGCCGCTACACGGAAAACATCATCCGCGCCATTGACCTGACCCGGGAACTGGAGCCCCACACGTGGGTCATGCACGTGGTTACGGACCACATTCCCGGCCCGGACATGCGCCCCCATCTTACGGAGCGTGAAACGGAACGCATCCTCCGCAGCCTGGAGCAAATCACGCCCCATCTGCCCGCTCCGGAATGCCTGGCCCTGGAAAACCTGGAACGCCACCCGACCGACTACCTGGACAAGCTGGTCTCCGCCACGCCCCATTCCCGCTGCTTTGACATAGGCCATGTCTGGAAGGAAGGCCTGCGGCCGGAAGAACTGCTGCCGCTCTGGCTGCCGGACATACGCATGTGCCACCTGCACGGGCTGGAAAAACGGGACCACAAATCCCTGCACCACATGGCCGCCGCCACGCTGGACGCCATCCTCCACCCCATGTGGGACATCCGTTTCTCCCCCCTCATCACTCTGGAAGTCTTCAGCCTGGACGACTTTCTGAACTCCCACCAGGCCATGCTGGAATCCCATGAACGCTACATCTCCAAACACTGACGCCAATCCTGCACGCATGACGCTCGTCCTGGGCGGCATCAGAAGCGGCAAAAGCCAATACGCCGAACAGATAGCCGCCGGATTCGGGGAAAAAATCCTGTACGTCGCCACGGCGGAGGTGTGGCCCGGAGCCGGATCCATGGAATACCGCGTGCGCAAGCACCGGGAACGGCGCCCGGCAAGCTGGCTTACGCTGGAATGCCCCCGCCATGTGGCCGCCGCCGTCCGGGAATCCGGCCTGCTGGATCAGGTGGACGGCGTCATTCTGGAATGCGTCACCCTGCTCGCCTCCAATACCCTGTACGCCCAGAAGGACCCTACGGACTACGAGCCGTTCCAGGAAGCGCTGATTGAGGAAATAGAGGCCTTGAAGGAACTTATCCCCCAATCCCCCGTGCCCTGGGTTCTGGTCTCCTCTGAAACCGGCATGGGCATCAGCCAGGCGGACGCGGAAACGCGCCACTACTGCGACGGGCTTGGCATCGCCAACCAGCTTCTAGCCAAAAGCGCGGACGAAGTTTACTTCATGGTGGCAGGGCTTCCCCTGACCGTGAAAAAACGTTAGGACGTCCAGGGACGGTTCCCCTCCATGTAACTGGGCGAAGGCAAAAAAGATTTGAATTTCAACGGTCTGCGCATTTTCACATAAAGAAATGCGCCGGAGATTGACCGTTCCGTGCCCCTGTGGTATGTTGGCCGGGCCTTCATGATTTACGGGAGGCGCTTCCGGGAAGCCCGTGGTACGGGCAGGAAATAGATGGGGAATCCGGTGTGAATCCGGAGCGGTACCGCCACTGTATATTGCACGGCTTAAAAACCTGCAATGAGCCAGATCGCCAGCCCCGAAGTATTTTATGAACCGCCGGCGAGTATTCCGGCATTCAGACCATACACATGCATTCATCCAACACGCTCCGCTTGAACGGAGCAGACTATGATGGTCCGGCCTCCTTGAAGTCCGGAATGTTCAACACTCCTGAAAAAACACCGTGCCACGCCAGGCACCGGATGCAGGCTGTGGCTATGACCCTGGCCTGCCTCGGCATGCTGGGAACGGTCCATGCCCAGGATACTGCCAGGGAAGACCTGGCCGGCGCTTATGACGCCACTGTAGCCAGAACCGCCTCAGATGCGGCCCTGGGAACGGTCTCCGCCACATTCAACGTGACAGGCTCCAGCAACGTGCGCGGAATCTGGGGAAAATCAGGCACCCTCAGCATTGGCGCGATTGCCGGGGATGCCGTATTCAACGTCTCCTCCACGGCAAACAACGCCTTCGGCATTGACACCTCCTCCGGAGTCAATGTGGACATCGGCACCCTGGCAGGAACATTCAACATCTCCGCAGCCAGAACGAATGCCACCGGCATCCGGAGCTACGGGAAAATACTCTCCATCGGAACGATCACGGAAGACGCCCTCATCTCCATCACGGCCAATTTCTCCTCCAATGGCATTTACGCCTATCAGGGGCGCCTGGACATTGGAACGATGGCCGGCAAAATCTCCGTGGACCTGGGAACAGGAAACTATGCGAGGGGACTGTATGCCTACGGAAATACCATGGACTACCAGGGCCCGCGCTACAAGGACGTCAACATCGGCACCTTTTCCTCCACCGGCAGCATTTCCGCGGCGACGGCCGGCGGCTACGGAGCCAGAGGCATCCAGTCCAACTACGGGCAGGTGAACATTACCCGGCTGGACGGTCAAATCACCGCAGCCTCCGGCTCCAATGATGAAAGCGAGGACTTTTCCGCCATCGGCATTGAAGCCAGGGAAAACATCACGCTGGGCGACATGGGAGCAACGGGAAGCGTTACCGCCACGACCAACGGCATGGACGCCTACGGCCTCTTCGCCGGAGAAGAAGGGGGTTACCAGACCCATTCCAATATTACCATCGGCAATGTGGGCGGCTCCATCCGGGCGGAAGCCATGGCCGGAACGGCCGCCGGGGCACGTTCCACGGGCTCCCTGTCCGTGGGAAACATCAGCGGTTTCATCTCCGCCTCCTCCACGGGAGCTGCGGAAGCCTACGGGCTGCTGGCGGAATTCTCCCTGACCACCGGCACTATCAACGGAACCGTCAGAGCGGCAACTGCCGGCAGCACGGCGGCGGCCCTGATGGGAGGAGCCGGCATCACGACGACCATCGGTTCCACCGGCGTCATTGAAGCAACGGCGACGGGGGACGAAGCAACGGGGTATGCCCTGTACAGCGGGTCCAATACGGGTTCCGGCTTCTCCACGGAAAACACGGCGGACAACGTCACCGTCCACGCCGGAGCTTCCATCAGCGGCATCTGGGAACTGGGCGGCTCCGGAGCGGAAGGCTCCGTGGATACCATTACGCTGCTGTCCGGAACGGAAGCCGCTCCGGGACTGTTTGACTACACGGTGCGGACAACCGTCAACACCAGCAAGTCCGATACGGCCACTCACCATTCCTCCGTCACGCTCAACGTGGGCAGTGCGGACAACGAAGCGAACTGGACCATCTCCACGGAAAAAGCCGCCGGCCTGTTCAACCGGGTCAACGTGGGCCACGGCTCTGCCGTCACCTTGACCGGGAACTCCCAGATACTCCGTGACGGGGCCGTCGTCAACAACCAGGGCTCCATCTCCGGCAGCGGCACGCTCACCATTGCGGAAGGCATGACGCTGCTCAACGGGACCCTGGTGCAGAATGCGGCGGGAACGGCCCTGGAAGTGGGCTTTGACGGCCTGAACGTAAATCTGGACCTGGCGCAAAACGCCACGGTAGGCGCCACGGTGCTCAACGCCACGGATTCCGCCTGGGTCGTCACGCTGGACCAGATCAAGAACGGCATCACCGCCATGTACGGAGCCAGGGTGGACAACTTCCAACTGGAAAACTACCGCATGAGCTACCGCCTCCAGGGCCAGGTATTCCTGGGTGAAGGCGCCCCCATCGTCGTCAACCCCGGAGAAAGCATCCATGTGGGTGAAGGCTCCAAGGTCATCATCGGGGAAAACCTGCCTGAGCACGGCATCGTGCTGGAAGGCGGGGAGGCTGACTTGAGCCAGTCGGACGCCGTCATTTCCTCCGGAACCGTCAGCGGCGCTTCCGGACAACTGACGCTGGCGGGCAAGGATGAAAAGGAACAGACCCTGAACTGGGAACACTCCGGCACGGCAGGCTACAGCGCCTCCGCCGCCGACGGAGGCGCCTTCGCGAACCTCAACGTCACGGCACAGGATGTGAAGGTTGTCGCCAAGGGTTCCTATGCGGCGGAAAACGTCGTCATCAGCAACAACGCCACCCTCGTTCTGGACGGCAGGGACGCCAGTCTGGGCGTGGAAGGCGGGAGCATCCGCCTGGGTGAGGCATTCGCCCATCCGGCTAATCCGGGGCATCTGGTGCTGAACGGCTCCACCGTTCTATCCGGCGTGGAAACCAACAGCGGTTCCACCGTCTCCGGTTCCGGCGCCTTCAAGGGAGAGGTTACCTATTACGGCAGTGAAATCGTGATCGGCTCCGGCTCCTCCGCAGGCTACCACAACTATGAGGGCGGCCTGAACGCGTGGGGGGGAGTGCAGGAACTCACGTTCATCGTGAACGGAACGGCGGCGGCGGACGCCGCCCATACCGGAGCGGACACCTATTCCCAAATGAACGTCTCTTCCTCCTACCATGTGGATGGAGCGCACGTCAATGTGGTCATCGGGGACAACCTGCTTTTCAGCAAGGAACAAAGCTTCTCCCTGTCCCTGGTCAACCTGGACCCCGATACGGTCATTGATCCGGACGGATCCCTGTGGGACCTGACCAGCATCGACCCCACGCTGAAGGGCCGCACGGACCTGGTCACGGATACCGGCTTCACGGTTTCCGGCGACGGGCTGCACCTGATCTTCAGCGGCAAGGTCAACATCAACGCCGTGAAAGCCCTGCGCGGAGAAGAAGCCTCCCGCATCGCCAACACGCTGTGGTCCTCCGTCCGGGTGGTGGACAGCTTCGCCCATACGGCGGCTTCCCAACTGGATTTCCGCGGACCGGGCAGGCGCAACATCTGGTTCTCCGGGCTGGGGGACTTCATGAACGTTTCCTCCGCCACGGGAGCCTCCGGCTTTGACTACAAGGGCGGCGGTTATGCCGTAGGCCTGGACTACGCCTGGACGAAAAACTGGATATCCGGCGCGGCCTTCGGCCAGACCTTCGGTTCCTTCCACTCCACGGACAAGCAGTTCAAGGCGAACCAGGACGGCCTGATGCTGGCCCTTTACCAGCGTTACCACCGCGACCTGCTCCGTGGAAACAGCGTGGACATTGACGGCTACTTCACCTACGGCCGCATGGACAACGATGCGGACGGCACGCTGGGCGGCAGACCCGCCACCGCCTCCTGGAACGATGACGTGTACGGCTTCGGCCTGAAGGGAACCTGGAACATCCGCCTGAGCAGCACGGATGTGCTGAAACCCTTCGCAGGCATTGAATTCCTGCACGGCTCCCAGGGTTCCTTCGGGGAGCATTCCGGTTCCGGCACCGCCTGGTACCAGGACGGCTCCGTGCAGAACTGGAGCATCCCCGCCGGCGTCACCTGGCAGAAGCAGATCACCGTCGGCAGGGGCCAGTACCTGCTGCCGCAGGTGACGGTTGCCTACGCCGGAGACGTCTCCCGCCGCAACGCTTCCGTGAAAACGGACGCCTTCGGCACGCCCTTCCGGGTAGACGGCGTCCATCCGGGACGCCACGCCCTGATCGTCCATGCGGGGCTGAACTGGGTCATTTCCAGCGCCTGGAGCGCCGGAACCTTCTACCATCTGGAACAGAGGGAACACATGACCAACCAGAGCGTTAACGCCACCGTGCGCTATTCGTTCTAAACGTTCTTCCCATTCGGAAACATTCCGGAGGGAATCCACCGCGGATTCCCTCCGTTTTTTCGGCAGGCTTCCCACATTCCACAGGAAATTCTTGACTCCACAGCCCTCTTGCCGCTTAATTCTTCCACTTCACGTGCCGTCGTGGCGGAATGGTAGACGCGCTCGACTCAAAATCGAGTTCCAAAAGAGTGTGGGTTCGAGTCCCACCGGCGGTACCAATAAATAAACCCTGAAAGCATTAAGCTTTCAGGGTTTTCTTTTATCAGTTAACAGCTCTCGGCTAAGAAGCAGAAAACTGAATGCAATAATTTCCAGAAGAAACACTTGTGTGTTTATATAGATATAATTTTTGAAACTTTTTCCGGAACACTATATCTATAAATAAAATCATCAGTAATTACATACTTTATATTAAAAATTATTCTACTGTAATTTTCCAATATTCGCCCTCGCGATGTAATTTTACATGCAACAAATGAACTAGTCTTTCTGCTTCCCTGCAAAAATCTCCTACAATATCGTCATGGGATTCTCCTTGTTGAAGATGCCACCAATGGTATTCCATTTCCGGAATCAATCCAAATTCATCCACCCCTGTATAGTTTCCAAGTAAATCTGATAAATGCTGAAGCATGTCTTTTTCAGATTCTACTCCTCCTTTCAAACCACAGACAACATCTTGAAGACATCCAAGACAATAAAGCCTAACGGCATCCTTGCCTTTTGGAGGAATTATTCTGGCGGCTGAGGCAAATGCTCGGAGATCGTCCTTCAACTCAAAATAATTAATTGAAGGCTCTCCAAAATGCGAACTCAACAAAAGCAGGGCTTCGTCCATTTCTTCGCCCAGGGAATTATGTAAAGAATCAATTGCCCATTTCACATAATCATTTAAATCTTCCAAAAAGACTCCTTCAAAGGCCAGTACCTGCTTGCTTGTTGGCCGTGCAAGGAGAGCTTCAATCATGTTTTTTTCAATCTTTGCCATTAATTAATTCTTTTTATTATAAAGCCATAACTCCTCCTACAATAGCACCAATTGGGACAGTACCGATTTCCTCCGGTAATGCAATTTGGGGCCTCAATTGTCCACCAATGAGAGCAGCTAGCGCTCCTGCAAATGCACCTTCCCAAAATGCATCCCATCCACTGCCAACCGGTTCTTGCACAGGCCCAGGATCCGAAATTAGAACTTGAAATGGTCCAGGATCAGTAAGCAACGCCACTTCGTCTATCCATTCACGTACTACTTCCAATTCAGGATGTATCGTAATGAATTTATTATTAATTATTTTATAGAAATAATCTTAGTGCAGTTCACCGCATTTAACCTAGCTTTCAAAAATTCCGTACGATGATTATCCCATGATTCTTTTGTACCATACTTTCTCCAATAATCTGTAAAATCTCTTTCACGACGTGTTTTGGATGCCGTGAACCATTGGAAAAATCTTTTTATATTCTCTTGACAACACTCTCCAAAGGAACACGATTTGACAGTAGGATGTTTTCCATCAAATGGACCTCTTTCTATTAAACCAAGTAAATCAACAAGCTTGACCGGATTATTGAGAATCATTCTATAAACATTATTCCCTATCTTTTCAGCAATAGGATCTCTATTGATCCACCTGCCGTCAGCTGAATTGTAATGACGATAATTGTAATAGACGAGAGTAAGTTCCTCATCACAATATTCGCTACTCCACTGCATAGGTTGAATCACATCTCCTGTCCATGCCTTTTCCCTGGAGAGGAGCTTATGGACGGAAACAGACTATTCGCGGACAAGGGAAAATATCTCGGGAAAAAGTACGGAAAGTTCAGAGTGAGGAAGGAGATTCGCTCTTGGATGATCGGACAGGGATTGACGATAAACTCCGGAAAGTTTTCCGTAGTTGTTGTCCAGGAAGTATACCCGGCATCCGGCAAGCAGACCTGCAATGCAGATGTGCAGGCGGTCTGAAATGACGATGTCCAATTCCTTCAGAATAGAGAGAAGGCCCCCTATTAGAAAAGCCTGCTCGGCAGAACCGTCGCCCCAGCCATTCCAAAGATCGGAAATATCACGTCCCAGGATCAATTCCGCAGGCAGGGCGCTCTCCTTGCCCCGGCGCGGCAGAAAAGCCCCCTGCTGCCAGTAATTTTCGCGGAATGCGCAGAAAGAAGATTCCTGCACGGATTCCCGGATTTTTTCCAGGAGGGAAACCGCCCATGGTTCCGGACAAGCGGGAGTTCCCTTTTCTTCCAGGATAAAAGACGGCAAGGAATTAGGGCAGAAGTAAAGAGCCATGTCGTCCGCCGGGAGAAATTGCGCCCGCTCATTGAGCGAAAGGCAATAATCCAGGGAACGCTGTTCCCGGCAAAAGACCAGGTGCCTTTCATCAAAGGAACGAATAAGAGAATCTACCTGATAAAAGCTGTGCGGGAGGATAATGCACCGTTCCACTGAGCGGGCCGTCAGTTCCTCTTTCTGCTCATCCAGAGAACCGTAAAAGGACACGAACCTTCCGCCACCGCCATACACCACATGCCGATGAGGTTTTTCCTGCGCTGGCAGATGATGGCGACGGAAAAACTGCCGCGTGGCGATGTCAATAAGCAAATCTCCTATGTTGCCATGGTTGGCGCAATATTGAAATCCACCCAGTTTAATGAGAGCAGGAAGAATGGAAATGGATTCAGGCATGCGGTATGATTTCACAAAATTCGTTAAGAGTGCCCAGGCAATCCCTGGAAGAAACGTGTGGCACTTCCAGTCCCATCTTGCGCCAGACGCAGATCTGGTGGAGAAGCTCCTTTCCGGAGCCTTCGCAGATGTCATGGAACACGTTGACGAATAATCGTTTAATTGGAATATTCATAATTGTATAGGGAATTGCAATGAATAAGAAAAAGAGATGGTCCATGCTCCTGACGAATATGGCGAATCCGGACGTGCTGAATCTCTCGTTGTGCGGTTAAAAAATGAGCTGCATGCAGCGACGCCTGCTCCATTCGGAGCATCCATGCCTATTGGCGTAAAACGGAAAGCTCCCGCCTTTGGGCATCCCCCCTTGAACGAGAACGGATGGGCTGCCTGCTATTGACGGCTATCCGTAAAATGTTTGAAAAATGCCACCGCCCCCGCTTCCGGAATTGTAAATTCTGGATAATTTGCGTTGGTGAACAGTTTACGGGCTCCCCGGCCATTGACAGCTTCCACGGTCAGGGTAACCGCTTCCACTGTTTTGACCATGCCTTCGCTACCCTCCGTGGATGTGCCGGTCATGCACATATCCAGCCTCGCCCATGCCTGAACGGCCTTCCATTCGTCAGACAGGACGGTAAGGGCGGACACTACTTCGGAAAAAGCCTGCAACTGTTCCGGCGTCAGCTCCCGGTGCCTGTAGCGCTGATTCTGAACAAACCCCGCCATATCCGGGAAAACGGCAGTCAACGTGAATTCATCCCACTTGCCGGGTCGCGGGAAATAAAATTGTAATTCTTTCATGTTAAATTGTTTCTATTTTAAGATAGTCAGCCGGATTAATCCCTTGGATGACGCTTACCCTGAACATGGCCATCTCTGCGGAGCAAGTATCTATAATAGCGTAGTGGACGTCATTGCTGACGAGCCCCAGAGAAACTTCCCCCAGGTAATAAGCTTGTGGATTAAGATGACGGCGGTTGAAATTGTAGTGGTTCCCGTGCCCGGAGCTTATCCCCGTATGCCGGGCCAGATAAATACTGCAGGTACCGGATGAAGAGGGAACCGCAATCAAATCAAGCCGGGATACCCAGTCCAGGCTCAAGGCAGCCCAGGAAAGCTCCGTTACAACCTGTCCGTCTCCGGACCTGGCCACCACTTTTCTGCTGGCTACATCCACATAAAAAAGCGGTCCGGGAATATTCTCCACCGTTGTGGCGGTGACGGTTCCGGAATACCCGGTCCAGCCGAATTTAGTTTGAGTCGCGGCCAAATTCACACCGGAAAGCAGAGACATCACCAGCGCATAGCTGCCGGTTCCGGCAGGGCTGATGGCTCCTCCGTAATTGGTATTGGTGACGGCAGACTTGACCAGGACGCATTTGTGCGCCGTCAGCGTGCCCGCCCAGGACAGCCCGCACCAGTCCGCCAAGGAACGCTCCATCTTGACGTTGCTTCCCTCCAGGGTGGTAACGGTTCCGTTCGCATGGTCCAGATGGTACACATTCCTCAGAACGGACATGACGGCGTGGCTGCCCGCGTTGAGGCCGGTGTTGGAGGCTCCGGCCGCAAGCGCGGATACGGCATTGATACCGCCGTTGGCATTGACGGTTCCGGAAAAGGTGGACGCCTCCGCCGTCAGATTTTTCAAAACGGCATCTTCTCCCAGCCGAATGCCGCCCTGGGCAGCCAATCCCAGAGCGGCTACTTTAAAAGTCTGTGTTACCAGTGCATGTTCGTCGGACACCTCCACCGCATCCGTAGGGGCCACAAAGATATACTGTCCGGAGTTTTCCGTTTCCAGAACAGTCAGGCAAGAAGCATCGGAGAGAAGAGCCTGGACAGAGCATGCTGCCGTACATGTCAGCGCATAAGCCGCGCCCGGTATGGTATTCACTTTCATTGAGCAGATTTAGCACCGGAAAAGAGACAGTAATCATCCATGCTGATACGTGCATGCCTCCTGCCACTTCCCCGGAGAGAGGCACGCCGCATGCGGAGCCAACCGGCATGAAAAAATGACACCGCTTGACAGAAAAGATAAATCAAGATGTTTATTATGAATATTTTATAAAATAATCACAAACCACCCACCTGCGAACGCGGGAAACATGTAATCCATTGATAATAATATATCCTTTACCCATGATTTCTCCACTTTCCGACATTAAAAAAGACCAGGGACTCATATTTTTATCTAGATTACAGAATTCCAACAACTTACCGCAACAAGGACATTCACGCTGAATTTGGCTGCGGAACCAATCCCTACAATTGACTCGAATTCACGCAAGGCAGTACGTATATAAAAGAGTATGACTTCGTTGCCCGCATCTTCATTGGTTGAAACCGTAGCCAATAAAATCAAACAGATGATCCTCAGCGGCAGCCTGGTCAACATCCTGCCCGGCGAACGGGAGCTCGGGCACAGATTGTCCGTAGGGAGGGAGACCGTCAGAAAGGCTCTGGCTCTTCTGGAGAGGGAGGCATGGATCGCTCCCGCGCGCATCAAGGTTCCGCGGCGCATCCTGAAAACTACGGAGGAAGGAGCGGGAAAAACCGTCCCCTCCCATCCTGTTCAGGAAAAAAGGGGCATTATCGGCTTTCTGACGCCCCAGCCCCTCAAGAGGCTGGCGCAAAGCGTGCTGGCGGAGGTGTACACCATCTCCAAGATTCTGGAGGAAGACGGCATCAGCGTCCGCATTTTTGAAGCTCCCTGGATTTTAGGCAACAACCCGGACAAGCGTCTCGCCAAGCTGGTGACCAAATCCGAATGCGTCTGCTGGATACTCCACCGCTCCTCGGAACAGACCCAGCTCTGGTTCAAGACGCACGGCATTCCCTGCATCGTGCGCGGCACTTCCTACCAGAGCAGCAACCTGCCCTATCTGGACCGCCACTGGGCGGCCACCACGCACCATGCGGCGCAGCACCTCTGGAACAAGGGGCACCGGACCGTCGGCCTGTGCCTCCCCCCGGACCCGTTGAAGGGCCACCAGTTAATGCAGAAGGGCTTTTTCAGCTTTGCGGAAAAGGGCTGGAACCCCGTGCTGATTCCCACCCCGTTTGAGACGCCCCTTTTCTTTGAATACCTCGCCAAAGCGTTCAAGGAACATCCGGACATGTCCGCCCTGGTAGCTACGCGGGGCAACCAGATCGTTCCCCTCCTTTCCTGGGTGGAAGCCCGCTCTTTAAGCATTCCGGACCAGCTCAGCCTGATCAGCCTGACGTATGAACCCTTCATGGAGCGCCTGCTGCCCACCATCACTTATTACGAGGAGAACCAGACAAAAACGGTTCACAAGCTCATCCGGATGCTCCGTGCCCTGACTGCGGGCAAAAACATCAAGAGCATCTCCGTCATCCCGGAAATCTACCCCGGGCAGTCCGTCTCCGTGCGCCACACGCCGCCGTCCGCATAAATACGCTTTCCCGGAAGAAACAAGGGACGCCATGGGCATAAAAAGGCGCGTAAACGCCATCTGTGCCCTGGTAATAAGCCCCAGGCTGTACAGCACGGATTTCCGCATGCCTCTTCCGCACACAAAACCCACCGGACCACCGGCGGCGCCCGCCTTGGGAGAACACCTGGCCGCCATCCCGGAAAAGCATGAAAACCGAATAGCGGATGCCCGGCGTTTCCCTCTCTTCCGCCCGGGCTGCGGGAGTCCCTCCGGCAGACCAATAATGTTTGACATCCCTCCGGGCTCCAGATAGGTTCGACTCTGATTTCATCCCCCGGCCCCCACGCTGCGGAACGGGGCTCCACAGAACTCTCCCATCCACCATTTCCCCCATGAAGCCATTGAAAGGAGCATGCATCATCGGCCAGTCCGGCGGCCCCACCGCCGTCATCAATGCCAGCGCGCTGGGGGCCATCCAGACGGCCCTGAAATGCGAACCGGTCACCCGCGTGCTGGGAGCCGCCAACGGGATTGAAGGAGTGCTGAAGGAACGCCTGTTCGATATGGCGCAGGAAGACCCGGAGGAACTGGAATTGCTGAAATACACCCCGGCCTCTGCCCTGGGCTCCTGCCGCTACCGGATGGCGGATCCCGCCGTGGATGATACGGACTACCGCCGCCTGCTGGAGGTGTTCCGGAAGTACGATGTACGTTACTTTTTCTACAACGGCGGCAATGATTCCATGGATACCTGCAACAAGATATCCAAATTCATGCAGCAATCCGGCTATGAATGCCGCGTGATCGGAATCCCCAAGACCATTGACAACGACCTTTACGGCACGGACCACTGCCCCGGCTTCGGTTCCGCCGCCAAATTCATCGCCACCTCCTGCATGGAGGTGCACCAGGATCTCCGCGTGTACGACAAAGGGCGTGTCACCATCGTGGAAATCATGGGCCGTCACGCCGGATGGCTGGCCGGTTCCGCCGCCCTGGCCACTTATGCGGGCGCCGGACCGGACCTGGTTTACCTGCCGGAAGTCCCCTTCCGCATGGAAGAATTCTGGCAGGATGTGGACCGGATTTACAAGCGTAACGGGAGCTGCATGGTCGCCGTCTCGGAAGGGGTGCAATATGCGGACGGCCGCTTTGTCGCGGAATCCGGGGACAGGGACGTCTTCGGCCATACGCAGCTGGGCGGACTGGGCGCCATGCTGGCGGAATCCGTCAAGCGGCAGACCGGGGCCAAGGTCAGGAGCATTGAACTTTCCCTCCTCCAGCGCTGCGCCTCCCACGTGGCCTCCAAAACGGACATTGATGAAGCCTACATGGCGGGGAAAGCCGCCGTGGAAGCGGCCGTTTCCGGCCAGACGGACAAGATGGTCGCCTTCGAACGGAGCACGGAAAACGGCATCTACTCCTGCAAGACCAAATTGACCAGCCTGGGAGACGTGGCCAACGTGGAAAAACTCGTCCCCCGTGAATGGATCAATACCCGCGGCAATGGAGTTGAACAGCCGTTCATCGACTACGTTCTGCCCCTCATCCAGGGAGAAACGGCCATGCAGAAGGAATGCTCCCTGCCCCGCTTTGCGAAGCTCAAAAAAGTGCTGGCGGACCCGGTACAGGGATAGCTTTTTTCTGGCAGCACCTTTTTCTCCATTTTCCATAACAGAGAGGAATTCAGCCTACCCGGAACTTCTCCCGGCCAGGTAAAACACTCGGCCAGCCACTAGCCCAACCCCTTTTCCGGCTCAAGGCAAATACGCGGGAAGGAGATTGCATAATTGACCGCAACTGCGGCATTCACGCTGTTTCCATAAGGTATGTACAACTTCTTGAAAAAGAAAAAGCCCGGCAGGAAACAGGCTGAATGGCACGGCAGGGGCGGAAGAACATGAAAAAAGGGAAGGCGGATGCAACCCATGACTGCTTTTTCTCCAGTCCAAGAGGCCTTCCGTTCCGGCTTAAAAAGAACACCGTAATAACAGGAACGATAGTTCCCTTCATCATCCGGAAGAGAAAAATAAATTCGGGAAAGGAATCGGCCTGTTTCCTCATCCATGAACTTTATTTTCTCCATTCAATTTCTTCTCCGCGCCCGGATAATTATGGAAAAAACCGGCTTCCCGTTTAATCTCTCGACAAACTTTCCACTATCATCTTTAACGAATTTATTTGCACTTTCTTAGAAATGTTTGAAATAAAGTTTTAAATTCCATTTTATTCATTTTCCGGTCTTATATTAGCGCGACAGAGGAACATTTTTCCCGATATTTCTGCAAGTGCCCTCATAAAGTCAGCTTCCTTTTCTTTTGAATATAATCCGGCCCTCAATCACCTTTCCCCCAGGGAATAAAACGGAACAACAAGATAAACTTTTGATTCAGGAATCACCTGCGCCAAAACTCCACATCAAGATAAAAAACACTCATTGCCAACAAGTTTAAAACTTTTCTTCCCGTTATCATTTATCTTTCAATAAAAGTGAGCCGGACCCGAAGAAAAGGCTCCCCTGGCAATCCGTCCCCCCCAAGGAGGAGCCGGAACGGAGACGGTACAGAACTCCGGGACGGGGATATGAATCACTTTTCGGCTTCACGGGGATGGGAAACTCCTTTGTGCCGTTTCCCGTTGTTTTGTAACCCGCAATTCCGCAACACCCTTTTCTTCCGCTAGCCCTGCGCCCTGTTTCCTCTCTGGAAGATGATGGAACCGGCTTTTCCTCCATATTCAATTGTAGAATAATTCTTTTCCGGCATATTAAATTCAAATAGCGGGAAACAAGGAAATGAAAAATCTTGCAAGCAAGGGTGAAAAAAGGCTAAAATGATAAAGAGCTCCAAAATTCGACGCCTATCATTTCATCATGTAAAAACGGCTTGTTTCCGGATATTTTTTCGGAAACTGGCATGAAATCGGTCCCCGACCAGCTACTATCCAAGTTTTCCCCGCATGCCATGCTCGATTACCTGTTTCAACATTTTTATTCTACGCTGGCAATTGTTGCTTTTTTTATTGCCATCCTCATTCTGCGCGCCTGCGGCAAGCGCGGCAGGCGCTGGATTCCCGTCTCCACGGCGCCCTTCGGCTGCATGGCCTTCCTGGTCGTCTTTCTCCTGCTGACGGCCTTCATCATCTGGTTATTCAGCTTTTTCACCACGGGTCCCATGGTGGAGGACCTGGCCTTCACGCTTGCATGGCTGGCAGCCATGGCCTGCGCCCTGGCCGTCATTTCACGCCTGACCGAATACTGCCTGCAGCAGGACAAATCCGCCAGCAAGCTTTATCCGGGGGAATCCCGGAAGTTGCTTCCCGTCCAGCTCCGGAACAAGGGCATCCTGCTGTTCGTGCTGATCGGCGTCATCAGTTGCGTTATTGACATCATCACCGTACCCTTCCCGGTTCCGGAACTCCCGCCGGGGTCCGCGCTGTCTGCTGCCACCCTTGTTCCCCTGCCGCAGGAAGTGCCCGTGGAGGTCCATATCTCCTCCCGTGTCACCAACAGGTTTTTCGGAGAATGCGACTTTGACCTGACCGTCCGGGAGAAAGGCGGGAACAAGCATGTTTTCCCCGCCATCCTGATCAATCCCGGCGGGGAAAGCGCCATCACCATTTACAGGCTGCGGCCGGAGGAAAAACAACGCCAGGGCAGCTTGATATTCACCAATGGCATGCAAAGCTGCCTGTTCAACATGGATACCATGCGGATGAAGTCCCTGAGCGGTCCCGCCTCCAATTATCCCCCACCCACCCGGGAGGATCTGGATGGACAGGATATGGACCTGCGCCTGGAAACGGTGGGACTCTACCAGGGGCTTTCCTGCATACGCGGCGCGGAGCATACGGATACAACGCGCGCCTATGTTCTGAAAATCCTGAAGGATACGCAGCCATGACCGGAACGCCTCAAAAGGGTCGTTGACACGGGCTCTCCCGCTCCCTTACTCTGGATACGGCCAAAACAGCCATAGCCATGATTAAGATTACAGCCAAAAGCATCGTCAAAGCAGGAGCCAGGGAAGAATTCATCGCCACCGCCCGGGAACTGGTGGAAAACAGCCGTGCGGAAGCCGGCAACGTTTCCTACCACCTGTATGAGGACATTGATGACCCTAATATCCTGACATTCATTGAAGAGTGGAAGGACCAGGCAGCCGTGGACGTTCATGCGGATTCCGAGCACTTCCAGCGCATCATCCCACTCCTGAGCGACATGACGGAGGAAGCCATTGAAATTTCCCTGTACCGGGAAGTGCTGTAACTCCGGCAGGAAAAACCGCAGCCTTATTCCCTACCCCTTCCGGGAAAGGAAAAAGCGCCCCGTCCCACCAGGGAGACGGGGCGCAGGAAGCTTCGCATCATTTACCGTCAGAATGCGAAGCAACCACACCCGGAGCCCCAGAAATCGGAATACCTGGGCCGCGACGCATTCGCCGCGCCCTCCATCAGCATGAACGCGGAATGCATGCAGCCGTGTTCATGGCAGTGTGAGGAATGCCGGTGCTCCTGCTGGAAAGGCACGCCGGCCCTGGCCGCCTTCTTCGGGTCCAGGGGAGCGCCGTATCCGCCGAACACGGCAATGGGGGACCACTCGGGCAGTACCGGAATGGGCGCCGGGTCCAAATCCTTGAACGGTCCCGCGGCATAAACGATTTTGCCGTCCATGACGGTCAGCACGGATTCTATTCCCTTGATCTCCTCTTCCGGAACGGAGAAATAATCTTCGCTCAGCACGACCATGTCCGCCAGTTGACCGGGAACAATCGCTCCTTTTTTGCCCGTCTCGGAGGAAAACCAGGTGCTCCCCTGCGTATAAAGCCGGAGGGCTTCCTCACGGGAAAGGCAGTCTTCCTCCCGGTACATCGGTTCTCCGCCCACGGTCTTCCCGGTGGTCAGCCAGTACAGGGAAACCCATGGATTGTAGCTCGCCACGCGCGTGGCATCCGTTCCGGCCCCTACGGGAATGCCCATTTCCAGCATTCTGCGCACGGGCGGCGTATGTTCCGCCGCCTCCTTGCCGTAGCGGTCCATGAAATATTCCCCCTGGTAGGCCATGCGGCACTGCACGGCAATGCCTCCGCCCAGCGCCTTGACGCGTTCCAGATTCTTCTCGTCAATGGTCTCGCAGTGGTCGAAGAACCAGTGCAGGCCGTCAAAGGGAATCTCCCGGTTCACTTCTTCATACACGTCCAGAAAGCGGGAGATGCTCTCATTGTACGTGGCGTGCAGCCGGAAAGGCCATTTGTTGGCGGCCAGCAGGCTGACCACCCCCTTGAGTTCGGATTCCATGTCTCCGGGGAGGTCCGGACGCGGCTCCAGAAAGTCCTCAAAGTCCGCGGCGGAAAAGACGAGCATTTCACCCGCTCCGTTGCAGCGGTAATAATCGTCCCCCTCTCCCGGCCTGGTCATCCTGATCCATTTGGCAAAGTCCTCCTTCTCTTCCTTGGGCCTTTGGGTAAACAGATTGTAGGCAATCCGCACGGTCATTTCCCCGCGCTTGTGCAGCTCTTCAATCACCTGGTAGTCCTCCGGGTAATTCTGATAGCCGCCTCCTGCGTCAATGATGCTGGTCAGGCCCAGGCGGTTAAGTTCTTTCATGAAATGCCGGGTGGAATTGATCTGGTGTTCCAGGGGCAGTTTGGGCCCCTTGGCCAGCGTGGCGTAAAGAATGGTGGCATTTGGCCGCGCAATCAGCAGGCCGGTGGGATTGCCCTCGCTGTCGTGCTGGATTTCCCCGCCCGGAGGGTTGGGCGTATCCTTCGTATACCCGCAGGCGCGCAGGGCGGCCTTGTTGAGCATGGCGCGGCAGTACAGGTGAAGCACAAAAACGGGCGTATCCGGCGCCGCCTCATTAATCTCCTCCAGCGTAGGCATCCGGCGTTCGGCAAACTGGAACTCGCTCCAGCCGCCCACCACGCGCACCCACTGTCCCGGCGGCGTTCTGCGGGCCTGCTCCTTGAGCATGCGCATGGCGTCCGCCAGGGAGGGCACGCCGTCCCAGCGCAGTTCCATATTGTAATTCAGGCCGCCGCGGATCACGTGCAAGTGGGAATCGTTCAGGCCGGGAATGACGGTCCTTTTCCCGGCGTCGATCACCTGGGTATCCGGCCCCTTGTACTGGGCAACGTCCTCGTCGGACCCCACGGCCAGTATCTTTCCATCCTTGACGGCGACGGCGCGGGCCATCGTTCCGCGTTCATCCAGCGTTGCTATGTTGCCGTTTGAGATCATCAAATCGGCGTAAACCTTATCATTGTTTTTCATTGTTTTCATCATGGTTCGGGGTTGTTCCCGGAATGGTTCCGGCCTGCGCCCTGAAAAGCCAGGGAGACAGAATGCTGCTGATCAGCGGCATGAATACCCAGGTCAGCAGCGCCACCACACAGGCGTTGAACAGGAAAAAGGAAAGCCATCCGGGCAGCACGCTGCGGATGGGCCCACCCACGGTAATGTTCAGAAGAAAGATGACCAGGCACACGCCCAGATAGGTGGCCGCCGCCGTCTTGTAGCGCGGCGGCGTCACCATCGGGGTGCCCGGCTGGTTCAACCAGGCGTCCAGGCCGTTCATCTCCTGGATATGGGCCTCCCCTTCCGTATGGGCTCCCAGCAGCTTCATCCAGCGTTCGTACTCCGGGGAGGAAACCAGGGCTTTTCTGGCGGCGGCGCTCGCGAAACGGTCCACCACCACATATTCCCCGTTTCCGTCGGAGGGCCGCAGGACGCTGATGCCCACATGCCCGGGGCAGCTCAGCACAAAATTGACGAAATCCCGCATGGCGTGCTCAAACTGGCCTTCATGCCCCGGCAGAATATGCCGGCGCACCACAACGGTCACTTCCTCTGAAGGATTGATGGCGTTCATGCCTGATGAATGTTCAGGGTTTTTCTTCCGGCGCGCACCCCCGTGTTAACGGAGGGAGCGCCGGAAAAACTCTGCGGGCAATCAGGCGTCATGCTTCACCACCTGCGGGGACAGGGCGGACTGGGGAGCATGGTGAACCATCGTGTAGGCGTACTCCACGCCCACGCCGTAAGCGCCGCCCTGCTGCTTGAGCAGATTCATCAGGGCGTCGTAATGTTCCTTGTTCTTCCAGTCGCGCTGGAACTCCAGAAGGGCTCCGATGGTCGTCAGCCGCGTGCCGCCCGCCTGGACGATGCGGGAAAGGGCCGCCTTCTGGGCGTCCTTGGAGGTGGCGCCGCAGCAGTCCTCCACCACGTAAATGTTATAACCGTCGCCGATCATCTCAATGGCGGGCCACGTGACGCACACTTCCGTCCAGAGCCCGGTAAGGAGGATATTCTTGCGGCCCGTCGCCTTGATGGCCTTCCGGAACTCGTCGGAATCCCAGGAATTCATGGACGTGCGTTCAATGACGTGCTGGCCCGGAAAAATATCCAGGAGCTGGGGCCAGACATAGCCGGAAAAGCCCTCTGTTTCCACGGCCGTAATCACGGTGGGCACCTGGAACAGCTTGGCGGCCTTCGCCAGCAGGGTGACGTTATTGATCAGGTCGGCACGGTTGATGTTGGCTACGCCAAAGGTCATTTGGGGCTGGTGGTCAATGAAAACTACGGCAGCGTCTTCCGGCGTGTACAGCTGATGATAATGCGAGGATATCAGGGACATCATCTTATTCTCCTTATAATCTATGTTTAATTAGTGAAATCGGGACCGCAGGCGGTCAGAAAACCGCTGGTCCATGATTGGTTGGAGACCAGTTTCCCTGTTTTTGTTGACACCATGCCAGAGTGTGACAAACCGTTTTAAGGCGGCAGGCTCTCCTGAAAAGACAGCCAGTTCTCCGCCGGACCGGAGGCTTCCCTGGAAAAGGCAGTCATCTCCGCACCAAAAACGAGCGCATTCCCGGAAATCACGCCTCTCCTTCGCGGAAAGGAGGAACGGCACAGGTTTCCCCTCATCTCGTTCCCTCCGGAACGGGAAACCAGCCTGTCTTTCCTGAAAACGTCCTCCGGCTGCGGAGGCGGCGCGTTCCGTTACTTCTCTTCCCCGTGCTCGATCTTCAAGGCATCCAGAATCTTCTCATATCCAGGCAGCCGCCTCTGGAAATCCTGAAAATTCTTGTCCTCCTTCCGGGTCCAGCCCGTTTCCGCATAAGCGGCAATGCGGGGGAACACATGGCGGTGCAGTTTGTCCGCATCTGCAATCCATTCCGTCCAGACCTGGCAGCCCAGGCCGATGACGTTCTGCTGATGTTCCGGCTTCAATCCCGCGAAAACGGGTTCAAAGGAATAGGATTTGGACAGGGGGAGCTTGTCGTAACCCTTGTTCATATAAGTCATATGGGAGGTGGAATTGACCACCTGGTGACCGTCTTCAACCGCCTTGGTGGCAATCTTGTCGGACCCGTACCAGAAATGGATGATGGCCTTCCCGTCCAGCTTGCCCAGAGCGGCCCCCTGGCCGCCGTCATTGTGCACGTCGGAACCCAGAATCTCATTCCATCCGATCATCCGTATTCCCTTCTTAGCCAGCATGCCGGAAATCCGGTTCGTAAACATGATCTGAAGGTCCGGGAAATTCCTGATGCCCTTCTTCTTCATGAACTCCTCAATGTGGGGCACGCCCGCCCAGTACTTCTTATACCGCACCTCGTCGCCGCCGATGTGGATGATGCCGCCGGGAAACAGGGCCGCCAGCTCTGTCATGATATCCCCCAGAAACTGGTAGGTCCGCTCGTTGGTGGGGTCAAACGCGGTTCCGTCATTGAAGCTCACGGGAATCTCCGTCACGGGCTTGGCGGACAACTTCAATTCCGGATAGGAGAACGTGGCGGCGGCGGAATGCCCGGGAATGTCTATTTCCGGCACAATCGTTATATTCCGGTCGGCCGCATAGCGGACGATGCGCCTGATCTGCTCCTGCGTATAAAAACCTTCATGGGGCCTGCCCTCATACTTGCCGCTCCCCCACGTCTCTATCTCCGTGTCTCTCCGCTTGCTGCCGATGGAGGTCAGCTTGGGATACTTTTTAATCTGGACGCGCCATCCGGCATCGTCGGACAAATGCCAGTGCAGGATATTCATTTTCAGAAGCCCCATCTGGTCAATCAGCCTCTTCACCTCCTCCTCTCCAAAAAAATGCCTCGCTTCATCCAGCATGAAGGCGCGCCACGCAAAGCGGGGATAATCCAGCATGGAAAAAGGCTTCTCCGCCACGGTCCAGCTTACCGCCCCCTTGTCCGCGCCATCGTCAAAAAACGCGGCAGGCAGCATCTGCGCCAGGCTCTGTCCGGCGTAATACACCCCTTTTGGTGCAGCAGCCTTGATCACGATATTTCCGGGCGCCGCTTCCAGGCGGTACGCCTCCGGTCCGTACTGTTTCAGGGAAGCATCCTTCTCTATTCGGATGGCCCCCGTTCCCCCCATCCCCGCCAGGGGCAGTCCTGTTCCGCCTGATAAAAACTGCTGCAGCAGACGGGCCTGACGCTGGAACCCGACGTCCTTCTCCCGGCACACGATGCGCGTGCCTCCATCCAGCTTCACGGGCTTCGCCTCGCTTTTGTCCGCAATCCTGACGGAAACGGGCCGGGGAATGATCTGGTCCTGCGCATTCACGGTCAGGCAGCATGCTCCGGAGAGCAGGAAAAGGAATACAGGGGAAACATAGCGGAACATCACGTCCAGTATACACCGCTTCTGCCGGGAGTCTTTCCTTTTCTTCCCGTTTTTCCTTAATCCCGTTAAAAGCGGTCAGGGAACCTCCCGCTCCATGACACGCCAGCCCGTCCGCTCCGCCTGAAATGCCATGATGCGCCCCTTGCCTTCCTTTTTCCCGCGGCGTATGATGGACACCATGAAAAAAGACGATACGCCGGGCCTGTTTGCCGCCTTCGCGGACCGGCCCCTGGCGGACCGCCTGAGACCGGCCGCCCTGGAGGAAATCGTGGGCCAGGACCACCTGCTGGGAGAGGGAGGGCCCATCCGGCTCATGGCGGATTCCGGCAAGCTGACCAGCTTCGTCCTGTGGGGGCCGCCCGGCTGCGGAAAAACCACGCTGGCGCGCATCCTGGCCACGCGCACGTCCATGCACTTCGTCGCGCTCTCCGCCGTCTTCTCCGGCATGGCGGATCTGAGGAAAGCCTTTGACGAGGCCGCCAAACGGCGGGAATACGGCCAGGGAACCCTCCTCTTCGTGGATGAAATCCACCGGTTCAACCGCGCCCAGCAGGACGGCTTCCTGCCATACGTGGAAAACGGAACCGTCACGCTCGTGGGGGCCACCACGGAAAACCCCTCCTTTGAACTGAACAGCGCACTTCTCTCCCGCTGCAAGGTCTTCGTCATGCATTCCCTGGACGCTCCGGCGCTGGAAAGCATCATTGAGCGGGCGGAATCCCTTCTCCAGCGCAAGCTGCCGCTCGCTCCGGAGGCGCGCGCCACCCTCATTGAACTGGCGGACGGGGACGGCCGCTACCTCATCAACCTGATGGAAAGCGTCTTTGACCTCTGCAAGCCTGACGAGACGCTGGACACGCCGGCCCTGCTGAAAATCGTCCAGCAGCGCGCCCCGGTTTACGACAAGGACCGGGAGGGCCACTACAACCTCATCAGCGCCCTGCACAAGTCCCTGCGCGGCTCTGATACGGACGCCGCCCTGTACTGGGCCGCGCGCATGCTCCAGGGCGGGGAAGACCCGCTCTACCTGCTGCGCCGCCTCACCCGCTTCGCCATGGAGGACATCAGCCTGGCGGACCCCGCCGCGCTGCAAATGGCCATTGCCGCGTGGGACACCTATGAACGCCTGGGCTCTCCGGAAGGAGAGCTGGCGATCGCGGAACTGGTCATCTACCTGGGCTGCGCCCCCAAATCCAACAGCGCCTACACCGCCTGGGGAGCGGCCCGGAAGGCGGCCAGGGAATACGGCTCCCTGATGCCTCCGGCGCACATCCTGAACGCGCCCACCAAATTGATGAAGGAGCTGGGCTACGGAAAAAATTACGCGTACGACCACGACGCTCCGGACGCCTTTTCCGGGCAGAACTACTTTCCGGACAAGATGCCCCGCCGCCAGTTCTACAAGCCGCCGGAACGGGGCTTTGAACGGGAAATCAACAAGCGGCTGGCATACTGGGACAAACTGCGCCGCCAGCGTGCGGAAGAGGATTCCGGAAGCTCCGGCACGCGGAGAGGCCGGAAAAAGCCCCCCGCCCCGGAGGAACAGGCCCCCTCATGAGGCATCCGCCGGCCACACGGCCACTTCCGCAATCCCCTGCCCCGGCGACAGCCGGATGCGGACATACCTGGCCTTCGCCTCCCCGGAGCACGCGGCGACCAATCCGGCCCCGTCCTTCAGAAGAACGGTTTTCACATCCTTCCAGGTTTTGCCGTCTTTGCTGACCTGCACCACGGGAGGCTGCCCTTTCCATATTCCGGCGGCTTTCGCCTCCACCCGGTCCAGGCGGAATTCAAACTCCATGTCCAGCCGCCACCATGGCTCCCTGTCTTCTGCGGACGGCACCCATGCGGAAGCGCCGTCGCCATCGGACGCCTTCATCGCGTCCTGAAGATTGGAGGAAGCGGAACAAGGCCTCAAAGCCGCCAGGTTCGCCTTCTCTCCGGCTCCGGTTCCGGACTGCCCGTACCGCGCCACCTGGGCATCCCTCTCCTGCGCGGAAAAACGCCTGTAGGGCCTCTCCTTCGTTTCCGCGCTCCTGCCCGCCACGTACGCCGGGGCGTTCCGGGAAACAATCTGGATGCTGTCCCCCTTCAATCCCGGGGAAGACGCCTTGATGACCGTTTTCCCGGCGTAATAAGACCGGAACTCAATAGCCGCGCAGCCGTCAATGAAGTCAATGTCCGTCCCGGGCGTGAACGTGATGCTCTTGCCGGTGGGGAACTCTCCGGGGCCTGATTCCACCGTGAGCGTTACCAGAACGGCATTGGCTATCTGCCTGCCGGAGGCATCCGCCACCTTCACGGTCACGTGCACATCGTCCGTGCCGTCAGCCGGGCTGATGGCCTTCTTGTCCGCGGACAGCTTCACCTGCGCAGGCGTTCCCTCCACGGGCCATTCCGGCGGGGGAATGTTTTTAAACTCATTCCTGTACCAGTACCAGGCCCTCTTGGGAATGCGGAAGTAATCCACAATGCCCATGCGTCCGCCGGAGGGCCAGATGCTGCCGTGGTCAAAACCGCACCAGACCGCCTCCCCCGCGCGCCAGGGATAGCGCGCCCCCGCCTGCTTGTCCCCGGCCATGTCTCCCCAGCCCGGCGCATAAGCCCCCGGCCTCCTGCAGCTCACGGAACCGTACTCCGTCACCATGCTGGGCCTGCCGGGCGTCTTCACATGGGAGCCGTCCCCGTTGAAGGCGGCCATGTCCCCCAGCTTGTCGAAATCGCCGCGCTGGCCTCCCCCGGCGCACACGGGGCGCGTCGGGTCCAGCTCCTTCACCAGGGCAATCAGCTTGCCGCACAGGGCCCTGGCCTCCGGCGCATGCCGGGTGAAAAACGGTTCGTTGCTGATGCTCCAGATGACGATGGAAGGGTGGTTGCGGAATTGCAGCACCATCTCCCTCACCTGGCGCATGCAACTCTCCTCAAACGCGGCGCGGTCCTTCTCTTCCGTGGGATAGGCGTCGCAATTCCAGTACCTGTCGTGCTCCTTGAAGCCGCCCATGCCCCAGAAAATGCCTTCATTCAGCATGCACATCCCCTCCCGGTCGCAGGCGTCCAGAAAAGCCTGGGAATGGGGATAATGGGAGCCGCGGATGAAATTGAACCCGGCGTCCTTCATCAGCAGCACGTCCCGGCGCGCTCCGGCGTCCGTCACGGCATCCCCCCATCCCGCGTGGTCCTGGTGCACGTTGGCTCCTTGCAGGTAAACGGGCTTCCCGTTAATCAGCATGCCCCGGTCCGCCGTCAGCTCCAGGGTGCGGAAGCCCAGGGGATTCTCCGCCCGGTCCAGCACTTTTCCCCCTTCGCCCACCAGCTCCGTCGTCACGCGGTACATGTTGGGAACGGCCGGACTCCACAGCCTGGGAGCGGCCAGCGGAGGCAGGTCCGTCTGAACGCACGCTTCCTTTCCCGCGCCCAGTTCCACGGGCTCTTCCCCGCGGAGCACCACGCGGCCACCCTTGTCCTCCCTCACGGTGTGGCGCACCGTCACCCTCTTTATCCTCTCGCTATCATTCTTCACTGCCGCCAGAATGCGGACCTTCCCGCGGGAAGGAGTCACTTCCGGCGTCTGCACCCAGATGCCGTGCGCGGGAAGATGCACGGGAGAACACACGTGCAGATGCACGTTCCGGTACAGGCCGCCGGAAAAGGTATGCTCTCCCGCCCGCGGGGCGATGCGGGGGTTCCAGCGGTTGTCCACGCGCACCTCCACCCAATTCTCCCCGCGTTTCAGGAAAGGCGTCAAATCCGTCCGGAACGCCGTATACCCCCCTTCATGCCATCCTGCGGCCTTTCCGTTCACCGTCACCTCCGCCACCTGGAAGGCTGCGCCGCAATCCAGAAAAACCTTCTGCCCCAGCCATTCCTCCGGCACCACGAGCTTCTTGCGGTAGGAGCCGCGCCCCGTGTAAAAGGAATCGGACATGAAATAGGGCAGGCTGAACGTATGTGGCAAATGCGCCGTCTGCCAGCCGCTTTTACCGGGCTCGTCTTCCAGCCGGAACTCCCAGCCGCGGTTCCAGGCCATCCTCCTGCAGGGAGACGAAGCTTTCTCCGCGGCGGAAACGGGCGTTTCCGCTCCGGCCATGGAAAAACACAGGGCGGCGGCGCCCAGCATACAGGCAATCATCTTGCGCATGCGTATGCTACCATTCCACGGTGCTCTTTCTTTCAACCAAAAAACATTTCCGCTCCCTGGAGCGCCCGCAGCAACAAGCCGTGCACCCCTTCCGGGCTGCACGGCTGGAAAAAAGCCTTCATTCAGGAAAGCGGCGCTCCCGCCGATCGTTACTGGGTAATAATATTCAGTTCAGCAACGGTGGCGCTTTGCTCGCCGCCCTTCACCGGGGAGCGGGCGTCCAGCTTGAAATAGCGGGCCTCCACAGGTTTGCCGAAGTCGATGCGCTGAACAGCCGGATCCTTCCGGATGTAATGGTAGGTGAACTGGCCTTTTTTCACTTCCTTCCAGTTCTGCCCGTCATCGGAAACGGAGAACGTGTACTGGCTGATGAGGCCCTTGTCCTTGTCCATTCTGGGCGTGTAGATGAATCCGGTGAACTTCATTCTGGTTCCCATGTCCACGGCAATGGAGTGGGGGAAGCCCGGCAGGCCGTTCGTATAGGACGTATGCCAGCAGGTATCCGGGTTCCCGTCAATGGCAAAGTGGGCGAAGCCGGTATCCGGCTCTTCCGAGGAAGCGCTCAGGATCTTCCATTCGCCCTGCCCCTTGATAAGGGGGAATTTCCGCTCGCCGGGAGACGTGGGAGGCACTTTGCCGGATTTCCCGGCGGCAGCCCAGGCCCTCACTTCCCCTTCGGGAAGCTTGAAGGGTTTCCGGTACGTTTTTTCCGGCCCCTTGTTGACGGAATACTTCATCTCCGTTCCGGGCGTGGAGGAAACCAAGCTGACCATGCCGTCCCCGTCCCGTTCAATCACGGGGGAATGGGGCACGCCCAGTCCCGCGCGCCCCAGGTTCAGCAGGGCGGACGTGGGGGCCAGCACAAAGCCCAGGGGGGTGGCTTCGCTCAGCGTCTGGTACTTCGCCAGGGGGCGCGGCCCGCAGGAGGAACCGCCCAGCCCCATCTGGAAGGCGTCCAGATTCACGATCACCTTGTCCTTCTCCGGCAGCCTGTCCAGGCTTTTGGCGTTGTTGAGCTCCTTCGGCGTATAACGCAGGATGGACACTTCCAGCGGGGCCCTGGGAGAAGCGGAGCCTACCCACAGCGCCGGAGCCGCCTTGGGTCTGGACAGGGCCACCCAGTCCGTCTCCATGCGGTTGCCCATGTCCTGGGGGCGGGAATAGGCGAAAAACATGTCGTCCACGGAAGTGCGGAACACGTCCTTCCAGCAGCTCGTGCGGCGGTCCCGGTAATTGTCCCACGGCCCCAGCCCCAGGTATTCCACCTGGTCATAGGCGGCAGGCATCCCGAAGGTGACGCCCAGCCGCAGGAGCTCTTCCCCCTTGGCGGAGGGATACATTCTGACGGAGGCATTGATGACGCCGTTGCCGAACACCGTCCAGGCAACCTCCCCGGAGAAGGAAAGGCCGGAGCCTTTCGTCCGGAATTGCGCCGTAATGCGGGCCACGCCGGGAGAAATGACGGCGGCCTTCACATCGGAATACTCCGCCTTCATGGTCTGCATCTTCATCTTCCCCTCAACCTTGCTCCTGATCCAGGCGTCGTTGTCCACCGGGGAACGGTACGCCTGGAGCGCCACCGGATAGCCGGGCAGAATCAGGTCCTGGCTGCCGTACCGGAGGGCGGAAAGCATGCCGTCCTTGAAGGAGGCGGAAAAGCCCTTCCCCTGCACCACCACGGGATCGCCCTGGCGCACGGAGACGGCGGGCAGCGCCGCCGGAGCCTTCACGGAAGCCTCCTTCTCCACGGCCGCCGGGAACCACTCGTAAGCTTCGCACTCGTCCGCCACATGCTCCAGTTGTTTGGCGGAAAGCTCCTTCACGTCTTCCGGCAGCTTGAACCGGGCGTCCGCCAGAACCATCAGGGAGCCCGTCTGCATGGCGGCGGAAGGCAGTTTCACCGTCACGGACTTGCCGGGGGCCGTCTCCGGCAGAGCCATGCGCTCCACGGCATGCTTGCCGCCGGGCGCGAGGGACACCAGGTAAAGCGTATAGCCCTTCAACGGCTTGTGGAAATACTTGTTGCGAACGGTCAGGGAACCGTCCTTGCGGTCAAAGGCCATGTACTGGTACACCTTCTTCACTTCCTTCGTCTTGGCCGTGGTGTTCCGGTTGCCCAGAATGATGCCGTTGTCGCAGAAATTGGCCTGGTTGGGCCTGTCCCCGAACATGCCGCCGTAGGCCTGCGTCACGCCCTTGAAGGGCGCGGGCTTGTAAATGCCGTTCCCGGCAGGGTTGGCGCGGAGGGACTGGTCCACAAAATCCCAGATGGCCCCGCCCACCATGCGAGGGGAGGACTCAAAGGCTTCCATGTACTCCTTGAAATTGCCCAGGGCATTCCCCATGGAATGGGCGTATTCGCACACGAAGAAGGGGCGGGAAGTCTTCTGCTTCCCCCAGTTTTCCACCCGGTCCACGGGCGGATACATGGCGGAATCCATGTCCACGGCCTTATGGCCGTGCGGGAATTCGCAGTAATGGAGGGGGCGCGTATCGTCATAGGCCCTGATGGCTTCCGAGGCCGCTTCAAAATTCGGCCCGTTGCCGGACTCGTTGCCCAGGGACCAGAACACGATGGAGGGATGGTTCTTGGAACGGTGCACCATGCTCATGTTGCGTTCCACATGCGCCTTCTTCCATGAAGGCTTCCGGGAAATATCCATGCCGCTGTTGCGGATGCCGTGGGCCTCGCAGTTGGCTTCATCCATCACGTACAGGCCGTAGCGGTCGCACAGTTCGTAGAAATAGGGATGGTTGGGATAGTGGGAGCAGCGGACGGTGTTGATGTTGTGCGCCTTGATGATCTGCACGTCCTTTTCCATCACCTCCCGCGGGATGGCGCGCCCGTAGTCCGGATGCGCTTCATGACGGTTGACGCCCTTGAACTTGACGGCCTTTCCGTTGACCAGCACCGCGCCGTTATCGGCGATTTCCACGGAACGGAACCCGGTATTGACGGACCGGGGGTCCTTCCCGTTCAGGGAATAGGTCACCTTGTACAGGTTGGGCGTTTCCGCCGTCCACGGCTTCACGCCGGGAAACTTCCTGTCCAGAGCCACCTGAACCTCGCCTCCGGCGGGAATGGCGGGAACTTCCAGCGTGCCGGAATCCAGCCTGCCCCTGTTGTCCGTCTGCACGCGGCCGGAGCCGCTCCCGCCCTCCCAATTTAAATTGGTGGAAATCCCTTCAATGGAATAATCCAGCTTCATTCCGGCGGGAATATCCTTCTTGCCGGAATTGCGGATGGTGAACGTTCCGCCCAGCACCCCGGTCGTGTAATCCTTCCTGTCCAGCCCCGCCTTCAGGAACAGGTCGCGCACGTGCACCTGCGGCTGGGCGAACAGGGTCACGTCCCGGAAAATGCCGGAAAGGCGCAGGAAATCCTGGTCCTCCAGATAGGAGCCGTCGCTCCAGCGGTACACCTCCACGGCAATCGTGTTCCTGCCCGGCTTCACATAGGGAGTCAGGTCGAACTCGCCGCCCGTATAGGAATCCTCGGAATAGCCGACTTTCCGGCCATTCACCCACACGTAAAAGGCGGACTCCACCCCGTCAAACCGGATCATTACCTGCTCCCCCTTCCAGGAGGCGGGGAGATTGAAATCCCGTCGGTAGGAGCCCACGGAATTGCGCTCCTTGTATGCCGGCCAGTTCCTGGGCGGCTCTCCCATCACCTTGGGGGGATTCGGCTTGAAGGGATACGGGACGTTCGTGTAAATGGCCGTTCCATAGCCCGCAAGCTGCCAGTTGGAAGGCACCTTGACCGTATCCCATCCGGAAACGGAATAGGAAGGCTTGAAGAAATCGGCAGGCCTCCCGTCCGGCGTCATGGAAAACTTGAACTTCCAGTCACCGTTCAGGCTCAGCGTCTTGTCTCCCGCCGGGAGAACGGAGGCGCGGGGAGCCTCCTTGTTGATTCCCGTCACCTCTTCATTCTCCCAGTCCGGGGCTTCCCCCAGCAGGGGAAGCGCCGGAGCCAGGCACATCACGGAAAACAGGAATGCTCGTACCGTCTTCATCTCGGGTCAGGTGCTGGATTGCTTACTTGTACTTGTTGATGGAAGGGTCCTGATAGCGCTCGGAATCCTTCTTTCCTTCCTCCCCGGAAGGCTTCAAGGTCCATTTGCAGGAATCCGTGTACGTTTTCCCGCCCATGGAGGCCGTGGCCGTGATGGTGTTGACGCCGGGCTTGAGAGTCACTTCAGGCCAGACGGCGCGCTTCAATTCATCCGGCTTGACGCTTCCCACGGCCTTCCCGTTGACGGCCAGCTTCACCGCAGGGGCATTGCTGTAAACCTTCACGGGCACCGTCTTTTCCGTGCGCTCCGCAAACCTGCGGGACGTAATGTACACAGTCGGCTGGGGACTCCAGTTGGCCTTGTAGAAGAAATAGGCGTCCTTGGGCGTCTTGCGGTCATAGGTCACCAGCCCCTTGTCATTGATGCCGGGGCTTTCCCCCTCAAAGCGGGAGGCGGAACCGAAGTCAAACATGTTCCAGACAAAGGAGCCCCACACCTCCGGCCTCTCCCTGATGCACTTGTAATTGATCTCATGCGCCTGGGACTGCCATTCCTCCGGATGCCAGAACCCCGTGGGGGACGGCCTTTTGGCCGGATTCTCATGCATGCCCGTGCTGGCGCCATGGCCGTATTCGCTGACGGCGATTCCCATTTTGCCGCCGTAATCGCGGATGTAGCCGTTCAGGTTCCCCTTCATGGTTTCCGGGCCGCCCCCGTACCAGCCGGGATACGTATTGAACGCGATGTGGTCCGGAATATTGTTCAGCTTCTTGCGGCCCGCCTGGTTGCTGGCCGCCACTGTCATGCGGGAGGGGTCCGTCTCCTTCACGAACTTGTTCAGTTCCGTCAATTCAGCCTCCATGTCCACCCCTTTGGAGGAAGCCTCCGGCTGGTGGCCGATTTCATTGAAAATGCCCCACATGCAAATGGAGGGGTGGTTCCAGTGCTGGTAAATCATTTCCCGGGCCTGGAGGCGGTTGTTCTCCCGGAACTCCGGCGTATCACGCACCAGGTTGACGTTGGGCACCTCGGACCAGACGACCAGCCCCGTCTTGTCGCACAGGTCGTAAACATTACTGGAGGCGGGATAGTGGCCCGTTCTCAAGCCGTCCGCTCCCATGTCCGCAATCAGCCGGATGTCCCGCGCCTCATCTTCCGGAGAAAGCGCCCAGCCCTTCCCCTTCATGTCCTGGTGGCGGCTGACGCCCTTGACCTGCATGGGCTTCCCGTTCAGGACAAAGCCCTTCCCGGGATCGACGGAAACGGTCCGGAGGCCCAGAGGCTGCACTATTTCGTCCGTCTGGCCGTCCGCCGTCCTGATGGAAGTCTTCACCTGGTAGAGGTAGGGATTCCTGACTCCGTTCCAGAGCACGGGCTTGGCGATCGCCAGCGTTACGGGAACCTCCAGGTTCTTCTTTTCCCCGGCGGCGGCTTTCACCGTCTTTCCGGCCACCTTCCTGCCCTTCATGTCCAGGATTTCCACGGCTACATCCACGTCCCGCGCCTTCCCGTCCGAGTTCAGCAGGGTCTTCACTTCCACCTCCGCTTTGGACTTATCCAGGGACTTCGTCGTAATGAAGACGCCGGGGGAGGCGTAAAAGAGGGGGTCAATGCACACGCCGTCCGTTTCAATCAGCTCAATGGGCCGGTACAGGCCGCCGAACATGGAAAAATCCCCGCGCTGGGGCGCTATATGTTCCCGCTGCGTATTGTCCACCAGAACGGAAACCGTGTTGGCGCCTTGTTTCAGGAGGGGAGTGATTTCATAACAGAAAGCGGTAAACGCCCCCTCATGCCTGCCGGCAGGCTTCCCGTTGACGGAAACCTCGGAAACGATGCTGGCGCCTCCGCCGCGGATGAAATACCTCTTGCCCGGCCTGGGGGCCACCGGAAGAGTGCGGGAATAAACGGCGGAGCCGCGCCGGTAGGCGTCGCTGTTGACGGACTTGGCGTCTCCGCGCTGCCCCTTCACGCCGTCCGCGGCATCCTCCGCATTCCAGGTATGGGGAACCGCCACCTTCCCGGAAGAGCCTCCGTTGAAGCTGTAATCCCAGGAGCCGTTCAGGGAATGGACCTCACGGGCATCAGCCGCCAGAAAGGAGCCCAGGGCGCAGCACAGCCCGGCACACGATACGTTGAAAGAGTGAATTCTGATGTTCATGGTACAGCGGAATAATTTATCTCATACGTTCAGGCATGTAAAATACTTTCATCCTGCGGGGGAGTTCTCCCCTTCTTCTAACAAGAATTTATTGGCGTCAAATGGATAGTGTTCAATTTGACATTCATGAACATAACCATGCTTTCTAACATTTTCGGTTCCTGCACTACCAGAAACTTTGATTTTCCGATCGGATCAAAGAAAACATAAGTAACAACATATCCTTTACGGTTACGCGTTTTCCGATGGAAAGCATAAGTTTTCTTTACTATAAGGATGGCCTTTTTCATTAAAACCGTGTTTGTACAAACACGAGGAATGAGTATGAGAAAAGCACCGAATACAAATAAGTTGAAATACGTTGGAGCCGCGCTTCTGGAAGGGGAATCAGTCACCCTGATCCAGGCTGCAAGGCTGGTATTGGAAATCAAGGAGGCCCTGGGAGATGAAATCTGCACCATCACCCGGTGCAGGGAAGTCGTCTCCCTGGGACTGAACGCCATCAAGAACAAACACCATACCGTCAGCTTCGGTACGGCGGCCGTGGAATGCCTGCGTTCCAAAAGCCATCGCCGTCCCCGGACGCTGACGGACATCAGGAGCATCATCCACAAGCTCAAGAAGAGCAACCCGGAACTGGAGCACACGCCCCTCCGGAACCTGAGCGTGGAGGAATGCCAGAGCATCCTGATGAACACCTTCACCACGTCCCGTCAGAGGCACAAGGCGAGGCTCATCCTGAGCGGCATCTTCTCCTTCTCCGTCAAGCGCGGATGGTGTGATGAAAACCCCATCCTCCGCGTGGATACGCCCTTCCTGCGGGAGCAGGAAATTCCCGCCCTGACGCTGAAAGAAGTGACCCAGCTTCTCAAGGCGTGCATGGATGAATTTGACGGAAGCTGCGTGGCTGGAGCGGCCCTGATGATCTTTGCGGGCATCCGTCCGCAGGAAGTGGAACGCCTGCTCTGGGAAAACATCGCCATCCGCGACGGCTGCGTGATCCTGAACTCCAAGCATACCAAGACCGGAGGCGCCAGACACGTCACCATCCTGCCCGTGCTTGCCAAATGGCTCAAATTCTGCCGTGACAAAAGCAAGCCCGGACCCGGCACGCCCATCTGCCCGAAGGGCTGGACGATCAAGTGGCGCAAAATCCGCAAAAAAGCCGGCTGGGGCGGAAGAAAGAAATCATGGGTGCCTGACTGCCTGCGGCATACCTATGCCAGCTATCACGCCAAGCACTTCAAGGACTACAACCTGCTGCAAATGGAAATGGGCCACCGCTCCTCCTCCCTGCTCCGCACGCGGTACCTGAACATGAAAGGCATTTCCCCGCAAACGGCCACGCGCTTCTGGGGGCTGACGCCGGCCAAGGTCATTGCGGAGACGGAACCGCCGGAAGAACCGCCGGCGGCCTGATGGGCAAAGAGAAAAACGCTTTGGAACGGAAGGCCCTTTTCCCTGCCGGGGCATGGAAAAAAGGCCGTTTCCTACAGCTCGTAATAGGTATATCCGTTCAGGCCGGAACGGAACACTTCCAGAGCCCTCCGGCGTTCTGACGGCGATATTTTCCCGTCGGCTACGGCCTGTTCCGCAAACGTGCGGAACTTGTTGATCAGCTCCTTGGGGTCATATTCCACGTAGGAAAGGACGTCAGCCACCGTATCGCCCTCCACTTCATGGGTGTAAACGGGGCGGCCGCCTTCCAGGTGCACGCCCACCACGTTCGTATCCCCCAGCAGGTTGTGCAGGTCTCCCAGGGTCTCCTGATAGGCCCCCACCAGGAACACGCCTATGTAATAATCGTCCTCTCCGGGCTTGATGGCATGGAGGGGGAGAGCGGTAGCCACGTCCTCACGGTCGATGAAATGGTCTATCTTCCCGTCGCAGTCACAGGTAATGTCCGCCAGCACGGCCTTGTTCGTGGGCCGTTCGTTCAAACGGTGCAGAGGCATCACGGGGAAAAGCTGGCGGATGGCCCAGGAATCCGGCAGGGACTGGAACAGGGAGAAATTGCCGTAATAAAAGTCCACCATGGAGCAGGAAAGCTCCCGGAGGTCTTCCGGAATGGTTTCCATCTCCGCCAGCATGCGGGAAATGCGGCTCAGGATGTGCCAGTAATAGGCCTCTCCCAGCCCGCGCTGGCGCAGGGTGGCGTTCCCGTAAAAAAACTGGGCGCGCAGCTGGTCCCGGTAATAGCAGGCGTCATTGTAGCACTCCTGCATGTTCTTCCTGGCCAGGGTCCGGTCCGTATCCGCAAAAGCCTTCAACAGCTCCGGCGCATCCTCCGGCAGCTCGGGCGGCGGTTCCTCGCCCGGCGCGCTCGTCACGTCCAGCACGTTGAACACCAGCACGGAATAATAGGCCACCACGGCACGCCCGGACTCCGTCACCAGCGTGGGATGGGGCACCTCGTACTTGGTGCACATATCCCCCACCACCTCCACCACGTCACGGGCGAACTCCGCAATGGAATAGTTGCAGGAGGAATGGAAATTCGTCTTGGACCCGTCGTAATCCACGGCCAGGCCGCCGCCCATGTCCAGCGTGCCCAGCGGCGCGCCCTCCTTCACCAGGTCCACGTAAATGCGGGCGGCCTCCGTCAGCCCCTCGCGCACCACGGAAATATTCGGAATCTGGGAACCCTGGTGGTAATGGAGCAGCTTCAAGCAATCCAGCGCATCCACCTGCTTCAGCTTATCCACCACGTCCACCACCTGGGCCGCGTTCAGGCCGAAGACGGACTTGTCCCCCGCGGACTCCTGCCACAGGCCGGACCCCTTGGCCGCCAGCTTGATGCGCACGCCCAGATTGGGGCGGATGTCCATCCTCCGGGCGCGTTCCAGAATCACGTCCAGCTCGGAAGGCATTTCCAGCACAATGAAAATATTCAGCCCCATCTTCTGGGCCGTCAGCGCCAGGTCAATGAATTCGTCATCCTTGTACCCGTTGCAGATCAGGTAGGCATTCGGATTGTGCATGTGGGCCATGGCGGCAATCAGCTCCGGCTTGGAACCGGCCTCCAGACCGTAATCATACTTGGTGCCGAACTCCGCGATCTCCTCCACCACCTGCCGCTGCTGGTTCACCTTGATGGGGTAGACACCCTGGTACTTGCCCTGGTAATCCGCTTCCTTGATCGCCTTCCGGAAGCTGTCGTTCAGCTCCGCAATGCGGCTGCGCAGCAGGTCCCGGAAACGGAACAGCACGGGAACGGTGGTGCCGCGCTCCTTCAGGCCTTCCAGCAGGTCGCACAGGCTGATATCCTTTTTCCCGCCGTCCTCGTCGTTCAGGCGTACGGTCACCTCCCCTTTCTTGTTGATCCGGAAATAACCGTTCCCCCAGTCGTCAATGCCGTACAAATCTGCGGAATCATGATGACTCCAACCCCGGACTTTCTGCTTGATGCCTTCTTTAGCTGCTGCCATGTCAATCTGTCTGGTCAAATGTTCTAGCCCAGGCGGGCTTCAAAATCTTCATAAGTAAAGCGGCGCACCGTCTCCACGGAGCCGTCCTTCCTCTGGACGGCGATGTCCGGGTGGCGCACGCCGTTGAAAAACGTGGTCTTCACCATCGTATAATGCGCCATATCGTCAAACACGAGTTCGTCGCCCGCCGCCAGGGGCTCCGCAAAGGAATAATCCCCTATCCGGTCTCCCGCCAGGCACGTGGGCGCGCCCAGGCGGTACGTATGGGAGCCCTCCCCGGCGTTCCCCGCCAGCGCGTAGCTCTCCCCGGCCATCTGCACGGCGGGCTGCCGCGCGGAACGGAGGGAGGCGTCCCGGACAATCTGGAATACGTCCGGGCGGTAGGGCATTTCCAGCGTATCCGGCATGTGGGCGGACGCGGAAACATCCAGAACGGCGTGCTCCACCCCTTCCGAGGAAAAAATATCCAGCACCCTGCACCGCAGCACGCCGGTATGGATGGCTGCGGCCTCTCCCGGCTCCAGCCAGACCTCCACCCCGTAGCGCTCGCGAATGCGGCGGACGAGCTCCGCCAGCAGCTTCCGGTCATAGCCGGGCTTGGTAATCCAATGGCCCCCGCCCATGTTCAGCCACGTCATCTCCGGGCGGGACAGGATGTGGCCGAAGTGCCGTTCCACCGCGCCCAGCGTAGCCGCCAGGTCATCCGCCCCCTGTTCGCACAGGGTATGGAAATGAAGGCCGGAAATGCCGGTCAAATCCGCCCCCTGCATCACGTCCGGCGTGACGCCCAGGCGGGAGCCGGGCGCGCAGGGGTCATACAGGGGCGTGTGGCCGGTGGAAAACCGGGGATTGACGCGCAAGCCGCACTTCAGCTCCCCGGAAAGAAAGCGGGGATGCCGCATCACCTCCTCCCGGAAGCGGCTCCACTGCGTCAGGCTGTTAAAATCAAGGTGGTCGGAAATCTCCGCCAGCTCCGCTATTTCTTCCGGAGCATAGCCGGGAGAATAGGTCAGCACATGCTTCCCGAACCTGCGCCGGGCCAGCCGCGCCTCCCACAGGCCGGACGCGCAGCAGCCGTCCAGCCAGGGGGACAGGGCATCAAAGCAGGGCCAGCAGGAAAAACCTTTCAGAGCCAGCACGATACGGCACCCGGCGGCATCCGCCACATCCCTCAGGATAAGGGCGTTGCGTTCCAGGGCAGACTCGCTGATGACGAAGGCGGACATAAAGCAACGACAACCTAAGCGATTCAGAACGATTTGCGAGAAAAATTTGAGTAATCTACCATCATACCCTCAAGGCGGCACGCATGAAAGGCTTCCGCCGCGCCTGCGCGGTTCCCCTCATCAAACGGAAACGTCAAAAAACGCCACAAATCGGCACTTCCTGCATTCTTTTCCTTGAAATGGGATGTGTTTTCCTCTTTTATAACGTAACCATTGCGATTGCCATGACTAACATTCATCCCTTCACCACTGCAGCAGCCTGCATCCTGACCGCCGGAGCAGCGCTCTTCACCAGCTCCTGCCAACCTACCTCTCCCGAGAGCTACGCCCGTCAATTCGCTACTGCCCAGCACGTTTCCGTACACGGGTACAACGGCCGTGAAACGCTGACCACCAGGGTTTACGCCGACTGGGGCGGCATGCCGGCCAATGCGCGCCGCGCCATGGAGGAATACATCAAGGGAGCCGAATGGAAAACGATGGACTACATCCGTCCGCAGTACTTCATCCAGGTGGACCGCTCCTACTGGGCGATCTGCATTGACAATGACGGCAACCTGGTGGGCATCATTCCCTTCCGCAATGGCAGGGACGCCCGCAAGATGTCCGTCAACAACCACTTCAAGATGCTGGTCAACACGACGGACCGCGCTCCCGCCCTGGGCTATGCCATCCTGAAAAACCTGGCCTATGCGGACGGCCTCCGCGTCAGCACACGCAAGGCTGACGGCCTGGAAACGCCCGTTCCGGCGCCCCCCGCCGTGAAGGTGGTCGTTCCTCCCAAGGAAACCGCTCCGGCTGCCGCCCCCGCCGCCAAGCCTGCCGCAGCTCCGGCTGCCGAACCCGGCACGACGGAGGAAACTCCTGCGGAAGACGCTACCGGAACGGAAGAAACTCCCGCTGCGGATAACGCGACTGAAGGCGGCGACGCCACGGCGACGGATGACGCCGCTTCCGACGACTTTTAAGATGCCTCCCCTTCCGGGGATGCCATCGCCTTAATTTCCATCACGCTCCGCCGGCACGTACGGCGGAGCGTTTTTTATCCCCGTTCCTCCGGAACAAAAGCAAGTTTGCCGTTATTTTCACCTTCTCCCCATCCTGAAAAAAGAGAATGGAAAAATTGCGTTTTTAAGCGGGACCGTATTTCCGGGAAGGGGAAACTTCCTCCGCTGAATATCGGAAAAGCTACCGCAGGAAAGGCAGGAAGGCTCCCTGCCCGGATGGGGGCAGAATGGCCGTGCCGGGGAATACGCCGTTTTCCCGTGTTTTTCCATGGACAGCCTGCGGAGGAATGGCTTGCCTGAAAAGCCCGGAGGATTCCACGCGGACCGCATGGAGCGCCGCAAGCCTTTGCGGCAGATGAAAAGAAACTGAGGGCCAGCGAACGGATATTGAAAAAAGTCCGTTAATCAAAACAGCGTACGCCCTCCGTCCGCCTGTTCATGCGGAAACACAGAAATTTGCGGCGCTTACGCAGGTCTTTTCAGAACAGGAACGCGGCGCGGAGAAAAGCGCCTGTGAACAGACCGTTTCATGGGGAAACTGCCCTTCCGGCAAAGGCGGTCACAAGCTGAATGCCCTGCCGGAAGCAGGGCATTCCCATTCACCCGCCTTCACCAGAGGCACATCTGCCGGCCCTGATGGAAAAGAAACCGGAAACTGCTGCGGAATCTCAATTCCCGCCCTTCTTCACCTGGTCGGGCCACGGAACGGAGCTTCCTTCCGGCGCGCCCAGTTCATTACCCTTCTTGTAGGTGGGCATCTGCGCCTTCCGCTCGCGGAGCAGCTTGCCCATCAGGCCGGCCATTTCCTTCAACTTCCGCGGCTCCCTGACAGCCAGGTTTTCCTTTTCACCGATATCCTTCTTCAAATTGTACAGCTCAAAGCTCTGGTTCCCGTGACGGTAAATCAGCTTCCAGTCCCCGTGGCGCAGGGCGGTGGAAGCGCCGTACTGAGGAGCCTGACGATTGTTTTCCCCCCAGTTGTTGGGCTGGTGGAACAGCAGGGGACGGTCCGCAGGGAACCGGCCTCCCTTGAGCAGCGGGACCAGGCTCAGGCCGTCCAGCTTCTGCGGAACCTTGGCGTTCCGGCATCCCGCTATATCCAGAAGGGTCGGGAAAAAGTCGTCAATCACCACCGGAACAGCGCACCTGGAACCGCCCTTCGTCACGCCGGGCCAGGAAACGATCATGGGCTCCCGGATGCCGCCCTCCATGCACGATCCCTTGCCGAAGGAAAGGGGATAATTGGCGTCCTCATTGCCCAGCCTGCCGGAAATGGCCAGGCCGCCGTTGTCCGACATGAACACCAGCACCGTGTTCTTGTCCATGTCATGCTCCTTGAGGTACTTCATGATATCCCCCAGGCTCTTGTCCATCCCCTCGATCAACCCGGAATAATGCTTCTCCACCGGAGACCACTTGTGCCCGTCCTCCGGATTCTTGTAGGAATCCGCAAACCTCTTGTCGTAGGCGCGTTCATCCAGCGGGGCGTGCAGGGCGTACTGGGCCATGTACAGGTAAAAGGGCTTGCCGGCCTCCTTCGGATTGGTCCTGATGGCTTCCAGCCGCTTGAGGGCCTCAAGAGTCAGCGCCTCCGTCAAAAACACGTCGTCCTGGTAATAATTATTCTCATCCAGCCCGCGCACATGGTTGAACCCTTTTCCGTAATGCTTGGAACCGCGGTAATCTGCCGGGTGACCGATCTCCGTACCCGCAATATTGTAGTCAAACCCCATATTCAACGGGTTGGATCCCGGCGTTCCCTGGGTGCCGAAATGGGCCTTCCCGCAGTGCACGGTGACGTAGCCGCACTTCTTCAGCATCTCCGGCAGCGTGGCCGCCGTGACGAAGGGACGCGTCATGTTGTAATGCATGTCTTCCCCGGAAATGGGGCGTTTCGTCGTCCCCCGGGCGGGAATCCCGACCGGCTGGAGGCCGTTGAGGGCCCAGTCCGGCGGCTGGAGATTTTTGTTGTTGCGGTCCGTCGTTCCGTTCTGCTCCCTCACCCAGCAGGTCACGCGGTGCCGCGCCGGATTCATGCCGGACATCAGGCTCACGCGGGAAGGCGTGCAGAGGGGGTGGGCGTACGCATCCGTAAACGTCATGCCCTGCGCGGCCAGCTTCTCCATGTTGGGCGTGCGGTAGCGCTTGTTCAGGAACGTCTTCTTCGGGTTGCCCCGGTCGTCGGACCAGAACGGGTGGGACGTATCCTGCCAGCCCATGTCATCCACCAGGAAAACGATGATATTGGGCTTCTTTCCGGAAACGGGGTGGGAAGTATTGCTCTGGGCGGACGCCCCGGCAAGCAGGGAAAACGCGCCGCAGGCGGCGGACAGGAGACAGGCGGAGAACTTCATGGTCGCAACATATTTAATATAATCGTCAAAATCCTTTCAACCTAAAAATACGCACAAGCAACCTCTGGTCTTTCCTCTTTTTTCCGGAAAAAGGCATCATCCTCCGGGAAGCGGCGGAAACGCTTTTGCGCCACCGGGTTTAGGCTTGATTGGCCAGCAGGCGGAGTATACATTCCTCCCCATCATGTCCGAGCGCAAGAAACCATATCCCTTTGACGTTTTTGAACCCAAATGGCAGCAGATCTGGGACGAAAGGAAAACCTTTAAAGTAAGCAATCCCGGAGAAGAGGGCTTTGACGCGTCCAAACCCAAATACTACGTGCTGGACATGTTCCCCTACCCCAGCGGCGCGGGCCTGCACGTGGGCCATCCGGAAGGGTATACCGCCACGGACATCGTGGCGCGCTTCAAGCGCATGAACGGCTTCAACGTCCTTCACCCCATGGGGTGGGACTCCTTCGGCCTTCCCGCGGAGCAATACGCCATCAAGACCGGGCAGCACCCCTCCGTCACCACCTTCCAAAACATTGACAACTTCCGCCGCCAGCTCAAGATGCTGGGCTTCTCCTATGACTGGGACCGGGAAATAGCCACGACGGACCATGAATACGTGCGCTGGACCCAGTGGATCTTTCTCCAGCTTTACAACTCCTACTACAACAGGGAACTGAAAAAGGCGCGCCCCGTCTCCGAACTGGAGGAACAGGGGCTGAGCCGCGAGGAAATCGACCAGCGCCGCCTGGCCTACGTGGCGGAAGCGGCCGTCAACTGGTCCCCGGACCTGGGCACCGTCCTGGCCAACGAGGAAGTGGAGGAATGGAAATCCAAGGGCCACCGGGTGGAACGCCGCCCCCTGCGCCAGTGGATGCTGCGCATCACGGACTACGCGGAGCGCCTCATTGACGAACTGGAGCCGCTGGACTGGCCGGAATCCATCAAACTGCTCCAGCGCAACTGGATAGGCAAATCTGAAGGGGCGGAAGTGGACTTCACCCTGAACGGGAAAACCATCACCGTTTACACCACCAGGCCGGACACCCTCTTTGGAGCCACCTACATGGTCCTCTCCCCGGAACACCCGCTGGTGGACACCATCACCACGCCGGAACAGAAAGACGCCGTGGAACAGTACCGCGCCCAGTGCGCCTCCAAGAGCGACCTGGAACGCACGGACCTCTCCAAGGAAAAAACGGGCGTCTTCACCGGAGCCTATGCCGTCAACCCCGCCAACGGGGAACAGGTCCCCGTCTGGATTGCGGACTATGTGCTGATGGGTTACGGCACGGGAGCCATCATGGCCGTTCCGGCCCATGACGAACGCGACTTCGCCTTCGCCCAGGTATTCGGCCTCCCCATTCTCCAGGTGGTCCAGCCGCCCAGTGAAGACATTGACTGGCGCGGCTTCTGCGGTTATGAAGGCGCCAGCGTGAACTCCGGCTTCCTGACGGGGCTGCCCACTCCGGAAGCCAAGGAAAAAATGATCCTCTGGCTGGAGGAAAACGGCAAGGGCCGCCGCAAGGTAAACTACAAGCTCCGTGACTGGCTCTTCTCCCGCCAGCGCTACTGGGGGGAACCCTTCCCCATCGTCTGGGAAGACGGCCGCCACCGCGCCCTGCCGGAAAGCGAACTCCCCGTGCTCCAGCCCGATCTGGACGACTTCGCCCCCACGGGCGACCCCCGCGGCCCGCTGGTCAGGGCCACGGAATGGATTGCGTACACTCCCACGGCCCACCGTGAAACGAACACCATGCCCCAGTGGGCCGGCTCCTGCTGGTACTACCTGCGCTACCTGGATCCGGAAAACACGGAACGCTTCGTCAGCCGTGAGGCGGAACAATACTGGATGGGCTCCACCGGCAACCCCGGAGGCGTGGACCTGTACGTGGGCGGCACGGAACACGCCGTGCTCCACCTGCTCTATGCCCGCTTCTGGCACAAGGTTCTCTTTGACCTGGGCTACCTCACCACCAGCGAGCCCTTCCAGAAGCTCGTCAACCAGGGCCTCATCCTGGGGGAAGACGGCCAGAAAATGTCCAAGTCCCGCGGCAACGTCGTCAACCCGGACGACATCGTCCGCGAATACGGAGCGGACTCCCTGCGCCTGTATGAAATGTTCATGGGGCCCCTCAAGGACGTGAAGCCCTGGGCCACCAAGGGGGTGGAAGGCATCTCCCGCTTCCTGGCCCGCGTCTGGCGCGTGGCCTTCCGGGAAAACCAGGAAGGCGAATGGGAAATCAACCCCAAGCTGGCGGCGGACACTCCGGAAGCCGACGTGCTCCCCGTGCGCAAGGAACTGCACAAAACCATCAGGAAAGTGACGGAAGACATCAATGACATGTCCTTCAACACCGCCATCGCCAAAATGATGGAATGCACCAACGCCATGACCTCCGCGGACGTGGTGGACGTACAGGACTATGACGCCTTCCTGACGCTGCTGAACCCCTTTGCCCCCCATCTCACGGAAGAAATTCACAGCCGCCTGCAAGCGAAATTCCCCGCCCTGGCGGAAACGCAGCTCTGCCAGAAAAACTGGCCTGTCTGGGAGGAAGCCCTGCTGGTGGAAAACACCGTTCCCATGGTCATCCAGGTGAACGGCAGGCTGCGGGACAAGCTGGAAGTGCCCAGGGACATCTCCCGGGAAGAACTGGAAAAGCTGGCCCTGGCCTCCGCCAAGGTAAAAATCTTCCTGGACGGCGTCACCGTGCGCAAGGTAATTGTCGTGCCCGGCCGCCTGGTCAACATCGTAGCCAACTGACACCCCGGAAAGACTCTGCCATCATGACCATGATCGCCCCGTCCCTGCTGGCCGCCGACTTCTCCCGCATCGGGGAGGAAGCGCGCCGTGCCTTTGACTCCGGAGCCGACTGGCTGCACCTGGACATCATGGACGGCCACTTTGTGGACAACATCTCCTTCGGCCCGGAAATCTGCGCCGCCGTCAGAAAAGCGGTGGGGCCGGACCGTTTCCTGGATGCCCACCTGATGATTGAACGGCCGGACCACTACTTTGACCGCTTTGTCAAAGCGGGCGTCAACCTCATCTGCTTCCATGTAGAGCTGGGGGACCCCCACTACATCCGCGACACCCTCAGGCGCATCCGGAAAGCCGGAGTGAAAAACGGTCTGGCCGTCAACCCGGCCACGCCCTTTGACGCCGTAGTTCCCTACCTGGAGGAAATAGACCTGCTGCTGGTCATGTCCGTGGTGCCGGGCTTCGGCGGACAATCCTTCATGCCCTCCGTGCTGGACAAGGTGGAAAAAGCCGCCGAATGGCGCACGGAGCACCAGGCCCCTTTCCTGATTCAAATGGACGGAGGAATCGGCAAAGACAATGCCGCGCAGTGCGCCCTGGCCGGGGCGGACGTGCTGGTGGCGGGCTCCTCCACCTTCAAGGCTCCGGACATGGCCCGCGCCATTGCGGAAATGAAGTAACCTGCGAACGGTCCTTACCCAGCCCGTTATTCCGGAAAATCAAAAAATCCGGCATTCCCGGGAGGAGTGCCGGACTCTTTCATTCATGGCTCCGTTAATCAGAACCTGCGGCGGCGCATCAGCAGGGCGGCCAGCCCCAGCAGGCCGAGGGAGGCGGAAGCCGGTTCCGGCACGGCGGCCAGCGTCACTTCCGCCCTCAACGCCGGTCCCCATACGGAACCCTCCGTACTGGTAAAGCCCGCATTCTTATACACATCCCCGATGTCCACGCCGTCGGCTTCCTTGCCAAGCCTCAATCTGGCGGAGGAAAAGCTCACGTCACCCCAACTGGTGGCATCTGAAATCTGCGTCGTCGTAAAAGCCACGTAATAAGTTACGCCGCTATCAAGCTGCAAATTATTGAACACGGCCTTCTCCCAGGAGGCCGCTCCGTCTCCGGCGCTATCTCCGGCCATGTCAATGGTGGTCGTGGACTGCCCCACGAACGTCGTTCCGTCCTTGGTGGCGGCGGAGGAAAAAATCGTCACGTACAGCCCGTCGGTGGCATCCGTCCTGTTCGTCGCCTTGGCAATATCCAGTGATTGCAGGAACACCGTGGAATTCGGTGAAATCCCTTCCCCGGAGGAAAGAAGCATGTGGTCCAGGTCAAAGGAAAAACCGTAATAGGCTCCGTATCCCCCGGAAGTCAGGGTGGAAGGATCGTCTTTGGTCGTCGTGCTCAACACAGTAGCCGCCTGTGCCGTTGCCAGGCTGGCCAGAACACCAAGAATACATAGGCACTTCATAAATTTATTCTTATTAATGGGTGAAATACGGAATGGAACCCGTTGCCCAAGGAAATAGCGGATTATGAATCCGTTAAAGATTCTACAATCCGGAAAAGCTGTCCTTCTCCAGACCCCGGCTTGGCTGGAAAAAACTCCAAATGGACATTCCATCAACATTTCCCACATTCACTTTTTACGGCCGCATATCGTCTGGTAGTCCAGGACCTCCCGGCTCTGATGGATGCCCTCACCGGAATGCAGTGACGGCTATTAAAAAAAACTTCCGCTATGCTCCAGAAAGAGTTTCAACAACGAAAAGCAGGAACTCTGCCGCTTTCAGGCGCCAGTGCCGCAAAGCCACACTCCATCAACACTTCCACCGTCCCCTTTCACAGCCGCATATCTCCCGGGAGCCAGGGCCTCCCGCCCTGATGGAGGCCGCCGCTGAAGCGTAAAGACGGTTATTAACCATTACTGGAACGAAAAGAAAGCCCATTACATCAGGAATACCCTCTGACAATTCCCATGATATGGACAAGCTCAAATTCCCCAAAACCTTTTTCTTTCAATTTTGTAAGCTTGACTCCGGATTCATAATCCGGAGACATCATGGCCGCACCCCTTCCCGGACCGCAGCTACTCCGCAGAGACGCCCATCATATCTCCCTGACGGGCAAACAACTCCATGCCTTCCGCCGTCTTTTCCAGAAGGTCGGGAGCCAGGCGTATTCTGCCCGGTTCAAAAAAGCACATCACCGTGGAGCCTCCAAAGGCAAAATACCCCTTCTCCCCCCCTCTTGCGGCGGGAACGTCCGGAACATACGTCTCCTCAATCAGCCCCACCCCGGTGGCGCCCACCTCCAGCATGGCGACCTCTCCCCACAACTCCGACCGGATCAGGGTCAAATTCCTTTTATTAGTCCATAGCCACGCCAGCCGGCGGCGCAGGCAGTACGGAGACACGCTCGCCAGCGGACCGCCCAGCCTCGTCCACGGGCCGGGCACCCCGGACACCGGAAAATGAAAACGGTGGTAATCCGTGGGGCACAGGCGCGACAAAACGACGGCGCCTTCCGCATACCGTCCGGCCAGCGCTTCACTCCCCATAAGGGAGGGCAGGTCAAAACTCTGCCCCTTCACGAAAACGCTCTTGATTCGGTCAGCGCGTTCCCAGCCCATGTGCCGGGCATCCGCGGGAAAAACGGCCGTATCCTCCCCACCGGCCAGAGGGCGAGCTCCCGGTTTCAGGCGGCGGTAGAAAAAATCGTTGAAATGCTTGAACTCTCCCATCCCCTTGAGGGAATCCTCCATATTGATGCCGTACTCCTCCACAAAAGAGGGGATGGACCGCGCGCTGGAAGAACGGTTCTTCAGCCACCCCAGCAGACGGGAAAAAACGCCGCGCTTGATCAGGACATGCAGTGCAGCCCGGCCTGTGGAAGTGCCGTAAATCCATTGCAGGTACTTCTCCCCCAGCACCTGTTCCCGTTCTTCCCTGCCCGTGTAGCGGTTGTAATAGCGTATGCCCTCCATGAAACGCCTAGAGTGTCGCCCGCTTCCCCATTTGTCCAGCCGAAAGAGGCTCGCCGCCTCCTATTTCCCCTGTGCGCGCTCCGGATCCTCCTCCGTACCGGAATCCTTTCCTTCCGCCGCGCGGTCATACCATTCCCGTGCAAGATTCAAATCCTGCGGAACTCCATTGCCGTGTTCATAACAGGCAGCCAGCAGGTACTGGGCGTCCCTCTCGTCCGCTTCCGCAGCCTTACGCAGCCAGTACATGAATAAATCCTCATTCTTCTCCACCAGGCCGCCTTCCCGGTACTCCAGGGCCAGGTCAAACATGGCCTCCGGCTTGCCCTGCTCCGCTGCAAGCTGCAGCCAGTGCAGGGCCTGCGTATCGCTCTTCTCCGCGCCCAGACCTTCATGAAAACAATCATACAGGTCAAAGGCGGCATCCGCATCTCCCGCATCCGCCTTCTGCTTCAACCCGGGCAACGCCCTGTGAAACCAATCCTCCGCCCGGTCCGGGTCCTTCTCCACGCCGTCCCCCTCCTGGTAAATGCGCCCCAGACGGAACTGGGCGGAGGGATTCCCGGCTTCCGCCTGCCGGACGATCTTACGTTTCCACTCCTCCAGAAACTTCTTCATCCTGCCGCTTCTCCATTTCAGCGCCACCAGAAAAACGACCGCTACCAGCACCATCAGCAAAATAGGCGTCCATTCCAAAAAATCATTCAACCAGTCTATATGCATCTTATCTTTATATTGGATTGCTCCGGCTTCATCCATCACAAACTGTGAACGCGGAAAAAAATCCCATGCCGCAGGAAATGCACCGCTTGCCTGCTTCCCTTTTCCGGACAGGCTGTCCGGAAACCATAATAAACCATCCGGAAAGTTGTTCATCCGGCGTCCTCCCCAACATAAAAATCCTCCTTAAAAGAATATTAAATAAATAACCATTTAAAACCATTTATCAAAATAATCACCTCCCTTACCATGCAGACATCATTAAAAACAACTGCACTATTCATTCTACGCACCCCGTGAGGGTACGACTGACATGGACAAGCCGCTTTGTCTTGGCTCCCGGGTTTCAATCCACGCACCCGTGAAGGTGCGACTTGCAGTAACACGGAAAGTATCTGTTTTTTATCGGTTTCAATCCACGCACCCGTGAGGGTGCGACTGTGCCATAGTAGGGGCCTCTTAGGTAACAAGAGTTTCAATCCACGCACCCGTGAGGGTGCGACCTAATACTTTTATATCTATAATATCCACTCTGTGGTTTCAATCCACGCACCCGTGAGGGTGCGACGGTAGTCAATGAGCCGTTCCAGCGCCGGGCCTGTGTTTCAATCCACGCACCCGTGAGGGTGCGACAGCCGGAGCAAATACCCGCAAGGGTGACTTTCTCGTTTCAATCCACGCACCCGTGAGGGTGCGACCCGGGGCGGAGAGCATCCGCGGGCACCTGGATATGTTTCAATCCACGCACCCGTGAGGGTGCGACATTTGCCCTCCACAAGGACCAACAAAAGCTCCTTGTTTCAATCCACGCACCCGTGAGGGTGCGACCTTATTCATAGTTAATCTTTATCTATATTTGCAAGTTTCAATCCACGCACCCGTGAGGGTGCGACTCGAGCAAGCAAGGCCAAAGGCGGGAAAGCGATTGTTTCAATCCACGCACCCGTGAGGGTGCGACACGTTAACTACATCCTCCCTGAAATTGGAGTACAGTTTCAATCCACGCACCCGTGAGGGTGCGACTCTAATTCCTACCGTTGTAGTAGGGATATGATTAGTTTCAATCCACGCACCCGTGAGGGTGCGACTTCCTGAAAAATGTTCTTGGCAACGCCATGGAGAGTTTCAATCCACGCACCCGTGAGGGTGCGACTCCTCCGGTGTAACGCGCCAAGACATCTGATAGAACTATGACAGGTATCTGATATAACTTGCCTGTCTGCCTACTCCGTGCAGGGTGTCTGCATAGACTCTGCCTCACCCTTACAAGCGGCCAGCAGGCCGCCCCAATCCACCGCCTCATCGTCCTCCCTGGCCACTCCCTCCCGGAGCATCCGCTCCCTGGCGTCGGCCAGCAGGTGCATCACTCTGGCCCGCTCGCTGGACGGCCGGTCATCCATGAGAGGGGAACCGGTGGTCACCATCGCAAACCTGGCCGCATAGCTCTCGGCACTCGCTGTCCTGCTGGGCCAGCACCAGGCCGTCCACTCGCTCCAGGGAGATCGTTGCCGCCACGGCTCCTCGATCCGGCACAAGGTCACCGGCACCCTGGCCAGAACCTCCCGGCCAATCGTCACGTCCTCCGGGGCCAAATCATCCAAGAGCGTCCAATCCATCACCTGGTAGAGACGCCTGGCCATCCAGCCGCGCAAGGCATACAAACAGCCGTAAATCCTCCAGGAGCCGTTGATAAAATCGCCGGATGCGTACATCGGACATGCCGGGTGATCATCCATCCAGCGCAGCCAGCCGTCATCCAGCAAGGCCGTGTCACAGTCAATCTTGACCAGGATGTCATCGGGCTCTGCCTCACGGCACATCTCGGAAAGCATGCCGCGGATGCAATCCGGGCCGCGCAGGTTGCCGTTGCGATCCCAGGTGGATTGCACGTAATCAGCCCCCATGGACCGGAGAGCATCTGCGATATCCTCCTGTACCGGATTGGACGCATCGTCCACCACTGTTATGCCCGCATAGGGCACGGCCATCCGGGCGCACCGCACGCAAGCCACCGCCTCAGCGGCGTCTCCTGAATATGAAAATATAAAAATCCTGATCATACTATTATATAAGGTAAAATTTAGATGGCGGGGCCGTATGGGTAGAAAGTGCCTCCGTAGACCGGCACCTGGATAGTGCCCAGGATATGCTGGATGACCTCCTTGTCCTTGATCGTTGCAAGATGAAAAGAATAGGAAAACACCTCCGAGGGGTCGCCCTCCTCCATCTGGAGGCGGAGGGGGTTGACCGCCCCCTGCTCGTAAGCTATGGAGGTGCCGGTCAGCTTGCCCTTACCGCTGAATTTGACGTCCAGCCATATCTCGCCTGCCGTGCACGAGGACGCAAACCACTCCCCGCTGTTGGGCGTGGGAACCGTACCGATGTACCGGCCGGAGAGCATCAGCTTGCCCGGACGAATTCGGCAACCGGCGAGGTCGTCACTGCCCTCGGCGCGCTCCAATGTGACCTGATAGCCGTAGGCGGGAGGCTGCTCCGGGGCCTCGCTCCAGACCATGCCGCCCTCCGGGCCGATGGTCGGGGCATCCGGTGACTTGTAGGCCTCGTCGTCATATTGCAATGTCTGGATGGGGTTGTCCTGCTGCTGCTCCTGGTCCAGCTCCTGCTGGTCGGCAGCCATCTGCTGGATGCGGTCTACCATGTCCTGCAGGGACAGGTGGCTGGGTACGCCCGTCGTGAGTGACGTAGTCTCGCCGGATAAATCCACTGAGACACCCTGGACGACGGTAGCCATGTCCCGGTACGCACGGCGAGCGCCCTCCAGGACGAGCCGGCGGCCCACCAGCCCGGACGGACAGAGGGCGCGCAGGGACGTAACCGCGCCCTCCCAGGGCAACGGACGGGTGATCTCGTAATACTGCCGCAAGAGGGACGTGTAATCCGGCCACTCCATCGTGGATGACGGCGGCGTGCCTCCGCCGCTGATGGGCGGATTGCTGCCGTCATCCCCACCGGCATCCCCGGTCTTGCTGGCGCGGTAACGCATGCGCTGCTTGTTGATGGTGCGCCCGCGCCACTTGAGCCATCCCCAATAGCGGACGCGGCCCCCAAAGTTGCGGGTCTTGGTGAAGATCATCTCGGTACCCTTGGGAGGCTTGGTGTCGGTGTATACAACCTGGCGCAGCTCTATGTAACTCCACTTGATGGTCTTGCAGCTGGGGGACAGCTGACCGGACGTGTGGCGGAATCGCTGGGCCGTCTCCTCGGTGGAGTAATTGGACAGGTCGCTGCCCTCTACGTCCGCTACCAGAGACTTCTTGATCACGCCCAGGCCCGCGCCCGTTACCTTGGACAGTTCCGGCACTTGAGACGTCCACCACTTGAGGTCGGCCGCTCCCGTACCCGTGGGCAGCCTGTCGCCTCTGACCTCGACGATTGGCTTGACAAAATCCCAGACGGGGGACTCGCTGGACGGCGGGTCGTCCTCCCCGGCGGTAGAGCCGCCGGACAGCGCCACCTGGATGGTGACGCATCCCTCCTGGTGCAAATCGGAGCCCTTGGGCCAGACCTGGGACTGGTAAGCCTGCCGTCCGGCCGTCAGTACGACGCCCACGGCCGGAGGCACCAAGTCCGGGCGGGGAGACAGGTTGATACCGGACAACCGATCGCGTACACGGTCCAGCGTCGCCAGCGGCAACGCCTCTCCGTCGGCCACCCTGATCACGGGGGAGGCCCCGGAGTAATCAACCCAGCACACCATGCCGGGACGTCCTCCCAGCAGCTTGCGTAGCACCCCGGCATACATGTCACAGCCAAGTGCGGTGTCCCACATCCAGGCCGTGGGAGATACGGCCATCTCAATGCCGACGTCTGCCGGCAGCAATCCGTACTTGCGGGCATCATCCAGTATCCACTGCACCGTGCCGGCGATCTTGATCTTGCGCGGCACGTCTACATCGCTCTCGCCTCCGGAGACATAGGGAGACAAGCCGCCGCTTAGCTTACCGCCAGGATTGAAACACAAGGCCGCCTCCAGGGGTTGGAGGATATCGCATGCCTCCATGGACCATCGCCAGGCATTGCCGGATTGCTCCAGAGCGCACTTGCGGATCGTGCCCTGGAGCACGGTGACGCCGTCCCAGACTACGCGCACATCATCCAGGTAGGCATAGGGAGCCGGCTCGTCCTGGTCACGGGCCAGCTGCTGCCAGGATACCTTGGCGGCCGCAAAATTGCGCCAGTCATACTTGGCGCCCTTGATGGCGCTACCTGTTAGCTCAATGACGTGCATGGGGATCAATCGGTGATGGATAGGGGGTTAATGGCGGCCGTACTGCTCGCGGGACTTGAGGGCGGCCACCTCCCGCTCAATCGTGCTCAAACGATCGTTGTGTTGGGAGGATTTATCGGCCGCCTGCTTGGCGATGATGACAAACTGCTGCATGACATCCAGGATGCGGCCAGAGGTGTCGCTCTGACCAAACATCTGCCGGGAAAACTCGCCGATCATGGAGCTGTAGTCCTGGCCTGCTGCAGGCTGGGGAGCAGGATGCGGAGGAGGTTGTGGCGCCTGGGCTCCGGCCCGGATACGCGCACGCTCCGCATCCTCTGCGTCCAGGTCCCGGCCCTCCGGAGTAACGCGGCGGGGTTTGACCGGCTGCGGTCTGGACATGGTCATCAATATCCGGCCCAGCTCGCCTTGGACCAGCTCCTTGACCAGGGAGACGACACGCTGCCCGGCGGCATCGTCTCCGTTGATCCGCATGGACAGGGACTGGAGCTGCTTGACGGTGGCCTCGTTGAGGACGCCGTACTTGGCCACGTCCTTGAGGATCGCCACAATCTTGCTGGCAGCCCCATCCTTGGGCAGGCTGGGCGTAATGTCGGAGAGGCCGTCCAGCTTGGACTTGTAGCGGCTCGCCTCCAGGTCCTTGCGCTCCAGGGGAGTCATCAAATTGCGCTCTCCGGACGCTGCTCTGGAGTATCCCTTGATCATGTCGTCCACCATCCACTTGACCTTGGCGCGCAGCTCCCTGGGCAACCCCTTGAGGGTCTCGTCGCGCATCTGTCCCAGGCGCACGGCGTCCTGCTCGGACATGTAGCCGGCATCGGCCATGTGCTGACCCTGAGTCAGCAGCCGCTTGAGCCTAGGAGTCTCGCGGTCCTTGTAATCCTGGCCGGCGGTGAGCTTGTCGTAGTGCTTGCGCCAGCGCTCCTGGACGCCCTTGCGCTGGCTGGCCAGCTCGGCGAGGTCCTTTTGCCGGCGCTCGTCGGCAGCCACGGCGCTGGCCTGGTCGGCCTTGGCGGCGGCGATGGTAGCCTCCTTGGAGTTGATCTCACGCTGGTACTGCAGTATCTGCTGCTGAGTAGAGACGTTGGCATCATCCAGTTTGAGCTGGTCCTCAGCCGTTTTAAGACGCTCCTTGCGTGTCGTTGTGCTGGTGTTATGCGCCTTGATGGCATTAGAAATATCCTCAGTCATCTGCATATTGCCGGCGTTGTCCTGATCGTAGTGGACCAGAGGATTGCTGGCACGGTAATGATCCTCAATTGCTGCAATCTTATCCCCAACAATCTGCCGCTCCGCTTGTTGAGCTTTGTCCTTGGCGATGGCGATGTCTGCAGCGGCCGCCTCTTTGTTAATGCGAGCCAGATGGGCTTTGGTTTCTTGGATTTTGCGGTCTGTTTCATAGACGGCATTTTCTGCCCCCAGCAACGGATTCATCCGTTGCTGCTTGTTAAGTTCCTGCGTCTTTTCGAGTAGGCTAATACTTTTTTCGAGGCGTTGTTTTTCCTGTTCTAATTTCTGTTTCTGCGGCAGGAGGTCCTTGGCCTCCTGGTGCGCCTTGTCAAGCACCTCCTCCCGTCGCTTGAGTGTGCGATATCCATCCGGAGTCACACCCGCATAAGGAGACTTGGCCGCCTGCTCCTGCTCAGCCTTGATCTGGGCCACCTGTTTGGCCGTCTCGTCTCGGGCTTGAATAGCCGCCTCCAGCATGATCTGCTGACGATCCTCGCGTGACTTGGCGGCACTCCTGGCCTCGGAGTCATCCAGGTCGGCCATCAGAGCGGCGGCCGTCTCCTTGGTGATCTCTCCCCTGATCTCGCGGGTCTTGACGATGGTGCGCTGCAGCTCCAGCTCCTTTTGGCGGAGGCTCTCCACGTGGTCCACCTCCGCCGTGCGGTTGACGGCCAGCTGGCCGATGAGCTGAATGCGCTGGGTGTAGAGGTCATTGATGGCCGTGATCCTGCGCTGCTCCTCGTCGTAGATGCGCTCGCGCTTGGCGTTGGTCAGCGCATCGGTATAAGCCTGCTCGCGAGTGGCGGCCTCGGTGGCCAGCCGGTCTTTAAGCTCCCGCGCCCGTTTGACGGCCTGCTTGTCCACACCCTCAATATATTTATTCCAGCCCTCCAGGATGGCCTTGCCCCACGCCACCCCCCGGTTGTAGGCAGCCTCCAGCTCGGTAGGGATGTTAAACGTCGCCTGTACCTTGCTCTTGAGGTTACCCAATCCGGACGCCGCTCTCCTGGCTCCCCTCTCCATTTTACGGCCGGCCTCCTCTCCCTTGCTGCCGGCCTTGTCCATCTCATTGCCGGTGGTCCTGGCCTCCTGGCCAACCTGACTGACGGCATCCTGCACACCCTCTGCAGCGTCACTGGTCTTGTCCAGGGCCTCGGCAGTCTCCTCAGCGGCCTCGGTCACCTCCTCCAGATTGGTGGCGACCTCATTGCCGCCCAGCTCGTCGTTGACCTGCCGGGCCGTCTTGCGGACCTTGTCCAGTCCCTTGTTGACCTGATCCAGTCCTCGCGTGTCGGCCTTGGCCTCCACGCCTACCTGTACCTTGTAATCCTTGTCTGCCATGTTAGTTAATAGTTATGAGTTAAAAGTTAATAGAGAGATTAAGAGATGTCTCTTGTAAGGGTGAGGGATACCTGCAGGGCAGCCCAGACCTTGCCCTCGGCATCCGGCAGCCGGATATCCTCCGGCCGGCTGCCGAGGCGCGGTCCATCCGGACCGAGGTCATGATCGCTCGTGAGCGGCAGAGGCTGGGCAAGGTCAACCGTAGCGTGGTAGGTCCTGACCCGGCCCGGCCGGCCCTGGTAGTAGCAGGACAACCAGGTAACCACACCCTCCGGGTGCAGGGTGAGCGCCTCCTGCAGGTCGAGTCCCCAGGCATGGGCGCGGGCGAAAGTCGTAAACGCCCGCACGAGGGTAAAAGACATCTGCAGGGAGGCGTTGCCTCGTGCTGCCTGGTGCATCCAGGGACTGGCGATGACGGCCTCGCGCTGGATTTGGACGGATGGCTTGACGGTCACCAGCTCCTCCATGACGTCGTCGTATTGGCACAGCACGATATCCCGGAGTCCGTCCGGACGGTAGATGACCGTGTCGAGAGAGAGGTAGTGCATGGTGTGATGAGAGTGGAGAGGTGAGACTTAAGAGTTGAGAGCCGTGAAATACCGGAAAAACGCCACCGCGCTGGGGTCCGCGAGTACAAACTGCATGTACTCGGAGGGTGTGCAAATGCGCCGGCCGCCGGCACTATTGACAGCCTCAACCGTCAGTAGTACGGCCTCGTGCACCTCGACGGCCCCCTCGCGGGCAGCGGGGTTATTGATCACGGAGTCGTCTCCCAGTTGTGCCCACACCTGGGAGGCTTGCCAGTCCTCACCCATGCTCGCGATTGCGGTGACTGTTGCCTCCAGGACCGGGGCCTGATCGGCGGGTATGTCATCCTGGGTATAATGGTCAGTGTGAGTGTAGCCGTCCGCGTCCTGGTACACGGCTGTCATGGTGTACTTGTCCCACTTGCCTTGGCGCGGAAAATGTAAATGTATCTCTTGCATGTTGTTGTTAAGCTAATTGGTTAATCTTGACGACGGAGGCTTGGGCGTAGTGATGGCCGACAAACGCCCACACCTGCCGGGGCTGGCCAGTCGTGTTGGGAGCCAGCGTCAGGGTGATCTGGCCGCCTCCGGCTGGTGTCTGCTCAGAGGACTGCATGCACCATACGGCGGCGGGGTCATGCCCGCACATGGTATCGTTGAGTATATAAACCGCCTCGGACAGCGTGGACGATACCGTCAGCGTTACCTCACCGCCCTCCGCAGGTACATCCAGCGCGGAAGCCGTCACCGCCGGCATAGGCTTGGCCGTTACTCCGTCCATCACCACGCGCCCCATAATGGATCGTACATCGTTGACCCCCAGCGCGGGGGCTGCGTCAATCCTCATGCCTCCCATACGCAGCCCCACTTGCAAGGTACTGCTTGCCTCGTGAGCCTTGGCCTTAACTGTGACGCAGGCCGTGTGGCCGCTGCCACAAAACAAGGATGTCATCGGCATAACATAATTGCCGTCGACAAACAGTTCCCATCTGTTCATCGTGTTTTGATGATCGGCGGCTGCGCGGGGTGCCATTGCCACGGCAACGTAAGTGATCTTGGGCACAAGCGCCCACATATATAGCTGGTCGCCAACGTCGCGCCCATAATCCGTGCCTCGGATCAGGCAAGACGTCGTACTCCCCAGGTAGCTTGTGGGATAAATCGTCACCTGCCATGCGGGTGCCATGTCCCGGCTGGTGTAATTATTGACTGCGTTGAGCAACGGATACCTGTAATCCGCTGCGTCCAGATTGTAGTCAGCCCAATGGATGGGGTGAGCATAACAGGGCGCTGCCGGATTAGTTGTCGATGAGTACCCTTGGGATGTGCTCCCCAGCAGGATAGACGCCTTGTCAGAGCCGATAATCCGCCATACAACGGCGGCGGCATAAGCACTATTGTTATGATCTCCCATGTAATTGGCAAATTTCCACGCGCCTGTAGATCGGCCAATCAAAGACACACCGGCGGAGGGCATCATGGTAATCAAAAAATCGTGCAGATCGTTGGTATACACCGCCTCCTTAGAGGATGCGTTGGCCGTGACTACATTATAAGCGTCGGACATCTGCATCTGCCGCACCAGTGTTGTCACCCAAGACGGGATCAGCGTCTCCATGTAGTAGTTCGCCCGCCGCCAATCATCCGCCGTCTGTTGCTCTAGCAGCGCCTCATAGGATAGCGCCTCCTGGGCCGTGGCGGGAAGAGGCACACGCACGCCCCTGGATGCCGTGACGGTGGCATCAAATACCTGTGGCTGTGTCCATGTGTAGGATTTGGAGGTGTCCACAGCGCCCACGTCCCCGCGCGGTATAGTCATGTCCAGTTGCCACGATCCCGGCGTGCTGCCGGGTGTCAGGGAGGCGGTTGCCTGGCTGCCTGGCTCGCCCGTCGTGACCGTGCCAACAGTGATGGCCAGACCCTCGGCAATCTCCTGAGCTGCGTCCCTGGCCGCCTCGGATGCGCGGGCATCCTGGTATGTCTGCTTGCTGGTAGCGGCAGCATAATCCGTCAACCGCTGCACCTCGGCGCGGGTGGCCAGATTAACCCCTCCCACGCTGACGCCGTCCTGATAAGTACAGGACAACATCATTGCGGGCATGACGGTGGCATCGGTAATCGGTCCGTCCAGCGCAGACGCAATCCCGCGCCCGTCGGCTGCCGTCACCATCTGCCGGGCGATGGACAGGGGGATCTCCACTGGCGCCTCGGGCGTGCCACCATAGACGTGCAGCGCCACCTCGTCCCCGATTACAATATCCGTATCGGCAATCATCCCCCACATGTACAGGTCCACGTCAGTGCTGGATGCTACGGCCTGACTGGATCGTGCCGCCAATACCCAGTCCCCGCCCGGAGCACGTCGCCAGATGTCCAGCCAGCGCGGTGTGGTGTCCGTCGTGCCGAGGACTGCCCACATGTACACGTCACGCACCTTGCAGATCGATCCGACATAACCGGTCAAGAGGTCATCGCCAAATATAAACCGAGCCCATGACCATGCCACGGTCTGGTCCTGGTCATAGCCGGGAGGCGACATGGATGCCGTGCCGCTGGCCGGAGTGACATACATGCCGGCGTTGTGCAAGGCGTCTGGCAGCTGGTTGGCCAGGGATGCGGCCACCATCTCCTCCCAGTTGACGATGACGTCATCTGGAGGGACGACGTCTGCCGGCATGATATCCTGGCGCACTCTTACCTTGATCAGGGATGATGTACTCTGGGAGCCGTCTCCGTCAATAATGACCACCTCCGCGACCAGGTCGATGCGATCGGCGCTGCCCATGGCTGCGATCAACTGAGTCGTGTTGACCGACAAGCTGCCAACATAAGCCAGCCCCAGAGCGTCGTCGACCGGCTCCAGGTTGGTGGCGGCCAGGACCAGGGTATCGTCACCCAGGGCGGTCTTGACGGCCAGCGCCGGCCTTGTGCCGGAGGGAGTCACCGGAGTGCCCTCATCCAGCAGAGTGATGCGCAGGGGCAGCTTATCGCCGCGCACCAGGGACAGGTCGGTGACCGGTATGCCGCCGGGGTGCATGACGGCCATGGTGGCCAAGTCAATCAGGAGTATCATATCAGTGTGGGGGGGAGGAGAGTGGAGAGTTGAGAAAGGTTCCTCCCGGCGGGATCGCCGGGAGGAAGTGGCGTGCTTAGGCCGCCGGATAGTCCGCGTCAGGCGTCAGCTTGCAGAGCGGGTTGTAAACAACGCTGAGCTCAAATTCGGCCAGGGACGGATCGGAGGCCGCCTTGGCCGGGTTGACCAAGCGCAGGCGGCCCTGCATGCAGGCGCTCATGATCCTGGCGCCGTCGCGGTAGGCGTCGGTCCACTCCGTGTAGACGTAGACGTCGATCTGCGTGGAGCCGGCGGCAAACACAACCTGCTCCGTGCCCCAGTCCTCCTTGAGGCCAAAGGACAACTGCAGGAATTCCGGGGTGATGTAGTTGCTGGCAAACAAGAATTTACGCTTGGTGACCAGCTGCATCTCCTCGGTCTCGTAGGTGCCCCCGCCGCCGGTACCCTCAAGCTCGGCCGTCTTGGGCTCAATCTGGGGGTTGCTGGTGCGGACCTTGCCCATGTAGAGCCAGGGACCGGGGTCCTCGTCGCTCGGAGGGACGGGCAGCCAGTCTGCAGACACGGTCTTGGCCTGGTCGCCGCTGCCGATGGAGGCTCCGAATTTGGCGATGCTGACCTTGGAGCCGATGATCAGGCCGGGGATGATAAATCTAGACATATCAGTGATTAGTGGTTGTTTAATGGTTGGTAGTTACACGCCGATGATGACGGCCAGCTTGGCCGCCTCCAGGGCCTTGGCCTGGGAGGCTGTCACTTTGGCGGTCGCACCTGCACGCCCGTAAGCGCCGTTGATGAGCGTGCCTGTCTTGGTCACGCGGACTAACACCAGCGTCTCCTCCTGGGCGGGCGCCTGCGGAGTCGTGCCGGTCGTATCTGTGTTGTTGGTTGTATTGGTCTTAGCCATGGTTGTGTGTTGTGGGTGAGAGTGATGTTAAAAGTTGACGGGGGCGTAGAGGATGATGGCGCGGCCGCGGAAGCCGGTCAGCTTGGACTTACTCATATCGTAATCCTCGACGGATGCCACGGAGGGCATGTCGTAGCAGACGCGGTCGACGACCGGGTCCCAGATGCGGACCGCGTGCAGGGCCTGCCCGACCATGCCGGACAGGCAGCGCAGAGGCGGCATGCCTCCGGGCATCCCGGCTGTCCTGGCAAAGCAGCTCACGGCCAGCACGGCGTGCATGCGCACCATCGGAGCATCGACTCCCATCTCCAAGAGAGGGACGTATCCTGCAGGAGTGACAGCGACGCTGCCGGGCTTGCCAATGGCCACGCGGTTGATGGCGTCCACCTGGTCCTGGTCGTCCCACACGGTGGGGCACACCATCGGAGCCAGGACGTCGTCCTGCTGCAGGTGCTTGATGAGATGCTCGGCGAGCTTGTAATCCTTGTCCATTGTGTGGAGATTAGAGAGTTAAGAGTTGAGAGTGGAGTTGTCGTCGGCTTGGGGCAGGAGGCGGTTGAGGACCAGGGTGGCGGCGTGCACGGCATACTCGCGCATCTGCTCGCGGGAGGGCATCACCTCCGGATGGGCCGGGATGGTGGCGGACTTGACCAGGGCACCCAGTGGTGTGACGTCCTGGTAGCGGCCGTCCTTGTTGCGGCGCTTACGCTGCTTGACGCGGGCCAGGATGGCGCTGCCGGTATCGACGTCGCCCAGGACCATGACCTCCTCATCCGGGATGTGGAGGCTGGCCAGGGAGCGCCGGCGGAGTGGTGAGTCCCTAAACGGGATGAGCAGGCTCTTGATGCGGCGGCCGGTCACCTCTGACTTGCGGCCGGAGGGCTTGACGGTGCCGCCCAGCCACTGCAGGCGCACGCCGATGTGGGTGATGTCGATGGTGGCCTTGTTGTCCCGGATGACGGGAGGGTTGACTGATCGCTTGGCCTTGCCCCAGAATCCCTGGGACTGGGTGCGGTCGAGCATGGATTGAAAGCTATCCCTCACCGCCTGGCGGGCAGCCCTGGCTACATCGGCCACCATCTCCGTGCGGATGGCAGGAGCCAGGGGGAGCCGGTTAAGGCCAATCACATCTACGTGCAACCTGATCATGAGTTGACATCGGTTAAGGGTTGAGGCATAAGGGGGACATGAGTGGGATGGACGGCAAGATCAGCAACCGCGACCTGCGCTGGTGGCTCAAGGAGCTGGCCAGACCGCGCGATGCTGCAACCACCACCCGGCCGGAGCCGTCCGACTGGGAAAGCCGCGCCCGCGCCCAGGGCTGGCAGCCGGCCAGACCGTTTGTAAGCGGCCGCCATGACAACGGCCGCCAGAACCGCCATCTCCAGCGTAAGGGTTGATCTGTTATTACTGCTCGCTGACATAGACGTAGGTGGGTGTACCGTCCCTCCCCCGGACGATCTTGTTGACCCCGTGGCGCACGCCCTGCATGAACAGGACCTCGCTCTCGTTGGTATGGGGATGCTGGTCGGACTTGTTGACAAGACGCCTCTGCTCCTGGAGAGTGCGGACGATGGTGTCGATGCGGTGGCCGGAGCGGTAGTCATCGTTGACAAGGATGATCCTCTCGTTGCCCGGTTTGCCGGCAGCGGCAAACCGTTGCGCTGTCTCCTCCGTGCGTGACCAGCTGTCCACCATCTTGGTGGGCAATGCCTGGTAGCCGTCGCGCTTGATGGCAGCCAGGAATTGGTCGGCGTTGTTGGGGTCGATGGACATGCCCCGGTAGAGCGTGCCGCTCTCCCGGACGTCGGTGGGCTTGATGCGGTTGACGGCATCGTAGAGGGCGTCCCACTCCTCCTGGGTGGCGTAGTCCTGGACTCCGCGCTGCGCCCGGTCGAATTTACGCTGGTCCTCCACGAATTTGACCATGGCCCTGGCCTGGGTGTCCGGGATGACGGGAGGGCGTTGCCCGCAGATCACACGCCCGGCCTCGCTCCAGTGCACCGGGCGGGTGCCGTTGGGGTCGGTGTAGTAGACGCGGTCTCCCTCCACCTCCACGCAATCCTCCAGAGCCTCGACAAATGCCTGCTGCAGGTCGCCGTCCATCTTGGCGATGGACGCCTCCAGGCTGGCGTTGAGTGACTCGCCGTCCATGTCATCCACCGTCGCCTCCGGGATAACCAGGCCGTGGCGCTGAGCCTCCTCGTAGTCAACCGGGTCAACCCCCATGCCGGAGTTAAAATCAAACGGAGGATAGTCCAGGTCAAATCGGCTGAGCTTGCGCCAGATGGGCGAGGTAAGCAGCGCGATGTGGGAGCCGTCGGTGGCCACGCCCTCGTAGTTGACGGCCGCCGCCGCCTCCCTCCAGCGGGCGGCCCAGTCCCTGGGCTGGCGGCTGTAACGGATACGCACCAGACGCTGGGCCGGATAGGCCAGCGACCCCATCATGGAGTCCCGGTAGGCTCGCTCTTGGACCATGGCCACGTTGGTCTCCAGGATCAGGCGCTGGCGGGCGTCGGAGTTGAGGTCCTGGATGGTGCCCTCTGTGCCGGGCTCCGGCTGGTAGCCGGTGGCCTTGAGCATCGCGCGGACCTCGCGCAGGGCGTCGGCCTCGGACAGGTTGCCGTCCACAATGCCCTGGGAGCGATCCCTAAATCCCTGCACACGCGCATAGTGCCCCTGCCTGGCCGTCCAGTAGGAGCGCTCGCGGATATCCGGGTCCACGCCGTCCCAGTCCGCCGACGACATGCCGGCAGCAGGCACCGTGACCTTGGCACGCATGATATCCGAGGGAGAGGGCATTGCTGTTGAGTGAGGAGGGTTGAGAGTGGAGAGTTGAGCTGCTGTTACCTGTTAACTCCCCGTCCGGGGGACGGGAACAACCCCGGAGCTCCGGAGCCGTAGGCAGGGCGCGGTCCCTGGACGTAGGGGCGCTTACCGGGAGGCACGGGCATGCGGCCATCCGGACCGATCACCCGGTGGGTGCCGGCCCGGACGGCCTCCAGCCGCTCGCGGGCGGCTGTGTTGGCCTTATCCCGGTCCTCGGAGACCATCACCGCAAACCGCTTGAGCAGACGCCAGGCGATCATGTCCAGGGCCTCCGGCTTGAGCGTGCGCGGGATGGTGGTGTCGCTCTGCAGGTCCATCACATTGGCGGCGTTGGCAGCAATGGCCTCGCGCACGGCTGCCGTCACGTCCTGGATGATGCCGGGGATGACGGTGCCATCCGTGTCGGCGGCCGTGATGGCCTCCAGCTCCGCTCGGTCGATGGCCTCCGTGAGCATGTCCGCCGTCAATGTGATCCAGCTTGACATTGTTGTTGAGAGTAGAGGGTGGAGAGTTAAGAGTTGGGTTGCTCGTCCGGGGACTCCGGGGCGGGATCGTCGAGGTGCAGGATCATATCGACGATCGTGTCACACATGCCGATGGCCTCGGCTGCCTTGCGCAGGTCGAGCACCTCGTAAGGTTTGGTCCGGGCCAGGATGCCGCTGATCACGCCTCCGGCGATGATGGATGTCACGTGCTGTCTGGGAGTCAATCCAATCCGCTCGGCAGTCAGGAGGGCGAGGGGAGGCTGCTCTCCGGTGGCACTGTCGTCATGGACGTTGGAGGTCAGACCATGCAGGGCATCGTAATCGTGACTGGTCATGTTGGGGCCGGGATCGTCCCCTGCCTCCTGGTTGGTGCCATCACCCTTGTCAGCAGCCGTGGGGGTATCTACGGCAGCTTGATGGGTGGGACTGGCTGCAGGCTCCGGTGTGGATGCCTCGGCAGCGGTGTCCTCCACGGTCGGCGTGGTCTGGTTATGGTCGGTATTGGTGGGGGCCGCCTCCTGGGCGGGAGCCTGAGGAGCGTAAGTATTGTTGGTATTGGTTGATTTCTTGGTTGCCATCTTGATTGAGGGTTGAGTGTTAATTGAGAGGGAGCGTGGAGGCAAGAGCATCTCAACTCTTAACTCTCCACACTCCACTCTGCATTAGGCGATCTGCATGCGCATCATGCAGGAGGGAGCCGAGAAGACCACCTTGTGGTGGCCCTTGATGCGCAGCCACTCTGTGGAGATGTCGTCGTCGCGGTAGGTCTCCACCGTGCTGTACATGTCGTCTCCGGCGATGTTGAGTGTCTTGAGCGCCGTGATGTCGCTGGGAGAGGGGTCGTCGTCAGCGTAGAACAGGTAGAAATTGCTGCCTACGATGCTGACGTTGTCCACCTCTGCTCCCGCCACGCCTCCAGGGTTGTAAGAGGCAATGGAGCGCATGATCTTGACCGGCGGGATGTCGTCTCCTTTTAGACCGATAAAATCCAGGAACTTATCCTGGGTGAGCACCTTGGGAGACCCCTCACCCATCTTGTACTGGATTTGCTTGTTGGCCTCAATGAGGTCCCAGATATCGCCTGTAGTCAGGATGCGGTTGGGATAGACTCCATTATTGTTGGCGAATTTTTTAGCCATCTTTTTCAGAATATCCGCCAAGGGCAGGTCCAGGTTGGTCCACTTGTTGGCCTCGTTGGTGTCGCCCACCTTGGTGATGCTGGGGATGATGGAGTTGGCGTAATCAAACACCTCCTTGTTGTGGCTGATCAACATGCGGCGGGCCAGTCCCCGGGTCTTGGCCTGGCGCAGGCTGTTGCGGTAGACCTCCTGGTCGATGGCTCCGAGCAGCTCGCGGTCATCAATACCGATCTTGAGGGAGTGCTCCTCCAGCATGACCGGGATGTCCTCTCCCTGGATGTCGATGGTGCGAGGTGCCTCGTACATGCCGCGCCGGGTATCGGAGACCGCAAACGCGTCCTGGCGCAGGTAGCGCTTGTAGGAGGTCAGCAAGCCGGGGGCCTTGACACCCGGAGCAAGAAAGCGTGCCGGGTCGTGGAGTTGAGTGCCGTACCAGCCGACGATGTAGTTGGTCAGCGGCAGGTTGACGGCGTAAGTTGCAGATGTACTCATGCTATGTAATAGTTAATAGGTAAGAGTTAATAGTTAGGCTTGGGCGGCAGTGGCGGCCGGCCGGGCAACGAGGATGGCCTCATGGAGGCAGTCGCCCTGGCCGCTGGTGTTGGGGGCTACGGATTTGGCCACGACGACCTCGCCGGCCGTGCCGGTGGCCGCCTTGACGGTGGCATCGGCACAGGCCACCAGGTCGGTGCCGTCCTCGATGGTGCCGGGCGTCCCGTTGAGGCGAACCTGGACAATGCCCGGATGGTTCATGCGGACCAGATCGCCGCCGTTGCCGTCGGTTCCGTCGCGTCCGTCGGGGTTGCTGACCACTCCGTCAGGGATGTCGGTGGCTGACGTCACCAGGGACATGGTCTGTCCGTCGGCGTCAGCCTTGACCAGCTTGCCCTCGCTCTTGTCGGTGCCGGTGGTGCCCGACGCCCAGAGACGGCGTTCTACGGGGGTTTGTTTGATAATCATATTGTTTAGAGTTAAGTGTTGAGAGTTAAGAGTGGAGTTACTTGCTGCGGGAGGATGTGAATTCCTCGGCCGCCCTGGTCCAGGTGCGGTTGTATTCGCCCGGAGTCAGAGCGCGGCCGTGCTTGGTGACCTCGGCGTCCACCGCCTTGCGGCAATGGGCTACCATGTCGACGTCGGATTGCGGAACCTTGACGGCCTTGCCCTCCGGCGTGCGGTGGGTGACCACCCCCGCAGGAGTGACCTTGGGGTCCATGCGCTGCTGGTTGCCCTTGTTATGCAGCTGTCGCGGCAGGGGTGCCCTGTTGTGGGCAACGGAGCCTCCGTTGGATTCATCGACCTGCTGCTTGAGCAAATCAAAATCCGTCTTGAGATCCGTCACGGCCTTGAGGATGTCGTCCCCGGTAGCCGTCTCGGAGAGGTTGAGTGCCTTGGCGATCTCGTTACAGATCCCCAGCCAGCCCTCGTCGTCCGAGTTGCAGTTGGTTTCGTCTTTGTTTTGGTCGTCGTTGTTGGTATTGGTTTCGTCTTCCTTTTTCTTTTCCTCCTCCGTGGTAGCGGGCGGAGGATTGTCATTGTTGGTGTTGGTTTCTTGCTTCTTCTTTTCCTCATCTCCGGCGGCATCGTCGGAGTGCAGGACCCGTTGCTGTGTTGCTTTCTTGCTCATGGTTGTGGTTTGGGAGATGGTGGCACTGCGGCTGTGGACGATCACATCGCCTGCAGCGGATTGGCGGATGATGCCCGGCTGGGCCTCGTGGTCCGGGTTGTTGGTGACAGCCAGGCCGGACAGGCGCGTCGGCCTGTAGCCGTCCTTGTATGCCTGTTGGTAGTCGGCCAGGCGGTACTCGGTGCTAAATGCCCAGTACTTGCCCTGGTTGAGGTCGTGGTGGGTGTCCTTGACCCAGGCGATGTAGGCGGCCTGGTAGAGGCGGCCGTCGACCCGGCCATAGTCCAGGGCCTTGCACCAGCCCAGAGCCGGGTTGTCGCCGGTGGTGCGCAGATGCAGGTGGTCGTTGTTGACCTGGATGCCGTTGCCGCCGTTGACGGCAGGATCATAGGACTCGCAGATGGCCTGCAGTGCTGCCTCGTCGATGACCTCGTCCACGTCCCAGCGCTTGGCAGGCGGGATGGAGGTGTCGGGCACCGGGATGGTGTAGGTGCCGGCCGGCTCAATCAGGTACCAGCCTGATTGCGGGACCTGGCCGACGGGGTACGGAGCGCAGGCAGCCGGGTCAAAATTCGGGATGCCGCGGGCGATGTATCTGTCTCGGTAGTTGCTCATGCGTTGGATTGGGCTGAATTTGCGCCGTGCAGGGGTCGTGCAGGGGTGGATAATGTGAGAGACGGGTCAACGGCCGCCGCGCGGCGTCTCCCCTCGTTGCGGGCCTCCTGGAGGCGTCGGGCAATCTGGAGTGCGGTGGAGACGATCTCCTCCTCGCCGGGCACCTGCAGCATCAGGGCCAGCTGGGCCTGCTCCTCTGGGGATAGGGGCAGCATCTCCAGGGTCACGCGCTTCAGGCGGTTGTCGATGTCCTGGATGCGGTGGGCGACCACCTCCTCCAGCCGGCGGCGGGCCGGTTCCCAGAGCGTGGTGCTGCGGTGCAGAGCCAGGGTAGTGATGGCGTCTCGGCGGCGTGAGTTAAGCGTGTAGGGCGTCTCCTGGGGGGCGGGCTGCAGGGGCATCTTGACGACACCCTCCATGGCTTGCTGCTGGGGCACGTAGCCGGCGGCCTTGATGGCGTAGAGTTGGGAGGAGGAGACCCCGGCGGTCACCTGCCAGCCGGTGCGCTCGCTGACCTCGGCGTCGGAGATATCGTAACCGGCGGCGCGCAGGGCGGCGGCGTTGGCAATCTCCTTGTCTGGCGTGGTCTTGTCCACGCAGGAGAGGGAGAATTCCACCAGGTGCGGCTGGCCGGGGTGGTACTCGTCCAGCACCCGGTTGACCAGCTGGGCCGTCAGCACGGAGGCAATGTCCCCAGCCTCACCAGCTGCCCAGTCCGCAAACCCGTCGGCCTGTGCTCCCCCGGCCAAGGTACCGGAGCCCGACTCGGTCATCACGGTCAGCTTGCCGGCCGTGGTCAGCATGGCGATCTCCTCGGTGGCCACCTTATACCTGCGGTCAAACAGGTCGACGCTCGTCTGGGACACCGGGACGGACTTGATGTCGGCGCTGTGGTCGATGACGCCGGTGGCGGCAGACATCATCCTGGCCGCCGCCTGGATGTAAAGCTGGCGCAGATCCTCCGAGCAATCCTCCGGCAAAACGATAAATGTCGGAGGCGTGCCCAAATGCTCAAGAAAGATGTCCCATTGGGCCAATGTGGTGCTACGGTTAAGCACCAGCATCTGGGCCGGCATATCGATGGGCCTGGGATGCAGGCGCAGGATGAGGTCGTCCAGCGGGACAGGCAAAGCCTCCCCCCGGTAGCGGTAAAACTGGGCGTTGGGGTTGTACCCCCACGGTCCGCGGTAGCCGTCACGGCACATCAGCCAGTTGTCAACGGGCAGCAGGTGCAGGCCGTCGCTGTCAGCGTAGGGCTGCAGGAATTTGTAGTGGCGGCGGGACGCCTGCGATAGCGCGGTGATGGCCTCGTCCATGTTGACGATGGCGTTGCACAGATCATTGATGGTGCGCTGCTGGCTCTCCGCCAGCAGGCTGTCCCGGTCATCCAGATCGGGCTTGACCGTGATGGACCAGGAGTACTTACTCAGAGCGTCGTCCCTCTTGGTCAGGCAGGTCAGCAGCATCGGATCATATTGCTCCATCTGCTCCCATATCCATTGCTGCTCGGCGTAGGCTCCCAGCTGGCAATCCTGCAGGCAGCGCCTGATGGTATCCACGCTCATGTAGTCCAGCGGGCAGACGCGGTCAAGCTGGCGGCGGCGTGCCTTGTCCAGCTCGGCCAGGGCGAGGAGGCCAAACATGCCGGGCTTGCTGTCCTGGGATGGCTTGTCCGGCGCGGTAAGCGCCCGCTGCACGCCCTCTGCATGGGGCCTGCGGTGGAGGATGTAGTTGTAGATTCGCTTGATCATAATTTACGCTGCCAATAGCTGGTGGAGGATGGGACGGCCGCCAAAGAGAGAGCCGTGGGAGCGGCCGCCAAACAGGCCCGCTCCCGTGATGATGCGGCCGGTGCCTGGCGCCGGGAGATGGTGCTGTACGTGGCCGTCGGCGGCGCGCAGGGCCAGAGCCAGGGCCGTGCACCGGTCGGAGTGGCCCTCCCTGGTATGCGGGGCCTCATAGCTGTAGTCGGTCCCGCGGAAAATCTGCTGCATGGCGTGCAGGTCCTCGCGCACCTCCACGTCGATGGGGATACGGACGCGGGTCGGAGCCTCAAAAGCCTGGCGAAGGCGCGGGAAGATGAGGCGCTTAAAGGCCGGCGTAAAGGTGCAGAGCTCAATCTTTCCATACTCGTGACCCTCCGGATGCCAGCGCTTAAACTCCTTGACCAGCACGTCGCCCATGCCGATGCCCACCCCCGTGTAGTCGTAGCACACCCGGCGCGCCGCCTTGATGCGATGGCGCAGCACCTCCATCTGCTCCGGAACGGACATGTTGCGCAGCACCAGCACCTCGCGGGTGACCAGCACGTCTCCCACCCGCTCCAGCGTCCAGCAGACCGTCGGGTCGTTACTGCGGCCAAAGTCGATGCCCAGGCGCAGGTCCAGCTTGTTGCCCAGGTAGATGGCCGGGTCGCAGGACACCGTGGCACTTGCCGACTCAGCCGTGGCGATCAGGTCGTAGGGCAGCAGCACGTTGCTGCTGTCCAGGAATTCGCACATGTACTCCTGCGCCCAGCCGATGGGGTCGTCCAGGGATTCTCTCAACTCGTCGATGTCGATGGGCAGCCCATCCTCCACCGCCTTGGCAATCGTCACCACATGGCAGGACCAGTGCTGCTTGCGGCCCTCCCTGGGGTTAAGCAGGTTGTCGTTGATGATCTTGTACGTCCTGGCGCCACGACCCGTCTTGCCGTTGGGGGTAGTAATGAGGCGGACCTTTTTCTCACCGCCCCGGAGGGGGTTGGTGATTGAGGGAAGAACCGCACGCCACGTCGCATCGGGGTCCTCGAAAAACGCGAATTCCGTCAGGACGAGATTGGCACTAAAGCCTCGCACGGTATCCGGCCGGCCGGGGACAGCCAGGATGCGGCTGCCGTTGTCAAACGTGATGGAGCCGGACTTGAGCAGGGTGTTGGGGCCGTCCTGGCGCTCAATCTCCTCGGCAGCCAGCGCGACGCTAAATGCCTCCGCCCACTCCTTGCACTTGGACAGCGACTCCATTGCCTGGCGCTCGGACGGAGCCGCGATCATCCAGGTGGTCTTGGGCCTGATCATCGCATCCCTCACCGCCTCGGCGGCGGTGGAAAAATCCTTACCGGACTGACGGCTCCAGATACCGGCTTTAAACCGGCTCTCGTCCGCCACCCACTGCGCCTGGTAGGGCAGCAGCAGCTCCAGCGGCGTTGTGATCAGGGAGGAGGACATCGGAGGAGAGGGTTGAGAGTGGAGAGATGAGAGTTGAGTTGCTGTTAACTATTAACTGTTTCCTATTACCTCGGCTGCATCAGCAGCCGAAGATGTTGCGCAGCTTGCGGTCGCGCTCCTCCGGGGTGAGGGTGGACTGGGTGACCTGTTTGGCGGCGTCGGCCTGGGCTGCCTTGGCCTCCAATATCTTGAGGCGGCGCTTGTCTTGGGCCAGCTGCTCGGCCTTGAGGATGAGTCCCACCAGGATGTTAAGGGCCTTAGGGTCGCAGGACGGGGAGGCGGCCAGGTCCAGGGCGGCGGAGCGGATGGCCCGCATGGTGGCCTCGTCCACCCCCTCCACGGATATCTTGTTGAGCTCCTCGGCCGTCTTGTTCTGCCGGGCCAGACGCGCCGGCAGGATTTGGGCGTGGTAGTAGCGGCGGATGGCCTCCTGGCTCAGTGTCACACCGTCCTCGGCCAGGCGCTCCTGGACATCTTTGTAAGACGCGCCGGAAAACAACATGGCGTCCACGTCGTCCTTGATGATGGGCGGCAGCTGGGAGCCGATCACACTGTCTGGTCTGGGCTTGCGGAGCATGGCGGTTAGCGGCGGTAGACGATGTGGATGATGAGGGCGACAAACGCCAGGGAGGACACGGCTACGATGGCGTCGGGGATGGTCATATCTGGGTAAGCTGGACGCGGCCGGCGTCGGTGATGGCGTACTTGCGCTCGCCGGTGATCATGCAGGTGGTGGAGGTGATCAGGCGCAGAGCCTCCAGCTCCTGGATGGCCAGGTCGATATCGGCAGTACCTGGACTCGGAGACATGTCCAGGGAGACCTCGGCCCGGAGGGCAGACACGCGCTGGGTATAGGCAGCGGGCAGCCGGTCGAGGACCTGCAGGATGGTGATCTTGATGTTGGCGCGGGTGGTCATAAGGATTTACGGGTCTTAAGGATGTCGATCATCAGGGTGAGGGTGCCGGACATCTCGTTAAGCTTGACGGTGATGCCGTTGAGCCTCTTGTGCATGTCGTCGGTGGTCTTGGCCTGGAGGGCCTTGAGTTCCGCCATCTCCTCACGGGTGGCGAATTTGTCCTCCAGGTAGACTCGGCGGCGGGTGTCGTCGGTCTGCTGGCTGGATTTGCGGCCCTTGGTCACATACCAGGTGCCGGCTGATCCGAGAGCGGACCCCAGGATGATGCCTACCGCCTCCGGAGGGATGCCTGCAGCGGCGTCTGCTATTAGTGCAAGGATCATGATCAGAGGAGTTGGGCCAGCGTGCTGGCCCCGGTGGTGTAAGCGCGGTGGAGGGTGGCCGTGGGGAGGGAGCCCAGCTGGACATGGCCGGGATCGTAGGGCGAGCGCCAGTCTCCACCCCACACCAGGCCCAGCTTATGGGCCAGGGCTGCCACGGGCTTGTAGATGGAGTCCGGTCCCTCGCTGGGTGCCCAGATATCGACCCCGCCCCTAAACAGGCAGACGTCGGCCGCAATACCAAAATTGTGCATGGACTGTCCTCCCCTGGCGTTGGTCACCTTGGGACGCTTGGCGTAGAGCTTGTCTTGCTCGTCGTAGGTGCGGAGTCCGCAGATGAGCCGCCAGTCGGCAAGACCGCGCAGGGCCGTCATCATCTGGCGCACCTTGAGCGCGGCCAGGGGCTGGAGGGTGAGCAGGTTGTCCTCCGTGCGCTTGTCCAACCGGCCGTAGCGAGTCTGCAGTTGCTTGTGGCTCTCGCGCCACTGGGCCGCCGCCTCGCGGGTCAGCGGACCGGTGATGCCGTCAAGCTGGCCCTTGTATAGACCTGCAAATTTGAGGGCGCGCTGCCACGCCAGTGTGTTGGATTGTAACTCTGCGTAGGTCATTGCGATTGAGAGTGGAGGGTTAAGAGTTGAGAGTTATTTGGAGGTAGATTGGACAACCGGGGCAACGACTACCTCCGGAGCCGACTGGGACCAGAGCAGCTTGTGCTCCGTGCGATCGACCACCAGGGACGATCCACCACGGATGACCACCACCTGGCCGTCGGTAAGAGCCACGCTGGTGGCTACCGGGTCGGCATCATTGCTGCAGGAGTTGCCAAGCAGGATCATCAACGCGCCCAGGACGATCATCAGGCGGGTCGTCCCGGACAAGGGTGAGGAGGACCCGGAGCCATTGGGGATGGACGACGTATCCTGGTCAGGATACTGGCTCCGGTCCTCCACAGGGGGAGCGACGTCCTCCCCCATGGAAGCGACGGGGAGAGGGAGGACGCCGGCCGGATTGGCGGACTGGCCACTCTGGCCATCCTCTCCGGCAAGCTGGTATTTGCCGCCGCTTATAAACTGCAGCAGGATGTTGACCGCGCCAAGGGCGCTAAAGAATTCGATGGGATTGCTATCCAGCCAGGCCCGCACGTCGGGGATGATCAGAGCCAGGAGGGCTGCCAAGTTAGTCCAAAAGTATTTGGACAGGTAAAACGGCGTCTTGTTGGCGGCGGTGTTCCCGGCTCCACCCGGAGCCGGGATTGTATCATGCGCACCAGTAGTATTATCAACAGGAGAGGGAGTGTTGCTCATGGGGGCACCTTAGCCCATTCCCGGCAACCCTCTGTTGCGTTTGGCGCGTTTGTTGCATTTGAGCGTCAGAAAAAATCAAAAGTCCGCTGCATCGTACAGGCGTATTTAACAGCGCGCCTCTGCTCAGAGACCGCCATCGCCTCTACTTGACGCCTGTACAGCAGGAGATGGCTGCTGGCGGGGTTGGGCGGCCAGCCAATCAGGAGTCCACGCCGTATCATGCGCCTTACAGTTTGTGGGGACCGGTTAAGTATCTTGCTTGCCTCCGCAACCGTGCAGCACGGCCCGGAGGCCCACTCCCTGATCGTCTTGTCGTCCATGCCTCAACCTTACCACAATTTTTGGCCATCTCTAATGACGGCCAAAAAAAGCCCCCTGCAGGGATGCTGCAGGGGGCGTGCGGGAAGGTCAAGCAGGCAGTACCAAGCCGAGCCGGTCCGAGGCGATGCGGTGGTAGTCCGGGGATAGCTCAATCCCCACGGCTGTGTGGCCCTTGTTGCGGGCGGCCACCAACGTGGTGCCCGATCCCGCAAACGGGTCCAGGATGCGGGACTTGGCAGGCAGGATGGTCATAAGGTGCTCCATTAGGGGTATCGGCTTGCCCGTCAGGTGGAGCTTGTCCTTGGGGCGGATTGGCTCGCGCACCACTCCTGGAGGGCATAGCTTGATGGACTTGTCGTATCCTCCATGCGTGGCGGTCAGCACGTACTCCGCCTGGTTGCGGTAAAGGCCCATTTGGGGACGGCAACTCTCCGTCTTGTCCCACGGGATGATACCTCTCCAGGTCCATCCAGCAATCGGCAAATACCATCAGCCAGCCGCCGGGGCGCGTCAGGCGCAGGGCCTGCTCCATCCACCGCACGGACCACATCAGGTGGGTACGCTGGTCGCGGTTGTCATTGGCAAACGTCGGGTAATATTTACGGGTGCCGGACAACTGGTACTTGACGCGCGGGTCTTGTGCTCTGGCGGCGGATGAGAGGCCGCCGCTGGCGTAGGGAGGATCGGTGATCACGGCATCATAGGATGCCTCCGGCATCGTCATCATCAGGGACATGCAATCCCCGTGTAACATGGTATGTGTGTTGGTCATCGGACGCGAGCATAGCTCACGCAAGCGCCTCTCTCTAACGCCGCAACAAATTTATTATGAATTCGTTACGCTTGTTAGATGTATAAAATTTATGATCAGGATGTTGCGCTGTGTCATACGTCAATCAAGATCGAGGACGACGTAGGACAACGTAGACATGTCCTTCTCCTCCTCTGGTCCTGTCAGCATCATGTACAACCCCCACAAATGAGCAAACCTGCCACCCATCTTGCATAAACTTATCAAGATAATCTATTTTGCCGTCAGCAAACAAATATAACCTCTTGCATTGATATTCATAATCTTGCTTATATGTTTTGTGGATTTTCTGCTTATTTAGTTCGTGGATGTACTGGATATCAGTTGAGAGAGTACGCAAATAATACGCAATTATTCCAGTCGTGATAACAAGGACAGTCCCTACAACAATTACAAAAATTCGTAAAATATTATTCATAACTATTTAATCTGTAATTATTTGAGTTAATGAAGAAACTGTCTCAGTTAAATTGCGTAGTCCTAATTTAAATGATGCTAATTTTGCTTCGGCAGTAGCTGCTCGTTGTTGCCACTTAGTATCATTAGGAGGATTATCACCAGTTAATAACCATTCCATCGACACGTCCAGAGCATTAGCAATCCTGTATAGTTCCCACGCTCCTGGTGTTTGCACATCTGATGACATGTAGCGAGATATTGTTACAGGAGAAATATTTACACGTTGCGCTAACTCTCTCTGTGTTATTCTCTTCTGTTTAATTGCATATTTTAGGCGCTTGGAAAATTGCCCTAGCTGTAAACTTTTTTCTTGCATAGAAGTTAACACAGATGTTAATTCGTTCTTGTAACGAGTAACGCAGTCACGCGTTACAAAACAAACATCTAACATAATGATCTCAACAACACAAGAGCCGACCGCCATACAGCGTCTACTGGCAATGGGATGGACTATCAGTGATGCTGCCTTATTTCTAGGTGTGTCCCGACAACATCTTTATATGGTGCTGACGGGACGTCGTGTTTCTAAGCGACTAACAGCCAAAGTTGATGCACTGCCTTATCGCAGATTAACAAGGATGAGGAGGAGCAAGTAACTATGTTGCGGACCGTCGCCAATATCATTGCCGCCATAGCGGTCATGTTCCTGGCATTCTTGGGAATGGTCAAGGTGGGGGGCTGGTATCTGGATGCGGAGGAGCGCCAGGTGCGCGACGGCGTCAAGGACCCGCGCACGGCCATCCTCCCGGTCATAGATGTAATACGATGATGGACGATAATCCTGTTGATATGGACGCCCCCATGACTGCTGATGAGTGGGCCATCTGGGGAGCCATGTGGTGCATCCCGGAGGTGCGCTGCCATTACCAGGTACATCACGATGGCCCCCTCACCTACCCAGAATTGGCCCATTACATGGGACCGTCCGACAAGATGATCTGGTCCATCCAAGACTCAGCCCTCTATAAACTCCGCGCTGCATTGGCGCAATATTTTTCCAATCATGAAAATTGAGTTAAGTATCCCTTTCTCCACACGTGTGGAGTTAGACGTCAGCGAAGCCAACCGCCTGCACCGGTATGCCCAGGCTCAAGCCGAGATGGCGGCATGCGCTGGCCGCAATGCCGTGACGGCAGGACTCAAGCTGGGTAAGCTGCTGACCGAGCTTAAGGCCGTAACACCGCATGGGGGATGGGAAAAGTTATTCAACAGAAATAATGACTCCAAATCGGAATCATGCTTCCGATTTGAATTTACGAGTCGATCAGCCAATCAGTACATGCGCTGCTACAAGACAGCCGCCGGGCGATTGGCCAATGTAGAGAGGTATCTCCTGGACGCAGGGCTGAGCGGCGAGCCTGTAAATGATCTGGCCGCCCTGGTGGACAAGACCACCGACGGGGCCGAAACTCCCCGCCAAATGATGCTCAACCTGGGAGTTATCTCTACCCGCAAGCGGACAACGCATGACCGGGTCAAGCCCCTGGGCTTTTCCGGTTCCGGCAACCCTGACGGAGCGCTGGCCCTCACCCCTATGGACAAGCTGGCCAATGACCTGGCCGCCCTCAATCTCCCCCCGGATGAGCTGGAGCGCCGCCGGCACCAGGCCGAGCAGGATGCTGCCTGCCTGCTCAAGCAGCTGGGGACCTTTGTGGACCAAGGCTACATCCACTTACTGCGTCTCCAGGAGCGTGAGCTCTTTGCCGAGTCCCTGGCCGCTTACGCCCGCAAGGTATCCGATGCCGACGAGCAGAGCATCAAGGCCACGATGGAGGGATTGGTCAACGGCACAACTACATTATAACACAATGGACAATATCACCATGGACGATTTGCCGCTGGTGGAGCGGGACAGAGTGCTGGCCATCTATGCGGCCTGCAAGCGCATCAAGGAGGCCAGCGCCTGCTATGGAGCGCAGCAGGGAGCTATCCGGGATGCTGCAGCCCTCTGTGGCATATCCTCCGTCACCATGCGCCGCTGGTATGATATCTGGCGCAACAGCGGAGACAATCCCCTCTCCCTGGTGGACCGCCGCTACCGCAAGATACAGGCCCGTAGCCGTGTTACCCTCAGCAAATTCTTGGCCTATTGGCACGGTCTCTGCACCCAGTGCCAGCGCAATGGGGGCATACCCACCGCCAGGCTGCAGCTTATCAAGACCTGGACGGAGAGGCGCGACACCATCCCCGGCTATGAGGACTGGCCGGGCTGGCCGCGCATCCCCTCCGGCTGGAGCCTGCGCAACCTGCAGCGGCTTGCCCCCCAGACCCTGGAGACGGTGGCGCTCAAGCAGGGCATCCGCACGGCAGCGCCCCAACTGGCCCAGGTACTGGCCACCCGCGAGGGACTCTGGCTGGGCAGTCATTTCCTCTTTGACGACGTCTGGCTTGATTTGATGGTGCTTTCTGGCCGCGACAAGGGGCAGCCCCTGCAACTGGGGGTGCTGGAGTACCTTACGGGCAAGCGTGTAGCGTGGGGCCAAAAAATCCGCCGCCGCGACGAGGAGACGGGCAAGATGATCCACCTTAATAAGAGGGACATGCGCAGCATCCTGGCCCTGTGGGGAGCTACCGTCGGATACTCCCCACGAGGAACCACCCTCGTGGTCGAGAATGGGACGGCCGCCATTGACAAGGAGATGGAGGAGCTGCTCTACCATGCCAGCGGCGGCCTGATCAAGGTGGACCGCTCCGGCATCGGAGGCGTGCGCCAGACGCTCAAGCAGGGCCATGGCGGCCGTGGGGTGGGCAACCCGCGCCACAAGGCCCCCCTGGAGAGTTACCACAACCTGCAGCACAACCGCATCAGCCATCTGCCTGGGGCCACCGGCCACGACCGCACGCCGCCGGAAACCCTGCACGGCCTGGCGCACGCCGAGGACCAGCTCATCAAGGCGATGGACAAGCTGCCCTCGGATAAAGCCGGTCAACTCAAGCACTACATGCTGACCATGGACGAGCTGAGCCATGAGCTGTCCAAGATCGTCAGCGACATTAACGCGCGCACCAACCACAAGCTGGAGGGTTGGGAGCGATGCGGCTACACGGTCGAGGAGCTGCGCCTCTCGCCATCCGCCCCCTGGACTCCGTCCTGCGAGGTGGAGCCGTCCATGGCCGCCCAGATTATCCGCACCGCTTGCGAGACCGGGGCCGACCTAGTGCACCGGCGCCGGATGAGCCCCACCGAGGCATGGGACTACGAGGAGGCCAAGCCGGGCAACAGGCTTATCAAGCTACCCTCCTGGTGCATCTGCCAGATACTGGGCATGGACCTGGCCCGCCCCATCAAGGTGGCCAGCGCCTACATCCGGATGCACGACAAGGCTATCCAGGACGAGGAGCTGATCTATGAGGCCCGCGTGGTTACTCCTGACGGAGCTATTCGGGAGCTGGCCCACGGCAAGTACCAGGGCTACGTCAATCCCTACGATGCCAACCAGCTCTTTGTGTGCGGTCAGGATGGCCGCATCATCGGCACTGCCGCCCTCGTGCAGAGGGTCTGCACGGCGGATACACACGCCGTGGAGCAGGCCATGGGCAAGGCGGCCGGACGCCGTGAGCATCAGCTGGAGTATGCCCGCATCATCGGAGCCAACACGGAAGCGGATATCGTCCGCACGCGTGAGCACAACAAGCGGTTGATAGAGGGCAAGCCGGTGACGGCAGCCGAGTACGCCCAGGCATACTCCCTCACCCCCACGCCTGCCGATAAGCGGGCCGTGACCAGGGCAGCCACGGCGGCGGCCGAGTCCATGCCGGACATCAGCCTCATCCCCGCCAGCGGCAGCAATGACGACGAGCTGCCTCACGATCTGCCCGATGTAAGATTTTTATAACTACAACAACACCAAATAACAATATGGACGACATCACCAAAATCAATAATAGTGCCGATCTTAGCAGGTATCTGGGAGCCATCCCCAATACACCCTACAGCACGGGCACCAAGAAGATGCTTATGGATTTGATCAACTACGCAGTCGATCACAAATGGACCCTGCGTACGTTGGCCGACAAGCTGCCGGTGAGCACGACGGTCATGCACCGGTTGCTCAACGGGAGTTACCAAGCTCCTACGGGTCCGCACCTGGAAAAGCTCAACGACCTCTGTGGCCTTTTATCCCTGCGCAAAAATAGGGTAGACGACAACACATTTATAGAGACATCACTGGCTCGCTATGTGATGCAGATCGCCGAGTTGGTCCATGTTAACCAGGACGCATCCATCTTAGTGGGGAAAACGCAATGGGGCAAGACCTGGGCCTTAGAGGAGTATGAGCGCCGACATCCCGGTACAGTAGTCATGGTGCGTTGTCCTGTGGTTGCCAGCCCTGGGCGGCTACTCTATCGCATGGCATCCAAGTTGGGATTATCAGTTAAGGGTAATACGGAGTTTCAAATTTCTAAAATTGTCAATCACTTAACGCCGGAGCATCTGCTCATCATTGACGAGATTCACCAAGCTCTGGACAGCGACGCGGGGCGGAAGGGGATTGAGCAAATCCGGGAAATCTACGACATGACCAAATGTTCCTTGCTCTTGGTTGGCACACCTCTCGTCGCCGAATATTTATTCAACGACGAAAAATGGAGCCGATTGTTGGAACAAACCGCCAAGCGTGGTTCCACCAATGTTTATCGCCTGCCGGAATATATCCCCACGGATGACCTGGCAATGCTCTGGACCCATTACGGGTACCCATCCCCAAACCGCCCCATGCTGGCCACGCTCAAAGAGCAGGCCAACGAGTATGGATACAACAAGACGCTCAAGCGTTTGCGCAAGGGGGTGGAGGCTGCCAACAATGCCGGTGCTCCTCTTTCCTGGGACTACTATTTAGCCGCCGTGAAGAAACTGGAGGAAATGGAGGCCGGCAAGATTCAGGCGCAGGTGTAACCATTGATTTATCAACATCAACCACAATCATCATGCAACAAGACACCAACAACAAGACAATCGTGGGCACCATCACAGTACCCCCGGAAACGCTGGCCGCCATACGGATTGGCGGCGGCATACCGCAACTGGCCTCCCACGTCAGTACGGCGCTGTCAACATGGGGAGCCATTGGCACGACCGACCCGGTCGAGTTGGGCGATATCCACCAGGCACTCACCGAGGCCGCCGATCTGCTGCCTCAACTCCAGCGGGACCTTGTCCTGCTGCGAGACGCCATGCTCGCGCAGGACAACAACATTTAACCCTCATCATCATGCGCAAGAAGACCATCAAGTACAGCATCGTTGACCTGGGAGCAACCCGATATGTGGTCCTCCGCCTGGCCGACCTCGACGCCCTCATCACCACGCATCACAGCCTGTCCCTGGAGCTCATCCCGGTGTTGAGCGAGGCGCAGTGGGAGCGGCACCGGCAGCTGCTATACATCACCCAGCATATCCACATTGAGCGGGTCAGCCACTGCAAGGTGGCCCTCCTGTCCAAGACTGACTACGACTCGCTCAATCTGGCCATATCTCATCTGCACACCCTGCTGGGCAAGATACGCCTGGCCAGTATCACCGTCGGCCCCTCCGAGGCTGATCAACCCACCTCAACCACCAACCAATAACACCATTATTATCATGTACAGCAATAAATCCACCAATCAACAACAGGACGGGCAGCAGGCCCCCATCTTCAAAGCGGCTCCCAAGGGAGGCCACTTTGTCCTCCATATCGGGGACGTCGTCACCGATAAGGGCGAGCCAGGTCTGGCCGTCTGGGGGGAGGTCCTCCAGGAGGCCGATCATGAGACACCGGCGCGCCGTATAGCCATACTGCTCAAGAGCGTTATCGAATGTAGTCCCGACACCATCGGCGAGGTGATGGAGGATGTTATCAAGCGTAACCGGAAGGGCAAGCGATGATCGACCTGTTTACAGCCACCTCCAAGGAGCGGGCGATTATTGAGCGCATCGCCAAGCGGGCCGCAGATATCATGCGCAGTCACCTTGCTCCGGATCGCCATATGGGTGTTATCCACATCATGATGTACCTGGAGGCATGCCACTGCAACGGTTGTCCTTTGAGACTCTCCGAGATGGAGCAGGCTGATGATTTTAATCTGATGCATGACATTTTTGGTATCCGCGCTCATCTTGATACGCGCACGGGTAAGTTAGAGGGATGTTTCCTCCCCCGGTTTGCCGGCGGCAAGAGAGAGAGGAGGTCCAGCCATCATGACTGATCCCATCTACTGCTATTACCACCGGCACGCGCGTCTGGAGATCATCCAGCTCCATGGGCAGACCTATGCGGTTTGCCCGGAGTGCCGGCAGGTGCTTTCCAATATCCTTGCCAACAAGATTTACAAGGCAGGGTGTGGCCAGACCATCCCCTCTGACGACTTACTCAGTAAGCTGCTCAGTATGACTCCTGACGAGATCAAACGCGCAAATAGAGCCAATAGGATATGACCTACGATCCAGAGACCCTGTGCACGCTGATCAGCATGCAGCTGTCCAGATTTGCTGGCTCCGGCAACTACTGGACTATCTACGACCCACGCTGGCCGGGCATGATTGCCATCCGTCTGGAGCAGCTGGGAGAGCGCTACGTCCCGGTGGATGGAGCTAAATTCTACGCATGGCTACAGACGCCCGGTCTCACCTGGCAGGACGTCGTATCTATGGTGGCCCGCAAAAGTAAACAACTCAACAAGAGACATACACGATGATTCCATTCGATTATAGATGCCCAACATGCGGCAAGTACCGCCCCGTCGACCCGGCTTGTTACGAGGTAGGGGATATAGTGACGGTTGGCAAGGTATGCCTGGTGCCAAGCAGCCGGGGGACTAGTCTGCGGACTGTAGTATATACCGGCCGCATTGAGATGATTAACAACCCGTACAATGCTCTTGTGCGTCGAGGGGTTAAGGGGTACGGCGAGTGCCATATAGAGGATATTGACGATTTAACCCCATACGACGCTCCGGGTGAGATACATGCCGGGGAGTATGGATGCCAATGCGATAACAACCAAAATGACAACAATGAGCAAGACACGCACAACCACTAAGGCAACCGACCAACAGGTCATCAAGGATCGGGCGGAATTCTGTCAGACCTTGGACGACATCGCCCGCAAGGGCGTTGAGCTGGACACCTTGCAGGCAGCCAAAGAGGCCGCCATGCAGAAAGTCCTCACGGATCATGATCCCAGGATCAGCGAGCTGACCAAGGAGATTGACCGTCTCACCGAGATGGCCGAGCAATATGCCTCACCACGCCGACTGGAGCTATTTCCCACCGGAAAAAAATCGAGCACTACAGCCCTGACCACCTATGGCTATCGCCTGGGGCAGCCCTCCCTCAAGCCTGCGCAAGGCTGGACCTGGGACAAGGTTGTTGCTCTCCTCAAGGCCACCCGCCGCAAGGCATACCTTGTCACCAAGGTGACCCCGGACAAGGAGGCAATCCGCCAGCATATTAAGCCGAGCAAGCTCGCCAAGCTGGGTATGCAAATCAAACAGGAGGAGACATTTTTTGTAGAGAGGGCGACCAAAAAAAATGACTGAGATTGAGGTCAAGGATCTCGGCCACCGCATATGTCTGACCATCTGGTCCGGATCGTGGCGTGGCAATAGGATGGGCAGCATTATCTTACTTACGCCAGGCCAGCACAAGCAGCTGATCAAGGCCCTACGACACCCTATACCCTACCAACCCAAGCAACAACATGGACAAGACCATTAAGCAAGCCATGGATAGACTGCGATCCTCCATGCGCTCCAACGGCATCCCTCGGCGCATCCTGGCCGAGATCGTCAATGCCCGTTACTATTACACGGCGGTCAATGGCCGCAATGTGATGTTCTACTGTTCACGGCTTGCTCCGTGGCAGATCATCGATCTTGCCGGGTATTTGACGGCCCGGTCAACATCCTACCACCATGCACGAGACCTAATATTATGAGCAAGCCCCTTACCAAACGACAGATCACCGTGCTGTCCATCATGGCCGGCAAGGCCTACAAGTGCATCCAGTCCCAGGGCTGCCCCCTTCCTCCCTTGGCGGAGTGGAGACATTATGAGGTGTGGTACGCCACCGGGATCACCGAGTCGCTGACCAAGGCCACCCAGGAGCACTACGTGTCTATATATAATAGACTAGCCGCCTATTTAGGAGAGCCTCCCATCAAGGACCGGACTTGGTCGGAGATGGACACGGCCCTCCACAACCTGCGCGAGGCTATGATGCGCTACGAGACCAGCCCAGACTATCTGGCCGAGATCGTCCGCGACCAGTTGCACCTGCCTTGCACGGGTCGGGATGTGTACCAGGTACTGCGCAATTTTGCTGCTGTGCAGCACATCCAGCACCTAATGTATACGGTAATCAACCGGGGCCGGGAGGATGCCCGCAAACTGGTCTCCGAGACTGGCCAGGAGACCTACGAGCCACACGCTGATCCGCGCACGATGCCGCCCGGCAAGCTGGCTGATCATGTGGGGGCTGTACGTATTGTCACCACTCCTGGGCCGCATAAGCCCACCGCGCGGGGATTCCGCAGTAATATATGGATGCCAGACCAGGAGGTGCAGTCATGAGGATACTGGACACGATCCTGCGCCTGCTGCCATATCAGCGCGCCATGCTGGAGACGGATATACCTGCCGACGCGACACTGGAGTGGTGCCGGAGACCTCGCCGAGGCATCAGGCTTGTCTCTTCTCGTCCCCGCACGAGTAATGTGGGGAGGGGATACTCCGGTCATGCAGTTGTCGATGAGTTTAATTCCATCCTCATCGACATGTTGGATTACCTGCCGGGCGGCGACTATCCGCTCACTTACGAGCAGGCGCTGGACCAAGCCAAGCAGGGCAACATGGTTGAGTGTAGCTTTGGCGGGGTAAGGTACCAATACGAGGCAGATGCTGATTGCATAACTTGCATCGACATGGAGCAGCCTAGTGATGCGGAGCGGTGCTGCGGCTGGCAGGTCGTTCCGTCGGATAACAACTAACTTTTCGCCTCCTCGCAGGGGCGTGGATTGAAACAAAAATAAAGAAACCGTCGTGAAAACCCTAAAGCCAGGAGACAAACTCAACTGTTATGTTGTAGATGACAATGGCCAACAGTCCAATCTAGCCATCCAGATACTTGTCGTCGCTACCAAGCAGTCGGTGTATGCTGATGGACTATACACGAGCATCCTGTGCATCGTCGATGAGCGGACGGGTAAGCTGATAGATGATCATCGGGGCGAGGAGATGACGCCATTTGTCCGCGCTTTATGTTGCGATGATTAGCCCAATGGGCAAATACAATTCAGGCCGCCAGGGACAACCTGGCGGCCTTTTTGTTTTCCTGGTTCACTCGTCTTCGTGGATAATCACCCACACGTTATTGAGCACATCCCGTACCCATGCTGTTATTTCATGACCCTGACGAGTGGCCCAGATCAGCACGATGGCCGACTCTCGCAGATGATAGGTCTGGGGATGTGCTTTGCCTTGGTCCTGCGGAGAGATGACAGTGACGGAGCCATACACGGGGATCGGCGTTATAACAATAGGTGTATTTGATTCAGACATGGTCGCTATTTCAATCAGCTTTCATCTTTTCTGCAATGCGATTACATGTGCTTTTTTCACGTGTTTGCACCACTTGTGCAGCCCCTCTGCATAGCCAGTGCACTTATATCAGATACCTGTCATTTCTCCGCATTTCAGCTTCGACTTTTATAAGATATCTACTGTCTGGCCAGGAGCGCTCCAACTCCCGTGTTTGCTAAGGTTCCAACGGATTTCAACCCTGTTTCAACTTATATCAACTATCCTGTCATCCCTCACCGGCAAAACGGGGAACAGGCAGATGCCGTGTTTCAATCCACGCACCCGTGAGGGTGCGACCCCGTATCACCAACTCGGACCTTGCGAAGTTCAAGTTTCAATCCACGCACCCGTGAGGGTGCGACTTATTGTATTGTTTCGCTTGCGGCACACCTTCAGTTTCAATCCACGCACCCGTGAGGGTGCGACTGCCGGAAGGGTTTGTGAGAAACGATAAGGAAAAGTTTCAATCCACGCACCCGTGAGGGTGCGACTGCGCTACCAGATCAACCTGACCGAAACGCGCCAGTTTCAATCCACGCACCCGTGAGGGTGCGACAGCTTCCCCTACGGGACGGCCTGAATCCAATCCGGTTTCAATCCACGCACCCGTGAGGGTGCGACGGCACAATAAATAAACCTAACCACATAATACAATGTTTCAATCCACGCACCCGTGAGGGTGCGACCCTTTGGTCTTGCCGCTAAGGGTCTCCACAAACAGTTTCAATCCACGCACCCGTGAGGGTGCGACGAGGGACAATGATGAAGACATGGACATTGACGCTGTTTCAATCCACGCACCCGTGAGGGTGCGACACCCCATATTCCTACTCCCTATGAAGTAGGTTACGTTTCAATCCACGCACCCGTGAGGGTGCGACAGGTTGAAAGCTATAGGTCCATCACCCGGCGTATAGTTTCAATCCACGCACCCGTGAGGGTGCGACATGACGCTGAAGCAGCTAGCCACATACAACTTATGTTTCAATCCACGCACCCGTGAGGGTGCGACTTGTGCGTCATTTTATATACGCCGCTAGCATGGAGGTTTCAATCCACGCACCCGTGAGGGTGCGACTTGCCTATCCCTTCAAAAATTATCCAGCTATTCAGGTTTCAATCCACGCACCCGTGAGGGTGCGACACTCATCCAGGACCAGCAGGGTGCCCTCGGGTGTTTCAATCCACGCACCCGTGAGGGTGCGACAGAAGTCCGGGTCCAGCTTTTCATTGCTGGGGTCGTTTCAATCCACGCACCCGTGAGGGTGCGACCTTCCAGCCATCGCCAACAGAGGCTACGAGCCCGGTTTCAATCCACGCACCCGTGAGGGTGCGACAGGTAACTTCTCCCCTGCCTTCATCACCTATGCGGTTTCAATCCACGCACCCGTGAGGGTGCGACCCCTGGCTTCTTTCCATGATGGACAAGTGGACGGGTTTCAATCCACGCACCCGTGAGGGTGCGACACGGCCATGGATAGCATTGGCATTCAAGGTATTGGTTTCAATCCACGCACCCGTGAGGGTGCGACCCTCCGGTTACGTCAACAGCAAGATACTTACTCTGTTTCAATCCACGCACCCGTGAGGGTGCGACCGAAGGCTTTGAGCGAAGCCATTGGCCGGGGATTGTTTCAATCCACGCACCCGTGAGGGTGCGACCGATAATGACGTTGAATTGCTGAAGCAGTTGTTGTTTCAATCCACGCACCCGTGAGGGTGCGACCAATGCCAACCAGGAAGGCGTGGCTATCCAGCAGTTTCAATCCACGCACCCGTGAGGGTGCGACGCGGGCCGCCATGAATACTGGTCCCTGAGCCGTTGTTTCAATCCACGCACCCGTGAGGGTGCGACGGATGATGTTGTTCAGGGACGCGTTGGCCTTCTCGTTTCAATCCACGCACCCGTGAGGGTGCGACACTTGTTCTTTGAGTTGTTTTACTTCATACATTGTTTCAATCCACGCACCCGTGAGGGTGCGACTATGGGTTTTTTCATGATTCTATTCTAAGTGCTTGTTTCAATCCACGCACCCGTGAGGGTGCGACCGGAGGTGAGGACGCAATCAGGTTCCTGTTCGGCGTTTCAATCCACGCACCCGTGAGGGTGCGACGGCCTGGAGGATACGGGTTGAGCATCAAGGGCGCAGCAAGGGGTTTGCGCCAACCTGATGCGGAAGCCGGATACGGTCAGGCCCGATAAGAGGTGATTCTTTTGTCAATATCCATTTCCCAATCACTTACAGCAAGCGCCGGTCTCCCGGGAATTTTCTGTGAGCTTGGGGTTGGCGCAAGGCGGCATCAGACGCGGCGTTATTCCGTAATATTCCATCTTCGCCGCGTCCGGTCCGGCTTGCATTCAACTTGGTTCATTGATGCTAGCCGTTCCCCTCTGCCGCGTCCAGCAACATCTTCCACGTTCCTTCAAACAGAACCGTGCATCCCCGGAGCCGCCAACATGGAGACACATACACAACAGGCCTCCCGGGCGGCGCGCCGTTTTCCCCATTGCCGGAAGCCGAATTCCCCTCCGGTTTCCGCTGCCATTAAAAAGGAGCCGCCCTTGCGGACGGCTCCCGTTAACGAATGAATGACGGAATATCCCTTACAGGGCCGTCGGAATTTCCTTGCCCAGTTCGGACGCCTTCTTGGCGGAGCCGTCCCCGGCAATGCGTTCCAGAATCACGTCCTTGTAGCTCATGCCGCCCAGGATGATCGGCAGCACATGCACGTCGTGAGGAACCATTACGTCCAGCACGTACGCCTCCGGGGATTCAATCATGCGGGTGATGGCCGCCGGAAGTTCCTCTATGCGGAGCACGCGCTCGCATTTGACGCCGAATCCGGCGCAGATGAGCGGGTAGTTCGGGTAGATGACGTCTTCCGTCTTGTGGGTGGGGTCATAGCTGTCGTGCGGGTCCGCCAGGAAGGTCTGGGCCCGGTTGGAGTCATACTTCAGGTCTTCCCACTGCACCACCATGCCCAGGTGCTGGTTATTCAGGATGATGCATTTGACAGGCAGGCGCTCCACGTGAATGGTAGCCAGCTCCTGAATGTTCATGAGCATGGAGCCGTCTCCGTCAATGTTCACCACCAGCTTGTCCGGACAGGCCAGGCACACGCCCATGGCGGCGGGAAGGCCGTAGCCCATGGTTCCCAGGCCGCCGGAGGTAGCCAGACGACGGGGCTTGTCGAATTTGAAGAACTGGGCGGCAAACATCTGGTGCTGGCCCACGCCCGTGCAGATGATGGGATCCTTGTTCGCCGTCTGGCGGTAGAGTTCCTCAATGACGGCCTGCGGGGAGATATAGCCCTTGCGGTCTTCATAGGAGAAGGGGTATTGCTTCTTCCAGTCTTCAATCACTCCGAACCATTCCGGAGTGCGGGTAAAGCCGGAGGATTTGCGTTCCCAGCCTTGAGCGGCCAGAGCGGCGTTGAGAACCTGGAGGGCGTCCTTCACGTTCGCGCGGATGGGGTGCGCCACCTTCTTGTTCTTGTTGATCTCGCTGGCGTCAATGTCAATGTGGACGATGGTGGAGTCCGGGCAGAACATGTTGACGGCGCCGGTCACGCGGTCGTCAAACCGGGCGCCCAGGGCGATCACCAGGTCCGCTTCATTCACGGCGTTGTTCGCAAACACGGCTCCGTGCATGCCCAGCCAGCGCAGGGAAAGAGGGTGGGTCTCCGGCATGGCTCCTATGCCCATCAGGGTGGTCGCCACGGGAATCTGGGAGCGTTCCGCAAATTCCAGCAGGTCCGCGGAGGCTTCCGCGGAGATGATGCCGCCGCCGGCGTAAATGACGGGACGGCTGGCGCCTTCAATCAGCGGAATGAGTTCTTCCAGCTTTTCCGTGGGAACGGGCAGCACCGGATTATAGCCGGGCAAGTCCATTTCCATGTCAAAGTCCGGGGAGAACACGGCTTCCTGCACGTCCTTGGGCATGTCAATCACCACCGGGCCGGGACGGCCCGTGGAGGCGATGTAAAAGGCTTCCTTGATGATGCGGGGCAGTTCTTCCGGTTCCGTCACCAGATAGCTGTGCTTCACGATGGGGGCGGTCATGCCGAACACGTCCGTCTCCTGGAAGGCGCCGCGGCCGATCAGGGAACGCATGACCTGCGCCGTAATCGCCACCAGCGGAGTGGAGTCCAGATAGGCGTCCGCAATGGAGGTGATCATGTTGGTGGCGCCGGGGCCGGAAGTGGAGATGCAGACGCCCACCTTGCCCGTGACGCGGCCGTAGCCTTCCGCGCCGAACGCGCCGCCCTGTTCGTGGCGGGGCAGGATGGTCCGGATTTTGGGCTGATGGCTCAGGGCCTGGTGAATCGGCATGCTGGCGCCGCCGGGATAGGCAAAGACGACGTCTACACCTTCACGCACGAGGCATTCCACGAGCACTTCGGCTCCTGTCATGCGGGTTTTCGTCGGGGCGGATGATGTTTTGTCGTTTGTGCTCATGTGCAAATAATATTTTATTTGTTCAATAGGAAAAAAGGTTCTAGCGCATTCCGGGCGTAATGTGAAGCCTTTTCATTAAAATGCAGGCGTGCATCCCGGGAGGAGGGGAAGGCCGGAAAGCGCCCCTCTGCGGAAGCCGCTGGAGAGGGAATCAGGCCAGGGACGCGCGGCGGACGTGCACGCAGTCCATTCCGGCGGCTGCGGCGGCCTTCATGCCGGGTTCCGCGTCTTCAAAAACCACGCAGCGGTCCGGGGATGCCCCCAGAAGTTCCGCCGCTTTCAGGAACATGTCCGGCGCAGGCTTGCCATGCTCCACTTCATCCGGCGTCAGAATCACGTCAAAAAGACCTGAAAGTCCGGCGGCGGCCAGCGTCCGGGACGCTCCCGGCATGGCGCTTCCCGTGGCGATCGCCTTGGGGGCGTCTCCCAGGGAATGCACGAATTCCACCACCTCCCGGATGGGCTGCATGCCCTCCTCTTCCAGCATTTCCAGATAAATGCGGCGCTTGTCCGCAGCGGTAGAAGCAGCATCCATGTGCATGCCGTACCGTTCGTTCAGAAAACGCACCACGTCGTTGGCGGATTTACCGCCGCAGGAATAAAATTCATCCGCCAGGAACACGCGGTCCGGCGCCCCCGCACGGGCCAGGGCCTTGCGCCATGCCTTGTAATGGAGCGGCATGCTGTCCACCAGGGTGCCGTCCAGATCAAAAATATATCCTTCATATTTTTTTTCAGGCAAATCCACGCGTTTCTTCATAACGGGGGCACAGGATGCCACAAACCCTTTTTCCGGTAAAGCCCGCAGTCTGCCCGCGCTTAGGAGGAATGCCTTAAAAAATATATCAAGAGCTTGACATTTTGTCCTGTTATTCTAATGTTTCTGCCACCTCGAAACGGAAACCGAACCTCTTTTAAAACATGGCCAATACCAAATCCGCACTCAAGCGCATCCGTCAGACAGAAACCCGCACCGCCCGCAACCGCGCTGTGTCCTCCAAGCTGAAGACCCTCCGCAAGAAGATTGCCACTGCGGTGGAAACGTCTGACAAGGAAGCCGCTGCCGTTGCCTATAACACTTTCTCCTCCGCCGTTGACAAGGCCGCCAAGGTGGGCACCATTCCCGCCAACCGCGCCGCCAACTACAAGAGCAAGGCCGCCAAGGCCATCGCAAAAATCGCCTGAGTTTTCACTTCGGTTTTCTGACGATCTTTATGGCAAGCCGCTCTGTTCTGCTGAGCGGCTTGTTTTATTTTCCCCTCCCATGCAGCAATCCCGCCTGGATAAAGCCAAACTGATTATTGACCGTCCCGGGGACTTCAAGGTTTGCGAAGCCTGCGGCTCCATCGTGTCCCTGACCACTGCCGTGTGTCCCAACTGCAACGCCTACCGTTTCGACTCCAATACGGAGTACGTCGTGGAACAGGCCGTACTGCTTGCCTCCCGGGAACAGCGTTCCGTCACCCCGGAAGACCTGGAAAATTAAGGAGTCCTGCCCGGCGCCGTTTTCCGCCGTATTCCTGTTTCTCTGTTTTCCTCTCCCGCGGGTTCGGCCACCGCTCCGTTTTCGTGAGAAAAACGGCAGATGCCTTCCCGGTGGAAGGCGTGCCCATTTCTCCGCATCCCTCCAGCTCCGGATGCGCGACGCTACTTGCGCAATTCTGCAATGCGCAGGATAGTGGCCTCAATCAGGTTGGCCGGGCATGAAGCGCCCGCCGTAATCCCCACCTTCAGGGATTTGCCCAGATTCTGCACCACCGGTTCCGTGGTCATGCGGCGGACTTCCCGCGTTTCCGTGTCAAAGGCATCCACGTACTGGATGGATTTGATGCTTTCTGCGGATTCAATGAAATACGTGGGCACATGCTCCTTGGCGATATCCACCAGGTGCGTGGTGTTGGAACTATTGTAGCCGCCCACCACGAACATGACGTCCAGAGGGTTCTTCAACAGCTCGTACAGGGCGTCCTGGCGGTCCTGGGTAGCGCCGCAAATGGTGTCGAACACATAAAAATTATCATCGTCCCCGTCCCTCTGGACGACGGCGTCCTTCACCATCCTCTGGAGCGTCTGCGTCTCCGTCTTCAGCATGGTGGTCTGGTTGGCGATGCCCACTTCCTCCAGATCCCGGTCCGGATCGAATCCCGGGGAATAACAGCCTTCAAACCGTTTCAGGAACGCCTCGCGATCTCCGCGGCCCAGCATGTAGTCGCACAGGATGCGGGCGTCCTCCAGATCGTAAACCACCAGGTATTTCCCCTTTCCCCGTTCCCCCAGGGCCCGGGAGGCCGTGGCGCTGGTTTCCTCATGGGTGGCCTTGCCGTGAATGATGGAGGTAATCCCCATGGCGGCGTAATTCTTCACCCTTTTCCAGACCTTCATCACGTCCCCGCAGGTCGTGTCCACAATCTGCACGCCCTTTTCCTCCAGCGCATCCATGAAGGGAGTGGGCACGCCGAACGCGGGAATAATCACCACGTCGTCCGCGGCAATCCGGTCATAGGAGGAATCAAGCTGCTTCCAGGGAAGCTTCTGAATGCCCATTTCCTCCAGCTGCCGGTTTACCTCCGGATTGTGGATGATGTCCCCGATCAGGAAAATCCGCCGGTCCGGGAACACCCTGCGGGCCGCATACGCTATGTCTATGGCGCGGCGCACGCCGTTGCAGAATCCAAACTCCCTCGCCAGGAAAAATTCCGTGTGGCCCAGGTTGTACACGTTGCCCGCAGACCGGATATGGGAAATCAATTCACTCTGGTAATGCTGCTGGATTTCCTTCTCCACCTGTTCCATCACCTCGGCTCGTCTCACATTCACTCTGGCTTTGCGGGTTGAGTCCTGATTCATGCTCACAGCTTCCACACTTTCCTTCTTTCGTCAAGACAATCACAGCTTGCCAACCGGGGCTTTTCACGGTATGCACAGGCGCATGCTCCTGGCCCTGGCCCCCATGAAAGATGTGACGGATCTGGCTTTCCTCAAGACGTTGAAGGACTTGAATTCACTGCCGGATTATTTCATCACGGAGTATTTCAGAACGGTGGCCCATCATAAAAAGATGTCGCCATACATCCTGCGCTCCATTGATGAAAATCCCACGGGGCGCCCCATTTACGGCCAGCTCGTGGGCCATGAACCGGAGTACCTGGCGAGGGACGCGCTGGCCCTGATGGAGCACGACTGCGCGGGGGTGGACCTGAACATGGGCTGCCCCGCCCCGATGGTGTGCAGGAGAAACGCCGGAGGGGGCATGCTGCGCTCCCTGAAGGCCATGGACGCGGCCCTGGGCGCGCTCCGGGACGTTCTTCCCGCCGGGGCCTTCACCGTCAAATGCCGCCTGGGATACGAGAATCCGGACGAGTTTGAACGCATTCTCCCCGTGATTGCCGCCCACACCCCGGACAGGGTGTGCATCCACGCCCGCACCGTACGGGAAGGCTACCGCTCCCCGGTGCATCCGGAATGGGTAAAATGGGCCGTGGAAGCGCTGGACTGTCCGGTGGTCGCCAACGGCAACATTGTGGATGCGGCCACGGCGGACGCGTGGGTGCGGCTGGCCCGGCCCGCAGGCCTGATGATCGGGCGCGCGGCCCTGCGCAATCCATGGATATTTTCCCAGCTTTACGACCGTTTCCAGGGTAGAGCCCCTGCTTCCCCCACCTTCCGGGACGTGCTGCATTACATCCGCCGCCTCCATGAGCGCACGCTGGAAATGCAGAAGCGTTATGTGGAGGAAAAACACATCCACCGCATGAAAAAATACCTGGTTTACACCGCGCGCGGGCTTCCGGATTCCTTTGACCATTACATGAAAAGGGCGAAAACCTCCCGCGATTTCATGCGCATTTGCGAGGATATCCTGGACAATGACGCCCCGTTTGCCCCCACGCCGCCGGAAGACACGCACCTGTTCGCCCATTTCCATGCCCTACTTGCGCAAGAGGAAGCTTGTCTCCCTCCCGGAATTCAGGTATGAATTCCGGTGTTCATGAATCCGCTGCCTTCCGCCCTTCTCCTGGGCCTGACCGCCGCTCTCTGCGCCGCCCATGACGCCATTCCGGACGGAGTGGAATTCCTGCGCGCCTACATGCCCGCGCAGGACAGGGAAACGATTACGGAAGAACGGCTGGACCGGGAAGTCCGCCTGGCGCTGGACGCCCGCAGCCAGTTCCCCTGGGCCGGCAAGGTTCCGTGGGAGCTTTATGAAAACAACGTGCTCCCCTATGCCGTGGTCAACGAGCCGCGCGACGAATGGCGGGAACAGTTCCACAACCTCTTTGCGCCGCTGGTTTCCGCATGCAAGACGGGCCGGGAAGCCGCCCTCACGATTGCCTCCTGCATCCAGAAAACCCTGAATGTGCGCTATTCCACGGAAAGAAGGATTCCTCACCAGGGGGTGAAGGAATCCCTGCAATCCGGCAAGGTTTCCTGCACGGGCCAGAGCATCCTGCTCGTCTGCGCGCTCCGCTCCGTGGGCATTCCGGCCCGCATGGCCGGCGTCCTTACCTGGAACCATGTGCGCGGCAACCACAACTGGGTGGAAGCCTGGTGTGACGGGGAATGGAAAATGCTGGAGTACAACGAGAAGGATTTCAACACCCCGTGGGTGATGTCCGCCATCAGCATGCTGGACCCCCGCAAGCCGGAGAACGCCATTTACGCCACCTCCTGGAAGAAGGAGGGCGCCGGAGAGTTCTTCCCGCTGATCTGGGAAGCCCGCTACGACGAAAAACGGCGCGCGCTGACCTTCCCTCCGGAAAGCCGGACCGTCCCCGCCGTCAGGATCACGGACCGTTATATGAAACTGGCGTCGGACTGGGTGGCGGCACAGCCGGAGTACCTGCCGGGCAGCAGGCTGATGCTGGATATCAGGGATGGGAAGGAAGGCAGCGGCAGAAGACTGCCCCTGCGCGTCGTTCTCAAGTCGGAAGAAGGGAAAGTCCTGGCGGAAGGCACCACCCCCGGCCCATCCGACGACATGAGGAAGTTTCTGGAAGTGCGCCTGCCGGACAACGTCTCCCGCGGCATTCTGGAATTCATGCTGCCCGACGGAACAGTGCGCCATGAACCCGTGGCCCATACGGAAGCCCCGGTGCAGATTTTGAATTTCTCCGTGACCGCTCCATGAGGATTCCCCTGTTTTTCAATAATACGGCGCGCAGCGCCAGGGCCGACCGCTTCCGCCGCTGGCTGGACGGCCACCGGGATCTTTTTGACGTCATTGAGCCGGAAAGCAGGGAAGACATGCTGCGCCACCTGGCCGCCCGGGCGGATTCCGGAACTCCCGTCGTGGCCGTGGCGGGCGGGGACGGCACGCTGGGCGTGGCGGCCAGGGCCCTCTGCAATACGGAAACGGCGCTGGCCCCCTTCCCCGCGGGAACCATGAACGTCTTCTCCCGTGAAATCGGTATCCGGCAGGATTTTGACCACGCCCTGCATGTTCTGAATGCGGGACGTCCCAGGGACGTGGACCTGTTCGCCTTCAACGGGCAGCCCTTTCTCCAGATGGCGGGCATAGGCGCGGACGCCCGTGCCGTGGAACTGACCACGTGGGAAATGAAAAAGAAATGGAAGGCCTTCGCCTATGTCATTGCCGGCGCCCGGGTTTGCACGGAGCGGCAGCCCCGGCTGACCCTGTCCACGGATGACGGGCGGGTGGTGGCAGGCCGTTCCATCCTCTTCGGCAACGGGCGCAGGTACGGCGGACCGCTGAATTTCTTTGCGGAAGCGGATAATGACGACGGTCTTCTGGACGCCGTGGTTTTCAAACATTCCATTCCCTCCATCATCGGGGAATGCCTGATGGCCGCCGTCCACGGAGGCTTCCATTCCCGGCGGAACGGCTCCTTTGAATATATCCGGATGACGGGGGGAACCGTCATTTCCGCCGGACAGGCCGCCTGTGAACTGGACGGCGATTATATGGGCAACGCCCCGGTCCGCATCACGCGCCACGGCACGCTGAAGGTACTCGCCCCCTGAAGCGGAGCCGCAAAAGGCTTCCTTCAACAGGCCGCCCCTGCGCGCCTTAACTGAGCAGAAAACGGGTAAACGTATCCAGCATGCAGGAAAGATGGACGGTGTGGACCTCCGGAAGCCCGGTGAAGGCCAGTACAATGGCGGCATCCATCAGGGCCGCGACGCCAATCCATTTGACCATCGCCGGAAGCGGAGAGGCGGAAGGTTCGTAAAAGCTCCAATCTTCCTTCACAAAGGAGAAATCCTCCCCTGAATCAAAACGGCGGAATTGTTCCTCCAATTCCTCAACCGGCATTTCATGGGGGCAGACGTAGCCATGGGCGTCATCCCCCACCTCGCAATAATAAAGGCCGTTACCCACCGGAACGGACTGCATGTGCATTCCGTCCCCGCCAACAAGGGAGATATGGGCTTTATGAGAAGAGTTCCCGTAGCGGAGGAACAATTCATCCAAGCTGCCGCACGTTTCTCCGTTAAACAGATAACGAGGGGAGGCTGTCATTTTCTTATTTATAAAAATGAGACACCGGAACACAAGAATTTTTGACAGGAGAGATGGCGCATCCCTGTCATACCCGCGGAAACAGCGCAAAAAGACCGTACCGGCAAGCGGTACGGCCTGAAACAAAGGGGAAATTTTCCCGGAGGGAATGCTACATGCCCATGATTTGATAGCCGCCGTCCACGTAAATCACCTGTCCGGTGATCGCGGCTGCGCCGTCGCTGGCCAGGAAGACGCCGGTAGCGCCCAGTTCCTCGCCCGTGCAGGAACGGCCCAGGGGGGCATGTTCCTCATACACCTTGAACATGGTGTTAAAGCCGGAAACGCCGCGTGCCGCAAGCGTCTGCATGGGGCCCGCGCTGATGCAGTTGACGCGGATGCCGCGGGCGCGGCCCAGATCATACGCCAGATAACGGGTGCAGGCTTCCAGGGCGGCCTTGGAAACGCCCATCAGGTTGTAGTTCGGCACCACCTTTTCGGAACCCAGGTAGGACATCGCCAGAATGCTGCCGTTGTCGGACATCATGGGCTCCACGGCGCGGGAAAGGGCCACCAGGGAGTAGGCGGAGATATCCAGGGAAATCTTGAACGCCTCGCGTCCCGTATCCAGGAAACTGCCGCCAAGGGCTTCCTTCGGGGCAAAAGCCACGGAATGCAGCATGCAATCCACCTTGTCCGTGTGTTCCCGGACTTTTTCAAAGAATGCATTGATGGATTCATCATTGCTGACATCCAGATCGTAAACGGGGACGTCTTCGCCGAAGTTTTCATGGACCAGCTTGAGCACGCCGTCCTTGAGGCGTTCGCCCTGATAATTGAAGATGAGCTTTGCGCCCGCTTCATGCCATGCCTTGGCAATTGCGAACGCGATGCTGCGCTTGTTCGCCACGCCGATTACGACACCAACTTTGCCTTCGAGTAATTTACTTGACATAATGGTAAGTGAATACTGCCCTACTTTCCTTCATTTGACAAGAAAAACGGACGTCACGGCGCTCCGTCAGGCTCCCGTCTGCTGGCGGCAGGCCTTGACCGTGTTAGCCATCAGCATGGCGATGGTCATCGGCCCCACGCCGCCGGGCACGGGGGTAATGGCCCGGCACTTGGGCGCCACTTCATCATAGGCCACGTCTCCAACAATCCGGTAGCCGCGCTTGGCGGAGGCATCTTCCACGCGGTTGATGCCCACGTCCACCACCACGGCGCCGTCCTTCACAAAATCAGCCGTCACGAATGCGGGCCTGCCTATCGCCGCCACGATGATGTCTGCGGAACGGCAAAGCTCCGGCAGGTTCTTCGTGCGGGAGTGGGCCACCGTAACGGTGGCGTTCGCCTGCTTGGACATCAGAAGATGGGCCATCGGCTTGCCCACGATCATGCTGCGGCCGATGACCACGGCATTCGCGCCCGCCGTTTCAATGCCGGCCGCCTGCAACAGCCTCATGCAGCCCAGCGGGGTGCAGGGCACAAAACCGGTTTCATCCTCCAGCACCAGCTTGGCGACGTTCTCCGGGTGGAAGCCGTCCACATCCTTGGCGGGGTCTATTTCCAGGACCACGGCCGCCTCGTCGATATGGGGGGGAGGCGGGCTCTGCACCAGAATGCCGTGGATGGAGGGGTCCGCATTCAAGTCACGGACGACCTGGAGCAGTTCTTCCTGGGAGGCATCCGCGGAGAGAACGATTTTACGGGAGTTCATTCCCAGCTCCGCGCATTTTTTCACTTTGGAATTCACATACACCTGGGAGGCGGGGTCCTCCCCCACCAGAACCACGGCCAGGCCGGGCGTTATTCCCTGTTCCCTGAGCCGGGCAATGTCCTTTCCAACCTCTTCCAGCACCTGGGAGGCTACCTGTTTTCCGTCGATGATTTGCATAATAATGATTGATGAAGTGGCGGGAAGTCCGGAAGCCCCTCGCTCAGCAGCCCGGCCAGAAGGCGGGCGTAGTCCGCTACCTGCTCATCCGTTGCGTCCGGAGGAATGAACAGGCGCTTTTTCCATAGAATGTTCACGTTGGAACACGGCTTGGGAATGGCGTAGCGGTCCCAGGCCTTGTTCAGCCTCCAGCAGCTTTCATATTCGATGCACACGGGAACGATGGGAAGCCCGGACTGGGAGGCCATCTTGATGATGCCGTGGTGCACCTGGTAAATGGGGCCCTGCGGACCGTCCGGGGTGAGGCAGAAGCAGACGTCCCCCTCCTGCACCTTCCTCATCATTTCCATGTAGGCCAGGGCTCCCCGCCGTCCTGAGGAACCGCGGACGGAATCCAGGCCAAAGTGTTTGCATACGGCCTCCACCAGGGCGCCGTCCTTGCTGGCGCTGGTGAGCACGCACATCTTGAGCGGCTTCTGGGCCAGGGACCAGGCGTAGCCGGGCACCGTCGTGCGGTTGTGCCAGAGGGCCACCAGGAAGGGCGCCGTGTAGACGTCGTCGTGCTCCTCCTTGATGGAGCGGATATTCAGGCTCATGCAGATGGGCTGGAGCAACGACCACAGGCCGAAGCCGGCCAGCTTGGTCCACCAGCGGGAACGCTTTTCGGACGTTTTTCGGACAATGGGGTTGAGCAGCAACATGAATCCTCGGCAATATCACATGAATCCGTCCACCGTAATGCGGGCGGGCGGGGTACTTGACGGAGCGGGAAGAGCCGTTCCGCGGGAGGGGGCAGTCCCCATTCCCGGACGGTCCGCGCGCGGCTCCACTTCCTGGAGCATGCCGGCGGAGTTGTCCTGCGGGGATGCCGGCGTACCGGAAATTTTCACGGGGAGAATGATTTCATGCCCCTCCTGCGTAACGCCGGACGGCAGGCGTCGGCTATCCACCATGTAGGAGGGGATTTTAAAGACCAGCTCTCCCGTCACGGCGGAACCGTTGCTGTACAGAACCCCGGTCACTCCCAGGAAGCCCTGCTCAAACAGGGAAATCTCTTTCAGGGAGGCGGAACGGTCCGTTCCGTCGCTTTCCAGCAGAAAGGAGCCGGACGTAAAGACTGGGGAAGAGTAAGGCAGCCTTATTTCCGTGTTCCGGGCGGTCATGGCCGCCAACAGGCGCAGGACGGGCAGCCTGAGCATGGTCGCCTTGATGACGGAACCGCTGTACCCTTTTACGGAGGGCCTTTTCTGTTCGTCCATCACGGGCAGCGCAAAGTCCAGCTTCAATTCATGCTTTTCATCCACTTCCTGTTCCCCCATCTGTACCTTGAGGAAGGAAGCGAAGTCATCCCCCACCAGGGAGAGGAGGTCAAAATTCCTGCCCGTCAGGGTCCAGGCCTGATGGCGGAAATCCGTACCCAGGAGGAAATTCCCCGTAATCATGAAGGGGCTGAGGTCCGTAGGCTTGTTGAGCAGGCGCCCCTTGTCCAGAAAACCGGAGAAGGTGAGCTGCTTGACGCCGTTTCCGTTTAAAATGATGGAGCCGGAGTCGACGCCCATCAGAGGCCAGCCCTTGATTTTCAGCTTTTGCTGTGACAGGTCCAGCACGTATTCCGGTTCCGTACCGTTTCCGGACGTGCGGATGTAGGCTTCCGCCGTCATGTAGAAGGGGCCGTCATTCCGTTCCAGGGTAAATTCCTCCGTCTTGTGGGCGTAACCTACCTCCAGGCGCGGAGAGGTGTACCGCCGGAAGACGAACGGGAGTTCCCGCTTCGTCTGCGGCACGGCAAATTTGGAGAATCCGGGGCGCAGGCCAATCGTGACCTTGGCCATGTTCAGGCTTTCCCCCTTGATTTTTCCCATGAACAGGGACGTGGCGGAGATTTCTCCGGAAACGCCTTCCATCATTACAAAAGACAGGCAGGAATCCTGCGGGAAAGTGACCTTGATGCGGGCGGCCTTCATGGAAAGGCCGTCCATCGCCATGCCGGAGGCTTCCACCTTCCCGCCCCAGGCGGCGGAGAGGTCCGATTGCAGCCGCCCGGCGAATTCCTCCGTATTGAAGGAAGTCAGGCGGTACATGTACGTTCCCGCCAGGGCGCCCACAACCAGCAGGACCAGGATGCAGAGGCCAATGAGGAAACGCTTGTTTTTCAGCACGGCCTGCTTGGCGTCCCCGTGGTCGTCATTGTAGGTCCGCCGGCGTTTTTCCACACGGATGACCTTGCTGCCGTCCGGGCGCACCACTACTTCCCTCTTTCGCTCCACGCCCTGGGAATCCGAGGCATGCAGCTGGCGCATGATATTGTCCGCCCCCTGGGAGGAAGAAGAGGACTCAGGATCGGAATCACTGTTCTTCAATAGTCTTAATCCGGTTAAAGGTTACTGGGCATTGCTGAGGGCGGGAAGAGGCGCGAGCCCTGCCGGAGCTTCCTCATCCGGAACGGCGGTGCCCGGCGTGTAGAGCTGCTTGCCGCCCGGGTCCACCACTTCCGCCTTCACCATGATGATGATGGCCTTGCGCTCTTCCTTGGATCCCTTGGAGCGGAAAAGGCGGCCCACCCAGGGAATATCCCCCAGAATGGGGATTTTATCCTCATACGTGATGGAGGTGGATTTTTTCAAGGCGCCGATGACGAGCGTGCTGCCGGTGGCAATGCGTACCGGAGCGGTCAGGCGGCGCGTGGAGAATACGGGCTGGAGAATGAAGTTGTCGGAAGCTTTCACCATGACGATGTCTTCCTTCGCATTTTTCTCCTGGGAGGCCACGGGGACGAAGAGCGGCGTACCGTAGTTGATGAAGCCGTCAAAGTCCACGATTTCCGGCACTACGGTCATTTCCACGATGGATTTGTCATCGCTGATGCCGGTTACCTCCACGTTGAATACCGTGCCGAGCTGCCTGGTTTCATAGGCGGATGGGTGGGCGGGCGTGATGGGCATGACCGGCAGGCGGTCTCCGCCATCGTCGTCATAGTCGCCCCAGTCGTCTCCGTTATTGTTGTTGCCCGTGCTGTTGGGAACTTCGGGCGGATCGTATTCCGTGGGGTAAATCAGTTCCTTGCCGCTGAAGAAGGTGGCTTTTTCCCCTGGGCGCACAATCACGGAAGGATGCTGCATGATGTCCGTGCCTTTCTTCTGGCTCAGGCCGCGCATGATCATCGTGATGTCCGCCTGGCTCCACATGCCGCGCATGGTGACGATGCTGGGCGCACCGCCGGGAACGTAGGCCACGCCGGTGCTTCTGGCGGAGGAACCGCGCTCAATCATGCCGTCAATGCTGTCTTCCGTAAAAACCTGGTTGCCGGACCTCAGTCCACCCACCACCCCTGCCGGGACGGCGGCTCCGACCACGCTGGCGGCGCTGTCCAGCACGGTGTTGTTGTAGTCATTCTTGTTGGTGCCCGCACCGCCCATGAACCACTTGGAGGGGTCCAGGTTCAGGTTCACGATCCAGTTGAAGCCCAATTCTTCCAGGTCCGTTTGATTTACTTCCAGGAACGTCGCGCTGACAACCACCTGCAGGGGCTGTTCCGCCGTCTTGGACGCCACCAGCTCCTCCAGCATGCTCAAGTCCTTGGGCGTGCCGTGGAAAAGGAGGGTGGAGTTGCCCGAGTTGTATTTGATGAAGCTGCCTTCCGGGAATTTCACGCCCAGGGAGGCCAGGGCCTTCTGCGGGTCCACCCGTTTCAGAGTCATGCCGGAAGAACCGGCATCCCCGGAACCGAAGGGATCGGCATTTTCCGAATCGGAGGATTCCGACAGGCCGGAGAAGAAGCCCGGAGGAAGGGCAATGGCCTTGGTCACCATGTAGGAGGTGCCGTCGGAGCTGGATACCAGCTCCGCGCCAAAGGCGTTCGTGCGCAGAATGAGGCCGGAAGCGCGCGCCACGTATTCCAGGGCGTCGCGGAGCGGCACGTTTTGAAGATTAAGCGTAATTCTCTTGCCGGCGGTCTCCTTGGCGGAAACGCTGTCCGCAGGACCGGGGTCCACGGAAATGTTCACGCCGCGCTCCGCCGTCGTCATGGCCGTTGTATCATGCGTCCTGGCCAGGCTGCGCAGATAGTCCACGGCTTCCTGCACCGTTGCGCCGTCCAGCTGCACGCGGGGCAGACGGATCATGCCCAGCTTCTGGTCCACATTCACCACCGGATTGTCCAGCGGCTGGGAGAAGGAAGCGGGTTCCTCCGGCGTTTCCGTCAGGGGAACGGGCATCTCCCACAGCTTGGAGACGTCCGCCAGGGCGCTGCTCCGGGTTTCATCCCTGGCAGCGTCAAAGTAGGCGGTCCTGGCGCGGTTGACCAGCTCCATGCCGCGCCGCGCCGCCGTGTTGTAAGGGTCTGTCTGGAGGACGGAGGTAAATTCCTTCAGGGCCGCATCATACTGGCCCAGTTCATAATAGCCGTAAGCCAGGCGAAGCAGGCGGTTGACTTCCTCCACGTTCTTGACGTGTTCCGGGGATAGGGCCGGATTCGTGCGAACCGGGTCCCGGGCTATTTCCAGCGTGCGCTTGGCCAGGGCATGGTCCGGCGTAGCTTTCAAGGCATCTTCCAGCAGCTTGACGGCCTCGTCGTAACGCCCCACCTTGATGTATTCCTGCGCCACGGCCACGCTGGCGTCCGCAATGCTGGTTTCCAGAAAACGGCGCCGCTTCTCCATGTTGGGGGACTTGGGCAGCGCGGTCAGGCTCCTGCGGTAATTGTCCAGGGCTTCCTGGTACTTGCCCTCGGAATACAGCTGACGCGCCTGCCCCAGCAGCAGCATGGAAGCCTGGGCCTGCTCTTCCATCCGGGCCGCAGTCCGGCGGGCGGCCCCTGCTCCTTCCTGGGCCAGCCCCTGGCCGGCTCCAATACCGGCAACGGCAAGCGCCAGGGCAATTTGCTGAATGGCAGACATGGAGTGAGGGAAACGTCTAGTCATAGGAATTTCCGGGACTATACCGAATTAAAAACCGCCCGTCATTATAAAAACGCCCAGCAGAGCAAAAAATATCGGAAAGGGCAGCCGCACCCCTCCGGAGGGAATGCCCCTTTAAACGGCAGAGAGTTCCAGCACGCCCACATGCCCCGGTTTCAGGGGATGGGGAAGCCCGCGTTCCATCAGTTCCTTCCGGTCAAAAACCCGGTCTTCCCCCTCTCCGTCCATCAGGTTCCTGACACGCACGCGGTCCGTCTGGATGCCGCACCAGCCGAAGGCGTGCTGGGGAATGGAAATGCGGAGGTTGTAGAAGTTGATCTCCGGGGAAAGGTTCCCCACCACCAGCACGGTGGCCCTCGCACGGGCATCATGCCGGAGCATGGCGTACACCCAGTGGCCGGAGGTGTCTTCCGCAGGTTCCCTGCCAAAGGTGGTGTTTTTCATGTTGGCCCAGTTCAGGCCGTAAAAATCCCCGCGGTCCAGCGCCGGATGCTGCATCAGGGGAAGCAGCCGCTGATGAAAGTTCCTCAGCTCCGCGGAATCCTCCGGCAGCAGAGAGGCGTCAAACCGTCCGTCCGCCACCCAGGGCTGGAGCTGGGGCAGGCAGGTGTAGTCAAAAATGCTGGTGCGGCCGTCATGGCCGCCGTAGCCGCCGGGACTCTCCGCCCGCTCCCCTACTTCCTGCCCGTTGTACACCAGCACGGGACCGCGGCCGGACGCGTACACCAGCGTCATGATCGCCGGAAGGATGATGCGGCCCACCCCGCCCCAGGAGAGCGGGGAGCACACGCGCGTTTCATCATGGTTTTCCACGTAGCGGACGCCGTTGGCCATGTATTTGGGGTCGCTCCGGAAAAGGCGGTCGAAGTCGTTTGCCCAGTTTTTTTCCGTGTACACATGGAGCGCCAGGCGGTAGCAGGCCGAATCGTAAACGGCATTGAACCCGGATTCCAGCAGCGCGGCGCAGGGATCGCCGGGGGTGGTTTTCATGTGGTCATTGTACGCTTCCGCCATGAAAAACACGTCCGGCAGGCGGACGCGGGAGCGGGAGATGGCCCATTTCCAGAAGGCCATGGGAATCATGTGGGCCATGTCGCACCTGAAACCGCCGATGCCCAGGCCCTGCCAGAAGGAAAGGATGTCGTCCATGATGCGCCAGGTCTTGGGCACGCGCTGCTTGGGGCTCGTCCAGTCCGGCAGCAGGCGGAGGGCCGGCAGTCCGGCCAGGAAGTTATAGCCGTAGTTGAGCTTGACCGTTTCATACCAGTCATACCTGGTGGGGTTCCACGTAACGGCATTGTTGCCCGTGACGCGGCCGAAGGTCATTTCCCCTTCAAACAGGCCGTCCGGCAAATGCAGGGGAGGGCCGTCCCCCGGGCTGTTGGAGGTCAGGTAAAAGTACCCCTGCTCCGGAGAGAAAAACGTATGGTGGTCGTCCCCTTCTCCGAAATCGTCATGGCCGTCCCAGTCCGCCAGGTAGGCGCGGGAAACATGGTTGGGGATGAAGTCGATCAACGGCACCAGCCCCACCGTTCGGCAGCGTTTCACGAGTGCCTTGAACTCCTCCATTCTTTTTTCCGGCATGGAGGCCAGGTCCGGGTCCACGTCAAAATAATCCACCACCGCATAGGGACTGCCGGCCAGGCCTTTTACGATGGATTCCGGCTGGGCGGGAAGCTCGGGATAGGCCGTCTGCGTGGCGTGCCTCAGCACCCCGGTCAGCCAGATGTGGGTAAAGCCCATCCGGGCTATTTCCCTCAGGGCCTTGTCCGTCACGCCGTTAAAGGTGCCGCACCCGTTCGTCTCCCGGGTCCCCCAGTCCACCCCATGGGTTTCCATGTTGGAGAAATGGCGGACAAACAGTTGATAAATGACCGGGCGCATGAGCTGAAAGGATGAGGTCTTGCGGCCTATAATGCTAACTTTTCCAGGTACTCTGCAAGTGTATTCTGTTCCACCGGGGCAATTTGCCCCAGCATCAGCAGGGCCTCCTTCCTGGTCCGGAGCGTTCCTTCCAACTGGAGCTCCTGCAAACGGGACAGCCATTTCCTGAAATCGGGTCCGGGGGGCAGCCCCAGGTCCAGCAGATCGCGCCCGGTCACCAGGGGCGGAGGCACCAGGGGTGCGTCCCGGTAGGAATCCATGGCGTCCCTGACAAACTGCCAGTTGTCCATCAATCCGTTGGAGGAAAGGCAGTCCAGGCGGTGAAGCTCCAGCTCGTCGCTGAAATGCGGAGCGCTCATGAACATCCGCAGGGTGGACTTCTTCATCTGCTGCACGTTCATGAAGCGCATGTGGCGCTCCACCATGGCGCACACCGCATCAATCACGGCATTGGAATACTTCAATCTCCTTAAAATGTCCCGCGCCATGGAGGCGCCCTCCTTGTCATGACCGGAAAAACGGATGCGCCCCGTTTCATCCACCTGGCGGCAGGGAGGTTTTCCGACATCATGCAGCAGCACGCCCAGGGCCAGCTCCAGAGACACGGGGGCGCCGTCCTTCCCCAGCGCGTCCAGCATCATCAGCGTATGGGCATACACGTCCCCCTCCGGGTGCCATTGGGGAGGCTGCGTGCAGCCGATCATGCCGTATACCTCCGGAATAACATGCTTCATCAGCCCCGTTTCCACCAGCATTTCCACGCCCCGTTTCCTTCCTGGAGACAATAGAATCCGGTCCAGTTCCTCCCGGATGCGCTCCGGCGCGATGCGGGCCAGCAGCGGGGCGTTCCTGCAAATGGCGGCATAAGTTTCCGCTTCCACCCGCACTTCCCTGGTAACGGCGAAACGGACGGCGCGCATCAGCCGGAGGGAGTCCTCCTCAAAACGGCGGTCCGGCTCCCCGATGCACCTCAGCACGCGGGCCCGGATGTCTCCCACGCCGCCCACATAATCCACCACATAACCCGGAGGAACGGAAAACGGATCTTCAAAGAGGCCGTTCATGGTAAAATCACGGCGCCGGGCGTCCTCCTCCGCATCCGTGAAGCAGACGGATTCCGGGCGCCTGCCGTCCCTGTAGCTGCCGTCCCTGCGGAACGTAGCCACTTCAAAGGAGAAACCGCCACGGCGCACCAGCACCACGCCGAAGGCGGCGCCCACTTCCCAGGCGTCCGGGAACAGGCGCAGCACCTCGTCCGGACGGGCGGAGGTGGCAATGTCAATGTCCTTCACGGGATATCCCAGCAGCCTGTCCCGGACGCAGCCTCCCACAAAATACACCGTGTGCCCCGCTCCGGCCAGCAAGCGCGCCACAGCCTCCGCGGCCTTTCTCAATGGAATATTTTCCATGGAACAGGCTATTCGGGCATGGGCCGCAAGGGGGGAGCGGAAAGAGAAGAGGGCTGCTCCGCACCGGAGGAAGCAGGCGGGGCCGCTGGCCGGGGCGCGGCAGGCTGCGGAACGGAGGGAATGCGCGTATCCGGAGAGTTGATCCTGGCCGGCAGCGGAGCCGGCTTCACGGCAGCGGGGGCGGCCGGGGCCTTTTTCTCGTCCGCCTTTCCATTCTTTTTCCCTTCCAGCTTGCCCATGACCGCGTACAGATTCGCGTCAAACAGCATGTCCGGCGTGCCGCGCATCAGGATTTTCCCCGCAGGGTCCAGCAGGTACACCCGCGGCGTGAGCATCACGCGGTAATCCTTGAACGCCGCCGCCTTTTCATCTACCAGGGAGGGAGTATCCATCTCCAAATTCAGCAGGGCCTTTTTCACGTCCTCACTGTTTCCGGGGGCCACCGGCATGACCGTCAGGCCCGGAAATTCCTTCCGTAGGGAAACGGCCTTTTGCAAAAACTGGACAGAGCGCACATCCCGGGGATCCCAGAAAACCAGCAGCACGGGCTTGTCTCCGGAGGGGACCGTCACTTCCGCGCCCGTGGCGGTGGAAGGCAGGCTTATTTTGGGCCCGGTCTGTCCAATGTTGAGATTGCGTATTTCATACAGCTCTTCCTTCACCAGATTCCGGACCGGAACGGGACCGAAGCTGGAATCATAGCATTTGATGATGGCGTCTTTCAGCAGCTTTCCGCGTGCCGCCACCAGCCTGACGTCATCCTGGAGCATTCCCGTCGTTTCCTTCATCACCATGGCCAGCCCCAGGGCGGACAGCCCCTGGTCTTCCGGAAACTGGTTGTAATCCTTGATTTGTTCCAGAATAACGCGGCAGCGCAGGTCGCGGGAGTTGCTCAACGCATACGCCGCTTTTCCCGCTCCCTTTTCCCGGAACAGGGTATTTTCCAGGGAGTCCAGGCAAAGCACGACAATTTTCCTGGCAACGTCTCCGTTGGGGAAAGCCTGCGCCACGGCCTGGGGATGGTCCAGAAACCAAATGACAGCCGGGAGAAGGTAGGGTTTTTGAGTCTCGGGCTTTTGAAGGTCCCTCCCCACCTGCCTCCACAATTCCTGCGCCACCGGAATGGCGTTCGGACGGCTCTCCATCAGTTCCGCTCTTTTTTCATCGCTTTCAGCCGTTTTGAATGCGGATTCCCAGTCGGACTGCCTCATTTGCCAGTCCGCCAGCGCATTCTTCATGCCAGCCTCGTCCGCCGGAGCCCATCCAAGCAGGCTGCATGCACCGGCTATCACGCAAAACGCTCTCTTCATACCCTGCCACTATGCCCTGATGCGTCCCGCTCGTCAATCAAACCCCGCGGCAAAACGCCTCCTATTCTTCCTTCCCCGCTTCCTTCCAGCCGTTTACGGCGTGGAATGCGCCATCCGGAGACGAACAAACCCCGGCGAATCCCTTCGCCGGGGCTGCTGTTCAACTAACTACCTATGAAGACGGTTGAGTCCTTAAGTGGATGAAGTGCTCTCTCTTTCACTGCATCCGGATCATAACCGTTATGGGTGAGACAGCCGGGCGGGAAATATGTTCAAACATTCCTTCTTTTGTATGACACAAGGTCCGCCCCCCTCCTGCGGGGGCAAAAAAGCGGCTGCGGAATTCCTTCCGCAGCCGCTCCAACTAACTACCTATGAAATCAGGGTCGTTCCTGGTGATTCGGAAGGCTCTCGTTCCTTCCTTATCGAACACCCCTGTCCATTCAGCATACCTGCATGAACCAAACGCTCAAGATTTTTCTTTCCTTTTCATGCAAAAAGCCCGGTTCCCCGCCGCCTTACGCCGCCACGAAGTTCCGTTCGTCATTGGTCAGGGCCCGCACCTGCACGGCCATGAACCTCATTTCATTAAGCATGTTCAGATAAAGGAGGGAGGAACGGGTGCGCGTCTGGTTGCGCTGGGCGCGCTTGATCTGGCGCTTGGTGGCCTTTGCCACCAGTTGAAGGAGCTGTTCCTGGGCCACCATGGTATAGTCGAACTGGATGTACGTTCCCGTCTGGAGCATCTTGCAGTATTCATCCAGAAGCTTCATTAGAGCGGTATGCACCTCCTTCAAGTCGTCCACCTGGTCAATCGTGAACGGCGTGTGGTTATTGTCCACATACGTGAAGATGGACTCGGAAAACTGCGCCAGGCTCTGCGTGGCTTCGTTCAAATGCTCCAGGGCCTGCACGAAGTGGTAGCCCATGTCCAGGGAACGGGACTGCATCTTGTACAGGATGGGGAGAATGTCGTACTTGTGGTGCTCGCTGCTGGTCAGGGCCAGGCGTTCCGCGGCGTCCGCCAGCTCTTTCAGGGCCTTCCGGTCCCCCTGGAAGAAGTTTTCCACGGTGTCATTGTAGATTTCCCGCAGCTTGAGCGTGCTGTCCACGACCTGGTGGCTGCACACGTCCAGAATGTTTTCCTCCGTAATCTGGTCAAAACGCTCTACGGAAAGCTTGTTCTCCCGCTTGCGGTGCATGATGGTGGATTTCACCAGGATGACGACCACCAGGGCCAGCAGCCCGAAGATGGCGTACACCTGCCCGTAGTGCAGGACGGTCGCCATGACGGCGGCCAGCGTGAAGGCGGCCAGGCCGGTCATGAACCAGCCGGAGATTACGGTCAGTACGCCGGTCACGCGGTAAACCGCGCTTTCCCTGCCCCACGCCTTGTCCGCCAGGGAGGAACCCATGGCTACCATGAACGTCACGTATGTGGTGGAAAGGGGGAGCTGCTTGCCCGTGGCCCACGCGATCAGCAGGGAAGCCACCGTCAGGTTCACCGTGGCGCGGATCAGGTCAAAAGCCACGCGGTCCTTGGGGTTCAGTGGCTGCGGGGCAGCATCCCACTGATGGTTCATGCGCACCAGCATGCGGGCGGGGATAAGCTTTTTCACCCCGCGCCCCAGCGCGATGGCGCTGCGCACGATGGCGCGGGCGGGGGGAACGGAGCCGAAGCGTTCAATGCCTCCTTCACCCTGCCGGGAAAGCTCCACGCCGGTGGCGATCACCGTCTTCGCCTTCTTGGAGAACCACAGCGCAAAAATCATCATGCATCCGGCGGCAAAAAGAATGTAATGGTTCACCGGAACGCCCTGCCCGGGCATCAGGCATTCCATGGCGGTGATGGAGGAGGCGGAGCCGCCGGCCTCCACTACGCCTGTGGCGTACTGGAAGGAATCCAGGCCGCCCATGAACACGCCGATGAAGTTCACGAGGTCGTTGCCCGCAAAGGCCAGGGCCAGGGAGAAGGTGCCGGCCAGCACGGTCAGGCGCAGGATGTTCGTCATGAACAGGTGCTGGAGCAGGAACATGAGCACGGAAAAACCGCCGAAGGCCACCAGCAGGGCCATGCCCAGGTTCTGGTCAATGTATTGAATGAAGGAAGGCTCCATCAGGGTGGATTCCTTCAAGCCCTTGAACACGGCAAAGTAGGCCACCGCCGTCATGGCGATGCCGCACCAGAAGCAGCCGAACCACTTGAAGCGGGACTGGTATTTGAACGTAAACGCCAGGCGGGAAACCCACATGACGATGGTGCCCACCGTGAAGGCGATGGCTACGGAAAGGAGAATGCCGGTGACGATTTCAAACGCCTTGTCCGTATTGATGAAGTCCCACACGGACTGCGTCATGTGAAGCTTGGAAATCTTGAACAGGGCCGTCGCCACGGCGGAGCCCAGAATGCCGAACACCAGGGAAACGGTGGTGGACGTGGGAAGGCCGAATGTATTGAAGGTATCCAGGAGTATCACCTCGCTGATCATCACCCCCAGGAAGAGCAGCATCACTTCGTGGTAACTGAACATGTTCGGGTGAAAAATGCCGTTGCGGGCCACCTCCATCATGCCGCCGGAGAAGCAGGCGCCCACCAGCACGCCGATGGAAGCCACGGTCAGGATCACCCGCACGGGGGCGGCCTTGGAACCAATGGCGGAGTTGAGGAAGTTGACGGCGTCATTCGCTACGCCGTTGATCAGGTCAAATGCCGCCAGAAGCAGCAGGGCTACGATGATAATCCAGTAAATTGAGTCCATAACTGTCTCTTGTGAATGGTGGGCGGAGGGCGTCCGCGAGCTGCACCACCGCCTCTTTACACGGAAACGGACGATTTTGCTACTGTTTTGTTACAGAAAAATCCTTTCGCCTTCTCAACGGGAACGGGGGAGGAAATCCAGCTCTTCAGGATCGGGCCAGCGGTGCCGGGGATAGCGCCCCGCCAAGTCTTTTTTCATCTGGCCGTAGCCGTTCCGCCAGAAGCTTTCCAGGGAGCCCGTCACCTGCCAAGGCCTCTGGCTGGGGGCCAATACCTCCACCTTCACGGTCACGGAGCCGTTGGCAATGCGCGGAGACGCCGCCACGCCGAACAGCCGCTGCACCGTAAGGCCGATCACAGGCGTGGAATCCTCCCCGTACCTCACTTTCGCGTGCTGGCCGTTGGTCAGCGTGAGGCTCACCGGAGCGTAATCGTCCAGCGCCTTCGCCTGCCAGCCGGAGAGCCAGTCCCGGAGCACGGGAATGATCTCCCTCTCCTTGATGTCCTTGTAGCCCACGGCTCCCTCGCAAACCAGGGAGATGGCAACCAGCTTGTCTTCCTCTGAAAAACGGGGGAGTTCCAGTTCCGGCATCCAGACGCTTAAACCGTTCAGGCGGCGTATCCACTGCTCCACGGCGTCATCCCATTTCACCAGCTTCAAGGTTCCGTCCACCACCCTTTCCGCCAGAATGGGGGCGGCCAGCTCCGGCGGAGCGTCCCCGCGGTCCCGGTCTTCCAGCACCAGGTCTTCATACATCAGTCTCCGGTGCAGGCGCACGCGGCGCAGCGCGGCGTCAAAGACGGCCGCCTCCCCGCCGGAAAAACGCTCCGGCCAGACGGCGCGCAGCTCCTCCGGGTCAATGAGCGTACAGCGGCCCACACGGGTTTCCACCGCCTTTCCGGACAACTCCGCCACCTCCGCCGCCACAAAATGCTCCCCGTGGAACGCCACGCTGCCTTCCGCCAGCCTGCCCCCCACGCCGCCGGCCATGCGGCACGTGTTGGCGGCCACTCCGTTCCGTACGCCCACATGGTCCGCAAAGCTCTCCATCATGGCGCGGACCACGGCAGGCCGCGCCGCCGTGAAATCCGGCTCCGGCATTTCCCGGGATTTCCCCCGGCTGCCGATGGACAAAAGCTGCCGGTACGCCATCCACACTTCCCGCGCCCCGCGGGCGGAAATGCCCCAGCGGGTGCACGCCCCCGCCTCAAACCCGGCGTCCACAGCCTTTTCCACCGCGCGCCACTCCGCCTGAAAATCCGTATAGTCCGCAGAATCGCGCAGGTTGTCGTTCAAGCCGCCCTTCATCGCTACGCCCTCCCCCTGCATCAGGGCCGCAATGGCGGCAAGCTCCACCACGCACTGTTCATCCTGCCCGGCCGCCATCAGGCGCGCCAGCCGCGGCGGCAGAGGAAAAGCGGTCATCCTTCTTCCCACGTCCGTCAGGCTCCCGTCCGCCTCCGTAGCTCCCAGGGCGGCCAGCAGGTTCACGGCCCGCTGCATCACCAGGGGGTCCGGCGCATCCAGCCAGCGGAACCCTTCCGGCGCGGTTATGCCCCACGCGGCCAGATTCAGCACGGCCCCCGCCAGATCCACCCGGAAACATTCGGGCGGATCAAAATCCGCCTTCCGCGCCTGCTCCGCCTCACTCCACAACCGGAAGCAGCGGCCCGGAGCCACGCGCCCGGCACGGCCCGCGCGCTGGGCGGCGGACGCCTTGGAAATCTTCGTCAGGTGCAGCGTATCCATGCCCCTGTAGGGGTCCCAGCCGGACCGGCGCACCAGACCGGAATCAATCACCGTGCGCACCCCCTCAATCGTCAGGGAGGTTTCCGCTACATTGGTGGAAACGATGACGCGGGGATTCTTCCCCTGCTCCACGGCGCGATTCTGCTGTTCCGGGGTCAACGCTCCGTAAAGAGGAAAAACGTCCCGGCCGCCCATCCACGGCCTGCCTGCCAGCAACTCCGCCGTTTTCCGGATTTCATACACGCCCGGCATGAATACCAGCACGTCCCCGCAGCCGTCATCCTTCACCGCCTCCTTCACGGCGTCCGCCGCCTGCTCCCATACCGGAGGGGGGGATACCCTGCCGCGTCCATCGCTGACCAGCCGGGGAGCCCGGTAAACGGTTTCTACGGGATACTGCCTTCCGTGCGCCTCCAGCACCCGGCAGGAGGCGCCCATGTAATCCCGCAGGCCGGATATTTCCAGCGTGGCGGACATCACCGCCACGGCCATGTCCGGGCGCGGGCCTTCCTGCAAGTCCAATACGCGCCCCAGGGACAAATCTCCGGAGAGGCTCCGTTCGTGAAACTCATCAAACACCACGGCGCTCACCCCTTCCAGGGCGGGCCGCTCCGTCAGCCAGCGTTCCAGCATGCCGTCCGTCACGTACGCAATGCGGGTGCGGGGGGAAATGTGCCGTTCAAAGCGCACCACATACCCCACTTCCTTCCCCAGCTCCACTCCGCGCAACCGGGCCACGTGGCGCGCCAGCAGGCGCGCGGCCATCCGGCGGGGCTGAACGACGACGATCAGGCCGCGTTCCCCCAGCCCGGCGTCATCCATCATGGGGGGAACGCCGGTAGACTTGCCGGAGCCCGTGGGCGCTTTCAGCAGGATGCGCGGAGAGGGGGCTTGCAGCGCGTCCAGCAATTCTCCGCGGATTTCCTCAATGGGAAGGGAGGGGGAATCCATACCGGGTTACAGGGGAATCCGTTCATGCCCGGGCCGTTCAACCGATGCAGGCCAGCAGGAACCAGAAGAACGGCACGGTAAAGGAAGGACTGTCAATCAAATCAAAAATGCCGCCTATCCCCGGCAGCAGGGAGCCGGAATCCTTGATGGCCAGGCTGCGCTTCACCAGGGAGCCCGCCAGGTCCCCGTAAACGGACAGCAGGAAAATGAAGGAGACGCAGCCCGCCAGCACCAGCATCTGGGGCATGGACAGGACGGAGACCCTGAACATCGGGAAAACCAGCCCGATGGCCGCCGCATTCGTCAGCACCCAGGAACCGAGGATGCCCTCCCACGTCTTCTTGGGGCTGATGTGGGGAATGAGCCTGCGTGAAAAAATGCGGCCTCCCAGCAGGAACCCGCTGACATAGGCAAAAATGTCCGCCATCTTCGTCACCAGAATGACCCATAGCACGCACATGACGATGGACGGATAAACATACCCCACCCTCATATAGGCCAGATGCAGGGCCAGAATGGCAAAGGCGAACAGCCAGCCGGGATAAATGAAGGAAAGCAGCGTGGTCCCGACGGAACGGAGCGCCCGGCTTCCCACCACCGGATACTTCATTTCACGGATAAAGGAAATCACGACCAGAAGGACCGGGGCGGCAAGCGCCACCAGAAGGGGAAGGGGAATCAGGAACGGGGCATTCTCCGTAGGGGCGATTTCCCGGAACTTGGTCACGTAGCACGCCCAGGACAGCAGCACGGGATACGCCGCGCCGAAAAGAAAGCTCAGGTTCGGCTGGGAGGCTTTTCTGGAACGCAGCAGCATGTGCCTCCATTCCCAGGAGGCCAGGATGCAGAAGATGCAGACCAGCCCGTAATACCCAAGTTCACGGTCCCACCACAGGGCCCCCGCCAGCAAACCCAGCAGAACCACGGTGCTGAATGAACGCTGCAGCAGAACGCCCATTTTGCTTCCGGAAGGCTTCTTGTCCTGGTTCGGTGTTCTCATCATCACGCGAAGTGTACAGAAAACCTCCGTGACCTCAATCCTGAAATGTTCCCCTCCCCGCGGCGGCCATACTGGAAACATCCGCGCCCCGTCCGGCCCTCCCCCGCCGCTGACAAGGAAGGAATGCCTTCCCCGCTCCGGGAGAAATGCGGCGGCGGAAAAAGAAAAAGGCTGCCGTCAAGCGGGCGGCGCTACGGCGCACGGGAAAAAGTCTCCGGAAACCGCGTTCTCCTTTCTGTACGGCCCCAATATGACAAATGCCGGACTTCCGCACAGAATTTCAAACTTTATGGTGTATTTGTCCACTAATGAATTTGCCTCTTTCTTCCTCTCTCCCGCGCCCTGCATTCGCAGAGGATTGCAACCCCGCCGGATGCCGTTCCTTCCGGACGGACGGGGGTTCTTCCGCCCTCCGGCAGTCCCTTTCCCCCTTCCGGAAACCCGGCGCGTAAAATAGCGTCATGTGGACGTTTTATAAGATAGACAATCACCTACAAATCAGTAACACTCACATCCCAGCACTAGCTTTTTTTCCCTGATGGAGAAAACCGCACCCTTTTCCGTTATGAACATGCACTCATTCCGTTGGATTCGACTTACAGCATTCTCGGCCCTGGCCGCAGCCGCCATCACCTCCTGCGCCTCCGCGGCCACGGACTTCAACCAGGTGGGCAAGCAAATGTCCCTCCTGCTCCAGAACTTCCACTTCTCCCGCAAGGAATTCAGCGACGAACTGTCCGGAAAATTCCTGGAAACCTACCTGCGCAAGGTGGATCCCAACAAGATATTTTTCACCCAGCAGGATGTGGACGCCCTCAAGAAGAAATACGGCAGGGAACTGGACGACTACCTGATGTCCGGCCAGATGATGGACGCGGCCCAGGCCATGCACGCCCTGTACCGGCAGCGCGCCATGCAGCGCATCGCCTATGCGCGGGACCTGCTGAAAAAGGGCGGCTTTACCTTTGACAAGGACCGGTCCATTGAACGCTCCCGCCGCAAGACCGCCGCGTGGCCCAAGGATGAGGCGGAAATGCAGCAGGTCTGGAAAGACATGGTGGAGGAACAGCTCCTGTCTGAAATCCTGCGCCGTGAAACCGTGGCGCGCCTGGCGAAGGAACAGAACAAGCCCGACCCGCTGGCCAATGAAAAGCCTGCGGAGGAAAAACTGCTCATGCGTTATGAACGCATCCAGCGCAACATTCAGGAAACGGACCTGGAAGACGTGGCGGAAACCCTGCTCAGCGCAGTAGCCATGACCTATGACCCGCACACGGACTACATGGGCGCCCGCCAGGTGGACCGCTTCAAGATTTCCATGGGCACGGAGCTCACCGGCATCGGCGCCCTGCTGGGCAGTGAAGACGACGGCTCCACCAAAATCACGGGTATCGTCGTGGGCGGTCCGGCTGACAAATCCGGAGAGCTCAAGCTGAACGACCGCATCGTGGCCATTGACTCCAACAACTCCGGAGAAATGGTGGACATCCTGTTCCTGAAGCTGGACAAGGTGGTGGACATGATCCGCGGGGCTGAAAACACCCAGATGCGCCTGAAGGTGGAACCGGCGGACGCTCCCGGCCAGGCCAAGATCATCACGCTGACCCGCTCCAAGGTGCCGTTGAAGGACGAACTCGCCAAGGGCGAAATCATCGAACTCACCGGCGCGCCGGAAGGGCAGAACCGCATCGGCGTGCTGAGCCTTCCCTCCTTCTATGCGGACATGGAAGGCGGCGACCGCCGCTGCGCCAAGGACGTCAAAAAAATCCTGGAACGGATGAACAAGGAAAACGTGGACGGCCTGGTCATTGACCTGCGCAGCAACGGCGGCGGTTCCCTGGAGGAAGTGCGCCTGATGACGGGCTTCTTTACCGGGAACGGCCCCGTGGTGCAGATCAAGGACACCCGCGGCAACGTGGACATCAAATCCGCCCACAACCGCCAGAAGCTTTTCAACGGCCCCATTGTGGTGCTCATCAACAAGCTCAGCGCCTCCGCCTCTGAAATTCTGGCCGCGGCCCTCCAGGACTACGGCCGCGCCGTGATCGTGGGGGATGACTCCACCTTCGGGAAGGGTTCCGTGCAGCAGCCGGTGGACATCGGCCAGTACCTGCCCTTCTTTGCAGCCAGGGACCGTGCCGGCCTGCTGAAAGTCACCACCCAGAAATTCTACCGCGTGGCAGGCGGCTCCACCCAGCTCAAGGGCGTGGAGAGCGACATTCAGCTTCCCACCGCTACGGCGGCGTTTGAACTGGGGGAAGACATTCTGGACTACGCGATGCCCTATGACCAGATCACGCCCTGCACCAATTACAAAAAGGACTCCTCCATCACGGCCATGCTGCCCGCATTGAAGGAAGCCAGCGCGAAGCGCGTGGAAAAAGACCGCGACCTCCAGATTGCCAGGGAAGACATCGCCATGATGAAGCAGCGCATCAAGGACAACAAGCTCTCCCTGAACAAGAAGACGCGGGAACAGGAAAACTCCATGCTGGAAGAGCGCCGCAAATCCATCAACAAGGAACGCAAGGGCCGCTTTGCGGAAATGGCCAAGGAAGACGCCACCAAGTACAAGATTTACCGCCTGACGCTGGACGACGTCAACGCCAGGGAGCTTCCCCTGGCGGACCCGGACAAGGACAACGAACAGTTCATGCACCTGGCGGAAGACCCCACGGCGGAACTGGACGACTCCCCGGAATATCCCTCCGGCCTTGACCCGGAACTCCGCGAAGGCATCAACATCGTCCAGGACATGTTGAAGCTGGAATCCTCCGGAAAATAACGGTCCCTTCCCCATTCCTTCCCACTCGCCCCGGTTTCCTCCAGGAACCGGGGCCCTTTTTTCCGGGGTAAAAGGCGGCCGCCGCTCCTTCCGGAACGTGCCGGAATGAATCCGGGACTTGCCAGCCGGGGTGAAATAAGGCAGTATCTTTGCCCGTCAGCAATGAGCACCATCATGAATACGACATATAAAATTGCCATCGGCGCGGACCACGCCGGAGTCGACCTCAAGGAAACCGTAGTAGAACTCCTCAAGGCATGGGGCCATGAAGTGACCGACATGGGTACCATGACCAAGAATTCCTGCGATTATTCCGACTACGCCAATGAAGTCGCAAGCAGCATTGCTGACGGTACCAACGACCGCGGCATCCTCATCTGCCGGTCCGGCATCGGCATGAGCATCGCCGCCAACCGCTGGGTGGGCGTGCGCGCCGCCCTCTGCCGCACGGCCCCCGCCGCGGCCCTTTCCCGCCAGCATAACGATTCCAACCTGCTGTGCCTGGCCTCCGCCTATGTGGACAATGAAAGCGTGGAAGACGTGCTGGACGCATGGCTGCACGCGGACTTTGAAGGCGGCCGCCATGAACGCCGCGTCGTCAAATCCTCCGGCAGCCCCCTGCAATGGACGGACCCCGAACTGGCCGCGTTCATCCAGGAGGAAGGCCGCCGCGAAAGCAACAACATTGAGCTGATCGCTTCTGAAAACTTCGCCTCCCCCTCCGTCCGGGAAGCCCAGGGCTCCCTGCTGACCAACAAATACGCGGAAGGCTATCCCGGCAAGCGCTGGTACGGCGGCTGCGAGGTAGTGGACAAGGTGGAACAGCTTGCCATTGACCGCGTGCTGAAAATCTTCGGCGGGGACCATGCCAACGTGCAGCCCCACTCCGGCTCCCAGGCCAACATGGCCGTTTACTTCTCCGTATTGAAGCCCGGCGACACCATTCTTACGATGGACCTTTCCCACGGCGGCCACCTCACCCACGGCCACCGCGCGAACTTCTCCGGCAAGCTGTACAACGTAGTTCACTACGGCGTATCCCAGGAAACGGAAGCCATCGACTATGACGCGCTGGAAAAACTGGCCCTGGAAGTGAAGCCGCAGATGATCACGGCCGGAGCCAGCGCCTATTCCCGCACGATCGACTTTGAACGCATGGGCCAGATCGCCAAGGCCTGCGGCGCCTACCTGTTCGTGGACATGGCCCATATCGCGGGCCTGGTGGCCGGCGGACAGCATCCGAACCCGGTTCCCTATGCGGACTTCGTCTCCTCCACCACGCACAAATCCCTGCGCGGCCCGCGCGGCGGCTTCGTGATCTGCAAGGAGGAATACGCCAAGAAGCTTGACGCCGCCGTCTTCCCCGGCATGCAGGGCGGCCCCCTCATGCACGTGATTGCCGCTAAGGCGGCCTGCTTCGGGGAAGCGCTGAAACCCGAATTCAAGGACTATGCGGCCCAGGTCGTGAAAAACGCCAGGGCCATGGCGGACAAAATGGCGGAACTCGGCTTCCGCATCGTCTCCAACGGCACGGACAACCACGTATTCATGGTGGACCTCCGCAACAAGGGCATCAACGGGGCGGACGCACAGGAAGCCCTGGACCGCGTGGGCATCACCGTGAACAAGAATGCCATCCCGTTTGACACGGGTTCCCCCATGAAGCCCTCCGGCATCCGCATCGGCACGCCCGCCGTGACCACCCGCGGCATGAAGGAAAAAGACGTGGAACAGGTAGCGGAATTCATCGCCCGCGCCCTGGCCCTGTACGTAGGCGACCAGGTCTGCCCGAACCCGGACGGCTTCGCCCAGCTCAAGGAGGAAGTCTCCGCCTTCAACCGCAACTTCCGCCTGCCTCACTAATAAAATTGCTCTTTCACGTTCAAGCCGTCCCATTGCCAGCAATGGGACGGCTTGCGTTTTTCACAAGAAAAGAGGGAAGTGCCGGGAGCTGCTTCAAGGGGCTCCCCTTTCCGCGTTCAACTCCCTCCGGTACACTAGCGAGGATCTGCCGGGATGTTTCCCCCACCCCCTGCCGCCGCCATATAACAGGCGGCTACATCGGCAATGCCATGGCCGTTGGAAAGGGGCGCGTTCTGCCTGGGGATGCGGTACCGGCCGCCCACCAATCCTCCGCCATACGTACTGACCGGATCACAGCAAGTGGTTATATGGTCCAAGACGCCGGCAGCGGCCGCCAAACGGTCTGCACCCAGCGCCTGCAAGGAATTACCGGACAATCCCGCAGCATTCACCGCGACGCCGCCAACCGGGAGAGGAGACCCTACATTGGCCGCCACCCCGAATTGGGCCATGCCGCCTCCCAGGGAATGCCCGGTGGCCTGCAAGGACACTATTCCCGGCACATGATTCAACAAATGGCGAATCAGTCCCGCCGCCCTAACGTAGCAAATGTCACAGGAATACAACTGGAAAATATCCGTCAATACGTTGGGAACCAAGACACCCCAATGTCCCGTATCCGTCCCCCGGAAGGCAACATAAATGTTATTGCCCGAGCACTTGATGTAGGCATTAAACCCATGGCGCACATGGACATGCCCACTAACGGGATCGTACCCGGTTGCACCGCCAAAAGGAGAGAAGGCATGATTCAGGGAGGACAATGGAACGCCTGGCAGAAGGGCTGCGTCCGGATGCGGCGCCATTCCCATCAGATACCCTCCGGCTCCCGGATTAAGGTAGGCATACCGGGAAAAAGTGATCCAAGTGGGAATGAGGGCAGGATAATGCGTATTGTCCCTGTAATGGAGGCGGCAACTTATCACCGCCGTCACAATGCCGGCCAATATCTGGACCAGAGCGGAATGCCGGGTCAGAGGCAACCTCGAAAGCCTTTCCATGATATAATTATAATGAGGAAGCGCCGCATGGCCTTCCTGAACGAGAAAGGCATCCAGCCTGCGCCTTCCATCCTGGCGGGAAAAATACCTGGTTGCTATAAAGTCAAACAAGTGCCTGAGATGAAGTAATGGAGTCATGGTATTTATCGAATTGAATTTTGAATATAATTCAGCACATCACGTTCTTCATCCGTCAGCGTGCCGCCCAATTGCTCTTTTCTGGACAAAATCTCCCGGGAGAACAGGAGGGCGTCCTGGTATAGAGACGCGATCTGGTTCTGTTCCAGTTGGTCCAGGGCTTCAAACCCCTTCAGCTTGCCCAATTGGGTTTCCACCCACTTCCTGATTTCCCGTTCACCGGATTCAGGCGCAGAGTTCGTAAACTTTTCCCATTCCTCCAGCCAGGTATTCGGGATTTCCACTTCAGACAGAGCCTGGAGCACTTGCTGCTCCAGATCATCCAGCTTGCCTTCCAGCCGTTCCATTTTTTCCAGGAACTGCTTTTCATCCGATTCCGGAAAATGGAAGGATGAATCATTATTTTTCTCGTCAGACATGATGTTTCAACATGGGTTGCGGTTTGCCGCCGCATCCGGAAAGGACGCGTCCAGCGGCAAACGCTGCACGAATACCCTGGCCTCCCGCGTCCGGAAAGAAAACAGGGGCTTTCCCAATACGGGGAACCATCATTCACAACAGCCATGCGCGCCTTTCAGCGGCATGGAAAAACCCGGCATGAACAAATGCCGTTTATACCGCCACCGTGCAGCCGCAGCTTCCGGCTACTTCCCTTCCCCTCCCAAACGGCTCTCCATGGACAGCAGGGTGCACTTGGCGGCAAGCCATGCGTCCCGGCCCTTGAGAACCATCATTTTATCTCCCACGCTGGAAGCATAGGCCTTTTCCGCATCCCGAAAGAGCTGCTCCAGATACCTGACCAGTTCCTTCTGGACGGCGATGGCTTCTTTCAGAGATCCGGCGTTATTTCGGCGGAATTCCAGCAAGTTCAAGTTGGCCCGCGTCACTTCCTCCCAGGGAACCATGCCGGACTTGTACTGTTCCTGCGCCAGTTCAGCCATGCTGGATAAAAGCCGTTCCCTTTCCTTGAGAAGGGATTTCAAGGTTTCTTCCGCCGGGGAAACGGCCGAAAAGCAGACGAGACAGAGTATGATCAGGGTAGTTTTCATTACTCCCCTTTTATCCCCTCCCTTCATTCTGTCAAGATGGAAAGGAACATATCGCTTTGAAACAAAGAAGCTCTCGAAGATGAAAAACAGCGCGGCACGGACAAACATAGCCACCTCCGGAAAGAATCCCCATCCGGGAATTCTTTCCTTTTATCCCGCCTTTCTCCTTCTTCCGGGGTCGCTCATACGCCGCCGGCCTTCCGGACCGGGGCGGACCATTCCTTGCCGCTTACATCCGTCAGCACTACGGAAAGCGGACCTTCCGGAACCGCAGAAAGCGCGGCGGGGAGTGTTACGCCGGCCCTGGCCCCCAGCGGAACGACCAGCCCGAAGGCGCCCGGCTTGACCTTTGCCAGATAAGCGTTCTCCATAGCGGAGGGGGGAAGCGCGGAAAGCTGGTCCGCCTCCATTTTCCACAGGGTGTTGCCCTGGCCGTCCGTCAGTCTGATGCGGACGAGGAAGGAGCCGTAGGTATCCACGCCTTCCGTGCGGAATACGTTGAAGCGCAATTCCTGCCCGGACAGGGAGGCCCCGCTGACTTCCAGCAGGGGCTTCACGGATTTGTTATGGAGCGGCCCCCATACGCCGCCATGAAAGAACTGGTTGGTTCCCAGCGTGACCAGCATCATGAACACGGCTCCCCAGATGGAAACGCGGGCCATGCGGCCGTATCCCAGCGGCAGCGGACCGGACCCCACCCAGGCAAACAGGGAGGAACGGCGCGCGCAGCACGGAAGTTTGGAAAGCCTGCCGTCCAGCGAACAGGAACCGCCCCCGGTCAGGAACAGGAGCAGTCCGGCGCACATGCCCAGAATGCCTATCTGCCATTCGTCCAGACAAGTGGTTCCCAGCCAGCCGGAACCCAGCAGAATGCCCAGCGCCAGGCAGAAAACGCCCACGCTCGCCAGGCGCGTCAGCAGCCCCAGCATGAGCATCAGCCCCACCAGGAATTCAATGATGGTAAACGCCACCATGAACCACCAGAGTTCGGACGGGTGCGTCACCAGATATTCAATGACCGGCTTGATTCCCAGCGCATTAGGAAGGAAGTGGTTGAATTTGACGCCGATATATCCCGGATCATCCGGAATCAGCTTGTTTTCCAGCACCAGGCGGCGCCAGAACGCGGAGAAGTACGTCCAGCCTACTACCAGACGCAGAGGGAGGGCCATTACGGCAGCCCAGCGGTAGGCTTCAGGCTGCACGGCGGAATCATGGGAATGTTCTTCTTTCATCTGGTCAAATTCTTCAGTATTCCGCCATCCTATTTCCGTCGGAAAAAAATCAAAGGATAAAATGCCCGGTCCGTGACAGCGGACGCGTCAAAGATTTACCGGGAGGCCATGCCGTCCCACACCGGGAAGTAATAATGCAGGGAGGGCGCGGGTTCATTCAGCAGGCGGTAGTGCCACCATTCCGGAGAATAGTTGGCGAATCCCTGCTTTTCAAAAGCCTTTTTCAGAATCATCCGGTTCCGGTGCTGGGCCGGGGTCACCAGTGCGGTGTCCGTAGCGGAACTGGGGTCCAGCAGGTCATGATGGCCGCCCATGTCCACGGGCTTTCCGGTTTTGGCATACAGCAGGGAGACGTCCACAGCCACGCCGCGTGAATGTTCCGAGAAGTCGCGCACGTAGTGGTCCCCGAACACCTTGGCCTTGTCAATGTTCGGGTAATACCGGGCTTTCATCTTCTGGTCTCCGGCGTCCGCGCCCCATTTGCAAATGTCCAGCACGGCGGTGTGGGGGCGGTAGGCGTCATAGATTTCCAGCAGGTAGCCCTGCCTGTACAGGTCTTCCGAGACTTTTTTCAGGGCGTGCGCCGTCTGGGTGCGCAGGATGGCGCGCCTGCCGTGGTAGCCGTCCAGCGGACGCCCCACGAAATTGTCATACCCGGCATACTTCAGGTTGGTCTTCACCAGCGGGGCCACCTGGTCCACGTACACAAAGCCCGGCTGCATCACGGGCTGGAGGGGCTGGTTGAAAGAGGGCTTGAATTCCCCGCTGCCTGAGCAGGAAGCCAGTAAAATGAAAATGCCGCATGCCGCGGCCACGCAGGTCTTCATGACCACGGAGCGTAGCACGGCATGCGGCGCAAATCCGGTCAGGATTCCGTCATTTCCAGGAATCCCTTGATCTTGCTGATGCGCGTGGGATGGCGCAGCTTGCGGAGGGCCTTGGCCTCAATCTGGCGGATGCGTTCCCGCGTGACGCTGAACTGGCGCCCCACTTCCTCCAGGGTGCGGGGGCTGCCGTCCCGGAGGCCGAAGCGCTGTTCAATAACCTCGCGCTCGCGGTCCGTAAGGGTGTCCAGCACATCCTTGATTTTCTCTTTCAGGAAGGAGAAGGAGGCTTCCTCCATGGGATTTTCCGCCGCCTTGTCTTCAATGAAGTCACCAAAGGAGGTGTCGTCGGAATCCCCTACGGGGGCTTGCAGGGAAATGGGCTGCTGGGCCATTTTCAGCACGGAACGCACGCGTTCCACGGGCAGGTGGATTTCCTCCGCGATTTCCTCCGGCGTAGGTTCGCGGCCGTATTCCTGCACCAGCTGTTTCTGAACGCGCATCAGCTTGTTGATGGTTTCAATCATGTGCACGGGAATGCGGATGGTGCGGGCCTGGTCCGCAATGGAGCGGGTGATGGCCTGGCGGATCCACCAGGTGGCATACGTGGAGAATTTGTAGCCGCGGCGGTATTCGAACTTTTCCACCGCCTTCATCAAGCCCATGTTGCCCTCCTGAATGAGGTCCAGGAAGGAAAGGCCGCGGTTGGTGTACTTCTTGGCAATGGAAATGACCAGGCGCAGGTTGGCTTCCACCATTTCGTCCTTGGCCCGGCGGGCTTCGCGGAGCCACTTGCGGAGCTCCTGATAGGCTTCCCCCATTTCATCCGCAGTCATCCACATGCGCAGTTCCAGTTCCGCAAGGTGTTCCTTGAGCTCCTTGTTGGACGGATCCTGGGCTACCTTCTTCTGCATGCGGAGCACGCGGTCGCGGGCCTCGTCAATCATGGAGCAGAAATCCTCAATCACCTTGTGCTTGAAGTACAGGCGGCCGAAGAGCTTCACCAGAACGCCGGTGATCTTGTCGAACTCCGCCTGGCGGGCCTTCACGGACTTGGCGGCCTCCTTGCTGCGGTACAGCTTGCGGAAGGCGCTGGAAGCGTCCTGATGGGTCTGCTGGATTTGGGCGCAGAGCTGGGCCAGCCCCTTCATGTAGCGTTCGCGGGAGTCGATCTTCTTGTCAAGGATGACGCGGTCAAAGCGTTCCTCGTTGTCCAGCAGGCGGTAGGCCACGTCCAGATAGGCGTTCGCAATGAAGCCGAAGCGGTGCACGCAGCGCTGGACGTTCTGTTCCGCATCCTCAATCCTCTTGGAGATGGCCACTTCTTCTTCACGGGTGAGCAGGGAAACCTGGCCCATCTGCTTCAGGTACATGCGGACGGGGTCGTCCAGAATGTCCATCTTGGCTTCAAGCTTTTCCTCCTCGTCTTCTTCCTCCGTGTTGATGCGGGTGCGGTCCGTGTAGCTGTCCACGTCGGACGCGTCAATGATGTCAAACGCCATGCTGCGCAGGCGGTCCATGATGGCCTCATAGTCCTGCTGGTCAACGATGTCGTTGGGAAGGGAGTCATTGATGTCGTCAAAAGTCAGGTAGCCCTGCTCCTTGGCGAGCTTGATCAGTTCACGGATTTTTTCCTGGATTTCCGGGGCGTCAATCGGATTCGTGACCTTGCGGCTGGCGGCCCTCTTGCGTTCCTCTTCCAGGATTTCGCTCAACTTCTTGGGAGCTTCCGCCTTAGCGGCAGGCTTGGAGGCCTTCTTTTCGGCGGGTTTCTTTTCCGCCGGCTTGGCAGGAGCCTTCTTGGCGGCGGGAGCGGCGGCTTTCTTGGCCGGTGCGGCCGCGGGCGCCTTTGCCGGAGCCTTTTTGGCGGGTACTGCGGCCTTCCCGGCGGCAGGGGCCGGAGACGCCTTTTTCACCGGGGCTTTCTTTTCCGCTGAGGGCTTGGCGGCTGCGGGCTTTTTAGCCGCCGGAGCGGCGGCCTTGGCGGGGGCTTTTTTGGCAGGGGCTGCCTTGGAAGTGGTTTTGGAAGTTTTTGCGGCAGGCTTGGATGCTACTTTTTCCTTGGATTCAGAAGCTTTTTTGCTGGCGGAAGTCTTCTTGGGAGAAGAGGAGGATGGGTCACCGGATTTGGACATATCTTGAAAAGAAGAGGGCACAATTCACCATTATATCAATACCCGGAGGTATCGAGGCACTACATTGTACCCAGCAAACGCTTCAAGTCAACACTAAGTTTGGATAATTCCAGCCTTCTGGCGGCGTCCGTGGAGGGGTCCGCCAATTCCGCCATCAGGGACGCGATATGCCTTTCCAGGGCCGCCTTAGCAATGCCGGAGCAGGCTTCCTGGACGCTCCGGTCCACATCGGGGATGGGCACCGGGTCCAGGTTCAGCAGGTTCAGGGCATCCCGTTCCGGCTGTGGCAGGGACGCCAGAAAAGCCTGAATGGCCGCGGGACTGTCCGGAGAAGGAAGCCGTGCCAGGATTTTTTTCAGGATTCTCCCCCCTTGCAGCATCCGCATCGGCTCCAGCAATTCTTCAATACGGTCCACGATGAGCCCCTGGGCACGGGCGTTCTGGAGGGACAACTCGCAGAGCACGGCCACGGCGCGGTCCATCTTCACGGGGGGCTGCGTCTGAGAAACTTCCGCAGCCGCCGCACGGTCCGCGGACTGTGCCTGTTCCCTTCCCTTGCGGCGTCCGGCCGTCCTGACGGCGCTCCGCAGGTCATTCACGGTCGTGCGCATCCTGGTGGCGACGTCCGCCGTTGCCAGGTCGCGGGCCACGGGGTCGCTCATGCAGGCCAGCAGGGCCGTCATCTCACGGGCAAAGGCGGCGCTGGCGGCGGCGTCAGTCAGCAGGCCGCGTTCCTTGGCGCGTTCAATGCGGACCTCAAAGAAAGGACGGGCCTGCTCCACCATCTCTGAAAACGCTTCCTTCCCTTCCCTCTTCATGAAGGAGTCCGGATCGTCCCCCTCCGGAAGATTCACCAGGTAAACATCCTTGCCGAATGGGGCCAGCTCCCGGAAGGCGCGGTCCGCCGCCGCCATGCCCGCCTTGTCCGCGTCAAAACATACGACAATGCGGGAGGCATAACGTGAAAGCGTTCTGGCGTGCTCCGGCGTGAACGCCGTTCCCAGAGGAGCCACGGCAAAGGAAATGCCGGCCTCATGGCAGGCGATGACGTCAAGCTGCCCTTCGCACAGCAGGGCCTTGCCGCTCTTCCCCATGGGACCGCGCGCCCTGTCCAGGGCAAACACCACATCCCCTTTCTTGAAAATGGACGTTTCCGGGGAGTTGACGTACTTGCCCACGTTTTCCTGGGGCCGCAGAATTCGTCCGGAGAACGCCACGCATTCCCCGTACACATTGTTAATGGGGAACATCAGCCTGTCCCGGAACCGGGCGTACAGGTCCCCGCGCTCTCCGCGGTTGGCAAGGCCGGAATCTATCAAAACCTGGTCCGGAAGCCCCTCCTTACGCGCCCAGGCCAGGAACTCCCGTGAAGAATCAGGAGCCCAGCCCACCTGCCAGCGCTTCGCCATGTCCGCCCCGTATCCGCGGGAATTCAGGTAGGCCCTGGCCTCCGCCGCCTTCGGGGAACGGAGCAGGAGCCTGTGAAAAAACTCGGCCGCCTTCTTATGGGCCACCAGCAGGGCCGTGCGCGCCTTGCGCCGCTTTTCCTCCGCGGCGTCATACACTTCCTCCACCAGGGTAATGCCGGCTTTTTCCGCCAGCCGTCGCACGGTATCCGCAAAGCCCAGGTTTTCCATCTTCATCACGAAGGTGATGGCGGATCCCCCTTCCCCGCAGCCGAAGCATTTGAAGTTCTGCCGGGTCTGGTCCACGATGAAGGAAGGCGTCTTCTCATTATGGAACGGGCAGCACGCCTTCCACCGGGACCCGGCCCTTTTCAGGGAAAGATAGGAACCCACCACATCTACAATGTCCGTGGCTTCCAGAACGCGCCGGATGCTGTCTTCATCAATCCTTCCCATAAGGCGCGGTTAGTTTATCACAGAATTCCTATAAGGACAATTAGTAGTTGAAATATTAGCAATGATTACTACCTAAAAATCACCATATAATTACTATTCTTTTTCTTCTTCTCCATTTTCAAACCATTTAAATTCAGATTTATTTTTTGTTTTATCCAATACAACATGGGCACCTATTCGGTAGTGATATTTAGCTTTCTTACATGTCAAATATTTCAATTTATCATAATCATTTTTATAATCATTTTTATTTGATTTTAATTTTTTAACTTCAATTACAATCAAATTTGAGTATTCATCATTGTTCCCTCGAATATGAATCACTAAATCAGGTCGTATAATTTTATTATAATCAACATCTCCTAAACAACTTTCCCTTTTTCCACATTCTTCACATTCTTTAAATGCTTTCTTTTGATCATCTTCAAATCTATTATATTCAGAATCAACTACATAACCTTTTAATACAATCGATTTCTCAATTTCTAATACACGTTGTAAATAATATCCTAAACGGAAAGTAATAGTCCATTCGGATTTTTCAAACAGATCGCTATCATTTTCCCATATTTTATCCACACATCCATAAATAATTTTTTTCAATTTTCCGAAAATTTAAGAATCTTCCATAATAACATATTATGGAATAAAAAAGATCAACAATCAACTATTAAATAGCTAACTTCTTTTAATAAAGATAGAAAATCATCCACTCATGGCAAGGCGAATGTATTTCCCCATTGAGCGCGGGCGAGGAACGTGTTAGCTTGCAGGCATGAAGAACATTCACCTTCTGTTGCTGGCTCTGCTGGCCCTGTTTGCCGGGTCCCCGTTCCGGGCGACCGCGGAGGAATCCTTCCGCGACCGGGTAGTGGTCATTCCGGTGGGGGAGGACTCCCTGACCAGCAAGCAGAGCTTCGGCTTCATGAACCGCATCCTGAAGCGGGCGCAGGAGGAACAGGCGCGCGCCGTGGTGTTTGACCTGAACACGCCCGGCGGCCTGGCCTGGGAAACCAGCGAGATGATGATGAAAAGCATCCAGCCGCTGACCATCCCCACTTACGCCTACGTGAATCCCAAGGCCATGTCCGCCGGGGCGCTCATCTCCGCGGCATGCGACAAGATTTACATGGCGCCCGTCTCCTCCATCGGCGCGGCGGGCATCATCACCTCCTCCGGGGAGGAGATGGACCCCGTCATGCGCAAGAAGGCGGAAAGCGCCTTCTGGGCCTTCACCCGCTCCGTGGTAACGGAAAAGGGCTACCGCCCGGAAGTAGTGAAGGCCATGATGATCCCCTCCGACCAGGAGCAGCAATTCGGCCCCGTCAAGCTGGAAAAAGGCGCACTCCTGACCCTGACGGGCAAGGAGGCCGCCACGCGGCTGGAAGACGGCAGGCCCCTGCTGGCCCAGGGAACGGCCACCTCCGTCACGGACCTGCTGGCTCAGGAGAAGGTGGACGCCCCCACGGTCACGGCGGAACCCACCGCCTTTGAACGCATCGGCCTCTGGATTGCGTGGGCCTCCCCCATACTGATCCTGCTGGGAATCGGCGGCATCTACATGGAATTCAAGACGCCTGGGTTCGGCATCGGCGGCATCGTGGCCATTGCCGCGTTTGCCCTGTTCTTCTTCGGCAACAACATCGCCGGGAACCTGGCCGGTTATGAAACGGCGGCCCTGCTCATTCTGGGCGTGGTCCTGCTGTGCGTGGAATTCTTCGTCATCCCGGGCACCTTCATTGCGGCCATTGCGGGCGGTATCTGCATCTTCCTGGCCCTGTTCGGCGGCATGATCAGCTCCTGGGAATGGGACCACATCATCCGGGACGGACAGTGGGACGACGTCAACACGCTGGTGATGGTCCTGGGCATCCCCCTCCTGAAACTGGCCCTGGGCCTGACCGGGGGCGCCATCCTGATCGCCGTGCTGATGAAGTACCTGCCGGACTCCGTCCTGATGCGCCGCGTCACGAACGCCACGGTCAGCGGCGGCCCCGCCGGGGAAGCCGTCAACATTGCGCGCGTGCAGGTAGGCGACCGGGGGAACGCCGTCACGGAACTGAAGCCCAACGGCAAGGCCATGATCCATGGCGAAATATGCGAGGTTTTCTCTCGACAAGGCATACTGATTAAGGGTACCCCTGTGCGCGTCGTGGACATCCGTCCGTTCGACCTCGTCGTCGTCAGGGACGAATCCCCCTCCGGGGACTGACGCCATCACGCTTTTCACTCACTGCCATGCCTCTCACCGTTGGACTCATTTCCCTGGGCTGCCCCAAGAACCTGATCGACTCTGAAATCATGATCGGCCACATGCAGAAGGCCGGCATGACCATGACTCCGGAACCTGAGCTGGCGGACGTGATGGTGGTCAACACCTGCGCTTTCATTGACCAGGCCAAGCAGGAAGCCATCGACGCCATTCTGGACGTCGTGCGCGCCAGGGAAAGCGGAGCCTATCCGGAAAACCAGAAGCTCATCGTGGCAGGCTGCCTGTCCCAGCGCTTCCAGAAGGAACTGCCCGCCCTGCTGCCGGAGGTGGACGCCTTCATCGGCCCGGACCAGATCACCAGGCTCCCGGAAATCATCACGGAGGTGATGGACCGGACCGTGCAGGACCGGAACTTCATCCAAGGCAAGTGCAAGTATGTTCCGGACTGGGACACGCCGCGCTACCGCCTTACTCCCCCGCATACGGCCTACATCAAGATAGCGGAAGGCTGCAACCACGGCTGCGCCTACTGCATCATCCCGATGATCCGGGGACGCCACCGCAGCCGCTCCCAGCAGGACGTGGTGCGTGAAGCGGAAGCCCTCATCCGGTCCGGAGTGAAGGAAATCTGCCTCATTGCGCAGGACATCACCTATTACGGCATGGACAAATGGACGGATGCGCGCCCGAACCGCCGCAGCGCGGTGGACTCCTCCCGCGGAGAGTCCCTGGCCTCCCTGATCCGCGCCCTGAACGCCATTGAAGGGGAATTCTGGATCAGGCTTCTTTACACCCACCCCGCCCACTGGGGCGATGAACTGACCGCCGCCATCGCGGAAAGCCCCAAGGTGGCCCGCTACGTGGACATCCCCCTCCAGCACATTTCCGACAACATGCTCAGCGCCATGCAGCGCGTGACGGACGGGGACTACATCCGCAACCTCCTGCGGGACATCCGGAAGGCCGTTCCGGGAATCGCCATCCGCACCACCTTCATCACCGGATTCCCCGGAGAGACGGAGGACGACCATCAGGAATTGATGGAGTTCATTGAGGAGTTCCGCTTTGAACGGGCCGGCATCTTCACCTTCTCACGTGAGGAAGGCACGAAGGCCTACAAGATGCCGAACCAGGTGCACCACCGCACCAAGGCGCGCCGCTACAATGAAGCCACCATGCTCCTGACCCGCCTTGCCTCGGAAACGGGCCAGGAACAGATCGGCAGGCAAATCCGCGTGCTGGTGGACGCTCCCGGCGTTGCCAGAACGGAATGGGACGCCCCGGACATCGACGGCACCGTTTCCGTCCCCCTGACGCTGCCTGTCGGCGAATTCGCCACCGTCACCGTAACGGATGCCGTGGCGTATGAACTGACGGCGGAATAAGATTCCGCGGGCGGCTGGATGGGAGCATCAGGGACAAGAGCGACAGGCACGGCGCAAGCCGGGATATATCTGATCCCTTATCACTCATCTCCGGCATCTGAGCCAAAGGCGCTTATTGTTTCACGCTTGATTCCGGGAGAGGCGCGCTGGCCGGAGGGGCTTCCTGCGGTGCGGCTCCCGAAGGTGACGGAGAAGCGGAATCCGGAACGGGGACCAGGGAAGTATCCATCCGGAACAAATCCAGTTCGCGGGAAGCCGCAGCGGCTTCCGGACTGACGGCGCCCATGTTCGCGGGCAACGGAAGCAGGGCTCCGTCCGGACCGACCATGTCGGGAGCGGTGACGGGATAAAAGCCCATCATTTCCTGCGGATTGACGATTTCCGACAGGCTCACGTAACCCTGGCTGCCGTCCTCAAACTCAACCTTGGCGAACAAATCACCGCAAACCAGCACCTTCCCGGTTTTCACGCCGCCCCTGACGGTTCCGCTCGTGGAAAAATTATTCTCCGGATTCTGCTCGAACACCATCATTTTTTCCTTCTTGAACGTAACGGATTCCCCCGGCTTGTAAAATGCCTGGTCCGCCTTGTTCTTGGCCGCCATTTTCTTGGAAGTGATGCCTACGGGATCCAGCGCTGAACTCTGGCGGTCCCAGGCATTCAAATGCTTGTTCGGACCGCAGGAAGCCAGCAGCACCAGCAGAGCGGAAGGGAGAAGTGCCAATTTCATTTGCCGGGCATCTTAACTGCCACAGATTGCGGATGGAAGCAGAATTTGCGCCTGTTGATGCAGGATGCCGTTTCAACAAGAAAAATCCCGGCTTTCCCGCCAATAAGCGTTCCTTCGTGCTGGACAGTCAAGAAAACTTCCGTACAGGCTTGCAGCATATCAACCTCACTTACAAATGATCAAGGGATTTTTCCCGGCGCTTTTCCTGGTTGTTTCGTCATGCTGCATGATGAAGGCAAAAGAAACCCAGGGCAGCACTCTGATGCGCCCCCCCTGATGACTCGGACGGAGCCCCCTCCCTTGTCCTGCCGCGGGTCCGGCGCCTGCTTCGATTACTTCTCCACGCCGCTCTGCAAATACAAAATCCGCAGGGCGGAAGAAATCATGCCCGACTCCTGCCGGGCCCCTTCACTTCATGGAAGGAAGACGGAAAAAAGCGGAGACCGGGATTTTCCATCAACAAACAGGGAACCCCGGCCATCATGCTGTTCCCCGCAGCGGAACCTATTCCATCTCTGAAACACGCTCCCGGCAGGCAGCCGGGGCCGGGAAAAGTAAGCGGTTCCCCAGGCGGGGAAAAACAGGCCGTCCTTACGGATTCCCTTCCCCGCTCTCTTCCCGGGGAAACCTCAAATCATGGCGCAAAGGCAACGTATTAGGCTTGCCGCATTCCTCCCGGCAATGCTATTCTGCCACCTGCGGTTCCCACGTTTGGCACAGTTCCATCCGGGGGAACCGTTCAAGCATTTGTTCTGTTATGGATGAGAAGAGATTAGCCGGCGTAGTTCTGCCATTGTTCTCCCTGCGCCGCAACAACGACCACGGCATCGGGGATCTGACGGCTCTGCGCCAGTGGATTGACTGGGCGGCGGATGCCCACGTGGGATTTCTCCAATTGCTGCCCGTCAACGCCCTGGGCCGGGACGAAAACCCTTCCCCCTATTCCGCCATCAGCTCCGTGGCTCTGGAACCCCTGTACCTTTCCCTGGAACCCTGGACCATCCCCGGCCTGGAAGAACGCGTATTCAATGAAACCGGGGACACGCTGCCGTGGGAACAGCCCTCCGGCCCGAACCTGGTAGACTACCCCAAGGCCAGGTTCTGGAAAATGTGGATTCTGCGGGGCGCATGGAACAACTTCAAAACCAAGCCGGAATATGAGGGCATCATGCCCAAGTTCAGGGAATGGGTGAAGGAACAGGGAAGCTGGCTGGAAGACTTTGTCTGCTTCCAGGTTCTCTGCGACCTGTTCGGCACGGAAATCTGGTGGCACTGGCCGGAGCAGGACCCGGCCCGGGCCAAAACCATCGCCGCCGATTACGAGGAAGAAAAGGACTTTGCCCGCTGGCTCCAGTGGCTCTGTGAAAAGCAATGGGAATTCATCCGGATTTATGCGGACGAACGCAACGTGAAACTGATGGGGGACATCCCCATCGGCGTTTCCCTGTGCAGTGCGGACGTCTTTTTTGAACGCTACCTGTTTGATACGGACTGGTGCGGAGGCGCCCCTGCGGAAGGCAACTACGCGGAGGACCCCTTCACGGGCAAATGGGGGCAAAACTGGGGCATTCCCCTGTACAAATGGGAAGTCATGGCCCAGGACAACTTCGCCTGGTGGCGGCGCCGGGTAAAATACTGCACCAAGATTTTCAGCATGTACAGGATTGACCATATCCTGGGCTTTTACCGCATTTACTCCTTCCCGTGGAAGCCTACGGAAAACGAGGTCTTCCTGCCGCTCACGCTGGAGCAGGCGGCCCAGAGAACGGGCGGCAGGCTGCCCGGCTTCAAGCCCCGCGGGGATGACAACGCCGTGGACCGCAACCTGAACCTGACGGACGGAGACCTGTACCTTCGCCTCCTGATCTCTGCCGCCCCCGGCGTCAGCGTGGTGGGGGAAGACCTGGGCTGCGTGCCGGAATACGTGCGCCCGAACATGCGCCAATTGGACATTCCCGGCTTCAAGATTCCCCATTGGGAAATCAAACCGGACGGCAACATCATCCCCGGAAAGGAATATCACGAATGCTCCTTCGCGGCATTCGGCACGCATGATTTTGAAACCATCATGCAGACCTGGAACGACAGCTACGCCAAAATCGAGCGTGCCCGCAAGCTGGGTCTGTGGGAGGGAATCTCTCCCAAAACGCCGTCCAACCCGGAACAGGAAAACATCGTGCGCCAGGCGGAGGACGGAGCGCGCCTGCTGAAATGGTTTGCGGACTTCGCCGGGATGCAGCCGGACACATGGCTCTCCTACTGGAACCTGGAAATCAAGACGGCCATGTACAATGCCCTGTTCCGTTCCAACTCCCGTTACGCGGCCATTCTCTGGCCTGCCCTCTTTGACGTCAACAAGCGCCTGAACATCCCCGGCACCACGGGAGGCACCAACTGGAGGGAGCGCATGCCCTTTAAAGCCGTGGAAGCTTATGACATGCCCCAGACCGCGTGGCTGCGCACCGTCATCAGCGGTTCCGACCGCACGCCGCTGCAGGGAGAAGACGCCATCAGGGCGCTCAAGGAATCCAGCAGGCGCCTCTTCCCGAAGGTCACCGTCAACAACGAACGCTTCCTGAAACGGATGCTGATGTGGCCCAACGGGAAAACATTATAACGGCAACAAAGGAATGGCGAATTGAGCCGGGGCATGCCAACGCCTTTCTCCCGGGCACGGTGATATTGCCATCATCAGGACTTGTCCAATTTATAGAATAAGCCTAGCAAGCCATTCTTTTTACCTGTGAAATTCGGGTACCAGTAATGTTCGGGATGATACATGGTATTTCCCCAGCCGTCTTGATACTTCATATGAGGAAAACACGTTTTCCCGCGAAGCAGCAATTTGACGGCTGAATCGGGAAGAAAGCCATACAGGCTGTCTTGAATACTTAAAAACAGGGGAGTGCATGAAGCGTAAATTCCCAGTGGGCAAGAGACAAGCGCTCCCCCAAAAATCAGACAGGCCATATACCATATTTTTTTGCGGGGACGGCGTACAACGCTCCTGAGAACGAACATCAATATAACGAATGTTCCAATGATGCTGCTTTTGCATGCAAAATCGTTGATATCATTTCCGATATAGAAACAAGGAAGCGCCAGAGACACCGCCAGTACGGTGTAAAACATAATATCCTTTTTGTATTCCTCCATACAGAACAGGCAGTAAAAAACAAAAGAAGTCATAATATAAATCCAAAAAACAACGTCGGAATAGGGAAACAAAAAATAACTTTTCCGGGAAACGGAAATATTACAGGACATAAATAAAACAATTAAAATGCCCGTCGCCCCGCTTATGATATTGCCATAGGAAAACAACTGTTTCCATTCTCCGGATTTGCCAATCTTCTCCTGAACCAGAAAGGCTAAAAATATAAACAACATAAAAAATGCGCACAAAGGGGAATACAAAGCGGTAGCCGCAAGCAGGAACACCGACTGTTCCACTTTCACTCTTCCCGCTACAATCAGGCAAAGAATCAGCATGACTGGCACTGCCTGATGCGCCGTTAAGGTAATTTGCTGAGCAATAGAAATAAACGGAAGCCCGTATTCCAGGCCTGGAAGGAACACTTTAAATAACAGCCGGACGGAAGTAAGGGAACCGAATAAGATTAATGAACTCAACACCATGAAGGAAAAAGAGCCGCAATATTCACACATCCACAACCATACCAGATACAATCCCAAGGAAAACCAAAGCACCAAAATTATCTTGGCTGCTGCCAAGCCGAATATTTTCCCGCACAGTGCCGCTGGCAAATAACTGGCAAAGTAATAGCAAAAATAGGTATCTTCCGAATATTTGACGGGCCAGGATTCCAACGAAAGGGCGCCCAGCATGGAATTCCGGACGATGAAATCAGGATGCTGCCACACCACTCCCCCCCAGCCGGATAATATAAGCCATAACAACAGAATGATTCCCGTTATAAGTCTTTTGACAGAACAATTTTCTTTTATAAATAAGCGCCAGCAGAAACAGCGCCTGCTTCTTCGATATTCTAAAAACTCTAAATAGCAATAGCTTCCCAACAGGGGCAGAGCAATATACCAATGCATCCATCCTGCAATGAATATCATGACGGGAATCATGAGATAGAGTATGGAAAGCCTGTAAAGAGGAGAATATTTTATGGACAAAGGTAAATCCATTTTTAAAAAGCTCAAATTGATTGGAAAATCATAATTTACGGATTGTTAATCCGAGGTCAAGCTTCGATTTTAAGGACAAGGAACTTGTGCCAAACCTTCCCGGATCATTAAAAGCTGTTCTCCCTTCTGGAATGGCTTGTCCGGTACCTGGAGCGCCGCAGGCCTCTGTGGCAATCGGCATTCACCGCGTCCCTCGGACATGCCGGATTTTAGAAGAGTAAATTACCTAATTATCAGTTTTTTACTTAAATTTTACGGAGATCTGCGGAGCTTCAGCCGGCTATCAGAAACATTGCGTTTTTTCATGCAATGGCTCCGGTTTGGCCGGTTCCGGAAGAGAGTCATGGGCTGCATATTTCTTATATTTTATAACGGATTAACAATCCGCACAAAGGAAATTAACAGCTCATGAAAAATGAATTTCAACCATTTCCTATGGAACTTCATCTGCCTTTTTACTGATATTCCGGGCAGACGTTCCGGCCGATGAATCTTCTCGCCAAACAGGCATATCCATCCTTGCCTACCGCCGGAAAAGCAACCATACTCCCCGCATGATCTGGAGCTGGAACAAACTGTCCCCCGCCAAATGGGAAGACGCCTGGAGCGAACGCATTGCCGGAAATCCCAATGCCTCCATCACCATCATCAAGGGGGGCAAGACCATCAGAATCACCGTCTACTGCGACCATGAGGAAGACGCCCTGACCTTGAAGGAATATTTTGGGGGGACCGTCCGGGAAATCAAAACCCGGGACTGGGTGGCGGCGCAGAGCCGGGAAGAACGCGCTCCGCTTAAAATAAGGGATGCCCTGGTCATTACGGAGCAGAGTTCTCCGGAGAAGCTGACCGCCCTGCGGAAGCAATTCCCCGCGCGCCATATCCTGAGCGTTCCTGCGGAAATGGCCTTCGGGACCGGAGACCATGCCACTACGTCCACCTGCCTGCGCTTCATCTGTGACGCTGCCAAATCCCGCAGGGGAACCGGCTGGAGCATGACGGACATCGGCTGCGGAACCGCCGTGCTGGCCATTGCGGCGCTGAAGCTGGGAGCGGAACACGCCACGGCCTTCGACTTTGACCCCATGGCCATTGAAGTGGCACGGCACAACATGGAACGCAATGACGTCACCGGAGAAGAGCTTGATTTATTCGTCGGGGACGTTTTCGAATGGACGCCCTCGGAACTTCAGAAGGGGGACCTTGTCGTCGCCAACCTGTTTTCCACCATTCTGCAAAAAGCCTTTCCGCACATTATCGCGGCCATGAAAAAGGATGCCGTCCTGGTCATCTCCGGCATTCTGGCCTCCCAGTGGGAAGAAACGAAGGCGGCGGCGGAGCGTCACGGCTTGTCCTTTGAACGGGCCGTCAAGCGCGGCAAATGGGTCACGGCCAAGGGAGGGATGGTCAAGTAAGACAAGCCGTTCCGCATTTCCTGATTCGGCTCTCCACACATCGTTCCTCCTCTGCCGGAACCACGCCTCCCACTCCCGGCAACGCGTCTTCCCCCAGTCTGGGGAGGCCCTGGCTCCCAGGTGAACGCATTTTTACGGGAAAGGGGAAGACGTACGGGTTACCGGCAGGAAAAACACGCCAATTCCTGCGGATTCCACATTTCACTTCCCCTCACGGAAAAAACTAGCCCTCCGCATGTTCACGGGCGGCGAACAGCTTTTCCACATACTTGGCCAGCATGTCCACTTCCAGATTCACCGGCTGGCCGGGAACGGCGCGTTGCAGGTTCGTGCGTCCGAAGGTATGGGGCGTGATCCAGAATTCAAGCAGGGAGCCGTTCAAATTCGCAATCGTCAGGGAAATGCCGTCAATGGTGATGGAGCCCTTGTCAATGCAGTAGCGGGCCAGTTCATCCGGAATGCGCACTTCCAGGCGGTGGTCCTGCCCCACGGGCTCCAGGGCCGTAATAGTTCCGGTATTGTCCACATGCCCCATCACGAAGTGGCCGCCGAAGCGGTCCATGGCGGACATGGCGCGTTCCAGGTTCACCAGCCCCCCCGGCTGGAGGTTTCCCAGGCTGGTGACGCGGAGGGTCTGGGAAAGCAGGTCAAAGGAGACGCGCTCACCGTCCAGGGCGTCCACCGTCAGGCAACAGCCGTTGACGGCGACGGAATCCCCCAGGGAAAGTTCATGGCCGAATGGAATAATCAGCGTCAGTCTGGCTCCGCCGTTGATGGGCGTAAACCCTTCCACGGTTCCTGTTGTTTCAACGAGTCCGGTAAACATAAGAGTAAGCTCCGGTTCCGGCCCTTAATGGCCGAAGCAGGTGAAGAAGATGAACACGATGGCGGTGGGAAAAGCCGCCCAGGCAAACAGCCACAGGGGATTGATGCCCTTGAAGTACTTGCCCAGAATGGCCTGCCCCGCCGGGTTGGGGGCGTTGGCGATTACCGTCAGGCCGCCGCCCGTCACGGCGCCGGCCACCACGGAATACTTGACGGCTTCCGGCAGGTTGGGAACCGTGGACGCCAGGAAGGTGACGGCGGCATTGTCGTTGAACGCCGTCAGCAGCGTGGCCCCGATCATGGCGTAGTCCCCCAGCCGCGTCAGCACCGGTTCCAGCCACCAGGCCTGGACGCCGCCCAGAATGACCAGGCCCGCCAGGAAGAAGCCCACCATCATGGGAACGCGCAGGGACATCTGGTTCTGGTACTGCGGGGTAGCCACCGTAAAGCCGATGAAGAAGAGGAAGTTGCCGATGAACATGACCGGCTCATGGGCGAAGAGAACCGTCCAGGTCAGAAAGCAGACGTGCGCCAGCGTCACCCACGCCGGTATCTTGTCATTGCGGTCTTCCCAGGACTGGGGAACGGCGTCGTCAAACTCGTTGAACTCGCGTTGCTGGGCGGCCAGGCGGGCGAATTCCTTGCGGAAGAGGAAAAAGTAGGCCAGGTTGGAAATGATGATGGCTGAAACGGCCTTCCAGCCGAAGTGCTGGATCATGTGCGCAAGACCCCAGTCCCACTTTTCCGCCACCATCACCACGGGGGGGGCGGCAAAATGCGTCAGGGTGCCCCCGATGGAAATATTCACAAAAAGCAGCCCCAGCGTTGCATACATCAGGGTCTTCTTCGGCTTGAGGTCGTAAAACTTCTTGCTCAGGATCAGGGCGCCGATCGTCATGGCGGCAGGTTCCGTAATCAGGGAGCCGAGCAGGGGGGCAAGGGTCATCACGGAAATCCACCAGGCCCCGGGCGAAGATTTTCCAAGTTTGGCGCCGTAGTTGACTACGGATTCCGCCAGCTTGAAGATGGGGCGGGAAGAGGCGATGATCATGATAATCATCACGAACATGGGCTCCGTGAAGGAGCAGTCGTAATTCAAGTAGGCCGAGAAGTCCTCAAAGGAATAATACTTCCAGCACACGAACATGAAGGGAATGATCCAGATGCCGAACACGGCTTCCACTTCCCCCAGGAAATGGAAGATGGCGGAGGCGAAGGAAACCGGAAGCCGTTCTTCCGGATGCATCACGCGGAAATTGGTTTCCTTGAGCTTTTCCTTGTAGCGCAGGGCCAGCTTGTGGGAATAGCGTTCAAACCGCCCGGCCAGGAACGTATGGATAATAGCCCCCAGGAACACGAGCGTCACGGCCAGGTTGAACCCGCCGGACTGCTTGTTGCGCTCCGTGAGCACCTGGGACAGGCTGGCATCCGGCGGCGCGGGCTTGTACTGGTTCAGGGGAATGGGAAAATGGCTGTACTGTGATTCCCCCCCCACTTCCGTAGCGGGATAGGCAGGTTCCGCCGCGCGAGCCGAAGCTTCACCGGCAGGAGCCCCCAGGAAAAAGGCGGCGGCAGCCACGGTAGTGAGCAGACCCGCACGGCGCGCCAGAACTTTGAAGAAATGACAAATACAGCTCATGTCTGCGGACAGACTAAACACCTCCCCTTTCTTCCGCGAGCGGAAAATGAGTCTGTATGCTTTTTAACGGGAACGCGTTCAGGAGGGAAAAGCCCGCACGGACCTGAAAAGGAGCGCGCACGGCAGGGAAAAGGCTGTCATGCCTGCCTGAGTTTAAGGTTGAACAGGAAACTTAAAAATAGTAGTTGCAGGTATGCGCTCCGCCCCAGGCCTCCTTTCCATTTTCTTGATTGCAGCCGGTGTCGCGTGCGCGGAGCTTCCGCCCGACCTGCCGCCCGCCACTCCCCTTCCCCTCGCGCCCGGACCGGTCATCGGCGGCACCATCAAGGGGGACCCTGCCGCCGGCGTTGTCCCCGTCAGGGAACTGATTGAAGCCAACCGCAGGAATGAAAACATTCCCATGGCGGAACCCATTCCCGGAGAAACGGTTTCCTCCATCCCCCAGGCGGAGCCCATCCCGAATGCGGAGCCTATTCCCGGGGAAACGAACCTGCATGCACCGGTGCAGCCCGCAGGCCCGGTCCCGGTCATTCCTCCCACGGCTTTCTCGCCCGTTCCGGTTCCCCAGCATGAAACCCGCGTAGCCATCCTGGGCTATCATGATTTCAGCCGTACCCTTCCCGCCACGGAAATGCGCATGAATACGGACGTGTTCCGCGCCCAGATGCAGGCCCTGAAGGCCAGCGGCGTGCCCGTCATTTCCATGAAGGAATTCCTGGAATGGAAACTGGGAAGCAGGCAGCTCCCCGCCAAATGCGTGATGATCACCATTGACGACGGCTGGAAGAGCGTTTACACGGATGCCTACCCCATCCTGAAGGAAACGGGATTCCCGTTCACCGTTTTCCCCTATACCAAATTCATCACGGGCCGCGGCTCCGCCATGAGCCATGACCAAATCCAGGAAATGCTGGATAACGGCGCCACGCTGGGCAGCCACTCCGTCAGCCACCTGTACCCCAGATCATGGCGCGCCGCCCAGCGGAAGGGAACCCAGGCGGTTCTGGACCTGGCTACGGCGGAAATAAGCAATTCCCGGAAAATCCTTCAGGAAAAATTCCCCGGTTCCGCCGTGGAAGCCTACTGCTACCCGGGCGGATTCGTCCTGCCGGACATGATCACCAAGGCGGAGGAAGTCGGATTCCAGGCGGCCTTCACGGTGATTCCCAAGAAAGTAACCAAGGACACGGACCGCTGGCGGGTTCACCGCTACATGGTTTTTGGCAAGGATCCCAAGACATTCACCAGAGCCCTGAATTTCAACGTGCCCACGGCTCCGGAAACGCCGTCGGCCACTCCCGGCAACAATAGCAGCAGCGGGAACAGCCTGAATTCCTATCCGGCCCCGGCCCAGCCTGTCTACCCGGCGGCCAATACCGTGGTGAAAAACCAGAACCCGGACATCTCCATTTCCCTGGCCCGTGAACCAGCCTTCGATCCCAAACAGGTGGAAATGCGCGTTTCCGGCTTCGGCCTGGTGAATGCCCAGTATGACCCCAAGGAAAAAATCCTGAAATGGACGCCTTCCCGCCCTCTGCGCCTCAGCCCCGTAACCGTCCAGGTGCGCTGGAAAAACCTTGCCGCCAACCTGTGGCAGACAGCCACCTGGCAATTCGGCATCGCGGAGCAGGAAATGCACTTCATTCCCCAGAATGTAGTCAAATAATTCCGGCTGCTGTCGCAGCCATCGTCCCTCCGGAGCGCGGGTAAACGGGCAACCGGAAACTTCATACCCGTGTTTTCCGCCATAAACTCCTTCCTGGGAACAAGGGGCTCCGGCCCCTTGTAAAAACTCCGAACGGAAAAAGAGATGGCACTCTCCCTCCGCAATGTGGCGGAAAAAGCTCCTAAAAACCCGCAAGTCTCAAAACCCCTGAGAAACCAGGGCTCTTTCCAGCAAATTGAATGGAGCGCTGCAAGCTCTTGCGGCAGCTGAGAGCATATGCGGCCAGAAGCCGCATCTTTTGCAAAACGTGAGAAAATGGAGAAAATCATTAACACCCTCTCCGTTCTCCTGCGGAAAAGTTTTATGCCGGAAAATCCGCCGCCCTCTCTTCCCGGACATAGAGTCCTCCGGACAGAAAAATATATCCCCGGTTCATGTTTTTCCTGCCGTTGCAGACGGCATGGGATTCCAAATGCATTCCTCCTCCCATTCCTCCTCTCCCACATGGGGGCTCAATGTTAGAATAGCCTAACATTCATAAGTTGAGGAGACTTCCGCATCAACACGGAAAGCTCCCCCGGAATGCCAAAAAAACTGACATTTGGCTTGCCCGCATGGTGTGAAGTGGCATAATCATTCGGCACCATTATCAGGTTCAGCCAGGCACGGACATCCACATGAAGACGAGCACTAAAACTTTCGCCATTGCAGATACAGCCGCTAACGCAGACTATCTCACCAATACTTCCGAACCGCTCGGAGAAACGATGACCCTGAACGTGGGCCCCTCCCACCCCGCCACCCACGGCGTGCTGCGGCTGGTGCTGGAACTCGATGGTGAAGAGATCATTAGCTGCGATCCGGTGGTGGGCCACTTGCACCGCGGCATGGAAAAGATCGGGGAGACCATCCAGTACAACCAGTTCGTCCCCTACACCGACCGCTTTGACTACCTGGCCCCCCTTTCCAACAACATCGCCTATGCCTGCGCGGTGGAAAAACTGCTGGGCTGGGAACTGCCCCCCCGCGGCCAGGCCCTGCGCGTGCTGGCCCTGGAGCTTTCCCGTTTTTCCTCCCATATCCTGGGCGTCGGCGTGTACGGCATGGACGTAGGCGCCATGACCGTGTTCCTTTACTGCTACGAGGAACGTGAAAAAATCCATAATTTCTACGAACAGCTCACCGGAGCGCGCTTCACCTCCTCCTACACCCGCATCGGCGGACAGACGCGCGACGTCCCCAATGAAATGCTGAAGGAAGTGCTCGTCTTCTGTGACGAAGCGGGCAAGACCCTGGATGAAACGGAAGCCCTGCTGCTCAAGAACAAAATCTTCATCGACCGCCTTCAGGGCGTGGGCGTCATCAGCCGTGAAAAGGCTCTCTCCTGGGCCATTACCGGAGCCAACCTGCGCGCCAGCGGCGTCAAGCGCGACCTGCGCAAAACCAACCCCTACCTGGGCTACGAGAATTACGAATTCGACGTTCCCGTGGGTGAACACGGCGACTGCTACGACCGCTTTACCGTGCGCATTGAGGAAATGCGCCAGTCCCTGCGCATCATCCGCCAGGTCATTGAAACCATGCCGGACGGCCCCATCAACATGGTGGACACCAAGGGCACGCTGCCTGAAAAGAAAAAGGTCATGACGGACATGGAATCCCTGATCCGCCAGTTCATGGCCACCACCATGGGCGTGAACGCCCCCGCCGGGCAGGTTTACTTTGCCGCGGAAAACCCGAAGGGCGAGCTGGGCTTCTTCCTGGACTCCAAGGGGGGCGGACTTCCCAACCGCCTGCGCATGCGCTCCCCCTCCTTCTGCAATCTTTCCATCCTGCCGGAACTGCTGAAAGGCCACCTGGTTTCCGACGTTCCGGCCATTCTCGGCTCCTTCGACTTCGTGATGGGCGAATGCGACCGCTAAACACACGCTTCCCTTTTCCTTTCCAACTCAAACACCAAATTTCCTCCCCATGTCCGATTACGCTGAAAACGCCATCGACGCGACTATCGCCCACCAGCCCAGCCCGGGCGAACGGTTTTACCCGGCCTTTGAAGTAACGCCGGAGCTTGACGCCGCCGCCAGCGAATACGTCACGCATTATCCGGAAGGCAAGCAGAAATCCGCCGTGCTTCCCATCCTGCATGAAATCCAGAAAAAATTCGGCTTCATCAGCGCAGACGCCATCGCCTGGGTGGGTGAAAAACTGAACATCTCCGCCGCCCACGTGCTGGGCGTGGTCACCTTCTATCCCGGCCTGCGCCAGATGTGCCCCGGCAAGACCCACATCCGCGTGTGCCGCACCCTCTCCTGCGCCATGGCGGGAGCGGACAGCCTCTTTGACGCCATCTGCGCGCGCCTGGGCATTGACAAGAGCGGCATTGACCACCACCACCCCATCGGCGTCAGCCCGGACGGCCTGTGGAGCGTGGAGGGAGTGGAATGCCTGGCCAACTGCGGATTCGGCCCCAACATGATGGTCAACGACCTTCTGTATGAAAAAGTCACTCCGGAACTGCTGGAGGAAGTGATCGCCAAGCACCAGAACGCCTAACCCTTTCCACCCCGCACCAGATTTTCGCCATGAGCATCACCTATCTTCCCGGTAAAGAACCCCACCCCAGGGAAACGCGCCGCATCCTGAAAAACGTCAACCGCGAAGGATGGAACACTTCCATTGACTGCTATCTGGCCGACGGCGGCTATGAGGAACTGAAAAAGGCGCTCGGCATGGAGCCGAAGGCCGTCATTGACGAGGTGAAAAAATCCGGACTGCGCGGCCGCGGCGGCGCGGGTTTCCCCACCGGCGTGAAGTGGACCTTCATTCCGCCGAACAACACGAAGCCCGTTTATCTGGTCTGCAACTGCGACGAATCCGAACCCGGCACCTTCAAGGACCGCTACATCGTCCACCAGGACCCCCACCAGCTCATTGAAGGGATGGTCATCTCCAGCTACGCGGTAGGCGCGCACCTGGCTTACATCTACATGCGGGAGGAATTCCCCATGGCCGCGGAAATCATGCTCAAGGCCCTTCAGGAAGCGCGCGAACGCGGCTTCCTGGGCAGCAACATCCAGGGTTCCGGCTATGATCTGGAAATCCACGTGCACCGTGGCGCGGGCGCCTACATCTGCGGTGAGGAAACGGCCCTGCTCAACTCCCTGGAAGGCCAGCGCCCCTACCCGCGCATCAAGCCTCCCTTCTTCCCGGCCGCCATCGGCCTGTACGGTTGCCCCACCATCGTGAACAACGTGGAATCCCTCTGCCAGGTGAAGCACGTCATCTCCATGGGCGGAGAAGCCTACAGCCAGGAAGGTGCCCGGCGCTCCCCCGGTACCCGCATCATCGGCGTTTCCGGCGACGTGAAACGCCCGGGGTTCTATGAAATCGTTTCCGGCGCCATGACCTTCGGCGAACTGCTGTATGACGTCTGCGGAGGCCCGCGGGACGGCCGCGAGTTCAAGGCCGTTATTCCCGGCGGCTCCTCCTCCAAGGTCATGCGCACGGATGTGGAATACAAGGTGCAGAACCCGGACGGCACCATGGGCAAAATCTCCTTCTTCGACATTCCGCTGGACCTGGACAGCATCTCCCAGCACGGCTCCATGTCCGGCTCCGGCGCGGTCATCGTCATGGACGACTCCCGCTCCATGCCCTGGGCCATGAACAACATCAACCGCTTTTACGCGCATGAATCCTGCGGCCAGTGCACCCCCTGCCGGGAAGGCTGCCCGTGGATGATGAAGCTCAGCACCCGCATTCTGGAAGGCAAGGCCGCTCCGTCCGACGTGGACCTGCTGATTGAAGTGGCAAACCAGATTGAAGGGAAAACGGTCTGCGCCTTCGGTGAAGCCGCCTCATGGCCCACCCAGGCCATGGTCTCCAAGTTCAAGGAGGAATTCGTGGCCCTGACGGATCCCTTCAACGCCTGCCTGCCCCATACCAGGGAAGGCCGGGAACAAACCCGTTTCCTCACCCGCTAACAGCAGAACGCAACACCACTTTTCAATACCATTTCCCTCCCATCCGTCATCATGAGTGAAGAAGCTTCCAAACTCCCCAAAGACATTGCCGCCGCGGAAGGCAAGGTGAACGTCCAGATCAACGGAACGTGGCACCGGTTCCCGCGCGGCACGCGGATTGCAGACGCCTGCCGTTCCGTAGGCGTTCCCATCCCGTGCTTCTGCTACCACCCCAAGCTGGCCGTCGTCGGCTCCTGCCGCATGTGCATGGTGGAACAGGGGATGCCGCCCCGGCTGGCTCCGGGCCAGACTCCCTCCTATGATGAAAACGGCTACCAGCGCATCCAGTGGATGCCGCGCCCCATCATCTCCTGCGCGAACACGGTGGCGGAAAACATGGGCATCCGTACGGACAGCCCCCTCGCCAGCGAGGCGCGCCGCGGCGTGATGGAATTCCTGCTTACCAGCCACCCGCTGGACTGTCCCATCTGCGACCAGGCCGGGGAATGCAAGCTCCAGGAATACTCCAACGACTACGGCCAGGTGGAAGGCCGCTATGAGGAAAAGAAGACCAAGAAGGGCAAGAACCTGAGCATCGGCCCGCGCGTGAACCTGGACCAGGAGCGCTGCGTGCTCTGCGGCCGCTGCGTGCGCTTCATGCGCGACATCATGCATGACGAAGTTCTCACGATGGCCCAGCGCGGCACCTTCAACGCCATCACGGTCTATCCGGGCCGCGAGCTGGACAGCAACTACTCCCTGAACACCGTGGACCTCTGCCCGGTAGGCGCCCTCACCTCCAAGGACTTCCGCTTCAAGATGCGCGTCTGGTTCCTGAAGGAAACCAAGACCATTGACGTGGACTGCGGCACGGGCACCAACATCATCCTCTGGACGCGTGAAGACAAGGTGTACCGCATCACCCCGCGCCCGAACGACGCCGTGAACTCCTGCTGGATGCCGGACTCCCACCGCCTGAATTACAAATACATCAACGCGGAAACGCGCATTCCCCAGCCCGTCATACGCACGGACGCGGGAGCTCCGCACCGCCCGTCCACCTGGGAACCCGCCCTGGCTTCCGTCACGGAAGCCGTCAAGCGCGTCGCCCCGCACCAGCTCGCCATCATCGCCTCCGGGCGCATGACCAACGAAGAACTTTACATGGTCCGCCATCTGGCCGCGCAAATCGGCACGGACCTGGTGGACATCGTCCCCCGCATGGGAGAAAGCGACGGCATGCTGATCGCTGCGGACCGCAATCCGAACACGAACGGGGCCAAGCTGGTGCTGGGCATTGAACCCGGCTCCAGGCTGGCCGCCATCCGCGACGGCGTGCGCAACGGCTCCATCAAGGGCATCCTCACGCTGGGGGAAGACCTCACCGCCCCGGAAGCCGGCTTCACCGCAGAAGACCTGAAAAAGCTGGACTACCTGTTCATGACCGCCCACAGCGTGAATGAAACGGCGCGCCATGCGGACCTGGTTCTGCCGGGCGTCACCTTTGCTGAAAAATTCGGCACCATGATCAACGTCACCGGACGCATCCAGCGCCTGAACCGCGCCATCCAGCCCGTGGGCTACGCCCGGGATGACTGGCAGATTCTCCGGGACATCACCCTTCTGCTGGGCGGCAACCCCGCGCTGAAAGACTTCAACTCCGCCCTGGACGTCCTCACCGTCATGAGCACGGAATACAGCGCCCTCAACGGCGTCACCTGGGGCTCCATCGGAGACGGGGGCCAGCCCATTCTGGAAACCGGCGTCACCATCCCCGTGGTGGAACGCGAAAAAAGCCAGGGCCGCTAATCACACTTCACACGCACACAACCTGTTAATCCGCCATGATTGATTCGATTCTAACCTTTTGCGACGAGGTGCTCAGCAACCCTGTGTGGTTCTACATCATCACCCTGCTGATCAAAATCGTCATCTGCTTCGCCATCACCATCCTGTTCATTCCGGTCTGCGTGTACATTGAACGCCGGGTGGCCGCCTGGATTCAGGACCGCGTGGGGCCCAACCGCGCCGGCATCCCGCTGAGCATCTTCCGCCGCTTCGGGGCTAAGTCAGACCTGCCGTTCAAAAAGACGCTGGACTACTTCGGCCTTCCCCATGACGGCAAAATCGCCAACCTGTGCCGCTTCTTCCGCCTGGACCGCGACATTCCGATCTTCGGCCTCGTGCAGCCCATGGTGGACGGCGGCAAGCTGTTCCTCAAGCAGGACTTCACGCCTCCCTTCGTGCGCCGCGTGTACTTCTGGATCGCCCCCATCCTGGTGCTGGCCCCCCCGCTGATGACGGCGGCCGTGGTCCCCTTTGCCGGAGACCTCCACACCTCCTACGGCAACGTAAACATGGCGGTGGCCAACCTCAGCGTCGGGCCCCTGTGGATGTTCGCCATCTCCTCCCTCTCCGTATACGGCCTGGTGCTGGCCGGCTGGTCCTCCAACTCCAAATTCCCCTTTCTGGGCGGCGTGCGCTCCTCCGCCCAGATGATCTCCTATGAAATCAGCATGGGCCTGTCCATCATCCCCGTTCTGATGATTTACAGCACGCTGGACCTCTCCAACATCGTGGAATACCAGGCCGCCAACGGCTGGCTCATGCTCCCCGTGTGGGGCGAGGGCCTGAGCTGGCAGCGCTGGATCCTGCTGGTTCCCATCGCCATCAGCTTCATCATCTTCCTGACCTCCATCTTCGCGGAAGCCAACCGCACGCCCTTTGACATGTCCGAATGTGAAACGGACCTCGTGGGCGGCTACCACACGGAATACTCCTCCATGAAATTCGCGCAATTCTTCATGGGTGAATACGCCGCCATGGTGGTGGGCTCCTCCCTGGTCATCACGCTGTTCCTGGGCGGCTGGTCCATCGGCTTCGGCCTGGACGGCTGGCTCAACGAACACGTGGCCAACTGGGTGGCGGTCATCTGCCAGCTCATCGCGTACGTGCTCAAGCTCCTCTTCTTCGTCTTCTTCTTCGTCTGGGTGCGCTGGACGCTCCCCCGCTTCCGTTACGACCAGGTGATGAAGCTCGGCTGGATGGTCTTCTTTGAACTGGCCGTCATCAACATCTTCATCACGGCCGCCATCCTGTACTTCGTCAAGTAATCAACCTTCTTTATCCCGACAACATCACTATTATGGCCTTCAAAACGATCAAGCGCCCGAAGATTTCCCTCGGAGAGCGGTTCTACTTGCAATCCATCCTTGGCGGTCTCTGGATCACCATCAAGCACCTCGTTCTGGCTCTGCTGGGCAAATCCCGCAACAAGAAAGAGCTGGCCGGCTCCGGCATAGGCGTCACGATGCAGTACCCGGAATTCCGGTGGGACAAGCACCTGCCGGAATACTACCGCGGGGCTCCCGTCCTGGTGAAGGGGGAAGACGGCCGCGAACGCTGCGTCTCCTGCCAGCTCTGCGAATTCATCTGCCCTGCCCGCGCCATCACCATCACCCCCGGCGCCGTCAAGGAAGGCCCCTGGGGCAAGGTGGAAAAAGCGCCCAGGGAATTCCAGATCGACATGCTCCGCTGCATCTACTGCGGCATGTGCGAGGAAGCCTGCCCGGAACAGGCCATCTTCATGAGCCAGGACTACCTGTTCACCCCCACGGACAAGGCCCAGGCCATCCACAACAAGGCCAAGCTCTACGAAATGGGCGGCACCCGCAAGGGACTGGTCAACAAGTGGAACCAATACAAATAAATCACCCCGAAACATTCACTCCAATTTCCGTACGTTATGAACATTTTTGCCAGTGACATACTCTTTTACGTCTTCGGGGCCCTGGCCGTGATCCTGTCCCTGATGGTCGTCTTCATGCGCAACCCCGTTTCCTCCGCCATGATGATGGCCCTCTCCTTCGGAGCCACGGCCGCCATTATGATCGGGCTGGGCGCCCACTTCCTGGGCATTCTCCAGATTCTGGTATACGCCGGAGCCATCATGGTGCTCTTCGCGTTCATCATCATGCTGCTGAACGTGAAGCGGGAAACCTCCCCCTTCCGGCGGCCCGTCTCCGTCGCCATCGGCGTCATCATTGCCGGCCTCTTCCTGGGCCAGCTCATCGGCATCATCTACTCCCTGCCCGGCGCGAAGGAAACGCACCGCTGCCCGATGGCCACCGCGGAACAGGCGTGGAACGATCTGAAGATCGGCCAGGACAGCGCCAATTCCGGGAAAACGGAAACCAACAACCTTTCCGGGGAATGCGCGCAGAAACCCTGCGTTGCTTCCGGCGGATGCACACGAGGATCGGACTATGCCATCACCAAGGCATCTCTTGACCAATTGCTCCATTCCACCTGCGGCATAGCACCGTCCATCACCCTCCCCCCCCTCTCCCCCCAATGTTCCGCACACCTCTATCCGGAAGGCACCACCATCCGCGCGGAAATAGACAACGGGGAATTCCCGGATACCGCCCTGCTGGGCCGCACCCTGTTTGACAAATACAACCGGAGCCTGGTCATCGCCGGGCTGGCCCTGCTGGTGGCCTCCATCGGCGTCGTCGTGCTGAGCCGCCGCCCCTCCGGCAAATAACCCGAACCCCTTACCACAGCCATCATCATGATACCTCTTACGCATTACCTGATCCTCTCCGGCGTCCTGTTCGCCATCGGCCTGATGGGGGTGATTGTCCGGCGTGACATCATCGTCATCTTCATGTGCCTGGAAATGATGCTCAGCGCGGCCAACCTGTCACTGGTGGCGTTTTCACGCGCCCAGGGCACCATGGGGCTGCCCAATTACGACGGACAGGCCCTGTCCATCTTCATCCTGACCATCGCCGCGGCGGAAGTAGCCATCGGGCTGGCCCTCATCGTCTCCCTGTACCGGGCCAGGCGCACGGCCAGCACGCAGGACCTCAACACGCTGAAAGACTAAGAGCAACATACCACTTCAAGAACATGTTTAATATTGATATTCAATACACCTGGCTCCTGCTCTTCCTGCCGCTGGTCGTAGCCGCCTTCAACTGGTTCCTGCTGACCCGGCGTCCGAACGTCGCGGCGCTCACCTCCACCTTCTCCTGCCTCGCGACCTTCGTTCTTTCCCTGGGCCTGCTGGACCAGACCGGCTCCGCCTCCTTCTCCTGGCTTCCGATCTCCGATGTCTTTTCCGTTGACCTGGGCTTTGTGCTGGACCCCCTTTCCACCCGCATGATGCTGGTGGTCACGGGCATCGGCCTGCTGGTCCACATCTTCTCCCTGAGCTACATGGCGGAGGACAAGGCGAAAACGCGCTACTTCGCGTGCCTGAGCCTCTTCATGTTCTCCATGACGGGCATCGTCCTGGCGAACAACATCGCCATGACCTTCATCTTCTGGGAGCTGGTAGGCCTTTCCTCCTACCTGCTCATCGGCCACTGGTACACCAGGGACGCCGCCGCAAACGCCGCCAAAAAGGCCTTCATCTGCAACCGCGTGGGTGACTTCGGCTTCCTGATCGGCATCCTGACCCTCTGGGCGCTGACCAACACGCTGGACTTCAGCCTGATGGAAATGCCCGCGGGCCTCAGTGAAACCCTGCTGAACATCACGGTGCTGTGCCTCTTCTGCGGGGCGGTGGGCAAATCCGCCCAGTTCCCGTTGCACGTGTGGCTTCCGGACGCCATGGAAGGCCCCACCCCCGTCTCCGCCCTGATCCATGCGGCCACCATGGTGGCCGCCGGGGTGTACATGATGGTGCGCGTCCAGTACTCCATCGGCGTGGAAGCCTTCCCCGCCCTGGCCTGCAACGTCATTGCCGTCATCGGCGCCGTCACGGCCGTCATCGCCGCCTTCATGGCCACCCAGCAGAATGACATCAAGCGCGTGCTGGCCTACTCTACCCTCTCCCAGCTGGGCTACATGGTCATGGCCCTGGGCCTGCTGGCCGGGGAAGCGGCCATGTTCCACCTCTTCACCCATGCCTGGTTCAAGGCCCTGCTCTTCCTGGGCGCGGGCGCCATCATCTTCGCCTGCCACCATGAACAGGACATCTGGAAAATGGGCGGCATCATGAAGCGCATGAAGCTGACCTCCCTCACCTTCATCATCGCGACCATGGCCCTGATCGCCATTCCGTTCACGTCCGGCTTCTTCTCCAAGGAAGCCATTCTGGAAGCCGCCCTGCACAAAAACCCGGTCTTCTTCTGGATCGGCGCGGGCGTGGCCCTGCTGACCACCTTCTACATGATGCGCGTGATCTTCGTGGTCTTCTTCGGCAAGAGCCGCAGCCACAGCTCGGAACACGCCGGGGAAGTGGGCGGCCTCATGCTGGTTCCCCTGCTGATCCTGGCCGTGCTGGCCCTCATCTCCGGCTACGGCTTCATGGCTGACAGGCTGGTGCCCTTCAACGGGTTCGTTTCCGAAAGCTTCCATATCGGCATGCCCTTCTACGTCTCCATGGGCGCGCTGGTGCTCGGCATCCTGCTGGCGGCCGTTTTCTATGCGGGATCCCCGGCCTCCGACAAGCTCTCCGGCAATGCCGTCTCCCGCGCCCTCGCCAACCGCCTCTACATTGACTGGTTCTATGACAAGGTGCTGGTCAGGGGCATCCAGGGCTCCCTGGCCGCCATCATCGACTTCATGGACCAGTTCATCATCTCCGGCCTCATCGTGGGCGGCCTGGCGCGGCTGACCGCCGCCGTTGGGTCCCTGCTGCGCCGCCTCCAGTCCGGCAGCATGGCCGCCTACACGGCCCTCTTCGGCATCGGCCTGCTCCTGGTCATCTACTTCACCGTCTTCTATTCCTGCTAACCTACCAACCAACCACACACCATGCTTATCTGGCTTGTTCTCATTCCTCTGATTGCCACGGCCCTCATCGGTCTGTGCAAGGCGCCCGCACGCCCGACAGCCCTGCTCAGCGCCGCGCTGACGCTGGCCCTCGGCATCTGGGCCCTGGTTAGCTTTGACGGCTGCTCCTCCTGCTGGTCCCGCTTTGAAGGGATGGACCTCCAGCTCACGCTGGCCCCGGCCCTGGCCAAAGTGATGCTGCTGCTGACCATCCTGGTAACCTTCGCCACCGTACTGGGCACCAACCCGCCCAAGGGAGGGGAAGCCTCCTGGTACAACTCCGCCCTGCTGATTTCCGCGGGCGCCACCGGGGCCTTCCTGTCCGACAACATCATCTCCTTCTTCGCCTTCCATGAACTGGCGCTGATCCCCACCTTCGTGATGATCGGCCTGTACGGGCGCGGCGACCGCCGCACCACGGCCTGGCGAGCCACGCTTTACCTGGGGCTTGCCTCCATGGTGCTGCTGGCCGCCCTGCTGATGATCGGCACGCAGGCGGGCTTCACCTTCTCCGGATTGAAAGACTTCATGGCCGGCGGCCGGGAACTCGCCCATGCGGAGCTCATCGGCGCCCTGCTGATCGCCGGGTTCGGCACGCTGATTTCCCTCTTCCCCTTCCACTCCTGGGCAGCCCCCGCGTATGCCTCCGCCCCCGCCCCGGTGGCGATGATGCACGCGGGCGTGCTCAAGAAGTTCGGCCTGTACGGCCTCTTCATGTTCCAGCCGCTGATGGAAACAGGCTTCCTCCCCTGGACGAACATCCTCCTTGTCCTGCTCGTCTGCAACGTCATCTGGGTAGGCTACGTGACCGTCAACCAGAAGAGGCTGGACCTGCTCCTGGGCAACTCCTCCGTGATGCACATGGGCTACATCTTCCTGGCCTTCGCCGCCCTGGTGGCCTCTGGTTCCGCGGAAGCCAACCCCTGGGCGCTGAAAGGGGCCGCCCTGCTGATGCTGGCCCACGGCCTGACCATCGCCCTGCTCTTCCTGCTCTGCGGACAAATTGAAAAGCAAACCGGCACGCTGGAAATCAACTCCCTGGGGGGCCTGAGCACCAGGCTGCCGCGCATGGCCTTCGTCTTCGGCCTGGCGGGCATGGCCTCCATCGGCCTCCCCGGCCTTGCCAACTTCCCGGGGGAATTCATGGTCTTCTTCTCCGGCTTCGCCGGCTTCACCAACGGCTTCGGCCCCGTCCAGATCGCCACCATCCTGTGCCTCTGGGGCCTGGTCATCGGCGCGGTGTACATGCTGAGGGCCTACCGCAACATCTTCCAAGGGGACCTCTCCAAGGCCGCAGCCTACGCCACGGAACTGCTGCCTTCCGAACGGGCGGCCAACTACTTCCTGACGATCACCCTGGCGGTCTTCGGCTTCTTCCCCACGCTGGTGCTCCAGTTCTTCTCCTGATTCCCCTTCCGAATACAATCCAAGTTTAACCCGATCTTCTTTTACCCATGCAAGCGTATATTCCGGAATTCATCCTGGCCGGCCTGGCGATGCTTATGCTCCTGGCCGAGACCTTCTGCAAAAAGACGCCCAAATTCGTCTTCGGGCTGATTGGCGCGGCGGGTGCCCTGGCGATGCTCCCCTTCTACATGGGGGGACTCTATGACAACGTCTACATCATCCTGGCGCTTGTCGCCACGGCAGTCACCCTGCTGCTGTCCGTGGACTTCCGGGCCGTCATCAACCTCTCTTCCAACGACTCCAAGTCCCAGGACGGCACGGGGGAATTCTACATCCTTCCCCTGCTGGCCTGCGTGGGCATCACCTCCCTGTGCAAGGCCTCCAACCTGGTGGAACTGTTCGTCTCCCTGGAAGTGCTTACCCTGAGCTCCTTCATCATGGTGGGCTACTTCCGCCGGAACCTGGGCTCCACGGAAGCGGGCATCAAGTACCTGATTCTGGGCGCCGTCAGCACGGGCTTCCTCGTCTTCGGCCTGGCCTGGTACTTCGGCGTCACGGGAACCTTCATCTATGACGGAGCCATCGTCAGCCACGCGCTGGCGGGCCAGACGGCCCCCGCCATGTACCTGGCCCTCGCCATGCTGCTGCTCGGCACGGCCTTCAAAATCGGCGCGGTTCCCATGCAATTGTGGATTCCGGACGTATACCAGGGCGCACCCACTCCAGTGACGGCTTTCCTCTCCGTGGCCTCCAAGGTGGCCGGCTTCGCCCTGCTCAGCATCATTCTGGCTCCCTTCGCCGCATTGCCCCCCGTTGAATTCGTCGTGGCCCTGATGGCTGCGGCTACGCTGCTGGTGGGCAACCTGGGCGCCATTCCGCAGACCAACCTGAAGCGCATGATGGGTTATTCCTCCATCGCGCAGGCCGGCTTCATCCTTCCCCTCTTCATCGGCACCATGGACGGGCGGCTTGCCCCGAACGCCCCGTTCTACCTGGCCGTGTACCTGGTCATGACCTTCGGCGCCTTCTTCGCCCTCGCCATGATCCGCATCCAGCGCGGGAGCGAGGAAATCTCCGCCTTCCGCGGCCTGGGCAAGACCAATCCCCGGCTGGCCCTGGCCATCACCATCATGTTCGCCTCCCTGGCGGGCGTGCCTCTGACGGCCGGCTTCTTCGCCAAAATGATCTCCTTCGTGCACGTCATCAACACGGGCCTGTACCTGGGCTGGATGCTCCCCGTCATGATCATCTGCGCGGCCTCCGGCTTCTATTACTACTTCAAGGTCATCCGCTCCATGTACTGGGACAAGCCCGAAGAAGACGCGGACCCCGTACAGGTTCCCGTCATTTCCGGCGTCATGCTGGCCGCTTTCTCCATCTTCATCGTGCTGGGAGGCCTGATGCCCCTCTTCCTGAACCCCATCCGGTAGAACGACATTTCCCGTTCATCATCCCGAAGGCCGTTCCCGCATCCCGTGCGGAACGGCCTTCTTCATTCCGGTAACACCGCAAACCTTCACAAGAGCCAAAGGAATCAACCAGGTGAATTGAACGAAAGCAAACAAAGGGAAGGCCATATCATGGGGGCGTCCTTCCGGATATGCAATTCCGGTTGCCGTAAAGGCTTGCGGTTCTCCCCCAGTTTCATGAATTTCTCCGGAATGCTCATGCCGAAAAAATCTTGAAAAAAGTGCAGTTTCCATGCGAGATTTTCCACAGGGCAAACGTAATTAGCCCGTACTAATTATTTGCTAGCCTCCATCCCTCCGGACGGAGAGCGGCCAACCATCAATCAATCATTCAAAACCATGCGTCTTTTCTCCGCCACAGCCGTCGTTTGCGCCGCCCTGTTCTCCGGAACCACTCTCCTGCATGCCCAGGAAGACCCGGAACTGCTGGCAAAACGCCAGTGCCGTTCCGTCCATGTCATGCAGCAGGGCCACCCGGCCCAGGCGAGCGCCCTGTACAATGAAGTGAAAGCCAAGACATCCGTTCCGGGCACCTACTTCTGCGCCATGAATTTTGACGACGGCTACATCGGCTTTCAGGAACAGTCCAACGGTAAAAAAGTCATCATCTTTTCCATCTGGGACCCGGTGGCCCATGGGGACAACCCCAACAGCGTGCCGGAAGAAGAGCGCACCAAACTGGTAAAGCTGGGTGAAAACGCGCGCTCCGGCCGCTTCGGCGGCGAAGGAACGGGCGGCCAGAGCTTCGTGGACTATCCCTGGACCGTCGGGGAAAACATGCGTTTCCTCGTCTGCGTCAAAAAGATGGGGAAATTCAAGGAAATCAGCGGCTACTACTTCAACAACAAGGACAAGTCCTGGGACCTCATTTCCAAATGGAAAACGCATTCCTCGGAAAAGGAACTTTCCTTCTCCGTCGGATTCGTGGAAGACTTCATGCGCAACTTTGAATCCGCCAAGAAAGCCCGCGGCGCCTTCTTCGGCCCCAGCTTCGCGTACAAGGACGGCAAATGGCACCCCAACACCAGCGTGACGTTCACCGGCGATCCCACCCCCTCCACCAACGTCATGGCAGACATCCAGCCCAACGGTTCCGTTCTGCTCCAGACGGGCGGAGAAACAAAAATGACGGATTTCAAACTGTTCCAGAACCGTCCCCTGCCCCAGGATGCCAATCCTGTCCAGCCTGATGAAGTCGTCACCAGGCTCGTTCAGGAGAACATCAAATAATCATGTCCCTTACCGGCTGGCTAACCATGATCGTTTCCATCGGCGGCGTATTGACCGCCGCCGCATGGGCGTATTACAAGGTGCTCTCCACTCCCAAGGAGACGGAACACCTGGGCAGCCCTACCCCTCCCATGCCGGAGGACCCGGAGGAATAAGGCTCCGGCCCGGCGCATGAACAATTCCCGGTCCGCGGAAACTGCCCGGATTTGTCCTGCCCATCCGGGGATTGCCGCAGCTCCCCCGCGGCCCCCAAGGTAAAACTGAGCGCCAGCGGACTTTTTATCCTGAAAACCAGTACCCCCCTGCCGGACGTTTTTCATTTCAGCTGACGCAGGGCTTGCGGCGCTTCCGCAACGCGTGCCAGCCAAAAACCTGGAACAGGATAAATACGCCGTCCATCTGCTCAATAGCCACGCAAACGCACGACGCACGCGCCAGCCATCCCCAGCGCATCCACGCATGCAGTCCGGGCCGTCCGCCATTCAGGCAGTATCCGGTTCACGGATATTCCTTGAACAATTTTCCCTTTTAACCGTCCGACGGGGGAAGGATGAAACCCAGCCGGTCAATGCCGTACCTGGCGCATTCCTGCCACAGGGATTTTTCCAGGGCTTCCGCCGTCCGGCGGCGTTCCTCCTCCGGCATGCTTTCAAAGTACTCCGGCCCCAGGTGTTCGCTGATGGCCTTGTCCGCCATGCGCGTCACCAGGTCCGCCCAGAAAATGTTGTCCCGGTACTCGTCCAGGCAGTCCTGGAAAAAGGCGTTTTCCTCATATTCCCGGGTGAAGGCGTACCCGCCCAGATCGTCCGCGTAGGCAATGCGGCCCTTCAGTTTGGGCGTGGCGGATAGTTCCTCCATCAGCCGGGAGACCAGCTTTCCCCATGCCACCAGGCGTCCTTCCGCCCCGTCCTGCTGGTTGGAGGCGGCCACCGTGGCGGCGGTGGAAAGCATTTCCGCCAGATCGCGCGCCTCGTCGTCGGATAATTTCAATGTCACCGGCATGGAGTCAGATCAATCCGAGTTTCATCCTGCCTTCCTCGCTGACCATGTCCTGGTTCCAGGGGGGGTCCCACACCATTTCCACATCCGCGGCCTCCACGCCTTCCAGCGCTTCAATGCGGTCCTTGGCCTCCATCACCAGATGGGGTCCCATGCCGCAGCCGGGCGCCGTAAGAGTCATTTTGACCGCCACGTGATGCAGGCCGTTTTCCAGCTCGATGACGGTCACGTCGTAAATCAGGCCCAGGTTGACGATATCCACGGGGATTTCCGGATCGTACACGCATTTCAGCGTATCCCATACCCGTTCTTCAAGCGTGGCGTTTTCATCCAGTTCAGCCGCCTCCGGGGAGGCTTCCGCCGCTTCCGCTCCCAGGGCGTCCGCATTTTCCCGGGAGATGCGGGCCAGGCCATGGTCCGTAGCCACGGTATAGGAGCCGCCCAGTATCTGGGTGATATACACGCGTTCCCCCTCCGGCAGCGTGAGCACATCCCCGCTGGGGATCTGGACCGCCGTCACTTCTCTTTTGAGTTCTACTACCTGGTTCAGCATAAATCCTTGCGATTAAAGGAACATCCGGCTACGGACATGCGCGGGAGGGAACAGGCCCCACGAGGCCGGACCGCCCTGCGGCATCCGGAACCTTCCGCGCAGGAGCAACATAAGGGGTATTTGCATCACCGTCGAGGTCAAAAACTGTTCTGCCGTGACCGGAAACGCCCTTCATGACAGGAAAGCGCATGCCGCAATGTTTTGGAAAAGCCGCCGGAAGCGGAAAGCTTCGTTCTTGCCTAGCGGCGGGAAAAGGTGTAAAAGGTCCGGGCTGTCCAGGCTGCCGTCAGTCCGGGACCGGCCACACGCGCATCTTCAACTTAACATTCCATGTTAGATTACTTACGTAAACATACAATCGTCATCATGGCAGCCATGGCCCTGGTGTTTGTGGGCCTCATGTTCATCGGCGGGGACGTAAGCGGCGGCTCCCTGACCGGCATGTTCAAGCAAACCTTCGTTTCCGTGGACGGCAAGTCTTACGGAGAAAAGGATTACAACAGCATGGGCAGAACCGGCCTGTCCGTGGCTTTCTCCTTCCCTTCCACCTTCGGCCCGCTGCTCCAGGACAATTTCAGCTCGGAAGAAAGCCTGCGGGAACTTTGCCACCTGCTGAAAACGAATAATCCCAACGCCGCTTTCCTGGCCTACCGCGGCATCATCCGCAGGGAGGCGAGCCGGCTGGGCCTGACGCCCAATACTACGGAGATTGACGACGCCATCTGCAACATTCCCGAATTCCAGGATGAGAAGGGCGTCTTCGACCCCCGGAAGTACGACAATTTCATTTCCATGCGCGGCAACATGGGCAAGAAGCTTCAGGAGGAACTGCTGCGCGGCCTGATGGAAGACACCATCAGCCTGGTGCGCATCAAGGATGTGCTGACCGGCGGCATTTCCGTGGAATCCGGCTTTGCCGAAGCCGTGGCGGAGTCCAACAGCCAGCAGATCACGATCAACACCGCCTTCCTGGAAAAGAGCGCCTTCCGTCCCAAGACGGACCCGGGAGAAGAGGAAATCAAAACCTTCTGGGACAAGCACAAGGAAAATTACAAGAACGAGGAAGCCCGCTTCTTCACCGTGTACACCTTCACCCCCGCGGGCGATGCCCAGGCTCCCAAGCCCGGCGATATTTCCAACGCCACCATGGAAACCATGAACCTGGTGGAAAATGACATCTGGGAACCGCTGAACGCCACCAACGGCAGGAACATGGACCAGGCCATCAGTGAAGCCCTGGCCAAGACTCCCGACGTCTGCAAGATGGAGAAGAAGTCCTACACGGCCGTGACGCGCAAGAATGCGCCCCAGGAAATCAACCAGCCGATCAACCAGTCCGCCTCCGACGGACGCAGCGCCACCCTGCTGGACGTGGCCTTCTCCCTGACGGGAGCCCCCGCCCTGAATGCGGATGCGGACGCCAAGGCCATTGAAGAAGCGCGCGCCAAGACCGGAGCCGAACAGATCAGCACCATGCAGGTGCTGGAAAACGGACAGGTCGTCCTGGTCCGCCTGGAAGGCGTTACCCCGGTAAAGGCGCTGCCTTATGAAACCGCCCGCAACAGCGCCCGCGCCGACCTGCTGGAAAGCATGACCGTGGAATCCATGAACAAGGCCGCCGCCGAACTCAACACGGAATTGCAGAAGGCTGAAAAGCCCGTGGAACAGTTCAACGCCATCGCCGGGAAGGCCGGAGCCAAGACCGCCGCCTACGGTCCCTTCATCAATCCGAACGCCCTCCTGAGCAGCGTCAACCTCCAAAACGCCAGAAGCCAGGAAGAACTCCAGGCCCTTCTGGACCGCGCCATGAATTCCCGCCTGGCTCCGCCCAAGGAACTCCCGGTCCCTGAAGAAGTGTTCCAGGCGGTTTCCGTCATTAACCCCGGCCGGATGGCCCAGCCCATCAACACGGGGGACGGCATCCTGCTGACCCAGCTCGTCAAGCGCGAACTGGAGGATACGCCGGAGTTCCAGATCAAGGCCACCCAGCAGATTGCCCCGGCCCTGACCGCCCAGGCCAAATCCATGATCATGCTGGACTGGCTGAAAGCGTGCATCGCCCAGTACAAGGTGGAGATCGCCCCCATCCTGAACCAGGAACGCTAACACCCTTCCTTTCCATGGCAGCCGTCATTACCCCCGTGTCCCGCCGCACAGGGGCGGAATGCCGCCAAAATGCCTTCCTATGATGGCCCCCGCACCGGGGCCATCATTTTTATTGCCCTTGTTCCGCCATCCCTGCCCCCCTTCCCCCTTCATCATCCATGAGCGCCCTCCCCGCCCAGTCCAGGTACATCATCGGAACGGAAGCCTGCGAACGCTTCAGCTTCTACGGCATGAAGTCCATCCTCATGCTGTACATGACGGGCCACCTGCTGATGAGCGAAAACTGGGCCACCGCCACCCTTCACGTCTTCGCGGGAATGGTTTACCTGCTTCCCCTGGCGGGCGCATGGCTGGCGGACAAGGTCTGGGGCCGGTACAAGACCATTCTTTACATTTCCCTGCTTTACTGCGTAGGGCACGGAGTCCTGGCCACGGCGGACCTCTTCCATACCATTGAAGCGCGCCGTTACATCCTGATGACGGGCCTGTTCATCATCGCGCTGGGCGCGGGAGGCATCAAGCCCTGCGTCTCCGCCTTCATGGGGGACCAGATTCCGGACAAATCCCCGCAGTTGATGACCAAGGCCTTCAATGCCTTTTACTGGGCTATCAACCTGGGCTCCTTCTTCTCCTTCCTGGTCATTCCGGCCATGGAACAGCATTACGGGTACAGTTGGGCGTTTGCCGTTCCGGGCATTTTCATGGGCATCGCCACCTTCGTCTTCTGGCTGGGCCGCAAGAAGTACCACAGAACGCCGCCTGAACGCAACAACGGCCGCGCCGGCTTCTGGAAAGTGCTCTTCATCGTCCTGTTCCACGGGGGCTGGAAGAATGCGGAGCAACGCTGCGGAGCTTCCGCCGTGGAGGACGCCCGGCACATCCTGAAAATCCTCTCCATCTTTGTCTTCATCATTCCCTTCTGGTCCATCTTTGAACAGACGGCCTCCTCCTGGGTGGCCCAGGGCAGCAGGATGATTCCCCTTTCCATCCCGCTCCCGGGCGGCGGAGACTGGTCCATCGGGCCGGCGCAAATCCAGGCGGCCAATCCCATTTTCGTGATGGTGTTCATTCCACTGATCACCGTATTCGTCTATCCGAAGGTGGTGACGCTGGCGCGGCCCCTGGTGCGCCTTGGAACGGGGCTGGCCCTGAGCTCCGTGACGTTCCTGATTGTCGCTTTCCTGCAATACAGGCTGGAGGGAGGCGCCTCCATGTCCATCGCGTGGCAATTGATCCCCTACTGCGTGCTCACCATTTCCGAGATCCTGCTCAGCACCACCGGCCTCGAATTCGCCTACACGCAGGCTCCGCTGCATTTGAAAAGCGTCATCACCAGCTTCTGGAACCTCACCATCTTTGCAGGCAACATGCTGGTGGCCGCCATCACCTTTTTCCTGTCCAACGGAGAATCCGCCAACGCCATCTCCACAGACCGCTTCATCCTGTACGCCATACTCGCCGCCGTGGTGGCGGTAGCCTATTCCTTCCGGGCGCGCAGGTACGGAAAGACGGAGTAGAGGAAGCATCCCCGACGCGCGGGAATGACGTTTTTTCCGGCTCCGGAGAACAGCAGACATAATAATGTCTTGAAAAAGACAGCCGGACCGTGCGAAATTCCGGCACGGCCCGCACATCCTGTCCGCGGGCATACTTTCGGGAAAGTATTGGAAATACAAATTACAGAGAAGATATGAGGCGAACGGGGATTTACCCCTGTTCCCCGCCGCACCGGAAAAGTTGCTTCTGAAACAATCTTATCGGCAGCGCATTTCCAGTCCGGCACAAGACGATATATCTTTGCTTCATGTTTAATACTTCATTTAAATCGGCCTCGGCCTTGTAAACAACCGGTACTTTCCGTAGCGGTTGTCCCCTTTTGTTTGCTCCCGGATTATCCCTTCCGGGAGGAAGTTCCGTATTATTGGAATTTCAACGTTAATCTATCTGCCACGATGACGGCGCCGCTGTGCCGTGCCCTCATGGCATACAACATTTACTAAATTAATGAGTAATAAAAACAAAACAATTCACGAATTCGATTTCAATTTCATCTGCGAATATTTCTCGCGCCTGGAACGGCAGGGCCCCGGCAGCCCGGAGGCTACCCTCAAGGCCCTCGGCTTCATTGACAATCTGACCGGACAATCCCGCATCGCCGACCTCGGCTGCGGCACGGGCGGACAGACCAGGACGCTTGCCGCACATGTTCAGGGAAGCGTTACGGGGCTTGACCTGTTCCCGGATTTCATCCGCATCTTCAACCGCCAGGCAACACAGTCAGGCTTGCAGGACAGGGTAGAAGGCATCGTCGGTTCCATGGACAAGCTCCCTTTTGCAGAAGAAGAACTGGACCTGATCTGGTCGGAAGGGGCCATTTACAATATCGGCTTTGAACGGGGGCTGAACGAATGGCGCAAGTTCCTGAAACCGGGAGGCTACCTGGCCATTTCCGAAAGCTCGTGGTTTACCGCGGAACGTCCGGAAGAGATTCACCGCTTCTGGATGGACATGTATCCGGAGATAGACACCATACCCAACAAGATAGCCCAGATACAGAGGGCCGGGTACGTGCCTGTCGCTTCCTTCATTCTGCCGGAAAGCTGCTGGACGGAGCATTATTACGCTCCGCAGGTTCCCGTGCAGGAAATGTTCCTTCATCAATATCCGGGAAATGAAGCCGCCGCGGAATTAGTCGCATCCCTGCGCCATGAAGAGGAATTATACCGCAGGTACAAGGAATTCTACGGCTACGTGTTTTACATCGCAAAAAAGACGGAACAATGATTCATTTAAATGCTTACGGCTGGAATGAGAAGTTAAGCCGGCTCAAACGGGAATCTACGTACAGCGCCCTGCCCCATGGCCGCATCGCCATCGTGCACAGGACGTGTTATGAGATCGTGGCGGAGAACGGAGTGTTCCAGTGCGAATTAAGGGGAAACATGATGTATGAAAAACCAGCCTTTGAACTGCCCTGCACGGGCGACTGGGTGATTTTCCAGCCCTTTGATGAAACGAAAGGAATCATCGTCGATGTGCTGCCCCATGAACGGACCCTGTACCGCAAGAAAAGCGGAACGGTTTCCGACAGGCAGGCCATCGCCTCTTACGTGGACAAGGCATTCATTGTCCAGAGCCTGGATGATAATTTCAATATCCGCAGAGCCGAGCGTTTCATGGTTCAGATATTGGAAGAGGGAATCAAACCCGTACTGGTGCTGAACAAGGCCGATCTAGGGTTTGACAGGCAGGGCATTGAAGAACAGGTCAAACACCTGGAGCGCCGGATGCCTGTATTTTTTACAAGCATTCATGAACCCCAGTCGATTCTACGGCTGCGGGAGTCCATTCCGGAAGGGGAAACAGTGGTGTTTGTCGGTTCCTCAGGCGTCGGGAAAAGTTCCCTGGTGAATGCGCTGTGCGGAAAACCGGTCCTGTCCACCTCCCATATAAGCTCCTCCACGGGCAAAGGACGGCACACGTCCACCCGCCGGGAAATGGTATTGATGGACGGTTCGGGCGTTTTAATAGACACTCCGGGCGTCCGGGAATTCGGCCTGGCGATCGGCCAGCCCGGTTCCCTTGCAGAAGCGCTGGATATTTCCGACTTCGCGGCGGCATGCCGTTTCAAGAATTGCGGGCATATCCATGAGCCCGGATGCGCCGTCCTGGAAGCAGTGAACACCGGCCTGCTGGACCGCGAGGTTTATGAAAGCTATCTGAAGCTCCGGCGGGAAGCGGAATACTTTTCCGCTTCGGAACATGATAAGCGCAAAAAGGGAAAATCCCTTTCCAAACTCGTAGAGGAAGTGAAGAAGCGGAATTCCAAATTCTAACCTGCGTTGAAACGGTGCGGGCATTCCTGAAACGGGAATGCCCGCATTCTTGTTTTACCCGCTATAACGGCCTATTCCGTATTCCAGTTAAACCGTGGCCGCGCTCCTATCCCCTGATGTCAATGTCCAGATGGGCGAGCAGCCCTTCCAGCCCATGCCGGGAAAAGACCGCCTTTTTCAGCTTGCACATGGCGGGATTGATCGAAAAGTTGAAAGAGGTTGAAAAATCGGCTTTCTCCAAATTGGTTCCGACGAAAGAAACCCGTTCCAGGTCACAGCGGTCAAAAACGGATTCCGCCATGTCGGCGTCATTGAAGTACCCCTCATACATCTTGCAGCCGCGAAAAACGGTTTTCCGCAACCTGGCTTCTACAAAGCTGGCATAATCAAGATGCGAGTTTTCAAAGACCAGGCCGTCCGAAAACCTGTCGATGTCCGTAAAGTCTGCGCCAGTCATCTTGCAGTCGGCAAAGGCAACATCCCGGAGGGCTCCCTTGAAGCTGGCCAGCGTGAAATTGCACGCCCTGAACTCGCACTTCTCAAAATCGGTATTCCGGATGACCAGCTTTGAAAAATCACACGCGACGAATACGCAATCATAGTATTCATCATCCAGCTCCATTTCATGGAAATCCACTTTCTCAAAGGTCTCGTTTTCAGTCATATCATGTTGATGGGAGTTGCCGCTCCGTGTTTGCTTCAATGTTCCGGAATCACCGTTTTCCGGGAAGCAGAACGCAGGAGAAAACTTTCCTTCCATACCCGCCGAATTATTCTACTTTCCTTCCCTGCCTTTTAGCATGGAAGCTGGCTGTCTGCAAGCCGTCCCGCCTCCGCGCATGCTCGCAGGCCCGGCTGACGCCTGAGGAAAAAGATAAAACCATTCCGGATGCTCCCTGCCGCCGCCAAAAAACGCGTTGCCCCTCTCCATTTGCTATCTACCTGTTCCCATCCGTATAGTTCCAAACGAGCCAACGCTACACCCCGAATCCTGAATACGGCGCCCTTTTCCAACATGGTTTAGGCGCCTTTTAAAAACCGGATGCCTCCTCCCGCCAAGCCAGCCTTTCCGGAATTTTCCTCCAGCCGTATATCTTCATTCACCGGCTCCATGAACCCCGGTAATCAAGATGACACGGAACCAAAATATACTCGCCTTCTCCTCAGCCCATTACGCAGGCTACGTCATGTGTACCGTTCCCAATACCTATCGGGAGGAGATGGACCGACAGACGTCCCACCCCTCCTGCGGCTTTTACGCAGCCTCCTATGTCCTCAATTGCTTCAATCCTGATGCCGCATGGACGAATATGGAGCTTTTAAAATTGGCCGTTCAATATCCCCTCACCAATCGTGCAGAGGGCTGTTTAAGCGAGGTAGGGGAAGTTTTCCATCCCCACGATTTTGCCCGTTTCATCCATGCGAGAGCCAACGGAAGCTGCTCCGCCGCCTGCCAGTTATTTCATGAACAAACCATCCGGGACACCATTGATCAGGGAGGGTATGCCCTCGTTCCTTTTCAAGTTATCAATGATAAGCAAAACGAAAAACACGGTTTCCCCCGGACTGGCGTCCAGTGGACGGACCTTCCGCATGCACATTGGTGCGTTATTGCCGGATATGCAACAACGGATAACTCCAAACTGCTCGCCAAGCACTGGGGAGAAAACCGGTTATTTGATATAGATGAGCTCGGTAACAGCAATCAAGGGTGTTATCCCCTCCAGCAAACCAATAACATCACAGCACAGCGCGCCTCCAAAGTGCAGTTGCTGCAGAACCAAATCATCACCATCCTGCCCGCACAAGCTTCGCCAGGCCGCCGGAGAGGCTGCGCCTGCTGACCTGCAAGGCATCTTCATCGGTCTCCCGCTCTAAAAAAGCCAGCCCATGGAAACGGATTTTCCGTCCAGTGAAGCAGGGAGGCACGCAGGCCCGGATAGAGGGACCGTTTCATGAGGAAGGAGCCCTGGGAAACGGTCCCGGTTTAAAAAAATGCCACGGAGCCTGCCTTCGTGAACAGCGTTCTGGATTCCAGACAAGTTGCCGAAGTCCATTTCCGGAAACCGTCCTCCCTTTTTAAGGATGTGAATGAAGCTCAGGAGATACGGCAGTCGTTGAGCAACTCGTCCATGTAGAAGGTCATTTCCGCCAGGGCCTCACGGTATTCCGTCTGGGGAAGGAGCCACAGGATTTCACGGGCAGCCTCGTTTTTCTCCAGAGCCACCTGGATCGACTTGTCCAGGGCCTCCGCAAAAACGGGGTTGTCCTGAAAGGCGGAGTAATCCACCACTTCACGGTTTTCAATGGCGTCCCTGAGCGTGGCTTCCACGTTCCTGTCCCCGCATTCCAGCAAGTTGAAGATGGGGAGGGTCAGCTTGCCCTTGGTGGCGTCCGTGTGGAGCGTTTTGCCGGCATCGTCTTCATCGCCCACCATGTCCAGGCAGTCGTCGTAAATCTGGTAGGCCACCCCCAGCAGGTCTCCCAGCTGGTAAAGGGATTCCTCCACTTCCGGGGCCACTCCGGAGATCCACGCCGCGCCGCCCGTAGCGGCGGAGAACAGGGAGGCGGTTTTTTTCCGGATGATTTCAAAGTATTCCTCGCGGGTCATGCTCAGGTCATACAGGCGGCTGGACTGGGCCACTTCCCCCTGGCATACGTCCCTGACGGTGTTCGCCAGCCTGCGGCAGAATTCCGTGCTGCCGAACTCGGTACCAAGCACCATGGCATGGGAAAAGAGAACATCCCCCAGCAGTACGGCCAGGCTGTTGCCCCACAGGGCGTTCGCGGTGGCCTCGTCACGGCGCTTGTCGGCCTCGTCAATCACGTCATCATGCACGAGGGAGGCCAGATGCACCATTTCCAGCAGGGCTCCCAGCCGGATGTGGGCTTCCTTGATGCCGCCCGTGGCGCCGGCTACCAGCAGAACCAGGGCCGGCCGGAGCATTTTCCCCTTGGACTGGCACACTGTTTCCATGTAGTCGGTGACTTCCGGGTCAAAACAGGATGCCTGGGCTTCCACAAACTCAGAAACTTGCTTCAATTCCGGCTTGACCAGTTGAAGATAGTGCTTCTGGGATCGTAATTTCGAAAAGAACGGGATGGACATGATATGGACGAGGGCCGGCGCTGGTCAGCGCCGCAGGAATTGTGGCATATTTGAAGTTCTCTAGCAATGTATTTCACAGGCCATCTTTGCATGGCCGGGCGGCAATGAGCCAAACCCGCGCTGCCGGACGCCGGGAACCCTGCGGAGATAAGGCTCACTTTGACCTTGAGCCGGGATGTTTTCCTTCTACACTGGCCTATCATGAGAGCCTTGGTCTATGATTGCAGCGCGGGCATCAGCGGAGACATGAATCTGGCCGCCCTGATTGATTTGGGCGTGGACAGGGAAAGCCTGGAACGGGAGCTGTCCAAATTGCACGTGCACGGGGAATGGAAACTGGAATGCCGCCGTGCGCAGCAGTCCGGCATCCAGGGAACGCGGATTGACGTACTGACGGTGGAAGAAGGCCATTCCGGCCACGGCCATGCACACCATCACCGGACCATGGCGGATATCCGCAGGCTTATTGGGGCAAGCGGCCTTTCAGACGCCGTAAAGCGGACGGCCCTTTCCATTTTCTCCCTGCTGGCGGAGGCGGAGGCCCAGGTGCACGGCACCACGCCGGAGGAAGTCCATTTCCATGAAGTGGGAGCGGTGGACTCCATCATTGACATCACGGGGGCCGCCATCTGCCTGGAGCTGCTCCGGGCGGACGCCGTCTTCACTGGACCGGTGGAACTGGGCTCAGGCACCGTGACCTGCCAGCACGGAACGATGCCCGTTCCGGCCCCGGCCACAGCCCTGCTGGCGAGCCGCTTCCAGTCCACCCTGAACGGAACCACCCATGAGGCCACCACTCCCACCGGAGCAGCTTATATTGCCGCCCTGGCGCGGCCTGTCCCGGCCCCGCTGGCGGGCCGCATCACCGGAACCGGCTACGGCATCGGCCACCGCCAGGGGCTCCCCCTGCCTAATATCCTCCGGGTGATGCTGGTGGAAACGGAGGAACAGGAGAGTTCCCCGGAATTGCTGACGGAGCTGTGCGCCAATATAGACGACATGACGCCGGAACAGACCGCCTACCTGGCGGAAAAGCTGATGGAGGCCGGCGCGCTGGACGCCTGGCAGGAGTCCATCTGCATGAAGAAGGGGCGCCTGGCGGTCAAAGTCTGCGCCCTGTGCCTGCCGGAACAGGCGGACCGCGTGAGGGAAGCGTTTTTCCTGCACAGCAGCACGCCGGGGATACGCCAGCATGATACGTGCCGCCACATCCTGCGCCGGGAGAGCGCCTCCGTATGCACTCCCCACGGAACGGTGCATGTAAAAACCTCTTTCATGAACGGACGCCCCCATCACCGGAAGGCGGAATTTGAAGATTGCAGAACCCTGGCGGAAAACACCGGACTGCCGCTGGAACAGTGCCAGTTGATGGGGCTTTTCCCCACCCCCTCCCATGACTCCTCCTCCACAGACTCCGTTTGAACGGCTGCGCGCCGTCCTGCTCCCCAGGGAGCGCATCGCCGTCGCCCTGTCCGGCGGGCTGGACAGCAGCGTGCTGCTGGCTGCTGCTGCCAAGGTTCTGGGGCCGGAACACTGCCTGGCCCTGACCGCGCAAACTCCCTATGTAATGGAGGAGGAAGTGCGGGACAGCGCGGAGCTGTGCCGCCGCCTGGGCATTCGCCAGGAGACACTGGCGTTCCCCATCCTGCCTTCCCTTGCGGATAATCCGCCACTGCGCTGCTACCTGTGCAAGCATGCCCTGTTTTCCGCCCTGGCTGCCAGAGCCGCGGAAGCGGGCTTTCCCCTGCTGGCAGACGGCTCCAACACGGATGACCTGGGCGACTACCGCCCCGGGCGCAAAGCCTTGCAGGAACTCGGCATTCTGAGCCCCTTTCTGGAAGCCGCCATGGACAAGGCGGACATCCGCAGCGTGGCCCGCGGACTTGGCCTGCCGGAGTCCGTCAGCGGCAAGCCGGCCTATGCCTGCCTGCTGACCCGGCTGGAGCACAACCGCCCCGTGACGGAATCCCTGCTGCGGCGCGTGGATGCGGCGGAGGCCTTCCTGCGCTCCCTGGGGCTGAAAGGCTGCCGCGTCCGGGTTCACGGGGACGACCTGGCCCGCATTGAACTGCCGGAGGAGGAACGCGGACTGTTCCGGAGCGGGGAGCTTGCCGCTCCCATAGCGCACCGCCTGCGGGAGCTGGGCTTCCGCTACATCACCCTGGACCTGGAAGGATATTCCAGAGGCAGCATGAACGAACCATCATGAATGACATTACCGCCATCCTGCATCAGCTTGAGGAAGGCCGCCTTTCCACGGAGGAAGCGGCGGAAAAAATCCGGGCCGCCACTGCGCCCGCATCTTCCCATACGGATATTGATTACGGCCGCCTGGAGCGCACCGGATGCCCGGAAGTGATTTACGGCGCAGGAAAAACCCCGGACCAGATTGAAGAGATAGCCCGCGGCCTGCTTGCCGCCGGACAGAACGTGCTGGCCACGCGCCTGAACGTGGAGGCGCTGGACTACCTGAACCGCGCCTTTCCGGAGGCGGACATGCACCCGGAAGCGCGCCTCATGCGCATCATGGCGAACCCCGTTCCGCAGACGGAGGGCTTCGTCGGCATCGTCAGCGCGGGCACCTCGGACCAGTCCGTAGCGGAGGAAGCCGCCCTGACGGCGGAATTCCTGGGCAGCCGGGTGCTCCGGTACCGGGATTGCGGCGTGGCGGGCCTGCACCGCCTGGTTTCCCATCTGGATTCCATCCGCCGGGCCACCGTGCTGGTGGCTGTGGCAGGCATGGAAGGAGCGCTTCCCAGCGTGCTGGCCGGGCTGGTAAAAGCCCCCGTGATCGCCGTACCCACCAGCGTGGGCTACGGAGCCAATTTCCGCGGAGTAACTACGCTGCTCGCCATGATGAACTCCTGCGCCAACGGCGTGTCCGTCGTCAATATAGACAACGGTTTCGGGGCCGGATTCAACGCTCATCTGGTCAACAGCCTGGCGTCCCGGCCCCGCTGAATGCCACGGCCGCCGCCCTTCCATGACGGAACCGCCGGCATCCGCCATGGACAGATTCACCGAATGGGCGTTAAATGTCCCAGAAGCATTCCTCACCATCCCATCATGACCAGATTTCCCTTTTTCCATGCCCTTTCCTGCTCCCTGCTGGCCCTGGCCTCCCAGGCGCTGGGGTGGCAGCCCTCCGGAGAATCCGTCCCCGCCGCCCCGCAGGAATTCCGCGCGGCGTGGATTTCCACCGTCCATAACATTGACTGGCCCTCCCGTTCCGGCCTTTCCGGCGCTGCCCAGCGTGCGGAGCTGCTGACGATCCTGAATACCTGCGCTCAGTTGAAGCTGAATGCCGTCTTTCTCCAGGTGCGCCCGAACGCGGACGCCCTGTACCAGTCCTCCCTGGAGCCGTGGAGCCAGTGGCTCTCCGGGCCCGGCGTCAATCCGGGGTATGACCCCCTGGCCTTCGCCATTCAGGAGGCCCACCGCCGCGGCATTGAACTGCACGCCTGGTTCAACCCCTTCCGGGCAAAGGCGAACGTAAAGCACGCCGTGGGCCGCAACCATATTTCCCTCACCCGTCCGGACCTGATGAAACGCAACGGCTCCGTTCTGCTGATGAATCCCAGCGCCTCCGCCTCCCGTGACCACGCGATGAGGGTCATCCTGGACGTCGTGCGCCGCTACGATATTGACGGCGTGCACCTGGACGACTATTTCTACCCCTACCCCACGCCCGGCCGCACCTGGTCCCCCGCCAGCTTCAGCGACGGAAAGTCGCCCTCCCAGCGCCGGGCCTGCATTGACGACTTCGTGCATGACATGTACAAGTCCGTCAAATCCTCCAAACCCTGGGTGCGCGTGGGCATCAGCCCGTTCGGCATCTGGCGTCCGGGCGTTCCCGGCGGCATTGAAGCGGGAGTGGACGCTTACGAGCACCTGGCCTGCGACGCCCGCAAGTGGCTTTCCCGCGGATGGGTGGATTACCTGGCCCCGCAGCTTTACTGGCGCTGCAGCCCGGCCAAGCAGAGCTTTCCGGTCCTGATGCAGTGGTGGGCCGCCCAGAACACCAGCCGCCCGGTATGGCCGGGCATCGCCACGGCGCGCATCATGAGCAGCGAGGATCCGGGACGCCCCGCCTCTGAAATCGCGGCGCAGGTCAATTATTCCCGCTCCCTGGCCAGAACCGCCCCCGGGCAGTGCTTCTGGAGCGTCAAATCCATCATGAGGAATGCCGGAGGCATCCAGAAATACCTGAACAGGCTGTATCCCTCCATGGCCGTCCCTCCCGCCATGCCCTGGTGCGGAACCGGAACGCCGGGCCAGCCGCAGAATTTTTACGTGGCGGACAACGGTTCCACCGTAACCCTTTCCTGGCAGCCGTCCGGCAATCCCTCCCGGAAATGGGCCGTCCAGGCGCGCTACGGCAGCCAGTGGGCCACGCGCATCCTTCTGCCGGGCAGCCAGACCCGCGTGACGCTGCCCAAATCCTTCCTGGGGGATGCCGGGTCCGTCGCCGTCAGGGGCGTCAGCGCCTACGGAGCCCAGGGCCCCGCCGCGGCGGCCAGAAGGTAGGAAGCTTTTTCCGGCAGCCTCCGGCGGGAAAGGAAAAAAATGCCCGATGTTCTAAGTTTTTTGAACAACTCCAAATCCATCCATGTCCAAACTTCCATGAATTCCCGTGGCGCGGACATGAACAGAAGGCGTTTCATCGCCCTTTCCTCATTGGCGGCGCTGGGAACAATCAGCCAGGCCCGGGCAACAGGGCCGTCTATACAACCACAGCACAAGATGACTAAAAAGCAAGATCCCTCCACGGTCGGCTATGCCGACGGCAAGTACGTGTTACCGCCCCTTCCGTACGCCTACGACGCGCTTGAACCCATGCTGGATGAAAAAACCGTGCGCATCCACCACGACAAGCACCATGCGGCCTATGTCGCCGGCGCCAACGCCGCGGCTGAAAAGCTCCGTGAAATCGCGGACGGCAAGCTGGACGCCTCCGCCACCACCAACTGGGTGCGCAACCTGTCCTTCAATGTTTCCGGCCACGTCCTCCACACCATTTACTGGACCAACATGACGCCCGACCCCAAGAAGGGACCGCAGGGCCCCCTGGTGGACGCCATCAAGGAAAAATTCGGTTCCCTGGAAGCCATGATGAAGGAATTCAAGGCCGCCTCCCAGGGCGTGGAAGGTTCCGGCTGGGGCATTCTGGGAGTGGACCCCATGAGCAAGACGCTGGTGATCTGCGGCGCGGAAAAGCACCAGAACCTGGAAATTCCCGGTCTCGTCCCCATCCTCGTCTGCGACGTCTGGGAACACGCCTATTACCTGAAGCACCAGAACCTCCGGGCGGATTATATTGAAGATTTCTGCCGCCTCATCAACTGGGACGACGTGGAACGCCGCTACCAGGAAGCCATGGCGTCCTGACCGGTTCCGGCAGACATTGATTTTTCTTTTTCTTCAACGGCACGGGCCTTCTAAGGTCCGTGCCGTTTTTTGGCGTACTTCCACCCGGCTCTTGCATCCGGCGGAGCAATAGGGCATACTGCCGTGGACTAATTATCTATCACCACGCGCATGAAAAAAGTTTTCGTTTCAGGCTGCTATGACATCGTCCACGCCGGTCACATCCAGTTTTTTGAAGAAGCCCGGGCCCTGGGCGACTATCTGATCGTCTCCTTTGCCTCGGAACCCGTGCTGTGGCACCACAAGCAGCGCAAACCGTCCATTCCGGACGAACACAAGAAAGTGCTGCTGGAAAGCCTGCGCATGGTGGACAAGGTCATTCTGGGCACCGGCATGAAGAAGGGCCTGGACTTTGAAGAGGAATTTCTTCAGGAAAGGCCCGACGTCCTGGCCGTGACGGAGGACGACCTTTACAGCGGCATCAAGAAGGAGCTGTGCTCCCGTGTGGGCGCGAGTTATGTGGTGCTTCCCAAGACGCCTCCCAAATTCGCCCCCGTTTCCACCACCATGCTGGTGAACCGGATCAAGGCCCCGTCCACCGTGCCGCTCCGCGTGGACTTTGCCGGAGGATGGCTGGACGTTCCCCGCTACGCCAGAAAAGGCTCCTATGTGGTCAACTGCGCCATCACCCCCATGGTGTCCCTCTGCGAATGGCCGTATGAAAAGCGGTCCGGACTGGGCGGCAGCGGCGCGTGGGCCATGCTGGAAGGACGCGACCCGGTCGCTTCCGAACTCGCTCTGGGCGTCGGCTGGCAGGACCCCGCCGTCATTGCGGAAACGGGGCTGTGCGTCTGGCGTTCCGGCAGTTCCCCCGTGCTGGACGTCAAGGGCACGGGCGACTTCCTGGAAGGAAGAATGGCCATTCTGTACACGGGGGAGGAACACGACACTCCCAGAATGGCGGACGAACAGCGCGATTACGTGCGCATCTCCCAATCCTCCCTCATTGCCCGCACCGGAGTGCTGGAACGCAACATCAATACCCTGGCCGCAGGCGTGGCCCTGTACTACAGCGTTCAGCTTGACGAAGGAATGCAGCCCCTGCCGGACATCCCGAACGCCCTTGCCAAAAAATACCTGGGCGGCGGCTACGGAGGCTACGCCCTGTATCTCTTCCCCTGCCGGGACGACCGCGACCAGGCCGTCAAGGACAATCCGGCCATGAAGCGCGTGGAACCGTACTGCCGCCAACTGTTCAAGTAAGCCCTTCTCTTTCATGTCCCTGATGCGGAACAGCCTGGTAGCCTCCGGCGCCATCTTTGCCTGCCGCCTGACAGGCATGGCCAGGGAAATCGTGTACACTTCCCTGTTCGGCGCTACGGGAGTGCTGGATGCCTTTTATACGGCCTTCCGAATCCCCAACCTGTTGAGGGACCTGTTTGCGGAAGGGGCTCTCTCCCAGTCCTACACCAGCGTAGCCTCCAAAACACGGGAGGCGGAAGGCGACGCGGCCGCCTGGGAGCTGACCAACAAGGTAGCCACCCAGCTTTCCACGCTGATGGTCGCCATCGTGACGCTGGGAATTCTTTTTGCCGGCCCCGTCATGGAGGCCCTGTACAGCGGGGACCATTCCCTGACGGACCAGTTGTTCGCCACGGACCTGAGCCGCATCATGTGGCCTTTCATCGGCTTCGCCTCCCTGTCCGCCCTCGTCATGGGGGCCCTGAACATGGTGGGGATCTTCGGGCTGCCCATGCTGGCCTCCGCCGCCTTCAACGTCACCTCCATCCTGTTCGGCCTGCTGATCGGATACTTCATTGACCCCACTTTCGGCCCCAGGGCTTTGTACGGCTTTGCCTGCGGCGTCACGATCGGAGGGGCGGCCCAGATTGCCGTGCAGCTCCCCAAGCTGCGCAAAACCGGCTTCCGGTGGAAGCCCAACTTCCATTGGGACGATCCCCGCGTGCGCAAAATCTGGGGGCTGATGCTTCCCTCCGTGCTGGCTTCCGGCGTCACGCAGTTCACCATCTTCATCAATACGGGCTTCGCCCTGGACCTTCAGAAAGGCTCCGTCACCGCCCTGACCACGGCGTTCCGCCTCTGGCAGCTTCCCGTGGGTCTCTTCGGCGTGGCGACGGGCATGGTGGTCCTCCCCGCGGTTTCCCGCATGATGGTGGGGGACGGCAGGAAGGAAGTAGCCGTCCACATCGCCAAAGGGCTGCGGCTGGTGGCGTTTTTTGCGGTGCCCGCGTTCCTGATCCTTTTCATCCTGGGAACGGAATTCGTCTCCTCCGTGTACCAGTGGGGCCGCTTCAACCAGGAGGCGGTGCGCTATACCGGGGAGGTGCTGGGCGCCTATTCCCTGGGCCTGCTGGGCTACGCCGGGACCAAGGTGGTCCAGCCCGTCTTCCTGGCCCTGGAAAAACGCTGGGTACCCCTGATCGCCGCCGCCGTGGCGCTGGCCATCAGCATCGGCCTCAACTACTACTTTGTCTACGGCCTGCATAAAAACGCGGCGTGGCTGGCGCTGACCACCTCCGTGGTCACCACCTTCAACTTCCTCTTCTACTTCCTTTACCTGCGCCGCCAGCTGGGCGGCGTGGACGGACGGACGCTGTTCTCTGGCCTGGGCCGCATTCTGGCGGCGGGAGTCCTGCTGGGAGCCGTGTGCTGGGCGGGTAAAACGTGGTTCCTCCAGGACTTTCTGAACTGGTCCTTCCCGGCCAGGCTCCTGGGCATCTCCCTGGTCTGCGGCTGCGCCGGGATCGTTTACCTGGCGGCGGCCTTCCTGTTCAAGACGCCGGAACTGGACGCGGTACGGGCCAAATTCATGAAACGCTGACAGTGAAACTTCCCTTCCGCGAGGGGAGGCGCGCGCTCCGCAAGAAAAAGAATGGCCTTCACAAGCATTCTCCTTGCCAGGGGTGCGCTCAGTGAGTAAAGTTTTTCCGCCTGTGCGGGGAATAGCCTGTTTTCCGCCAGGGCATCAAAATTCTACGATCGCACCACAACAATGGACATGATTTCCCCCAGCATTGCTGCATTGACCCCTTCCCTGACCCTCAAGGTGACCAACCGGGCCAAGGCTATGAAGGCCGCCGGTGAAGAAGTTTACGGTTTGGCAGGCGGTGAGCCGGAAATGGACACTCCTGACAACATCAAGCAGGCAGCCATCACGGCCCTGAATAACGGAGCTACCAAGTACACCCCTTCCGCCGGTCTGCCCGCACTCCGCCAGGCCATTGCCGACAAGCTCAAGAGGGAAAACAATCTGGAATATGATCCCAGCCAGATCACCGTGGGCGCCGGCGCCAAGCACGCCTGCTTCAACGCCATCATGGCGACCGTCTCCGAGGGGGACGAAGTCATCATCCCCTCCCCGTACTGGGTCAGCTATCCGGAAATGGTCCGCATGTGCGGCGGCATTCCCGTCATTGTGGAAACCACGCCGGAAAACGGCTGGAAGCTCACTGCGGAACAGTTTGAGGAAGCCATGACCCCCCGCACCAAGATGGTGATCCTCACCACGCCGAACAACCCGACCGGAGCCGTTTATTCAGAAGAAGAACTGCGCGCCCTGGGAGAAGTGGCCCTGAGCGAAGACATCCTCATCCTGGCTGACGAAATCTACGAACACCTCGTGTACGGAGACACCAGGCACGTCAGCATCGCCTCCCTGAGCCCGGAACTGTACGACCTGACCATCACCATCAACGGCTTCTCCAAGGGCTACGCCATGACCGGCTGGCGCATGGGCTACTCCGCCGCTCCGGCCCCCATTGCCAAGGCCATCCAGATGATTCAGGACCACACCACCTCCAACGTCTGCACCTTCGCGCAGTACGGCGGCATTGAGGCCCTCACGGGGGACCAGAGCTTCATCAGCGACATGCGTGACGAATACGACATGCGCCGCCAGTATGTCCTGTCCCGCCTCAACGCCATCCCGAACGTCAGCGTCGTGGAACCGCAGGGAGCCTTCTACTTCTTCGTAGACACCAGCAAGCTGGGCCTCACCTCCCTGAACCTGTGCGACAAGCTTCTGGAACGCTACAAGGTGGCGGCCGTTCCCGGCATCGCCTTCGGCAATGACAAGGCCATCCGCATCAGCTACTGCACCACGCTGGACATTCTGAAGGAAGCGCTGGACCGCTTTGAAGAATTCTGCAAGGCGCACTAAGCGTCGAATACTGATTTTTCCAATCTCAGGGCCGCTTCATTCATGAAGCGGTCTTTTTTATTCCTCATGAGAAGACTTTCCGGCAGGACCGCCAGAAACAAAACACCCGGCAAGAGTGAACTTGCCGGGTGGAGGAAGAGACATGATTTCCTTCGTGCCTAAAAGCTCCGCGTATACCCCAAATTGATCGTCCAGGGACGATCGTATTTGTCTCCGTAGACATATTCGTAGTCCAGGTGCACCTGATCGCGGGCGCTGAGCTGCCATGCCACCCCGCAGCCAACCATGCCGCGGGTTCCATCCGTATTCGGACGCCACTGGTTGCCGGCGGCCTTTACTTCACCGCCATTGCTTGCCTGCTGCGTAACACCGATTTTCACGTAGCCCTGCACCAGCTGCCTGCCTCCGTTGACGCTCCATGTGCGTCCGGCTCGCAGGCGTCCGGCAAATTGCCAGATGTCGGCTGCGCTTCCCGCCACTTCCAGGCCCTGGTTCGTAACGATATGCGTGGAACCGGAATGGAGCCATGCGATTTGCACGGAGGGTTCCAGGAACCATCCTCCGGCGCTGCTCCACTGCCGCCCGGCTTCCATGCTCATTCCCAATCCCCAGTTGTCATAGCCGCCACGTTCCGTGCCCCCGGGCTGGACCGCGCTCCATGCGGCATTGTAGCTCATTCCCTTGAGAACCGCGTCCGCAAACCACCCCCTGCTGTGCAGCCATGAGGCGTAAAGGCCTCCGTAACCGCTGTCCGTGCTGCCCTTGCTTCCCCAGCCGTCATGGAAGCGGCGGTCACTCCGGCGATATCCTCCGAAGAGACCGGCAGCCAGCATGCTGTTTCTCCCGGATGCAACAATCCAGTCCGCGCCGCTGTCTGCCCCATACTGGTATTCCGTAAAGCCGCATACTCCGGCGATGCCCAGGTCCGTGTCCGTGCGTCCGGAAGCCGTGCGCGCCCAGTAGTGCCCCCTGGGCGCCTCTCCGGCGTTCCTGGCCTGTTGGTCCTGCTGCCTGTAAAAGTCCGCTCCCATGCGCAGCTCTCCCATGCGTTTGGAGAGGGTGTCAAGCTGTTCAAACCATCCCGTACTCATGCAGCCAAGCACATTGAGCAGTACGCCGCCCAGGTTGTTGTAGCCCTCCGGCGACAGGTCGTATCCATTACCTGCTGCGTTGAGTTTAAGGCCGTAGGAGTAAAAACCCGCATCAAGCGTTCCGGTAAAGAGCGTTGCCGCATTACTGTCTTCCGCCAGACTGTCCCATGTGATCATGTCGTGTATGAAGGACGGGGAGGAGGGAATGCCGCCTTGCAGGATGAAATGAACCGTGTGCGTGCCGGAAGCCTCCCCCGCGATGGAGATGCGGTCGCTTGTTCCGGCGGCCAGGTTGATGTTCATTGTAAAGGCCTGCGATCCGGAGAGGGAGCCGAGCTTCAATGTGTCACGGCCGCTTCCTTCAAAGGCTACATGCCCTCCGTCGCCCTTCAGGCCTCCCGAAAGCTGGAAGTCCTGCCCTGTGCCCGATGTATTGGCCAATAGGAGCGTTCCGGTGTTGGCAAGCGCCGATTCCACCTGCGCGCTGGTGAAGACATACATGGCGCCCGTGTTGGAGAATGCCTGGCCGCCCTTGAGCAAGCCTTGCAGAATAAACCCTTTACTGTTGGTTTGTGCGGTGGCGGCCGTGTCAAATGTTGCACCTTCCTTGACCTCCAGGATTCCGGCGCTGAAGAGGTTGTCCGCTCCGGCAGTGACCAGGCCGGAATTGATGAGGGTTCCCCCCGTGTGGCTCGTGGCGGAGGTGATGGTGATGCCGGCCGCGTCACTATTCAGCTGCAGCGCGCCGCCGCCTGTAATCCGGGCGATGAGCGTCCGGTCGCTGTCCGGATCGGCCGGAGCGTCCAGAACCCAGGTTTTCCCATCATGGATGTTCAATTCCTTGAGTCCGTAGGTGAGGTGGATCCCCGTCTGGCCGCTGTGCTCATTGGTGCCGGCTACGGCAATGTAGCTGTAGGTCGCGGTAACGGTATCCTGATAGGTAACTTCGCGTTCCTCGCCGCCGGTGATGGCCTCGCCCGTATCAGCATCCACCAAGTCCAGAAGAGTTGTATTCGCGACGTTCCCGGCTTGTACCACCAGCAGGGCGTCCGCGTTGATGGTGCCGTCCAGAGCCAATTCCTGAAGATCGCGGTCCAGGAAACCCGGCTGGGGAGCTATGTGGTCCAGACTGTCTTTCAGACCGGAGACGGCCAGCGTGGATGCCGACGTGATGTCAAGACTGCCGGAGACGGAGAGCTGGTGTTCCAGCCGGGAGGCGTCACCGTCCACCTGGACGGTAAGCGTTCCTCCGGCCAGATGCAGCTTGCTGATGGAAAAATTTTCCGTGACGGAGAGTTCGGAGCCGTTTCCGAGCCGCAGGGTTGCGGTGCCGAGCACGGTTTGTCCTGTGGCGTCCGGACGGAGCCGGGTATCAGTCAGGGCAATGGTTCCGCCAAATCCGGCCAGCGAATCCGGGAGGGTTACGGTGCCTGCGGACCGGATGTCCAGTGTGCCGGAACCTGTGATGTACGCGCCTGAGCCGGTCCGAATCTGTTCCATGTCGTTAATCAGGATGCTGCCTTCGTTGAGCGCAACTCCGTTCGTGAACAGATTGGTTCCGGTATTCCTCAGGTCAAGGGCTCCCTGTCCGGTTTTGAGCATTGCGTCGGAGGCTGTGACGTTTCCGTTCAGCAGGAGCGTGCCTTCGGTGTCTACCGTGCCGTTGAGGACGATCGAGGCGGCATTGATCTCGCTGACGGCGCCTTTGCTTCGAAGAGTGGCTCCGGCATTAAGCGTAAAGGAGGTTCCCGTGTCCGTCATGCTCCCCGTGCGGCCGAAAACGACCCCGTCCCTGAGTTCCAGCGTACCTCCGTATACAGTGGTTTTTCCCCGGAAGTTGTTGTAACGGCTGGCAACCAGATGGGCGTCCGTACCCTGATAGCGTGTTCCGCTGAAGACGACCGTGCCGGAGGTGTCGTGATCAGTCCCATTGTCATCCGTATACCGGTTGATCGCGAGCGTTATTGCGTAGTCCGTTCCTGAGGTGATCGGGTCGTCAAACTGGATGTTCCGTCCTTCTCCGGCCGCCAACTGCAAAGAGCCTAACCTTTCAACATGGATGGCGTTGGCTGTTCCCCCGTCTACGGTAAACGTTCCGTTATCGTTGCGCGTGAAGGTTCCCCCTGTCATATTGCCGCTGAAAAGAACGTCGTGGGTCTGCGCCAGGAATTGCTGGGCGGCGTTGGTGCCGAAATTGTTGATCAGGATGGCTCCCCCTGCCGTGGGCGCGTAATTGTTCGTGAAATTCGCCCCGTCCTGAATGGTCAGCTGCTGATTCTTCAGGTAAATCGCCCCGCCGCTGCCGGAAGACGCCTGAATGTAATTTCCGGTGAAGGAAACGTTGGCTCCCAGAGTGCAGGCCCCCCCTGAAGACATCCAGATGGCACCTCCGTCACCGGATGACGCGGAGATATAGTTGCCCGTGAAGCTTGCACCCGCCCCAACGGTGAGGGATGCAGGGCCTCCATTTGCCCGCACCGCAACCGCCCCGCCGGCCCCTTTTCCCGTTCCGGCGGCCAGGATGTAATTCCCGGTGAAGACGGCTCTGTCTCCCAGTGTGACGGAGGCGTCTCCAATCGTGATGTAGGTGCTGATCGCCCCCCCTTCACTGGCTGCTCCGTCTGCCGAGGTGGAAATATGGTTGCCGCTGAAAGTCGCGCGGTCTCCCAGGGTAATGGAGGTGGCGTTTCTATCGGCGCCTATCGCTCCTCCGTAGCTGGACTTGCCAGCCTGGACATAGTTGTCCGTGAATGTGGCGTCATCACCTATTTCAATGGAGGAGGAACCGCCCTTGGTAAACATTGCGCCGCCCCCGCCGCCTGCTTTGTCTGACGCCAAAACATGGTTGGCATGGAAAACGGCGCCGTTGCCCAGAGTGATCCGGGCGTCGTTGGAGAACGCCAGAACTGCGCCTCCTCTAACCTCTCCGCTTGCGGAAGATGCGTAATTTCCGGTGAAAACGGCATTGTCATCCAGCGAGACTGAAGCGAGACCTTGACCCTGAATGGCAATCGCGCCGCCGCCCGGAGCGGTGGAATCATCATAGATTCCCGTATTGTTGCGGAACGTGACCGCTCCGGTAAGATTCAGAGTGGCATTGCTGCCGAATCCCTCCACACGCAGAACCCGGTTGCCCGCATTCTCCCAGATGATGGAATTCATGTCAGCGCCATGGTCTCCTTTCTTCAGGAAAAACATGGGAGTTGTTCCCAGCCCAGCCAGATCCAGCGTGCGCGCTGCCGCCGTGTTGTCGGACTGAACGTTAATGAGAAGATTCAGGCCTCCTGTCAGCGTGGAGTCGTCGTTATGCAGGACAACCGTGTCGTTGGCACGCAGCAAACCGGACGCCCTCAATTCTTCCAATGTGCCGTACAGGTTGCTGCCCGGCATGGCGGACTGGGTGTTGTTCACCGTGTAGTCCGCACCGGATGCGGCCGGGAAGGTGCAGATGAACAGGCCCGCAAGCACGTAGCGGAGCAAAGAGGAAGGAAGATGTAGTCTCATGGTATTGAATGGATTTGGAAACGGATTAGTCGATTTTGAGCAATTTTCAGAAGTTATACGCTTGAAAGGCTATATTAGGCTATGACTGGGGAATCGGCAGCTGCGCGCGCAGCAAAACAGGATAAGTTTAGCAGGAGATAAAATCGTGACGCTGAATGGTTCATGGATATAAATGTCATGTTTTCCAGTAGGGAATGAATGCAAATTAGCGGATTTCCAATCCGGAGACAGGGCCCATGCGCCAACGGCTTGAAAGAAGGCTCCATCCCTGGAACGGGAAATAATATCAATGCAACTAACCTATAACATTTTGACGACAAGCTTTTTGGTTCCTTGAAAAATCCTGATGGCAACAGGAAGAATAGAAAAATTCCCATCTGTTTCTTTCCCGAATGCACGTCTTCCGTCCATTCAAATTTTCTGTCTATGGTCCAAATAATTTTGTATTAAATGCTTTTTTTCAAATTTATAGCTTGTCTCCGGATTGGAAATCCGATTTTGATACAAATAATTGATTGTGAGATTCATAGAAATCGCTTCAACACTGAGTCAGAAAGAAACAATGAAAATGAAAGCAAAAGGGAAAAAAGGACTTACAGCGCAAACCCGGCGGCCGCGCCATAGCCCCAAGCGTAAAATCAACGAAGAACTCATCAAACTGGTTATGGAGCTCCGAAAGGTTCGCAACATTGGAATCCGGCTGCTCAATGTGAACTTCTTTTGAAGCAGGGGAAGAAAAGTCATTCCCCATTCAGCCTATTCAGACAGACCGTTCTTTGCAGAACCGGAGCTTCCCCGGCTCAAAAAACTGATGGATTGAAGGACAAATTATCCCGTTCTACCAGAATGCAGACAAGATACGGAAAGAAGCCGGACGTGCTGAAGGAAGCGCTGGACCGCTTCGAAGAATTCTGCAAGGCGCACTAATCGCCGACTCAGCTACTTCCCACTTTCCAGGGACCGCCTTATTCATGGAGCGGTCCTTTTATTCTTCGGGGGAAGGCTCGCCGTCCCCCTGTGACACCCGGCACCAGAATCCCCCGTCCAGCTCCGGCATCAAAGGCTTATAGCCGTGCTGCCGCAGAAAAGAATCATCATCCCGTGAACTGGTGTGGATGATGTCCGGTATACCCTGCTCAATGTAATCATACTGCTCCCTGACCATTTCCTCCGACGGGAAGTTTTGAAGGAACCAGTATCTTCCGCACGGCTTCCAGTCCCAGGTAATGCCGAAGCCCCTGTCCAGCCAGCCCAGATACAGGACGGAGGCTTCGGAAAAAGAGGCCAGCCGTTCCCGGACGGCGGGGGAATAAAACTCCCTGCCATTCCAGACAAAGTCTCCTTTCCGGACGGCGCCCGTCAGCCCGGCAGCCACTCCGGCCCCCGTGAGGCAGGCGATTGCCAGCGTTGCGGCCGCCATCCGCGGCATGCACAGGGAAAAGCGCCGTTCCGCCCGGGCCACAAAGAAGATAGTCACCCAGATCATCATGGGTGAAAGGATGGAATTGTAATAGTAGTTGTACACGCTGAACATCTCCACCTTGAAGAAGATATACAGCAGGGCCGTAAAGAGGAGCGCCTTTTGCGTTTTTAATTGACGCCAGCCCGCTATCGCCAGAGCCCAGATGACGGCCACCCACATCAGTACGTCGGACAGGCAGCGGACCGGAGCCGGCCTGAGCAGCCTGGCCCACCATGTGGTATCCTGGGACACCGTTCCATAACGCACGGAGCACAACAGGTACTCATTCATCGCTTCTTTCCAAACACCGTTGGATACCAGCCAGGCCGAACAGGGGACAACCACGGCCAGGAAGCCGGCTAGCGCCACCCCTAAAGCCACCGCCGCTTCTTTTCTCCGCCCGTTCCACCACAGCCACAGGCACAGAACCCCGCCTAAAGCGCACACGGGAAAGGCTATGGAGAACTTCATCATGGAGGCTGCCCCGGCAAATACCCCGGCCGTGCCGAACAGAAACAGCAGGCTGCGCCTGTCCCGCATCCGGAAATACCGGACCAGCCCGTAAACCACGGCCGCCATCCCCGGCCAGCACAATTCCTCCACCCCTCCCCCGCGCTGGAAGGGAAACGAATCAAACAGAAACAGGCACAATAGCATGGAAGCCAGCAGGCTGCCGCGCTGTGACAGATAAAAACGCGCCGTCCCGCAAGCCAGCAGAAGCGTCGTAAAAAGGGTTACGCACTGAATGAGGAATATTCCGGCAAATGAATGCCCGTCAATCCACGCGGCGGCATAATAAATCCAAACCAGCAGGGGCCCCTTGCTGTCCGCCATTTCCACATAGGGGAGAAGCCCGTGAAGCAGCCCCCGCCCGAACATGAAAAAAATGGAAGGGTCCGGAGATGGATAAAAGGAGTACAAGGGAGAGGTATCCGAACACGCTCCAATCACGATAACGGACCAGATAAGAAGCATCAGCGGGATTTTCCACCCCAGCATAGCTATGGAATCATTTTTCCCTGTCATAGGTTGGGTAGCAACAAGTGGGATTGTGCGGATTACAAATCCGAACTAGATAGGCAACAATGCAAATGTAAGAAGAATATTCATCATATTCAAGCATATATGACAATTTCTAACAAATATTCTTCTTGTTAAGAATATCCGGGGAAATAATGGGTAGAGTTGGAGAAATGCATTTGATATGAAAAAGTAGTATTGACTTCGGATTTGTAATCCGCAACAGGCCGTGACACGGAAATGTACGCCATGCCTCGCAACCGGGTTGCCCTGTCCGGAAAGGCATGATTAAATGAACCTTATATGAATACCCCCGTTCTCAATGACAACCTGCGCGCCGCCACGGAAGCCCTTTGCAACCTGCTTGCCAAGGAAGACCAGGTTGTGGCCTCCAAGGCAAAAATCGGCCTCTTTTTCCAGAATCCGGAGGCAACCAAGCTTTTTGAAGAAGTAAACGCCTACGGAGAAGAACTGCGCAACAAGCACCTGGCCGGCATGCCCCCCACGGAAGAGGAAATCTCCAAGTTCGATACCCTGCGTGAAAACGTGGTCAAGAACGATGCCGCCCGCGGCTTCCTGGAAGCCCGCCAGACCATCGATGAACTCCTGAACACCATTAATCATTATCTGGGCATGTCCATCGACCTTGGCCGTGCGCCCACTCCGGAAGAAATCGAGGAAGCCCGGCAGCGCGCCATGAGCGCCCAGACTTCCTGCTCCTGTGGCGGCAGCTGCGACAAGGAAAGCTGCGATTGCGACGGCAATTGCGACCACGGCCACGACCACGATCACAAGGACGGGGGCTGCGGCTGCGGCAACCACTAAAAGCGATCTTTCAACCTTTCGTCAAACGGCTTCACTCCCAGGTGAAGCCGTTTTTCATTGACGGCATGCGTCAACGCCGCCCTTCCAGGACATGTACGTATCCAGTCCGGCACACGCCCTGGCCTGAAAACCGTCAGGGGCTTCACAAGCCTTTGCGGCAACCGGAAAAACTGAGCGCCAGCGAACCAATATCAAAAATTGCGGCCCATGACCGCATATTCTCTCAGATGCCGCAGAAGCCTGCGGCGTTCCATAAAGGCTTTTTCAAAAGAGGGCCGCATTTGCACGCCGCCTGCATTTTCCCCACCCCGCTTTCTTCATCAGGACGGGCAAGACGCTTGAACGGGAGATGGGCCCATGCTAGCCTCATTCTAAGGAATCATGACTTTTTCCAACCGCCCAGCTTCCGCTTCCCTGCCGTTTATCAAAACGGATTTCCCGTTGTTCCTGGCTCCGATGGCCGGAGTAACGGACCCTATTTTCCGCACCATCTGCAAGGAACTGGGGGTTGACGTCATGGTGACGGAGTTCGTCTCTGCGGAAGGCATTCTCCAGTCATGGGAGAGAAACCGGAGGTACACGAAGATAGAAGACGCGCACCGCCCCATAGGCATTCAGCTTTTCGGCGCGGACGGGAACCACATGGGAGAGGCCGCCAGAATAATCCTGGACCATGAGAAACCGGATTTCATCGATATCAACTTCGGCTGTCCGGTCCCCAAAGTGGTGGGCAAAAATGGAGGGTCCTCCCTGCTGAAAGACCTTCCCCTGCTGGCCTCCGTGGCCGGAGGCGTGGTGAAAGCCGTGGGCGACCGCATCCCCGTCACGGCCAAAATACGCATTGGCTGGGATTTCCAGAGCCTGTGCGCCATGGACGCCTGCCGCCTGCTGGAGGATGAAGGAATTTCCATGATTACCATTCACGGGCGCACCCGTTCCCAGCAGTATTCCGGCACGGCCAACTGGGACATCATTGACGAATGCGCACGGGCCATGTCCGTGCCGGTCATCGGGAACGGGGATATTTCCACCCCGCAGGCGGTAGCGTACGTGAAGGAAAACACAGCCGTCAGCGGCGTCATGATCGGCCGGGCGGCCATGGAGAATCCATGGATTTTCGGAGACGCCAAATATTATCTGCTGCACGGCGCCATGCCTCCGGCCAGGGATCCGCAGGAAAAGACGGACCTGATCCTGCGTCATGCCCGGATGGCCCTGGAGTCCCGCCATTACGGGGACGAACTCCACACCATGCGCCACATGAGGTCCCGCATTCTGGCTTACACGAAGGGGTTTCCGGGAGCCAAGGAAATGCGCTCCCGCCTGGCTCGCGTCTCCAGCATGGCGGAGCTGGAAGACCTGCTTTCCACCCTTCCCCGCCGGCGCTCCTGAGAGCGGGAAAAATCCCGCCCTCCGGGAGATTCCGCAGGCCCGGCAAGCGGCATGGGAGGAAGGCCGTCTTCCCCTTCCCCCTCCGCACCTGAAAAAAAATGCCCTTTTGAGGGAAGCTAAGTTGACTTTACGCCTCGAACCTGTCAGAAATAGGGGAGTATCCTGCCGTCCCGTTTCGGCAGACTTCCAACCATAGACTCCAGAGATCGACGTGTACTCCAACGAATCATATCTCATCGAACTTCTTACGCAGGCCGGCTATCTGAATGAAGAGATTCTTCAATACGCGCGCAGTCAAAAATCTCCCACCCAGGACCTGGTCGATTTCCTGATCCAGGCCAATTATCTTACAGAAGACGTCATCGCGCAGGTGGCGGCTTCCACATCCCTGCTGCCCGTCGTGGACCTGGGCTCCATGCACATTCCCCAGGAGGTGCGCGAACTCATCACGCCGGAGCTCGCCAGGCGCTTCCGGGCCATCCCCATTTCCGACGACGGCTTTTCCGTCAACATCGCCATTGACGACCCGCTGAATCTGGAAACCATGGACAGCCTGCCCCAACTGATGGGGCGCGACGTGATTTTCAGCGTCGCCACCCACAGCGCGGTGGAAAGCCGCCTGAAAGAATTTTACCGTGACCTGACCGTTCCGGCAGACGCCGCCGGCCTGGACGGGGACGACGGAGACGCGCCCATCATCCGCCTGGTGCAGCAGATGCTGACGGACGCCTTCAAGATGCGGGCGTCCGACATTCACATTGAGCCCATGGAAAACCGGCTCCGCATCCGCTACCGCGTGGACGGCAAGCTGGTGGAGGTGGCCACTCATCCCAAGAAGCTGCTCAGCCCCATCATCGCGCGCCTCAAAGTGATGAGCACCACCATGAGCATCGCGGAAAAGCGCATGCCCCAGGACGGCCGAATCCAGATGAACATCGGCGGCAAGCAGATTGACCTCCGCGTGTCTTCCGTGCCCAGCAACCATGGGGAAAGCATCGTCATGCGTATTCTGGACAAGTCAGCCCTGGTGCTGGGCCTCCCCCAGCTCGGGTTCTTCTCGGATGACGAAGCCGTGTTCGACCGCCTCATCACTCTTCCGGACGGCATCATCCTGGTAACGGGCCCCACCGGTTCCGGTAAGACCACCACCCTTTACGCGTGCTTGAACCACATCAACCGCCCGGATAAAAAGATCATCACGGTGGAAGACCCCGTGGAATACGAACTTTCCGGCATCAACCAGGTGATGGTAAAGGCGGACATCGGCATGACCTTTGCCGCCGCCCTGCGCGCCATGCTCCGCCAGGCCCCCAACATCATCATGATCGGGGAAATTCGAGACATGGAGACGGCCAGCATCGCCATCAACGCCTCCCTGACGGGTCACCTGGTATTCTCCACCCTCCACACCAATGACGCCCCCAGCGCCGTGGCCCGTCTGGCGGACATCGGCATCAAACGCTTCCTGATCGCCTCTTCTGTCCGGGCCATCATGGCCCAGCGCCTTGTCCGCAAGCTGTGCGACCGCTGCAAGGTGGACGGCGTGCTGACGGAAAAGCAGGCGCATACGCTGAACATTGACATGTCCCGTCTCACTCCGGGCCAGATCAAGGCCCCCCACGGCTGCGACTTCTGCCGCGGCGGCGGGTTCAAGGGCCGGATGGGCCTGTTTGAAATTTTCGAGATCGACGACGAAGTGCGACGCATGATCAACGAGAACCTGACCTCCCCCCAGCTGCGCCAGCGCGCCCGGGAACTGGGCATGAGAACCCTGAGAGAGGACGGCGTGCGCAAGGTGCTGGCCGGCCTCACCTCTCCGGAAGAAGTGCTGAACGTCACCATGGGAGACGCCAACTGATTTTCCCCCGCAATTCATTCTGATTATTATGGACACCAATCTTACACTGGAACTTTTTATCGGCCGGGGAATGATCGACAAATCCCTGGCGAAGGACATCAAGGAGGAAATGACCGTCTCCGGCAAGGAGCTGCCGGAAGTGCTGGCAGACTTCGGCATCATCGGCAGCAAGGACGATATCTGGCAGATGATCGCCAGCGACCTGGGGACGGAATTCATTACGCTGGACAACTTCCAGCCGGACCCGAACGTGCAGAACATGATGCCGGCCACGCTCGTGCGCCTGCACGGCGCCCTGCCCGTGCGGCACGGCCCGGAAGGCCTGTACGTCTGCCTGGTGGACCCCCTGAATCCGCAGACGGTGGAGGACCTGCGCTTCGCCCTCGGCCAGGACATCCACGTCCTCATCGCTCCGGATTACCAGATTTCCGAACGCATCAACGAACTGTACGGCGGGGAATCCGCCGCCATGACGGACCTGATGCAGGAGCTCAACAACATGCAGGTCAACAATGAAACGGAAGATTCCGCCGCCGCGCCCGTCATCCGCTTTGTGGACCTGGTCATCACGCAGGCCATTAAGGAAAAAGCCTCCGACATTCACTTTGAGCCCTTTGAAAAGGAATTCAAAATCCGCTACCGCGTGGACGGCTCCCTTTATGAAATGCAGCCGCCGCCCGTTCACCTGTCCGTCCCGGTTATTTCCCGCGTCAAGGTCATGGCGAACATGAACATCGCGGAACGCCGCGTTCCGCAGGACGGCCGAATCGTCAAGCAGATAGGGAACCGGGCGGTGGACATGCGTGTTTCCTCCCTGCCCACCCAGTACGGTGAATCCGTGGTGCTCCGCGTGCTGGACCGCTCTTCCGTCAACCTGAACCTGGACAACCTGGGGCTCCCCCCGCATATTCATGAATATATTCTGGATACGGTCCACAAGCCCAACGGCATTTTCATCGTCACCGGTCCCACCGGCGCCGGCAAGACCACCACGCTGTATGCCGCCCTGCGGGAAATCAATACCATTGATTCCAAGGTGCTGACGGCGGAGGACCCCGTGGAATACGACATCGACGGCATTATCCAGATCCCGATCAATGAAGCTATTGGCCTGGATTTCCCGATGGTGCTCCGCGCCTTCCTGCGACAGGACCCGGACCGCATTCTGGTGGGGGAAATGCGAGACATGGCGACCGCCCAGATCGCCATCCAGGCATCCCTGACGGGCCACCTGGTGCTCTCCACCCTGCACACGAACGACTCCGCCGGCGCCATTACGCGACTGGTGGACATGGGCTGCGAACCTTTCCTGGTGGCAGCCTCCCTGGAAGGGGTGCTGGCCCAGCGCCTGGTGCGCACCATCTGCCCGGACTGCCGCACGCCGTATGAACCCTCCTCCACCATCCTCTCCCAGCTTGGCGTGTCTCCCTATGAACTGGGAGACAAGCATTTCTTCACGGGCCGCGGTTGCGACAAATGCTCCAACTCCGGCTACAAGGGCCGCAAGGGGATCTACGAGCTTCTGGATATCAACGATACCCTGCGGGACATGATTACGGACCGCGCGCCCTCCGTGGTGCTGAAGCAGAAGGCCATTGAAATGGGCATGTCCACCCTGCGTGAAGACGGCCTGAGAAATATTTACGACGGCAATACCACCATTGAAGAAGTGCTGAAGTATACTTAATGGACAGCCGGATACCGCACCCACCATTTCAACCACCAAGCAGAAAACACTTAAAACACCACATATATGCCTAAATATCAATATACAGCACTTGACCATAAAGGCGACCAGAAAACGGGTACCCTGGAGGCCAATTCCGAAGCGGAGGCCATGGAATCCATCCGGGCGCATGGCCTGTACCCCACCCAGATCGTAGAAGCGGGAAAAGGCAAGATTCAGCAAACGCCCGCCGCCAAGAAGAAGGCCAAGGGAGGCAAGAAGCAAAAAGGCAGGCTGGGCGGCAGAATCAAGGCCAAGGCCCTGATGATTTTCACCCGCCAGCTCGCCACCCTGATTGACGCAGGGCTTCCCCTGCTCCAGAGCTTGAACGTGCTGGCCAAGCAGGAGGCGAACCCCAACCTGCGCGTGACCATTGAAGCCCTGGGCGATTCCGTGCAGGGCGGCTCCACCTTCTCCGAAGCCCTGGCCCAGCATCCCAAAATCTTTGACCGCCTGTTCGTGAACATGGTGAAGGCCGGTGAACTCGGCGGTGTGCTGGAAGTCGTGCTGAACCGCCTGGCGGAATACCAGGAAAAGGCGCAAAAACTGAAGAGCAAGGTGATCTCCGCCATGGTGTACCCCTCCATCGTGCTGTTCATTGCGGTGGGCATCGTGATCTTCCTGATGCTGGTCATCGTTCCCAAATTCAAGGCGATGTTCGCGGAACAGAACCAGGAGCTTCCCGCCATTTCCGAATTCGTGTTCGGCATCAGTGACTGGTTCATGGCCGCGCCCTTATTCGTGCCCAACGCCGTCATTCTGGCCGCCGTCGTCGCCATCCTGTACGCTATCTTCACGGCCATGAGCAAGACGCCCAACGGCCGCCGCAAGATTGACTCCGCCCTGCTGACCATGCCGGTCATCGGCAACGTGCAGAGCAAGAGCGCCATCGCCCGCTTCGCCCGTACCTTCGGCACGCTGGTGACCTCCGGCGTTCCCATCCTCCAGGCGCTTACCATCACCAAGGACACCGCCGGCAACATGATCGTGGGAGACGCCATCGGCCTCATCCATGACTCCGTGAAGGAAGGTGAATCCGTGGTAACGCCCATGTCTTCCTCCAAGCTCTTCCCGCCCATGGTGATCTCCATGGTGGACGTGGGTGAAGAAACCGGCCAGCTTCCGGACATGCTCCTCAAGATCGCGGACGTGTACGATGATGAAGTGGACAATGCCGTGGGGGCCATGACCTCCATGCTGGAACCCATCATGATCGTATTCCTGGCCGTGGTCGTGGGCGGCATCGTGTTCGCCATGTTCCTGCCCCTACTGCAGGTCATTGAAAAAATGGGTTAACCTCCCTACGCAGAACCAGATGAAGATTCGCTCCGCATACAGCCGCCTCCGGGTGGCAAAGGGCTTCACCCTCATGGAAATCCTGGTGGTGATGGTCATCATCGTGGTGCTGGCCACGCTGACCATCTCCATCTACACCTGGCTTGAAACCAGAAAGAACGAGCAGGCCACGGAATCCATCGTCCGCAAGATTGAAATGGGGCTGGAAAGCTACCACAGCGACCATGACCGCTACCCCTACGGTACGGAAGCCCCTTTCAACAATCACGGCGTGGCCGTGGCAAACGGTGAGGAATACAGCTCCAACGTCGTTTACATGGCCCTGTTCGGGGATCACAAGAATGAAGGCGTGCCCGGCAGGGATACCACCATTTACAATGACGAACTGAACCCCGCCACCCAGCCCAAGAGCAACCCGACCGTCCGGGAAGTCCACGTGAAAAGCAAGGACGGAAGGCCGGTCACCCTCTACATTCTGGCGGACCCGTGGGGCTCCCCCTACCGCTACCGCCTGGGCAGCGAGCAGGCCATCCCCACCAAATCCGCCAATGCCAAGAACCTGAAAATGGGCAACGGCCTGAATCCGGATTATGATTTCTGGTCCTTCGGCAAGGACGGGGACAGCGATCTCAAAGACCCGCATGCCCCTGAAAACGAAGACGACATCGGCAACCTGCCGAAGTTCTGATCCTTCCTTTTTCTCCGCGAACGGCCCTTTTTTCCGGCAGCCTTCCTCCCTCTCCGGCAGAGGAAGGCCGCTCTGCGTACAGGGCACTATTTGCTGGCATCCGGACAGGTTCTGGCGTATGATCCGGGCATTGCCATGAAACGCATTTCCCTGATTGTTCCTTGCCTGAATGAAGAACAGGCCATTCCGGCGTTCAAGCAAGAAGTAGACCGGGTTTTCAAGGAACACCTGGCGGCCTATGCCCTGGAACTCATCTTCGTGGATGACGGTTCCACGGACCATACCTTGGAAATGGTCAAGAAACTGGCAGAGCATTCCCCGGAGGTGAAATTCATCTCCTTTTCCCGCAACTTCGGGAAGGAAGCCGCCATCTATGCGGGGCTGGAAGCCGCTACGGGAGATTACGCGGCCGTCATGGACGTGGACCTTCAGGATCCTCCCTCCCTGCTTCCGGAGATGGTGAAAGCCATCGAGGAGGAAGGATACGACTGCGCAGGCACGCGCCGCGTCACCAGGCAGGGGGAACCGCTGCTGCGGTCCTTCTTCGCGCGCGCCTTTTACAAGACGATTCACCGGATATCGGACACGCACATCGTGGACGGGGCCCGGGATTACAAGCTGATGACGCGCCCCGTGCTGGAAGCCCTGCTTTCCCTGAAGGAATACAACCGCTTTTCCAAGGGGCTGTACGAATGGGTGGGCTTCCGCACCAAATGGTTTGAATACGAGAACGTGGAACGGGTAGCCGGAGAAACCAAGTGGTCTTTCTTCAAACTGTTCCTGTATTCCATTGAAGGCATCGTGGCCTTTTCCACCGCTCCCCTGGCGCTGGCTTCCATCATGGGGGTGCTCCTCTCCTTCATTTCCTTCCTTTCCATCATTGTACTGACGATCCGTGAATTGATCTGGCCCCATTCCGCCTACGGCTGGACTTCCATGGTGTGCGTCTTCTGCCTGATGGGAGGCATCGTTCTGCTGTGCCTGGGCATCCTGGGCCAGTACCTGGCCAAGACCTATACGGAAGTTAAAAAGCGCCCCATTTACATTGCCAGGGAACGCTCCATCGCTCCTTCCAACTAGCCCTCCCCATGGATACCGAACCGGATTTCAGCATCGTCACGCCCAGCTATAACTACGCCAGGTACGTGCGGGAGTGCATTGAAAGCGTCAAGAACCAGGAAGGGGCCACCTTTGAACACATCATCCAGGATGCGGGCTCCACGGATGGAACGCTGGACATCCTGAATTCCTATCCGCACCTGAAACTCCATGTGGAAAAGGATTCCGGCATGTCGGAAGGCATCAACCGCGGATTCCGCAAGGCACGCGGCAAGTGGGTCATGTGGCTGAATACGGACGACCGGCTGCTGCCGGGCGCTCTGGCTGCGGTCAAGGCTTTTGCGGATTCCCGGCCGGATGCGGACATCGTGCACGGCGCCTGGAACTTCATCGGCCCGGACGGAGCCCTCCAGCGGCCCATGAAAGCCCTTCCCTACAGCCTGAACATGCACATCTGGTACGGAACCTACCTGGCCTCCACCGCACTGTTCCTGCGCCGGAGCACCACGATTGAAGAAGGGTTTCTGCTGGACGAACGGTTCCGCTACGATATGGACGGGGAATATTACGCGCGCCTGGGCCGTGCCGGAAAAAAGTTTGTCCATTACAACAGGCTGCTGGCGGATTTCCGCTGGCACGGCGACAACCTGAGCGCCCCCAATGTGGAACGCCGGGACATGGACGCCGAATTAAAACGCCAGAAGCAGCACAGCGAAGACGCCGCCATCAAGCGCGTTTACGGCTATTCCTTTTCCAAGCAGAGCTGCAACAACATCCTGGACGGCTTCATGCGGGAGGCCTACCGCATGAAAAAGGCCTTCCTTTACCTGACCACTCCCTGGGAAAAGTAATCCGCTGCTCCCTCTCCTTCCCTCCTCCCCGGAGCCTCCGGCCCGTCCTCCCAATCTCCGGCACTCCCTTCCTTTCCATAAAGGCGCTTCCCGGTACGACAGAGGCCGCAGCCGTTTTACAGCCGCGGCCCGTCACAAACCGGATGGAAAAAGGATAAAACCTTAATTAAGGCTGTCAAACAGCTCTTCTTCCCGGAAGAATCTCACCAGTTCCACGGCGGCGGATTCCCGGCTGTCGGAAGCATGGCAGATGTTCATCATGCTGTCCGTTCCGTAATCGCCGCGGATGGTGCCTTTCTGCGCCTTCTGGGAATTGGTGGGCCCCAGCAGTTCGCGCACGCGTACAATGACGCCGGGCCCCTTCAGGGCGATGGCGATGACCGGAGAGCTGGTCATGAAATCAAGCAGTTTCGGGAAAAGCGGTTCCCCATTGACGACAAGGTCCAGAATATGGGCGTAATGTTCCCGGAGGACCGGCTCGTCAAGCTGAATCATCTTTATGCCGCGCAGGCGAAACCCTTCGGACAAAAAACGTTTCAAAATGGTGCCGGAAAGGTTTTTCCGCACGCAATCGGGTTTCAGCAAAATCAGCGTTGTTTCTTCTTGAGTGTTTGGCATAAAATTAGCGAAGTTTCAGGATGAAGTGAGGGAATTACACCCTAATCCCCGGCAGGTCAAGGATAATTGCGCAACTGGTCTTTTCCGCCGGGAAAGGAATTCGTCACAGGCTTCTCTTATAGGAATCACACCGGTTCCGCCATCCGGCAAGCCAGCGCGCCTCTCCGCGGGCCGGCGGGCTGTTGTCCACGCGACGCTGGAGCACCCTTTTGGCCGCCTCCGCAAACTCAACCGCCGCAGGCTGTCCGGGAGAGGCCGGGCGCATCTCCTCCAGCACCTGCCTGAGCCCCCAACCCTGCCCCCGGTATTGTTCCGCGGGGTTGGTTCCCTCCCCCTTGAAATTCACGTAATCAATCAGGGCATACATGCCGTTGGGCGCCGTCGCCACGGCATTGTAGCGGGCAGCCATTTCCGCCGGACGGCGGGACTGGCTCTTGATGCGCCCCAGGGCAGCCACGGACCTGGCAATAATGAAATCCGCCTGCATTTGCAGAGCCGCCGGGCTGGACAGCCACTGGCGCATCCGTTCAGGAAGGCCGCCCCGTACGTCCGCCGCTTCAAATTCCGCCCTGGTGCGCCACGGGGCCGCGCCGGAAAACCATTCCGGAACGCGTGCTCCCCTCTTACGGCAAAACTGGACAAAGGAGGGAAAGCTTTCCTCAAACCTTTCCGTAATCCCGGCGGGGAACCAGATGAAATGCCCAATGCCCAGGGAGGGGAACGCCTCCCCCCGGTTCCAGGAAACCAGCCCCTTTACTGTTCCGGCGCATTCATTCTGCCAGATTTTCCGCGCGATCTTCGCCTTCACTTCTCCTGCATCCGGAGCCGCCTGAACCCAGCCGGGCACGCAGCACGCCAGCATCAGGATAAAACCTGCCATTTTTCCATGCATGGGGTTACTTTCCTTCCCCGGCGCGGGCAAGTCAAGCCGCTTCAATTTCTCGTGCCAAAGACGGCGCCCCATGCTACGCTTGCCGCGCACGGCATGATTCTGGCGTTTAACAAACCTTACGGGGTCCTTTCCCAATTCACGCAGGAGGCTCCCCACCACCGGACACTGGCCGAATTCGGCTTTCCTGCCGGCGTGTATCCCGTCGGCAGGCTGGACGCGGATTCGGAAGGGCTGCTGCTTTTATCCGATGAGAAAGCCCTGGTGGACCGCCTCCTGAACCCCTCCAACCGGCATCCCAGAACCTACTGGAGCCAGGTGGAAGGCGTTCCGTCCGCCACGGACCTGCTTCCTCTGGAACGCGGCGGCCTCTCCATCCAGGGGTACCGCACGCTGCCCTGCCGGGTGCGCCCCATGCACGGAGAGTCGGACGTACCGCCCCGCAATCCTCCTGTCCGCTACCGCGCAGCCATTCCCACCTCATGGCTGGAATTGACGCTCGTGGAAGGAAAAAACCGCCAGGTGCGGCGCATGACCGCCGCCATCGGGTTTCCCACGCTCCGGCTCCTGCGCGTCCGGATCGGGAGGTTCACCCTGTCCGGCCTGGAACCCGGCGCGTGGAAGGAGCTGGACTCCCGTGAACGAAGGGAGCTCATGCCGTAATATAGGCTTGATTAGGGGGAGGCGCAGCCTGTATATGTCTTTCCGCATCAGGAGATCCTACCTAGACCTTTTTACATGAAAGCCGAACTCGTCGAACAAGCCGCCAAAATCATTCCCGAGCCCCAGATGCTGATCAACGTGGTTTCCCGCCGCGTTGCCCAGCTCAACAATGGCCGCGCTCCCTTGGTCCCCACCACCCCCCACATGGGCAACGCGAACATTGCCCTGACGGAGATCGTTGAAGGCAAGCTCGTCTATCATGCGGAATCCGACAGCCTCCAGGAAGACAGCCAGTAAAAAGCACGTCCCCCTTATTGCCGTTCCGGCCCGGATTTCCGCACGGAACATCCCCTCTTCAACCAGGCCCCCGGCTCTTCCAGCCCGGGGCCTTTTCATCCCTCCCCTCCAGTCATGAGCTCCGACATCTCCACCAACAAGAAAGCCCGCCGGGATTACGAAATCCTGGACACCTACGAATGCGGCATGGAACTCAAGGGAACGGAGGTCAAATCCATCCGCGCCGGCAAGGTGAACATCGCCGATTCCTTCGCCAGGGTGGAAAACGGCCAGATGCTCCTGTACGGCTGCGACATCCAGCCGTGGGAAACTGCCGGAGAGTTCTTTCAGCACCAGTCGCGCCGCCCGCGCCGCCTGCTGCTCCACAAACGGGAAATTTTCAAACTGGAACAGCAGACCTCCCAAAAAGGCTGTTCCCTGGTCGCCCTCAAGCTGTACTGGAAAAACGGCAAGGTAAAACTGGCACTGGGCCTTGGCAAAGGCAAGACCCACCGCGACCAGCGCTATGACCTGAAGGCCCGCGTGGAAATGCGGGAAGCCCAGCGGGAAGTGGCCCGCATCAACCGCCGTTAATCAACGCCGTCCGCTTCTTCCTTTCCGGAGGCCGTTCCCGTTTCCCTGCTCTCCGCTCTGTATTCTGCCGGAGTGAGCGGGAACGCCCTATAGAAAAGCCGCCGCGGGAAAGGGACTATAACTTCCAATCCACGGGCAACTCCACCTGGCCGCCCTTCTTGTCGTCATAACGGATGAAACCGTGCTCCGCCCCGTACCAGTGGACATCCCGCGTCACCTTCACGTCAAAACAGCAATAGCGGGCAATATCCATCAGCAGGTCCGTATTTCCCGTCTGCACGTATTCCGCCCACCACTTGAGGGCCTGGGTGCCCACGGCCGTTTTTGAAGAGCCGATGGAAGCGGCGGCCACGGAATCCAGCTTGACGCGCACGCCGCCGCGCTGTTCGATGTCCTTGCACAAATCGAGGTTGTTCGTGATGTCGATCATATTCCACATCGTATAGCGCTGGAGCACGCCGTAGTCGAAATGCTCGTGGTTGTACCCTACCACCAGGTCGGCCTGGCGAAGCTGCAGGATGAGGTCGTCCACCATCTCCTCGGAATAAATCGTGTACTTGCCGGAAGCCGTGGAATAAGTCACGCCCACGGAAACGCGCATGTCGGCCGTATTGTGCCAGCCGCCCACCTCCGCTGCGGAATGACGGGTTTCCAAGTCAAAATACACGATGTCTCTCATCGGAGGAAACGTACATTATTTGCCACTTTTGGACAAGTCCCACTTGAACGGAAGGCGCGTTTGTGGTGAAAATAGGTTCATGCAGCCCCGTTTCCACATCGTCATGTTCCATCCGGAAATTCCGCATAACACGGGGGCTGCGGGGCGGCTGGCGCTGGCAACGGGATCCAGGCTCCACCTGATCCGGCCACTGGGGTTCAGCCTGGATGAAAAGCACGTGCGGCGCACGGGACTGGACTACTGGGCCAAAGTGGACCTGCATGTCTGGGACAGCCTGGAGGAGTTAAAACAGGCGGCAGATCCCTCCGCGCGGTTCTGGTACCTGAGCACCAAGGCGCGCCGCTCCCACTGGGAGGCGGATTTCCGGGAGGGGGATTACCTGGTCTTCGGCCCGGAATCCCGCGGACTGCCGGAAAGCATGCTGAAGGAACACGCGGGCACCGCCCTGACCATTCCGATGCCCGGAGAAGGCTCCCGCAGCCTGAACCTCTCCACCGCCGTGGCGATTGTCCTCTATGAAGGATTGCGCCAGCTCGGCATCTGACACGGAGACCGGAGCAATCCTTCTTGCCGCCCCAGTCACGACAGGCCACGGGCATGAATGGACTTCCCGGCAACGGCGGCGGTCCAATCGGAAATGGAAGGAGCTCCCTAGCCAGGAGAAGAAGCGGTCTCCGCGCCCTTCCGCCGCCAGGGGCGCACCAGATAAAAGAGAATCAGGGAGGCGACAGCGCCGCAGGTATCGCAGAACATGTCTTTCTGGGCGTCCCATATATCGCCCTGGGAGCCGAGAAAATCATTCGCGTCATTCCCGCCCACAATGACCGCATACTGCCATTCAATGATTTCATACGCCGCGGCTACAGCCATCACGAAAAAGAGGCCGAAAATCCCCGCCAGCACTTTCCCCGCATATTGCTTGCGCACCAGATACTCCGCTACGGGAAACGCATAAAACCCCACCGTAAAATGGGCCACCCGGTCAAACGGGTTCCGGAGGGCTCCCACCAGCTCCCGGAACCACTCGAAAGGCACTTCCGCAAACGTGTAATGCGCCCCCACCGTATGGCAGGCCAGCCAGAAAAACATCAGCGTGTAGGACCAGTTGCTGAAACGGAATCTCCGGAACCCGGCCGCCAGGAGGACGACCGCCAGCGCCACGGGAATCACCTCCGCCACCCAGACGGAACGGGAAGAAGGGGAAATGCCAAGGGCAATGAACAGCACGGCGAATACCGCCAGCAGGTAGAAGGGATAATTTTTCATGAGGGAGAGAGGAGAAGCAGAAAAGCGCGGGAGCCGACACAGGAAAGGCGCCGGAGATTACCTCCGGCGCCTTTTCCGTTAAAAAACTTTTACCGCATGTCAATGGTAGGCACCGGAATGCGGTCCTTGGGGCCCGTATAAAGGGTCAGGGGCCTGTACAGCGTATTGTCCTCCATCTGTTCCAGCACCTGGGCCACCCAGCCGCAGCAGCGGGCAATGGAGAAAATAGCGGTGAACAGCCTGGTGGGAATGCCAATGCTGTAATAAACCGTGGCGGAATAAAAATCCACATTGGCATTCAGCCCCTTGCGTTCCCGGACAAGTTTGGCGATGCGTTCCGACATGCGGATCCACTTGGGTTCCCCGATCCGGGAGGAAAGGCGGATGGCCATGCGGCGCAGATGCGGAGCGCGGGGATCCAGCACACGGTACACGCGGTGGCCCATGCCCATGATCTTTTCCTTCCGCGCCAGTTTGTCCTCAATGTAGGAATCCACCTTGTCCTCCGTACCTATTTCCTTGAGCATCTCAATCACGCCTTCATTGGCGCCGCCGTGAAGCGGCCCTTTCAACGTGCCGATGGCCGCCGTGATGGCGGAATACATGTCTGAAAGAGTGGCGATGCAGACGCGCGCCGCAAAGGTGGAGGCATTCATGCCATGGTCGGCATGCAGGATGTAGGCCACGTCCAGAATGTGCGCTTCATCCCGGTTCGGCTCCTCTCCTTTCAGCAGCCACAGGAAATGTTCCGCCTCATTCAGATCCTCCCGCACGGGGGGAAGGTCCAGCCCCTGGCACAGACGGTAATAGTACGCCACCATCACGGGCACCTTGGCGATGAGGCTGAGGCCTATCTCTTTCAACTGGCCGGAATCCTTCGTCCGGTCGTCATACATGCCGAGCATGGAAACCGCCGTCCGGAGGGCGGACATGGGCCGGGCGGACTTGGTGGCCGTTTTAAAGAAATCCAGAATGGGCTGGGGAAGGTCGCGGTCGGAACGGAGGCGCTTCTTGATGCCCTCCAGCTCATCCCGGTTGGGCAGCCGCTTGTTGAGAAGCAGGTAAATCACTTCTTCAAAACAGCACATCTCCACCAGGTCATCAATATCGTAGCCCAGATACAGCAGACGCCCTTCCTCACCGCGCACATCACTCAAGGCAGATTCATTAGCTATGATTCCTTTTAAACCTTTGGGATATGTGTGTCGTGCGGAAAAAGTGTCATTGCTCATGTTTTAAAAAATGCTACTAGTGATGAAGATTACCGATTAAAAGTCTAACAATCTTCCAGAAAGTCAAACCTTAATTACGCCTTCACGGCCCACGCGGGGCGTTTGGCGCAGGTGATGTGGGGCGCCCTTACATACAGCGGTTCCGCCGGACCTTCCAAAAGTTCCTCCCTGCGGCCCGCGGCCAGGGACTGCCATGCGACTCCCAGAGCCTCTGCATGCGGGTACACGGGAACGCCCCCCGTCATTTCCCGGGCTGCCAGAGTTTCCGCCGTTTCCGTGGAATAAACGGGCACGCCATTTTCCAGGCATTCCGCCATGCGGGCGCGGGCCTGCTCTGCGGGCAGCACTTCCGGAGCGGCCGCCAGAATGCCGTTTTCCAGCCTTCCCCAGGTCCAGCCGCCGCGCCGGGCGTCGGACATCACGCAGGCCTTCCCGTCGTGAATGCCCAGTCCGTTCCAGGAGGAAAACGCCGCCACGCGGGAACCGTGCACCAGGGAAAGGCCGTCCGCCACGGCAAGAGCCACGCGGATTCCCCCGTAGGCGCCGGGCCCGGAACCGACCACAATTTCCTTTAAACACCGTCCTTCCAGGGCATCCAGCGCCTGGCGCACCGCCTCAAAGATGGCGGAGGAATGGTTGCGTTCAGCTCTCCATTCCACCCGGCACAGCAGTTCCTTTCCGCCCCATGCCGCGGCGGAAGACTGCGCGCAGGAAGTTTCCAGAACCAGCAGAGCATCTTGCATGCGGTGGATTATACAGGAAGTTCCGGCGCGCATAAAACATTTTTTCCCCCGCTTTCCGGAAGCAACAAATTTGGTTCGCATTTATGCGGAAGTCCCCTTATGCTGGCCTTGCACTTCACCACCGCATGCCCAAGGCACCCAGACACACACCGCCGCGCCAGGACTGGCGCCGGTATGCAGAAACCGCCCGGAAGCCGCGCTCCACGGCAAGCCTTGGCGACATGATGAGGCAATGCAACCGTGACGCCTGGGACAAGACCTACCGCGCCCAGGTCACCTCCGAATGCTGGGAGGACGAATGCCAGGAATTCACCTTCATGGACCTTCCGCGCAAAACCCGGTTCGTCAGGCACGCCGTAGCCACCCTTCTTCTGCTCCCGCTGGCCCTGATTACGGCCATGTCCCTGTGCGACCAGCTCGCCCACGCTTCCGGCAGTCTCAACATCCTCTTCTCCATCCCCGTATGGTACGCCCTGATGGGGGCGGCCGTGTGGGTGGTGCTGGGCAGCAGCAGGCTGTTCACCTCATCCCTGCTGTACCTGTACGTGCTGGGCCATGAACTGACTCACGTGCTGGCGGTCTTTTGCAGCCGCGGCTCCATCCATGCCTTCAAGGCGGATCTGGATGGGGGATACATCCAGACGGATAAAAACAACCTCTTCATCTCCCTTTCTCCCTATTTTCTGCCTCTTTGGGCCATGCTGTGGGGGCTGGTCTGGGGGATGGCGTACCTCTTCTGGCCCACGGTCACCTGCCAGGCCCTTCTTTACTCCGGCCTGGGCTTCTGGTGGTGCTTCCACCTGTTCTGGACGGCATGGATCATCCCCAAGGACCAGCCGGACCTGGCGGACAACGGAACCTTCTTCTCCCTAATCCTTGTTTACTTTGCCAACCTGCTTCTCTTCCTGGTGCTGCTGCGCCTGTTCAACGCCGTAAGCCTGCACCGCTTTTTGACGGACTGCGTCCACAATGCGGAAAGGCTGTGGGACGCCCTCAGGGACCTCCTCATGCTGGCGGCCGGCTTGTTCCTGTGAAAAATATTCTTTTCCTTACCGGCAAGGATGAACGGCAGAAGGTGAAAAGGAATCCAACCTTTCAGCAAAAAGGAGATTCCATGCAAGCCACACACTTCATTACCCTGACCATGGCCGCCGTTTCCCTGATGGGCTGCAACCCCAAGGAAACCGTGAATGCCCTCACCTCCGATCAAAACGTCACCCAGCAGATGGCCGTGAGATTCGCGGAAAACATGGTAGGCCTCCCGCGGGCACTCGTCGTCTCGGATGCCAGAAAAGCGGCGCCAGGCGATAAAGTCACCGTCAAGGGAGCCGTACTGGGGGATGAACCCGTTTTCTCAAAAAATATTGCCTCCTTCACCATCGGGGATCCGGCCCAGCTCCTGGCCAACATGAAGGAGCGCGGAGTGTGGTCCACCGGAACGGTGCCGGTGGAAATACGGAAAAACAACACGATGACCGTTCAATTTGTGGATGACCAGGGCCAGCCCATCAAACACTCCGCCAAAGGTGTGAACGGGCTGAAGGAACGTGACGCCGTCATCATTACCGGAACCATTGATCCTCATTCCACTCCTGAAAATCCGGTGCTGAACATTGAAAGCATCGTGATTGAATAGCAACCCTTCTGTGCCAAACCCTGATTCATGTCAAACGGTTCGGGCGTCTTGCGCCTGAACCGTTTTTCGTATCAGGATGCGCGCATGGGATTTGATCCAGCATCTTTGGGAATGATAACACTGGCCGCCACTTCGGCGGCAGCGGGCGCGGCCTCCGCGTCCGCCCAGAAAAAAAGTGCAGAAGCCACCAGGCAGGCGGCGGATGCAAACGCCGCCACCCTCAGGAACGAGGCGGACCTCCAGAAACAGACGGGCGTGGAAAATGCCAAACGCATGCAGCAGGACGCCACACGGCAAATGGGCGACGCCCGCCTGGACGCCGCCCAGTCCTCCCTGCTCCGGGATGGTTCCGTGCCGGTCAGGGAACAGGCCCTGGCGACGCGCCTGCAAACCCGGATTCAGGATGAAGCGGCGGCAGCCATGAGGAATGCCCAGTCCCTGTACAACCGGGCGAACATGGAACAGTACATGGGCCGCGCCAATGCAAGAGCCCAGAAAACCGCCGCGGCAGGCACCCTGCTCTCCGGATTCGCCCAGGGAGGCAACGCCCTTCTCAAATGGTGAGGCAATCGGCGATAGCTGGAGACCAATCAGCGGGAACCGGAATCTGCCTGAGGAACCTCCGCAGGCGCCGGAAGGACTTCCGGCACCACGCCGCCTATCCCTATTTTGATATTCACGGGAACCGGCCTGATGCGGGAGGCCCCCTGGTACAGGGCGGCCACTTCTACAAACCGGGGCGATTTCCTGAACAGGAAGGACTTCCCCCTGTATTCATTATAAGAATGGTCGCAGGTAGGGACAGGCTTCAATCTTGCGCCTTTCACATCGTGAAACACAAAATCCTCCGCCCGGAACATCTTCTCCGAATACACCTCGGAATACACCATGAACTTCCATTCCTCCCCCGGTTCGTTCGCCGGCGCATGACGGCTACGCCCCGTCTGCCTGGTCACTTTCAGCGTCACCGTCTCCAGCTTGGACATGTCGGCTACCTCCACCCGGTTATTCTCCAGGGCTCTCCGCACGGCAATAGGGTCCGGCACCGGAATGGAAACTCCGCTCTCCTTCAATTCCACCATCCCGAAATCCAGAGACTCCAGCCCCTGGCACAAAGGGAGAAAAAGAGTGCCGCTCACCTGAATCCAGCGGGCTCCCGGAGAAGGAACATCCTTTAAATTAAGGCTCACGTTTACCCGCCTCAAGCTCTTGTCCTCAATAACCCCTTCCCATAGACGGACGGAGCGCACCCTCAGACGCACGCCATTGGAATCGACAGCCGTCAATTCCTGTTCCGGCTGTTCCGGAGCCAGCATTTCAGAACCGGGAAACACGCAATACAGCACGATGCCTGTCTTGGTGAAATTAAAAGGCTCCCCCCTCACCAGTCCCATGGAAGACAGCCCGATGACGGGGCCCTTCAAGCTGGTGCCGGAATAAGAAGCGCTCTTGATGGGAACATCCGCCGCCATCAGCGTTCCCGCACACCAGCAGGCGATTGTGACAAACCATTTCATCTGCTTATTCGGACTAACAGCCGGGAATGGCAGCCCCTCCCAGGCCGATCTTCATATCTACGGGCACCTTGCGGAACATGCGCTTATTCCAATAGGAAACCACCACGCGCAAGGAGCGGCAGCGGGCGGAAACACGGTAATCCTTCCCCCACATGCGCATCTTCCTGCCCCGGCTGTTCAAATCGCCGCGGCCTTTCAGGGGAAGCCCGTTTTCCTCCCTGACACTCATGGAATTGAAATAAAAATCACTCCTTCCCTCCACCTTCAGATTCCAGCGGTTAAAGTTTTTTTCCAGCGTAAGGGCCACCTTGTCCTTCCGCGGCTTTTCAAGAGGCAATTCCACCCTGGTTCCTTCCTCCAGCAGAGGCAGGACTACAGCGGGCAGCTCCACCAGGTCATCAGCAAAAGCGCACAAAAGAAATCCCCGGAGGCGCACCCACTCCGCACCGGGATCAGGGCGCTGGATAGCGACGGCAAACCAGACGGGATCACCGTGTCCCACGCCGGACGCCTTGGTTGCATCGGCGGAAACCCTGTAAATCTTCAGGCTTCTTCCCGTTGAATCCGTGCAGACAAGCTCTTCCGGGGCCTCTTCATAAAAAACGGGGCCCCCAAGCTGATCTTCATAAACGCATGACATCCCCAGCAGCAACTGGGGAATAATTTTGGTCACAGGATCTTCCACCAGAATTCTCAGGAAGGACAAATGCAGCGCCGCATCCCGGAGCAACGGAACATTCGTTGAAGCAACAGCGGGATGGATAGCTGAACACACGAGAAAGAGACACGCGGAAAAACACTTCATGGAGGTAGCGACGGGGGCAATCTAACAAACACTAACGTCTGCGCAAGGAAAAAGGAACGCTTTGAAAACAAGCTGGACATAGCGACCACTCAGTATTCCTGCTTTCCCGCCGCTCTCCGTGGTTTTCCTTTCCTCCATCCACTATTCATAAAAAAACATGGTAAAATGGAAATCTGCTCAAATAACAAGGAAATAAAATTACTTTAAAAAATATAGCCAAATCCAGAATTGCTATATATTCACATCATATAAGTGCTGAAAGCCCTCCCCATTTCAAGAGAGTGTAAATCCCGGATAGAGTCCAACCTTGTCAAGTTGACTTCGCGCGTTCCAGCTCTATAAGTCATTTTATCCATTCTAACCTTTAAGATCTTTTAATCCAACGCCATGAGAACAGAGAAATATTTTATGATTGCCTTCGCCTGTGCCCTTATGAACGTCATAGACGTTCATGCAGAAAACAGGATGCTGGAAATCACATCCCAAACAGAAAACCCATCAGCTGATTGTATCATTAAAAAATTGAATAAAAAAAGGATAAGGGGCGAAAAGAAATAGGCATAGGAGAAATTGTAACACTGACACTAACACGCAAAGGAGGCAAGCCATTGAATAAGAATACGAAGGTTACCTGGACTAAGAAGGGAAAAGGAGCAACGTTAAATGGACGCGGAACCACTGCAACCTTGATGGCTGACTTGATCATGGAAAATAATAATGTTACCGTCAAAGCAGAAGCTGAGGATTTTCCTCCGGCAGAAATTACTTTTAACCTTAAAAAACCTACTCGTTTAACAGGAAAAAAAGGAGAAGAATACAGCAATCAATCAAATATTGGGTTCGGCATTACTGGGTACATTATCATTACTGTACATCCAACGTCCGTTAGCTTTTCCAACTGTGGCATTATAGAGAAAGATGGGGGTACCGTCCTTGACCCAAAAGAACCTCCGCCATTTAAACTTAACGACCATGATCCCGGCAATAAGGGAGATCCTCCTAATTTGCGCAATGAATTAGATGACCACGTAACTTTGGTTATGTTATTTAACACCATTGCCAAATTAAACGGAACGTGCAAATGGACATGGTTATCCAATTATGAAGCAACTCAAATTAAGAAGCGTATTGAACAAATCCAACAGACATTTACCGTCACACGGACAAATGATCCTGAATTCCCGAAACAGAAAAACTGTTCCGGAACCATTACAAAATTCAAAGTCCCTTTTTCGGTAAAGGCTATAGAACAAATATTATAAATTTTTATATAAAATGATAAATATATTAATATCAATTGGAATTTTCATTTTTTCCATCTATCCTACTATGGCAAAAATACAATTATTTGATGCCAGCCTCGTCAAACCTGATTCTCTTGAGGTTTTAAAAAACGCTCAGACATCAGCATCAACATTAAAAAAACTTCTTGATAAAGGTCAATCAGAAGAATTTTTCAAGGAAGCAGCCATGGAGCTCGAACGCATCAGGAAGTCTACAGGAGAAAATGAATTTCCAAGTGAAGAAATTCGTAACAATATCCCTTGGATTCTTTATTTTATCGCCAATACACCTCTTCTTACCATAGATTCAGCCGATCAGGCAAGGCGCACTATAAACAGCCGCGACGCAGAACTTTATCTTAAGGAGGAAGCCCTGGAAATGCTCGCCATTTCCACTTATCGCGACCTTTTTCCCGATGATAAAGCATCAAGAGAATCGATGGCATCCTACGGGGCTGCCATTATGCGTGACTTCCTCAACGGCACTAAATCAAAATCCTACTCGGACGAACCGGTATTCGTTTCTGATAAAGAAGCAAAAGCCACGCTGAAGAAAAACATTGAAATCATGGAAAACGCATTTTCTAAAATTGCTCAAATCCAAAAAAAGGAACAGGACCGGAAACAGAAAAAAAGATAAATGACGTCTCTAAAGACATGAACAAACGGATTCATGACAACGACCAGCAATTCAAGGATTACACCGTTGTAAGCAACACGCAAACTTCCCGAAACCTTCTGCTAAAGAACATTATTGAACGCTCGGAGAAGAATTTCATGATTCTTCTTACTAATTTATTTCCCGGCAAAAAAAACAGAGATTCGTAAATATATCAAGATGGCAGGATATTCCGACCAAGAGATTCATCAATTTATCGATCGCACCTTGAAAAAAGATTGAAAGGCCAAATTGCTTGATAGAACACTTGGCACTCGAAACTAAAATCAATCCGGAGTTAGTGTCAAATTACTTGCCTTAATCAATTCATTACAAAAGCTTTCGTTTTTTCGGATGGGCCACCATTGAGAATGGCGGGTATTCTCTCCGTTTTTACCTGCTGTTCCCTACAACGCACAACGCAACAAGCCAAGCATGGTTTCTCTTCTTCCACTCAGCCATCATGATGGAGAAATTGCGGGCATGTCTTGTGAAAAGTACAAAATGTACCCTTGAATGTAGCTCGACCCAGAAGATCAGAGATGCATTAGGGGAATGCAATAAATAAAAATCCTTGCATTTTCAATACTTACGCAAGGTATTAGAAGGATTTAGGTGGCGTCCCCGGCAGGAATCGAACCTGCATCTAGTCTTTAGGAGGAACCAGTTTATACCTAATTTCCAATGAGTTAAAAATTGGTGGTGCTAAAATGGTGCAACTTTCTCTTGCCATGTACAGGTGAAAAAGGCGACAATCCATGCCAACAAACAGGAACGCTTGGGAACACATGAGTAGGGAAAAGAGTATCTGGAATGATGGAGGACGCAAGCCTGAAAAACGGGTTCGCGGAATCCGCATCGGTTCCTATTCCAAAGGACCGGGTGAGCCAGTGCGCTGGCGCATTGTGAATACCCTGGCCGGGGAAAAGAAAATGGAGACTTTCCCGGCACGTGATGCCGCTGTGCAGCGTTATGAGGAAATAGCCGCTCTTCTGGACCAGGAAGGAAAGGCCTTTCAGCTTACCCCCACGGAACGGGCCGCTATCGTTTCCTGGCGTGCACATAGGCAGGGGCGTTTGATGGAGGGAAAAGAATCTCTAACGCTTGATAAGGCTATCCAGCATTTGATCACATGGGAAGAAAAACAGGATGAAGTCCGTCCACTGGTACGAGACATGTTCCTTGAGTTCGCCAAGCATAAAGAGAAGGAAGCCAGGGGGCGCAATAGCGAACAGGCGGAAAAGCTTGCTGCGCGCCGCGTGAGAGATGCGGGAAAGATACTTGATCCCTTGCTGAAGAGTGCTGCCTGCGTTTCCGTGTTCGATGATGCGGAAATATTGCGGGAACTGGAAAGCCGCCTGCATGATTCCATTGTGGGGCGTTCTGGTGGTTACCCCAGCAAAACCACAATGGGACATTACCGCCGCTCCGTAAATATTTTCCTCAACTGGCTTGTTACACAACGGAAGATTGCTCGGAATCCTTCCGAACTATTACCAGCCATAGAGGCGGCGGAACCGCCCCGGGAAGTGTACAACGCGGCGGAATTGACCAGAATTCTTTCCACGGCTCAACAAATCCGCCCAGGTTCCATTCCCTGGCTTGTACTGGGGGCATTTTGCGGTATCCGTCCGCGGGAACTTTCCCGCCTTTCTTGGGAAGACATAGACATGGAAGGGAATCTGGTAAAGGTTCATCATGGGAAGTCCAAGACGGGACGCGCACGGTTTGTGCCGTTGCCAGATGTTTGTAAGCAATGGCTGGAATGGGCCACCAAGACCGGTATACCGCCCACCGGGTATATTGTGCCGGGTGATACAACGGACCGCCGTGAAGGATACCAGGGGCGCACAATAAAAGAATTGAGAAAAGTCGGTATCAGATGGGAAAAGGATGCCCTTCGCCATTCATTTGCTTCCTATGCCTGTGCCATGTATGAAGACTATGCCCGTGTTGCCGCATGGATGGGAAATTCTGTTTCTGTAATGGAGAAGCACTACAGACAGGCCAAGAGACAGGACGAAGCGGAAGCATGGTTCAATGTTTACCCGGAAGGCGGTGGAGAATGACGAAGCCAAAGGAATACCCGTTAAACCGTAAAGGATGGGTAGTCATCGAAGTTCGACGACAAGGCGGAAATTGGGATAAGTGCTTACGTCCTGTTATCCTGACTAAGGGGGAAAAAAGGTATATGGCGAATCTGCTTGATCCAGTCTTTTACATAAAAGAAAGAGTAAATCCACGAACAGGGGAAAGAAAATATACTAAGTCTTTTAATACTGTCAATGATTCAAAAGATATACACATACGTACAGGAGTAACCCGTTCATTTTGTAGGAAACATAATTTAGATTATCCATATTATTTTGGAACAGAAGGAATAAAAGACAAAAGGATATTGATTGGGGAATATGTATGCGACCTCTTTTATCAATTAGGGAGGGTGCCTACACGGGTAGAATTAAAAAAATACATCCTTCAAAACACATCTGATGTACAGATTCAACGGGATTTAGGTGGCCCGGATACAAATTCCTATATGAGGCGGTTAATGCATCAATGTATGCTTGAATGGTTGCCGACGTCTTCCAGAGGGAAAACGATCATAGAACTTCCCCCGCCATATGGCTGCAAGAATAGTTTTATTGTTACTTTGTCTCAATTATTTTGGAGAAAACTTACTGGCTGTTGTTCGTTAAAACTTTTCTTCCAACTTGAGAGAGAAGAAGAGTGGCCGCCTCCGAAAAGAAAGAGAGGAAGGCCTAGAAAAGACACAAAGAAAGAATAATTCCGAAGCTCTGGAGCACCTTTCCCTTTGAAACTGGGGAGTTTGTGAAATTATTTTCCAACCAGTACGCGCACGCACGTATATACGCGCGCATCATGTATATTTTTTTGTTCCTTTGTACCCATAGTATATAACTCATTCATTTATCAACCTTGTTATGGGTACATTCATGGGTACATTTGGGTACAAAACAGGCCGTTATGGGTACATTTCATGATTGGCTTGTCTGACTATTGTCCGACATTTGCCCGGCACAATGTCCGACCTTGAGAGTTGCCGGGGAGCTTTTCTCCGTGTAATGGAAAGGAATGATCGGCACAATGAGCAGGACCACTCCACGGAATCAGGGACGCCCCAGCGGGTATTCTCCGAAGCTGGCCAGAGAGATTCTGGACCGGCTGGCCAGCGGTGAAATGCTCATGGGCATTCTCCGAAGAAAGGGCATGCCGGGACGTGCTTCCGTGTACCGATGGATGAAGGATAGGCCGGACTTTCGGGACAACTACGCACGCGCGCGGGAAATCGGTGCCCATGCCCTGGCAGAAGAGGGGCTTGCCATTCTGGACGCCAGCACCCCGGAGCGCGCCCACATGGACAACAGCCGCGCCAATTATCGCCGCTGGCTGGCCGGGAAGCTGAATGCCCGCTACGGGAACCGCCCTGCCGGGGAACTGGACGGGACCAACGACGGCCCGGTGGCGGCATCCGGTCAAGGGAGGGGAACCAGGTTTGCCGCCGTCCGGGACCGGATTGAACAGATCCGGAAAAAGATGCAGGAAGAGGAAGAATGATTTGAAGGCCGTTTTTAAGCCGTTTCCTCCTTTTTCGCTATCATGTACCATTTTGGAAGAGAAACGGCGCAGAACAGGCAAAAGCGGGGCGAATAGAGCATGTTTGAGAACACCCGGGGCGAATGATGCCAAGGAAACGCCCCGGAATGCGGCAAGCTCTTCCCGTTCCGATGGCATATGCTGCGCATCTGCTATGCGTATGCCGTGCAAGTGTGAGCACCACCCGCGACGGATTTTTCAGACACCTACGCCCGCGCGCATGGGAAAATACCGGGTCCGGAATGTGTCCTAAAATATAGAAAGCGGAATTGTTCACCTTCAGGGAAAGGTATTTTCCGACCAGTACGCACATGCGCGCGAGGGAAATCCCTTTGTTTGCGGTTGTCCCCTGGATTTTCAAATCAGTACGCGCGCGAATACCCCTGCAGCATGGCCTTCCTCATTTCTGGAACAAGGGTATTCCTGTTGGTTACACCCTTCCGCATTTCACGACGGAACCCGCGCTGGATTCATGGAAGCCGCTTGCCTTTTCTGAACAGTACGCGCCCGCGCGCGTATTGGTCACGGAATGACGACGTAGCCCATTTTCAGGGGCATGCAACCATACCAGGATTCTTCCACCATTGGGGAATGCTGAAGAGGACGATTCGCTTACGAAGGAACAAGCCAGACAGAAAGGGGCGCCCCGGCTCCTGGAAGATGCGCCTGACATGGGTAAAAGACCCGCGCCTTGTGGGAAAGCTCTACGAAGTAGGACTAGGCACCAGGGACGCGCAGGAGGCCTTCAGCATGGCGCGGGGCGTTCAAGCCCTGGTGCGTGCCTTGGAAGGGGAAACGCGCCTTATTCTGCTTTCTGAAAGCGAGTTTCAGGCACATAGGGAGGAATGAAGGTGCAACGCCTTTGTAATGCCTTCATGCGTACATGGGCGTTACGGAGGGGACAAACGTCCGCATGAGAAGCGGACAAAATGCGGACAGAAACCGGAAAAGAACCTACACTGGTTATTCTGGGAACCTATGTTGGTTCCAAGGCCGGTTCTGGAACGCCCCTTCCAGTCTCATTTCAATGTCCATTGCCGAATATTGCCCGAAAGGGATGCAGTGGCCCATGATGAAGGAATGAATGAAGCATCCTATTACTTGCAGCATAACGAGGCCGGAAAGTTTGAACTGAATGTTTCCCTGTTCATGGGAGTGTCCAGGCCCCGGAAGTGGGTGAAGGTTGACCTGGAAACCAAGGACCAGGAGAACGCCGAGGCCCGCACTCGTCTTATTCTTCGGCTCTCTTACCGTTTGGGGTTATTCCCTGCCGGGGAAGTGCCGTTGCCGAAGGTAAAAGACCCTCAGGGACGGGAAAAGCGAATAAGGGAAGGCCGTCAATCAGGAGGAAAGCCCTTGCCCCGCATCCTGACCTTGAATTGAGGCCGGTTCCGGGTGCCGGTGGGGTCGTGAAACGCCACCCCATTTCCATTTTGAGCTTGAACGAACGTCCCAGGCGGGAATGATGGAGAGCATGGAACAGTATTACATTGCCACGGAGGACGGGCGCACGGAAGGGCCTTATCTCTTTGAATCTTTGGAAACCTTTTACACAGACGGCAAGATGACTGAAGACACCCTCGTTTGCATTGTTGGCAGTCAAGAGTGGGTGGAATTTTGGACAATTTTAGAGCCAGAACAGAAGAAAGAAGTCCACCCCTGTGAGAAATCTAAAAAACAAGCTTTGGAAAGATTGATGAATGAATATGATCCCATTCCAAAGGAGCAGCCCCCGAAAGAGATGCAGAAGGACATTGATTCGTTGGGAATAACTATTGAACTGATTTTTCAGATTGTTGGCATAGCTTGCTTTGTTCTATCCGCTGTGTGTCTCATTCTCCTCGCTTCCACTCACAAGGGGGAGCCTATCGTTGATGCGGGGTTTGCTATTGCGGGGGCCGTGGTTCTCATCTTTTCCGGTCTTGGTTTCTTCTGGTGCGCCAAAGTTAGCGGTTTACTTTCCCGCGCCGTCGGCTTGCTTGAAACCCTCGCCAAGCGAAAATAGCCGCTTCGTTTGAACACAGAAACGCCCCAGACGTGCAATACGTTACGGGGCGTTTTCTTTTGGTTGCGGAAGGGTGACGAGGACTTATTCCAAGGCATCATTGATGACGTCCACGCACCACTGACGGAGAAGTTTTCCTTCCACTGTGGCGGCCTTATTCCAGGCGTCAAACGTGGCATCGTTCACCGTGAGCGTGATTGCATTGTCCGCCGCGCTGGGGGGAGTTTCTGGGGCGTTGGACGTGGCGGGGTACTGAACCATGAGGCGTTCAATAATTCTTCCCGCTGGTCCTGGAATGGGACGCGAAGTTGAAAGCCACGAATCAACAATTCTCTTTCCTACTCCGCATTGCGTTCCAAGCCACGTTCTATCTTTTCCAATTCTTTTCAACCAGTCTTTGACAGATTGCTTTTCCATGAAAGGAAGATGTATTTGATTCAACGATGTTGCAAGGATAAAATCGAATACGCTACATTGTTGAGTTGACATGTTTCAACAATGTTGTATTTATTGCATTGTTATGAATGCAACACCGTATCAAATCACTTTGGATATTGACCCCGACATCCTTGCCATTCTGAAGGCGAAAGCTGCCAAGGCCGGGAAGACCCCGGAAGAGTTCATTTCTGCCCTTCTCAACAGGGGAGCGCGCCTGTTATCGGAAAAACCCTTCCTTGGAAAGGAGACGACAAGATGAATTCCCTTCCATTGGATGATGCGACTATGGACAGACTAGCGGAAATGGAGGTGTTTACCGGGTTGCCCGCTTCCGACGTTGTGCGGATTATGGTTGAAGAAGGTCTTCCTTATAGATGCTGGAAGAATGGTGGAAATTGGAGAAAAGGAATGCCGAAGGCGAAAAAAGAACCAGCTCCACCGCATGTGAGGAGACTTGCGGAGCTTCTGGCGGCGTACAAACGCAAAGTGGCAGATTTATTGCCTCCTGGTGAAATGTTTATACCGGAAGTGAGAGAATAGAGAGGAACATTCAAATAAACCGCCCCGCCTGAAGCAGACAAGCAGAAGGCGGGGCGGTTTTTGTCTAAAGATTTCACTAGAAAAAGGTATATTTGGGGTATTTTTCAGGCATGAAGATAGGGTAAAAAATGTCTATCAGTGCATCATAAGTAATCATATTGCGTCAAAATATGTTCAAGAACTTTGCCACTAACACAATCAGAAAAAAGTGTATATTAAGAAGAAGTGTCCACGCATAAGGACAAGCAAAGAAACACTACACAACGTATGATTGCAAAAGAAAACACACAAGGAGTAGGAATCAAGCCGGTTCTCAACCGTCGAGAGCTGGCTTCATACCTTGGTATCAGCCTGAGCACCCTTGATGCACAAATCAAGGAAGGAATGCCCCATTTCACCATTGGCAATGGGAAGCGCGGAGGAATCAAGCGTTTTCGCGTGGAAGAGATAATGCTCTGGTTTCACACTCAAAAGGAGATGCGTAAATGAACCCACAAGAAAGAGTTGCCGCCCCTCATGCGCCAACATGGGGACGGCTTTGGAATGCTGAACTACCAAGTATCAATCAATTCCTTGCGGGCATTCTCTATGCGATTGCAGGGAATACAAGAACAAACCTGCATGAAATTTGAACTCTCCGACCTGAAGACGCCTGACGCCCTGAACGAATATTGCCGGCGCGTCCTGGGCCCACCCCAGCAGCGCGGGGGCGTCATGATTTATCCCTGCCCGTTTGGAACCCACACGCGCCCCAAATTGCAGGTAACAGAATACCAGGGGGAAGGTCGGTTCCGGTGCTGGGTTTGTGACCAGGGCGGCGACGTGTTCGACCTTCACGCCGGAATGAACAGCCAGGACACGCAACGGGACTTTCCCGACATTCTGCGGGGCGTATGTGACGTTTTAGGAGTGTGCCCGCCCGATGATGACGGAACGCCCCTTCCTGCCCGTAGAAGGCCCGTCAGGCCCCGCCCCGCGCCGTCACTCGCCGCCGCTCCTCCGGTGGCCCCCTCCTGTTTTGTTTCCGACCTGGACGCGGCGGAACTGGACGCATGCCGAGAACGCCTTGCCACGGACGAACAGCTTGCCGGAGAACTGGCCGCTGAACTGGGCCTTTCTCCGCTGATGATGCTGATTCACACGGACACAACGCAGGGCCGCGGGCTTCTGGGAGCCACGGAAGACCGGCGCCTTCTCTACCTGTACCAAGCCGAAGACGAGGACGGAAACACCCGCTACACCGGAGCAAAGCTTCGGAGACGGGACCACCATGCCAACCCCTGCTTGAAGCTCGTCAGCGGGCAATGGGAAGCCCACGGGACCATGAACCCCACCGAAGGCAATCCGCACGGAATCCGCTTCCTTTGGCCCATAGGGAAAGCCGCGGCTCCCTGGGGTATTGATTCCACCCACGGCAAGCGATTCGTCATCGTCACGGAAGGGGAAAGCGACTGTTTAGCCATAGGGCAAGCCCTTGAAGGCTTCCGGGAAGCCTACCAGCAAGACACGGATCCAGACACGCGCCGCCCCTACGAAGACCGGCGCGGGAGCCTGGAAGCCATGATTCCCGCCGTGGTGGCTATACCTGGTGCCAGCGGCATGAAAACAGGCTGGGACGCCTTGCTTGCCGGAAAGAACGTGATTCTTGCCCTGGACGCGGACCGGGCCGGACGTGAGGCCGCCGCCAAGCTGCGGGAACGGCTGGCCGTGGCCGGATGCGTTCTCCGTGACTGGACGCCCCCCTACAAGGACGCCCGGAACATGCTTCTGTGTGCCGGGGAACGCGCCCTGTATGAAAGTCTTTTTGAAGCCATGAACGCCCCGGCACTCATGGCATGAACCCCCTTTCAACTACCCAGCGAAACCACCAACATCAAACCAACATGATCATGAATCAAACACCAGAACAGAAAAATAATACTGTCGAAGAACCGGCACAATTCATTGCTGAATTCATTGCTGCAAATCCAATCACAGCCCACGCCATAGAAGGAATGGAAGAGACTATCATGAAAGCGGCAAAACTTTCCGATCTTCCCTCACGACTAGCCTTCGTCTTTGTTTGCCGGGAATTATTGACATGCGAAGCGTTCCGGAAGAAAGCCGAGCTTATTCGGAAATGTCTGACACATGGAAAACTGCCCGCATACATCATTGAAGAAATTCAGAAAATGGAACCCAAAACCACGGAGGAATAAAGCCATGTCAGACAAAGAACTAAACATCAATATCAGGACCACCGCCGACACCTCCGGAGCCGACCAGACGGCGGAGGCCATCAACAAGACCAAGGAAGCGGCCCAGGGAGCCGGAGAAGGTACGGAAGCCATCAACCAAGTGACCGATGCCCTGGGCCGTGTCAAAACGGCTGCCGAAGATGCCAGCGCCGCCGTGAGTGAGGGCATGGGACCGGGGCAGGAAAAGGCTCTGGAAAACGCCCGGAGCAAGCTTGACGAATACGCTGATGCTCTGACCGCTGCCGGTTCCCGGATGAAAGCCGATTTTAACGACAATCCGGGCCTGACCGGTTTTATCGACGAAGTCACCAATGCCGTTCTGACCTCCGAAGAGTTTCGGAAGAAACTGGAACAGGTGGATGACGTCTTTGAGGTTCTCAACGATAGAGCCTCCAACCTGGACCTTGGGGCGAAGTGGGGGGATGGCCTTGACGAAAACCTGCAAAAAATCATCGACGACTACAACAAGGAAATGGACGCCGCGGACAAGGCGGCAGACAAGGCAGAAGCGGCGGAGGCCCGGAAGCAGAAGGTCGCCGCGGCTACGGTGGAACGCCTGGAAGCCGGGAACCGCCGTGCCACCGCCACCTATGAGGAATTACAGGCCGAGCTTGAAACCTACATTGCCAAGCTGGAAGAGGCCCGGAAGGCCGGGGACAACGTGGCCCAGGCGGACGCCCTGAAGAATATCCAGGACTTGGGGCGGCGCATCAAGACGGCAGGGGATGCCGGAGAGCTCACAGCGGGACAGGTGAAGGGGCTGGCCGGACAAGTCACCCTTGCTGCAACGCGCATCCTTGGCATGTCCAGTTCCCTGCGGGGTGCCATCCCGTTCATCCGCCTCTTCGGTACGACGATCAAGACGGCCATGGGGCCGCTTGGTTGGGCCATACTGCTCATCGACGGACTCACCGCCGGCATTACTGCTCTGATTGACCATTTCAAGACCAAAAGCGACGAGCTGGCCCAGGAGGCGGAAAAGAAGGCTGAAAGGATAAAAAAAATAGCTGCGGGCACCGCCGAGGCCGTCAAAAAGAGCTATTCCCTGATGATGGAGGACAACCGGAATGACCGTACAAACGCCATAAACAAAGGGTTTGAAGACTTTGTGAAGGGCATTACGACGCAATACCGTTTGCAGACAGAGGAGATTGAGCGACAGATACAGCTACGCCGTGAGGAAGCCGCCCGCCAGAAGGGAATTGACACGCAGGAAGCCGAACTTGCTCGCGTGAATCTGGACAATGACTTTGAAGACGGAAAGATCACCAAGCGGCAACGGGACTACGGAATGATGATGATCAACCAGAATCTTGACGAAAAAATAAGGCTTCTGGATTTGAAGGTATCCCAGAAAGAGTTCATGGACCATGGGAAGAAATTAGATTCCGCCGTTCAAGCCCGTGATGAATGGCAGGGGAAGGATTTCGACATGAAGTTCATTCAAGGGCAAATGCCTTCCCTTCAGGAAGTTCGAGACCTGTTCAATCAACAGCAAAAGGCCCAGGAACGGATTGATGCGAGCAATAAGGAACTTCAAAAAACAGAAGAGCGAATAAGCAACTTGAGAGAGAAGCAAGAAGCCTTATAGGAAAGGAAATCGTGGAAAATGCTCAAAAGAAGCTTAAAGACCACTTTTACCCTAAGAGAGAAAGACTTATTTCTGCCCGTGACACCGCCCAGGATGAAGGAAACGCCGCCACTGTCAGAATAGACGAACTCCGGGAGTTGTTCCGCCAATCTGATGTGAACTTTGAACCATCCTACCAGAAGGGAACAGACGTGAACAGCCGCGCCGGGGAATATCAGAAAGCCCTGGAAGACCAAAACACTAAAGCGCAGGAAGTTGAAAAGAGTCTTGCCGCTGCTATCGAAAAAGCCGGGGAACTGGGAGACATCATGGCAAATTACGTGAACAGTATTGTTGACCAGGAACGGGGATTGAGAACGCAGGATCGTATTAATGTCGGGAACATCGACCTGTTCAACAAGAGAGAAGACAAAAAGGTGGCGAAAGAAGCCAAGAAGGCTCAGGAGAAGCTTGAGAAGGAGCAAGAACAGGAGTTGAAGAACCTTCAGCGGGAACAGCAGAAGGAAGCCAAAGAAGCATTTAAAACCTTTGTACAGGGGTTGATCATGAAGACTGGTGAAAACTCCTCGCCTCAGCAATCAGCTTTAGCCAACAAGGCCCTTGACGCCATACGTAAAAACATTGAAGCCGCCGCGGCTGATGGATTCATTGACCCTGAAGAAATGCGGGAAATAGGCAAACTCTACGTTGCTAAACTTCAGGAATTAGGTCTGGCAACGAAGCTCGCCGTTAATGGATTGAAAGAGGAATTAAATCAGGGGCTTAGGGGAATCAATACACAAATTGACGCAATAGGCAAATGGGCCAATACCACCGAGAGACAGAAACGCCCGGGAGGTGTTGTGAACCTTCCTTACCGCAAAAGATGATGAACCGAGACCTAGCACCCACGCCCCTGACCCCAGGGGCGCACTCCATGGACGAAGAAGCCGCCGCCCTGCAGAAAGCCAGGGAAGAGGCCGAAAAGCCCCCCTTCCTGGCCTTGGGAACCCAGGGAGCGCAATTCATCTACTACGCCCGCCGTTCCGAACTCCTGTTCCATTGGAGCCCCAGGGACCACACGCCGCTGAATATGCGCTTCCTTGCCCCAGTGGAATGGTGGGAACAAACACTGGACCCGGACGGCAAGCTGACAATCCGTCAGGTCATGGACCGGGCCATTGACTACTGTATTAACGCAACCGGCAACCGCAAATTTGACCCTGACGCCATACGGAAATGCGGCGTATGGGACGAAGACGGGGCCGCCGTGTACCATGCGGGCAATGCCGTCTATCTATTTTGCCCGGAAAACGCACAGAAACGCCCCTTCCTGCCCGTGGACCATGCCCGGACGGGAAAGCCTCTCTACCTGCCCGGAAAGCCCCTTCTGGCCCCGTCAGACGACATTCTGACGGATGAAGAAGGAAAAACCGTTGCGGCCTTCATCGGGGCGCACTCCTGGAAGCGCAAGGAAGACGCCTTCCTGTGCCTGGGCCTCGTCACGCAGGCCATTCTTTCCGGGTATCTGCACTTCCGCGCCCATGGCTGGATCAACGCCCCCGCGGGAACCGGTAAAACCACCTTGAGGAAAAGCATTGAATTACTGATTGGAGGCGTGGCCCGGTACTTCAAGGGACTGGAAACCACGGACGCCGGACTTCGTCAGAAGCTTGAAAGCGACTCCTGCCCGGTCATCTTTGATGAAGCGGACTCCGACAACCCCGCCAAAACCGCCAACATGGTCAGAATCCTTGCCCTATTGAGAACCGCCACGGATGGGGACGTAGGAATCACCAAGGGCGGCGCGGACGGGAAAAGCGTCACCTATCTCATGAGAAACGCCTTTCTCCTGTTCTCCGTGCGCTCCATGATCGAGAAAGCCAGCGAGCAATCACGCATTTTTGAACTGGAACTGGAAAAGAAAGACCCTGCCGAAGCCGCCCCCATTTTCCGGAAGCACGATGAACTGGCCGCGGTCATCCGTGCCGGGGACTTGGGGCGCAAATACGTCACCCGCATCATGCACCATGCGCCGGCCATCCGGCGCAACATCGAAGCATTGAGGAAATACCTGTCCAGCCAGGGAGAGGACGGCCGCCGCGCGGAAATGTTCTCCACCGTCTACACCGCCGCGCACTTTGTCACCAGCACCGAAGGCTTGACGCCCCAGGACATGCAGGAATGCGCCGCCATGGCCTCCGGGAGCGATTACGCCCGTGTGCTGGACGACGACGGGGAACGCTGCCTGGAATGGCTTCTGGGGTATTCTCCGCCCATGATGGGGAACCGCACCCTCAGGGAGTTCATCAAAGAGGCGTCCGCCGCGGAAGTTTCGGAAGATTCCACCGTTCTGGAACGCTACGGCTTGTACGTCCGGAAGGCGGCGGACGGGAAGAAATGCGTCTACTTTGCCGCCACCAGGAAGAACCGAAAGATCGGGGAGATATTCAAGGGTTCGGAATGGGAGGGGGTGAACGTGAAAAAGGTTCTCCTGAACGTGAAGGGAATGGAAGAGCAGCTTTTCCGCCCCAACACCCGAATTGACCGCAAGGAACGGGGAATCAGGATTGCAATTGATAGCATAATTCATTGAATATAAGAAATAAATAATGGGTACAAAATGAAAAACACGGGTACAATTCAACAAAAACAACTAACATTCAATACATTGCTTTCTTATGGGTACGCTATGGGTACAAATGAAAGTACCCATATTGACATTGAAAAATGAATGAGTTAACCCTTTGGGTACATTTTTCGAGAAAAAATATACACATGTGCGTACGCGTACGCGCGCACGCGAGAGAGACAAAAAATGAATCTGGAACACCCCGTCATCATCATCGACAACAGGGAGCAAATGCCCCTCACCTTTGAGCACTTCCCGTCTAGGTGCGGAACGCTGCAAAGCGGGGATTATTCCCTTGCCGGCCATGAGGGCCGGTTCACGGTGGAGAGGAAGAGCGTTGCCGACCTGATCGGAAGCCTGACGGCGGGACGTGGTACTTCTACCGGGAAACCAGATCAAACCTTGAACCACCTTCTTAATTCCTGAAGGATAGAGTCCCGATCATGTTCGTGCCAGAAACCTGATACGAAGTCAAAACCATCCTGGCCTGGGGTGCAGAAGTAATCCCGGATAATTTCCTGGCAATTCTGGTACAGGGGAGACTCTCCCACTTCCCGCAAAATGTCAGGGAACATCCGCTGGTCTTCCTCCGTTTCCATCGCTACGGCACGGAAGACGTCACGGGCGTGTTTTTCCGCTTGGAAGTAGTTGCCTTTGCGTACCACAGGCTCTTCTTGGTAAGAAAGAAGTCGTTCCTTGAATGCAACAAGTTTCATCATAACTGCTGTCAAGACATTCGGAACGGTTAGGCGAAGGCCGTCGTACTTAAAAGAAAGGTGGTGCGTAAAGCCTATAAGTTCTGGATTGGTACGCCCGTGGATACCGTAATTCCGACGGTGGAGAAGCGGATTTTTGACGCGCTTACTGTCCGTTTCCAACTTGTCTTTTAGGGACGGGGGAGGAACCGGAACGTGGAATTCCAATTCAATACCCGCTCCTCCATCCCAGGCCCATCGGCGGTTGTTGGGTTCCGGGTCCGGAACGAAGCCCTGGAGCGTCAATAGTTCCTGGATTTGACTCTGGGCCTCCATACTGACAATTAGACTTGGGCTGATGCCCATATCCATATCCTTGGTGGTACGGGGAATGCTTTCCCTGGTCCATGATGCCATGGGGATGAAATGGGGAACGGCACCTTCCTGGTCTCTCAGCCATTTTTGTTTGAGGAGGAGGCCATAACCCCCAAGGATCTGGACATCGGGATCAAGTTTTTGCATGGAGGGCCAGATTTGTTTGAGAGACCGGTCCAGAGGAGAGAGAGGTAAAGCATTCATGAGCGCGCGAAGTTGAGGAGCTTGGAGTAGCGGAAGTTAACGAGGTCTGTATAGAGTTGCTGAGCAGTTTCCTGCTGGCGGGCATCCCCCCGAGAAGCCTGAATCCAGGTCATGACGGGACCTGACCAGATGGAACCGTCAAACGCTTTCTCCGCCTGGAAGAAGGCCAGGGGAGAGGAAATAAAAGAGAGCTCCAACTGTGAGAAGGCCGGAGAGCTTACCGCCTCCATTTTACCATATTCCCAGAAGAAAGCAGGGTCTTCCGTCCAGAGGATCATGGGACCGCCTTCCCCGAAGGAGGCATAGCGGCGCAAGGAGTACTCCGGAGCATAGCACCATTTGACTCTGTGTTCATTGGCCTTGATAATGAGCTCCCTCCAATTCAATTCTGAGGGGAGCCGGTAATTGTATGGGCCTTCTCCTTCCGGTTGCTTCCATTCCTGATGCAGCCTGTCCAGAAGACGCCCAGGGTTATGGACAATAACATTAGACCTCCCCTCCCTGCGGATGGCGCCATCCTGTTCATAAGAGGTAATCAATCTGGAAAGCTGGCCTTTTGTCATCCTCCCACCCCGAAGCTCTATGCGTTCCAGAATTTGCTGCTGGGCTGGCCAGAGTTTTTCTTCCACAAGAACCATGGCTGCCTGGGCAGACGTGTTGCTATACGGACGCGGCACTCGTGTGGGAGACGGAAACTGATTGGGATTTCCGGAAAGGCGCATGTAGAAAGAAGGTTGCTTGATAAGGCCATTGCCGCACAGGTCTGCTGCCAGGATGCAGGGCTCCTGGTCCAGAAGATCCAGATGCGACTTTGATAAATAAGGAACAATCAAGAAGTGGGAAAAAGAGCCGCTATCTTTTCGGTGCCTTGCCATTTCTATAAATTTGTCTATATCCAGAGGAGTAAACTTGGATTTTATTTCCGGAATGGCCGTAAACACATAGGGAACAGACGGGACGGAGAACTTCATGGGTACTTCATCCAAGGATGAATCCCAGACAAGCTTACCTTCCATCAGCGAATTCTTATGCTGTAACTGATTCTGAAATGTCCATCCATTGAGCATGTATCTGAAGTATAAAAAGTTTCCGAATTAGATCAAGTTTCAAAAATAGAAAACTTCGTATAAAAAAGAAACTTTATTGATGACCAACATCTTTCAAATCATATTCATATGAATCCCGTGCAAATTGACAAAGTTGAACGGAGAGTATGTTTATCAAACCCTCCGCACCCCCTCCCGGCAGGAAGCATTCTTTTTCCCTTATCGTTTTCGTCATCGGCCCGAGAAAAAGGTGGTGCTAAAGTGGTGCAATTTTTCTAACGTTTTGGCATGTTTTTACACGCTTTTAGTGAATTTTGATTGAGGGAGTTTTGCAAAAGAAAAACCCCACAAGCAGTTAACTTACAGAGTTTTATAAGTGGCGTCCCCGGTAGGAATCGAACCTACATCTAGTCTTTAGGAGAGACCCGTTCTATCCATTGAACTACGGGGACCGGACATTGTCCGTGCAGGACAATAAACGGGAAGGTTTCCCCGCTCAAGCAAAAAGCAGGGCAATTACTCCATGAACCTTGATTTTGAAGCATTTTTTTCCTAGAACCGTTTTCGTGAGTTTTTTCCCAACTGCTTGTTTTCTCTCTGTTCTCTGCGTTTCCCTGACCGGATACGGCCATTGTCATGACAGCCTGCCGGACGCAAGGCCGGCCATACGCGCCATGTACCGGCCCGCCCCAACCCCGGATCAAACAGGATTGAGCCCGGAGGAGGTAAAGTATTACCCTCTCCGCCTTTACTGGGAATGGGAACGGTATACTCCCCGGGTCCTGTCTCTGCTTTTGCCGGAAGCGGCCCGGAATTATGAAATGGCCGCTGTGGATTGTCCCTCCTGGGAGCCGGAACGCGCAGTCGCCCTCATAGGAAACGAACTCCACTGGGCGGTAGCGGCAGAAGGCAACAAAACAGATTATTTTATCAACAGCGCTCCCCTGTGGAAGAGCTGGTGGGCCTCCCTTCTTGAAAAATATCTTCCGGATTATTTTCCGGAAGAAACATTCCCTGCATGGCTACACCCCTCTGCCGCTCTGCTGAATGCATGGAAGGATCAAAAAATCCGCCGTCTGCATTGGCAGGAGTACAGCAGGAATTACGTTCGCCGCGGCGTTGCCATCCTGCCGCATGCTCTGGCGCAGGAACTCAAAACCACCTGGAAGAAGTGCCTGGAAACCGCCGTGCTGGACATTCCTGCGGAGATGTTCGGGTGCTGTGACCAAGGATATTCCTTTTACTCCGCGGCTCCCGGCCTGATTGCCACGGAATTGCATTATTACCGCGGCCGTTTACCCCTGAAACGCCAGATGTTCCACATTTTCCATCTTCTTGTTGACGCGGCGAGCATGGATAATTTTACGCCTGAGACCCAGCTCATGATTCATGAGTTATGCGCCGACACCCGCAGAATTGCCGGGGAAATGAAGAAAGTTCCTCCGCGCGGTTTTTACTGGCGAGAGTTGGACGCAAAATTTTATTCTTCCTGTCCTGACTCGGCAAATAACTTTTGGGAAGGGAAAAAGCCCTCTTTGCGCCAGGGCAAGTCTGCTGAAGCATTCCTTCGGAAAGAGTGTATGACGCTGCCTCTTTCCACAAATCCGGTCTGGAAGGATCTGTTCCCCAATGCTCCGGAACACGCCACGGCCTGGATGAAAATTTATTCGGACGGCCAGTGCGGGGGCGCCTATATCCACCAGGGATTTCTCCACACAGCCACCACGTATTTGGGACGGCATTCCCGCTTTCTGTACGATTTCAGCCGGATGGACCATCCGCCCGCCATGACGCCCTATGATTTGTGGTGGAACGGGGAAGAAATGAGAGTCCGGCGTTCCTTTTTGAAACTGGAACCTGCTGCGGAACAGGAATTGAAGACTTATCTCCATTTGCTTTCCCGCTTCCGGGGCGGCAAGAATCATCACGGAGCCTTCTCTGGCATGCTGTTCAGTACGGACCTGGGCTGCAAAGACCTGATTCTGCAAGCTCTGAAAGAAGAATTCATGGAAGATGAGGATTCCTGCCCCCCTATTCAGTCATCCGTGCTGGACCACGTTTATTCGTTCTGGACTTCGGGAGACGTCAATTATCTTCAGGAAGGCTCCGGCCAATTGAATCAGCTCCGGAAAAACAGGGAGGAATTGGAACGGTATATGGAAAAACATCCTCCGGAACAATAAATCCGCCCTTCCGGAAGCGGAACGGAGCGCACAAAAGCCTTGAGCCGGGGACGGAAGAGCCGTAGTGTTAAAGGTACCGTCACCGCATCCCCGCCATGCTCAATTTCGTTTACGATAACAAGACCACGCTCATTTTCGGAAAAGGAACCCAGCATGAAGCGGGCGCCCTTCTCAAGCCGTTCGGCAAAAAAGTCCTCCTCCACTACGGAGGCGGCAGCATCAGGCGTTCCGGCCTTTACGACGCCGTCACGGCTTCCCTGAAAGCCGCCGGCGTGGAGTATGAGGAATTGGGCGGCGTCCAGCCGAACCCCACGCTTCCCCTGGTATATGAAGGCATCCGCCTCTGCCGGGAACACGGCCTGGGCCTCGTGCTGGCTGTGGGAGGCGGCAGCGTGATTGATTCCGCCAAGGCGATTGCGCTGGGCGTTCCCCATGAAGGGGACGTATGGGACCTGTATCTTTCCAAACAACAGCCGCAGGCGGACCCGCTGCCCGTCGCCACCGTGCTGACCATTCCCGCCGCAGGCAGCGAGAGCAGCCCGAACACGGTCATCACCAATGAAGAAACCAGGCGGAAGCTGAGGTACGGTTCTCCCAAATTGCGCCCCGTGTTCAGCATCATCAACCCGGAATTGTTTTTCACGCTCCCGCACCACCAGATGGCCAACGGCGTCAGCGACATGATGAGCCACATTTTTGAGCGCTATTTCACCAGAACCCTGCATACGGACCTTTCCGACGGCCTTTGCGAAACCACCCTGCGCACCATCATGAGAAACGCCCGCATCCTGAATGGGAACCTGCACGATTACGACGCCTGGGCGGAGATTGCGTTTTCCGGCAACCTCGCCCATAACAACCTGCTGGGCGTGGGCCGTGAACAGGACTGGGGCTGCCACGCCATGGAGCACGAACTGAGCGCCCTGTATCACGTGGACCACGGCGCGGGCCTGGCCGTCGTCACCCCGGCATGGATGAAGTATGTTTCCCCCAAACACCAAGGAATGTTCGCGCAGTTCGCCGTGAAGGTGATGGGTGTGGAGGGTTCCTTCCGGGAGCCGGATGCCCTCATCCGGGAAGGCATTTCCCGTCTGGAACGTTTTTACCGGGAATTGGGGCTTCCGACGACCATGGAAGAGTTGAACATCAAGTCCGGGGATTTTCCACTGATGGCGGAACAGGCCATCAGCGTGCGCGGCCCCATCGGGGGGCTGGAAAAACTGGACGCCCGGGACGTCCAGGCCATTTACCGCCTGGCATGCGAAGGCCCGCTGCCCGATTGACGGCATCCCCGTTTCTTCCTTCATCCTGCATTCCGGGACGGCCAGCCATGCAGGCCGTCTTTCCCTCCCGCAGAGACATGAACATGCATGCGGTTCGGCTCCCTCATCCGGCAGAGCTGATTCGGGACGAGGGGACGGCAGTGGAATATAAATATACCCAGGCAGTCCCTTTCCCTGGGAAGAAGAGAAGACGGCGGTTGCATATCCTCCGGAGGGGAACCTGAGGAAGCCGCCCTGAAAGCTCAAAAAGGACGCCGCGGCAGACGATCCGCACCGGAATACAGGCCGGAACGTAAAAGAAGTCCGGTTTGCTCGTTGAAAGTCAATCCTTCCAACGCTTCTGGCCATTGAACGGCATTAAGACAATCTCCCGCATGTTGTAACCTACTTGTAACTTGCCAAATATTTTACATGGAAGTAGTCTGGTTGAATGAACAGAATCTTTTCCCTGCTTTTTCTGGCGGGAGGCTTGCTGGCTTCCGGAATGCCGTGCCCGGCAGCCGCTTCCACTCCACCACAGCGTCAGGACGGCCCGTCCGCCCATGCCGATGACAAGGGAGGACTTCCGGAAGATTCCACTTCTTCATCCCAAAAAGGCGCCAAGGATGCGGACAAGGCAACTTCCATCTCCCAGCAGAGGAAGCAGTCCGTTGAGGCTATTGAAAAGCTTTTGGAAAAGAGGTTGTTCAAGAATGCGGCCAAACAGGCTTTAAAACAGCTTGACGAATACGACGACCAGTACAGCGGAGCGGACCTTCTTCTTTATTACCAGGCTTTGACCCGTCTCAATGCCCTGGACGATTCCACGAATCTGGATACCATCCTGCAAGAGCAGATGAAACGCCACGGCGGCAATCCCTATTTCCTGATGGACGCTGCCCATCTGTACCAGAACGCCAGCCATACGTTCAAACTGGTGGACGGCGCCTACATCCGCAGCGCCGAGCCATGGGACGGGGAATATTCCGGGGAAGCGAGGGACCGGGTGGAAGCCCTGCGGTGCCTTTCCAAGGCCATGCAACTGGCGGAGAAGGAAAAGAACATGAAGCTTCTGGGACAACTGCGCTTCATGACGGCTCAGGCGTTGCTGGTGAAAGGCAGCCGCTACAGTTCCCTTTCCCCCTTCCAGGCTTACGCCGCCCTGGGGAACCTCACCAGCCTGAAGGAACTGCCGGGGTACGTCGCCAGGGAGGAAGCCCCCCCGTTCCGGAACGTCGCCACCGTGCCCGTCACGGTCAATGCCAAAACGGGGAAGCCGGAAGTCGTCTTTTACCATGCCTCTTCCTCCTGGGAGACGGCTAAAAACGACGGGGAACGCATGCGCTGGCTGCTGGACGCCGCCATTCAGGCGAACCCGGAACTAGCCAACCAGGTCAACTATTTCACCGCCTCCTGGTGCCACCGGCTGTTCTCCTATTCCAATACGGCTCCGGACCAGGAGTTCGTGTACGGCCCCGGCAACGCGGGCATGGTGGCGGGCATCAACCCGGAGGAATTGAAAACGAACCAGACCGTCGTTAAAACCGACCGGACGGGCAACGGAAAATTCCTGCTCACCACCCTTCCTCCGGATTACGATTTCATCCGGATCGCCGCTGCGGTCCGAGTAACTCCGGAGCCGGATTATTACGTTAACGCCGGCAATCTGGCAGCCAATGAGTTCCTGGCCCGCAACCAGAGGCCCGCTGCCGCGGAGCTTTTAGGCAAAATCCTTCAGACCTGGAACGCACAATCCTGGAATCAAACGGACAAGGAGGATTTCCTGCACGTTGCGGACAACCTGAAGAAGCGCATTGCCTCCATCACGGAACCCAACGGAATGTTTGATGCGGATAAAAGAACGCTGCTGGCGGGGGAACCGGTGACGGTCGCCTTCTCCTACCGCAACGCCGCCCAGGCCAGCGTGACGGCCCGCTCCGTGGATATGAAGCGGTGGCAGGAGGAACGCATGGACAAGGTGCAGACCTCCAGCACGCTGGGCAACGCGTACAGGAAAAAGTATTCCAGCCTGGGGACCCTCCTTTTCAATCTGCTGCATGAGCCGTCCTACGCCCGCTATCTGGGTGAAGAAATCAAAGGGGAAAAGGTAGCTCTGGCTCCCGGGGAACGGCACCTGAACCGCATCGCCCAGATTCCCGTGCCCACCCGCAAGCCCGGCTGGTACCTGCTTACCGTCACGCTGGATAACGGCTACCGGTTCCACCGCTTCCTCACTCTGTCAGACATGGTATTGGTGCGCCGTTCCGTGCCGGAAGGCAACCTATGGTTCCTGGCGGATGCCGGAACGGGAATGCCCGTGGAAGGGGGCAGCCTGCGCCTCCTTCGCTACCAGGAGGATAAAACGCTCCAAAAACACCAGGTGAAGGGAACCACGGACAAGGACGGAGCCATGATAGAAACAATCCCTCCCCGCGGTTCCCGCACTCCTTCTTACAACATGTTCCTGGGCATCGCTTCCAAAGGGGACAGCTATGTGCTGGCGGGAGTATCGGATTACGGCTGGGAATCCGGCAATTATCTCATGGATACGGCAAACAAGGCCTCCGACCCCTATTCCTGCTTCTTCCTGGAAAGCCAGCCCGTATACCGCCCCGGACAGACGGCGCGGTTCAAGGGCGTCCTCTTCCGTCCGGACATCGCAAATCCCGGAACGAAGGACTGCGCCGGAAAAAAGCTGACGCTGACCATTACTTCCCCAACCGGGGATGAGAGCGTTTTTCCGCCAAAAACCGTCACGACGGATTCTACCGGCTGTTTTGAACTGGAACTGCTCATTCCTGCGGAAGCTCCGCTGGGCCAGTATGGAGCCAAGCTGAAGCTGCATGATTCCGCGGACCCGGATTTCCGGCTGTATGCCCCTCTCTTCCGTATGGAAGAGTACAAGAAGCCGGAATTCTCCGTCAGGATGGACGCCCCCTCCAGACCCATCCGCCTGGGCCGGCCCATTCCCGTCTCCATTCAGGCGGACTATTACGCGGGCGGTCCCGTAAGCGAGGGGAAGGCCACCATTACGATCACCCGGACACTGGGAGCGGATGTCTGGACGCCCTACTGGAAATGGAGCTGGCTGTACGACAGGTCTTTCAGCCCGTACTACATTCCCTTTTCTCCGGATGCACCCCTGACCGTCCTGGAAAAGACGGTGCCGCTGGATAAGGACGGAAAAGCGTCCGTGGAGCTTTCCACGGCGCAGGACGCCCGGGATTTCGCATCCCAGAATATCACCTACCGCGTCTCCGCCAGCGTGACGGATGCCTCCCTGCGGGAAGTTTCCGCTTCCGGGCAGGTCATCGCCACCTTCCGCCCGTTCAACATCTTCACCGCCCTGAACCGCGGCTACGCCCCCACCGGAACGCCGGTGCAGGCCTCCATCACCGCGGCCACGGCGGACGGCGCCAAGATTGCTCACGCCAAGGGAACCTCCGTTTTGCAGCATATCCGCGCGGACGGCAGCCGGGAGGCTCTGGAAACCTGGAATATCACCACCGGAAAGGAAGGGGAAGCCACCCTGTCCTTCCAGACCAGGGAATCCGGCCTGTATGCCCTTTCCTCTACCCTGAAGGACGAACACGGCAACAGGGTGGAAGAGTCTTTCCAGTTCCTTTCCTACGGCAAGGGCAAACAGAATCCTTTTAAAATCAATCCCCTTTCCATCACTCCGGACAAGAAGGAATACGCACCGGGAGATACGGCCAAACTGCTCCTCGCCTCTGATTATCCGGACGCCCGCGTCTGGACCTTCCTGCGCAATTCCTGGAAAGACGAGTCCCGCAGCCTGGTCCCTCTGGACCGGCAAACCGCCCTGGTGGAATGCCCCCTGACCCGGGAAGACATGCCCAACATGGGCGTGAACGCCTTCACCGTCAGAAACGGGGAACTTCACACGGCTTCCGCCGAACTGCTGATTCCGCCAGCCAGCCAGATTCTGGCTCCTTCCGTAACACCGGGCAAATCCCAATACCAGCCCGGTGAAGAAGGGCGAGTAACGGTTCAGGTCAAAGGGCCGGACGGCAAACCCGTCAGGAACGGCATCGTTACCCTGGCCGTCTATGACAAGGCTCTGGAATATATCGCACGCCCCAATATTACGGACATCGCCAAGACCGTCTGGGGGAGCCTGAACGAAACCGGCTTTCTCAGCCTGAAAAAAATGACGGCCGCCGGAACGCAGCAGGACCGCGGCCCGGACCAGCCCTACTTCCAATCCCTGCTCTACAGTGACTACGGCTATCTGTTGCGGAGGGAAAAAGGAGCCGTCAACGGCTTTGCTACCGCAGGAGTCAGATCCGGTAATTATGCTATCAGCGGAAAAGCCGCAAGCCGCGTATTGGCTGAAGGAGCGGCAGTCCCCGCCGCCGCACCGGTTCCGGCCATGCAGCAGATGGCTTCGGATGAAGAAAGCGCAGAAAGTGATTCCTTTGCAGCCGGACAGGGAGACGCAGACGTGCAGGAGAACAGTTCCCCGCACATTCAACTGCGCACCAATTTTGCGGACTGCATCAAGTGGTGCGGCACGCTCAGGACGGATGAGGAAGGGAACGTTACCGTTCCTGTGGAGATGCCGGACAACCTGACCACCTGGAAAGCCGCCGCCTGGGCCATCACCCCCGGATTGCAGGTAGGGCAGGCTTCCGCGGAATTCCTGACCACGAAGGACTTCATGGTCAGCATGCAGGCCCCGCGCTTCTTTGTGGAAAAAGACGTAGTGATGCTCAGCGCCCTGGTCCGCAACCGGACGGACAAGGCCGTCCGCGCCCGCGTTTCCATTTCCCTGAAAGACGGTTGCCTGGAACTTCTCCCGGCTGACGCTCCGGCCGTAAAGGGGCTCGCCGCAGATACGGACAATTCCGCCGTGCGGGAAGTGGACGTTCCCGCCCAGGGGCAGGCAGTCGTCAACTGGTGGACCGCCGCCATCAGGGAGGGAACCGCCGCCGTCGCCATGGAGGCGGCGTCCGGCTCCACCGGAGACGCCATGCAGATGAACTTCCCCGTGCTGGTGCACGGCATGAAGCAGCTCCATGCGGGGAGCGCCGTGGTGCTTCCCGGAGAACAGGAGCAGAAACTCTCCATTTCCCTGCCGCAGCAGCGGCGCAGGGAGGAAAGCGAGCTGGTCGTCAAGGTTTCCCCCAGCATCGCCCTCAGCATGGTGGAAGCCCTGCCCTACCTGGCGGAATACCCCTATGGCTGCGTGGAACAGACGCTCAACCGCTTCCTGCCCGCTCTCGTCGTGACGGACGCGCTCAAGCAGCTCGGTCTGAATCCTGGCGCGGCGCTGGAAAGCCACCGTAATCTGAATCCCCAGGCCATCAAGAACAAGGCCTTCCATGACAGCATCATGAAGAAGCTGGAACGCAACCCCGTTTATGATGAAGCCGCGCTGAAGAAGATGGCCGCCAAGGGAATCTCCTCCCTCCGGGAGAAGCAGCTCTCCAACGGTTCCTGGGGATGGTTCGGAGGAGCCAGCGAGGGAGACCCCGTCATGACGGCCCATGTGGCGCACGGCTTGAAGATTGCTTCAAACACGGTCAATGTCCCGGATGGGATGCTTTCCGGAGCCGTCCGCTGGCTGAAAAACTATCAGGAAAGCCAGGCCGCTCTTCTTGAGAAAGGAGACGAATACCGGAAACTGGAAAAACTGCCGGACGGCCCGAAGAAGAAGGAAGCCATCCGCAAGCTGGGGGATTACCGCCTGACGGTCTCCGCCACGGACACCCTCGTTTATTCCGTTCTGGCGGAATGCGGCGTCAAAAACCTGCCCATGGAACGCTACCTGTTCCGCGACAGGCTGGAACTTCCCGTCATCAGCCAGGTTCAACTGGCGGAAATCCTGCTGGACGCCCACCGCATGGACGACTTCAAGAAGGTAATGCCCATCATTTCCCAGTTCCTCCAGCAGGACGACTCCCTGCAAACCGCATGGCTGCGCCTTCCCAATGAAGGCTACTGGTGGCGGTGGTACGGCAGCGGCGTAGCCACGCAGGCCGCCTACCTGAAACTGATGGCCAAGAGCGACCCCGGCAATCCCGTCACGGCGCGCCTGGCCAAATGGCTGCTCAACAACCGCGCCAACGGTTCCTACTGGGACTCCACCAAGGATACGGCGGATTGTCTGGAAGCCCTGTCCGCCTACCTTCTCCAGACCAGGGAAGGCATGGAGGACATGGAAGCGGAAATCCTTTACGACGGCGTTCCGGTCAAAACGGTCGCCAGTACGAAGGAGACCCTGTTCACCTTTGACAACGCCTTCCGCATGAGCGGGAAAGACCTGGCGGACGGCAGCCACGTCATCACCATCCGCAGGAAGAAGGGCAGCGGAAACATTTATGCCAATTCCACCCTCAGCTACTTCTCCCTGGAAGACCCCATTCCCGCCGCGGGGAATGCCGTCACCGTGGAACGCTCCTACTACTGCATCCGGAAGGAAACGGTGAAGGACGACTCCGTGAAGGACACCCAGACGGATGCCGGAGAGCTCGTCTCCCAGGGCAAGGACCTGACCCGCCGCACGCTGTTGAAAGACGGAGACGTCATCGCCAGCGGCGACATCATTGAAGTGGTGATGACCGTGAAAACGAAGAACGACGTGGAATACCTCATGCTCCTGGACCCCAAGCCCGCGGGATGCGAATCACAGGAAACCACCAGCGGCTACGCCTGGATGGGGACCGTATCCGGCTACAAGGAAATAGGGGATGAAGAAATACGCGTCTTCCTTTCCTCCCTGCCCATGGGACAATACCAGATCAGCCACCGCCTGCGCGCGGAACGCCCGGGACGCTTCAGCGCCCTGCCGGCCGTCATTGAGGCCATGTACGCGCCGGAACTCCGCGGCAACAGCAAGGAACACAAAATCGGCATCTCCATGCCTGCCGAATAGAAGCCCGGCCACCCGCAGGGACCCCGATAAAAACGCCTGCATCAGCGTCCCCGTAAAGGAACAGGACTTCAGCCAGGGTCTTCTTATTCCTGTTCCGCCTCAAATCCTGCCGCATGGAGTTGAGGCGGAAAGCGGGCAATACCGCCACTCCCGCCCCATAGGAGCCGATGCAATTTTGGACGAACGGCGGGTCAATCATTTTCCCGTTAAAATCAAATGAAGACGGAAACCGGACCTGCCCGGCGTCAGGGGGAAAAAACCGGAGAGCCATACCTTCCCAATTCCCCGGATGAGCATGCCCCTCTCCCCGCCTGGCCGTTCTCTCCGGGGCTGCGGTTCCGCGCTAAAAACTCTTGCAATCCGTCCGCGGAAGCGGAGAATGCGTTGCCCGCTGCGCAGCGGGCCGTACCATGGAATCCGGAACCCTGAAGGGACATATCGCGATGGGAGCGGCGGCCATTATCTGGGGCCTCATGTCTCCGGTCAGCAAACTGGTCATGCAGCCGGGGGAAGTCAGCTCCGCTTCCCTGGCTACCTTCCGCCTGCTGGGAGCGGCCATCCTGTTCTGGCTGGCCTCCGCCTTCGTGCCCGGGGAAACCATTGCAAGGAAGGACCGGCTGACCCTGTTTTACGCCTCCCTGTTCGGCATCATTTTCAACCAGATGGCCTTCACGGTGGGCGTGGGATTCACCTCTCCGGCGGATGCGGCCATCATCACCACCATTACGCCGGTACTGACCATGATTCTGGCGGCCTTCGTCCTCCGGGAAATGATCACGGGAAAAAAAATCATCGGGGTCTGCGCCAGCGCCATCGGAGCCATTCTGCTGGTTTCCGGCAGCGGAGGGCGTGCGGCGGCCCTGCCGGGAGACAACAACCTGCTGGGGGACATCCTTTGCCTGGCCTCCCAGTGCAGCGTAGCCGTTTACTTCGTCTTCTTTAAAAACCTGATCGGCAGATACTCGCCCGTCACCCTGATGAAATGGATGTTCACCTACGCCGCCATCGCCTGCCTGCCCTTCACCTTCCGGGACGTGGTTTCCATCCGTTATTCCGCACTTCCCATGCAAACGTGGCTGGGCATTGCCTACGTGGTGGCATTCGCTACCTTTGTAAGCTACATCTGCCTGTCCTTCGCACAGCAGCGGCTGAAACCCACCGCGGTCAGCATGTACAACTACTGCCAGCCGGTGATTGCCTCTTCCGTAGCGGTGCTGTGGGGGATGGACCACTTCGGCTGGATGAAAACCCTTTCCGTCCTGCTGGTTTTCACGGGCGTGCTTCTGGTCACCAGAACCGGAAAAAAGACCGCCGTTCAGGAGCCGTAAATAATCGGGAACTTCAGAAAACGGCCTTCTACAGCCACGCAGGAATGAACACACTTGTTTAGGGAGGCGGGGCATTCCCGAAAAAGCCACTTGGTGAACTCCCTTCTGGGAAGAAGGTCCTCCCGGTCCCTACGGACGCCGGGCGGAACACAGCAAGAGAAAATTCCCCTCCACGAAGGGGCGGAAAAGCTCCCGTCCAAAAACCGGAAGCCTTCCTTCCCAGGCAAAAATCCGCGGATACAAAAAAAGGCATCCCTCCCTCAAAGCTAAAACGCCACTAAAGCCCCTGACACTCCGTGATCTCCCATCCCCCTCCCGGCAGCCCTGAAAAAATAGATGGGAAAATACGCCCCGGCAAGGTATAATACGCCCGTAGTCTCCGCCTTTTCCCCTTTCCGGGGAGTCCTGCTTCCCTGCCATGAACCGACTCTTTCTATCCTGGGACAAACCGGCCTGCCGGGCTGTAGCGGAGCGGCTGCTTTCCCTGGGAAACGACTTCCACCGGAATCTGGTGCTGGTCCCCACACGGGAATCCGGCAGGCAATTGAGGGAATACCTTGCCTCCATTTCCAGCGCACAGGCCATCTTCGCCCCCCAGGTTATTCCGGCGGACCAGTTCCCCCGGCTGGAGGAAAAGGAGGAAACGGCTTCCGTCCTGGAAGAGCTGGCCGGCTGGCTCCAGGCGCTGGGAACCTCTCCCCACCGTCTTTATCCGCGCCTGTTCCCCCGGCACATGCCGGAGGATTTTTCCAGCATGCTGGAAATGGCGGGCAGCCTGCAAAGCCTTAAACACGCCATGGCGAACCAGGGCATTTCCTGCGGCATGGCCCAGGATTCCTGCGCGGGCCGTGACGAACGCTGGACGGACATGGACAGGTTGTCGGAGTACTGCACGCAACAGTTGAAAGGCTGGCAGCTTGCGGACAGAACCGCCATGGAGGCGGAAGCACCGCCGCATCTGCTCCATTCCCTGCGGGAAACAGGAGGGCACGTCATCCTGGCCTGCGTAGCGGACGTTCCGCGCCCCCTGCGCCAGGCCCTCCAGCATGCGGAACGCAGCGGCGTGCCCGTCCAGATATGGATACACGCGCCGGAAGAGGAAGCCGGTTCCTTTGACTCCTGGGGATGCCCCCTTCCGGAAGTCTGGACCCAGTGCCCCATCCATATCAGCGACGCCCAGATCAGGATCACGGCCAACCCTGCCCGGCTGGCCGGGGAAACGTGCCGCATGGTCGCCCGCACAGCGGAGGGAACAACGCCGGACGTCGCCCTGGGCGTTTGTGATCCGGACATGAACGTAGCCCTGGATGCCGCCCTGCGGGAATACGGCTGGGGCCTCCACAATCCGGAAGGGAAACCCTTTGCCGGAACCGGCGTCATGGACCTGCTCCGCCACCTGCGGCAGGCGCTGGAAGAAAAGGGCGCGGCGCGGCCCGTCTTCTGCCTGGCGCGTTCCTCCCTGCTCTGCGCCTCCCTGGGAATAGGCAACCAGCAGTACTGCTGCGCCGCGCTGGATAAAATCCAGCAGAAGTTCCTTCCGGAATCGGAAGATTACCTGATTTCCAGGCTGAAGGAATTTTATCCGGCCGCCCTCCCTTCCATCCAGGCCATTCTGGCCTGGCGGAACCGGATGGCGGAACCCGGCACGCTGGGGGAAAGGCTGATGGAATGGTTCCCGGCTCTGGCGAACGCCTACGGTCCGGAAACGGAAGCCATGGAAATGCTCCATTCCTGCCTTTCCGGCCTCATACGCCTTCAGCAACGCTCCACCGCCTTCTCCAGACCGGAGACGGCCCTCCAGCTCCTGATGAAATGCCTTCAGCCGCTGCGCGTCAAAAACAGAAGGAAGGCCCACGCGGTACTGGATTCCCTGGGCTGGATGGAAGTCCACTTCCGCCCGGAGAAACACCTTATTCTGACGGGATTGAACGAGGGGACCGTACCGGAAGGCGGCGTTTCCGACCAGTTCATGCCGGAGGAACTGAGGGAAGCCCTAGGCATCGATTCCTTCAACCGGAAAAAAGCCCGGGACAGCTTCCTGCTGACCGCCCTGCTCCATTCACGGGAACGGGAGGGCAGCCTCACCATCATTCTCTCCCGGACCAGCAGCAAAAACGATCCGCTGACGCCTTCCTCCCTGCTCATGCGCTGCCCGGACGCGGAACTGCCGCACCGCGTGGAACAGCTTTTCCGGGAAATCAGCGATCCGCCCGCACCCCTCCCCTACCAGCGCGGAAGCTGGTACCTTCAGCCCGCAGAAGGCTGGAAGGCCGCCACGGACATCGGCGCGATGGCGCCCGGCTACAAAAACCCGTGGAAGGAAAAAGGGCTGGCCTTTTCCCCCTCCGTCCTCAAAAGGTTCCTGGCGTGCCCCATGCGCTTCTGGATGCGGGAAGCCCTGCACATGAATGAGGAGGAGTTCCTGCCGGACAAGGAGGACATGGCCGTCAACGAACTGGGCACCATGCTGCACGATGTTCTGGAATGCTTCTGCCGGGAACATGCCGTCCTGAAAGACGGCATGGAAGCCGCCGCCCTTCAGGACGCCATCACGGAAATACTGGAACAAACCTTCCGGAAACAATACGGCCCCACGCCCCTCATGCCCCTGCTGCTGCAAAAACGCTCCATGGAGCAGAGGCTTTCCGTTTACGCCGTCCAGCATTTGCAGGACCTTCAGGAAGGCTGGTCCTGCATCGCCTTTGAGCACCAGGTGGAAGACTGGTCCCTGGGCGGCTTCCCCATGAAATTCCGCATTGACCGCATCGACCGCCACGCGGACGGCCGCATACGGGTCATTGACTACAAAACGGGAGCAGCCGCATCCTGTGAAAGAAAGCATCTGGAAACGATCGGGCGCCCGGACGCCCTGTCCCTGCTTTCCCCGGCCCTGCGGCCCTACACCAAACGCCAGAAAAACGGAAGGCTGGCGCACGCGCGCTGGAAAGACCTGCAACTGCCCGTTTACGTGCTGTGGGCCGCGGAAGCCTATGGCGGCCACCCTTCGGCGGCGTATTACGCCCTTCCCGCCAATCCGCTGGACATCGGCATCTCCGCCTGGGACACGCTTCACGACCCCATGCCCGGCTATGAGGAATGCGCGCTGGACAGCGCGCGCGCCTGGACGGTGGAGCTGATGAAGCTCCTTCATGAAGGCCGCGGACTCATCACCGCGGAGGAACTGGGCTGGAACCCTCCCTCCTACGACGTGTTCAAGGACCTGATGGCCTCCCGGCGTGAAAGCCTGCAGGACCTGCTGGGCCTCAACCTCACCCCCCACCTGCCTTTCTGAGATGTTCTCCCTGACCAACATGCTGATCTCCGCATCCGCCGGAACGGGAAAAACCTACCAGCTTTCCCTGCGCTTCCTGGGGCTGCTGGCTCTGAACCACGGCAGCCACCCCGAACGGCTCATCGCCATCACCTTCACCCGGAAGGCGGCAGGGGAATTCAAGGACCGCATCCTGACGGACCTGGCTGCGGGGGCTACGGACGAGGAGGGGGCGCAACGCCTGAAAGAACAGCTCTGGACGGTCATCAAGGGAACGCCGGGGGAACCCGGCATCTGGCCCGGAGCAACGGAGGCATGGAAGGCGGAAAACCTGCACCGGGAGCGTTTCCGGCATCTGCTGCACATCCTGGTGCAGAACCTGGCGCGCCTCAACCTCTGCACCATTGACAGCCTTTTTGCCCAGATTGCCTCCACCAGCACCTTTGAGCTGGGCGTCAGCGGCTTCAGCATGATTGACACCACGGCGGAGAAGCTGGCGCGCCGCGAAGCCCTGCTTTCCCTGTACCGGGAATGCTCCGTGAACAGGGAGCGGAGGCGGAATTTTGAAGACGCCTTCCTCTCCGGAGCGGACTCCGATGCGGAAGCCGCGGATGCGGAGGATTCCATGATGCGGCGTCTCAACACCTACCACGAACTTTTTCTGGACGAACCGGACGCCGGAACATGGGGAAACCCCGTCGCGCTGGGCTTCACGCCGGAAGAACTGGCCCCCCCCGTTCCCCTGGAACAATTTGACGCCGTCCTGCATGCCGTGGCTTTCCAGGCACAGCAGGCGCCCGCTCCGGAAGGGAAAAACGGCTCCAAAAGCAAAGAACTGTTCCTGCGCTTCCTGAACGGTTTCTCCCAATACGCCAGGCTGGGCCGCGTGCGCTTCCGCACGGACGGAGGTTCTTCCTGGAACATCACCGTGGAAGAAGCGCGGGAAAAATTCAAGGACTTCTGGTCCCCTCCGCTGGAAGAACTCATCCAGAGCTGGCTGCGCATGGAGGTCCTGCAGGCGCTGCGCCGCACCCGCGCCACGCACGGACTGATGCTCCTTTTTGAAGGCAAATACTCCTCCCTGGTCCGCAACAAGGGAAGGTTCCTGTTTCACGACGTCACGCGCATGCTGGGAGGGGGAGCCGTCACGCCGGAGCTCAAGAGGGACCTGCAATACCGCATGTACTGCCGCTATGACCATTGGATGCTGGATGAATTCCAGGACACGTCCCAGTCCCAGTGGCGCGTCATCAAGCCTTTTCTGGACGACCTGACGGAATCCAAGGCCGGGAGCGAAGGCAGCATCTTCGTGGTGGGGGACATCAAGCAGAGCGTGTACCAGTGGCGCGGCGGGGATCCGGAGCTTTTCCGCTCCGTTTCCACCCAGCTTCAACTGGAAGAACGCGGCATGTCCACCTCCTACCGTTCCGTCCAGCCCGTGCTGGACCTGGTGAACGACATCTGCGACTACGCCCGGACGGCTCCGGACTGCGAACCCGCCGCCCTGGAACAATGGGGGGAATATCCGGAGCACCGGTGCGCCCCCCATCTGGAAGGCCGGTCCGGCGTCTCCCAAATCTGGCAGACGCCCAAGGCGGAATCCTCCACCGCCAACGACCTGGTGTGCCAGGCGGCAGCCGACATCCTGAAACGTACCGGAGCCCTGCGCCGCGGCCTGGAAACCGCCATTCTGGTCAGCACGAAAAACCAGGCGCTAGCCATCAAGACCTGGCTGACGGACCACGGCGTTCCCGCGGAGGTATGCGACGACGTTCCGGTGGGCGTGGATTCCCCCCTGGGAAAAAACCTGCTGTACTTCTTCCGCTGGCTGCTCATGCCGGGAGACCCCTTTGCCGCAGGCCTGCTCACCCATTCCCCCCTCCGGCCCCTCGTCACTCCGGAACGGCCTGAAGGCATGGACTGGAAGGCCTGGCGCCTCCTGCTGGAACGGGACGGCTACGCCGCCGTCATGGAGGAACTGGAGCGGAGGCTGGCCCGGACGGGAACGGAACTGACCGAATTCCACCGGGACCGCCTGGCCGTCTGGAAAAATGAGGCGGAACAGGTGGACGAGAAGGGCGTTTCCCTGGATGAATGGATCAGGCACATGGAAGACGTGACCCGCCGGGAGGATCCTGCCGGGGGCATCGTCCGGATCATGACCATCCACAAATCCAAGGGCCTGGGATTCGACATCGTCATCCTGCCCCAGATCGGCAGGGACGCCCCCTTTGCAGACGGAAGGCACCTGACCCACTTTGTCAAAAAGAACCGGGAGGGCAGCATAGAAGGAATCGTGCTGGTCCCTTCCAGGCACGTTTACACGAACGTTCCGCAACTCCAGGAGCTTTACCGGGAGTGGCGCGCCCAGCAGCAGTTTGACGGCTTCTGCAAGCTGTACGTGGCGCTCACCCGCGCCAAGCGGGCCACGTACGTCATTCTTCCCTACCGGGAAGAAAAAGGTGAAATGACCGCGGATTCCATGTGGAAGGTCGTCCGTTCCGCAGCCCGGTCCTGTGAAAAAGGAACGGAAGACACGCTTCCGGAATCCGGGGCGGAATGCCTGTATTCCTGCGGCCATGGCGGGTGGTACGGAGAATTCACGGAATCCGTACGGGAACGGGCGGAGGAAGACACGCCGGAATGGCCCCTCCAACGGCCGATGGTCAGGGAGCGGCTTTCCCCCTCCGGCCTGCCGGCGGCAGAAGACGCGGCCCACGAAGGAAGATATGCCGACGATGCGGAATCCGCCGCATTCGGTTCAGCCGTTCACGCCGTCTTTGAACGGATTACCCGCTGGGATGAATCGGACAAGCCGGAATGGGCTCTTCATCCCGCCACGGAGGCGGAACGCACGGTGGCCGCCTGCATGGAGATTCCCTCCATCCGCGAACTCTTCACCCCTCCCGGAACGGCACGCATCATGAAGGAACAGCGCATTGAAGCCATTGACGGGAACAGTTGGATCTCCGGCGTGATTGACAGGCTGCTCCTTCATGACGGAAGCGCCTGCATCGTGGACTTCAAGACGGACCATGCGGACTCTCCGGAGCAATTGCGGAAACGCCACTCCAACCAGTTGAACGCCTACGCCCGCATCGTGTCCAGAATCACCGGAATACCGCCGGAACGAATCGCGTGCATCATTGTTTCCACCCATTTGAAGGAAACCATCCGCATTTAAAGGAATTTTTTTCCTGAAGGACCGGCAGTTGTCTTTCCCCGCATTTTCCTTGCCGTTCCTCCCTGCGTTCCTGTTTTAACGACGGATAATGCCCCTATGGAAAAAACCGTTGCCGCGGCTGGAAAACATGCCGCCCCGAAGGCGCGGAAAGGGAAAGGCCGTTAAATAAAAAAGCCGTCCCGCGCGGACGCGGAACAGCTTTGAATAAGAACGGTTGGAACCTTCCTGGTCAGGCGCGGCGGCGGCGCAGGCACAGAGCGGCCAGGCCCAGCAGGCTCAAAGTAGCCGTAGCAGGTTCCGGAACCTGGGTCAGGGAAAGGTAATTGAGGGCCGTACGGCCAAAATTGCTGGAACCGTCCCCCTGAATCGTGAGAGTAAGCGTCCCGTCTTCTCCCACCACGATGTGCTCCACCGTGGAATAAAGGCCCTTGTTGGCGGAAGGATTGGAGCCGTCTGCGGCATTCCCGGGAGCCAGAACGCCGGAACTGTCGCCCGTCGTCGTGGAAAGCTCGTTCCAATCACCGCTGGCGTTTGTGCCAAAGTTTGTCCAGGTCGCGTTGGAAGCATCGGCGCCTCCGATCGTCCACGTCTGTCCGGCAAAGACGTCCTTACCCGTGAAACCGCCGAAAAGGGACAAGGTATATTCCCCGGCGGCAAGACCGCTGAAAGTGACGGTAAAAGAACCGGAACCGGTCGCCGTCTGCGTTAAAAGGCCGTCCCGGAAGCTGTCTCCCAGGGAGAAAGGCATGCTGCCGCCAAAAGCGTTCTTCCACCCGTTTTCTTCGCCCGGCGTCTTGGTCGTGGTATGGCCGTCATCCCCCACAGGGTATCCGGCCGTGCTCCATCCCAAAGTGACGTCGCCCGGCATCGTGCCCAGGGCTGCGGAGGAATGGTCGTAATTCATATTGAGGGCTCCGTCTGTCGCGGCGTCATCGCGCCCGAAGTCAATTTGCACAGTCGCCGCCTGCACTGCCAGCAGGGAACTTGAAATCAGAGCCAGAGAAAACAAGGACTTCTTCATGGTGACACAAAGTAAACCGGATCAATAATCCGATGATTGCATAAATTCTTTAATTAATATTAAATCTATTTATATTAAATACATTATATATATTTATGTCTTGATATGAATCACTCAATACATGGAAAACAAAAAAGATATATTATTTAATTTTTAGTGTTTTCCATTGACATCGGATTATTGACCCGCAAGAGCATTCCTGTTCCACCGGCATTCGAGTAAAGAAAAGATGGCCGGAGGGCGGTTTATAAAAACAGCCGGACTTTTACCGCGCCGCCGTTTCCACCGGAATACGGCCGCGCCGGGAAAACAGCTATTCGCCAAAAAAGACGGTCAATGTTCAGGCACAGCCACCCTGATGCTTTCAATTCCCAGATAACGGGCAATGGAACGGTTGATGAATTCATCCGGGTCTCCGCTGCTCATGCGCCACATCACGGAAACATAGGGAGCCAGAGGCACGGGCTCATAAGGAGGGACCGCAATGTTTCTCTCTCCCTTTTCCAGTTCATGGCGGATGAACATTTTCCGTTCCTCGCACTGGCGGTGGATGCGCGGGAAGGCATCCAGATACCCGGAGCATACCCACAGGGCCAGCCCGGCCGCCGCAAGCAGCACGCAGGAAGGAATCCAACGCCTCTGCGCGGCGTCCATCCATACCCCGTACAGCCCCAGGATGCCCGTCATCATCAGCACCGTGGCGGAAAACATGGCATGCCACGCGGGAATCACGCGCACAAAAAAGCTGATTGCCATGGCATGGGCCACCAGAATGAACAGAAGGGAAACGCACATGCGGCGGAGAGAAGCCCCCTTCCAAGTCTTCCAACCTCTTCTCCACGTCAGCAGGATCAGGGCCACGGCGACGGCTGCCAGCAGGATTTTAGGAAGCGGCATGAACTCGTAAAAAGCATTCATCAGTTCCGGAATGGCGCCGAAACGCTCCGCCCAGGAATGAAGGACGGCGGCGCCACCCGCCGTCTCCGAATGAAGACGCACGCCGTTTCCCGGAGCCAGCAGAAGACAGGCGCCACCCAGGGCATGAAAACCCCAGCCGACGAAGAACCAGCGGGGAAGAACCAGGCTCTTCCAGCGCGCATACAGCCAGTACAGGAACAGCATGCCCAGGGAAGCGGGAATCTGGTTCTCGTTGGTCATCCCGGCGGCAAAAGCCGCCACGCCTATCCAGAGCCAGGAAAAGGGCCTGTCCTTAATCCGGGAGGTCCCGGCCCATAAGCCGCGGTACAGGCACAGGAAGCCCAGCCAGACGGCGGCTGACCACGCATAGTTTGTCCCTCCGGACAGCCAGAACATCGTGATGCCCGGCCTGGATGAAGACGTGAGCAGAAGAAGGGCGCCCACGGAAAACAGCAGAACATCCCGCCAGTGCCCGGAATTCACCCTCCTTCCCCGCGCCAGGTAAAACATCATCAGGGCCAGGGAAAGAATCACAAAGGGATTGACGGCCAGGAAAAGCCACTTCCCCGCCGTGGCCGTAAAGACAGCCAGGAATTCCCCCAGGCGGGGATTCCAGTTCATGTACGACCACCAGCACCGTTCCAGCACGGGCTGGAAGGCAAGACGGTGGCCAGCCCCGAATACGGAATGCATGAAGCTGTCCCCGGTGAAGGGGGTCCACCAGGTGAGCAGCATGGCGTACACGAGAAGCGCCAGCACCACCGCCCGGAACAGGAAACGCGCCGCCAGTGACTGCTTCATGGAATCAAGCCGTATCAAGGGTCGCCGCCCGCGTTTAATCCGTCACGGCCTTGAATACCGGGGTGGGCAGCTTGTCCGGCTTCTTGCCAAAGAAATCCCCCACGTCCTTGAATGTCACGAACAGGAAGAAGCCCATCAGCAGGAAGACGAAGCCGAACTGCACGAATTCCAGCACTTTCACGTTCAGGGGGCGGCGGAAAACCAGCTCAATGGTGTTCATCACCACGTGGCCGCCGTCCACCACAGGAAGAGGCAGGATGTTCAGGATAGCCAGGTTCACGTTCAGCACCACGGAGAACCACAGGGCCAGCTTCCAGCCTTCCTCCAGGGAGAACATCTTGTAAAACTGGTTGGCAATTCCCACAGGGCCGGAGAGGTGCTCCACGCCCACGCTGCTGCCGGGGGCCGCCACCTTCGCCAGGGTATCTCCCATCCATTTCAAACTCTGCTTGATCTGCGCCCACGGAGTAGGATGCACGGTTACGTCACGGCCCACGGAGCTGAGGTCCCAGGTTACGCCCAGAATGGGCTGGGCGCCCTTGAGCAGGGAGCCGTTCGCGCCGTTGTGCCAGTTCTCCGGCAGCCTGCCCTGGATGTTCACCTGCCTCGCGGCGCCATCCTTGCCCGTCACGTCCAGCAGAAGCGGTTCATTCTTCTTCAACAGCCCATCCAGCGCCGCAGGGCTCCAGATGCGTTCCCCGTTGGCAGCCGTCACCACGTCGCCCGGCTTCAATCCGGCCTGGTCGGCAGGAGAATTGGGAAGCACTTCCCCGATGACGCAGGGCATCGCCTGCATCAGCCCTACCTGGCGCATGCCGGAGCGCTGCCACCAGGACGTTTCCGGAATCCGGAACCCGCAGGAAATTTCCATCTCTCCTTCATGCCCAGGCCTCTGCACCGTAAAAACTACCTGGTCATGCTCACCCAGCATAATCAGTTCCCGGACGCCTTCCATATTGCCCGCCCACTTGTCCACCGGGCGGCCGTCCACCTTCACAATCCTGTCGCCGGGCAGAATGCCGGACTGGGCCGCAGGGCTGTCCGGAGCAACAAAGCCGACCGTAGTCACCCCCATCTCCACATCAGGCTTGCCCACCATCCAGACGGCCACGGCAAAAAACACGGCCAGCAGGAAAGAGGCGATGGGGCCGGCGGCGGCCACGATGATCTTGTCCAAGGGGGTAACGGGCTTCAAATCCTTGGGAAGCTCCGCTCTCCCTTCAATAGCCTCCATCGGAGCCATCTGCGGCAGGGAAACGAAGCCGCCGGCCGGAATCCAGCCCACCCCCCATTGCACGCCGTTGACGGTCTTTTTCCAGATGGGGCGTCCAAACCAGATTTGGAACCTGTCCACGTACAGGCCGCGCCAGCGGGCGGCGAAAAAGTGACCCAGTTCATGAATGAAAATCATGAAGTTAAACAACATCACCACACCGAAGATAATGGCAATGGTGGTAAGAACGGAAAGAATGCTATCCATGGTAGTGCTTTGTGGGTCAGGCTATCATGACGCCTCCCGGCGGACAAGCTTCAAGGATGTCCTAATGACAGAGGGAACATTTAAATTCTGGACATGCGGCAGAAAACACCATAACAACGAAAGATGATTGTCTCCAAGTTTCTCATGACGGGCATTCCGGCAGCCGCATTGATAGCCTGTACGCCCTTTCTTCACGCCGCGCCTCAGGAAGAAGCGGACATCCCCTCCATGACCCGGACCTGGACGAACAAGGAAACGGGCGCCACCTTCCAGGCCAGGCTGGCCGGCTTGAACAGCGTCAACGCGATCATGCAGAACGTCTTCACGAAAAAGAAAATCCCCTTTCCCCTCAAAAAACTTTCCAGGGAGGACCTGGACTGGATTGACTTCCACAAGGAGCTGGTCGGCAAGACGGATGCGGAGCTGGCTAAAATGGTCATCCCGAAAGGAGTCCTGGGCAAACAGCTGAAAGGGCTGACCTACCGGGAAAAGGACGGCAAGTTCGTCAAAATGGACGGCAAATGGAACGCCAGGTATTTTATCCTGTATTATTCCGCGAGCTGGTGCGGCCCGTGCAGGGCCTCCCTTCCGCGCAACCTGGAGGTGTACCGGGATAAAATCGCTCCCCGCAAGGATCTGGAAGTAGTCCTGTGCAGCATGGACCATGCGCTGGAAGGCGCCCAGAAATGGGCCGTTTCCAATAAGATGCCGTGGCCGGTCTTCCTGTTCGGCTACCTGGACAACCTTTCCAAGGAAAGCCCCCTGATCCGCAAGAATTATCCCGGTCCCATCCCCTCCCTGGTGCTGGTGGACGCCAACGGGAACAAAATCGCTTCCGGCAGCATGGATGGACTGGTGCGGAAGGTGGAGGAGCTGGCCAGCGCGGAAAAGGAAAAGGAGGCAACGGCCGAATCCGAATAAACGAATCCTCCGCTGGCGGGATTTCACGTTTTTTTTCCGCACCCGGACATGAAGACGCAAAACAGCCCCGGAAGGCTAACCTCCGGGGCTGTTTGTTAATGTTTACTGAACAGATGGACTCTGCTGCGTCTTAGGCGCGGAGAGCGGCACCATCCTTGGCTTCAATGGCTTTCTTCGCTTGGGCGAAGATGGCGTCAAAAGCCTTTTCGTCGGAGACGGCCAGGTCGGCAAGAACCTTGCGGTCCAGATCAACGTTGGCGGCTTTCAGGCCTTCCATAAAGCGGGAATAGGTCAGACCGCGGTCGCGGACGGCAGCGGAAATACGGGCGATCCAGAGACGGCGGAATTGTCCCTTGCGTCTCTTGCGGTCGCGGTATTCATACTGCCAAGCCTTGTAAACAGCATCCTTGGCATAGCGGAAGAGTTTGCTGCGGAAACCGCGGAAACCCTTGGCACGCAAGAGAATGCGCTTACGGCGCTTGCGAGAGGCCGGTCCATTAGTGGCACGTGGCATAGCTTATTTCTATTTCTATCTTGAACAGACTGTTCTTCCTCACCTCCCTGCAGTCTCGCCTGTTCTTATCTTCTCATTGGAAGAAGGCTGCATGAAGGCCCCCCGTTCAGCGGGGGGAAAGCTCGGCGTTGGTCGAGCGTTTCCGCGGTTTAGGCGAAAGGCAGGTTCTGCTTGACTGCCCAGACTTGCGTTTCGTCCACCAGAGCCACCTTGCCAAGCTGACGCTTGCGCTTGCTGGATTTCTTCTGGAGGATGTGGCGCTTACCCTGTTTACGGCGCAGTACCTTGCCCGTGCCGGTAACCTTGAAACGCTTGGCGACTGCCTTGCGAGTTTTATTGATACCACCTTTGCGGGTCATGGTGGAAGGAGTATAGGCGCCAATCCGCTCTTGGCAAGTGGAAAATGACCCCGAAACATTTTTCCGGTTAAAATGGCACGCTTCCCCACCTGCCCGGTCCCCCTCCCGGACCAGTGCGGCACGCTCAAATTCCGGAGGAAAGGCGGCCTTCCTTTTTCTCTCCCTCCTTCGGGACATCCGCTCTTTTGGCGCAGGAGATGGAATAAAGCAGCAGGACGGGGAACAGCAATTCCAGAGGCAGCATATAGCGGACTTCATACGTAGTCGCCGCCGCGCCAATGGCCAGAACCACTCCGTAAAATGGCACAAAAGGGATCAGATACGCCTTTTTCTTCATCATTCCGTAAACGAGGAAGCTGAGCACGCAGCCGTAAAACAGGGAAAGCTGCGGCATATCCCTGACATTGCCCGCAGGCAGGTTCCAAACCATCTGGCTGTTCAGAAGAAGAATCTTCCCCGCCAGCAGGGGATTGTCCGCAGAAACGGAGAAAAACAGATTCCTGACAAGTTCCCCTTTGCCGGACAAGGTCCACGCAAACCCATACTTCATTCCCGTCTCCCAGGACTCAAACAGGCCCGTGTGGAGATACTTCTGCCCGTACCCGGCTGACACTGCGGGATGCAGGGAATCTTCATAAAGGCGGTACTGCCTCATGATGACGTCCCTAGGCATGATTTCCCGTTCAATCAGCTCCATGTCTCCGTCACTCACCTTCCCGCCCTCTGCAACAATATCACAGACCACATGAGCCATCTTGGCATACTTGGTGCCGGACGCGCCGCTTTCCGCATCCATCAGAAAGGGAAGGACGAGAAAAGCGAACAGCCAGCAGCAAATTCCCCCTATCACGGGAATCCCCAGGCGGCGGAATTCCGCACGGTGATGGAACATATGGACGGACAGGGCCGCGACAGTAAGAAAAAACGGAACGGCTCCGTCATAGCGCAGGCTCCCGGTTCCGGCCAGCCCAAGACCGATCAGCCACAGGGCGGAGGTGCGTTTTTCCAATAACCAGGAGCATAATCCCACCGTAAGCGCCATCAGGAAAATGGAATAGGGAACGTCCTTGATCACCGTCGTCACCATCTCAAACTGGAACAGGCACAGCAAGACGGCTCCCAGCACGATCAGCGCCCGCATCCGTTCACGCGCCGCCCAGGAAACGATCATGAAGCAAACGGACAACAGCAGCCCCAGTTGAACCAGAACGATGGCCTGAAATTCCGGCCAGACGCTTAAAACACCCTTGCACAGCAGGGTGTGGGCCAGCGTATGCATCAAATTATACTGTCCGCTGACGATCTGGGGATACTGGCGATATTGGAAATCAAAGGAACACCGTGAACCCGCATGCCACCACCACGCCAGCACAGCGATGGAAATAACGGCCATGACGCCCCATTTCCCCCAGGGGCTCCACTCCGTTTCATGGCGCGCGCCATACCATACCACGCCATTCAACGCCTGTACGGACAGGCATAAAGCCATTAAAAAAATTCCATACTGGACAATAGAGGATGCGGCGCCCTCCCAGGTTCCGAAACACAGGCCATCCGCACGGAACACGAGACCCAGGGGGAAAAGAATGACACTGCAAATTCCGCAGGCAGCCACCACCTTCTTCCACGGCAGCATGCAGTCATCCGCACGCCAGCGCCATAAAACAAGCAGAGAAGCTAGAATCACGAAGAAAAAGAATACGCCAAACATCATTCCGTCACAGTCAATGAACCCAGTGCCGCTCCGGCGCCTGGACGGATAAACTAACGGATTGCTAATCCGTTACGGATTAGCACGGAATGGACTCCATGCCACAGGGAGCGCCGCAAGCCTTGCGGCATCCGGACATCAACAGGAACGGCAGAAAACTTTTTTCCCTGAAAGTCAGGGAATCGTAGCGAGACACCTGCTTTTCAACGGCTGCAAAGGCTTGCGCCGCTCCAAAGGCCGGTCATGCAATTCCGGAAGGGTTCACCACAAGGGAACGTTTCTCAATAAGGACATGGCTATTCAGCATAAGTCCCTTGTTATAAAAAACAGGCCTTGACCCCGGATTAGCAATTCGTTTTTTGAAATGCGGCAACCTCCCATGCCTTCTCCGTAAAAGGGTTCCCCGTTTTTGGCAGCGATTGCCGCGGAACATTTCTCCCGGGAAAAACGCTTGAAAATCAATCATCGGCACGATGATCCCGGAAAAATGGCGTCATTGCCTCCGTCCCGGTCTGGAACATCCGGGCTTTCCCGTTCCGGAGGGGAAAAGAGGCATTCTTCAAGGAATGCCCTGCTCTTTTTTACCGCCTTCGCGCATTTGCCTGATTTCATCCCGGATCAGGGCGGCGCGTTCAAATTCCAGATGGGAGGCCGCCTCCTTCATTTCCGCCTCCAGCCTGGCAATGCGCTCTTCCAGCCCGTACCCGGCCTCGTCCTCCGCCACGCGGAAGGACTCTTCATCCTCTTCCGCATACAGTTTCAACTGCCCCTGTTCGGACCGGCTCACCGTCTGGGGAACAATGCCGTGCTCCAGGTTGTACTTCTCCTGAATGCCCCGGCGGTAATCCGTCAGCTCAATCAGCCGCTTGATGGAATCCGTCATTACATCCGCAAACAGGACGCACTCCCCGTTCAAATGGCGCGCGGCGCGGCCCGCCGTCTGCACCAGGGACGTTTCATTGCGCAGGAAACCTTCCTTGTCCGCATCCAGAATGCACACCAGGGAGACTTCCGGCAAATCCAGCCCCTCCCTGAGCAGGTTGATGCCCACCAGAACGTCTATCCTCCGGGCACGCAGGGCGCGCAGAATCTCCACGCGCTCAATCGCGTCCACATCCGCATGAATGTAGGAAACCTTCAGCCCCACCCCCTTCAGGTACTCCGTCAGGTCTTCCGCCGTCTTCTTGGTCAGCGTCGTGACCAGCACGCGTTCATTCTTGGCAACGCGCTCGTTGCACAGGGCAATCGTCTCGTCAATCTGCCCTTTCAGGGGACGGATGGTGATCTTCGGCTCCAGCAGGCCGGTGGGACGGATAATCTGCTCCACAATCAGGGGTGTGGAACGCTTCGTGGGATCAAACTTCTCCACCGGTTCCGTAGACGGGCTGGGAGTGACGCGGATATCCTTGGGGGAAGTGAACAGAATCCCCTTGAAGCCTTCCGGCGCCTTTTCCCCGGACCTGGCGGCACGGCGCACGGGAATATAAGTCTTGTTGTCCGCACGGCAGTTCACCAGCTCAAACGGCCCCGGCGTAGCGGAGGCGTACACGATCTGGTTCTGCCTCTCCATGAACTCATGGAATTTCAACGGCCTGTTGTCCAGCGCGCTGGGCAGGCGGAAGCCATGCTCCACCAGAATATTCTTGCGGCTGCGGTCCCCCTCGTACATGCCGCCCAGCTGGGGCACGGCCACATGGCTTTCATCAATCAGGGTCAGGGAATCCTTGGGGAAGAAATCCAGCAGCGTGGAGGGGGAACTGCCCGGCAGGCGGCCGGAAAGATGGCGGGAATAATTCTCAATCCCCTTGCAGAAGCCCAGTTCTTCAATCAGCTCCAGATCGTAATCCGTACGCAGTTTCAGGCGCTGCGCTTCCAAAAGACGCCCATGCTTCTCAAACCATCCCACGCGGTCCTCCAGCTCCGCCCGGATGGCCTTAAGCGCCGCGGCCCGTTTTTCCGGAGCGGCCACGTACTGCTTGGCCGGGAAAAAGGTGTAACTCCCCAGCCGTTCCCGCACGCGGCCGGAGGTGGAATCAATCAGGGAAACCCGTTCCACCTCGTCTCCGAAAAACTCCACGCGGATCGCCTCCCCTTCCGAATAGGCGGGAAACACCTCCACCACCTCCCCGCGCACGCGGAACGTGCCGCGGGTAAAATCAAAATCCTGCCGCTCAAACAGGCGTTCCACCAGCTGCCGGAGGAACACGTCCCGGTCCATGATGTCTCCCTCACGAATGCGCAGGGTCAGGTTACGGTAATCTTCCGGGGTGGACAGGCCGTAAATGCAGGAGACGGACGCCACCACAATCACGTCCCGGCGCGTCATCAGGGAATTCATGGCGTTCAGGCTCAGGCGGTCCAGCTCGTCATTGATGGCGGAATCCTTCTCGATATAAGTGTCGGAACTGGCGATGTACGCCTCCGGCTGGTAATAGTCGAAATAGGAAACGTAGTAATCCACCGCGTTATTCGGGAAAAAGCTTTTCAGCTCCGAGTGAAGCTGCGCGGCGAGCGTCTTGTTGTGGGAAATCACCAGCGTGGGCCTGTTCATCCGGGCGATCAGATTCGCCATCGTGAACGTCTTGCCGCTCCCGGTCACCCCCAGCAGGCCCTGGTGCTTGTTGCCCGCCTCCAGAGACTTGAGCAGCTTGCCGATGGCCTGCTCCTGGTCCCCGGAGGGCTTGAAGGAGGAATTTAATTCAAAAGACGACATACGCGAGGAAGCCAGTATAATCCCCCCGCCCCGCCGGGCTAGGACAATGTTTGACAATTCCCCCCTGCTGACCCAGTATATGCGGCATGTACATTCCCACGCAGGAAGAACGGTATGCAAAAAAAGGGTTCGTCTCCCTCATCCTGTGCGTCGTGGTCCCCTCCTGCCTGTACGTCTCCCTTCTATCCAAGCAACTGATGATGGTGCGCGGACATGAATGGGAAGCCATCATGAAAATCTTCCTGGCGTTCACCTATCCGCTGGCGGCGCTCTTTGCCATGACGGGCATTCCGTTCTTCTGGTGGTCCGTGGGCATCTCCCTGGCGGTCCACGCGGGAATCGTCATCTGGCTGAAGACGGCTCCCCGCCTGTCGCCCAAAAAGGCCATCTGCATCGCCCTGTGCGTGGGAATGCTGGATTTCCTGTTTGTGAAAATATTCCCCTTTCCGGCGCAAATCATGGGCTGAACTGCCCTGCGGAACGCCCGGAATGTTCCGTCCTCCGGTTCAGGACTGCTTTTTAGCCAGGGCAATAATCTGCCTCTTGATCTCGCGCGCCGCTTTTTTGGAATCCGCCTGGTAGGCCTCATACGTAAAGCACTGCGCCCCGGAGCCGTCGCTGGCAGTCAGCACCAGCTTGGGATAAAACTTGCCCTTTTCCAGGGCCTCCTTCACGGGAGCGGCCACCGTGGACTTGCCTCCCTTCACCGGGAGATAAACCAGCACGCACCGTTTTCCCACGGCTTCAAGAAATCCCTCCGTCACGCCGGCGGCCAGCGGGCAGGTCGTGGCCGTGTTCGTATAAAGATAGGCCACGGGCTTCTTTTGCTCTTTCGCTGTTTTCAGAGCCTCTTCCATTCGGTCCGTGGTGAAAGTGCTTTTGGGCAGCCTGACATCCGCCCGTGAATGGGGGGACGCGGCCAGAAGACAGACACTCAACAGGGTAATTAACATTTTCATAGGCCGCCACCATACGGGCTGCCCTGGGGCATGTCAAAGACAAAGCTCCCCCGTTTAATCTTGAACGCCAGGGCGCGGTATGGCAGAGTGCGCCCACGCATTCGTCGCGCCTGTGGCGAAATTGGTAGACGCGCCAGACTTAGGATCTGGTGCCGAAAGGCGTACAGGTTCGAGTCCTGCCAGGCGCACCATCAATAACACTCTTTAAGTAAACAACTTGAAGAGGGGGTTTTTTTATGGTGAAAAATTGGACCCTTTCAAGCCGCTTTCGCCCCTATTTGACAAGGTATTTCCGCCATGCCAACTACATCATGCACGGGTATTTGGCCGCCATGTAAAACAACAATCCAGTGCCTTATTCATCATTATCTACGCTTGTCACCATCAGGTAAGGCGATTGAATGAATTACTCCGCAGTAATGACAAGAAGTACCCGGCTGACGGCTCCCAACAGAAAAGCCGACGGCCGCCCTTCGCACTCGCCTGCCCTGTCCGTACATTTGGAAGTCAATTCGTGCCTCCGGCAAAGAGAATATTCTAAAATTCTGCTTAAAAATTAATTTAAAATCCTTATTATCAACACAAAAAAACAATCATGCATACCATACCCAAGAGAAAATAGAACCCGTTAATATCGGAAATTTCATACCACACCCCCAACAATACGGTCACAACTGTCTCCCGGCCGCTATCAGGGCCCGGCTCCATTTATTCCCAGAAGGCGGAGAGTAAAAACCAAACCGCTGATTACCAATTATAAAGGCTTGTTAACATTTGACGCCAATCCGGCAGTATTGTCCTCCGTCGGCCTGAGATCGTGCGTTTCGGTCATCTACACATCGACAGACATGCACACTCAAGCATGCGCCCATGTTCATCACGCCAATTGCGGAACCCTCACACCAACTGATATTTATCAAGCTATCCAGTCTCTTTACCCGGATAATCCAGACTATTCACCCGATCCCCGTAAAATCTATGTAGTCTATGCCCACCTCGGCAGCAACAATCTATATGAAGTGGAAATCAAAAAATTGCCGGAATGCGATATTCTCATAAACAACATCATAGAAATAGAAGAATTGCCTGTAGATAACTTTGGAATAGATAATAAGGGCTGCATAGGTTGCTCTTAATGACGTACCCGCATGCCCGCGCTCATTCCCTTTTCCGGAAGTTTACCTGAACTTTTTCAGGAAGGGGGCGATGAACGCCGTGCCCAGCCCCACCAGGGCAATGAGGGAGAAGGACCACCGGAGGGAGAAAGCATGGGCAATGTGGCCGATGACCGGAGGCCCCAGCAGGAAGCCCAGAAAGCCGATGGTGGAGACGGAGGCCAGGGCTACGCTTGGTATCATTTTTTTGGATTTTCCGGCCATGCTGTAGCAAAGGGGAACGATGGAGGAGGTTCCGAAGCCCACCAGCAGGAAGCCCAGCGTGGCGGACCACAGCATGGGGAACAGGACGGAGACCAGCAGCCCGGAGGCAATGAGAATGCCGCTGGCGCGCAGCACGCGCACGGGGCCGAAGCGCATCACCATGCGGTCCGCCGTAAAGCGTCCCAGGGCCATGGTGCTCATGAACGCCACGTAGCCCATCTGCACCAGTCCGGGACCGGGCTGCACCACGCTTTCAAAGTACACGCCGCTCCAGTCAAACATGGTTCCCTCGCTCACCATGCTTCCGAAGGCGATCAGTCCGATCACCAAGACATAGGCATCCATGCTCCGGAACATGCCTCCGCCCTGGGTGGAGGAGCGGCGTGCATCCCGCGGCAGGAGGGAGGGGGAAAAGACGGCCAGAATGACCATGCACATCAGGAAAATGGCGATGAAGTGCATTTCCGTGGATACCTTCCAGTCCACCATCACCGCCCCCAGCAGGGCGCCGAAGAATCCCGCCAGGCTCCACAAGCCATGGAACCGGGCCATGATGCTGCACTGGTACAGCCGCTCCACTCCCACGCCCTGCGTGTTGACGGAGATATTCGTCAAATTAGCGGCCACCCCGAAGAAAAACAGCCCCGCCGCCAGTTCCCAGAAGGAGGACGCCATGCCCAGATACACAAGCACGGCGGGATAAAAGATGGAAGCCGCTATCAGTATCCTCCGGCTGCCGCAACGGCCCACCAGATAGCCGGACAGCGCCATGGCGGACATTTGCCCCACCGGAACGGCAAAGAGCACGGAGCCAAGGTCGGCGTCATTCAGTCCCAGCGCATTCTTGATGTCCGGAATACGGCACGCCCAACTGGCGAATACCAGGCCCTGGAGAAAATAGAAGGTGCTGACCGACAGGCGGTAGACTCCCTGCGTCGTTTTGGGAAGAGGCAGATTCATGCTGGATTTCCTGGTCACGCAGACGCTATCCCCATTCCCTTTCCCTGGCAAGAGAAATCATCTTTCATACAATAAGAATTTATCCGCAAAAGAGACATAGAGGCAAGGAATAAGCCTTAAGGGGATTTTTCCCCGCCATAGGATTTCCCAGGGTTGTCCCCTCTCTTCCCCATGAAAAACGCCGCGTTCCCGACGGAGCACGGCGTTTGATGAAATGGAATAAGGAAGGGTCAGCGGGGATCGTGGTGCCAGTTCAGGGCCCCCTTGCCCAGCGCGTACAGGTAGGCCACCAGCAGAATGCCGATGAAGATGCACATGGCCGTGAAGGATTCCGGATTCATCATCACATAGTCCCGGAAGTTGACGGCCCAGGGATAGAGGAATACCACTTCCAGGTCAAAAATGACGAAGAGCATGGCCACCATGTAGAATTTCACGGAGAACATGGGAGCGCCTTCCCCCATGGGAATCATCCCGCATTCGTAGGGAATGTCCGCAGGCTTGCGCACGGAGGAGCGCTTGCCCATCAAGATACTGAGCAACAAGATAATGCCGGCCAGCCCCAGGGCTGCCACCACTTGCACAAGCACTGAAAAGAATTCCTGATTCATGACGTCTGGCACGGATGTACCATATACGCCCCGGAAAAGCAAAACTAAAAAGGGCGGCGGCTTTCATGCTGACGGGGGCGCCCGTTTCCTCCCGGAACCGGAACCGTTATGATGGACCGCGTTCCCCATGTCCCTGCATTCCTTCCTCCAGTCACGGCTCTGCCGCACATTTTCCTTAGAAAAACGGGCGGCGCAACGGTTCCACTCTCCGGAACCGATACCGCACCGCAGCCACTGGAGCATCGTCAAATGGATGCTCACGCGCCGTCCGCGCCCCTATCCGTCCGTGGCGGAAAACGCCCGTATTCCCTCCTTTCATGTTCCCGTGGAACGGGGGCAATGGGAGGCCGTCATGGTCAATCATGCCACCATCCTGATCCGGCTGCACGGCCTGAACGTGCTGACGGACCCCGTCTGGTCCGGCCGCGTGAGCCCCGTGGCATGGATGGGCCCCAAACGGAAGCGGCCCGCGGGTATCGCATGGGAGGATCTGCCGCAGGTGGACGCCGTACTGGTTTCACACGACCATTACGACCATTTTGACGCGCCCACCCTGAAAAGGCTGGAGGAACGCTTCCACCCCGTCTTTCTTGTTCCTCTGGGGCTGCGCCGCCTGCTTCTGCGCCCTTGCGGCGCACAGGCGCAGATCCGCGAGCTGGACTGGTGGCAGTCCGCCGCCCTGCCGTCCGGGGATGGGGAAACCACCGTCACCTTCACCCCCGCACGGCATTACAGCGGCCGCAGTCCATTCCACGGAGACGCCAACCGGTCCCTGTGGGGAGGCTTTTTCCTGCGCGCGGCGGACGGTCCGGGCATTTATTTTGCCGGAGATACGGCCCGGACACGCTTTTTCGCGGAAATACGGGACCGCCTCGGCTCTCCGGACCTGGCCCTTCTTTCCATCGGGTCCTATCTTCCGGAAGAACTCATGGCAGGCGTCCATCTGTCGCCGCGCGACGCAGTCCGGGCCTTTAAAACGCTGCGCGCCAGGCAGGGCATGGCCTTCCACTTCGGCACCTGGCAACTGGCGGACGACGGCTACCAGGAAACGCTGGACGATTTCCGGGAAGCCCTTCGCCGGGAAGGCGTGGAGGAAGCATCCTTCATTGCCGCGGACAACGGGTTTACGCTCCCATCAAATGGAGAACCCAGTCCCCAGCCGCTTCCATCAGAACCAGACACCCCGCCAGAATCCCAAGAAGGGGATCCTCCAGCTTGAACAGCAGAAAGCCAGTTCCCGGCAAAACGCCGCCCACGCAGGCGAACACGGCCATCACCGGCATGGAACATAAGCCTGCCAGCCACGCCAGGATGCCCCATGCCCTTGTTTTACCAGTTTCCCTGCTCCCGGCAATATGGACCGGACGGCTCAGCAGTCCCCGGCCCCACCCTGCGGAGCATGGACCTCCAGCAACTTTCCGAGCACCTGCATGACTCCGTTTTCCTGATTGGACGGGGCCTCAAACGCGGCCATGGCACGGATTTCCGGCACGGCGTTCGCCACGGCATAGCTGAACCGGGCCTGCCGCATCATTTCCGCATCATTCATCTGGTCCCCAAAGACCATCGTTTCCTCCGGAGAAATGCCCAGTTTCCGCTGAATCAGCTCCAGGGCGGCGCCCTTATCGGCCCCCTTCCGGCTGATGTCCATCCATTTTTCTCCGGAGACGGCCACCTGGAAGCCATGCTCCAAATGCTTCAGGCGGGGATAACTGTTTTCCTTCGCTCCCTTGAAGTCATATACGGCTATTTTCAGCAGCTTGTCCCCCTGCACGTCCAGCAGGTCATCCACCTCCTTGCAGCGGGTGTAATACCGGCGGGCCTCCCGGACGAATTCCGGCTGTTTATCTTCAATATATGCGGAGTCCAGGCCCGCAAGGACAATGCACGTCCCTTCAATGCGCCTGATCATGGCAATCAGCCCGGCCACCGTTTCACGGTCCATGTCCAGCACCAGCCATTCTCTGGAACCAGACGCCACATAGGCGCCGTTTTCGGCAATGAACAGCATCCGGTCCGCCACGGGGGCAAAGGTCCGGCGCAGTCCGTCATACTGGCGCCCGCTGGCCGCCGCAAAGCGGATGCCCCGGTGTTCAAGTTTTTTAAAGAGGGAGAAAAACGCAGGGTCCAGTTCTCCCTTTCCATTGAGCAGCGTTCCATCCATATCGGACGCAATAAGTTTGACGGAGTCCATAACGTTGCCTGAATCATCATGCGCCGTTTCTTCCAAGGCAAGAGCGGCTTCAGACAGCACGGGCCAGGCGGCGGAAGAGACGTTTCAGCACACAGTAACGGAAATGCCGCCTTTTTTCCGGCTGTTTTTACGGAAAACTGGTGCTCCCTGCATTTTTTAACTTCAATGGCAACAACAGCAAATGAAAGAAATTTTAAGACAGACGTCACAACCGCAACGCCTAACGCATCATACCGGATTGTAATCCGGAGGGAGATTTTTTCCTGCCTGACATGGAAAAGAAGCCCGTGGATAAAGTCATTTGCGAGGGTGGCGGAAAATATGGTGTCATGCCCCGGACGTCATATTGGACATGGGTCTTATGATGTGGTTCATTTAATTCCAATTATTTGAATTATGTCCGGATTTACAATCCGCCGTTTAAATTTCCATATAATTCGCTCCGGGCATTCCTTGCGCGTACCATTTTTTCATTGCCCGAAGTTACGGATTCCTGCATCATGGCTTTTTGCAGTTCCCCTGCTTATGATACACACGACCTTAAGAAAGAAAACCCTCTGGTTTCTTGGAGCTTTGAGCGTTTTTGCGGCTCTTGTCGCAGGCTCCACCATTTTCTGGTTCCTCAGGAATGACCCTTCCCCCGCGGAATGGAAATTCAACCCTATCTGGACAAAAGCGGAAAGGGAGCAAATTCTTACCGCAGCGGATTTCACGGCGCACCGCAGCCCGGAGCGTTTCATTTTCCGCGGGCTTTCCCCCAATTCCCGCCATATTGACTGGCACATGTTTTCCGAGGTTTCCATGCGCCAGTACATGCAGGACGAAATCAGGGAAAGGCTCCAGATGATCCGGAATACGGCGGAGAGCGCGGACGGCCGCTGCAGCACCTCGTCCCACGAAACCCTGCTGCACCTGGCTGCGGGGCTCGGAGAGGTGCAATTGCTGGGCCGCCTTCTGCAGCGCAACGCGGACCCGAACCTCCAGATCATCCTGCCGCACCAGGCCCTTCCCTCCATCCCGGGGTCCGAACAGGGGGATACACCCCTGACTTATGCCTGCCAGCCCGGAATGGACGATACCAGACCCCTGCCGGTGCACAACAGGCTTTCCTGCCTTAACCTGCTGATCCAGAACGGCGCGGATGTGGATAAACCGGGCCCGATGGGCTGGCCTCCCCTCGTCATGACCTGCGTAGCCGGCATCGGAGGGGCGCCCTATGAGGAAACGGCTCTGTTTCTTCTGAAATGCGGGGCGGATATTTCCCTCCAGCCGGAATTGAGGGGTAAAAAAACCAGTCTGCTGACCTGGGCCGCCGCTGCCGGATACCCTCTTCTGGTCCGCAAGCTTTGCGAAGCCGGGTATGATCCCAATTTCCGCGGAGAGATGACCCCTCCCCTTCTTTCCCTGAACCTGAACACCCCGAAAACCGCGCTGCAAATCGCGCATACCCTGCTGGAGTACGGGGCGGACGTCAACGCGGCCATGCCCATGAACACGGCTCCGCCGGATTCCGGGGGAGACACGGCCCTGCTGAACCTGTGCCGCCAATTGGCTTTCATTGATATATCCCATCTCCCCCAAATCAGGGAACTGGTCAATCTTTTCATCAGCGAGGGGGCGGACGTCAACCATCAAAACGCAGCCGGGGAAACGGCCCTCATGCTGTGCTGCCGTGACATGCTGCTGGGGGACGATTCCCTTGACCGCCTGAAACTGGGCATTGCACGCCTGCTGCTGGACCACCAGGCAGACCCTTCCCTGCGTGACAAGTACGGGCGCACGGTCCTCCAGCAGATAGGCAACCGGTCAAACGACCATCTGCACATGGTCCTGAAGAACCTGCCGGAGTTAAACGCTTCACCGCTTCCGAAAAAGAGAGGCCGCTGAGTTCCTGCCGCCCCCCTGCGGCAGGACGCCTTTTATTTCACCCGGGCGTTCACCGTATCCAGCAGGATGCCGGCATCCGGTTTGGAACCGGTGCTGATGAAATGGATGTAACTGGCTCCGTTGGGAGATTGATTGGCCATTTTCAGCGTTCCGGCCTTCTTCCCGTCCAGGGAGACCACAGCCTGCGGCCCCTGCCACAGAATGGAAATTTCATGCCACGCGCCGGGCGCAAAAGGAACTTTTTTCATGCCCAGCAGCAGATGGGGCGCGGGCTTCAGCTTGATGGGGAAGGTGAACAGGGCGTAATCCTTCGTGGTGGTATCACAGGCATTGAACAGGCGGTCCGTCAGGGAAACCTGAAGGCCGGAATCGTCCGCCTGGTCCCCGTCCGCCACACGGAAGCGGAACTTGACCAGCCCCGTGGTCCCGTTCGGGAAGTTCCAGGTGGCGCCCCCGTTCTGGTAATCCACATTGGATTTCTCATTAACCAGTTCTGGATCATTCAGGCGTTTGATTTGCAGCACTTTTTTTCCACCTCCAGAGGGGTCGGGCACCAGTTCAGCGGAGGGTTTGCGGTTATAGCTGCAATGGCCTTTTTTCTGGGGGATATAGGTATGGATGGTCCACTGGCCGTCCAGGTCCCTGCCCGTCTGCGTGGAACGCGTTTTGGCAGCCACCCAGCGGCGGTCCACAATGACCAGGCGGCGGTGGTTTTTGTGCTGCCCCAGGGAAATCAGGATGCGGTTCTTGTCAAGCTGCACCATTTCACTCTGGTGCTTGCCGCGGTCCTCCGGACCGTCCAGGGTGGCATAGCCGGGATGGTTGCGGTGTTCGTCCAGAATGATTTCCCGGAATCCGTACCAGGTCTTGCCCTCGTCATTGGAAAGGGCAATGTGGTGGGAATCACGGTTGGTGAACACGTCCTCCCACGTGCCGTTGCCTGCCGTGGCGTTTTCAGGCAGGGCCATCGTGTTCGTCCACAGGGAGACGATGGTTCCGTCATCCAGGCGGCCCAGCGTATTCATGGTCAGGGTTCCGAAGAAACGGGACGGCTCCGGCTTGCTCCATGTTTCACCGAAATCCTTGGAGAAAGCCTGCCACGCCTGGTCCTGGGAGGTGCGGGCCAGCGCCCACAGGGTGCCGTCCTTCATTTCCAGCACTGTGGCTTCCACGGCATTGTTGAACCACCTGACGCCCTGGTGGGGCGGCCTGGCTTCATGCTTGGGAGAGGTAACGCCATTTTTGGACACGCGCCAGGTCAGGCCTCCGTCGTCGGAAATATGGAACTTGGTGCCGCCGCCCATGTTATGGAACGGCACGATCACCCTCCTGCCCTTGTTGACAAAGGTGGGCGTGCGCATGATGCCGCCCAGTTTTTTCAGATTTTTCTGCTTCTCCGGATTTTTCCAGTCTTCCTCCAGCTTGCCGTCGTTCGTGACCGCAAACCACTTGCCGTCCAGGCCTCCCTTGGAGAGGAAGATGAACCCTCCGATGGGCTGCACGCGGATGAATTCCCTGGTCACGGGGTTGCGCGCAATCGCCGGGGATTCCTTGGGAATGCCACCGTAGTTGGGCGGGTAACCGCTCGGAGCCGCCTTCATTTCCCAGGTCTTTCCGTTGTCCTTGCTGACCAGGTAGTCCGGTTCCTTGCGGGTGCCGGAGTAATGGCGGATTTCACGGGAGTTCACGCGGATGAGGCCGCGTCCGGCATCGGACGGCGGCGTAGCGACAATTTCAGGCTCCGGAGCGGGAGCGGCGTTCTGCTGGGCATAACAGCAGCAGACGGAACCGGCAAACAACGCAAACAACAGGTTTTTCATAAATCAAATACTAAAGGCGGTACATTTTCCTCAAACAGGACTTCCCCTTCAAGCACAATTCCCTCCTTCCGCAAAAAGACCACCGTCAGGAATGCTTGTCCGCGGATTTCCCGCCGCGGTATTTCGCATCCAGCTTTTTCAGAAGTACGGACAGTTCCTTCTCCAGCACCTCATACCCTTTGGCATTGGGATGCACTACATCCTTCATCAATTCATTGCGCGGAGAAACGCCGTCCGCGGAAAGGAGAGCCTTCCCCGGATCGGCAAAAAAGACGTTTTTTCCATTCTGCAGCTTTGCGAGCAGCTTGTTCGTCTGCTTCACCGGCTCCGCCAGGTTTTTCTCCCTCCTGGGCAGAATGCCCAGCAGCAGGATTTTGGAAGAGGGGCATTTCTGATGCACCAGGCGGACAAATGCCTTGATATTGTCCGCACAGGCCTGCGGCGCATCCTTGCGGTGCCCCAGATTGTTGGTTCCCAGCAGAATAATGATGACCCGCGGGGAGATGCCGGCCAGTTCCCCGTCCTGCACGCGGTAATAGGCATTGTCCACGTAATCAAAGCCAAAGCCCATGTTGGTCACCGCATGGGGACCGAACAATTTCTCCCAGGAGGCCTCCCCCGCCTTCCTGCTGTCTCCGGAGGGTTCCCCTCCCCAATGATGGGTGATGCTGTCCCCTATCATCACGTATTCCGGCTTCACGGCCCGGTTCCGCTTCTTGACGGCTTCATGCCGCGCATTCCAGTCATACGGATCCCGCTGGTGGGGTTCTGGCTTCAGGGTGGCGGGCAGCGCGGCCGCAGGAGCGGAAAATGCGGGGAGCGCCAGGCAGGCGGCGCCCAGCAGCGCAGTGAACGTATACAGCAGGGAATTCATGACGGAAAAACGGAATTGAAAAGCAGTTTAAAGAAATACTTCCGCGCATCAAGACCACATGCTGAAGCGGCCTTTCCCGGAAGAAAAAGACCACTGCCCCGACAGCCGGCCATGCCGCGCCGGAACATCAGGACGCGCATCCTCCCATTCCTGTCTTACCGAACTACGGAACCTCCCTTGTATCTGCCGTCTATTTTCTCCAGAATCGAACTCAATTCCTTCCCCAGCACGTCATATCCCGTAGCACTGGGATGCAAGCCATCCACCAGCAGGCCGCTCTTTGGCGACACGCCATCTTCTGCCAGAAACGCCGTGCCCGGATTGGCAAAAAACACCCTCTTTCCATCAGCAAGAACGGATATCATTTTATTGGTTTCTACAATCAAGGGCGCCACCGCCTTTTCCTTTCTGGGCAGAATGCCCAGGAGCAGGATTTTAGAGGCCGGGCACTTCCGGCCCACCAGGCTCACAAAAGCCTTGAGGTTGTCCGCGCATGACTGGGGGGTATCCTTCCTGCCGCCAAGATTATTGGTTCCCAAAAGCACGATGATCACGCGCGGAGAGATTCCGTCCAGTTCCCCAAGCTGCACACGGTAGTAGGCATTGTCCACGTAATCTGAGCCAAACCCCATATTGGTCACCGTATGAGGGGAGAAAAGATTTTTCCATGCCTCCTTTCCCGTCCCCAGGGCCCTGTTGTCTCCGGAAGGCTCCCCTCCCCAGCGGTGGGTAATGCTGTCGCCAAAGACGGCATATTCCGGATTAACGCTCCGGTTCCTCTCCATCACGGCCTTATGACGGCCATTCCAGTCATAAACGGCGCGCTCGTTCACCTGAGGCTTTAGCGTAGACGGCAGCTCATTGGCGCACGGCCGGAGAAAAAGGCTGCGCAAGAAACTCCCGCCAGCAACAAACAGAGGAATGAATGGGATTTCATCAAAATGATAGTTAAAATATTGTTGGCGGCAATTTGGAGAGTAAAGAAAAAACTATCCCCCATAACCGTAAATTTCCCTCATTTTTTATTCCGGAACAGCCAGATGCCTGAAACAGACCAGCGCAACCGTTCCAGTTCCCCCGCCTGGAAGAATTGGCCTTGTTGACCGCTAACATTCCCGGTATAATCAGGCGGTGTGGAGTTTCGCCGCTTCCGGGCTTTCAGCGGGCGCGGAGCGTCTTTCTCCGGTCTTCTTCACTACATCCTATTTATGATCAGCATAGTAAAAGACTTGAAGGAGTCCCCCGCCCTTCCGCAGGAATGGCAGGGATTCAAGCCGGGAGCATGGACGGAGTCCATTGACGTACGGGATTTCATCCAGAACAACTACACGCCCTATTCCGGCAATGAAGAGTTTCTTTCCGGCCCTTCCCAACGCACGCTCCGGCTCTGGGAGGAACTGAAGGTCCTGCTGAAACGGGAAATAGACAACGGCGGCGTGCTGGATGCGGACCAGGAAGTGGTCTCCTCCATCGTCTCCCACAAGCCCGGCTATATTGACAAGGAGCTGGAAGTGGTGGTGGGCCTCCAGACGGACGCTCCCCTGAAACGCGCCCTGATGCCCTTCGGCGGCCTGCGCATGGCCCAGCAGGCCCTGGAATCCTACGGGTTCAAGATGTGCGAAAAAACGGCGGATATTTTCAACAAGATACGCAAGACGCATAACGAGGGCGTTTTCGACGCCTACACCTCCGACATCCGCGCCGCCCGCTCCGCCGGCATCATCACCGGACTTCCGGACGCCTACGGCCGCGGCCGCATCATCGGGGACTACCGCCGCGTGGCCCTGTACGGCACGGACAAGCTGATTGCCGAACGCCGCAAGGATCTCAAAAACCGTGAAAATTCCCCCCTTACGGATGAGCTGATCCGCCTGCGCGAGGAAATGAGCGAACAAATCCGCGCCCTGGAGGAACTCGCCCGGATGGGCGCCTCCTACGGCTGCGACCTCAGCCGCCCCGCCGGGAACGCCCGCGAAGCCGTGCAATGGACCTACCTGGGCTACCTGGCCGCCGTGAAGGAACAGAACGGCGCGGCCATGTCCCTGGGCCGCGTCTCCACCTTCTTTGACATTTACTTTACCCGCGACCTGGAACAGGGCCTCATCACGGAAGAGGGAGTGCAGGAAATCATTGACCAGTTCGTGATGAAGCTGCGCATCGTCCGCTTCATCCGCACGCCGGACTACAACAACCTGTTCTCCGGGGACCCCACCTGGGTGACGGAATCCATCGGCGGCATGGGGGAAGACGGGCGCACCCTCGTCACCCGCAGCTCCTTCCGCATGCTCCAGACGCTGTACAACCTGGGTCCGGCTCCGGAGCCGAACCTGACGGTGCTGTGGTCCGGGAACCTGCCGGAAGCCTTCAAGAATTTCTGCGCCAGGGTTTCCATTGAAACGTCCTCCGTCCAGTACGAGAACGACGACCTGATGCGCCCGCACTGGGGCGACGACTACGGCATCGCCTGCTGCGTGTCCGCCATGCGCATCGGCAAGCAGATGCAATTCTTCGGTGCGCGCGCCAACCTCGCCAAGTGCCTGCTGTACGCCCTGAACGGCGGCGTGGACGAACTCAAGGGGAAACAGGTGGCCCCGCCCTCCCCGCGCTATACGGAGGAAGTGCTCAAGTACGACGAAGTGATGGCCCTGTACGACAAGATGCAGGACTGGCTTGCCAAAACCTACGTTGACGCGCTGAACATCATCCACTACATGCACGACAAGTACTGCTATGAACGCATTGAAATGGCGCTGCATGATCCGGAAATCCTGCGCACCATGGCCACGGGCATCGCCGGGCTCTCCGTGGCCGCGGACTCCCTGTCCGCCATCAAGTACGCCACCGTGAAGGCCGTCCGCAATGAAGAGGGCCTGATTGTGGATTTCAAGACGGAAGGGGAATTCCCGTGCTACGGGAACAACGACCCGCGCGTGGACGAAATCGCATGCAGCCTGGTCAGCAACTTCATGGAAAAGCTGCGCAAGCTCCACACCTACCGCAACTCCCTGCCCACCCAGTCCATCCTGACCATCACCTCCAACGTGGTGTACGGCAAGAAGACGGGCAACACGCCGGACGGCCGCCGCGCCGGGGAACCGTTCGCGCCCGGCGCCAACCCCATGCACGGAAGGGACAGGAACGGAGCCGTGGCCTCTATGCTCTCCGTAGCCAAACTGTCCTATGGCGACTCCCTGGACGGCATCTCCTACACCTTCTCCATCGTGCCGCAGGCCCTGGGCAAGGAAGAAGGGGAACGCCGCACGAAGCTCGTCTCCCTGCTGGACGCCTACTTTGCCGCCACCGGGCACCACATCAACGTGAACGTGCTGGAGCGGGAAACCCTCCTTGATGCGATGGACCACCCGGAAAAATACCCTCAGCTCACCATCCGCGTTTCCGGCTATGCCGTGAACTTCATCAAGCTGACCCGGGAACAGCAGCAGGAGGTCATCAACCGCACCTTCCATACCCGTTAACCCAGCCAGGAAGCGGATGCCGCAGGCTTTCTCCCAGAATCCGGCCCCGGACGGTGAAACTGCCGTCACCGGACTGGTCCATTCCGTGGAATCCTGCGGCACCGTGGACGGTCCAGGCATCCGCTTTGTCCTCTTCCTGTCCGGGTGCAGCCTGCGCTGCCGCTACTGCCACAATCCGGACACCTCCTACGTGCGGAGGGGACGCCGCAGAAGCGCGGCCGACGTCCTTGAAGAAATAGCCCGCTACCGGGATTTCCTGCTGGCGGCGGGCGGAGGCGTCACCCTTTCCGGGGGAGATCCCCTTTTCCAGCCGGATTTTGCGAGAACCGTACTGAAAGGATGCAAGAAACTGGGGCTGCACACCTGCCTGGACACCTCCGGCCATCTGGGCGCGAACGCGGATGAAGAACTGCTGGCGAATACGGACCTCGTCCTGCTGGACATCAAGGCGTGGAACCCGGAACGGTACCGGGCCCTGGCAGGCGGGGAATTGCGCCCCACCCTGGAATTCGCGGAACGCCTGGCCGCCCTCCGCAAACCCGTCTGGCTGCGCTACGTCCTGGTTCCGGGCCTCACGGACAACATGGAAGACATCACAGAGCTCTCCCGCCATGCGGCGCGCCTGGGCAACGTGGAGCGCGTGGACGTGCTCCCCTTCCACCAGATGGGGCGCTTCAAGTGGGATGAACTGAAGCTGGACTACACCTTGAAGGACGTTCCGGAACCTTCCGAGGAACTGACGGAACAGGTCCGCGACATCTTCCGCCAGGAAGAAAATTTAAAAAGTTCCGTGCATTGAAGGCAGGAAAAATTCTTTTCAACCATGAGGCGTTTATAAAACATCCATTCCTCCTTTTACCATTCCAAGTAAAATCTCTACCTTATATTCAGCTTTTAAAGCACGTTCACGCCATATTCTGACATCCAAAGCCAGACCCTCCTCCCGTGCTTGTAACAGCAACGCAAGAATACATTCCCGTATGCAGGGAGGAATTTTTTCTCCCTGTTCCAAACGAACTATATCGGTCACGTCATATCCAGACAATTCAGCAAGATGTGCCAGCGTTAAACCGGCATCATTTCTCAACTTTTTAAAATTAATGCCTTTAGACATGACTTCCTGTTTAACACAGGCGTTTCTTCATCATAAGAAAAAGGACTAAGCTCTTTTCTTGGTAGAGAAACCCGTTAAATTTCAGAGGTTGTTATTTCCCTCAGAGCATCCAATACCTCCTGCACGGCAATATGGCGGTTGCAGGGAACATCACGGTCGCACTCCTTCAGGAAGCAGGGGGAACAGCACTGGTGGCTGTACAGGGAGCGGTTGAAGGGGCCCATGGGCCGGCAAACGTCCGGGAGGCGGGTGGAAAACAGGGTCACCACCGGAAGACCGCGGAAGGAGCAGAGGGACGGAATGTCACCATCCACAGCCACGGCCGCCACGGCGGCATCCATCACGGGGAACAAGGCTTCCGGAGTTCCCACCGCCAGCTCCACATTCAGGCGTTCCGCCAGAGCGGACGCGCGTTCCCGGTCTTCTTCCAGAGCGGCCAGTACGGCCCTCCCCGGCAGAAGGGAAACCAGCTCCGCCCATTGTTCCTCACTCCATTCACTGGCGCTGCCCAAGCTGGAGAACGGAGCCAGCAGGATGGGGGCGTTTTCCGCCGCAGCCGCCTTTTTCACCGGGAACAGGGACGGATTCCAGGCATCCAGCCCGTGCAGCCCCCCCAGTTGCAGATAAAGTTGAACCCGGTGCATGGGGGGAGCGGCGCGCAGCACGGGAGCCTTCACCCGGAATTTGTATTTCCGTGCGCCGGGATGCGTGTCCAGCCCGGAGAACATCATGGGCCCGTACGGTTCCAGCGCCTTGAGCGTTTCCATGTCCTGGTCCAGCATGACGCCCAGGTCCAGCGGACCGTCATTGTAAAATTCATCCGCGGCCAGCGCCTCCCGGAGCTGATTCAGGGAATCGTGCGGCAGAACATGGGTGACTTCCGGCACCGCCTTCCATACCCCCGCCTGCGCGGACGGGCAGATGACGTTCACCTGCATGTCGCGCCGGACGGCTTTCAGCGCACGGACCAGGGGAACGGTCACCAGGGCTTCATCCAGCGCCCTGGGAACAGCCACCAGAATGCGGTACGGCTGCAGCTCCATGTTTTCCAGAAGGCCGTCCGTTTTTTTATCCTGCGGAGCAAAGCGGTCGATGGACTTCCAGCGGTGGTGCATCCAGAACACGTCCAGAACGGACTTGCGGATCAACGTTTCCAGGCTCCGGTTCACTTCAATGGTGTCCCCCGCCAGGGAACCGTCCGAGTTGGAAAAATCCACCACGTTCCCCATGTCCGCTATCCAGTGTCCGGGAGAATCCGTGCGTACTGCGATGGCTACCATATCCGCTCCCGTCCTCTTCCGCAGCAAAGCGGGCAACGGCGTCGTGCCGGTCACCTTGCCGAAGAAGGGGACATACACCCCCTCCCAGACGAACTGGTCGCTCAGCACACCCAGGGCGCCGCCCTCCTTGACCATCTTCATGGGAGCCTTGATGCCGCCTTCCTTGGAAAACATCCGCGTGCCCCGCTCCGTGCGCCGCTTGTATACGTATTCCTCCATCAGCGGGTTGTCAAACTGGCGGTACATGGACCCGTAACGTTCCACTTCTGGAAAGAACACGCGTATCCTCGCCAGCGCCTCCCAGTTGCCGGAATGGGCTATGGCGCATACCTGCCCGCGCCTTTCCGCCGCAGGAGCGGCAAATTCTTCATGCCCCGCGATGGTGACGCATTTTTTCAACTGCTCATCCGTCAGGGTGGCCGTCTTCGCGGAGCACAGGAAATTGGCTATCGTCCTTTTGAAATTTTCCCTGCTCAATTTTTGCAGTTCCCTGCCGCGCAGGGCCGGATCCAGCACAATGCGCAGGTTTCTTTCCACAATTTTCCGGCGTTGCGGCAGCAAGTACCACGCCACGCCGCCCGCCACGCGTCCCAGGCGGTAAAGCGTTTTCATGCCCACGAGCTTCAGCAGCCCTTCCATGATCAGGAATCCTTTCATTCCCAGCTGATGGGCAAATGCAGGGCGGGAAGGAGAGGATGAAGGGGAGCTCGTCATAAGAAAACCGGAGAACATTTTATACGAATCCCTTCCGGTCCACAAACCCTTTATTCTCCCGCATGCGGCTTCCTTCCCGCGTTCCGGCGGCCTGCCGTCCCGGGAAGCCCCGTTCCATGCTTCCTTCCCACGGCGGAAAAGAACCGCTGCCGGAACGGAAACTGCACCGCCCTCCCGTCCCGTTCCGGATTTCACCATGAACTGTTACTCCTCCAAATGCAGGAAAAAGCTTCCGGAAGGCTGCAACTGCCGCAAGCTGCAGCCCGGGGCCATACAGGGACCCGGACCGCAGCAGGTCATGGAAAAGATGTATCCCGTCCGGACAGCGGATACCGTTTACATGACATCCGCACGTCCGAAGGAAGGGCCGGGAAAAACAGAAACTCCACCAGTCATGGCGCCCCAGAGCCGCCATCGGAAAAAGAAGAGCCTTCTTTCTGCAACAGTTCCGTGAAACAATAAAAAAGCGGACATTCCCACCGGAAATGTCCGCCCTGCTGCCTGCCGTTTAAAATGTATTTTTTCCGCCTCTCTCACTTCCGGCGGCGCACCAGCAGCGCCATCAGTCCCAGAACGCTCAAGGAGGCGGCCGCTGGTTCGGGAACCATGTTCCACGCCTCCTTGATTTCCTGTCCCGTCAATGCGGTACCATAAGCCTTGAAATCCGCGATGCTGAAGGAATGTTCATCCGTCGTGCCTCCGCCGACGGTCACGGTTCCGTTCTGGCCGCCGTTGAGCCCCGCGGACAACTGGGGGGTATCCACGATGTTTTCCCCGTTCAGGAAAATCTGGAAATCCGTTTTCCGGGTGGTGGTATCCGTACTGAGGGACATGGAGAGGTTGAACCATCCTCCGTCAATGACGTCCTGCCCAATGGTGAAGGTCTGGCCCGCTTCTCCCGTTCTCCTGGAAGTAAACGTGCCGTCCCCGTTGTAAACAAGCTGGAGGCCGCGGAGAAAACCCGTCTCTCCAAAGCTGTAAATAGTGGCGGCAGACCCCAGGGAGGACAAATCCAGCCACATGCCCACCGTCTGCGTAGAAATGTTGCGGTCCCCGCCCGTCACCGTCGCCCAGTCCGTATAGGAAGCCGCTGAATTGACCGGGGAGGAAATGCTCCATCCTTCCAGATTGATGCCGCTTCCCGTCATGAATTGTTCCGAGGGAGTGCCGGAAGAAAATTCCCAGGCGGCGGCAGTTGCGGCGCAGGCGGAACCAATGCCGGCAGCCAGCATGATGGTTAAGAATGTCTTTTTCATTATCTTAAACAGAGTTGATCGTCAGTTGGTTGAAGGGAATATCCAGAACCTTCCCTTCCATGCAAAACCAATACCGGATTTGTAATCCGGTATTGATTCTACAGTCGGGAAAAGCTGTCCTTCGCGAAACTCCGGCATCGTGGGTACGAACCTTAATTGATATTACCCAGCTCCTTTCCCCAGCCAGGCGGTATGCGGCAACGGTTATTGAACGGAAGCTTCCGCTGCGCTACAGAACGGGTTTCAACCACGAAAGGCGGGAGCCTTCCGCTCCCAGGCGACGGAGCCGCAAAATCACCGGGCACCGGCAAGCGAAATTTGCCCAAACCTTTTTTCTTTCAATTTTGTAGGCTTGACTTCGGATTACAAATCCGTCCATGCGTACTATCTTCTCTTCCGCAAGCCGCAGAAGCAGTTCGTCCGGAACTGCAATTTTACTTTTGGTAAAGAAATGACTTTACAATTCTTAACCAAACGGTATATTCCGTCTCCCGAACCGAACACCAAACCGGAGTTACACACCATGAAAGTTCTTTCTTCCTTAGCCTCTATGAAGCGCCGCCACGCAGACTGCCAAATCGTGAAGCGCAAGGGCACGCTGTATGTGATTTGCAAGAGCAATCCCAAGTTTAAAGCCCGCCAGGGCGCCACGGCAGGTACGCGTCTTTCCAAGAAGGGCGTCAAGTAAACCCTGGCCCAGCACAGATTTCAAGAAGACCGCCGCCCGCCGGGTGCCGGTCTTTTTTTGCTGACAAAGCCCCTTCCCGCACATCCATGCAGCTTCCCACCGTCCAAACCAGATTTCTGGACCTGCCCGGCTCCTTTTCCCTGCGGAACGGCGCCGTGCTGGACAAGGTGCGCGTGGCCTACGAGCAGTACGGCGCCCTGACGCCGGAGAAGGACAACGTAATCCTGCTGTTCCACGCTCTTTCCGGCAGCCAGCACGCCTACGGTTACAATCCGGAAGTTCCGGGCACCGGGTCCCTCTGGAAGCCGGAAAACCACGAGGGCTGGTGGAACAGCATCATCGGCCCCGGCAAGCCGCTGGATACGGACCGCTTCTGCATCATCTGCGCCAATTACCTGGGGGGCTGCTACGGCACCACCGGACCGGCCAGCCCATCCCCCGCGGACGGCCTGCCCTACGGCTCCCGTTTCCCGCATGTGGAGGCGGCGGACCAGGCGCGCCTCCAGGCTCTTCTGCTGGACAGCCTGGGAATAGAACGCATCCATCTGGCAGGACCGTCCGTAGGCGGCCTGATCGCCCTCAGCTTCGCGTGCCAGTTCCCGGAACGGGTCCGGAGCTTCATTTCCATCGGCTCCGGCTACCGGGCTTCCATTGAACACCGTTTGTCCCTGTTTGAACAAATCCTGGCCATCGAGCTTGATCCGGATTTCCGCGGGGGCGACTATTACCAGGGACCGGCCCCCAAAAAGGGGCTGGCGTTCGCGCGCATCATCGGCCACAAGTCGTTCGTATACCAGGAAGGCCTGGAACAGCGCGCCAGAAAGGAAGTGGGGGGCAAGTCCGGACTGCTCACATGGATGACGCCCACCCGTAGCACACAGAGCTACATGCTGCACCAGGGGACCAAGTTTGCGGAACGTTTTGACGCGAACGCCTACATCCGCATTGCGGACATGTGGGCGGAGTTCGACATCCGCGACCACGCTCCGGACGGAACGTTTAAAACCGCTCTGGAAGGCTTCCGCCGCGCAGGAATTCCCGCGCTCGTCTTTTCCATTGATACGGATTGCTGCTTCCGCCCGGCGGAACAGCAGGATTTTGTGGCGCAGCTGGAATCCGCGCGCATTCCCGTGGAGTTCCATACCATCGTTTCCACCAAGGGGCACGATTCCTTCCTGCTGGAGCCGGAGCTTTACGCGGAACCCATCCGGCGCATTCTGGCGGAAGGGCACCCGGAACACACTCCGTAAGCTTTTCCGTTCAAGCCGGGGAAACCTCCCTCCCCATCCGTTCTCCTGATAACCGCATCCCCGGAAACAAGGGCCCCCGCCCTTGTAAAGCGATTCCCACAAACAAGGAGGCGCCACGGGTCCGGGCAAGCCCGGAAGACGGATTGACAGCAAAGCCCTCCGGCTTTAGTCTCCCTGTCAAGGCACCGGACGCTTCCGGCGAATCATGAAAACTGCGAATTCCCCACGGAGCATTTCATGGCAGCCGCACAGGGGCCGGCCACCAGGGAAAGGAAGGATATGAGCTATTATTTTATCGTAACGGTTTCTTTAAGCTCCGATGCAGACACTCCATACGATTCCTACATCCGGGAAGTGAAGCCCATTGTTGAAAAACACGGCGGCGAATACCTGGTCAGGACCAATGAGGTCATTCCGCTGAGCTCCGGGTGGAAGCCGGACCGCGTGATCGTCATCCGTTTTCCCTCCAGGGAAAGCCTGGAACGCTGCTTTTCTTCGGAAGAATACCGGCAGATCAAGTCACTGCGTGAAGATTCCGTTGACAGCCACGCCATCATCGTGAAAGGAACGGATGGTGATGAAGCTCGGTGAAGGGCTGCATCAGATCAGGATTGATTTCCTGGCAAGCACAGGAGAACGGGGATAAGGGGAGGCTTTGCCGCGCATGCCGGAATGGACCGGCACCCCTGCAAATCGGATTTCCGCGACGGCCCAACTAAAAAAATAACCAAATTCAGGTGAACCCGATCCAGGGTTCCGCTGTCACACTCCTATGACTGATACTCATTACACCTCCGAGACGGAGAACGTCGGGCAATTCCGCTGTGAAACCACCTACATTCCCTCCAACATCACTTTTGCCACGGACCTGCCCGCCTCTTTTGAAGGCCGCGCAGAGTTTCCCTCCCCCGGCGTGATGCTCGGTTCCACGCTCGCCTCCTGCATGATGAGCCTGGTTTCCGTGGTCGCGGCCAGAAAGGGCGTGGACCTGAAAGGCATGCGCGTTCTGGCGCGCGCGGTGGAATCCTCCAAGGGGATTGAAAAGATTGAGCTGAAGGCCGTAATGCCCCTGGAAAGCAGCCATCCCCTCCGTTCCATGCTGGAAAAAACGGCCATGAGCTGCCCGGTCCGCCAGGCGCTGAGGCCGGACATGGAAACGCCCGTTGAATGGGAATGGAAGTAAGCCGCCCATGAGAGGGCGGAAATCACTCTTCACGTTATCCTATAAAGAAATCCCGCCCATTCACGAAGAAGGCCGCTGCGGATTATTCCGCAGCGGCCTTCTGATTAACTGACGTTTTCTTCCTTTAGAAGTTGTAGCGGTAGCCGATGCTTCCGTTGATGGAGCTGGAACCGCTGCGAATGTCCGCATTGCCGTCCACGAAGATGACGCCCTGGGTGCCTACGGGGACGCTCAGCCCCACACCGGCCTGGAAGGCCGTGCTTCCCACCTTGGCGCCGTACACCGGACGCGTGTAGGAGGGGTCCGCCAGGAAGCCCACATTGGCCTGCCCGCGGCGGTCGCCCATGTCCTGGGAGACGTTCACCCGGATTTCACCCAGCGCTTCACGCCCGAAGACGTTGGAGCCCATGAGGCCGGAGAGCCTGGCGCCCACGGCGACTGCGGCCGTGGTCAGTTCCTGGTCCTCCACCCTCAGCCCGACATTTCCGGCGGAGCCGCTTTCACTGTAGCCGTCCATGCGCGTCGTCACGATGGAGGCGTTGAACAGGGGCTGGAGAATCACGCTCTTGTCTTCATTGAGGGCGATGTCGTACGCCAGCTCGTACATGGCGCCGAAGCCGGACCCGGTGGTACTGCCGTGGGCCTGGTAGGAACCCGTGCCGTAATCCACCGTGCGCGTGAGTTTGGCATCATTCCAGCCGCCCGTCAGGATAAGCAGGTGGGACCATTTGCGGGACTGGTACCGGGCGAACAAGTTGACGTAGTAGCTGTCCAGGTCACCGTCCGCGGTATCCGCCGCATTCGCCGTGAGGCTTCCGTAGTTGGCCGTGAAGGCCGCGCCAGCGGTGAAGTTGTCGTTGATGTCCACGTCCATTCCTACCGTTCCGCCCCAGGTGGTGAGCTCATAGCCGCTTTCATCCCCCTTGGTGTCCAGCTTGGCATAAGACCCGGTGCCCTGCATCCACATGTGGAAGTACGGCATGTCCTCATGGACGTACGCGGGGTTCACGCCCATCTGCGCCACGCGGTTGCGGATCCAGCCCATCTGGTCGCGCAGGGAGTCGCGCTGGGCGATGCCCAGGCTGGTGACCGTGCTGCCCGCGGCGGCGGCCAGCTTGCGGGCCGCGCCGGAGTAGTCGCCCGCGTTCTGGGAGAGCAGAACGGAGGTGTAGAAGTCGCGCAGGGTGGTGCCTTCCTCCATATGGTAGCGGGAGTTCCACAGCAGGTCCGCCCCGGTGGCCGCGTTCCGCGTCAGGGAGGAGTCACGGAAGATGTTTTCCGTGCGCGCCGTGCCGGTGAGGATGATGGCCGTCATGCTGTCATTCGTGGTCAGAGACAGGTTTTCATACAGGGAGCTGAGGATCATGTCCTGGAGGGTGACGTTGTCGCCCAGGGATACCAGCGCGCCGTCCGTCGTCTTGAACAGTTCCATGTTCAGCGTTTCCGTGCTCCCCGTCACCAGGGTGTCCAGGTTGCTCATGACGAGCGTGACTTCCCCCGTTCCGTCGCCCAGCGTAATGTTTCCGCTGGAGGTGACGAAGGGGTTCCCCAGGCCATCCACCGTGGTGGAGGACGTGGTGATGGTAACCGTGCTGTTCCCCGTCACGCTCAAGCCGTCCGTGCCAAGAGTCAACTGGGTCTTGGGAGCGTCCGCACTGCCGATGTTGAGCGTGCCTCCGTTCACTGTAATGCCCTTGTAGGCAGCCTGGGCGGGATTGCCGCCTTCCGCAGCCGCGCCGGCCAGGGTCAGCGCGCCGCCGTCGCTCACGTTCAGGTTGTAGCCGGCATTGCCCGCACCCTTGATGGTCTGCACGCTGCCGTTGCCGGATTTGACGTTGAGCGTTCCGGATGCGCCGTCCAGCGTACCGGTGAAGGTATGGGAGGCGGAGGAGTCCACCGTCATTTCCGCACCGCTCAGCTTCAGGGCGCCCCCGCCCGTCAGGCCGGAGACCGTGTTCACGGAGCCGGCCGCGGTGGAAAGCGCGGAACCTTCCCGGATGTCCAGCAGAACGCCGTCCAGGGAGGAGCCGTTGCCCAGCGTCAGGGAGGAGTCCGTTCCCGTTCCTCCGAGAGTCAGCGTGCCGTCACCGGAAATGGTCACATCAGTCACATGGCTGCCGGCCTGCTGGCCGGTGAGGACCAGCTGGGCGCCGCGGCCCAGGTCCAGGGTTCCTCCACCCGTGCCGGAGGCCAGGTTTTCCACCGTCGTCACGCGGGAGGCGCCGTCATTCCTGCCGCCCAGCGTGATGTCTCCCCCGGCGAGCTCCAGCGTAGTGAGGCTGTTGCCCGTACCGTTCAGGACAATGTTCCCTTCCGTGGAGCTCAGCATGGAGTCATTTCCGGTGAAGCTGCCTTCCACGGTGAGGGTTTCCGCTCCTTTCTTGATAAAGTCCACATGGTCCCCGCTGATGGTGCCGCCGTAGCTGTTGCCTCCGGCGTCAACGTTCTGGATCAGGTCTACCACGGCATGGTTGGCGGCAGCGTCCGCCGCCGTATTCGTCACCACCAGAGCGCCATTGCTGCCGATCAGGTTGCTGACTTTCAGGCCGTCTCCGTTCCGGGAGGCTTCAGGAGCACCGTTCAGGCTTACATTGAGCGTGGTTCCGTTGATGCCCACGGCCTTGTAGGGATCCAGGGCGGCGTAGTCGCTGATGTTGGGGTTGTCCGAGTTGGGCGTGGTGTCCACGAGGTAGACGAGGTCCGTATTGCCGCTGACCATCAGCGTTCCGTCCGCACCCAGGACTTCCGTCACGGCATAACCGAGGGAGGCCAGAAGCGGTGAGAAGGCTATCTGCTTGTAGTTGTCCACCGTCAGCGTTCCCGTCGTCAGCACCAGCCCTACGCCGTCGGCGGAATCCCGGTTGGCGGAGAGCAGGTCCAGGACGCCCTGGTTGCTGAGGTTGATGGTCGTGTTGGCGGCGGAGAGCGTCAGGCTGTCCGCATCAATGACGCCCTGCCCGGTTGTTCCGCCCGCGGTAAGGCTGCCGGAATCCAGTTTCAGCGTCACCGTCTTTCCCGTCATGTCCAGGCCGCCGGAGATGCCGGTGAGCCGGGAGTATTCTTCCATGACGATGGAGCCGACCATGGAGCCGGACAGACCGCCCAGATTGATGGTGTTCAGGGCGCCCTGCGTTCCGGCGGAAGCGGCCACTTCCACGTTTCCGGTGGTTTTAGCTCCCGCGTTTGCCAGGCTTCCCTTCGTGATCAGGATGGCGTTGGCCGCATTCTGGGAGGCCAGGTCAAGAATCCCGTTGTTGACGGTGACCCGCCCGGACCCCAGGGAGTCGGCCCCCGCGAGGGTGACGGTGCCCGTTCCGGAGAGCGTAGTGGAACCGGTGAACCCGGTGTTGCCGGCCGCCAGCGTTATATTCCCCGTGGTGTCGACGACCAGGGAACCGGCTCCGGAGAGGGCCCCGGCCCAGGCGCTCCCGTCACCCAGCCGCGCCGTAGCGCCGCCCGCAATGGAGAGGGTGCCCAGGAAGGTGTTCGCTCCGGTGAGCTCCAGCGTTCCGGCGTTTACGGATACCGTGCTGCCGGCCGTGCCGCTGATGACGCCGCCGTAGGAGAAGTCGCGGGCAAAGGCCAGCGTGGAGTTGTTCTGGATGTCAATGCTGTCCCCCAGCTTGGTCACATTGGCGGAGTTCACCGTAACCGTGCCGCGGTGCACCTTGAGCTGTCCGTCCAGGTTGACGCCGCCCGTCAGGGTGATGTTGCCCGCACCCTGGGTGGAAAACGCCGTGCCGCTCAGATCGCCGCTGAGGGTGAAGTCCTTGGTGGCGAATATCTGGTTGCCCGTAAAGATGATGTCATTGGCAAAGGCGCCCCCGACCGTGCCGTTCCATTCCGCACGGACATTGGAGTCCGCCAGGTTCACGGTGCCGTCTGCTCCCATGGTCACGTTGTTCAATTGGAAGTACCCGGATGTCACGGACAGGGTTCCCTGGAATGCCGTGCTCATGTTCAGGACATTGGCTCCGTAGCTGGTTCCCAGGCCCACGGAAATGGTGCCGGTGCCGGAGGCATCCAGGTTCAGCGCCGTGTTGTCATTGGCGCCGCTGACCGTCAGCATGGAGCCGGCGGCCAGTTCCACGGTTTTTCCGTTGGCCAGGGCCTTGGCGGCGGTAGCCGTCACATTTTCACCCAGGATCAGGGAGCCGTCCGTCCACGTCATGTTGTCTGCGGTGAACGCCGTGGCAAAGGTGCCGGACGCCAGATTGAGGCTCCCGCCCTGAAGGTTGATCATGCCCATGCCCGGCTGGACGTCAGCCGTAGCCAGCGTGAGCGTGCCGCCCGTAATGGTGACAGCCCCGGAACCGAGGGAGTTGGCCACCTGGGCCACCAGCTCGCCCTGCTGGAGGGAGATGGCTCCCGCCCAGCCCGTATTGTCCAGGTTCAGGGTCAGCTTGCCTTCGCCGCGCTTGGTCAGCGTGCCCTGCGCAATTTTTCCGGTGCCGTCTGAGGCGAATACATAGTCGCTGCCCGCGGCGTTGTTCACCGTGATGGAGGCCGGATTCACCGCGCCGGACAGGGTGACGGTTCCCGCTCCGGAGCTGTTGAAGACCAAGTTCTGGCCGGCGGCCGTATCCGCAGAGCCGTCAATGCCCCACTGGGCTCCCGTGTTCGTGTCGCTCCAGGTCATGCCTTCCGTTCCCTGCCAGATCCAAACGTCCCCGGCGGAAGTCACCACCAACTTGAGGGTGGTGCCCGTCTGTTCGAGCGTGTAAATCAGCGTTTCGTCTCCGGTATAGCCGGCCCAGTTGAAGATGGCGCTGGCGGCATCAAGTCCGCTGGCAGCAGAAATCAGGGTGTATTCCCCGGCTTCCGTAATGCCTTCAAGGCCATTCAGGGTGAGGTTGAACGTACCGGCCCCGAAGGCCCCACCCACGCCGATGGAAGAGCTTATATCCAGGGTCAGCGTGGAACTGGCCGCCAGATTCAGGGCCCCGGCGGTCGTCATCCGCGTATTGGCCGCCATGGTGATGTTCCCCAGGGACGTGGCCCCTGCGGCAGTAAGGGCAAGGGTTCCACCCTGGATGTTCGTCAGCCCCGTGTAGCTGACCGTTCCGCCCAGCGTCAGGGTTTCATCGCTGACCTTGGTCAGGGAGAGGACTCCGGTGGTGTCATAGGAGATGGTGGTGGCTCCGTAGGCGATGGCAACGCCGTGGTCCGTGATGGTGCCGTTATACGTGCCGGAACCCACCGTCAGCGTACGCGCTCCCCCCACGGCGCCCACCTGGGAGTTGGCCGTGCCGTCCAGGGAGGCGATTTCAATATCCCCCAGCACGCGCATGAAGGCGAATCCCGTGGTGTCCGTGCCGGACGTGAGGGTGACCCCGCCCTGCGCCATGGAGGTGCGCATGTCAAGCCCCGTGCTGTACCCGTTGGCGGCGTTCATGGTGATCATGCCGGTAAATCCGGAGGCGTCACCGCCGATGATGAGCTTGCCGTTGGAGTTGTACCTGCCGTCGCCCCCTCCGCGGCTGTAGGTCAGGGAGCCTGCGCCTGTAAGCGTTCCGGTGAAGCCCATTTCCTTGGCCCAGTTGTCCCGGCCCACCAGGGTGGCCGCCCCGTTGACGGTAACGGTTCCCGTAAAGTTATGCTGGTAATTGGTGGCGTTTGCCTGGGAGGCGTCCACCCATTTCAGGGAGACCGCGTCAGATGCGGCCGTGCCCAGAATCAGATCGGAACCGATGGTGTGGTGGGCGCTGTTGCCCGCAATGATCAGGGACGTGCCGTTCTGCAGGGTGACGGAGGAACCGGCGCTGCCCCAATTGATGGCAGTGGAGCCGCCCCCTATCTGGACGTTGCCTTCCTGCACGATCAGGTGGCCGGAGTTGGCCCCCGTCAATTTCAGCAGCCCCGTACCGGTTTTCCGGACGGAGCCGGCTCCCGTGATGTTATTGCCGAAGGTAAGGTCTGAAGGCGTTACCAGATTAATGAATGAGTTGGTATCCGCGGCAAGGGAGAACGCCGGGTTGGTCACGGTTCCCAGATTCACCGTGACCGTCGCGCCGTTGGCCGCTCCCAGGGAGGAACCCGCGCCCCAGGTGATGCCCGTGGCCGGCAGGTCCGTATCATACCCGAACGCCAGAACGCCCTGGTTCACGGCTACGGTGGTTCCCGTACCGAGGATGGAAGCGGAGCCCAGCACCAGGGTTCCCGTGCCTTCCTTGGTAACGGCGGTATTGGCAATTACTCCGGTTCCCGCCAGCTCATAGCGGGTGGTGGTGTTGCGGACCAGCATGGAGCCGGGGGAAACCTCGGAATCAAGCTGCACCGCGGAGGTGGCGACTCCGGCCTGGTCTGCAAAGGAAACCGCCAGGCCGTCCGCATACGTGGCGGGCGTGCCGCCGTCCGTCCAGATGTTTTCCGCGCTCCAGACCCCGTTTTCACCGCCCGCCCACAGCAGGAGGGTTTCCGCCGTGTAAACCAGGTCCCTGCCATTGTTGGAAAGGGTGATGGTTCCCGCCACGCCGTCCGCAAAGACGGCCTTGATGGAAGAGATGTTGGTCAGTCCGGTGGTGGAGAGCACGGACATGCCGTCCGTCAAGGCGCCAAACCCGGTAAGGTCCAGATTCAATTCCCCTTCCGCGGAAAGGGCGAACGTGCCATTCACGTTGATTCCCGTTCCGGCGCCTCCCGCCAGGGCCAGCGTGCTGGAGCCGTCCACGTTCAGGTTCCCCGTAAAGAAGGAGTTCTGGAACATGGTCACAATGTCGAAGCCGGTAATGACCGTATTGGAGAAGGAGATGGCCTGGTCCGCCGTATTGCCGTAACCGCCCAGAAGCAGGGAGGAGGTGCCCCCTACCGTGCCTTCCGACACATTCAGCGTGCTGCCCGCTCGGAACACGGCTTTTTTAACGGTGAGGGTGGCGTTCCCGTTCACGGCGGACCTTGCTCCGCCGCCGCCCGCATAAAGGGCTCCCGTATAGGCGCCGCCATCCAGCGTCAGGCTGGAATTGCCTCTGACCGTGGAAGTTCCGGCAGTGCCGTAGCCGCCGCCGTAAATGGCCCCGGTAAAGACGGCGTCACTGGCGGCAGTGATGCTGACGTTGGAGTCCCCGTTGATCGTATATGTTCCGGAGCTGCCCGAGTAGGAACCGCCCACGATGCTCTTGACGAAGGTGCCGGAGGCAGTCCCCAGGTCAATCGTCACATTGGTGCTTCCGGTGATGGCGGCGCTGGAAGTGGAGTTGGCTTCATAGGCGCTGCCGCCGATGATGAAGCCCCTGGCTACGGAATTGAGCGAGACGGTTTCATCCGTCACGCTCTGCATGCTGCGCACCACGACAAAGGTGCTGCCGTCAATGTTGTTGGTGGAGTTGTGGGCCGCGGTGCCGCCGCCTATCACGCTCCCCTTGACCACGGCATTTCCGTCCACGGACACGTAAACGTTCCCCGTAATGCCGGCAGCCTGGCCGTCCTTGTAGTTGCCGCCCACCACCCAGTTGACGGAGGTATCCCCCTGAATCTGGGTATGGACGTCACCCGTGATGTTCCACTTGCCGGTGCCGCTCCAGTTGTTGGCATAACTGCCGCCGATGATCAGGCCGTAATTGCCCCCGAGCACATCCGTCCAGATGCCGGTAGTGATCTCCGTGGCCGTTGCATTGGTTGCAGTGTTGTAATAGCCGCCTGCCAGGGTCACTCCCGTCAGGTCACCCGTTCCGGTCACGACGTTCACGGAGCCGAAGCCCTCCTGCATGGACGCGGCGCGAATGTTGTACAGGGCCAGCGTCTGCTGGTCCGCCAGTGTTCCGGCGCCGGAGGTGGGGGCGTTTTCCAGCTCCCAGGCGGAATCCCATGCGGTATCATACGCGCCGGATCCCGTGAAGGTAATAACCGTTTTCCCGTCAACGGTGGTGATGGTGTACAGGGACTCGTCAATATCCGCCAGCGTGAACCCCGTCCCCAGGTCAACGCCCAGGTTGTAGGAGGTATTCACCAGGGCTTCGGAACCGAACAGATCCTGGAATTCCTGGAAACCGGAAAAATCAATCAGGCCGGAAGTCAGCGTCACGTTCTGAAGCACGCTGCCCACATTGTCCATGGAGGTGTAGTACAGGCGTCCGCCGTCCACCGTTACATTGCCCGTAATGGTTCCGGAACCGTTGGCGAGGATGCCCATCGTTTCCCCCACTGTGAAGGCGTCCTGGAAATTCATGGTGCCCGCGGAGGCGGAGATGGTTCCATTCCCCGTCAGTCCCGTCACATTCATGGTTCCATTGCCTGCATCCAGCCTGCCTCCCGCAAGCGCGGCGGTGATGGCGCCGGTCTTGGAAAGTACGGCGCCGGAATTGACGGTGTAGGTGCCTGTAAGCGCTACGTTCTCGGACAGGTGCACCCAGCCTGACTGGGCTACAAAGTTGCCTGCCCCGGTGATGGAGTTGTCAATGACGTCCGCCGCTTCTCCCGCCGTACCGTAATAAGTGAGGTACTGGCTGCCGGAGGAAGTGGTTACGGCGGCAGTGCCGAGGGAACCGGAAGCGTTGATGCCCAGGGAAGTGGAGTTGCGGGTGATGGCGATGGTCCCGCCAATCTGGTTTTCCGTGCCGGTCAGGGTGTAATAAGTGTATTCGCTATCGGCCCCGCTGATGGAAAAGCCGGAGGCGGCCGTAAGCACGCCCGTGAATTTGATGTTCTTGCCGTACTGGGTAGTGAGGTTCACTCCGGTGCCGAACGTGGCTGCCCCGGAGAAGGTAAAGCCATCCCCATTGATGGAAGTGGCGTCATAGTTATAATATCCGGAAACGGCGGGGCCGTCCTGCACGGTGAGCGTTGTGCCGTCCCCCATGACCAGCTTCTGTGACCAGTTGACATTGCCGGAAAACAGGGAAAGCGTTCCGCTGCTGATTTTAAGAGTGGCATCCGCGGAAGCGGCAGGGGTCAGAGCCACGGTCTTGTCGGAATTGCCCAGGGTGAACGTGCCGCCCCCCGTGTAATCAACCGTCACGGTGCCGCCGAAGCTTCCGCCGTAGGAGGAAGAATCCCCGGTGATGGTCAGCGTGGTTCCCTCCCCGGTAATCAGGGCGGCGGCGTTGTTGTGCTCCAGCTTGCTGATGGAGGTGTTCACGCCCGCTTGCAGGACGGAAGCTCCGGTCGTATACCCGTAGCCGCCCAGCTTGATGGTGGCGTTCTGGGCTGCCAGCGCGTGGTTGAGGTTCAGGATGTTGTTCTGCGTCCCCCCCGTCGTGTTGGAATAGAGGGAAATAATGCCGTTGAAGGTGCCCGCCCCGTTCAGGGTCAGGGTGGAGAGGGCCGTTCTTCCGTTGGCGACGCGGTTTACCGTCAGCACGGCTTCCGGAGCGTCTCCATTCAAATTGGTGATGGTGGCCGTGCCGGCTCCGGCAAAATTCAAGGTGGTGGAAGCCGTGACAGTGCCCACTTCATAGGCGGAAGTACCCCCCGCCGCTACGTTAACCTGCGTTCCGTTAAAAGCAACGTCCGCCGCATAAGCCTGTGATACAGTTATTAAAAGACCAGAGACTCCTGCAAAAGTGGCAGTTCCAAGTGTTACTCCTGAGAAGGAAGTCATCAGGGCAGCCAGCAGATTCAAGGGAAGGTGCAATTTCATGTAACGTTTGACAATTAAGGGTTTATAAATCATAAAAGAACCTTTCCCACAACACGGCAAGGGGAATATGATTGTGAATATAAATAAGGAATTCGCAATCCGCTGTCAAAGGAAAAGAGTCAGTTGCAACGGTTTTCTAACAGTACAGAAATATTCCCATTGACAAAATTTTCCAAGTTCGCTCTGAATGGATTATTTTGGAAATAGATAATTCATTGCTCGTTAAACGTTATTCAATAATTGAATTTTGAATAATAGGTGAATATGGAGACAGCGGATTGCGAATCCGCATTTGCCCTTTTAATGGCAGGATAAAATAAAAAGATGCCCTGCAACAGGTTATGAAGGAATCTGCTTGGAGATTGAGGAAGAATGACTGGATATGCCTCTGGTCCATTTTCCAAAATTTCCCACTCTCGCAGTTTTGTAAAGCGTCTGAGCAGAACTCCGGGGCACGGCTCCGCACGAACGGACCGCTGAACCGGCGTCCGTTGAAACACAGGAAGAGTGAACGGATCCGGAAGAGAAACGGACTTGCAAGGCCGAGCCCCCTTGTTCCCGGGAGAACGGCCATCAGATAGCTTGGAGGACTCCATGGCTTGAACGCGTTTTCCCGGCTTTATCAATCAATCTCCTCCAAGCACAACAGAGGAATTCCATCTGTTTATTCCTTCCGGGGTCCTATGATTATTTTCTCCTTTTCCGGCATGTGACGGATTTCTAATCCGATGTCAATCCTACTACAATGATAGGGAATTATTTTAAGACAAATTCCTCTTCTGAAATAGAGCGCTGAGCGAAACCCCTTCATCTTTCAGAACCCCATGCTTCATTCTTTTCTTTTTTGCCGCGGCAAATTTCTTAATGCCCCAAAAATACTTAATCACATAGAAATACATAGTTTTCCAACAATCAATCCTGTTACCCGATATTTCTCAAATGGTACCTGCTTGAGTTTCTTCCTGCGGCTGAAGAAAAATACGGATTAGAAATCCGCTATTTAGTTCTGCTCTTTGCCATAAGGCTATATTTATTCTTATTATTGATCATGAAACCCATCCTTCCTTTGTTGCTGCGCCGCAGCCTCCTGGCCTCTCTGCTGGTTCCCATTATTTCCCTGTCCTTCTCCGCCTCCGCGGCGGACTTCATGGTAGACGCATCTCAATATTCCGATCCAAACAATAACATATACTCCACCCTGGAGGAACTGGTCTCCTCCGTCGCCCTAGTTGCCGGGGATACGGTGATTCTGAACAACGATGACGCCTCCCTGACTACCGGTCTAACCGTTCCTGTCAACTTCCGCTCCGCTGATCCGGCTGCACTCTGTGCCGTAGACTTATCCGGCCTGGGTAAGAATCCCTTGTACAACCTGGGAGCGGGAGAGTACACGCTGGAGATGGACTCCGTCATCTGGAGCAATGGCGCCGCAGGAGTGATACGCACAGCAGATGATAACGTATCTCTGGAAATCACCGGAGAGGTTCAATTTCTCAATAACCATGTTGATAATTCAAACAATAGTGCTTACGGAGGAGCTATTGATATGGAGGGAGACCATGCAACGCTGACCCTGGGGAACAACGCTACCTTCTCCAGGAATTATGCTTTCTCCTCCTCCAACTACTCCTCTTCCTCCTCCTCTGGCGGAGCGATTGCTATGAGTGGAGATTATACAACGGTGACTCTGGAGGACAACGCTACCTTCTCCGGGAATTATACTTTCTCCGACTCCACCTCCCACTTATCCAACTACCCCTCCACCTCCTTTGGCGGAGCAATTTACATGGAGGGAGACCATGCAACGCTGACCCTGGGGAGCAACGCTACCTTCTCCGGGAATTATACTTTCTCCAAGTCCGGCACCTACTCCACCGCCACCACCGCCACCTCCTCTGGCGGAGCGATTTATATGCGTGGAGACCATGCAATGCTGACGCTGGGGGACAACGCTACCTTCTCCGGGAATTATGCTTACTCAGACTCCTCCTCCAACTACTCCACCAACTACTCCAACTCCTCTGGCGGAGCGATTTATATGCAGGGTGTTAACTCTTTCCTCACGATCTGTAACGGCGCCATCTTCACCAATAACTATTCCTCTACCTACGGTGGAGCCATTTACCTGCAAGGGATCACTACCGACAATTCCAGCCGCTTTCTGGCATTCACGCATGACGTGCTCTTCAGCGGCAACATGACCGGGGGAACGTTCACTCAACACAATGACGGCTCCTTCTCCGTGGTAAACGGCGTTGCCAACGCCATTCATGTAGACGGAACCAACCATCTCCAACTGGCCGCCGCCCAAGGAAAGGAGGTTCGCTTTAATGATCCGATCACCAGTGCGGCTTATTTTAGTTCTACGGAAAACGTCACCCTCTCTCTCAACCAGTACACGGATGACGACGGCATCTCCCACACTACGGATGGCACTGTCATCTTCAGCGGGGAACTCTACCAGGGAGACGACGCCCACCTCGTGGCCAGCCGCTACAGCGATTTCAAGGGACAAACCACCCTCTACGGCGGCTCCCTCATCCTGGAACACAATGTCGTCTTCGGCAATGCCGGCCTGCGGGACGATACCTCCATGACTCTGGAACACGGCACTCTGGAAATCACCGGGGGCAGCGTCATCAATGCCGCCTCCTTCTCCATCACCAACAATGACGTCGTCCTGCGCCCCGGAACCAGCGCCTTCATCAATGCCAAAAACGTGGATCTTTCCCGCGGCTTCGTCTTTGACATGCAGAAGCAGGCGCAGGAAGCCGCCTCCCTGGCAAACGCCACCGGACTTTCCATCTCCGCCACCGGTTCCTTCATCCTGGGCGGATCCATAGGCATCATGGACACGGGCACTACCGCGGACTACTTCTATGCAGACAATTCCTGGGCGCAGCAGCGCGCCTTCATTGTCCTGACGGATGCCAACCAGACCCACACGGATGACTTCTCCGGCGCCCATTCTCTGGCTACCGGGTCCGACCGGGTGGACAGCCCCTATGCCTACACGGGCTCCTGGAGCCACCAGTGGGTAGATGCGGATGGTGACGGCTTCCCGGAACAACTCCAACTGGTCTGGACTCCCGCCGAGGACTCCGCCATCCGGGACATCCTTCCGGAACTGGCAGGTACCCTGGCCATGAACTCCATGTGGTCCAGCGCCGCCAACGCGCTTGGGATGTCCCGGGCCGCCTTGGGCAACCTGGATGCCCAGCGCTTCATCACCGGGCCGGAAAACAACTACTGGGTCAAGGGCATGGGGGATTTCCTCAACCACGCCTCCGAGGGAGTACGGGACGGATTTGACTACCACGGCGGCGGCTATTCCGTGGGAGCGGACAGGAGAATCACTTCCCACGCTATCCTGGGCCTGGGCTTCGGAGACCTGTACGGCAAGATGCGCGGGCGCAGCTTTGCGGGAGATATTGACCAGCAGACGCGCATCGGCATGCTCTACGGCGGCTGGCACAAGGTTCTCAACAGGAAGAATACGTTGCTGGTGACGGGAACGGCAGGCTATGGCTGGACGGACAACAAGATGAATTCCTTCCACACGGGCGGCCGGTCCCACGGCAAGTGGACCAATGAAACCCTGTTTGGAACATTCACCGGGAAGTGGAGCCGCCGGGTAAACGAGACCGTTGCAATGGAGGTCATGCTGGGGCTGGAGTATACGGACGTGACGCAGGAGGCGTTTACGGAAACGGGCTGGGACGCGAGGCGCTTTGAAAAGGGGCGCCTGAAGAACCTGAGCGTACCGGTGGGAGTGGGCTTGACGCACCGCAGTGAGCTGAAAGACCGGGAATGGATCAACAGCGCGATGGTGAGCTACGTGCCGGACGTGTACCGCAGGAACCCAAGTGCGCAGGCGGAGCGGCTGCTCAACGGGTACCGCTGGGAAGCGGAAGGAACGTCTCCTGACCGGAACGGGGTGAGAGTGAACGTGAACAGCGCCCTGCAGTTGAACGCGCGCTGGAGGATGTATGCAGGGTACGAGTTTGAGGGAAGGAGCAAGGCCACGGCGCACCGGTTTAACGCCGGCGTCAGTTATGCCTATTGACAGAGCCTGATTGCAGGCGCCGGAAAACCGTCAAAATTACTTTATCTTTGACGGGCGGCCAGCAGCAAAGAGGCTGTGCAGTTATTCTGCACAGCCTCTTTTTAACGTTAACAGAAATGTTATTTTATTTTCCGGTCCATTTGCCCAGGAATTCCGCCGCATCCTTCCCTTCCGCAATGTGCCTGAGCAGGGCGCTGCCGAGGACGGCGGCGTCCGGACGGGCGTCTTCCGGCAGGGCGTCAAGCTGGTCCGGCGTCTGGAGGCCGAAGCCCAGTGCCAGAGGCACGTCAAATACGGCCCGGGCGCGGCGCATGGTTTCCGTGACGCTCTGCGTCAGGTCCACCTTTCCACCCGTGGTCCCCAGCACGGAAACCACGTAAACGAAGCCGGAGGTATGGGGCTTGTATTCCCGCATTCGTTCCACGGAGGTGTTGGGAGCCACCAGCGTGACGAGCGTCAGTCCGTGGGGGTCAAAGGCATCCCTGAAGATGCCGGATTCTTCCAGCGGCATGTCCGGAACGATGAAGCCGCTGACTCCGGCTTCCGCCGCATCCAGGGCAAGCCGTTCCAGCCCGTACTGGTAAAAGGGGTTCACGTACCCCATCAGCGCCAGTTTGGCGAAAAAGCGGCCCTTGCGGGCTTTCAGACCGTCCAGAATCCATTTCAGGCTTACGCCGCGGGCCAGCGCGTCCCGTGAGGCCTGTTCAATGAGAGGACCGTCCGCAACGGGGTCCGAGAAGGGAACGCCTATTTCAATGATGTCCGCCCCTGCTCCGTCAATCCGCTCCAGATGGGTCCAGAAGGATTCCTTGTCCGGAAATCCGGCGGTGATGAAGGGGATGACGGCGCGCCTGCCGAGGGAATGGGCGTGCTCCACGGCTTCCTGCAACGGTGATTTCTGCATGTTGTTCATGGAAAGATGCTGCTTAAAGGTTCAGATATTTTTTAACGATGCCCAGGTCCTTGTCTCCGCGGCCGGAGAGGTTCACCAGCACGTCACCCCCCGCGGGCAGCTCGTCCGCATGGTCCAGCACCCATGCCACGGCATGGGAGGATTCCAGGGCGGGGATGATGCCTTCCTCCTGCGTCAGGGTCTGGAAGGCGTTCAGCGCGGAGGCGTCACAGATGACGCCGTAATGCACCCGGCCGATTTCCGCCAGGTGGGAGTGCTCCGGCCCCACGCCGGGGTAGTCCAGCCCGGCGGAGATGGAGTGGGACGGCTGTATCTGCCCGTCTTGATCCTGTAAAAGCATGGTCACGTGGCCGTGCAGCACGCCGGGGCTGCCCAGGTTGATGGGTGCGGAGTTGTAACATCCGGGCTCCCCGGTGCCTCCGGCCTCCACGCCCACCAGGCGCACGCCTTCATCTTCCACAAAGGGGTGGAGCATGCCGATGGCGTTGGAACCGCCGCCCACGCATGCCACTACCACGTCCGGAAGCCTTCTGGCGCGTTCCAGCATCTGGGCCCGGGCCTCCGTGCCGATGACGGACTGGAGCTGCCTGACCAGCGTGGGGAACGGGTGGGGCCCCGCCGCCGTGCCGAAGCAGTACAGGGTGTCCTCCTGATGGGAAATCCAGTAGCGCAGGGCCTCGTTAATGGCGTCCTTCAGGGTGCGGGAACCGCTTTCTATCGGGAACACGCGGGCGCCAAGCAGTTTCATGCGCATGACGTTCATGGACTGGCGCTCCACGTCCTCCGCGCCCATGAAGATGGTGCAGTCCATCTTGAGCCGGGCCGCCGCCGTAGCCGTAGCCACGCCGTGCTGCCCCGCCCCGGTCTCCGCAATGAGGTGGGTTTTCCCCATCATCCTGGCCAGCAGGGCCTGCCCCAGCGCGTTATTGATCTTGTGCGCTCCGGTGTGCAGCAGGTCCTCCCGCTTCAGCCACAGGCGGAAGCCCAGCTTTTCCGAGAGATGGGGGCAGAACGTGAGGGGCGTTTCACGGCCCGCGTAGTTGACCAGCAGGTCCTGGAGCGCGTCCCGGTACTCGCGGGACGGCATGATGGTGGCCATGGCTTCCTCCAGCTCCATGAGCGGGGGGCGCAGCGCTTCCGGTACGAAGCGGCCGCCGAAGTTGCCGAAATATCCTTCTTTGTTCATGCGATATGGTAAGGGGTGTAGGAGATGAGTGATTTAAGGGCTGCCAGCAGCTTTTGCGGGCTTTTCTGGCCGGGGATGGCTTCCACGCCGGAGTTCAGGTCAATGCCGTTCGGGGTGCACTGCTCCAGCGCCTTGTTCAGGGAGGCGGAGGAAAGGCCGCCCGCCAGGAACCAGGGCCGGGGGGATTTGAGAGCCGCCAGGGCGTTCCAGTCCAGGGAGACGCCGTGGCCGCCGCCGTGGCTGCCCGCATCCAGCAGGAACCAGGCGCAGCTGTCCGCCCAGAGTTCCATTTCCTTCTGAAGGGCCGCCAGGGATTCATACCGGTCCGGCCACAGCACGCGGATCACCTTTTCCGGGCCTATGCGGCGGGCGCAGTCCAGGGACTGGGCGCCATGGAGCTGGGCGAATTCCAGCCGGGCCGTTTTCATGACGTCCATGATTTCCTCCGCGTTCTGGTTCACGAAGACTCCCACGCGGCGGATCAGCGCGGAGTCCAGGGCCGCGGCGCGTGACGGAGCAATATAACGCGGGCTTTTGGGATGAAAGATGAATCCGCAGAAATGGGCTCCCATCCCCATGGCGGTTGACAAATCGCTCTGGCGGGTAATCCCGCACACCTTGATTGCGAATGAATGCTTCTTCATGTTGTTTCTTCTAAAATTGCAGCCAGTTTTTCACCCGGCTTTCCGCCGTCCATCAGGGCAGTCCCCATCAGTACGGCCTGGAAGCCCGCTTCCGCGGCTTCCCTGAGATGCGCCCCGGCGCTCATGGCGCTGGCGGCGATCCACACCTCCCCCTCACGGCGGAGTTTCCCCATGTCCAGGCAGGCAGTCCTGTCCGTTTCAAGCGTATCCAGGTCACGGGCATTCACCTGGATGATGCGAGCGCCGGATTCCCTGGCAATTGCCAGGTCCGACTCGTCAAAAACCTCCACCACGGCATGCATGCCGTAGGCTTCCGCCTGTTCCCTCAGGATGCGGAGCGTCCGCGCGTCCGGCGTCAGGCGCACGATGAGCAGCAGGGCGGAAGCCGGGGTGGAGGCCGTCTCCATCACCTGGAGCTGGTGGAAGATGAAGTCCTTGCGGAGCAGCGGAAGCCCGGCGCGGCTCATGCGCTCCAGATACCCGATGCGGCCGCCAAAAAATTGTTCCTCCGTCAGCACGGAGATGCAGGAGGCGCCCGCCGCGGCATACTGTTCCGCCACTTCCTCCGGTTTCAGCCCGGTGGCGATGACGCCGCGCGACGGGGAGGACTGCTTGAACTCCGCAATGACGGCCACGGACTGCCCGGCGGGCGGCTCCGCGATGGCTTTCAGGAAGTCCGGCCTGTGCCCCTTCCACGGGTGCGGCAGCTCCCGGCGGGAGGCCATGTCCGTGAGCAGGGCTATTTCCTCCGCCTTGGCTTCCCTGAACCGGTCAAGCAGCATGAAGCGTTCTCCTTCCTACTCCGGCGCAGACGGCCTCACGGGCCTTCGCCATGCAGACGGCCAGGTCCATGTGGTCCTCCAGCAGGAACATGGCCACCCCCACATTGAGAATCACCATGTCCATCATGGCGCGCGGGCCTTTCCCCGCCAGAATGTCCTTCAGCACGGCCACGGCTTCCGATTTGGACCGAACGGCCAGGTCCTCCGGTTCGCAGGGCTGGATGCCGTAGTCCGCGGGGTCCAGGGTCATGGGCGTCAGCCTGCCGTTATGGACGATCATCATCTTGGTGGGTCCCAGCGGCGTCACCTCGTCATACCCTCCTGCGCCGTACACCACGGCGGCCCTGCGGATGTGGGACTGGCTGAGCGTCTCCGCCAGCAGTTCCACCAGCTCCGGACGGGCCACGCCCAGCAGGATGTGCGTGGGACGCGCCGGATTAATGAGGGGCCCCAGCAGGTTGAACAGGGTACGTATGCCCAGCTCCCTGCGGATGGGGCCCACATTGCGGAAGGCGGGATGGAAATTGGGCGCGAACAGGAAGGCGAAGTTCCGCTCGTCCAGCAGGCGCTGCACGTCCTCCGGAGCCACGTCCAGCGGGAAGCCCAGGCCTTCCAGGGCGTCCGCGGAGCCGCAGGAGGAGGACACGGCGCGGTTGCCGTGCTTCACCACCTTGTACCCCATTCCGGCCAGCGTCAGGGACGTGGCGGTGGAGCAGTTGAAAGAGCTGCGGCCGTCGCCGCCCGTGCCAACCACGTCTATGCAGTCCCCTTCCAGCCCTTCCACACGGTTGGCGCGGCCCAGGGCGATGCCGACGGCATGGGCCATCTCCAGCGGGGTCTCTCCCTTCATGCGCAGGCCCATCAGGAAGCAGCCCGCCTGGGCCGGGGTCATGCGGCCGTCCATGATGTCCGCAAAGCCCGCGGCGGCCATGTCCGCCGTCAGGTCCTGCCCGGCGGCCAGCGTGTCCAGAATGCGGTTGATGCGCTTTTCCTTCTGCCCTGCCGGAACGATGTTGTCCGGGAAGTTGCCCAGGAGCTGGAGGCCGTCCGGCGTCAGGATGGATTCCGGATGGAACTGGATGCCCACCCAGGGGCGGTCATTATAGCGCAGGGCCATGACTTCCCCTTCCGGCCCGCGGGAGGTGACGGTAAAACGGGGATTGGGCTCGTCCTCCTTGGACTGGACCACCAGGGAATGGTAACGGCCCACGGTCATGGGGTTGGGAAGGCCGGTGAACAGCCCCGAACCGTCATGGATGATGTCCGAGCTCTTTCCGTGCATCACGTACGGAGCGCGGGAAACCTCCGCTCCGGCGAAGTAGCCCAGGAGCTGGTGTCCCAGGCATACGCCCAGCACGGGAACGGCGGCGGGGAGGCGTTTCAGGAACTCCAGGCACAGCCCGGCGTTGCGCGGATGGCTGGGGCCGGGGGAAATGCACACGGCCTCCAGCTCCGGGCTGGCCGCCAGGTCCAGAATGCGCGGATCGTCATTCGCGTACACCACGGGCTTGCGGCCCAGGGCGTAAAACGCCTGCACCAGATTCCACGAGAAGGAATCGTAATTATCAATGAACAGAAACATGGTCTTCTCCTTTCAAAATAACGTCAATAATCTTGCCTTTGTTCATGCACTCCTGCCATTCGGCGGCCGGGTCTGAATCGTACACGATGCCGGCGCCCGCCTGCCAGTGGATGCGGCCGTCCTTCACCCACATGCTGCGGATGGTGATGCCGGAATCCATGTGGACGCCGTTCCTGTCCAGCCCCAGCCAGCCGATGCAGCCGGCGTACGGCCCGCGCGGCAGGGGTTCCTCCTCCGCCAGGATTTCCATGGCCCGCACCTTGGGAGCGCCGCTGACCGTTCCGGCGGGGAAGGCCGCGCCGAGGATGTCCAGGGCGTCCAATCCGTCGTTCACCTGGGCGGTCACGCGGGAAGTCATGTGCATCACATGGGAAAAACGTTCAATCTCCATCAGGCGTTCCAGCTTCACGGAGCCGGGCTTGGCGACGCGGCCCAGGTCGTTGCGGCCCAGGTCCACCAGCATCACGTGTTCAGAGCACTCCTTCGGGTCCTTCAGCAGGTCGGCGGCCAGGGCGGAGTCTTCCTCATCATCCCTGCCCCGCTTGCGCGTCCCGGCGATGGGGGAGAGCTGGAGCTTGCCGTCCGTGCAGCGCACCATCAGTTCCGGGGAGGAACCAAACAGCGTCACCTCCGGCAGACGCATGAAGAACATGTACGGGGAGGGATTGATGCTGCGCATGCGGCGGTACAGCGTGAAGGCGTCTCCGTGGAACTCCGCGGAGGCCTGGGAGGAAAGCACCACCTGGATGGCCTCCCCGTCGTGCAGCAGCTCCTTGATATGCTCCACGCCCTTCATGTAGCCCGCCTGGTCCGGCGTGCGGGAAACCTCCCCGACGGAAGGTTCTTCCGTCTCCTGAAGGGGCGCGTGGGACAGGTCCCGGTGTTCGCCCAGGCTGATCTGGGTGAGGCGGTTGTACAAATGGTCAAACACGATCACCGTGCCCGCCAATACCAGGCAGGATTCCGCGGAAGAGGGACTGATGGCCTGCGCCAGCCTGGGCTGGAACAGGGCGGCGGTTTCATACCCGAAGTAGCCGTACAGAGCCCGCGTGATGGGAGCCTGCCTCATGTCGTCCCCCACCAGTTCCAGACGCTGCATCAGGGAGCGCAGGCCGTCCAGGTAAGGCATGCCTTCCAGCTCCTTCAGGGAAGCGAGCCGGTCATCGCTGATGGAAAGGGAAAGCCTGGCGTCCACGCAGGAAACGGTCATCAGGTAATCGCAGGCGATGACGCTGTAGCGGCCCCATCTGCCATCCACCTCCGCGCTCTCCAGCAGAAGGCCGGGAGTTTGGTTCTGGGTCAGGCTCAGGAACAGGCTGATGGGCGTTTCCAAATCGGCGCTCAGCCGCCGGCTGCGCTGTTGGAGGGTGATGATGGATGGTGGTTGCATGGATGGATGATGGTGTAAGTTGAAAATAAAAAAACTGCTTTGACTCTCGGAGGAATCAAAGCAGTTCTTGAAAAACGGTCATAGCTGGATGCTACTACTGCACATCGGGATTCCCCCGTCCGGACATGGGTATACGCCACCAATAGCCGTTGCCATAATAACGGGTCGTGCTAAAAAAGGGCTGTCCAGTGCTGAATTGCATCTGCGCGTTTATTACTCCTCCCGCCCGGCGTTGTCAAAAAAACTTTCCGTCAATGGCGAAAAAAATCCACGGCGTCCTTCCTGCCGCCGGAAAAAAAGCCCGTGGATTCCACTGAACCCACGGGCCTTGAACATAATGACTGTCAACCTTTAGAACAGCGTCACGGCAATATTGACGCCGGCGGTGACGATGGCCACCATGCTCATGAGCTTGATCAGGATGTTCAGGGAGGGGCCGGACGTATCCTTGAAGGGGTCGCCCACGGTGTCGCCGATGACGGCGGCCTTATGGCTTTCCGATCCCTTGCCGCCCACGTGGCCCTGCTCAATGTACTTCTTGGCATTGTCCCATGCGCCGCCGGAGTTCGCCATGAACACGGCCAGCACGAAGCCGGAGGCCAGGCCGCCGGCCAGCAGTCCGAACACGCCGGGAACGCCGAACACGAGGCCCATGCAGATGGGGGTGATGACCGCCAGCACGGACGGCCAGATCATTTCATGCTGCGCGCCCGCCGTGGAGATTTCCACACAGCGCACGTAATCCGGTTCCGCTTCCCCGGTCAGGATGCCCTTGATTTCCTTGAACTGGCGGCGCACTTCCTTCACCATCTTCTCCGCGGCGCGGCCCACGGCGTTCATGGTCAGGCCGCAGAACAGGAAGGACATCATGGCGCCCACGAAGAGGCCCATGAGCACCTTCGGGTTCATCAGGGTCACCTGGAAGTAATTCATGAATTCAGGCAGCGTGCAGGAAGCTATCTTGGACACTTCCACGCTCACCGCGTCATTAATCTTGTACATGGTGTTTCCGGTGGCGTCCCCCCAATGCTGGATGGAAATCTTCAGCTCTTCAATGTAGGAGGCCAGCAGGGCCAGCGCGGTCAGCGCGGCGGAACCGATGGCGAAGCCCTTGCCCGTGGCGGCGGTCGTGTTGCCCAGGGCGTCCAGGGCGTCCGTGCGGCGGCGCACTTCCGGGTCCAGCTTGCTCATCTCCGCATTGCCCCCGGCGTTGTCGGAAATGGGGCCGTAGGCGTCCGTCGCCAGGGTCAGGCCCAGGGTGGAAAGCATGCCGACAGCGGCAATGCCGATGCCGTACAGGCCCTTGCTCATTTCAGCGCCGGTGAAATGCCAGTCCCCGGAGGCCATGCCGTAGGCCAGCACGGTGCCCACGACGATGGTGATCACGGGAATGCAGGTGGAAATCATGCCGATGCCGATGCCGGAGATGATGACGGTGGCGGGCCCCGTCTTCGCGCTGTGGGCGATCTTGCGGCAGGGATAGGAGTCATGGGAGGTGTAATGCTCCGTGCTCTTCCCGATGATGATGCCCACCGCCAGGCCGGTGACGATGGCGCCCCAGATGCCCGCCCAGTTGTCCAGGCCGATGAGCTGGAGCAGGAAGGCTGAGGCGATGGCGATCAGGAAGGAGCTCAGGTTGATGCCGCGGTTCAGGGCGGCCATCAGCTCCGTCTGGGAAGCGCCGCGCTTTACGCGCACCGCATACACGCCCAGCAGGGAGAGAATGGTGCCGAGGGCGGCGATCAGCATGGGTGTGAGAACGGCCTTGATCGCCATTTCCGGCACGGCCATGTAAGCCGCGGCGCCAAGGGCCGCGGATGCCAGAATGGAACCGCAGTAGGACTCGTAAAGGTCCGCGCCCATGCCGGCCACGTCCCCCACGTTGTCGCCCACGTTATCCGCGATGGTGGCGGGATTGCGGGGGTCGTCCTCCGGAATGCCTGCTTCCACCTTCCCCACCAGGTCGGCCCCTACGTCCGCGGCCTTCGTGAAAATGCCGCCGCCCACGCGGGCGAACAGGGCCTGGAGGGAGGCCCCCATGCCGAAGGTCAGCATGGTGGTGGTGATGACGACCAGGCGCATGGAAAGCTCCATGTCTTCATAAAACCAGTCCAGCACCCAGTACCAGACGCCAATGTCAAGCATGGCAAGGCCCACGACGGTCAGGCCGAGCACGGCGCCCGAACGGAAGGCGATCTGCAGGCCGGCGTCCAGGGAATGGCGGCAGGCGTTCGCCACGCGGCCGGAAGCGTATGTGGCCGTCTTCATGCCGATGTAGCCGGCCAGGCCGGAGAAAAAGCCGCCGGAAATGAACGCGAACGGCACCCAGGGATTCTGGATATGGAGGCAGTACGCCAGAAAAGCGAATACGACGGTAATCAGCACAAAGAAGATCGTGACGATCTTGTATTGCTGCCGCAGATAGGCCATGGCGCCGCTGCGAACGTGCTTGGCGATCATTTTCATGACCTCGTTCCCCTCATCCTGGGCTTTCATGCGGTAAAAAAAGACGGCCGCAAAAATGAGGGCCAGCACGGAAGCCGATGGGATGAGCCAAAATAAATCCTGGATGGTTATCATTGTCAGTACACTTTAAATTAAAGTGGTAGGAACATAACACCTGGTCCACTTTACTCCAAGAAAAAACCTCCGTTCGGAACGGAAAATTCACCTTCCTGCGGAAAGACCAGCACCGCAGGAAAATCCGGCGGATTCACGGAAGAAGCAAGTACCGCACCGATTAATCCAAATTGACTCCGGTGGTTCCGGAAGCGGCTGGGCCGCACCTCTTTCCCACTGCCTACTTCTTGTTACGGTTTTCTGCTGCCGGAAGCCCTGGAAAACGGCAAAAAACCGTGGTATTCCGCGCAATGTGCTCTCCTTGGCCAGCTATCTCCGGCAATTCTTGAAGCTGCCCTGATTCCGGGAAAACTGGATAAAAAGAAAAAGCAAACGCTCCCATTGGAAAAAACAGCGCCTACCTGTCCGCCATTCCGTCAATGATGGAAAGCTCCTCCGCGGTGAACCGCGTATTTTCCAGGGCTTTCAGGCAATCCATGACTTGCTGGGGGCGGCTGGCGCCTATCAGGGCCGTGGTCACCACGGGGTCTCTCAACACCCAGGCCAGCGCCATCTGGGCGAGGCTCTGGCCGCGGCTCCGGGCCAGGGCAGCCAGGCTGCGAATTTTCTCCCCATGCTCCCGGACCCGTTCTTCCGTTAAAAAGACGGAGGAACCTGCCGCACGGGAATCCGCTGGAATTCCCTCCAGATAACGGTCCGTCAGCATTCCCTGGGCCAGGGGGGAAAAGGCGACGCACCCGGTGCCCGTTTCACGGATGGCCTGAAAAACGGACTCTTCCGGCTCCCGGTTGAACATGTTGTAACGGAGCTGGTGGACCAGGCACGGCACGCCGGCCTCCCTGAGCATGGCGCATATCTGCCTGGTTTGCTCTGCCGGGAATTTGGAAATACCGGCATACAAGGCCTTTCCGGACCGGACCGCCGTGACGAGGGCCCCCGCCGTCTCTTCCAGCGGAGTCTCCGGGTCATGCCGGTGCGCATAAAAAATATCCACGTAATCCAGCTTCATGCGGGAAAGGGACTGGTCCAGGCTGGAAAGCATATGCTTGCGGGAACCCCAGTCCCCGTACGGTCCGGCCCACATCAGGTGCCCCGCCTTGGTAGCGATGACAAGCTCGTCACGGAAACGGGACAAATCCTGCATGAAAATGCGGCCGAAGCATTCTTCCGCCGCGCCGGGAGGCGGCCCGTAATTGTTCGCCAGGTCAAAATACGTGATGCCGGCGTCAAAAGCGCCATGGATAAGCTGCCGCGCATTCTCGAAATCGTCGGCAGCGCCGAAATTGTGCCAAAGCCCCAGGGAAACGGGAGGAAGCAGCAGCCCGCTGCGCCCGCAACGGCGATAGTCCAGATGACTGTAACGGCCGGGATCGGGGAGGTAACTCATCGGAAGGAAAAACGGGAAGGGTTACCGGGCATGGGACGTACGCTCATGCCGCACGCCGGAGCGCCATGCCTCCGTGCGGTATTTGGATGCCAGCAGCTCCGCCACCCTAGCGTTCATGCCGGGAAACAGCTCCGCTTCCACGCACAGGGAATGTCCGTCCGCCAGACGGGCGGCCAGCATTTCATCCCATCCGGCGGGAAGAAGGCAATTCTGGATGCTCCCCTGATGGAGAACGCCGCCGCGTATTCTTCTCTGGCCGCCACCGGCCAGCTTTTCCCCGCCGGGAAGTACTAAATCACTCGTCACGGGGCTGGCAAAACAGGCGCGGCCACCGTCCGGGGCGTCTCCGTCCAGCATCACGCACTCCACGCCGCAATCTCTCAAAACACGGGCCAAAGCCCCGTGAATCCATCGGTACAGGGTGGCGCTGGAAGGCCGTTCCTTCTCTCCCCGGCGGTGCATGGCCAGGGTAAAGGGGATATCCTGCCGGTGGTCCACAATTCCCCCGCCCGTCCAGCGGCGGACAAAATGGAGTTCCTCTCCCGGAAAAATGGCGCGTGCCGTGGCTTCCTCGTCAAAATAACCGTAGGTCACGGTCGGCTCCGCCCAGCGGTATGCACGCAGCACGGGCTTCTCTCCCCATTCCAGCAGGGCTTCATCCACGGCCATGGCTTCCTCCCCGCTTCTGGCGACCGGGTCGCGCCACAGCACCAGCTCCGGCAGAGGGGACAAATTGCCGACGACATTTGCGAAACCAGACATTTTGCAACTACAGTGTAAATAACGGCAGGACGCTCCGGGCGGGAAACGGCAGCGGAAAAACCCGCTCCCATCAGCCCTCATACTACAGGCCTAACGGTTCATGGGCAATGCTACGCGCTGGGTGAAGGACCGGGTATAGCGCTCAAAGAATTCCTCCGGAGAGGGGGCGGGACGCTTCTTCTGCCGGATCTGGTCCACCAGGGCCATGCCTTCATCCGTCACCACCGTCATGGAAATCGTCACGGCAGTGACGCGTCCGGACTTCAAATCGTCAATATTCACGCTGCTGCCGATGATGTCCAGACGGTTGCCGTACACATCCATCTGGGTGCAGGAACCGAGCCGGTTGGCCCCCGTCGTCATGACGGGCACCAGCACGGACGCCCGCTGCGTGGCATCCTTGTCCGACTTGTTGCTGCCGGAATTGCCGATCTTCTTCTGGTAGTCCACTTCAAAAATCAGCGTCATTTCCACCACGTTTTCCACCAGGAAATTGGCGGGAATGGTCTCATCCTGCTGGTAGCGGGTATAAGCGGACCAAAGGTCCTGCTGGCCCAGGAGATTCTGCACGGTATCCTCCGCGCTGATCAAATTGCGGTACAGGGAATAAACCGGAAAGCCGTCAGACTCCGCCGTAGCGTCCTGGTCCAGAATCTGGTCACGGTAAAGCAGCTTGTACCCCACGCAATTCACGTCACCGATGATGCGGTCGTTCCGCATGTCCATGCTGGACTTGGCAGGATTGCGGTCCGTAGCCGTGGTAAAGAAAATCAACTGGGAGGCATTCGTGATCTTGGCGCCTTCCGGCCCCATGGTCATCAGGTTCACGCGGGCTTCATTCAGAGCGGAAGAACCGCCCTTCTTCCTGGACGCCGTGGTCTTAGTCGCGCGGGAAACCAGATCGCTGTCCCGCTGCACCAGCATCCATTCAAAGGGATTACCGGCACGGAACTGCATGCTCTCAAAATCCTTGGTCATGGTATCCATGGCCGTGCGGGCAAGCGTGGTGGTCCGCACATCCTGCAGCACCCATCTCCAGATATCCACCCCGCGGGAGGTCAGGGCCACAATCACCAGCACCAGCACGGTGGTGATGGTCATGGCTGCCAGGAGCTCAATCAGGGTGAACGCGCCGGATTTGATTTTGGCAAATGTCTTCATGATTTTTCAGAGGTCTTCAGATAATGCCCGTTAGCGGCGGAAAGCGAGATTGCGCGTAAAGATGGGAGTCTTCAAATTCTCCCACGTCAGGTGCTGCAAACGTTCAGGGTCCGTATTCAACAGCTGGAAAAACTCCGCCTGGTACAGGACTTCCGCCCCCCACGGCAAATTCAGGCCGCCGCCCTTCTCCGGCGTATAAACGTACAGGGAAGGCTCCGTAATCACCTTGCCGCGGTTGTAGGGATTATAAATAGTCCCGTACTTGGGAGCCAGCTTGTACCCGTAAGCGTTGGAATCCATGCGCTCCACCACCAGCTGGGTCATGCGCACGGCGAAGACGGGGCCGACAAGCGCCTTGAAATCATCCCAGCGGTCCTTGTTGTTCGCCAGGCAAACTCCCGTCACCACCGCCGTATTCTGCCCGGGGATGCTCCCGCCTTCCTCCAGCCAGGGCTGGGGGGTGCCGTCCTTGCGGGCGCCCTTGGTCAGATCCGCCCTGTAATTGTAAACAAGAATGGTCGTAGCGGGCTTGGACGTAAACTGCATCCAGTAAAACGCCTTGTCGAAAGCGGAAATATATCTGGTGGTGGAAGACTTTCTGGCATTGGGAGCGGCACGCTCGGAATTGCGAAGCTCTCCAAGTTCCGCCGTCAGGGCGTGGACAATGCGGTCCGCTTCGCGGATGGTCAGAGCGGACTGAACCGTCCTTCTGGCTGGAATGAACATGGCCATGAACACCACGATCAGCACGGCAACCACGCCGATCGCAAGCACCACTTCCGTCAGGGTGAACCCCTTGGCACGAGACTGTTTCATACACTTGGTCAACATAAAATGGGAAATCCGGTAAAATATGAATTAGTTGGGAATCACCTGCTCCGTCGTCCTCAGCCGGCTGATATTGCCTTTGGGATAAATCACGATGCCGCCTGCCAGGCCCGGCTTGCCGTCCACCATCGGAGTCGGTTTCTCCTCCTTGCCGTTTCCGGCGGAACCGGAAACCACCACCAGGCGGGTGGGGGCGTTCGGCTGGGACATGCGGCCTTCCTCGTCAAACTCAATGAAATAAATATCCGTCATCCGGTTGCCCGGAAGATTGACGGTATCCTGCCCGTCACGGCTGGCAAAGCTGCGGGCTGCGGACTTGCCCTTGGTCTTCTTGGAGCCTTCCAGCAGGGTGCTGTAGGTGGGGCTGATGTAAAACCCGGCGGGAAGAGTCTGCAAACGGTTGACCAGATGCCACTTTCCGGTGCGCGTATTTTTGGACATCACGCCCAGGGTGCGCATGTTGCGGGCTTCGTCCTCAGGAGTGCTCACGATAATCAGGCGGCTCCACGTTCCCTTGCCCATGGCGTCCAGGCGGGCTTCCTGCACCATGCCGTCCACCATCTCCACGGCGGACTGGAGGCCCTGCCCCCTGCCCCCGCCTCTTAACATGCTGGCGGCCAAGGCCATCATGGCAACCATAATGGTGATGACGACAATCAGTTCCACCAGGGTAAACCCCTTGCTCCCTGACGAGGAACAGTGCGAAGCCGTTCCGGAATGCTTGGAAAAATATCTCATACAGATGATGCAGGATTGAACAACGATTTTTGGCATGCTACCCGTTTCACACGGGCACGGCAATCATTTTTTGAGAAACGGGAAGGCCGGATATGCTCCGGTCCGAATAAAAATCCGGCTGGGTTTCACCACCCGATCATTCCCGGCACCATGAACCATCCGGAAGAAAGGAATTTCCGGCTGATTCAATCCACACATTTCAAGAAGCATAGGAAGGAAAAAGCTCTTGAAACGCCTCTGGAAGGCCGCTTTTCCAGAGTTCCCGACCACTCCTCCTGCAGCCGAGGGCAGGCAATGCCCCATAATGATCCAAGCAGTTTAAACGGTTCATCCTTTCTCCGGGCCTGAAAGCCTATCTAACCCTTTACTCGTTGGAGAACGAAATTCCCGGTTAATGTACAAAGGAACAATTCCGAAAGCGCATGGAATGGAACTAGCATTCCATCATTCTCCGGAAAAGGAACTTCATTCTTATAATAAGAATAGAGGACCGTCACTCTTCCCCTTCATCCCGGGCCCCGTTCCCTCCATGCCGGACGATACTCCTGCACCGCAGAAGATTCCATGCTCCCGGCATTCCTGGTGATAGAGGCACAAAAAGGACCTTGCACCCATGGGACACTCTTATTATTCCGTTCCGCCATGCCAAATACATCAACATCACACCCATCCCTATTGGAAAAAACCATCGAACGATTCCTGTTTCATTCCCAATATGAAAAAAACCTTAGTGAAAAGACCCTGAAAGCCTATGCAACCGACTTGAGGCAATTCGCCGGCTTCATGATGAATCAAAGGAACATCTGCCATTTGCCCGCTATTTCCGCAGAAGATTTGAAGCAATACGTTAAATCATTGTCGGGATTTCAGCCCAGAACCATGAAAAGAAAAATGGCTACACTCAAAGCCATGCTGAACTTCATTGAAATGGAAGACGATGACTTCATCAACCCCATGCGGAAGCTTAAAATCAACATCAAGGTTCCCTTCCTGCTCCCTCCCGTCATGGACTCCATGGAAGTGTCCTCCATCCTGACTACCCTGTACCGGGAGAAAAACGCCTGTTCAAGCAAAACAGGGTATCGTTATCAGGAAATCGTCCGCAACATTGCCGTGGTGGAACTCCTGTTCGGCACGGGCATCCGGGTATCCGAACTATGCGCTCTGCGCCTTGCGTCCGTAAACCTCCATAACGGCTTCATCAAAGTCTATGGCAAAGGGAGAAAGGAACGCGTCATCCAAATATGCCAGGACGCCATTCTGGAAGCCCTGCACGAATACCAGCGCTTCTGTCTGCCTTCTTCCCGTCAGAACACGTTCTTCTTCATCAACCGTCTGGGTCGCAACCTCTCTTCCCAGTCAGTAAGAATCATGATCAAAAAACTGGCCTTGAAATCCGGCATCCTCAAACCCGTCACCCCTCACACATTCCGCCACACCTTCGCCACCCTCCTTCTGGAAGAAGGCGTAGACATAAAATACATCCAAACCATCCTCGGCCACAGTTCCCTCGCCACTACTCAGATATACACCCACGTCAGCACCACCAAACAAAGAGTCATCCTTCAGAATTTTCACCCAAGAAAAAATATGCAGATAATTCTACAATAAAGAGTGATAACTATTTATTATGGTAGAAAAAAGAAAAATAAAATTTAAAATCGTATGTGACAGTCGCGAAAGTTTTCCTCACAAACAGTATGATGGGATACTATATAGTGACCATCCTAGATTGAAAACTATACAGGAATTTCAAGAATGTATCCAATATTTAGGCTATGATTGCGAATATTTTGGAGGTATTTATGAATTGATTAAGGCCTGCAACCATAAATACCAAAATAATGATTCTATATTTATTAACATAGGAGATGGCTTAGATCAACATTATAGTCGAGTACAGGCCCCAATACTTTTAGAATTACTAAATGTCAAATATACAAATTCAAATCCATTTGTTTCTGCATTATTGAGTAATAAACATTACACAAAACTTGCTGTGCAAGAATATGTAAAAACTCCTTACGGAATACTATTTTACAATGATCTTCCAATACCGCATCGGAGAATAGAAAAATTAACGTTTCCTGTCATTGTAAAACCAAATACGGAAGGTTCATCTGTGGGAATCACTCAACAATCAGTTTGCAATTCACCAGAAAAGGTAGAACAGCAAATCAGAAAAATGAGGGAAGAATTTCAGGAAATTTTAATAGAAGAATATATTCCTGGTTATGAAGTAACTAATTTAATTTTTGGAAATAAAAACAACTTGATAATGAATGAAGTAATAGCATTTTCTGTTAACAATAGTCTTTTTTTTGAAAAAGAAATTTTAGGGTTCAAAGAAAAAATACTTAAAAAAAGACAGCTGCTGCCAGCCACTCAAATTCTCAATGATGACATTATCAAGAAGATAAAACAAACAAGTGCATTATTAATGAAAGAATTAAATATATGGGATGTCTCTAGATTTGATTATAGAATTACACAAGACAATACTATCATTTTACTGGAAATTAATTCAGCTCCTCGACTCAGCAAAACAACAGAACTTGGTTTTATTGCCAATCAATATCAAACATCATATGAATCACTTGTCAATCTTTATCTTAAATGCGTCATGCGACGTTTACATCAATCATGAGAATAAGTTAAAAGCCAATGATCATAAGGAGTGCTGGAACAATATTGTGTATATAGATTCTCGGATTTTTTCAAAACAGACACATCAGGTAAATATTTAGAAGCAATTTTGCTTATTTTATCAATAGAAAATGTATTTTTCGAATAATGAAGTCCTACACAACAGTGATAACGGCATGCCTCTTCATCTGAAAATCTATCATAAACAAATGCCATAGCATTGTGGCATTTACGAATCACAGTTGGGTCAGTATTTTGTATAAAATACTCATTTTCTTGAAGTAAATGAAGCTGTGTATAGGCTTCTTTTTTCTTTCCTAGCAATGCATAGCAAATCGATAAATTTACAGCAATAGTTAAGCCTGCATAGGGGGAACAATTAATGATAGAAGCAGATAATAATTTATCAAGAGCAACATAATAATCCTCGCACAACATGTCTATTACAGCTCGATTATTTTGTGCATAAGAAACTTCATGAGGTTTAATTCTTGTCAGAATTTCTATTGCCAAATCAAACAATTTAATAGCTTGCGTAATATTTCCTTGTCGAAAATATTCAAAACCTAAATTGTTATTACAGCAGGCATATTCATATTCATCATCATAAGTTCGTGCAATTATCGTTGCCTTATTCAAGAGTTCTATCACATCATTGCCTCTATAATAATCTGAACAAGTGCGATACAATTTTGCTACTGATGCACATGGTTGATCATTATTGCGGAAATAATTGACATATTTGTAGTAAATTTTGTGGGCTTCTGATCGAGATTTTTGTCCTCCCATTTCCCACAAAAGGAAATGCTTGATATTGACAGCAGAAATATTTGCCTCGGAGTAAGGTTCTGTTAATGATATTGAATTATTTATGGCAAGAAGAGCATCTTCTTTTCTAAAAACCATATTATAAATTTTTGCCATGATATAGTAAGCAAAATATCGATTTTCAATAGATATTTCTTGTATATCAACTGAATCAATCAACTGCGCAGCTTGATCATAATATCCGAGTTCGTAGCAACAATGAGCTATTATAATATTCTGTTTCGAGGAACAAAATGATTTTGAAGAAAGTAATTGATTAAAAAATTTATACGCATTTGCGAATTTTTTCTTTCGACATAAGTAGGAACCAAATCCAAAATTAATTTTTTCCCAATTTGATTCGGAAGACTGATATGCATGTAGACAATAAAGATATGCATAGTCATCTATACTGATGGAGTTTTTTAAATTATGCGTTTTTATAAAGTGTAAAAACGTGCCGCTCCACATAGATTTAGGTATTTCTATTAACTTTTTATCTATTTTCTGATTAATAGAAAAAGAGATAAGATCATGACGAATACTTACCAATTCATTGAATGGATTGATTTCTATCAAATCTATTTCCTTTAATTTCATAATCGTGACTTCTGGATTTAACGCATTCGCAGGGAGCCATTTAAATAACTTTTGAATTACAAAGGAATTCAATTCACATAATAGAGGAAGAGGTATCGAAATTCCAAAAACAGACAAAATTATTAAAATTATTCTTTCTTCTAATCTATATGATTCTAAGGAAAATTCTACAAACTGTTCTAACATCGAAGTATCAATAGATGTCCATTCAAACTGTGCTTTATTATCAGATATATCGTATTGAATAGCTCCTGCATTGAGCAAGTATCTCAAAATTTCTTTCAATTTTTCTGGATTTCCATCACATATTTTGAAAATTAATTCAATGAATTTATAATCTTCTTTTTTTATATCAAAAGATTTATTCAATATATTGTAAAAATAAGTTATATCGCAAAAAGGGAATAGTTCTAATCTATTTACAGGAATTCTTTCATAGATAATTTTTTCCAAATTATCATTATCTCCCTTATCTTCCTTTGATGTTACAAGAATAAAACGAACATGCTTATTTTCAACATGTCTTTGAATTAAGTTAATAAGTATATCTTGAGTATTTATATCAAGTTTTGATATATCATCTAGCACAATAATCAGTTTTTTATTATGATGTTCGATTATATACTGAATATAGCTATCTAATACTTTATCTGCCGTTTGCTTTTTCTGATTCAAATCAATTATGTATGTTGTTTGATCGTACAGATAGTCTGCGAAATCCGAAATATCGATGCCTTTTCTTTTAAAAAAATAAATTATTAATATTTTTGATCCTTTAAAAATAGAAGTATAATGAATTTTAATAAAATCGCGCAACTTGATATTAGCCACTTTTTGAAGAACCTTTAATAAATTTTTTATATAGTTCCCCGAAGAATCAGAAGGATCCTGGTTGATATAAATACAAAATGTATCATCAATTTTATTATCCAGAACCTCTTTTAAAAGAGTAGTCTTACCACATCCAGAAGCTCCACATAACCATAAGATATCTCCTCTCTGACTCGCATCTCGATAGTTTTTGATCAGATTTCTCTCATTATTACGATTGACAAATGGAAAATCAAATAAAATGGTATTATTCATATGCTAATAAAAAACAGATAATAAATAGTTATCAGTTATTAGAGTTGCAATGCTAAGAATCAGCACTACAAATTTCATCCTTATTAGGATATTATTTTTTTAAATTTTTGCAAATGTATTTTTATATTACGGAAATATCAATTTTATCAATTGAAAAATCTAACAAATATTTATTGCGTATCTTTTTTATAATAAATCATTTTTACCTACCTCAATTCCACCCAAACGCCACGGTGGTCGCTGGCCTGGCGGGAGGGGGGAGAGTCAAGGATGCCCATGGGGGGCTTGCGGCCAAGGCGCTTTTTCAGGGTATTGTTGATGAAGAGATGGTCAAAGGAGTGGTAGGTGTCTCCGTCTTCATAGTAGATGGTCCAGGTTTCCCCACGGGAATCCCTGGGTTTCAGGCGGTTCAGGCGGTATTCCGTTTTAGCCGGACCCTGGATGACCTGAACAGCGCTGTCCGCCGGACCGTCATTGAAGTCTCCGTACAAAAGCAGCGGCATGCCGTCCTGGGAGGCAATGGCTTCATTCAGGTAGTCCCGCAGGGCATACGCTTCCCTTCGCCGCGTGTCTTCTGCGGAACCGTCACGGCTGAGGCGCGATTTCAAATGAATGCCCACCAGGCGGAAGAGGCGGCCATCCGGCGTTTTCACCGTGGCGTCCAGAATGCCCCGCAGCATCGTTTTTTTCCTCTTCGTTTCTCCGGATACAGGCATGTCCGTCACGGAACGGTTGTCCACAATGGGATATTTGGAGAGAAGGGCCAATCCCCGGTCTTCTCCGTTCCGCATGACCAGGACCTTATGCGGTAACTGAACTCCTTTTCTTTTCAGCCGCATTTGCAGGTCGCGCACGGCGGCTTCCCCACCCATTTCTGACAATCCTACTATTTCTGCACCGGATTGACGGATGAGTTCGGCCACGGCCTCCCGTGCTTCGACAGGCTTGTATTTTACCTGGAAGTTGCTCCTGCGCGGATCTTCCGGTACAAAGTAGTTGCCAGCATTCATTGTGAATAACCTGACAGGTTCTCCCTTTTCCGGTATAGAGATTTTCTCCGGAACCCTTCCCTTCCCGGGCGCCTCCCGGGAGGCAGGGACCGCCTGCGGCGTATCCGTCAGCGGCTTCCATTCCATCAAGCCGTACCCCAGCACCGCGCACAGCACAACCAGGGCCGCGATGACGGAGGTTCCCCTGCGTTTTGACGTTTTCCTGATCATGTCCGTTCCCTTGAAAGATTTTCTCCATGAAGGACGTAGTGAATGAACAGGCCGAGCCGCACAAAATTTTCCGGCTTATTACTCGGCTTTCACTTCACTTTCATCCGTAGTTCATGATAAACCATGAATGTGCCTTCATTGCAACCCCAGAACGAGTCCCAGCCTGACGAGCAGACACTTTCCCAATATGCCGAACATACCAGGAAAAGCCTGATTGCGCGCCTGGAGAATTGGGAGGACCAGCGCACGTGGGATGAGTTTTACCGGACGTACTGGCGTCTTATTTATTCCGTCGCCCTCAAGGCCGGATTGAGGGAGGACGAAGCCTGGGACGTGGTGCAGGAGACCATTCTTTCCATCGCCAAGCAGAGCAAGAAGAATATTTACAAGCCGGAACAGGGTTCCTTCAAGCTCTGGCTCTGGAATATGACCCGCTGGCGCATTAACGACCAGTTCCGCAAGCGGAAGAAGGATACGGCCATGCTGATGAGCCCGGACGCCACGGAGAGCCAGGAACATCCCATCGACAAGATTCCGGACGAAGGGAAGAATAATTTTGACCAGGTGTGGGAGAGGGAGTGGCAGAATAACCTGCTCCAGGCGGCCCTGGAACGCGTCAAAGCGAAGGTGTCTCCCAAGCAGTTTCAAATTTTTGATTATTACGTGCTACGGGAGTGGGATGCGGCGAAGGTCCGCAGACAGCTCGGCGTCACGATTGCCCAGGTTTATCTGGCGAAGCACCGCGTAGGAAGCGCCTTGAAGAAAGAGCTGCAATTCCTTCATTCCCAGGAAGAGGAGAAGGAGAGATAGGCGGATGCCGCCCCGGTGCAACCGGGCCCGTTTCCCGCTTTTCTCCTGCCGTTCCGCTTTTCAGGAATGATTCCTTTATTTTGCCTCTTGCCAAGGCAGATGTTTTGTCGTTAGATAACGGCAACTGCAATGCCGCCCTCACGCAACAGACATTCCGCCCAGAGAGTTTTTACCTGGGACAAGATCAAGATGGCCCTGGCGGCGGCGGAAGAAGGGTTTTATATCTGGAATATCAAAACGGGCGTCATCCATTACACGGACCGCTGCCTGACCATGATGGGGGCCAGCCGCAAGGAGAAGGCCCCCAATATTTTCACCCAGCCGGAGCTTACCATCCACGAGGAGGACCAGGCCTTTTTTTCCCAGGAGGTGCGCCGTTACCTGGACGGCCATTCCCACATGCCCATGCGCATTGAAATACGCATGAAGAAGCTGAATTCCAAGAGCTGGAGCTGGGTCCGCATCAACGGACTGGCGCGCAGGGACAAGCAACGCCGCCCCGTCATGCTGGTGGGCGTATGGGTGAATATTACCCGGCGGAAAACGGCGGAGCTGCGCGCAGCGGAGGACAGGGACCTGTTCCACACCCTGATTGAGCACATTCCGGACAGCATTTATTTCAAGAACCGGGAATCGCGCTTCGTCCTGGCGAACACGGCCACGGCCAATAAATTGGGCGTCCCCACCCCGGCGGACCTGACGGGCCGGACGGACGGTTACTTTTTCGATCAGACGATGTCCGATATTTCCCGCAAGGAGGAGATGGACATCATGGCGACCGGACGCCCCATCCGCGCCCGCCTCCATCATGAAACATGGCTTCACAAGGATGATTCCTGGAGCCAGATCAGCAAGTTTCCTTGGTACGGCCGCAACGGGGACCTGAAGGGCATCGTGGGCATTTCCAGCGACGTCACCAAGCTGGTGAAGACGGAGATCAAGGCCACGGAAACAGCCCGTATTCTGGAAGAGCGCAACAAGTCCCTGGAGAAGGAGATAGATTTGGCCCGGGAAATCCAGTTCGCCCTGCTTCCCTATGAGATTCCCTCCCGCTCCCATACGGAACACGGCCTGACGCGCCATGTGGATTTCCACCACATTTTCACTCCTTCAGAGGGGGTGGCGGGCGATTGGTTCGATGCCTTTCCCGTGGGCAATTCCGGCGTAGGCGCCATCGTCTGCGACGTGATGGGCCACGGCATCCGCGCCGCCCTGATCGCTTCCATGCTCCGTGGCCTGATGGAGCAGTTGTCCCATCTGGCGGACAATCCGGCGGCCTTTTTGTCTTCCCTCAACCACCAGCTTGCCAAAATTCTGCAACGGGCGAATACCACCATGTTCGCCTCCGCCGTTTATATTTACCTGGATTTGGAAACCGGCGTCATGACCGCCTCCACGGCCGGGCACCCGCATCCCATTATCCTGGGGCCGGACGGAGTCGCCCGCAAGATGCCGCTGCCCAGGGGCATTGCCCTGGGGCTGCTGGATGATGCCACGTACCAGAACGCCCAGTTCCCCCTCCTGGCAGGTTCCCGCGTCCTGATGTATACGGACGGACTGACGGAAGCCGCCAATTCGGAAGGGGAAGAGCTGGGCGTGGAGAGGCTGATCGATTATTTTAACAACTCATCCCCCAAGAGCACCAAGGATTTTGTCCATCAGGCCCTTACCTGCGTAGCAAAGTTCACCGGCTGCACCAACCAGGCCGACGATATCTGCATGCTGGGCATCAGTTATTCCGAACACGAGGCAAAGCCGGGGCATTAACAAACCCGGTTCCTCCATTTTCCGGATATTTACCTCCTTCCTCCTTTTTTGCTGGGGAAAAATCCACATTCCGTCCGCCTGAAAAACAGGAATCATTCAAGCAGGAAGGCTATTTCCCGGAAGGACGGTCTGCCAAGTTTTCCTTTTTCCCTGAAGAGTCCTGCCGGCAGGGAGGCACATTCTCCCTGCAAGGCCGCAGATGATTCCCGCCAGGAGAAAAACGGCAGAAGCGGCTTTCAATTTTCCCGCAGGACCGGAATACGCCTGCTCTCTTTTCAGTAAAACAGGTTCAAGAACTTCCTTTCCAGCCTCTCCCAAGCCGCATTCCGGAATTCCCGCCGCCAGGAACTTCCCGAATCGCATCTTCCTGACCAATCCTTAAAAGCCAGCGGAATACGGGACGGCAGTTTTCCCATGCCGCCAAATGACAAGGATCCGTCAGGTTGCCTCAGGACAATCATCCGGAGAGAATTTGAAGTTGCGCCAGAACGGAACGCTCAGCATCCAGATGGAGAACAAGGCTTCCAGCCCTCCCGCCATGATGATCGTCGCCTGGACTCCCCAAACATCCACTACGGCTCCCCAGCCCATGGCCGCCAAAGGCTGCACCCCAATCGTAACGATGCTGAACAGCCCCAGAATGGCAGATTTGCGTTCCGGCGGCGCCAGAAGCTGCACGGCGGATGAAGAGGTGACAAAGAGGGAAGAAGTAGCCAGACCGGCAAAGAAGAAGCAGAGGGCCTGTATTTCCACCACGGGAATGATGCCGGCCACGCATAATGCGCTCCCCATCCACAGCGTGCCCGAGGAGAGCTTGGCCCCCACCCTGTCGCTTTTGCGCGCAAACGGCAGGACAAAGAGGATGCTCACCATGGCACCGGCTCCGACCGCTCCCAGAATGAGGCCGGTATTCCTTGGGTTCCCGTGCATCAATGCCGGAACAATCTGGTAAAGGGATTGCCCGCAGATGTTCTGAATGAGCGCGCTGATCATGATGAAGAGCAGGCTGCGCGTAGAAAGCACCGCCTTGAGCCCGGAGGCCTTTCTTCCGGCCCCGCGCTGCTTTTTAGGGGCGGAGGTATCCGCAACGCGCCCTTTCAGAGCCACCAGGCAGCCTATCAACGGCAGGCTTGCCACGACATTGCCGCCAAAGGCGGTTCCGGCCCCCCATTCCGCAATGATGTAGCCGGCCAGCGCCGGACCTACGGCGCGGCACGTGTTGAATACCAGGGAGTACATGCCCACGGCCTCCTGCAACTGCCTGCGCGGGATCAGATCGCCCACAAAAGCCTGCTGCGTGGGAAAACCCACTGTCTGGTTGACGCCCATGACCAGCCCGGCGGCATACAAGTGCCATAGCTGGAGCATATCCAGCATCGTCAGCAGAAACAGGGCTACGGCCACCAGCCATTGGACGCATTGCACGGCTATGAGCAGTTTTCTCCTGTCAAAACGGTCTCCCAGCCCGGCCAGCAGCATGCCGCCCAGAAAGAAAGGGAGCGCGTTCAGGGCGGCCAGAAAGCCCACCGCCGTGGCGGAGCCGCCGGAAATGTCGTACACAAGAATGCCCATGGCCGTCACCTGCAGCCACATCCCGATCAGGGCGGCGGCCTGCCCGGACCAGAAGATTTGCAGGTTCCTCACCTGAAGGGGCTTGAAAAAGCCCAGCCAGTCATTCAGCCATTTCATCAGCTCCGCCATCCTAGCCCCCGCCGCCGGAACCGTCCAGACGCGAGTGCGGCAACGGAAGCCCTCATAATCCCGGAACCCTTTTATTCCTCCGCGGTATAGCAGACCGGGTAGTCCTTGGAAGGCAGCCAGACGGGAAGGTCTTTCATCCTGTCCGCGGCGCGTTCGGAAACCGGCATGCGCCAGATTTTAAAGAAAGGCCCCATGTTTTTTCCCGTGACCTTGGAGAAGGCGTTCATGACCCATTCCCATTTCTTTTCATCACTCAGCTTGCCGTTGTCGTACGGCTTGTCATGGAATTGAAGGGCCACCTGCCGGAAAGCGTCAAATCCCAGATAGTACATCAGCTCCACCCAGAAGAAGAGCTGCACCTTATTGGGCGCTTCATTGTAGGTCTGGTCGCCGGAGAAGTATTTTTTCATCTCAGCGCTCATGCCGTACGGCCCCATGCCGCCGCCCCAGCAGGATTCAAAGTTTTTCCCGGTGCCCATTACCTCGCAGACCATGGAGAAGATGTTGACGGATACTTCCGTCTGGCCCTCCATCGTAAACGGAGGCGACTGGTGGTTATGCCCCAGTTCATGCCATAGCCCCCAGCTTCCGGAATGGATGATGGAGCCGCTGGCAATGGAGTCCGTCCAGTCCTTCGTAGCCATGGCGGGATAACCGGAATGCCCGGCCCCGGCGGAAATCTGCCTGTCCACGACAAAACGCATCGGGTGATGCAGGCGGTCCGGCTTGGTGTCCCATCCCATGATCCAGTCCTGGAGGGCCATGTTTTTTTGCAGGAATTCAGCCGTTTTCTGAACATCCGGGCACCGCTTCAACTGCTCCACGGGCATCGTGACAATGAGGCGGGGCATGCAGATTTCCCCCCACGGCGCCTTGGTATTTTCCAGTTGTTCGGCCCATTGTTCCGGAGTGGTCTTCCCCATGACGAAAAGAGGGGCCGGCACGGCTCCGGAAATCTGAACCTTGAATACTTTTCCCCGTTTGGAACGCTGGCCCACATTCACGTAAACCAGGCCGCCCATCGGGTTCACCATTTTCACGCGGCCCCGGTCCGCCGGAACCTGCATGGTTATTTCCGGAACCCTTTTCCATTCATCCAGCTTGTGCAGGCTGTCCGTATGGCACCCTATGCGCACGCTGACCGTGCTGTCCTTGGGCGCGCCGGACAGGGAAAAGGAGATTTCCCCTCCGGGGGGAGCATACAGTCCCGTACTGTGCCAGCCGCCGATGTTGGAATCTATTTCCACCGTCCTTCTGACCGTCTGGGCCCCGTCCTCCGGAACGCCGGGAAAATCCTTCGCCGCCGGGCACGCCTTCAGGGTGGAAAGCTTGGCGTCCTTCCATTCCCGGCATTTTTCCAGAAGCTCCTGCATGCGCCGGGTGTCATTACCTCTTTTCCACGGAGCGGCTCCCGCAGGGAATTCCTCCATTCCCGCCATTTTTTCCGCCTTGTCCCAGGACCATGTTTCCAGCGGCTTGTCCTTATCCGTTTGAATTTCATCCCTGGAGGGGATTGAGTAGACGGAAAGCTCCGGCATCCGGTTCTTCACAGGCTGGGGAAAACGCCCTTCCGGTTCAGGCTCATCTTCTTCTACAGGGATGTTTTCCTCCTGCCTGCGGGCCTGTTCCTCACGTTCGCGCCGTTCCAGCTCCTCCCTCCTCTTCTTTTCCTTCTCTTCGCGTTGAGCCTGCTCCCGGAGCTTTTGAGCCGCTTCCGCAGCCTGCCGTTCCTTCTTTTCCCTGGCTTCCTCACGCGCCTTTTGCTCTGCCTGCCTCTCCTTTTCCTTCTTCTCCCTGATTTCCCGCTCACGCTGCATTCTCTGTTTTTCAGCGGCTTCCCTGGCCTTCTTCTCCTTCATTTTACGCTCGGCAGTCAATTCCTGGGCAGCTTTCCTTTTTGCCAGGTTATCCTGGTACAGATAATATCCGGCGCCCGCGCCGCAAACCAGCAGAAGCACTAAAAACCAGCCTACGGCGGAACCTCTGGAGACGCTTCGGGTAAAAGAAGGAATATTCATGTGATCGGAATTCGGAATAAATCGTCATTATTTCTGCATCGCAGACATTTCTTGTCAATACGATTCTTCCTTTTCCGCGGGAGCTTTCATGGAAAGAACATTCCGGAAACCGATTTTCCCCGCATCCGGCGTCCCCCGTTTTTCAAGCGTCCGCTTCCGGAACCTCCGCCTTCATCCCGAAATGGGGGAACGCGCCATGCATCAGGCCGTCCAGCACGCCGCGGGTGCGCGGTTCCGGGCTGATGTATCCATGGCCGCAGGCTACCATGGCTTTCACTTCCTCCGCCGCATTGGAGGGACAGCACCGGAACGCTTCCGGCAAATGGCGCATGGCGTCCAGGTCATTGTGCCCGTCTCCGAAGATGGCCGCATGGACGGGAGGCACACCGAACCGTGAGGCTACAAAAGCCAGGGAAGTCCCCTTGTTGTAGTCGCGGTGGCTGAAACGCAGGTAGGGCCCAGCCCTCTGCGTGACGATTTCATCATACGGTCCAACCGTGTCCTGAATGACGCAGGAGACGTCATCCAGCCCGCAGGCATCGTTCACCACCAGGGAAAAAGCGTCATTGGCCTGCCTGCGGAGTTCCAGCCCGGAGAACCGGTGTTCCAGATGGTCCATCAATGATTCCAGCATTCCGCCGTAACGGGTGAACAGGTCGTCATGGGCCACGGAGCAGGCATCGTTCCACGGAACGCCGGGCATCAGCCGCCCTTCCGCATCCGCCAGATGAACGTTCCGTTCCATCGTCACCGTAAAATCCGGGGCAAACGCTTCCGGATTACCCTGGAACATGTCCATCAGCCCTTCCCGCAGGTAAACGGGGTCCCTCCCCGTATTGATGCCCCAGAGCACGCCGTACCGCGCCCGGAGTCCACGCATGGTTTTGAAAAAAACGCGTCTTTCCTCCGCAGGGCCCCCCAGCGTGAACAGGGTATCGTCAAAGTCAAAGGAGAAGAGATACCGGGGCAGTCCGGGCCTGGGCAAGGCACGGACCGGCAGAAAACGCATCAGTTCCATTTCAGGCCAGTCCTCCCTTCACCGCGGCGCGCCTCTCCGCATGCACGACGGGTTCCGCCAGCGGAATATCCTCCTCCACCGGCTCCGCCGAGGGAATGTGTTCTTCCACGGGTTCGGCGGAAGGAATGGTTTCCGGAACGGGTTCCGCCTCAGGGATGACTTCCTGCCGCGGCGCAGGCTTCTCCCGGCGTCCCGGCGCAGCGGGAGCGGGACGGGCTGCCGGGACGGCAGACGGCGGACGCGCCGCAGGGGCCGTTTTCCTTTCTCCTGCGGAAGCGGGGATTCTGGCCTCGGCGCCCACGCCGGCCCGCACCTGGCGGGCAATGGGGGTATTCATATCCACCGCATACGTGACGGGCAGGCTTCCGGCGGGAATTTCCTCTCCCGGCTTGCGCATGTGGATTTCCACCCTGCGGTTGGCAGCCTGGGCATTCCGGTCCCCCTTCGTGGAGACCACCGGGCGGGAGGCCCCGCAGGCGCGTATGTAGAGCCTGCATTCCCCGTTCGGGCGCGTCAGGGCAATGCCGTTGTCCTTCAGCCACTGGCGCACGGCATTGGCCCGCATCAGGGAGAGCACGGCATTATATTCTCCGGAACCGAAGCTGTCCGTATGCCCCTCTACAATGAAAATCGTGTCCGGGTTTTTCATCATCAGCCCGGCGAGCTGAAGCATGCTGAGGCGCGCGGAATTTTTCATCACCGCCTTGTTGTATTCAAACAGAAGGTCCGCGCCCAGCCTGCTGTAACCGCTGTCCTTGCCCAGGGAGGACTGGGCCATCAACTGGGAAAGTGATTTACTGCCGTCCGGCAGATGGGAATCATCCTGGCCGCCAGCCCCCTTGAGCTTGTTGTTGTACCATTCGTCCGGGTTGACCATGTCCGGCTCCGCCGTCTTGATAGTCGCCGGGCTGGCGGAAGTTTTCAGCATCTCGGGCGGAGAAGGTTCAGGCAGTCCCTTCGCGACGGCATTCATGTCCACCTGCGGCATTCTGGGGGCGAGGGATTCCGGCGGGGACGGAGTAACCGGATCGGCGGAAAAGCTGGTTTCCCCCGGAGCGATCACCACCTGTTCCGGCAGCATGTCCTCCAGGTCCGGCAATTCCGGCGGCACTTCCTCAAGCTGCTCGATATCCGGTTTTTCAACCACTTCCGCCACATCCGGTGCGGGACGGTCGTCCGCTTTCAGCACGATTTTCTCAGGCAGCGGCTTCCGGTCCTCCTGAACCGCGGGTGCCTTGTGCACATGAATGCCCAGGTCAAACCAGCTCAGAACGATGAAGCCCAGGTAGTGCACCAGCACGGCGGCAAGAAGGGCCCCCACCGCCACGGCGGCAAGATGGCGCGGCGCAGGCAGGATGAAACGGCTGCGCCTGCGGCGGTTCTCGCGGAGTTCACGGGTGTTTTCCTGATTGGCACTCACGGGATCATCAGCAAAAGGAGAGGCACGGTTCATGAACCGGAAGGAGCGGTGCCCGTAGCAGGTGCACTGTAGGTTTCATGGGACAACACCCTGGGCATGGGCATGCGCGTATTCTCATGAATCCATTCCGCAATGCCAGCCTGCAACTCGTCATCCCCGGCATAGACGTTGACCTTGTAGGTTTTCTCGAATTTCTCCCCCTTTTTTCCTTCAATGGAATGGAGGAAGGTCCGCTCCCGGGTGCCGTAGGGCTCGCCTTCCCGGATGGATTCATAAAGTTGTTTTTTCTCGTTTCTTAGGGAGTCGTAAATGCTCAGGCAATCCTCCAGGGTGGAGAAGAAGTACTGGTTCGTGCAGACCACCATGACGGGATAATCCAGTTTCAGGGCATCGTCTACGGGAGCCACGTCAAACGTACTGAAATCCGCACGCCAGTCAACGCCGGCATCCAGCAGCCAGTACGCGGCATAACACAGGGGCTTGCCCCAGTCCTGCTCCATTTCCCGGACGGCCACGGTTTTCAGGGAAGGAAAGCAGTCCATGCTGACCATGCAGCGGATGCGGGGATCTTCAGACGCGGCTTTCAGCAGCACCGCTGCCCCAAACCCCTGCCCTACGGCGGCCACGGGCGGCAATCCCCCCTGTTTCCGGGATACGGCGTCCAGCAGAGCCGTTACGTCCGCATATTCCTTCAATCCGTACGTGCAGAATTTCCGGGCGTCGTTTTTCCCGCGCGGATTCCATACCAGGCACGTGTAACCGGCTCCGGTCAGTCCTTCCGCCAGCGGCAGGGAGCCTTTCACCCCCTGGTCCCAGGAGGTGGCTATCACCACCAGCTCCGGCTTCGCCTCCAGATGCGGCATTCTTCCGCGCAGTTTCAAGGTATCCCGCACGCGGCTCTGGCGCGGGGACAAGGCCTCCGGACGCCCCGGACGCACCAGATAGCCTTCAATGGCGATACCGTCGGCGGAGACGGCTTCCACCGGCTCCATCACCAGGGAATCCGCAACGGGAGAAGCGGCGGGTTCATCCCCCCCCACGGGAACGAGCAACGGAGTGGACACATACCACGCAAACCACACCAGGACGCCCACTGCTGCCAGAAGGAGCAGAAGAAACAGTTGAACAAGACGTTTGAACATGGAAAAGCTGTACCCGGAAAGCGGTTGTCAGGAAGATTTTATCCCATCCTGTCTACGTTGACAACACTCAACTTCTATCAGGAGAATATCTTCCGCACGCCATTCCGGCCCGCATGGAGCCGTGCCGCACCGCCCTCCGCTGGACAGGCGCGGGCGCACGGACATGCGGTTCCGGCAAGCCTCCGTCCCTGCCCGGCGGCCAAATAACGCTTTATTTCCCGCCCCCGATCTGGCATCCTTGTCCCACCTTACTTTTTCATGGCAATCCAGGCCCGACATTTCCGCCAATGGTTCGCATTCCTCCTCCTGCTTGCGCTGGGAGGAACGGCGGCCTGGTTCCTGATGCCCCGGGAATGGTCCCAGATGCAATGGGAAATTCCCGGCACGCCGTCCGAATATCCCCTTGCCCAGCTTCTGCGGCCCTGGCTCATTCTCCTGGGCTGTTTCCTTCCGGCGCTGGGGATGCTGCTGTACAACCGTTCGGGCATCCTGGACAGGTATGTGGCGCGTACCTGGTTCACGGCTTTCATCATGTGCACGGCCATCCTCACGCTGATTTACATCATCGGCGATTTTGCGGACAATGTGGGGGACCTGATGAACCTGGATTCCCCCCTGGCGGGCACCTTCCGCTTCTACCTGAGCCAGCTGCCCATGATCCTGAACCTGATCCTTCCCTACACCCTTCTGCTGGGAACGCTCTGGGCGCTTACCAAGCTTTCCTCATCCTCGGAAATCACCGGCATGCTGCAATCCGGGAGATCCCTGCTCCGGATCAACGCCCCGGTCATCATCGGCGCCGTCTTTGCGGCCATCTACTTCGGCATCTTCGGGTTTCACTGGGCTCCCAATTCCACTCTGTACAGGAAATTGATGTTTTCCTCCCTGAGCCAGAATAAAAATGACGACGCCTCCCGGAGCACCATCTACAAGAACGACGCGGAATCCCGCATCTGGTACCTCGGCGACCCTCCCGGAATAGACTCCCCCGGCGAGCCGTTCAGGCAGGTGCGCGTGGAACAGTTCAGCGCGCCCGGAAAGATGGAGTACGAGTTGTTTGCGGATGAAGCCATGTGGGACCCGGCTTCCAGAACATGGACATTCCGGCAAGCCATCAAAAGGAATTATTCCCAGGAGGAACCCCGCCAGCTGAACGACGTGCCCGTGTTCGCCGGGCAGGAATACCAAACGTTGAAAGAGCATTATCCAGAGACTCCCTGGCAGTTGATTTCCCCCAACGTCCGCGTGGATACCCAGGGCACTCCGGCCCTCCAGGAAATCATCAGGTCCGGCACGACAAACGCCAAGTACCTCAGAAGCCTGCAAACGGAATGGCACGTCAGGATAGCCCGCATGTTTTCCTGCATTATCCTGACATTCATCGCCATTCCTTCCGCCATCACGTTCCAGCGGCGCTCCGCCATGTCCGGCATCGGCATTGCGCTGTTCCTGGCGGCGGCCATGCTGTTCCTGTATGAGTTTTTCCCCACGCTGGCCTCCGCAGGCTACCTCCCCACCTGGCTGGGGGCGTGGATGCCCAACATCATTTACACCATCATCGCCATCCGCCTGTTCCAGACCAAGCTGGCCCACAGAAGCTTCATGGAGATGCTGAGAGGCTTGAAAAAGACACCCGTCCATGACCAACCCTGACCACCTTGACGACTCCCTGGCAGCCGTCCGGAAAGCCCGCGAACTGCTCCACCGGGCACGCGCCGTGATTTTTGACTTTGACGGGCTGCTGGTGGATACGGAATACGCCATTTATTCCTCCTGGGAACGCGTGTTCGCATCCTGCGGCCACGCCCTCCCCCTGGATCTGTTCAACCAGTGCCTGGGGAGCGGCTACACCCACTGGAACCCCGGGGAGCATCTGGAACAACTGACGGGCCGCACCTTCGACTGGGAAGCCGTCAACGGCCGCCGCCAGGAGGAAATCGTCCGCGACCTGGAGCACGCCGGCCTTCTGCCAGGAGCCTGCGAACTCATCCGGAGCCTGGCGGAAGCCGGAACGCCCATGGGCGTCGCCTCCAGCTCTTCCCACCGCTGGGTGGACGGCTGGCTGAACAGGCTGGACATCATGCCCTATTTCCAGACCGTCGTCTGCCGTGACGACGGCCTTCCCGTCAAACCGGACCCGGCCCTGTTCCTGAAGGCTGCGGAAAACCTGGGCATGCAGCCGGCTGAATGCCTGGTGCTGGAAGATTCCCAGAACGGCACCACCGCCGCGCACCGCGCAGGAATGCCCGTCATCTCCATCCCGAACCGGGTGACGGAGCAGGCGGATTTTTCCCTGGCAACCAGTAAAATCCGTTCCCTGGCGGAACTTCTTTAGGAATTCGGGAATTCCGCCTTCCATTCCGTTACGCTTGTTTCTTGACGGAATTCCTTTCATGCCTTATGTAAGGAGAATGGCTTCCCAACGTACCCCATTATATCACTACCGCGTCAAAGACAAGATTGTGGGCCCTATCTGCCTGACAGACCTCCACGCCCTGCTTGTCTCCAAGAAGATTCTTCCGGATACCATGATCCGGGAGGAACATTCCCAGTGCTGGATGCCGCTCGCAACGGAGTTGCGCCGTCAGGAGCGCCTGGCGCGCCTCAGGGCATCCGCCTTCATGCTTTCCTGCCGCCCTCCTAAAAGCTGCCTCCTGTTTTACATCATTGCCCTTCTCCTTCTGGCCTGCGGCGTGGCGCATTCCATCATGCTCCACACCATCCTTTACATGGAAGTGCTGTTCGTGCCTGCCATAGCGTTTTTCATGGGAAAGATGCTGATGTACATGCACCTTCTTACCGGAGGCATGAGGAAAATGCCCGCCCAGGAACCGGAACGCTGACCAGACGCAAACATTTTCCTCCTCCCCGCTCTCTCCCCTGCAGCCTATGAGCCCGATACCCGCCAGAGCAACGCTCTACCATTACCGCACCGATGAGAAAACCGCCGGTCCCGTCAGCAAGGAAGTGATCGACACGCTGGCGGCAGCCGGCAAGCTTCCGTTTTCCACCACCATGGTCAGGAAAGAAGATTCCCGGAACTGGGTCCCCCTTTCCGCCATTCTGCAGAGGCGGATTAAATTCAAGGCGCTCCAGCCTTCAAAGAAGGAGCAGCCTTCCATCCGCATCCTGTTTTACGCAGCGGCAACCCTCTTTTTCTGCTTTGGCATCGTGATATTTTTCCTGACGAACCATGCCGAACTGGAAGTAATCATCCTGATTCCCTGCATCCTCGTTTTCATGGGCAAGCTTTTATGCTACGTCCACACGCTTGTGGAAAAGTGCGGCATTACCGCTGCTCCCGGCAGGGAATAAGAGCGCGGCGGAACGTCCGCCACCGTGTTGCACCCGGGCCGGGACGCCGTGCCGTCGGATAACTTGAAATAAAGAACCGCCGGGACCGTTGAAGATCCGGCGGTTTGAAAATTACTGTTACGGAGAATTATTTATTTAATTCCGCAACGGCGGCTTCCAGGCTGGGCACGTCTTCGATGGAGATGACGGTGGCATCCTTGCAGATGCGGCCCATCATGCCGGCCAGCGTCTTGCCCGGTCCCAGTTCAATGAAAAGGCGGTGGCCCTGGTCCACCAGCTTCTGCATGGAGGCCGTCCAGCGCACGGAGCCGCACACCTGGTGCTCCAGCACATTGCGGATGTCGTCCGGCCCTTCCACCACGCGGGCTTCATAGTTGCAATAGACGGGCATGGAAGGCGTGCCGAAGGAGACATTCTTGAGTTCCTCCGCCAGCTTCACCATGGCGCTGTGCATCAGGCGGGAATGGTAGGCTCCCGCCACATTGAGCTTCTTGGCGATCTTGCAGCCGGCAGCCTTGGCTCCGGCAATGGCCTTGTCCACGCCTTCTTCCGTGCCGGAAACGACCGTCTGGCCGGGGCAGTTGAAGTTGGCAACGTCCACGTCGCATTCCTGCGCCAGCTTGATGACGTTTTCATCCGTCCCGCCGATCATCGCGGCCATGGTGCCCTTCGTGGCGTTGCAGGCTTCCTCCATGAACGCGCCGCGCTTCTGGACCAGGCGAAGGCCTTCTTCAAAGGTATAGGTTCCGGCAGCCGCATGAGCCGTGAATTCACCCAGGGAAAGGCCGGCGGCAGCCACGGGATTCAGGGAAGGCGCCAGCTCCTTCAAGACGGCCAGGCAGGCCAGGCCATGCACGTAGAGAGCAGGCTGGCAGTTGCAGGTGCGGGTCAGTTCTTCGCCGGGGCCTTCAAACATGATGGAGGAGAGGGATTCCCCAAGCGCCTTGTCCGCCTGCTCAATCAGGGCCCTGGCTGCGGGATACTGGTCATACAAATCTTTGCCCATGCCTACTTTTTGGGCACCTTGTCCGGAAAACAATAATACTGCGTCCATAGTTGAGGCTGAATTATACCGTTCCGGCAGGAAAGAAGCAAGAGCGATCTTGCCACCGCACTTCCTCCGTAATCTCTTTACCGCCAATATGAATAGAAAATCCGCCCCGGTCTCTGCGAGAGGCCGGGGCGGATGGTTAAACCTGATGTGTCAGGGAACGGCCTTAGGCGGTTGCTTCCGTGGTTGCGGGAGCTTCTTCCTTTTCAGCCGTTTCGCGGGGCAGATCGATGATTTCGATCATGGCCACGAGGGCGGAGTCCGTCAGACGCTGGCCCAGCTTGACGATGCGGGTATAGCCGCCCTTGCGTTCCGCGCAGAGGGGAGCGATTTCATCAAACAGGCGCTTGACGGCAACCGTGTTGTGAATGGTGGCGGTAGCCAGGCGGCGGGAATGCACGTCGCCGCGCTTGGCGAGCGTGATCAGCTTTTCCACATAGGGACGGAGAGCCTTGGCCTTGGCCAGGGTGGTGGTGATGCGTCCGTTGAGGATGAGGCTGCATGCCTGGTTGGCGAGCAAAGCCCTGCGGTGAGAAGCGTTGCGCTGAAGCTTGGAGGTTTTTACACCGTGTCTCATGATGATATTTTTCTATGTGTGTTGGTTTTGTGAGATTTAGTCGTCGTCGTCTTCGATGTTGGCGGCAATCAGGTCTGCCAGGCCCACGGGGCTTTCCTCTTCCAGACCCAGGCGCGGCTTGGCCTGCGGCACGGGACCGGTAAGCAGGGAGGGATCCACCTGAACACCCAGGGAAAGGCCCAGTTCCAGCAGCTTGTCCTTGATTTCGTTGAGGGACTTCTTGCCGAAGTTGCGGTACTTGAGCATTTCGCTTTCGCTCTTCATGGCGAGCTGGCCAACGGTGGTGATGTTGGCGTTGTTGAGGCAGTTGGCGGCGCGCACGGAAAGCTCGATTTCGTTGACGCTCATGTTGAGCAGCTTGCGCAGGCGGGCCGTTTCCTCGTCCTGGACGGCAGAAGGAGCTTCTTCAAAGTTGACCTGCTTGTCGTCATAGTTGACGAAGACGTCCAGGTGGTGGCGCAGAATGGCGGAGGCCTGGAGCATGGCGTCTGCGGGGGAGATGCGGCCGTCCGTCCATACTTCAAGGATCAGCTTGTCGTAGTCGGTCATCTGGCCCACACGGGTATTCTGCACGGAGTACTTCACGCGGGTGACCGGGGAGAAAATGGAGTCGATCGGGATCACGCCAATGGGCATGTCCGGCACCTTGTTTTCGTCGCCGGTGGCAAAGCCGCGGCCCACGCGCACCTGGAATTCGCATTCGAACATGGTGTCCTGGTCCAGGGTGCAGATGATTTGATCGGGATTGACCACCTGGTAGGTGGTGTCGTCAGTGATGTCGGCGGCGGTCACGACGCCCTGCTTGTGCACGCGCAGGGAGAGCAGGCGCGGTTCCTTGCCGTTGTGCTTGAACTTGACCTTTTTCAGGTTCAGCACGATTTCCGTCACGTCTTCCACCACGCCGGGCAGGGAGGAGAATTCATGCTGTGCGCCGGCGATGCGGACGGAGGTGATGGCGGCGCCTTCAAGTGAACCCAGAAGAACGCGGCGCAGGGAGTTGCCAAGCGTATGGCCGTAACCGTTTTCAAACGGTTCCGCCACGAAGGTCAGATGATTCGCATCATTCGGGTCTTCAATTTTTTCCAGACGGCTGGGAACTTCAAAGCGGGCCAGCGTGGTAACGGCGGTTTCTTCTGCAGTAGTGGTTTCGTTTTCCGACATAATTGTATGTAATGTACCGGGTTTCCCCTCAGCACGGGCATGGCGGGCAATCCGCCTGAAGGACCTACGGCATGTTTTGGAAACTCCCGTGCGGGGAGCAATTTAACGATCTGTTTTCAACAATCAACTCTTTTCATGTCCGCCGGCAAATTTTCTGTGACTTAACGTGCGTCATCTGGCATAGTGGGGCAAACCTATATACCAACTCATGAAGCATCCTGATTTTTTGGACAACAGGGATTTTACGGGGGAAGACAAGAAGCGCCCCTCCACCATGTCCATGGACACCAGCTACCAGGCTCTGGAAGGAGTCGTCAAAAAACTTTCCGAAATAGCCTCCACCAGGCACGATCCCCGTTACCTCCAGGAGTATATCAAGACGGGCATCAACATGGCGCAGTCCGAAGCCTCCGACCACGATTTTACCGTCCTGATCCGTTCCGGGCGGGAGATGTACCGGGCCAACTGCGTTTTCGCCCCGTACCGCCACATCCGCAAGATTTCCGTGTTCGGCTCCGCGCGCATCAGGAATGATGAGCCGGCGTATGAAACGGCGCGGGAGTTCGCCAGGGAAGCCAGCGAACACGGTTACATGGTCATTACGGGTGGCGGACCGGGCATCATGCAGGCGGCCAATGAAGGAGCCGGCGAGCAACGCTCCTTCGGCCTGAACATCACCCTGCCGTATGAGCAGACTTCCAACCACGTGGTAGCCCACAGCGACAAGCTGATCAATTTCTATTATTTCTTTGTCAGAAAGCTGAATTTCGTAGCGGAAAGCGATGCCATGGTGGCGTTCCCCGGCGGCTTCGGCACCATGGACGAGGTGTTTGAAACCCTCACCCTGATCCAGACGGGGAAGGCCACCATTTACCCGATCGTCCTTCTGGATTCCCCCGGCAAGACTTTCTGGCTGAACTGGCTGGCCTTCATCCGCGTGGAACTGGTGGATTCCGGCCTGATTTCCGCGGATGACCTGCACCTCATCCACGTCACCAAGAATCCGGCGGAGGCCATGGAGCACATCGACCGCTTCTACCGCATTTTCCACTCCTACCGTTTTGTCAGGGACGCCATCGTCATCCGCCTGAACACGCACCTGCCCGCCCAGTGGGTGGAGCATCTGGAACGGGATTTTTCAGACCTGATCCTGCCCGGGGGAAGAATGGTCCAGAGCGGACCGCTCCCGGATGAGGCGGACGAACCCCACCTGGACCGGCTGCCACGCCTCATTTTCCCCATCAAACGCGGCAATTACGGCAGGCTGAGGCTTCTGATTGACCGCATCAACCAGACGCCCAGCCGGACTTATTCCCCACCCTCCCATGTCTGACGCCCTTCCCGCGTGGCTGATTCCGCTGATTTTCGGCCTGATGGGAGCCTGCATCGGCTCCTTCCTGAACGTAGTCATTTACCGGACGCCGCTGGGCATCTCCGTCAATGATCCGGCGCGCTCCTTCTGCCCGGAATGCGAGGAAGCCATTCCGTGGTACCTGAATATTCCGGTGCTAAGCTGGCTGGCGCTCCGGGGAAAATCCGCCTGCTGCGGAACGCGCATCAGCTTCCGCTATTGCTTCGTGGAGCTGCTTACGGCCCTGCTTTTCGCCGCCCTGGGGTGGAAGTACGCGGACGCCTCCGCGGAAGCCGCCGTGCTGCTCTGCCTGTGGACTGCCATGGCCATCGTCATCATGTTCATTGACGCGGAGCATCTGATCGTATTCCGCACCCAGGCGCTCATCGGCGCCGCAGCCGGAGTGGGAGCCTGTGCCCTTTACCCGTTTCTCCTGCCGGACAATGACGTCATGACCTGGACGGACGCCTTCACGGCCTCCGTGCTGGGGGGAATCGCCGGGTATGCCGCCATCAGGCTGGTGATTGAACTGGGCAAGCTCCTGTTCGGCACCTGGAAGCAGCACTTTGACGCTCCCGCTCCGTGGAGCCTGAAGGAGCCGGAATCCGACCGGGACGAGCTCCAGCTCATTATCAACGGACAGCCTCACGACTGGTCCATGCTTTTCCACCGGGCCACGGACAAGGCCGTCATTTCCGGGGGCTCCGTCACCATTGACGGGGAAACGCTCCCTCCCTGCTCCGTCATCCTGCGCCAGGACAGGATAGAGCTGGAGAACGGAGACGTTTTCCCGCTGGAAGACCTGGAAAGCGTGGAAGGAACCATGACGGATATTCGCGCGCAGCGGGAAGCCATGGGCTCCGGTGATGCCTGGATTCTGATGATGGCCGGATGCGTGGGCGGATGGCAGGGCGCGGTGTTCTGCCTTTTCCTCGGCTCCCTGCTGGGGATTGTGCAGGCAGTCGTTTCACGCATGGGGTTCGGCAGGAATCTTCCCTTCGGCCCCGCTCTGCTCAGCGCCGCCCTGATCTGGCTACTGGGTGGCGACCAGTGGTGGCTGGCCTATCTCCGCTTCATTTCCGGAGAATAATTTTTCCCTCCATGACACGGCTGGACCGCAACCCTTCCGGGCTGCGGTCTTTTTTTTATAGATTTATTTCATATTCAACAGCTTTACCATTCTGCACCCCGGCAGAAAAAAGGAAGCCCCGCAAAGGCTCCGGCCGCCCCTTTCCGGAGCACGCACGTTTTTATTTTGCAACCAGGACGAATTCCGGGGGTTCATCCTAGCAAAGGGAGGCGTTTCCACCTGTTTGAGATATCACAGCGCGACGCCCCTTTCCGAAACGCATCAAACCTCACCACTCAAAGTTATGACCAAGCAAATGATTATCGCCGCGGCCTTTGCCGCATGCTCCGCGTTCGCTCAGGACGCGCCGCCGCCCCCCGCCCCGGACGCACCTTCCGACGCTCCGGAAATGCAGCCCCCCCCTGAAAGAAGGGGAGGCCCCCGCCACCGCGCCGGAGGCAGGGACCGCCAGGGCCCAAGTCCGGAACGGGCCAACCTCCAAATGAGGAGAATTGATCCCGGCATCATGATCATCGGGGAAGAACTGGTCATGGCCAAGTATGACACCGACAAGGACGGCAAGCTTTCCGACGAGGAAATAGCCGTTCTCCAGGCGGACGTCAAGAAAGCCCAGGAAGCCAGGAAGGCAGCCATCCTGAAGAAGTTCGACAAGGACGGCGACGGCAAGCTTTCCAAGGAGGAAAGAAAGGCCATGCAGGAAGAATGGCTCAAGGACCATCCGGAAGCCGCCAAGCGCATGGAAGAAATGAAGGCCCGCCAGGAAGCCCGCAAGGCCGAAATGCTTAAGAAGTATGACAAGGACGGCGACGGCAAGCTTTCCGACGAGGAAAAGAAAGCCATGCGGGAGGACTGGGCCAAGGACCACCCGGAAGCCGCCAAGCGCATGGAGGAAATGAAGGCCCGCCAGGAAGCCCACGCTGCCAACATGATCAAGAAGTTTGACAAGGACGGCGACGGCAAGCTTTCCCCGGAAGAATTGCAGGCTATCCCTCCCCATCACGGCCAGCCCGGCCCGCATCATGCCGCGCCCGGCGGTCCCAAGGGACCGGGTGCGCCCAAGATGGATGGCCCGCGCCGTCCCGGAGGCCCCAGGGCTGAAGGACCCCGCGCGCCCAGGGGACCGGAAGGACGCAGAGGCGGTGAAGGACGCCGCGGAGACGGTGACCGCGGTCCCCGCGGCAACCGTCCGGACGGCCCCCGCCCCCAGCTTGATCCCAACCGCGCCCCCATCATGGCGGCCGGCTGGATCCTGATTGAGGAAAAGTATGACGCCGACAAGGACGGCAAGCTGAATGAAGCTGAAATGGCACAGCTCAACGCTGACGCCTCCAAGGCTCTGGAATCGCGCCGTTCCGCTCGCAGGGAAGCCAGGAAGGCAGCCCGCGGCAATAACGACATGCCCCCTCCCCCCGCTCCGGTCCAGGAAGAAGGGGATGATGAGTAAGTTCACCCGCAGAAACGCATAGCAGAAACAGAGAGACGGCCCCGTCTGCCTTACGGCAGGCGGGGTTTTTCTTATCAGGGAAAAGGAATTAGGGGTTATAGGGAACTTTAGGGATTATAGGGAATTCCCATCATTACCCCTCTTACCCCTCTTACCCCTCTTACCCCTCTTACCCCTCTTACCCCTCTTACCTAGCAAACTCTTGGACTTACTTAACCCTTCCCCTTCCTTCCACCAAGAAACAGACCGGGGGAGGCATGCGGCCTCCCCCGGTCAGAGTTAACGAATCAATTTCCTGCCGCGCCTCAGGCTCCGGCCTTCATGGCCTGCTTGACTTCCTCATGCAGCCCGTGCTTCCGGGAGAAGAGGAGGGCCGCCGGAGAGGCGATGAATATGGAGGAGTACGTGCCGATCAGAATACCTGCGGAAATCGTCCAGGCGAAGTCCTCCATGGAAGGGCCGCCGAAGAAGTACAGGCACACCAGCACGGCCAGTGTGGAAAGGGAGGTCAGAATGGTGCGGGAAAGCGTCTGGTTGATGGCTTCATTCATGATTTGGGACGCGCTTTCATTCGGGTCCGAGAAGCGGAGGAATTCGCGAATGCGGTCAAACACGATGATTTTGTCATTGATGGAATAGCCGGCCACCGTCAGCAGCGCGCCGATGTGGATGACGTTCAGCTCAGTGCCGCTGATGATCACCAGCCCCAGCACCAGCAGGACGTCATGCGTCAGGGCGATGACCGCGCCGATGGCGAAGGTCCATTCAAACCGCACCGTCAGGTAAACCATGATGCCCAGAATGCCGAAGAAGAGTGCCCAGGCGGAAGTGATGAGCGTATCGTATCCCATGGACTGCCCGATGGTTTCCTCGCTGAATGGTGCGTTGTCCAGCACGGGGAACGCCTTGTCCAGGGCCGTGGTGATGGCCGCCTTGTCCAGGGCGTTGTCGGAGAAGTTGATCAGGATGTTCACCTTGCTGCTGTCCGTGGATTCCGCCACTTCCTGCACAGTGGCTTTCTGGGTCAGGGCCAGCTTGTTCACGACACCTTCCACTTCCCGGAAGGAGATGTCTCCCTTGTTGACCAGGTAGGAGATGGAGGAACCGCCCGTAAAGTCCATGCCCAGGCAGTCCTTGCCCTTCATGGCCCCCACCACGATGCAGATGAGCAGCAGAATGGCGGACAGGGAGCAGGACCAGACCTTCTGGCCCATGAAGTTGATGTTGCTCTTCTTCTTGAAGAGATTCAGGAATTTAAGGTCCTTCATCATGCCGATGGTATCCGCCCAGTAGAACAGGACGCGGGTGACGAGAATCGCCCCGATCATGGAGGTGATGACGCCCACCGTCAGCGTAACGGCAAAGCCCTTGATGGTGCCGGTGGCCATCCAGTACAGGATGACGGCGGTAATGAGGGAGGTGATGTTGGAGTCAAAGATGGCGGAGAAAGCCTTGTCAAAGGAGTTGCGGATAGCCACGCGGAAGGGGCGCCCCATTTCCTTTTCTTCCCTCAGGCGTTCGTAAATCAGCACGTTCGCGTCCACCGCCACGCCCAGGGTCAGCACGATACCGGCAATACCCGGCAGCGTCAGCTCAAACCCGAAGATGGACATGGCCCCCAGAAGAAGCAGGGCATTAATCGTCAGGCCCATGATAGCCACCAGACCGGCAAAGCGGTAGTAGATGATCATCATGATGAAGCAGAGAATCAGCCCCGTGATGCCCGCGTATTCCCCCTGAAGGAGGGCCGTATGGCCCAGGGAGGCGGAGATTTCGCTGGCAGATTCAAAGTTGAGCTTGTTGGTGAGGGGGTTGGAAAGCACCTTCGTCAGGGCCTCCGCCTCGCCGGGCGCATCCAGTCCGCTGATTTCAAAGCTTTTTGAAAGAATGGCCTGAACCGTAGGCGCGCTCTTGACCACGTCATCCAGAACAATGGCCATGCGGTCGTGGCCCAGCTGCATGCGGGAAGTCAGGTTGTACATCTTGTCCGCCCCCTCGTTGCTCAGGGTGACGTTGACATGGCCGGGACGGGCCAGGTCCACCCCGGCGCGCACGATGTCCTTGCCCGTCAGGGATTCACGTTTTTCCAGGAAGATTTTTTCCGTGACGTCCTCGTTTTTGCCGTTCTTGAAGGTGTATTCATACATCCTGTAGCCGGGAACGCGGATGCGGCCTTCCGCCACCAGTTCATTGTTGCGCGGATGGACGGGGAGAATCTGCAGCTTGGCCACCTTGGTCAGGATGGCCTTGGTTTCCTCGCGCTTGGCAGGGTCCGCGGCGGGAATCTGCACTTCAATGAGGTTCAGGTTGTCCTTTTTCTTCGGGCGGATGATGACGTCATTGGCTCCGGTGCTGTTGAGCCGTTCCGTCAGGATCACGCACGCCTGCTCCATGGCCTGGTCCGTCAGCGGAATGGGCTTGCCGTCATCCCCGATGTTCGGTTCTACGCTCAGCGTGAAGGAGACGCCCCCGGCAATGTCAATGCCGTATTTCAAGCCCTGCTGGAAAAGGGAGAACAGGGAAAAGGACGCAATGCCGATGATGAAGATCGTGCCGGCGTTGCGCTTGACCTTGTCCTGGTCGGAACCCAGGTACCAGAAAAACACACCCAGCAATACCAGACCGCCAATGAAAATGAAGAGAGGGTTGTTGAAGAGATCGTAAATAAACGCGAGAGGAGCGGACATTCCGCCAGCCGCGGGGAGAGTATCGGCAGATGCCAGGAGATTCATAGACATTTCAATCCGGATTGGGTGTGAGTAATACGGCAAGGGATTGTGGAGAAATTCGCCAGCAGGTCAAGCCTTCTGTGCGTGTACCCGTTAAGAGGAAGCCACCCCCTGCGGACCTCCGGAAAACGAGCTCCGCCGCGGGCATGAAAAACCCGGTTTCCCTGCGGAAACCGGGTTGAAAGAAGAATGGAAAAGGGGAAACGCCGGAGATTACATGCCTGCCACCGTTTCAACGGGAACGGGGGCGGGCGCCACGGGAGTGACGATCACGGGCGCGGAAAGGGGGGAGGAATCCGGAACGGCGGGAGAAGCGGGCATGGAAGGAGCATGGCCGGCGGCGGCGCGTCCGCGCCGGATGAGCTCGGAAACGGTCACCAGCTCATAACCGCGGTTTTTCAGCCCTTTCACAATGGCGTCTACAGCCGCCACCGTGGAGGCGTGGATGTCATGCACCAGGATGATGGAGCCGGGCTTGGCGCCGTTTACGGCGCGGGCGGCCACCACGGAGGAGCCGGGCTTGCGCCAGTCATTCGTGTCCACGTCCCACATGATGGTGGTGAAGCCGAAGCGCTGGCGGGCCCAGGAAGCTACGCCGGCGTTCGTGTAGCCTCCGGGGGGGCGCATGACCACGGGAACAATGCCGCAGGCGTTGCGGATGGCTTCATTGGTGCTCTGGAGCTGGGATTCCGCCTTTTCGCGGGATACCTTGCTCAGGTAGGCGTGGTTCCACGTATGGTTGCCCACTTCATGGCCTTCACTGACCATGCGGCGCACTACCTGGGGATGGGCTTTCACGTTGCAGCCCTGCATGAAGAAGGTTCCCTTGACATTGTTGTCCCGCAGGATGTCCAGCACCCTGGGGGTCAGCGTCCCGTGGGGACCGTCGTCAAAGGTGAGGGCCACCACTTTGTCCGGCACGGCCACGCGGCTGACCGTCACTCCCGGAATGCGGGGGGAAAGCGGGGTGTTGTTGTAGGACGGGCTCACGGACGGCACCTGCACGGACTTGGGGGGCAGCTTCACGGCGGGGCGGTCCGGCTTCTTCCCCGGAGCGGTCACGGGAGAAAGGGAGGTCTTCACCGGAGCGCCGGACTCCACCGGCCGCTCCTGATGCTGGGAACAGGCGGACAGCCCGAGCGCCAGGGCACATGCAAGGAATAAACGTTTCTTCATAACAGGTTTTTGGAGGATGTACGCCCATCCCGCCTTCTTGTCACGTCCTAAATCATCCATCCGTGCGGCATGAAAAAGAAGGAGGCTTCCCCTCCCTGGGAAGGGCGCCCGCGGGAACGAGGCGGGGGATTATTCGGGACTGTCCATGTCGATATAGCTGACAGATACCGTTCTGCGGGGATGGGAGGGGTCCCGAACCTCCACCTTCATCCGTTTGAAAAACCAGGAGCCGTCCTTCAGCTTCATCACGGAATCAATCATGAACCTTTTAGCCAGTTCCCCGCGGCCGTCAATGCCGTCCACCTGCCACATGGCTCCGTTTTCCTTGTCAATCCAGACGCGCACCCAGGCATACTGCCCGACCTTGGGGTTCGGGTTCGGAATCTGGACAATCCAGCAGTCCCGGCCCTTCACCGTGCTCGCCGCGTCGTCCCGGACGATTTTGGCCTGGGGCCAGTACAGGTAGCGCATGGAGAGGTCCTCATACGTCACGTCCGTCCCCGCGATGGGCACCGCGTACTGGGCGACCGGCAGAACGCCTGCTTTCCCGTCCTTCCAGGAAAGGATTTCCTGGCCGCGGTCCTTGAATTTCAGGTCAAACCTGTTCCAGACGTTATTCAACTGGTACTGGAAGGCAATGAGGTTGCCGCGCAAGCTCATGGAAAAGGGAACTTTCACGCTGCGTTTGCGTATTTGCCCCTTGATGTCCTTGTTCTCCTGGAGGGTCGCCCCCTGGCGAACCCTTTTCAGCAGTTGCCCGGCATCCGGAACGGCCTGGGAAAATGAAGGAGCCAGGGAAAGGACCATGGCGGCCATTCCCGCGAAAAAAGTGGAAAGCAAAGAATATCTGCGCAGCATGAATTGCTCATATCACTCCGGAAACGCGGAAAAAAACCTTTTCTCAGTCACCGGGCGGCGTCCGTGACATTTTGCGCTAGATTTTGCTCGACTAGGTAATACAAAACGACAAGATGTGCCCAACGACATCTATTGATCCATCAATTATGGAAACGCCTGCATTCTTGAAGCCCATCCAGTCCTATCCTGGGGAAATCGTCCAGTTTATTGAAAGAATCCCGGGGGTGGACGTAACCGGAGACCGCGAAACCGTGCTGGAACGGCTGGAACCGTACCACAAGGCGGAAGTGGAGGCCCTGGGCTGGCGGTGGAAGGACCTGCGCCGCGCCGAACAGGTGCACGGCACCAGGGTGGCCCTGGTGGGGGACATCGGCTCCAATTATCCCGTGGAAGGCGTGGACAGCCTGATCTGCTCCGGAGTTTCCGACTGCGTGCTTGCCATTTACGTGGCGGACTGCGCCGCCGTCTGGCTGTACGACAAGGAAAACTGCCACCGCTCCCTGATTCACTCAGGCAAGGCTGGAACCGCCGGCAACATCGTTTCCAACACCATCAAGTCCATGAAGAAATGCCTGGGGGTGGACCCTGCCAACCTGATTGCCGTCATCTCTCCCTGCATCCGTCCCCCCCATTATGAGGAAGACATCCCCACGGCCATCAAGGCCCAGCTCGTTGAGGAAGGGGTGCCGGAAGACCAGATTCACGATTCAGGGCTGGACACGGCGGCGGATACCAAGCGCTTCTACTCCTACCGCGTGGAGAAGGGGCAGACGGGCCGCATGCTGGCCCTCTTCGGCCCGGACCACGCCACCCGCCCGCACCCGATCATTCTTTAACAGCGGAAAGGCAGCGCCTTTCATTCCTTTTGCCCAGCGCATCACGGTTCCGCCGTGGTGCGTTTTTTTTGCAGGTGGCCCATACCCGTTGGCGCTGGACGGGACCGGCCCGCAATCCCGCAAGGGACATGGCCGCATCCCACCGCGGCAGGACCGTTCCGGTTATTCCGGACCCGATAATCCAAGTTGCCGTTCCCGCATTCAAACATCATTACATTTGCAATCATGGCAGTAACAATCAGCGACAATTATCAGGTAAAATACACCAGGAAATGGGGCACCCTGCTCCAGCAGCACGCTTCCCGCCTGGACAAGTACGTCAGCGTCATGCGCGACTTGAGCGGCAAGGTGGTCTTTCTGGACCAATTCGGCGTTCTGGATTTCACGGAAAAAACCACCCGCGTGGGCCAGACCGTTCTGAACGAGGCGCCCACCACGCGCCGTTCCATGCGTCCGCGCACCTTCACCAAGGCCATCGGCTACGACGAATTCGACGCTACCCGCCTGGGCGACATGGACCTTCCCGTCAGCAAGACGATTGAAGGACTCCAGGCCGCCGCAGGGCGCCGCATGGACGACGTGATGATCTCCGCCTTCCTGGACACGAATTACGTGGGGGAAGACGGCATGACCGCCGTTCCGTTCAAGGAGAGCCAGCAGATCGCCGTGGACCACGTGGACAGCGGGACCAAGGGCGCAAGCAACCTCACGGTAGCCAAGCTGCGCGCGGCCCTCCAGCTCTTTGAGGAAAACGAGGCATGGAACCAGGATGCCCCCCAGTTCGGCGACCAGCTCGTCATTGCGGTGACCAGCTCCCAGATCATGAGCCTGCTGCGGGAAACGGAGGTCAGCAGTTATGACTTCAACAACGTGAAAGCCCTGGTGGAAGGCAAGATAGACACCTTCATGGGCTTCAAGTTCATCCGTACCCAGCGGCTTCCGAAGGCGGAGGACGGCACCCGTTCCTGCCTGGCCTGGGTGAAGAGCAAGGCGCAGTTCGGCATCTGGAACGACTTCAAGGTGAAGCTTTCCGTACGCGACGACATGGAGGAAGCCCTCCAGATCCGCGCCAAGTTCGCCTGCGGCGCCACCCGTCTCCAGGAAGAAGGCTTCGTCAAAATCCTGTGCGACGAAGGGGCCAACTAGGCCGCATGCACCATTAACACCCTCTCTTCATCCATGAAGGGAGACGCCCCGGGCCGTTCTGCGGTCCGGGGCTCTTGTTTTCCGGAAAACGACAGTCCCAATGACGAAAGCGTTCCGCTCCGCAACCGGAAACATGGCGTTGCCGGCACAAGACGTTTTCCAGCGGTTTCACGGAAGCTCCTTCTTTCCGGCAAAAAGGTTCAGGCTTTTCAGCCAGCGCCATGAGTTGATCGCCGGATTTACCAGATAGGACAGATCCGTATATTTGGTACGTGCGTTATTGAAGTGTCCCATGGATTTGCAGAGGGCGGGCATGGGCGCTCCCACCCCGCAGGAAACAGGCGCCGGGGAAAGGGCATATAAATCCCCGTAGCGGCCCAAATACCGGGCAAACCATTCTTCCAGGGAACCATAATACCTCAGCCATGGCCAGACCCGCTGACCAGATGGAAGCGCCGGAAGAACACGGTCACATAAAGAAAGGTTCATCACATACGCTCCGGAGGCAGCCATATCCGATACGCGCAATAGAGCGGACTTTTCCCCATTCGCCACGGAGCAGGCAATATGGGGAGAAAGATGCGGTTCACTTAAAAACAAGGCTGTTCTTTCCCGGCATCCATTCAGCAACTGCCCAAGCATCCGCGCCATGGTGCCCGTTACCGGGAGCCTGAAACGGCAATTTTCCTCCACGACCATGAAACGGGTGAAATTACGGGAAGAAGCAAGAGCCAAAGCCGCCTGGTGCCCCAGCACCCGGGCCGCTTTCCGCCTCTCCGCCCGGAGAGAGGCCCCATCCCGGTCCCCTCCCGGAGAAGGAACGTCTACGGGAACCAGTTCATGAACCGGAACGCCATGCGGAACATACGCTTTCCAGGACCATTCCGGATGGCCGGACGCCCCTTCCTCCGTCTTTACCACCAGCACGGCATCCAAAGCCGCCCAGAAAGGATTCAGCCCCATTCGCAGTAACGCTGACCAAAACATATTCACAGATTTTTACGTAACGCCGTCAGGCCGCCTTTTTCAAGCCTGCCCTCCCTTCTCAATATGTTCTTAACATCTGGAGATTGAAAAATAACGCCCTCCGCCGGAAAAGAAAACGGAACCTTATGAAACAATCTTGTCCGGATAGCAGAATGGCTGCCGGCGTTGGCGCCCCGCAAGCCATTCGCAGGGGAGCCGCACAATAGGATTGGCACAGGATTAAGGCAAACAGCTCCGGAAGGAACAAGGCTGGGGAACTGACATAATACGGACGCAAAATGAGGAGGAACACCTCAATAGAAGATTGACCTTCCTTTCTTTACTGGAATAGTAGGATGTATGCAGCAGATTGTACGTGAACATCAGACCTATCCGCCGAAAATCGTTGCGTCCGTCACCTCATGGGAGTTGTGGAAAACGCTGAAAGGAAAAGATTTAACAGACCAGTGCGACTGGGTGGAACTGCGCGTGGATGCCCTTCCCCCGGAACTCACGGCGGAGCAGGTCATGGAGTTCAGGCCGGAGATGCCCCTGCTGGTCACCGTACGCTGCCATGAAGAAGGCGGCCTGCGCCGCATTCCGGAAGAGGAGCGCTTTGCCCTGCTCCGTGCCTACATGCCGTACGCCACCGCCATGGACATTGAAATCAAGGCCATGCGGCATGCCAGGGAACTAATCATGGAAGCGGGAGCACGGGACGTCATCGTCATCGGCTCCACCCATGACTTCCAAATCACGCCGGGCGTCGACTACCTGCGCGAACTGGAAAAACGGGCGCGCGCCCACAAGGCGGACATCGTCAAATTCGCGTTCACGCCGTGCCTCGCCTCGGACATCCAGACGGGCGTGCAGCTTTTCACCAAGCCCAAGGGGCCGATTGCCGTCATGGGCATGGGACCCATGGGGCCCGTCTCCCGCCTGCTTTACTCCCAGCTCGGCTCCTGCCTGGTGTACGGCTACCTGGGGGAAAAAGAGACGGCGCCCGGCCAGTGGCACGTCTCCCTCATCAAGGAAACCCTCCGCCACCTCGGCCCTATTCTCCGCTGATTCCGGAGCCTTTCTTTCCGCTCTCTCATGAACATTATTACTTCCGCCTTTCTGGCGGCACGCCCCAAAACACTCACCGCCTCCCTCATTCCGGTATGGGCAGGCTGCATGGTGGTGCAGAAACTGACCGGAAACTGGAATGCGGCCCTGGCCCTCCTGACGCTTGCCTCCTGCCTCTGCCTCCAGATTGCCTGCAATTTCTTCAATGACGCCATTGACCACGCCAAGCACGCCGATACGGAACGGCGCACCGGCCCCGTGCGCATGACGGCCAGCGGAGCGCTCTCCCACGGAACGGTCATGATCATCGGCCTCGCCTTCCTGCTGGGCGCGTGCCTGCTGGCGCTCCCCCTCATTGAGCTGCGCGGCTGGCCCATCATCGCCATCGGAATTCCGTCCCTCTACTTCACCTACGGGTACACGGGAGGCCCGTGGCCGCTGGCGTACAAGGGGCTGGGGGAAATATTCGTCATCCTCTTCTTCGGCCTGGTGGCCGTCCTGGGAACCATCCTGGTGCAGATAGGCACGGCCCCGGTCGTCCCCGGCACGCTGGTGGAATCCCTGGCGGTGTACAACGCCGGCATCGTGGTGGGCATTCAGTGCGGCCTTCTGTGCGCCGTCATGATAGCCATCAACAACATCCGCGACAGAAAGGAAGACCTCACCACGGGCAAGCGCACGCTGGCCGTGCGGCTGGGAGAGGGAAAAGCGCGCGCCATGGCCCAGGCCTTCATCCTGGCGGCCTACATCACGCTGCCCACGTCCAGCCGGGCCCTGCACCTGAACCTCTCCCATACGTGGTGGATGTGGATTCCCGCCATCCTCTTCGGCGGCTATCTGATGCTCCTGATCCGCAAAACGCCTGCGGACAAACGCATGAACAAGGTGCTGGCCCTCGCCTCCCTCCATCTGCTGCTGTACCTGGCCACGTACACAATTCTGCCCACACACTGAAAAACGCCTCCTTTTCCCAACGTAGTAACATACGTGTATCATGAATCTGCTTAAATTCATTCCCGTTTTTCTCATTCTCCCCACCTTCTTCTCCTGCACTCAAAAAAGCACTCTGGAAATCGCCACCGGGAAGGTGACGACCATCAAGCTGGGCAACGTGGTCCGCATCAAGGAAATCAACGTGCTGACCTCCGCGGATGACGGCACCTTCGCCAACATGGCGGGCACGGCGGCGGAAGCGATGACGCCCGGCATCATCGGCATGGGCACCTCCAAACTGGCTTCCGCCACCGGCTCCATCGTGGACGGCAGGGTGGAGGCCACCAAAATGATCCGCGTGCGCGTCAAGCTCAAGGACACGAACGAACTCGTGGAAGTCCAGCAGGAAGTAACGCCCAACTTCACCCTGAAAATAGGCCAGGAAGTCGTCATCACCCAGGGCAGCACGCCCGGCAACGTCTGGCCCGATTAACGGAAATGAACCACGCTGCGGCACCCGCCTCGCCACACCGGGGCCTCCTGATTAAAATCGCCGGCCTCCTGGTGGCCGTCTCCCCCCTCTGTGCGTGGAACTACTGGAACAGCATTCCTTCCGCAGCGCTGCTGGCCCCCCTGCTCCTTGCGGCCCTGTTCGCCGGAACGGCATGGGCCATGAAAAAAAACGTCCGTGAAACCTTCCGCCCGGTTCTTCCGGCGGTGCGTCTCACGCTGGCCGCTGGGCTGGCCTTCACGCTTATCACCCAGCTTTCCCAGGCTGCCCTCAACTGGCTTCCCCAGGTACTGGCGGGAACGGCAATCATGCCGCCCGCATGGATTATCCCGCTGGGTCACCTGAATCTGCTGGTGACCTTCTGTGCCCTTCTTCTGCTAACCATGGCGGCGGCCTGTGCATGCCTTCTCTGCATCGGAAAACGCGGAATCCGCCCCACCGCGGAAAAAACGCAACCGGACTCCCGAACCCGGCCTTCCTGACGGAAGCCGCCGAAGACGCCAAGAAGATACTCCGGAAATACGGGGATGAACATCCCCTAACTCTCCCGCATCAGGCGGAACACGTCTTCCGGACGCATCCCTGCGGCACGCATCTCCTGAAGACTCAGGCTCCGGTCCCTCTTGGCAAGCCGCTTGCCGGAGGCATCCTTCACCAGCCGGTGATGGTACCACTGCGGCACTGGAAGCCCCAGCAGGGCCTGGAGCGTCCGGTGAATGCCGGTCACAGGGAACAAATCCTCACCACGGCTCACATGGGTGACGCCCTGGGCCGCATCATCCACCACCACGGCAATATGGTAGCTGGCCGCACAATCCTTGCGGCCCAGAATCACGTCCCCCAGTTCCTCCGGGCGGCAGACCTGGTCTCCGGACCGCATGTCCCGCCACAGCAGGGGTCCCGTAATCCGCGCCGCGGCGCGGCAGTCCAGCCGCCACGAAAAGGGCTTGCCGGATTTGAGAAGCTCCTTCCGGCGCCCCTTGTCAAGCAGGCGGCAGGTTCCCGGATAAACGTCCACGCGGCCGCCCTGCGGCGCGCCGCCCATGGCGGCCACCTCCTCCGCAATCTCCCGGCGCGTGCAGAAACAGGGGTACAGCACCCCGCGGTCCTTCAACGCCTGGAGGGCATGTTCATAAGCGCTGAAGCGTGAAGACTGGACCATCATCGGCCCGTCAAAGCGAATGCCCAGCCAGTCCAGGTCTTCCAGGATGCCCCCTACAAACTCCGGACGGCACCGCGTCCGGTCGATATCCTCCATCCTCAGCACGCACCTTCCGGAAAAACGGTCCGCCAGGGAACGGGCCTCCCACGCGGCCAGGGCATGCCCCAGATGGAGACGGCCCGTAGGGCTGGGGGCGAACCTTGTTACTATGGGGGAATCCATGCGGCGCCGCCACCATAAAAAAGCGCAGCCGCCTTTTCAAACCCTTTCCGGAAAATTATTGCGGCTTGACAGAAAGAGGCAGGGAAAGTAGGAGAGTTGGTCCCTTTCCCTGCACCTTCAACTTTCAGTACATGCTTTCTCTTCTCAACATCAACTCCGCCTCCGTCATGGGCTGGCTGGAATCAGCGGCCACCCAGCAATGGATTGTGGGCATCCTGCTGCTGCTCCTGTTCATCTGCTTCATCAAGGAATGGATGCCCGTGGAAATCACGGCCCTGGCAGGAACCGCCGCGCTCATGCTTACGGGGATATTGAGCACGCGGGACGTGCTGTCCAGCTTTGCCAACAGCGGCCCGCTGACGGTGGTCTGCATGTTCATCCTGAGCGCCTCCCTGGAAAGGACGGGGCTGATCGGGGACCTCTCCAAGCTTTTCAACAAGGTAGCCAAAGGCCGGGAGCTGACCGCGCTGCTGGTCATCACGCTGGGGGCGTTCATGGTCTCCCCCTTCGTCAACAACACCCCGGTGGTCGTCATCCTGATGCCCATTGTGCTGGCCTTCTGCCGGGACCACAACATCGCGGCCTCCAAACTCCTCATTCCCCTCTCCTACGCCACCATCCTGGGCGGCACCTGCTCCGTGGTGGGCACCTCCACCAACGTGGTCGTGCTGGGCCAGGTACAGAAACTAGGCTATGAAGGCATCCAGATGTTCACGGTAACGCCCATGGGGCTCATTTACGCGGCGGCGGGGCTGCTCTATCTCTGGACCTTTGGCCGCAAATGGCTCCCGTCCCGCCCCACCCTGTCCACCATGCTCCCCGGCGGCATCCAGCGCGACTTCCTGCTCCAGGTCAGAATCCCCGCGGACTCCCCGCACATCGGCGCCACTCCCGTCAGCCTCATGCAGTCCGAACTGCTAGGCACCAAAATCGTGGAAGTGCGCCGCAAGGGCTTCTCCATGCAGGAGGAACTGCAGCACATCAACCTGGAGGAGGGCGACCGCATCCTCTTCCTGTGCAATGCCAGAAAAGTCAACCAGGTCCGGGAGGCCAGGGGCGTGGACCTGGGCTGGGACGACAGCCGCGGACTGGAAACGCTGGAACAGCGCGACGTGCAAATCGTGGAAGGCATGATTGCCAACAATTCCGAATTCGCCGGACTGTCCCTGTCCGAACTCAAGCTGCGCCAGCGGTTCAACATTTTTGTGCTCGCCATCCACAGGCAGGGCAAGAACATCACGGACATGGGGCCGGATACCAAGCTGGCCGCCGGGGACACTCTGCTGCTGGAAGGCCCGCAGGAAGGGATGAACCGCATCCTGACCAAGCAGCGCATCATTCCCCTGAGCCAGCGCCCCGCGGACGCGCACAACCGCAGCAAGCAGGGCTGGGCCATCCTGGCCATGGGGCTGTTCATCTTCATCGGGCTGCTGGGCTCCTTTGAGCAGTACGGGGAATTCTTCAAGTTCTTCGCGCGCTTCAACCCCTTCTACCTCGCCTTCATCGGCGCCCTGATCGTCGTCATCTCCGGCTGCGTCAAGCCGAAGGAAGCCTACCAGGCGGTGGACTGGGGCATCATCTTCCTGATTCTGGGCATGCTGTGCGTGGGGGAAGCCATGAGCAAGACCGGACTAGCCAAGGCCATCGCCTTCGGCGTGGTGGACAACATAGGCCCCATGGGCTGCCTGGTCGCCATCTCCGGCCTCTACCTGATCTGCTCCATCCTGACGGAAATGATTTCCAACAACGCCGTAGCCGCCGTCATGGGACCGCTGGCCTATGAAATGGCCCTGCAATTCGACGCCAACCCCATCCCCTTCATCCTGGCCGTCATGTTCGGCGCCAGCGCCAGCTTCTCCACCCCCATCGGCTACCAGACCAACACCTACGTGTACAACGCAGGCGGCTACAAATTCAAGGACTTCGTGAAAGTAGGGCTGCCCCTCAACATTCTTCTGTGGATCATCTTCACCTGCACCGTCGGCTGGCTGTACCCGCTCAAGTAGAAAAGACGATTCTGCGGAAAAGGCTTCCCGGCGGGCAATCCGCTCTTCCGTGTAAAAAGTCAGGATTCATCCGGGTCACAGGAAAGGCGTTCTTTCCGTATCTTCTGACGCATGGGTTCTGAATGAAGATAAAGTGCCTCCTCATTCAAGTAGGAATCCGGCTGGGCCATCGTATGGAAAAAAGAAAGAATGGTCTCAATCAGGGGCGTGAATTCCTTCTTTTCTGTTAACGAAGCAAGCTTTTCACTTACCCGCACATACAGGGAATCAGGCTGGTGAATCACAGGTGACAAGTTACTGTACTGAAGAAATACTGATTTATAAAAGAATTGGCCCAAAGCCTGCTGTTCCTTCTCTGAGGCGGGTGGCTGAAGGGACATCACGTTCTGACCGGCGTTAATAGCGGCTTTCCAGGCGTCAACTGTCTTGGACATATCTTTTTCCCCATCCATGGCCAGCGTAAGGGCGCACGCGGCATTCCATGCCTTTTGAAGGTCCAGGATGACTTGACGTTGCTGTTTTTCAGAAGCGCCCGCGTGTTTGTCACGGAATAGGGGATCATAACCCTCTCTGGATAATCGGGAGGGCATGCGGAGGATTGCGCCTTCCAATCCCTCGGCAATCATCGCCTGGAACTGCTGGCCGTTGAGAATGTCCGCGATCTGTTTCCGGGAGGGGCTGTTCGGAGATAGTTTGGAGTCCAGCTCCTTACAAATATCTCTGATTTGCCGGTCTCTCCAATTCAGGGCGAAAAAATTGTCCCTGGGACCTTCAAAAGGATCAAAAATGATTTTTTCAAGAAAACCTTGATGAAGCGGATCCGTGGCTTTTGCACGCCTGGCCAGTTCTTGAACTGCCTGCAAATAGTCTTCATCCGGAAATTTTCTGATGTAGTCAGCCATCTGTGTAAGCTCCACCCTGGAAAACCGGGAAAGATCATTGAAGATAAAGGGAATATTCTTAAGAATAAGCTGACGGCATTCGGCATCCGCCTTTGCCGCGGCCTTCCATTGCTTCTCCTTGATGCATTGACTTTTCTGTTGCTGAACAATTTTTATTTTTTTCCAATAATCCGGACTCTCCTGATTATTGGAAAAAGCCGGAAAGGAAAGCAGGCTCAGCAAGAAATAAGATAATAGTTTATTCATGTTTTCTAAAATAATTCGGGAATATTAAATAGAGAATTTTATTGTTATCAGAAACTCCGCCGCTAATTCCTGCACCGTCATAGTCTATAATAGCACAGTGGGCATCATCGAAACAAAGCCATCCAGGCTCAGGTAAAACAGTGGAAGCCTTGAACCATTTCCACCCTTTTATTGTTGTATTTGGTGATATCCATTCTGCAACTATGGGGGCCCGTGATTGGACGAGGTTGATGGTGAAGGTAGGAATATCAATACCACAGGAATGGCAGTGGTAAAATACAAATATATTACATTTGCTCTGATTATAAAAATTATTCATTCCAAAGGCATTATGCCCGTAATTCTTTACTTCTTTTTTAAGAAGAGCCGCTTCCGTATAAAGCTGTTTTGTTGCGGTATCCAATGAAGGAGAAGCGTTACGGAAAACATCTTCCAATTTGTCAAAATCATACCACGGGGTCAATTTGGCATAAGTCTTTTTCATCAAATCTGCGATGGCACTATTAATAAGGTTTTTCTCATGCTGACTGTTGACTACCCCTACGCAATCCGGGTCTCCCCTACACAAAAAAGGAGATTTTTTTCCACCATACGCATCTTCCCGCCGAGTATATGTAAAAATTTTACCATTGATTTTAGAACGCACACGGTAAATTCCCGGAGTATTGTACTGGTAGGTACATGTTGTTCCATTTCCAACTTCAACCCATTGGGTTTCAAAATTAAGTGTCTTTGATGCTCGAAGCCGGCATATTTCCCATGTGATAATATCTTTAAATTTGCTTTTTTGTCCCAGCATATCCTTATTCAACGCCATTTCTATGCATTCTCCCTTAATCAGCAATACTCTACTGTTCTCCGTAGGCGCATTTTGCTTCCGCACGGAAATGTCCACCACAACAGGAGTGACGAAAAGGGTAATTCCGTCTAGATCTTTTTTCCCCGGAGCCGGATTGTAATAGGTCTGGGAATATTCAATGTCAAACGTATGGGTGCCGGGCATCAAAATGTGGGGATAATCCCTTCTTCCCTTGGAAATATCATGACCTTTGCCGCTTTCTTTCAGCCATTCCTGTTTTTTTCCCTTATCGTCCGTAATGGAAATAGTGCAACCGTCATCTGATACCAGAGTCACGAAACCGATACCGCAAGGCTGACCAGAAAAATCGTTGTTTTTGTCGTCGTCATATTCAGGGCGTTTACGGAAATTGGGAGCCTCCTTAAAAGTGAAGGAGACGGAATAATTCTCCTTGTGAGGTTTTCGAGGATCATCAACAATGGTTGAGTTAGGTTTTTTGACATGGCCTTCCAAAGCCCGTTGAATAACGGTTTCTGCAACTTGATCTGCAGGATGTTCAATAACATTCACAATTTCACTTTTGTCTTGCTTGGAGAAGATGTCATCAATCTTGACATCATCATTTGCTGTTGCTTCCTGAAGAGACAGCAGGAATCCTGCAGACAACATGGAAATAAATAGTTTGTCTAGAGTAGTCATGATGGAAAGAGTTTATCGCTTCTTTTTTTTCTGCCTGGCCTTGGCTTGCCTGGCCCATTTTTCCAAACGAGCGGGGGCGTCCGTCATGCCAATGCATGGAGGCATTTTCCTGGCCCATGCAATGGCTTCATCATATTGTTTCAGTTGAAGATATCCCCAGGAAATCCAGTAAACATAATGGCTCTGAGACGACGGATGGGTAGCATGAGTTTTCAAGAGGTGCTTGTATGCTTCTATACCCAATGGATAAAATTCTTTTCCCATATCGAAAAAGGAGCTAGCATGAAAAAAACCTATCCGCAGCATGCGTTCCGAAAGAAAGGGCATGTTTTTGGATTCCTTGAAATAGAGGCTTGGGAAAAAATAAAGTTGGCCGATCAGAAGCCTCAGCGCCCGGATTTGTTCTTTCTGCGGCGTAGCAGTGATTTCAAGTGCCAGCATGAGCTTCGTGAGCCCGTCAAGGCCGTCAAGCCGTACAGAAGAATCCTGATCTTTCAGCTTCTTGAGAATAGTCTTGAGAACGACAAGGGTCCGTCTGTTGATGACGGCCCAATCCTTCTCAAAACCGACGTATTTGATGATATCCTTGTGTTGCGTCCAGCTTCCGGAGTGTACCATGTTACTTGATCATTCGCCTTTTCCGCTTCCTGGCTCATATATCGAAAAAGAGCTATTTTTAGTTGTGTCCTCGTTCCTGTTCCTTCCTTCAGAGCCTTCAACAGGGCCACAGGAGTAAGGGGAGATGTGGAAGTGCTAGGAGAAATAGCACAGATCCCCTTGTCCCCACAAACACCATAGGCGAACATGGCAATCAACAAATAACTCAAATGGATACAGCTTTTCATTGAGTATATGTAATATAGTGAAAAATTTAGTTACCTGTCAATGTTTTACCGTTTTTCATCTGTCCAATGAAAGAAATAGGAAAATTAAAAATGGGCAAAACATTACCGCTAATCAGCCTATCCTTACACTTCAGGCTTTCTCAACCACTAACCGGAAAAATATGGCACGATCATCAAGGCCTTCCAATACAATCCCACTCTTGAACATTCTCAGTGAGAAGTATCTATCAATGTTGAGCTGGTCCGGCAAATCCGGAATCCGGAGCCTGATCCCACGGTACATTTTACCTTCCGTGGTGATTCAGATGTGGACCCATTTCATTATTTGGGGCTGTCTCTCCTGTAAAAAGAAAGACAGCCCCTTAAAAATCCAGCACCCGGGAGTCCTACTCCCTCATCAGCGCCACGCGCATGGACTGGCACTTGAGCAGGGCGGCAAAGGCGGCGTAGTCCGTTTCCCGGTCTGAGGAAACCAGGCAATACTGGTACCGGGGCAGGCAGGCGTCCTCCCGCGCGGCATTGCGCAGGCGCAGGGAGATCACCTCGTCTTCATCCGTCTGGCGGCCGCAAAGGCGGTTTCTCAGCTCTTCCTGAGGCACGTAGATGTAGACGTCCGTATAGCATTTGGGAAGAATGCCGTCCACGCAGGCGCGGACCTGGGCGGCCCCCTGCACGTCTATGTCCATCACCACGTTTTTCCCCTGTTCCAGAAGATTCAGGATGTCCGCCTTCAGCGTGCCGTAACGGTTGCCGTGCACCTCCGCATATTCCAGAAAGTCCCCCCGCTCCACCCTGGCGGCGAATTCGGCGGCAGTCAGGAAGTGGTAGTCCACCCCGTCAACTTCCCCGGACCTGGGACGGCGCGTCGTGCAGGAGATGCTGTACACGCACAGTCCGTTTTCCGTCGCGCGGCGGCACAAGGTCGTTTTCCCGGAACCGGAAGGCCCGGACACCACCAGCAAAGTTCCCAATGGCTGTTTCATGGCTGTTATTCGATGTTCTGAACCTGTTCCCTGATTTTTTCCAGCTCCGTCTTGGCCGCCACCACCAGATGGGCCAGCGTGGAGTCGTTCGCCTTGGAGCCGATGGTGTTGAATTCCCGGAAGATTTCCTGGCAGAGGAAGTCCAGGGGCCTGCCCGCGGGCGCGGACGAACCGCACAAGGTGCGGAACTGGTCAAAATGGGAGGAAAGGCGGGTGATTTCCTCGGAAATGTCGCACTTGTCCGCAAACAGGGCCACTTCCCGGATGATGCGTTCATCATCCGCAGAAACGGACAGGTCGGCCTCCGCCAGACGCTTGAGCATGGCTTCCCGCAGCCTGACGGGCACGGAAGGGGCGTGCTCCGCGATGCTGAGGCGGAATTGTTCCAGCGTATCCAGCTTGCCCAGCACGTCCGCTTTCAGATTGGCTCCTTCCGCCGCGCGCATGGCGGTAAAATCTTTCAGGGCGGCCTTGAGCGCCTCTTCCACCACCGGCCAAGCCTCCTCCGGAGAAAGGGCGGCTTCCGCCGTGGAAGTGATGATTTCCAGCCGCAGCAAGTCGGACGCCTGGAGGGGCATGGGCTGCCCGGCCAGGTCAGCCGCACGGTTCAGCAGCCCCGCGAGGGAGGCCAGCTTGTTTTCATCAAGCTGGAGGGAGCCGTCTGCTTCCGCCAGCCGTTCCACGGAGACGGAGACGCCCACGCGGCCGCGTGATACGGCCCCCTGGACGATGGAGCGCACGGGGGCGTCCCATTCCGCATAGCTGCGCGGCACGTTGACGGCAATTTCCGTCTGTTTGCGGTTTACGCCTGATATTTCAACAAGGATGTTGTAACGGTCTGTCTGGGCAACGGCTCTGCCGAAGCCGGTCATGCTGTTCATGGTTACGGGTCAGATTTAGGTTAAGAATGGGAGTAGGCCTTCTTCACCTCGTCCGCCACGATGGAAAGCCCCTTGCGCAGGAGTTCCTCCGTCTGGGTGAAGCTGATGCGGATGCATTCATGCCGGTGCGGCCAGGGTTCCCCCTCCTCCGGAAGGGCGAAGAAGAAGTGGTGGCCGGGATTCACAAAACATCCCCGGGCCTTGCACCGTTCGTAGAGTTCCTGGCACGTGATGGGAAGCCCCTCGAACCACAGCCACAGGAACATGGCGCCTTCACTCTTGTGGACGCGCCACGGGATGGATTCTCCGAAGAGTTCCGGCAGCAGGGACAGGGCGAATTCCGCCTGCCCGCGGTAAAACGGCGTGAGGGTTTCACGGCAGACGCGCTCCAGCGTGCCGTCTTCCAGATAGGGCGTTACCAGCGCCTGGCCCAGGTTGTTCGGGCACAGGGAGGAGGTGGTCACCATGCTGACCACGGCCCGGATGACGTCCGGGCGCGCAATCACGATGCCGGTGCGCGTGCCGGGCAGACCGATTTTGGAAAGGCTCATGGTCAGGATCATGTTTTCATCCCAGGCCGGCTTCACGGGCACAAAGCAGATGTTGGGCAGCGGCGGTCCGTAGGCGTTGTCAATCATCAGGGGCACCCCGGCGCGGGACGCCATCTCCCGCAGGCGGTCCAGCTCCTCATCCGTCACCACGTTGCCGGTGGGGTTCGTGGGGCGGGACATGCAGACGGCGGCCGTTTCCGGGCGTATGTCCAGGCGGTCAAAGTCAATCACGTACTTGAACGTATGGCCGTCCAGCATGCGGATGCCGGGCCGGATGCCCCGGAACATCACGCCCCCGCACAGGGACTGGGACTGGTAGCCCACATAATCCGGGCACAGCGGAAAAAGGATTTCACGCATGCCTCCGCCCGGGCAAGGCCCCGCGAGCATGTTGAACAGCGTGAAGCAGGCCATCTGGCCGCCCTGGGTGATCGCCACGTTCTCCGGCGCCAGGTTCCAGCCGCAGCGTTCATTGAGAAAACGGACCAGCGCGCGAATGAAGGCGGGGTCACCGCCCGGATGGGCGTAATGGCCCACCAGCACGTCAAACTTTCCATTCCGCACCAGCTCCGCCATGCTGCGGCGCCAGAGTTCCGTCACCTCAGGAATGACGGCGGGGCTCCCACCGTTCAACTGGCACAGGCCTGTTTCCTCCGAATGGAGGGCCTTGAACAAATCCTCCATCAAATCATCAATACCCGTTCTGGCCGTCAGGTGGCCTCCAATCTCCGATAATTGCATCATGCCGCGGGCATTGTAGCCGCATGCGCGTTTTATGCGAGAAAAATCATTGTTCCGCAGGGCGCATGAACAGTTTGACTTTCCCCCCCGTTAATGTTCATAATCCCCGGCATGTTCAATATCGTGCGATTCACCAGGCGTACCTGTCCGGCGCTGGCCCTTGCGCTGGCCCTCACCTCGTGCGACAGCGGTACGAATGAAGCCCTTACCTCCTTCATTACGGGAAATTCCTCCTCGGAACACCAGCAGCTCCAGGCCCAGCTCCAGCAGGCGAAGGACGCCCTGGCCCAGATAGACCAGGAAATCAGCCGCGCGGAATCCCACGACGCCCGCGTGAACTACAATCTTCAAAAACGGCTTTCCACCCCGGGAAAAGTCACCACGCCTTTCACGGTGAAGGATATTGACATTCTGCCCTCCAAGCGCCGCGACTTCGAGCACCTGTGCTTTGACATTGAAGACATGCGCAAGACGCTGGCTCAGCGCAAGCAGGAGTTCCACGCCCTGCAATACCAGTATAACGCGTATGCCGCCAAACTGGCCGAATTCAAGCAGTCCCACCCGGTAGATTAACCCCACCCCACGCAACCCATGACTGACTCACCTTCCCCCAAGCAGCCGTCCGACGAGGCCCTCCCTCCTTCCGAAGACGAAACCCGCTTCGCCCCCAGGGAGAACGGCGAAGAACACAAGGACGGAACCTCCGCCCCTGCGGCTAAAAAACGCCTGAAAACCTCCCTGGACGTCGTGTCCGAACACGCCGCGGAAGAAGAATCGGCCCGGCAGGAAGACGCCGAACGGAAAGCCAGGGGAGACGCCCTTTTCTGGAATCTGTGCCTTGGGCTGTTCGCCCTCATCGTCATCGGGGCCGGCTACATCGTTTATGAAAAATTCTCCCAGCTCCCGGACCCGGTCAAAGACGCGCGGGAGGCGCTGGAGGCCAATCACTCCCAGCTCCTGAAAAAGCAGGTACAGCTCATGGAAATACGGAACAGGACCGCCCCCAAGGAACAGCTCCTCGGCCTGCTGGACATTTTTGAACATACGGCATCCGATCTGGAAGAGACGCAGAAGTCCATTGAGAAGGAGAAAATGCGCGTGGCCGGCATCCGGGGGGAAATCCGCTCCTACTTTGAACGCTACCGCCAGGACGCCAGGGCCAAGGCCCGCGGCCGCAAGTTCGACATCCTCAGAACATCCCATTCCGGCAAAACCTACCTGAACGTGGAAATCACCCGCGTGGAAAATGAATTCGTGCGCATCATGCACGAACAGGGGAGCACCTCCATTCCGGCCGGAGACCTCCCGGACGACATCCGGGAAATGCTGGCCTACGGCGACCCCCTGAACATCACGGCCATGAACCAGACGGACGCCTCCCTTCAGGCCCCCGTGATCCGCCGGGCGCCTTCTCCGGCCCCGGCTCCCTCCCCCGCTCCACAGCCCCCCAAAAAGAAAGTGGTGGTGGACCTGGACCCGCCCGCCGGGAAGCCGCAAATTGAAACGCCCACACACACGGGAGATTCGGACGGATCCTCTTCCGGGAACATGTGGGTTCCTCCCGCCCATTCTCCGCTGCCCCCCATGTAACAATCATCTCCATATTATGAAAACACTCATATTACCCCTCGTGGCCGCGCTCCTTGCCGGAGTCGCCGGAGCTTCCGAAGCCTGGAGCACCAACCCCGCAGAGGCCATGCAGCAGGCCGCCGCCCGGAAAAAGGGCGTGATGCTGGAATTCACCGGTTCCGACTGGTGCGGAGCCTGCATCATGCAGAAAAAGCAGGCCCTTTCCCTCCCCAAGGTGCAGGAAGACATCGCCCGCTCCTTCATTCCCGTGGAACTGGACTACCCGCGTAAAAAGCAGCAGGACGAACAGACAAAAGCTTCTCTGGAAACCTACAAGAAATCCTACGGCATCACCGGATTCCCCACGCTGGTGTTTGCGGACGCCCAGGGGCGCCCCGTCCATACCGTCGTAGGCTACTCCAATCCGGACCAGGTCATGCAGGATACGGAAAAGGCGGCGGAAGCCCTCAAAACGCAGCAGGCCCTGACGGCCAAACTGGCGGGACAGCTTACAGAGCAAGAGCGCCGGGACGCCCTGGTCCAGCTGCTGAACACGGTTCCCCAGTCCAGCATCTGCACCTTCTATAAGCCCGCTCTGGAAGAACTGGCGAAACTGGATCCGCAGGATGCTTCCGGCATCCGCGCCAAACTAAACAGGAAAGAGCTGCTCAATACCCAGAGAGAGGAATTGGCCGATACGTTCCGGCAGAAAAACGTCCACATCCTGGCGGAGCAAAAGCCTGACGAAGCCCTTTCCATCATGGACGGCTACCTGAAGAAGGACGGGCTGCTTCCGGAAGTCAAACAGGCTGTCCTCATGCAAGAGGTGAACCTGCTCATGCAGCAAAACAGGGTGAATGAACTGGAACGGCCCCTTAAAGAAGCCATTGCGCTTCTTCCGGACAGCTTTGAAGGAAAAATGTGCAGCAGGCTTCTGGAAAAACTGCCCGAAATCAAGAAGGAACGGGGCCAGCTGAAGCCGGGGGAAGAGCCCCCGCTTCCCCCCGGAGCCATCCGGGCCACTAAAATGATCGTTCCTCCGGCGCCCGCGAAAAAATAACCTATTTTTTCCTGCCGGGTACCGGGTTCTCCCTGCCCGGCAGGTCCGCACATGGACCTTTCCGCCAACCACATCCTCGTCGTCTTCCTGCTCACTACGCTGGCCGGTCTCGCCACCGGCATAGGGGGCTTCATCGCCTTCTTCATGAAGAGGACGGATACGAAGACGCTTACCTTTTCCCTGGGGTTTTCCGGCGGGGTGATGGTGTACATTTCCCTGGTGGAACTGCTGGGAGAGGCGCAGCACCGGCTGATGGAATTTGAAGGCCACACGGCAGGCGCATGGATTGCAATTGCCTCCTTCTTCGGAGGCATTGCCGTGGCGGCCCTGATTGACTACCTGGTGCCGGAAGACGAAAACCCGCACGAAGCGCGCGGCCCGGAAGACATCCACGGGCAGGGCAGCGGGGAATTTTCCTCCTCCAAAATCAAAAGGTCCGGCATCCTGTTCGCGCTGGCCATCGGCATCCACAACTTTCCGGAAGGGGTCGCCACCTTCGCCGCCGGGCTGGACTCCCTGACGCTGGGCACGTCCATCGCCCTGGCCGTAGCCGTCCACAATATTCCGGAAGGGATTGCCGTGGCGGTGCCTCTTTACTACGGTACGGGCAGCCGTAAAAAGGCCCTCTTCTATTCCTTCCTCTCCGGCCTGGCGGAACCGGTGGGCGCGGCCATCGCCATGCTCTTCCTGTTCCACTTCCTCACCCCCACCGTGCTGGCCATCCTCTTCGCTTCCGTGGCGGGCATCATGGTCTTCATATCCTTTGACGAGCTGCTGCCCATGGCGGAACGCTGGGGGCACCACCACATTTCCATCATGGGGATCATTGCCGGGATGCTGCTGATGGCGGTTGTCCTGATCTGAATCGGCCCTGCTGCGGGAAAGAAATTTTCCGTGTCCTGGACGCGGGAGTATTGAGCATTTCCCGGCGTCAGGGGGTCTAAACGGAAACCCCCTTCTCATCCATGCCGGACTCCCCTGCTACCCCTGCTACCCCTGCTACCCCTGCTTCTCCTGCCGTTTCCGCCGCTCCACAGCCATCTTCCTCCCCTTCCCCCCTTTCCTGCTGGAAAAAAGGCTTCCGCCGTTATGCGGATTTCCGGGGCTGCACTTCCCGGGCGGAATTCTGGTGGTTCATGGCTCTTCCCCTCCTGGCCCTGATTCCGGCCCTGGCAGGCTACATCCTGACGGACTGGCTGCACATTCCAGATACAAGGCTGAGCGTTTACGGGGACGCCCTGACCATCCTCCTGTGGGCAGCCCTGATAGTTCCCTGCGCGGCGGCGGCATTCAGACGCCTGCATGATACGGGCAGGAGCGGCCTCTGGATTCTTTCCGTGCTGCTTCCCTTCGGCCTGGGGCACCTGATCTTTTTCTACCTGACGCTGGGAGAAAGCAAGACGGACGGCAACAAGTACTGCCGCCGCGCGGGCGCACAGCCGGCAAACGCCTCCGTTACTCCCGGAGAACGGAAAAAGCCGCCTTTCACGCCGTTTTACCTTTACTGGCTCATCAGCCTGCGGAAGCTGACCACGGTGGCCGGGCGCGCCTCACGGGCGGAATTCTGGTCCTTCTTCCTCCTTTCCGTCCTCCTGTTCCTGCCGCTGGGCTACAGCATGATAGACGTGGACAGCAACCCGCTGGGCTTTTACGTCTCCCCGTCCCGCCAAATCCTGCTGTACGCCGCCCACCCGCAGGATACCCTGATCCTGCTGGCGCACGCCTGCTTTAACCCCACCTTTTACTTTTTCTACCAGTCCGGAGAGCTGAGCATGCTTTCCCTGGAGCTTCTGGCGGCTGTGGCGGGGCTCAACATCCTGTTCAACCTGCCGGTGGCCGTGCGCCGCCTGCATGACAGCAGCCTGAGCGGAAAATTCATCCTGATTCCCATCCTCATTTTCATCGTTACCTTCCTGCTGATTTTCCTGCTGCGCCTGATTCCGGAGGACATGACGCCCTACCTGGGCTATCTGGGGATGGCCTCCAGCCTGATGGACCTGTTTTCCATCCTCTTCCTGTCCATGATGCTGCTTAAAAGCTCTCCCGGTCCCAATGAATATGGCGTGCTTCCGCAAAAAATAACCGTATCCTGATTCCAGGATACGGTTGAAAAACAGTCAACGCCGCAGGAGGCCGCGTTGTTCGCCTGCAAATGGGAGAACGTCAGTCCCCGAAGCATACGCCCAGGTCGCGCGCCGTGCGCACCAGCTGGCAGTCGGGGTCCACCAGCTTCAGGGTTTTCACGGCTTCCTCAATGGGCACGGCAGTCATCTGCGTTCCCCGGAGGGCAACCATGCAGCTGAACTTGCGCTTTTCCACCAGCTCCACGGCGTAACTGCCGAACCGCACGCCCAGAATACGGTCATAGGCGCAGGGGGAACCGCCGCGCTGGATATGGCCCAGCACGCAGGAACGCGTTTCAATTCCCGTGGCTTCCTCCAGTTTCTTGGAGATCACCTTGCCGATGCCTCCCAGGCGCACTTCCCCCTGGGTCTTTTCATCCAGCAGCACCAGTTCGTCCGCCAGGCGGGCGCCTTCGGAGACCACTACCAGGATTTCCCGCTGCCCGGCCGCCTTGCGGTCCTTGATGCATTTCACCACGTTTTCAATGGAGAAGGGAATTTCCGGCAGCAGGATCACATCCGCGCTTCCGGCGATGCCGCCTTCCAGGGCAATCCACCCCGCATGCCGCCCCATCACTTCCACCACCATCATGCGCTGGTGCGCGTTTGCGGTGGTTTCCAGACGGTCCAGGGATTCGGAGACGATGGAAACGGCGCTGTAGAAGCCGAAGGTGACATCGGTCGCGCCCAAGTCGTTGTCAATGGTCTTGGGCACCCCTACCACGGGAAGGCCTATTTCAGAAAGCAGCAGAGCTGTGGACTGGGAGCCGTCTCCGCCCACGACGATCAGGGCGTCCAGGCCCAGCCGCCGGATGGTGGCCTTGGTCTTTTCCAGCACGGCGGGTTCAATCGCCCCCTTCTGGTCCACGCCCACCTTGATGGCGAAGTTCCCCTTGTTCACGGTTCCCAGGATGGTGCCGCCCTTGGCGCGCAAGCCGCGGCAGCAGACAGGAGTCAGCCATTCAAACCGTTCATTGCCTTCCTCGGACAGAAGCCCTTCAAAACCGTCGTAAAAACCGACAACGTTCCAGCCGCGGCGGGAAGCCGCGCCTACCACACCTTCAATGACTGCATTCAACCCGGGAGAGTCACCCCCGCTATTCAAAACACCGATGTTCATATTCGGTGCCTCTTATAGCAGAAAATTCCGGGGCCGTCTACTTCCTATCTCTTTTCTGTACCAGATTTCACGGGAAGCTGGACAAACTCCTTGGGATCCTTCATGTCCATGCCGGAAGCCTGCCAGTTTTCCCACACCCGCCAGCCGGTGGTCATCATCTGCTTGGCCAGGGGATAGCGGTTCGCAGAGCCGAGCACCACAATAATCATGCGCTGCGGGTAAATCACCTCCGTCCCCGTCTGGGGGCTGCGGCGGGAGATGGCGTTGCGCGTCACGCTGAGCAGCAGGCAGGGGCCGGCGGCGCGGGAGGTTCCCGCCTTGATGCCGTCCACGCCGGGAGAGCTCATGAGCTTGTTGTTGTTGGAAATATCATACATCGTCCTGCCCTTGGTCTGGGACTGCACCTCAATGCGGCGGCTCGCCTGGGAAACGATGTAGCAGAAGGCCGGGTTCTGCATGCTGTAAACGCCCAGCAGGGCCATGTCCAGCGCGCAGGAGGTGGAAACGGAGTTGCCCGCGTCCAGGCCGTGGGGAGCGGTGAAGCGCGTCTTGGCCATCCTCAGGGAACGGGCCAGGTTGTTCATTTCCGTCACGAAGGCGGCAATGGGTGAGCCGCCGCCCCGGCGGGACACCAGGTCACGGCCCACAAAGGAGGCGATGGTCAGGGCGGACACGTTGTCCGAGCCCAGCAGGGTGGAATACAGCGCGTCCCGGAGCGTCAGGCGGTCTCCCGGCTGGAGGTCCATGGGATTTCCGGCGCGGAGGCCGAAGGCTTCCTGCGGCACGGCGATGAAGGTGTCCAGCGGCAGGCGCGTGCGGGCCACCCAGTCCAGCGTCACCATGGCGGTAGCTACCTGGGAGAGGCTGGCTACGGGCCGTTTTGCTTCCGCGTTGGAACTGAAAAGAAGTTTGCCGGAATTGGCCTCAATGGCGATGTAACTGGGCCGTTCCTGCGCCTGGGCGGAGAACTGGAATACACAGGCCAGGGTCAAGAGGAATAGAGATAGCTTTTTCATGGCGGGACCGGCGGGATAGTGCCCGTTCCCCCCACGTTTGAAAAGTCTAAAATATTTTCCGTACAACACTTATATGTCATGACACGGAAAAACGCATTGACCTTTCGGCTCCTATCCTATTTGTTGGAGGAAGCCGTTTCCCGCAAACGGAAGCAGTCCGGACATCCCCACCGCCATGACCAGCATTCAATTTTTTTACAACCGGAACTTTCCGGGAAACGCCCTGCGCTCCAATGCCCTCCAGGCGCTGGACCGTCTGGGCATGAAACCGGAGATGCGGGAAACGGAAGCCGCGCCGGAGCAGGTCGGCGCTCCGCTTCCCGCCCTCGCCATTGACGGGGAGATCGTCGTTTCCGGCGTGGAGCCCTCCGTGCGCGAGCTGGAAATCCTCTTTGAAGACCACGCACAGGAAGGGGAGGAAGATTCCGCCTGCGGCGCGTGCGGCATGGAGTGCGGCGGCATGAACGGCACGGAGCATTGCCCCATGTGCGGCCAGCACGGGGAAGGCGGCAGCGTGGCGGGCAGGATTATCGGCTTCGTGATCCTGCTCATTATTCTGTTCCTTGCGGTTAAAATACTGTCCTGAATCTTTCCACGCCGCCTTTGTCTTCCCTCTTTTTACAGCTGCCCCACGCGCCGGGATTGGGCCGGCATGCGCCGGCGCAGTCGCCGCTCTGCTTCTGGGCGCCTTCTTTCTGCGCCGCCGCCCCTTCCGGAAATGGGCGTGCGCAGCGGCGGAGTTTTACGTGGCCGTTTACGGCGTTTCCAGCCCATGCAGGCGGTCTTGATAATTTCTTGAATTCCCCTTTCCGTCAGGACACAGTAACGGCATGCGCTCCTTCTTCGGTTCCATTCTCCTGATTCTGGTGCTGGCCGCCCTTGGCGCCACCATTTACTACCACTGGTCCACCAACTCCCACCTGGAGTTCGAACTCCGCAACCCTGACGAACCGGAAAAAACCACGCAGGTCATCAACATGGAGAAGCGGGCTGCCGCCCTCCAGGCGGCTCCGGCGGCAGAAGCCCCTGCTCCCGCTGCTCCCCCTGCGGAAGAAGTTCCGGCTCCCGCCGCGGGGATACCGGAAGCCACGGAATTGTAAGGGCGCCACTTTCCACACCATGAAACCGGTTATCGGATACACGCTGGGCGACCAGTCAGGCATAGGCCCGGAAGTCATCTCCGCAGCTCTTGCCTCCGGAGAGCTCCCGGAAGGGGCGGAATACCGCCTCATCGGCAAGAGGGTGCAGGTCCCCCTCGGCAGGCCGAATGCGGAATCCGCCAAGCACGCCTTTGACCATCTGGAACAGGCGGCCCATGCCCTGCGGGAAGGAACGGTTGACGCCGTCGTCACCGCGCCCGTCTGCAAGGAAACCCTGCACGAGGCAGGCTTCCGCTGGCCGGGACAGACGGAATTCTTCGCGGAACGCCTGGATACGGGCAATTACGCCATGTGCCTGACCGGAAAACGGCTGACGGTGGGCCTGGCCACCATCCACACGTCCCTTCAAAGCGTGCCGTCCCTGCTGAACACGGAGGAACTGGTACGCATCGGAACCCTGTTGAAAAATTTCTGCCTCCGCAAGGGAATCCTCCGCCCGCGCATCGCCCTGGCGGCCCTGAACCCCCATGCCGGGGAACACGGCGCCTTCGGCGACGAGGACGGAACTATCATTGCCCCGGCCGTAGAACGGCTGGGGGTCATTCATCCGGACGCGGAATTTGACGGTCCGTCCGTTCCGGACTGCGTGTACCGGGACGCCGTGGAAGGGAACTATGACGCCGTGCTGGCCCCATACCATGACCAGGGGCTGATTCCGCTGAAACTGGTGGACTTCCATACCGCCGTGAATGTCACGCTGGGCCTTCCCCGCCCCCGGCTGAGCCCGGACCACGGAACCGCCTTCAACCTGGCGGGCGCCGGAAAGGCCAATCCGTCCAGCACCATCCACGCCTTCCAGCTGGCCGTAAGGATGGCGCAGACGCGTTAACGCCCCTCTTCTTTCCGGAGTTTTTTCCGCCACACCTCTGCCACCCGTTCCGAGGCTGAAACCCAATACCGGAAGGTTTCTTCCATCAGGGGATCACTTTCCTCCCTTTCTCCTTTATTCCACAAAAGCAGAGCAATCGTTAACAGATCTGCGGCGGAACGTTCCAAGGCTTCCCTGTCATGCTCCCTCTTTTGGAACCAGCACCATTGTTCAGGCGTCAGGGCCGGAAGCCTGGAAAACCTTTCCGCCATCTCCACCTGCCGGTCTGCATAACACCGGATTAACAAAAACCGCCTCTCACGGGAAATCCGGGGAACCGTATCCGTCAACAACCCCAGAACTTCGCCACTCCAGCACCGTTGCAGCGTTTCTTCCAGACTGCCGTTAACCAGCGGGTCGTGATCTATCTTATAAGACAGGGAAGATTCAGGATTCAACTTCCAGGCCAGCAGCTTTTCATAGGAGTCTCCCTCCGGGGATGACGGCAGAGGCAGTTCCGCCTGCGCGATGAAATCATCCAGGGAGTCTATCGCCGTCTTGGACGCCCACATCATCCTGCGCAGCGCAGAAAATCCCTCTTCCGCCTCCTCATGGGTAATGACGCCGTCATCCTCCAATTCCGATAAGGAAACTATCTCCTCCTTTTTTTCCCGTTTCCTGCTTTCCGCCATTTTTCTGAACAACTGCACATCCACGTCAGCCACACGGCACCACTCCTGCGTGGTAGGGGGTCCGGACATGAACGCCTCCCGCCACGCCTTTTCCATCCGGTCAGCCTCCCGGTTCAATTCCTTGACCACTTTTTTGCAGGAGGAGGAATCCTTCACCTGGCTGCCAATCGTCTCCAGAGCCCTGGTAAACGTTTCATCCCCCACCACATCCACCATCCGGACGCCGGAACGGGCGCTCCCGCAGCAGAGGAATCCGGCAAGAAGCGCCATGCAGAACAATTTCACCATGAATGGATGATTGGCAACCGTACGGGAAAAGTCAATCTCTTCCGTTGCCGCGTTCCCCATTCTTTCCTTCCCCGGCGGGAATAAAATGCAGGAAACGGCATCTTCCCGGAAACAAGGTAAAAAATAGGCTTGCTTTCTGAAGACAATCATTGCACTTTACTTGCCCGCAAGGTGCGCACCGTTCGCACGACACATTTCTAATTATCACAAGACCATGAGAAATTACGAAGCTCTTATCGTATTCAACATGAAGGGTACGGAAACCCCCGTTGAGGAGTTGATCAATACCGTAGCCGCCACGATGAAGGAAGAAGGCGCCGACATCACCGCCACGGAAAACACCGGCCGCCGCGAATTCGCTTACGAATCCAACCACCTTTCCGCCGGCCAGTACGTGACCTACACGTTTTCTGCGGAACCTTCCGCCATCAAGACCATCCGCGAACGCCTTCGCCTGAATCCCCAGATTCACCTTCAGTACTACAAGGTGCTCGGCTAAAGCCGGCCCATGCGGACGAAGCATCCGCTCCTTGCCTTTTATCAAAAAGAACCGCCTCCCTAAAGAGGCGGTTCTTTTCTTATGGCCTGTTCCTTCCGTGCACGGAAGCAGGGAAGCCTTGTTCAGTAAACGTTTGCCGCCCTGGAGACAATGTTCCTCAGCAGCTGGCGGATGGGGGCAACAGGAGGCAGATTTTCCACGCCGTATGCCCTGGCAATTTTTTCCATGTGGGGAAAGCTGATCCAGGTGCTGCCCTCCTTATCCTCCCATACGGCAATGCGCAGGGGCAGTTCCGTAGCAATGCCCGGGTTTTCCAGCATCAGGTTGGTGCCTACCTTGGGAGAGCCGAAGATGACGACCTTGGAAGGGGGCATTTCCAGTCCGGCTTCACGGGCGTTCTTACCGTGGTCAATCCTGGCAAAGACGGGAATGGATTTTTCCGCCAGAATTTTTTCAATGCGCTCCATGGTTTCGTCCACGCCGAAGACGCTTTCATAAAGATACAGGGAATTGTCGTCCAGATGGCCGGAGCCCAGCTTGGGATCCAGCGCCCCGGCGATGCGGCGCGCCAGATTGGTCAGGTCCACGCCCTCCTTGTTCGCCGTCAGCGTCACGCACACGAGTTCGGACGGGTCCGTGAACCGGCAGATGTAGGAGGAGAAGCCGGGAACGCCGCCTTTAATGTCCATCAGGCCCTTGTGGTAAGGGAACTGCCAGCCGGCCATGGCCGGAACGATTTTCCCGTTGTCCAGCCGGATGGGCTTGTAAATCATGTCCCGGTGCTTTTCATCCTTCACCAGGATGGAGCCCGCCAGGCAAATGTCCCAGAAGCTGATTTCCTGCGGCGTGGACCAGATGTCCGAAAAACCGCGCAGGGAGGAGCGCGCGGGCGGCGGAACGGATTTAACGGCGCCGTCCTTTACCGCATAGCCCGCCGCCGTTTCCGCCGGGTCCACATATTCCACACGGGATTTGAACAGGGAATGCCTGTTGCCGTGTTCGCGCACGTTGTCCTGCTGCACGGCTCCCAGATCCTTCCCGAACATGGTGTGCTGGAGGCCCAGCGGCTGGAACTGGTTTTCCCGGACGAATTCCTCATAAGGCATGCCCGCCACCGCATCAATGACCATGGACAGAAGCAGGAAGTTCGTGGCGCTCTGGCGCACGTCCGTTCCGGAGGGGAATTCCAGATCGTTCAGCCTGACCAGGGAAAGGAGTTCCGCCGGATCATAATCCCGGCCTATATCGAACTGGGGGGATTTCCTGTAGTCCGGAATGCCGGAGGAATGCTGAAGAAGCTGGAGCACGGAGACATTCTGCCAGGCTTCCGGCAGGCCGGCCACATAGCGGGACACCTTGTCATGGATGTCCATTTTGCCCTTTTCCACGAGCTGGAAGGCGGCAATGGCGGCATATCCCTGGGAGATTTCCGCCGCAGGCCACAAGGTATTGGTGGAAGACAGCAGGCCCGTTTCCGCATTGGACAAGCCGTATCCTACCACGCGGGGAATGTAGGGGGCCTGGACAATCGCAAGGGTCATGCCGGGAATTTTTTCCTCCTGCATGAAGTCGTAAATCAACTGGTCCATGGACTGCCCAAGGTACTCTACCCTGGAATTTCCGCGGCCCTGAGCCGGGAGCTGGATGGTTGCAGATTCTTGAGCGGACATTTTGGTGGGGATGTTATTTGCATGTGCGGGAAGGCCGCCCAGCATGCACGCGCATGCGAGAATTCCTCCTGTTAACCTGAATGATTTATTCATGGGTGTCTTTTTATAAGACCGCATTCCGCGCATACGGTTCATTCAATTTGTCATCACTATCCCCAAAATAACGCAAAGGCGGGAGAATGCAATCCTCCCCTGCCCCGTCCTCCAGGAAAAGGGTCCTCCCGTCCCGGTTCCGTGATTTGCGGGCTACAGGGAAACGAAGTTTTCCAGCAGCTTTACGCCCAGTTTCTGGCTTTTTTCCGGGTGGAACTGCGTGGCGACCAGGTTGCCGCGCCTGATGGCGGCGGCAAAACGCACGCCGTAGGTGCAGAAGGCGGCCGCCAGGGATTCATCCTCCGGCTGCGGATAATAGGAGTGCACAAAGTAGAAGTACGGCTCCGGCCCCATGCCTTTCCAGATGGGATCGGCGGGATTGGAAAGAGTCAGGCTGTTCCATCCCATGTGGGGCACCTTGAGTTCCGATTCCGCAAAACGGACCACGCGGCCCTTGAAGATGCCCAGTCCGGGCACCTGTTCGTCTTCCTCCCCGGTTTCAAAGAGAACCTGGTAGCCCACGCAGATGCCCAGAAAAGGCTTGTCCTGCCCTATCCACGTCCGGATCAGCGGCACCAGCTCCTGGCTGCGCAGCTTTTCCGCGCAGTCGCCGAAGGCGCCCACACCGGGAAGAACCAGATGGGTCACGCCTGCCGCATCCTCCGGCGTGCGGACCAGATGGCCAGTCACGCCGGCAGCCTCAAAGGTGTTCAGCACGCTGCGGAGGTTGCCCGCGCCGTAATCAATCACGCCGAGCTTCATGGACTTACAGCATTCCCTTGGTTGAAGGCAGCGTCCCGGCGGCACGCGGGTCAATGGCCGCGGCCTGCCGCAGCGCATGGGCGATGCCCTTGAAGACGGATTCCGCAATATGGTGGCCGTCCCTGCCGTAGAGCACTTCCACATGCAGGTTGCAGCGCAGGTTGTTGGCCAGGGCGCGGCAGAATTCCTCGCACAGGGTCAGCGGAAAGTTGGGCGCGTCCGGAAGGCCCCCTTCCGGAATGCGGAAGACCACATACGGGCGGTTGCTCAGGTCCATCACCACGCGCGTAAGGGTTTCATCCATGGGCAGGTAGGAACAGCCGTAGCGCGCAATTCCCTTCTTGTCCCCCAGGGCGTTCTTGATGCATTCCCCCAGAACTATTCCTACGTCCTCCACCGTGTGGTGGGCGTCCACCTCCAGGTCGCCGCGGGCCTGGAGGGTCAGGTCCATCAGGGAATGGCGAGCCAGCAAATCCAGCATGTGGTCAAAAAACGCATGGCCCGTGGCGACGGCGGCGCACCCGGTGCCGTCCAGGTTCAGTTCCATGCTGATGTCCGTTTCACCGGTGACCCGTTTGCAAGAAGCGTTCCTCATGTGACTCTTCTATACCGAAGCCGCGGCGGAAGAAAGCAGGAAATACCGCATGGGGTAAGATTTGCCCGCTTTTCCGCGCAAAAAACCGCATGGCCCAGTAATAGGGCCATGCCACCGGAGCCCCCTCCATCAGAAGAATTCCAGGAGGCTTTTATATTAAACAACACGGGGTAAATGGACTAAACAGGCCCGACGGACAGAATGGGTCCAGCTTTACTTGATCCATCCTGTCCATGAAGGCCATTTCTGCGGCGTTTTCCGGAGGGTCTTTTCTCCGGGAAACAGCCGGATTATTTTTTCCTGGCCTTGGCAGCGGCAGCCCGTTCCTCCTGGCGCTTCTTATCCCGGTCTTCACGGGCCTTGCGCGCCGCTTCCGCACGTTCCGCGCGTTCGCGGGCACGCTGTTCCTGCAGGCCCGCGCGCACCGTCTCCGTCAGTTCCTCATAGTATTCCCTGGGAACCTGGGCGGTGCGGACTTCCGTCAGGGCCTCCATGGCCTCGTCAAATTTCTTCTCGTCACACAGGTTCCAGGCCTTTTCCAGTGCGGCGGAGCCAGCCCCGTTTTCCGGGTCCTGGTTTTTCAGGCGTTCCGCATCCGTAGCGGCCACCAGCTTGACGTCCCTCATGGCTTCCAGGGAGCCGGCCGCAGGTTCAAACCACCGGTCCCCGCGCTCCTTGACCTTCTTGCGCAAGGCCCGGTGCACTTCCGTGAGCTGGTTTTCACGCTCCCGGATGGCGGTCTGCCTTTTCTGGAAAGCGTCCATCAGGAGCTGGCGCTGCTCTTTCGTCAGCTTGGGGTCTCCGCGGCGCTTTTCCTCTTCCTTTCTCAAGGTTTCACGTTCCTTTTCCAGGGCTTTTTCCTTGGCGGCTATCATGACCTCCAGCTTGCGGTTGAGCTGGCCGGCGATTCTGGAGGCATCCGGATAGGCGTCCGCCAAAGCGGCGGAGCCGGGGTAGCCGTCACGCAGGCGGTCGTACACAGCCATGGCCTGGTAGGGATTGCGCACGGCAAGCGCCTTGAAGCGCTTCAACAGCTTGTTGGCCTCATGGTCGTATTTGGTGCGCACGGTCACTTCCGCCTCCTCCTTGGCTTCCTGGGCGGCCTGGGCTCCTTCCACCAGCTTCTTCTCCTCCAGCAGAACCACCACCCTGGCCCTGGCCTTGACGGCAGCGTCATGGGCAAGCCCCTGGGGATTCTTCTTGATGGTCTTGTCCAGGTCCGCCAGGGCGCTTTCCAGGTCCTTGGCGTTCATGGTTTCCGGCTTGGCGTACGTCTTGTTGATCTTGGTGGCCTCCAGTTCATCCGGAGTCGCCTTCTTGATGGATTCAATCAGTTCCCTTTTAACGGTCACGGAATCCTTGATCCCGCCGGCTACGGGGACCAGGAGGCTGACGCTTTCCGGCGTTTCCACCTCCACGGTGCAATCCTTGTAAACGGTTCCATCCTTGAGTTTTACTTCATCCGCCGCGGCAAGCGGAACGAGTGCGGTCAACGCCAATATGAGGGACTTGTTCATAAATCTAAGGCTTTTTTCCAGAGTAATCTGACGAATACGTATCTTGCACTTTACCAGAAGACGCCCTCTTGGCGACAAAAAAAAGCCCGGAGCCGTAAAAACGGTTCCGGGCCCGGAGAGATAAAAAACAGGCTGTTTCTGGCTTACTTCTCGGCAGCGGCTTCTTCAGTGGCCGGAGCGGCTTCCTCACTGGAAACGCGGGGGGCTTCCACGATGGCCACGATCACGTCGCCGGCCAGTTCCGTGTTCACGCCGGAGGACAGCTTGAGATCGGCAATGCGCAGGGTTTCACCCAGCTTCAGGCCGGAGATGTCGGCAGTAATGGCTTCCGGCAGGTTCTTCACCTGGCAGACGATAGCCAGTTCATGAATGGTCTGGTCCAGCACGCCGCCCAGGGCTACGCCGGCGGCTTCGCCTTCCAGAATAACGGGAACGATGGAGTGAATGACCGTGGTGTCGGTCACGGCCTGAAAGTCCACATGCAGGCAGGCGTTGGTGATGGGGTTGTGCTGCACTTCCTTGAGGAGGGCCTTCACGATCTTGCCGTTAATGTCCAGGGCCACCAGGATATGTTCGGAAACGGCGGAAGCCAGCATGCGAGCGAATTCGCGGGCGTCAACCTGGATATTGACGTTGTCAAAACCGGGACCGTAAACCACGCCGGGGACCAGGCCCTGGCTGCGGAGTTGCTTCAGATTACCGGAGCCGCAGGCTCTCGTTTCGGCCTTGAGGGAATGGGATGTAGCCATGTTTTATAGAGGCAATATTGAGTGTTGATTGATAATGTTTCCTAATCGGGTTCAGGCAGAGGCCCCGCCGGGATTTCTGAACCCGCGTAAACCGGTACTCAGGTCAGGGCGGAGGACTCTGCACTAAAATTGGCTAAATGTCAAATAATGATGATACGGATTCTCCGTCATGTATGCGCTGCACGGCATGGCCCAGCAGGTCGCCCACGCTGATGCAGTCCACCTTGGGGCCATAGGCCATGGGAACGGTGTCGGAGGTAAGAACGCGTTCAATGCAGGAGCCGGCAATGCGTTCGCGGGCCATGTCCCCCAGCACGCCGTGGGACACGCAGGCAAACACGCGCTGGGCGCCGCGTTCCTTCAGGATGTTGGCGGCGGCGCACAGGGTGCCGGCGGTCTCCGTCATGTCGTCAATCAGGACGGCGTCACGGCCTTCCACATCACCGATGACGTTCATGGCTTCCACATGCGTGGCGTTGACGCGGTGCTTGGCGACGATGGCCAGCTCCGCACCCAGGGCGTCGGAATAGGCGCGGGCCATTTTCACGCCGCCCACATCCGGGGAGACGACGACCAGGTTCTGGAGGTCTTTTACATAGTGCTCGCGCAAGTGGCGGATTAAAACGGGAGCGGCGTACAGGTGGTCCACCGGAATATCGAAGAAGCCCTGGATCTGGGCGGCGTGCAGGTCCATGGTCAGCACGCGGTCCACGCCGGCGGCGGTCAGCAGGTTGGCCACCAGCTTGGCGGTAATGGGAACGCGGGGCTGGTCCTTGCGGTCCTGGCGGGCGTACCCGAAGAAGGGGACCACTGCGGTGATGCGTCCGGCGCTGGCACGGCGGGCGGCGTCCACCATCACGCACAATTCCATGATGTTATGGTTGGTGGGGGGGCAGGTGGGCTGAATGAGGAAAACATCCTTGCCGCGGATGTTTTCATTTATCTTTACAAAACTTTCCCCATCGGGGAAAGTGTTCACCGTGACGTCCGTCAACTGAATGCCTACGCTTTGCGCAATGCGCTCCGCAAGTTCTCTGTGTGCTGTACCGCTGATAATCTTCATACCGGAAACTGAAAAGCGGACGCATTCTGAACACAGGTCCACATAATCGCAATACTTAATTCTCACAATTTGATTTTTCTCCATGATGGGTTCCCCCGTTCCAGATGCCAAAGAGAGATTTCTAACCGTCCCCATGATTGCCGCCCTGGCCGTGTGCGCCATCCTGCTGGCGGTGCCCTACCTGGCGTTTCCCGAATTCGGCTCTACCGGGAATGAAAGCAGCATCCAGTGGCTCGTTTCCTCCTGGAACAAGCAGACGGATTACGAACACGGCTGGCTGGTGGTCCCCATCATCGCCTTCATGCTGTACCACGCCAGAAAGAAGATTGCCCAGGCGCCCAGGCGCATGGACTGGCGCGGGCTGATCCTTTTCATCCCGGCGGCCCTGCTTCTGGCGCTCTCCTTCCGCGTGGGACAGCCCCGCGTGGCCGTGGGCGCGCTTCCCCTGATCCTGCTGGGCGGAGCCTGGTACCTGGCCGGACCGCAGATCGCCAGGCTGTGCGCCTTCCCCCTGCTCTTCTTCTGGCTGTGCATTCCCCTTCCCTCTTTCCAGCAGGCCACGGTGGAGCTGCAAATCGTCGCCACGGAGCTGGGGCACCTGGGTGCGGCCCTTTTCGGCGTGGATACCTACCTGCAAGGCACCAACATCCGCTCCACCGGCGGCCACTGGGACGCCTTCAACATCTCAGGGGGGTGCAGCGGCATGCGTTCCCTGATGGCCCTGCTCATGCTGTCCGCCGCCTGGGCCTACCTGTCCGACCTGAAGTTCTGGAAAAAATGCGTGCTCTTCCTCAGCGCCATTCCCCTGGCCGTCATCGGCAACGGCGTCCGCATCACCAGCATTGTGGTGCTGGCGGAATACGGGGACCCCGAGTTTGCCGCGAAAACCTGGCACGACTGGTCCGGCCTGCTGTTCTTCTTCCCCATCTGCCTTCTCGGCCTGGCGGCCGTCCACTCCCTGCTGGCCGGGGAGCTGATCTGGAAGCCGTCCCGGCGCAAAAAGCTGGTCGTTAAAATGAACAAGTCCCACTAAGCGTTTCCGCCGCCATGAACATTAAAACGCTCAAGATTTTCGTCCTTCCCCTCCTGCTGGCCGTCACGCTCGGCGGCATTTACCTGATGCCGCGCAAGGGAGAGGTGCAGGATTCGTCCATCAGCATGGCCCTCCCCACCGGCATGAATCCGGACGGCTGGCACGGCACGCGCCGGCAGGAGTCTGAACAGGAGCGCGGCATCCTGGCTCCGGACACGGAATTCTCCAAGGCGGATTACGTGCAGGAAGTCCCCATCAGCCTGGACGCGCCGGAAACCGCTCCCGTGCTGTGCCGCGTCTCCATCGTCAAATCCGGCCATGACCTGAACAACTCCATCCACCGCCCGGAACGCTGCCTTCCGGCCCAGGGTCATTTCAACCTGACGGGAACCAAGGTGGAGGTGCCCGTGGAAGGCCACGGAATTATCAGGATGACCAAGCTGAAATCCCAGCAAAACATCACTCCGGACCAGCCGCAGCCCATCATTCTGGACAGCATGCACTATTACGTGTTCATTGGCCACCGCCACATGACGGAGGACCACCTGGCCCGTACCCTGACGGATATGAAGGACAGGGTGCTGTACGGCGTGGACCAGCGCTGGTGCTACTTCCAGATTTCCACCGCGTACGGGGACAAGATCAAGGTGCCGGAGGAGGAAGCCCGGAAACAGACGGAGCGCCTCATCAGCCAGCTTCTTTCCCAACTGGTGAAGTGGGACGAACTGGACCGGTAGCGCTCCCCGCCCCGCGGCGGTCAGCCCGGAAGACGGCCTTCCAGCCATGCGGAGGCCGCCTGGAAAAGGCTGCACGTTTCTTCCGCGGGGGCTTCATACAGCATGGGAGCGGGCCTCCGGTGGGAATAAAGGCGGCCCTCCCGGTCGCGCCGGTAGCCGGAAAAAGCCAGGTTGGCGTCCGCCCCGGCGCAGTGCCCCCAGCGGCCGCCGATCCTGGGCACCACGTCCATGAAGCCGCCCCCGTCCCGCAAGTAGGCGTTCCCCCACCATTCCACGCAGGCCGGGCGCGCGTTTTTCTGCCGGCGCGCCACGGCGTCTATGGTCAGGAGGCAGAGCGGAGCGGCCTGAACCGCCTGGCGCCTGGCTACTTCCACCGCGCAGGAGCCTCCGTAGCTGTGCCCTATCAACACGACGGGCAGCCCGGGGCATTCCCGGCGCAGCTCTTCCAGCTCCGCCGCAATTTTTCCGCACCTGTCCAGGAACACGCCGCAGCCGCCCCCGTCCCAGTGGTAATAGGCCGTGGCATGCGCCACTCCCGGCAAAAAACCGGGAAACCTCTTTTCCACCCGGCTCAGGCAACCCGCCACCACGTCCCCGAAGCCGCCGATGAACACGGCCAGGTAACCGGGAGCGCTTCCGCGGGAAAGCAGGTTCAGTGTCCTTTGAAAATGCATGACGGAGCCCATGATGGAGAAATCACGTCAATATCCAAGTCCATAAGACGTTCTGGCTTGATAAAACCTGCAAACTGTCCAAATGTGATGGTATGCAAGTAATCATTCACCAATGGGCCTTCAACGGAAGCTTTGACCAGCTTGCCTCCCTGCCCCGCCAGGAACTCGTCAACGACTGGTTCGGCTACGACGTGGAGCCAAGCGCGGAGTTCGCCTTCGCCACGGACGGCGAATACCTCTGGTTCCTGGCCTCCCGCAGCAAGGAAGCCACCGTCCATCCGGACGCCCGGCCCGGCCAGTTCCTGCCGGAGCTGTGGCGGTACGACCTGGCGGAATGGTTCATGGCCGCCGGGGACGGCACCAATTACTGGGAATTCAACCTTGCGCCCAACGGCGCGTGGTGGGCCTGCGCCTTTTCCGACACCCGCCGGGCCAATGAAGCCATTCCCGCCCCGCTGGCCGTGGATACCAAGTGCATCCTGACGGACGAGGGCTGGTGCGCCATGGCCCGCATTCCGCTGAACGAACTGCGCGGCGTGGACGTACGCGACTGCAAGCTGGCCGCCACGTTCATCCTGGAGACTCCGGACCAGATTTTCCTGACCACGGCGGACGACCTTTCCGGCAACCCGGACTTCCACCGCCCGGACTGCTTCTGCACCCCCATTCTCAAGTAATCCATGTCTTTGGAAGAAGACATTTCCCGCATCCTGGGGCCTGAAAAGGTCTCCGGGGCTCCGGATGTGCTGGCCGCGCACGCCGGGGACAAATGGTACGCGTCCGTGCTGCCGGAGGCAGTCGTCTTCCCGGAAAGCACGGAGGACATCTCCCTGCTCCTGCGCTACGCCTCCTCCATGAACATTCCCGTCACGGCCCGCGGCGGCGGCGTGGGATACGTGGGGGGCTGCGTTCCCGTGCGCGGAGGCATCAGCCTTTCCCTGGAACGGATGAACCGCATTCTGGAAATCTCCCCGGAAGACGGCGTGGCCGTAGTGGAACCCGGCGTCATCACGGCGGACCTCCAGCGGGAAGCCCGCGCGCTGGGCTGGTTCTACCCACCGGACCCGGCATCCAGGAAGGAATGCAGCATCGGAGGCAACATCGCCACGAACGCAGGAGGCCCCAGGTGCCTGAAATACGGAGTCACCAAGGCCTACGTGCTGGGCCTGACCGTGGTGCTTGCCAGCGGGGAAGTGGTGGAATGCGGAGGGCGCACCCACAAGAACAAAACGGGCTTCGACCTCGGGGACCTTTTCATCGGTTCGGAAGGGATGCTGGGCATCGTCACCCGGGCCATTCTGCGGATCATCCCCCATCCGGAAGCCTTCGGCGCGCTCAGCGCCAGCTTTCCTCAGTTCCCGCTGGCCGCCGCCGCCGTGCAGCGCATCCTGAACAGCGGGCACCTTCCCTCCGCCCTGGAAATAACGGACAGCTTCACCCTCCGCGCCGCCCGGGCCTACCTGGGGGACAGCGCCCTGCCCTCCGGCAGCCGCGGCCACCTGATTGTGGAAGTGGACGGCAGGCAGGCCGCCGTGCGGGAAGAACTGGATTCCCTCTGCGCCCTGCTGGAAGAATGCGGCGCGACCGACATCCTGCGCGCGGACACGGAAGAGAAGGCGGAAGCCATTTGGCAGCTGCGGCGTGAATTTTCCTACAGCCTGAAAGCCACCGGCATGACCAAGCTGAATGAAGACATCGTCATCCCCAGGTCCCGCCTGGTGGACCTGGTGGAATTCTGCGAGGCCATGAACCGGGAAACGGGGCTGGACATCGCATGCTTCGGCCATTCCGGAGACGGCAACATTCACACCAACATCATGGTGGACGATTACGCGGACCCGGAGAAGAAAGCCCTGGCGGACGCCTGCGTGGACAGGCTGTTCCGCTGGGTGCTGGAACACGGGGGCACCATCACCGGGGAACACGGCATCGGCCTGGCGAAGGCCAAATGGTTCCGGGAAGCCGTGGGAGAAGGAGCCTTCCACCTGCACGAACTGGTCAAATCCGCCCTGGACCCCCGGAATTTGCTGAATCCGGGCAAAATGGGACTCCCGTAACGTAAAATAGACTTCCATGATGCCCCCGGACGGGGCATCATGGCAACCGCACTTCATGAACAGCCCGCACAAGTCCATCCTAGCTGCCCTTTACGACCATTTCCCGGTCGCAGATGCCGTCCTGGTGTTTATTCTGGACCATCCCCTGGCCTGGTTTACGCCCAAATGGCGCAGGAAAGGCCGCATGGCCCTGAAAGCGGTGCGCCGCTACGTCAATTACAACCGCGACCTTCTGCCGCCCGAGCGCCTGGCGGAGTTTGAAGAAAACCGCAACATGCTGAAAACGGCCCTCCGCCGGGGTGACAGGCAACAGGTGGAAACCATCACCGCCAAACTGGAATCCACGCTGGAATCCATTCCCGGCGCGCTGCCCTCCGGACTGGCGGAAAACGTGGAGGTGCTGTTCGTGATTCTGGCCATTTTCCTGGGCCTGCGCTGTTATGTAGTCCAGCCCTTCCGCATCCCGACCGGCTCCATGCAGCCCTCCCTGAACGGCATCCGCGCCGTCCCCCAGGAGGGAGACCCCACCCTGATGAAGAAAATCGGGGACATGATCCTGTACGGCGGCTCCTATGTGCATGAAACGGCCTCCAAGGAAAAGAAAATCGTCCGCTTCGAGCCCGCTACCAAATACCTCCTGCTCACGGTAACCAACGTGATTTTCGACGACGGCTCCAAGCTGGAAATTCCGGCGGCGGAGGCGGAGACGCGCCGCTACTTCCTCAACCAGGAACCGCGCTTCGAGTCCGAACGGCACACGCCGTTCAGAAGCTACCTGCCGGGGGATACGATCGTGAACGCCCGCTTTGACGCCGGTGACCTGATCGTGGTGAACAAGATGGCCTACCACTTCCGCAAGCCGGAGCGCGGGGAAGTCTTCGTCTTTGACACGCGCGGCATTGAAGGCATCGCCAACAAGGGAAGCAGCACCGGGCAGGAAGGCGGAACGCACTACGTCAAACGCCTCTCCGGCGTACCGGGAGATTCCCTGTCCATCCGGGATTCCCAATTGATCGTGAACGGAAAACCGGCCACGGAATGGACTATTCAGCGGGTGGCCTCCCGCAAGCCCCCCTACCAGCCCTGCGGCTATGTGGCCCTTCCCGCCCCCCTCAGCCTGCTGGACGGCAGGGCCTACATCACGGAAGGGGGAACCGTGCACCTCTCCAATGATAAAAAACGCCCCTACCTGCGTGAGTACGTGGCCCTGGGCGACAATTCCACCCGTGAAAACTCCTTTGACTCCCGGTACTGGGGGCCCGTTCACCAATACAACATCGTAGGCCCCGCCAGCTTCTGCCTGTGGCCCTTCACTTCCCACTGGGGGCTTATCCCCTGATTCCCGGCCATTCCGCAGGCACGCTTTCCCCGTCAAGACATGACTCAAGCTCAGACTATTACAAGCAAGGCCAAGTCCAACCTGGCCTTCGCCCTCATTGACCTTCCTGAAGAAGAACGCCGCCACATGGCGGAATTTTACGCCTTCTGCCGTACGGTGGACGACATCGTGGACGAACCGGGAATGACGCCCCGAGAACGCCACGACGCCCTGAACCGCTGGATAGAAGTCATCAACGGCGGAGACGTTCTGGAGCTGACGGAGCTGGAAGAAGACATCATCGCCCTCATCCAGGACCTGGAGCTGGACACCACCCCCATGCTGCACCTGATTGAAGGCTGCCGTTCGGACATCTGCCAGCAACAGCCCCTGAACCGTGACGAACTGCTGGATTACACTTACTGCGTGGCCTGCTGCGTGGGCCTCACCTCCGCCCGCATCATGGGCGCCGGGGAAGCCGCCTACCCGTACGCCATCGCCCTGGGGCACGCGCTGCAAATGGTGAACATCATCCGTGACGTGGCGGAAGACTGCGGCAAATCCAACCGCATCTACCTGCCCAGAGAGGACATGGACCGCTTCGGCTACACCCTGGAAGACCTGCGCGGCAGAGTCTATTCCCCCCAGCTTCAGGAACTGCTGCAATATGAAGCGGACCTGGCGGAAAAGTTCTTCGCGGAGGCGGAGGAGGAATACAACCGCCTCAGCCCGGAGGATAGGGCGGCGCTCGTTCCCGCCCAGGCCATGGCGCTCATCTACCACACCATTCTGGACAAAATGAAGGCGGGCGGCTTCCGCATCTTCGACATCCGCTACCGCGTCAACACCTTCCACAAGCTCTGGCTTCTGTTCCGCACCAAGCTGGACATCGACCCCCAGTCCTACTACGACAAGTCCAAGGCGTACTATGACAAGCTGGTCGGCTTCCTTTCCCGCCCCGGCAGGAAGGATGAAAAGTAAGGGCCGCTCTCCCGGCGCGCAGGGCAGAAAACCACGGCCTTTCCTTCCGGCCCTGCGGGCATTATGCTTGTCCTGAAAGCCGTGTTCCTGTAGGAGTGCAGCATGCAAACTCCCGCAGCCGCCCTGCTTCTTGTTCTCACAACACTAACCGGGCTGTGCGCGGCAGCGGACTACCCGGAACGGGCGCAGCGCACACAATCCGCCGGGAACCATACCTGGTACATAGACCCGGACCAGGGAAACGACGGCAACCCCGGAACTTCCCCCTCCACGGCCTGGAAGAGCATGTCCCCGGCCAACCGCCTCATCATGTCGCGCGGGGACACGCTCGTCATCCAGCCCGGAGAGCATGCGGCCTCTCTGGCGCTCATGGGGGAAGGCTCCAGACAGGCCCCGGTCACTATCCGGTTCATGCCCGGCAGGCACGTTTTCAAGCACGGCGCCCTGGTCACCGGAAAGCCGCAGATTTCCAACACCAATGACGCTCCCAACGAGGCCAAGGCTATGGCCATCCGCCTGGTGGAGGCCAAAAACGTACGACTGGAGGGCAAGCCGGGAGCCACCGACATCCTGCTGGAGGGAAAAGCCATTTTCGTCTGCATGGAGCACGCGGAAAACGTTTCCCTGAACGGCCTGGGCTTTGACTACGTGCACCCTACCATGGGGGAATTCCTGGTGACGGAAGTTGAAGGAAACACTATGAAGGCGACCATTCCGGACGGTACCCTGTATACGGTGAAGGACGGCTCCCTGACCTGGCGCGGCCCCGGCTGGGAATTCCGGATGGGAGGATATTCCAAGGTCTTCGATGCCGCCTCCGGCACCTTCCAGGGCCGCTTTGACCCGGGAAAAACAGTCATTAAAGAACTGTCCCCCGGAAAAATCAGCATCACGTTCAAGGAAGGCGCCCCGACCATGCGGGCGGGACAATCCTACCAGAACCGCAACACGCGGCGGGACTGCTGCGGATTTTTCCAGCACAGGAGCAGGAACATCGTCTGGAACAACTGCCATATCTACTACATGCACGGCATGGGCGTGGTTTCCCAGTTCAGCGAGAATATCATATTCAATAACTTGAAGATAGCGCCGCGCCCCGGCTCCCTGCGCACCAATTCCTCCTGGGCGGACAACCTGCATTTTTCCGGATGCAGGGGGAAAATCATCGTCAGGGACTGCGTGCTGGGAGCCTCCCATGACGACGCCATCAACGTGCACGGCACCCACCTGCGCATTGTGGACCAGCCGGCACCCAATAAAATCACCGTCCGGTTCATGCACCCCCAGACCTTCGGTTTTGACGCCTTCGCGGTGGGGGACCGGATTGACTACGTTTCCTGCAAGACGCTGGTTCCTTACGCCTCCAATACCGTTTCCGGCAACAAAAAGCTCAATGAGAAGGAAATAGAACTCACGCTGCGGCAGCCCAACCCCGGGAACATCCAGCCCAACGACGCCGTGGAGAACACCACCTGGACGCCCTCCGTCCACGTCAGCAACACGGTTTGCCGCCACATTCCCACCAGGGGCTTCCTGCTTACCACCAGGAAGCCGGTGCTGATTGAACGGTGCCGGTTTGAGAAGACGGGCATGCCTGCCATTCTGGTGGAGGATGACGCCTCCGGCTGGTATGAATCCGGTGTGGTCAGGGACATGGCCATCTCCCGCAACACCTTCATTCAATGCGGGGAGGCCGTCATCCAGATCGTTCCGCACGCCCCCCCAGCCGGAAGGAAACGTTCACGAGAACATCACCATCACCGGCAATACGTTTGACCTCAGGAACGGCACCGCCATCCGCACCCGCCATACCGGCAACGTAAAGGCGGAGAAAAACACCTTCACCAAAGACGGGAAAAACATTCCCGCGGAGAAGGCGGTGGATATCCGGTAGGGAGCCTCCCCTTTTACCGGTGCCGTGAAACATGCACCGTCACGGAGACGCTGTCCGTCCGCGGCAGGATGAACTTGCGCAGGGTGACGATCACGTGACGCGCGCCGAACTCCTTCAGGCAAACCTTTCCCATGTCCTCCGCCAGCGTTTCCACCAGCTTGCGGGGTCGCGCCATGGCTTCCGCCCTCAGGGCGCGGGCGATGGAATCATAACAGACGGTCCTGGAAAAATCGTCGTTCAGGCCAGAGAGGGCTTCATCCGGATAAAAAGTGATATCCGCCTTCAGGGTCTGCATGGAGGCGCGTTCCTCCTCCGGCACGCCGATGAAGGTATCCAGCTCCAGGCCGTTGATGTTGATGGAATCCTGCGTATCTGAAGGCAGGGCATAGCGGCGCATCAGCGTGCGCAGGACAAGCAGGTCCGGAACGATGATGTCCGGCCTGGCCTTGGAAAGCTGGGCAGCGTCATTATAGCCGGTCAGCACGGCGATGGACGTGATGCCCGCATGGTGGGCCGTCTCTATGTCATGCTGCATGTCCCCGATGAACGCGGTTTCATGGGCATGCAGCCCGTGCTGGGCCAGCAGGGTGTGGATATGGGCGTCCTTATGGCGGATGCCCGCGTGAATGGCTTCAAAATATTCCATCATGCCCAGCTCCCGGCACTGGATGTCGAACTCCTTGGCGTCCACGCTGGTGAGGATAAAGCAGCGCACGCCGCGCGCGCGGCAGAACTCCAGGAATTCCCGCGCGTTCGGCAGCACCTCCACCGGCGCGTTGGAAACGCGGAAGGCGTACCGGAAATGGTCTTCCAGTTCATTCAAATCCGCCTGGGGCAGCACGCGGGCATAATAGTCCGGATAGGGAAGCTGGAATTCCGCGCGGAATTCATCCCTGTCCATGCAGGGTTTTCCGTACTGGGAAAAAACGTAATTGGACGCGTCCAGCGTCAGGGCCAGGTCATCCACCAGGGTGCCGGACCAGTCGAAAATGAGATTCTTGAACATGGGAATGCGTATCGGGAAAAACTCAGTCCAGGGCGTACCGCATGGCGGCCAGCCCGAAGAAGGCGGCCGTCTCCACCCGGAGGACGATGGGGCCAAGCGTAACGGGAGAGAATCCGGCCTCCAGCGCCATGGCCGTCTCCTGGTCCGTAAAGTCGCCCTCCGGCCCCACCAGCAGGGCAGCACTCCGCACGGAGCGGGAGCGGGCTTCCTCCAGCACGTCCCTGACCGGGCGCACGCCGGGCACCAGGGAGGCGATCACGTTCAGCCCTTCCGGCGCTCCGCGGCGCAGCCATTCCGCAAAGGGAACGGGAGCCGCAACCTCGGGAAGCGTGTTCTGGCCGCACTGCTTGCAGGCCTCCAGGGCGATGCGCTGCCACTTCTGCCTCTTGGCCTCCGCCTCCCGCGCGTTCAGGCGCACGATCGTGCGGTCCGTCAGGAGCGGAACGATGGCGGAAACGCCCAGTTCCACGGATTTCTGAATGATGAGGTCCATGTTGGCTCCTTTGGGGACCGCCTGGCACAGCGTCAGATGGGCCAATTCTGGAGCGGGAGGACATTCCTCCCCCGGAGCCAGCAGCACCCCGGAACTGCGCGGAGGTTCCGCCACCACGGCATGGGCGGCGCGGCCGCAACCGTCAAAGACGACGCAGGAATCACCCTGTTTCAGGCGCAGAACCTTGGCGGCATGGTGCGCCTCATCCCCGCGCAGCTCCCAGGAGGGAGCGGCCCATTCCGAAGCCGGGAGGTAAAAGCGAGCCATGCGTGAAAGGGAAAAACGGACCTTACTTGTTCTTCAGGTAGCGCGCCGCCTTGTCGGCAAACGCCACGCAGGCCGGCTGGTTGCGCTTCTCATCCACCGTGGAGGCAAAGGCGTTCAGCTTGTCCATCTGGTCTTTGGTGAGCTGGGTGGGGATTTCCACCTCCACTTCCACCAGCATGTCCCCTACGTCCGAACTGCGGAGGGCTTTCATGCCCTTGCCGCGCAGGCGGAAGATCATGCCGTTCTGCGTGCCTTCCGGCAGCTTGATGGTGGCCGCGCCTTCCAGCGTGGGAACCTTCAGCCTGCCGCCGGAGACGGCCAGGGAAAGCGGAACCGGAACCGTGCAGCTCAGGTCGTTGCCTTCCCTCTGGAAAATATCGTGAGGTTTTACGTCAATAAACACGTGCAGGTCCCCGGTGGGGCCGCCGTGCACCCCGGCATCCCCTTCCCCGGCGATGCGGAGCTGGCTGCCCGTGGCCACGCCTGCGGGAATGCGGATGGTGATGTGGGAATCTTCCCTCACGCGCCCTTCCCCGCGGCAGGCGGGGCACGGGTCCGAGATGATTTCCCCGGTGCCGTGGCAGGTGGGGCAGGTGGACTGCTGGACGAAAAAGCCGCTCTGCTGGGTGATGATGCCGCGCCCCTGGCAGGTGGGACACGTCTTGAACGCTTCCTTTCCATCCCGGGCTCCGGTGCCGTGGCAGGCCTTGCAGGTCACCAGGCGCTCAATCTCCAGCTTCTTGGTGCAGCCCTTCGCGGCTTCTTCCAGCGTAATGTCCAGGTCATAGCGCAGATCGGAACCGGGCCTCTTGGAGGATCTCTTCTGGCCGCCGTGGCCACCGCCGCCGAACATGTCCGCAAAACCGCCCATTCCGGAAAACATCTGGGCAAAAATATCCATCGGGTCCTGGAACCCGCCTCCGCCATAGCCGCCGCCCGCGGCGGGACCGCCCTGTTCAAAGGCGGCATGGCCGAAGCGGTCGTAAGCGGCCTTTTTGTCCGCATCGGAAAGCACCTCATAGGCCTCTCCCAGCTCCTTGAACTTCTCTTCCGCGGAAGGATCGTCCGGATTGCGGTCCGGGTGGTACTTCAAGGCCAGCTTGCGGTAGGCCTTCTTGATCTCATCATCAGTGGCGTCCTTGGAAACGCCCAGGATCTCGTAATAATCTTTCTTAGCCATGTGGCGTGAATGTTAAAAAAACGGTCAAACTTGCGGTTCGGGTTCCGGAGTCTCGGCCACCACGACGTTTGCCGGGCGCAGAAGCCTGTCCTTCAGCTTGTATCCCTTGCGGATGACGCGGAGCACGGTGCCTTCAGGCTGGTCGGAGGGTTCGCGCTGGAGGGCTTCCTCCGTGGCGTGGTCAAACATGCTGCCCACTACCGGTTCAATGGCGCTCACGCCATTGCTGGAAAGGAATTCGTCCAACTGCTTCTTCACCATGCTCATGCCGATGTAAATCATGGAGGCGGTGTCCGCGCTGGCCGCCGCCATGCCCATTTCAAAATTGTCAATCACCGGCAGCAATTCTTCCAGCAGGCGCTGGTTGGCAAACTTGGCGCATTCTTCCTTTTCCTTCACCATGCGCTTGCGGTAATTGTCGTATTCCGCGGCGGTGCGCATGGCGGTATCCCTCCATTTAAGCAATTCCTCTTCCAGGGAAGCTTCCGCTCCTTTTTCCTCTGCGGGGGCGTCCTGGGCCTGTTCCAGAACTTCCTGCTCTTCCGCTTCCGCGTTCTTCTCTTTCTCTTCGTTGCTCATGCGGACAATGTAGATACTTTTACCGAATGCGTCAACGGCCTGCTAAGACATGGATGACGTTTGATGCGTGATGACCGGAACATGATGCAACTCATCTATGCAGAAAAGGGAATGGCGGCTTTCCGGCCAGCCTCCCTAAGCTTCCGGAACGCCTGCCTCAGGCAGCAGCCGGGCAAGCTTTTCCGCGCAGCCGTCCGGCAGCTCCACCACTTTCAGCCGGGCTGACTCTCCGCGCAGCAGGCTGACGGCGGACCGGGGAACGTCCAGCCAGGCGGACAGGAACAGGATGACGGCCCTGTTCGCCTTCCCCTCCACGGGAGGCGCGGCAATGCGCAGCTTCAGCACGCGTCCGGCACGGGGATCGTCCTCCCAGCCCGCGGCTTCGCTCTTCTTCGCGTTGGGAATGACTTTCAGGGCCAGCTTCATGCCTTGCGCCTTTCCGTCCCGGATTTCCCGCTTTGCCTCGCCACCAGGTCCGCGTACCTGATGAGGCCGCCCCCGAACAGGTCCAGGGCGCTCCCCGCCGTGGCGTCCATCGCGCCGCCGCTCAGGGCGTCTATCTCGTCAAAATCCTGAATACGGCTGATTCCGCCGGCATAGGTCATGGGCAGGCGGCGCCAGCTTCCCAGCATCTCCACCAGTTCCCGGTCAATGCCCGTGCAGAGGCCTTCCACGTCCGCCGCATGGATAAGGAACTCCGCGCAGTGCTCCGCCAGCATGTCCAGCGTCTCCGCCGTCACCCGGAGCTCCGTCAAGGTCTGCCACCGGTTCATGGCCACGACCCAGCCGCCCGGAACCCTGCGGCAGCTCAAATCCAGCACCAGGCGTTCCGCGCCCACGGCGGAAACAAGGTCCTTGAGCTTCCCCTCCAGAAATTTCCCCTCCGCATCAAACAGGCAGGAGGTGACGATCACATGGCTGGCTCCGGCTGAAATCCATTCCTTCGCGTTCCCCGGCGTTATGCCGCCGCCTACCTGGAGGCCGCCCGGCCACGCCGCCAGGGCTTCCCGCGCCGCAAGGTCGTTGCCGGGTCCCAGCTTGATCACGTGGCCGCCGTGCAGGCCGTCCCTGCGGTACAAATCCGCATACCATGCCGCGCCGCGGTCGGAGACGAAATTGGTGCGCAGGGAAGCGCCGTCCTGCGTCAGGGAACCGCCCACGATCTGCTTCACGCGCCCGTCATGTAAATCAATGCATGGTCTGAATCTCGTCACGCGGCCACTTTGCCCGCCCTATCCCCGCAGGTCAAGAAGGGATTACCCTCCGGCGCCGTCCGGAAAACGGGCGCGGAAAATTACACAAAACAGTCCCGGGCCTCCGCTTTACCGGATAACCGCCCCTGAACATCATTCAAGAAGCCGATGAAAAACAACCTCGTCAAAAACAACCTCCTTTCCTACTGCGCCGGGAGCGCCCTGTTTGCCCTCCTGGCCTTCCCACCTTCCGTTGCGGAAGCCGGAATCCATCTGCACGGTGAAATCCGCATGGCCCCGGGAGGACAAGTCAGCCTCCTGTATGACTCCTCCGGATTCCCTATCTGGGGCTATTCCGCATGCGGCCGGCCCATTTACGCCTATTCCCCCGCAGGCATGCCCATCTACGTCATCAGGGGCATCTACCGCGGCTGCTACGTTCCCGCCTGGAATCCCAGGCCGCATTATCACGGCCCCTTCTGGCCTGCGGGCGTCTGCCGCGGACGCCGCTCCGCGCATCCGCAGCATGGAATGGCGTACCCGTCTCCCCGTCCGCATTGCCGTCCCTACCGCCCCAGGCCCCCTTACGGCGGACTTCCGTCCCATTTCCGCCGCCGATGATTCCATCTATTTCTTGATTCTCTTCTGCACTTTTGAAACAAAAAAATTGATCGTCAATCAGAAAAAAATGTTTGACAATTTCTCTTTTTCATTGATAGTCTTTGGATAAGGATGTGTGTTGGCACCCATATTACAAAAATAGATGCTTTAAAAAAGTCAGATACTAATCTAAACGCTATCTTTCATACCAAATTTTATCAAAAATATGGTAAAAAAACTTCCTCTACATTTTACTTTCTATTTCTCTACAGATTTCATCTGCAGAAGTTCCTGCAGAAGTAAAAAGTGCATTGCATAGTGGTAGTGCGCGATTAGTGAGTAATGTAACAGAACGGGTAATTATTCAGACAATTGATGCGAAAACACTAAATGAAGAATCTCTTAACTCCCTTTTAGAAAACAAAGATATTGAGCATGTTTGTTATATCAATAGATTTTTTAAAAATATAACCAAGAAAAACAATTGTTTTATTGAAGCTCTTCAAGATAATGAATTTTGTAATTTTTTATTAAAAAATCCAGTTATCTTTCAGCAACTCGCAAAAGCCAACCGGGGTAATAGCGGTACTCTTAATGTCATTAGAGAAATTTGGCTAAGAGAAAACAAAAAGCTTGAGGGAATTGATTTGGTCTCTGCTTTAGGATGCGGACTTGAAGCACATCCAGAATTAAAAGAAGGACTTGAACAAAGTCTGGAGAGATATGAATTTTATAAAAAATCAAGAAATAATGGAGATTTATTTAAGCAATATGATCATCTAAACGCTTGGGAAATGGCAATTCTCTACCACCACCATCATAACGTTGAAGATTTGGAATGGGGACAGAGATTTAGTAAAACTAGAAATAAATTCAAATCAGAAAGTGCAGGCAGCGCAACTCAGTTCATTCCCTACAGAGAAAAAAATAAAAACGGAGTCAGTATACATGCCGGAGCTCCATTTTATGATTACAAACCAACGACACTAGCTATTTTAAATGAATATGGAGGTGTTTGTGGAGCAGTTTCTAAAGGAGCTGCAGGTTTTTTAGCGTCCCGCGGCGTTCCAGCTTATCCGATCGGACAACCAGGACACTGTGCTTTTGTATACAAAAATCTATCTGGTGAATGGGTCATCGGAAATAATATTTATGGCTGGGTTTGGTCCGGGGGCCACTCCGGTTGGAAACTTCCTGGGAGTTCAAATATGTCTCCATGGGAAGGACCTCCGGCAATAATTTCTTCCTTTGTGAGATTTGAGCAATTAAATGAAGCAAGAGATTCGGAATTATGCCGGGCTTACTCCAGCTTAAGCAAAAACAATATTAATAAAAATATTTTATCCCGTAAAGCTATCGAAAAAGCATATGGTAAAAATATTGCTGCATGGCAGGATTTTATTTCTATGCAATCCAGACAGATATCCACTGAAAAGAAATATCAGTTAGCTCAAAAAATTGTATACTCATTCCGTAAGGATCCTATAGCAGCACAATATCTTCTTGATCAATTCATACCATTGAATCTTAAAAAACAAGATAAATATAAAATAATTTCTCAAATTATACAAAAAGAACGAGTAGAAGACTCCGCCATTCAGTTGTACATGCAATCATTTTCAAAATGTTTGGCAAATGATATTCCTGAAATAAAAGGTAAAGTAATATATAATGTGCATAAAAGGCGTATATTTTATAGTGACTGGCTTTTATACTACAAAACCAATAAAATAAAATTTTCAACCAAAAAGAAAACCTTAATTATCTTGGAACAAGCTATTGAAGGATTATTACCCAACAGCTCCGAGTCAATCAAACATCTCAAATTCTATGCTGAATGTCAAAAACTGTGGAATGATCCACGATTGATTGAACTCGGAAATATCTTCTTAAAAAGACTTCTCAAGGAGGAAACCGATAATATCACAGGGATAAGAAATGAATTGATCAAAGTTGGAATTGATATAGCTACTCTTTCAAAAAATAAACATGATCTGGAATATTACCATTCCCTGCAAAAATAAATATTAGAAATAGCCATGCCAATTAATATTAACTTTTTAATTAGATAATTATGAAATTACATCAGAGAATACAAAGAATTTTAATCGCGTGTCTGATTTCTTTATCATCAGTCTATGGAAAAGATCGGACTATAGAATTTTCTGACCAACTGCCGCCGTGTCCCGCAGAATATCTTACTGATTGCCTATTAGCTTCTGATGGTTCAATCTGGATAACGAGCGAAGGACAGGGAATCTACTGTCTGAAACCTTTGGAAAAAGCGCAAGCGGGAAAAGAAAGCTGGTTGGACATATCCTATTATCATGGTCTCAAAAAAGAAACCAATTATTATTCCATTGCTGAAGATAAACAAGGTCGCATCTGGGTTGGCACGGATAATGAAGGGGTATCAGTATTTAATGGAGAGAAATGGAAAACCTACAATCGTGAAAATGCTTTGCTCGGTGAACGTATTTTTGACATAGCCGTATCTCCTGTAACTGGAGACGTTGCTATTGCTACCTCCGGTGGAGTGAATGTCTTTAAACCACAAACGAATCAATGGCTCAATCTAACGCGTGCAGAGGGTTTGGTGGAAGATCAAGTAGAAACTCTTGCCTATGATGATAAAGGAAACCTTTGGCTGGGTTATGCATGTGGAGGTGTTTCTCAATTATCTGAACAACAGAATTATAAGATTATCAATACTGAACAGGCAAAGTGGTACTGGGACAAAGAGAACCGGGTACGCCAACCTATAGAAAGTTTTGGTTCAGGTCTTCCTTCGAATTTATGTAATACAATATTGCCAACAAAAAAGGGCGATATCCTTTTAGGAACTAACAGTGGCTTGGCCTTCAAAAAAGGTACAAGTAGTTGGAAATACCTAAGGGGAGAAGATTGTCGTGACAAAAACCAGGGATTATGGAATGTCAAAGTGGACCGGGATATTTCTTCCAAAGCAGGAGTGTCGCTCCTACCGGAGGACTATGTTACTTGTTTAGCGGAAACCAAGGAAGGATGGTGGATTGGATTCCGCCAAAAGGGAGCTGTTTTAATTAATCCGCTCAATCTGAAAAAAAATAAATTAGGGATATTCCCAAAAAATATTAAGAATCCCTTTGTGAAATCGTTGCTTACTTTACCAAACGGAAGCGTATATGCAGCAACGTATGGACATGGCATTATCAAAATACACGAAGAGAAGAAAAGAAATCAATTAAAAGTCGCTGAGAGAGAGGATTTTCCATCTTTCCCGCCTATTCCTTCTATTAAAACTCGTGATGAACTGAATCAAGAAGCAGTTAAACTTAACCAAGTTGTTGATGAGGAAAACAACCATAAGGTAAAAAAAATCCCCTATGCTGTCGCATGGAAAGAGGACTGGGCGACAAAAGGAGATTGGTATGGATATTACGGCAAAGATTATGCTCTCCTGTGCGGGACCTGCAATATGGGAAATGATATTATAGCCAATTTGGATGTTAAAATTGATAGCAATCAAATATTAGGATTTCATAAGCAGAAAGAAGATTCTTTGTCTGTACGTCCCCATAATGATAATGCGTCATTAAATCCTAATGTACTATTTAATCCGAAAACAGGTACGCGTATAGCAACAGAATGGTCCGATAATGGAGAAGAATACGCATCTAAATTTGATGGGCCCGATATTTGGACAAGTATACAAGTACCAGAAGGATACCATTCTTGTTCACTGTATTTTTATAATTATCAAGGTAAAGATCATAATATAGGAACTTGGAGGGATTTTATTATTGAAGTTAGATCCGGAAAACTTGATGAAGGAGAAAAAATTCAAATGGCTCCAATTCTTGCACGTAGCCGAGTGAAGGATTTCCATGGTAGTGGTGTCTACAAAACATTCATTCTGTCCGGTCCCGAAACTTACAGCATACGAATTCTTAATAATTATTCAAGCGATGCTATACTAAACGGGCTTTTCATTAGCCGCATGGATCTTTTAAAAGAAAAAATGAATAGTATATTTAATAATAAAGATGTTTTTCTTCTTAATAAAAAAATCCCGATTACACCAAAGGGAATTTCTCAAGAAAGAAGTTTTCTCTTATCTTTATACCGCCACTTGAATGCAATAGAAAAAGAAACAGAATTTAAAAAAATATTGAATATATGGACATCGGAAGATCATGAAGCAGTGCAAAAAAAATTCTTGGAAGAGTGGTATCACAAACAAGATGAATATGCTATATACAGGTCACAAGAATTCTTTCCATTTAGTCCTAGAACATTACCTCTCACTGTAGATGAATGCGAAGTAATTGAATACATGGGTCTCGATTGGAAAAGTTATCTACCAAACAGTAAAGTTAAACCAAAAATTGAACTGGTAGAACTGCAAGAGAAAATTTCTTCTATGAGCCAAGCTGAACTAGATAAATTAAAAAATCAATACCAGAAAAAACTTATAGAAGAAATCTCGAAATCATACAAAAATAGAAATACAAAAGAAAATGAAGACTAAATTATTATGTATCATATTCTTGTCAATCCCAACTGCAATGGCATATGAAATGCGGTTATCAGGGCCAAATATCTGTAAACAAGATACAATATATCCTTATGAAGCTATCATGAAGCGCGAAAATGACGATAAGAAAAAAGGGAATTTGAAAGAGCTAAAATATGAGTGGTTTCTTCCAGGATTTATTCCAGAGAAGGCAGATGAAAAGACTCCAATAGCTAAAGTGCGCACCCCCAAAGTTGAGGCATTTTCTCCCGATCCTAAAAAATGGCCCAAAGCCTCAGCAGCATGTAATGGCAAAGCTATTTGGTCGCGAAGACCAGTACAAGAAGTCAAAACATCTAACCGAATAGATGTAACAATATCTCCACAACAACTAAGGTAAATAATATCAGGGGACTTGCCGTATTCCTATGGCAGTCCCCTATTCTAAGCAAGTTACTATTTATTTGCAACGGAAAGGCCATACCACCCTTCCCCGAGCAGCTTCACCAAGGTGAAGGAATATTCCCCCTTGCGGTTGGGCTCCTTGCTGCGGGAAAGCAGGACGCGCACGCGGAGCATGTCAAGTTCGTCATTAGCGTTCAGCACCCGGTATGGGGAATGCTCCATTTCCTCATTGATTTTAAACAGCATAAACAGTCGCTTGCCCGTTTCCGATTTTCTGGGAACATAAACCATGGGCCGCGCAATGCTGCGCTCCTCCGACCCGTTCATTCCGGGAGCGATCAGCTTGAACGCGTAGTTGTCCTTATTCTCCGACATGCGGTCCCGGATCATCCACACGCGGAATTCCGCGATGTCCTCCCCTTTTCCACGGACAAAATCCTCCCAGTTCACCGGCTGGTAGCGGGCGAACTGCTGCCAGTCCAGCTTCCAGGCGCCATCCTGTCCATCCTTGAAAAAGCAGAATTCCATGTCGGGCGTCTTTTCAAAGCCTATCAGCAACTGGGCGCAGGGATGCCCCTCCACCTCAAGCACGGCGAAACTTTTAGGCCCCACGGGCTTGCTGGCAATCACCTCAGGCGGAGATACGGCGTAATGCCTGACCATCAAAGGAAGCGATTGCAGGGAATTCCACACGAAGGAGGATTTCTGGACCACGTCCGGAGCGCTCAAATATTTCTGCGCCTCCACCAGGCAATTGCGCAGCAGGTCCTGCCGCTCCATCGGGGGAATGTGGCAGGGAGGCCAGAAACTGTAGTCCACCTTGTCCTTCAGCGTGGCCTGCAATTCCCCGGACAGCATCTCCGGCGTGGCGCAAATCCGCGCGGCGGCCCCTGAATCCCGGGATGCCTGGCGCTTCTGGAGCCAGAAAAAAAGGCCGCCGAAAAACAGCCCCAGCGCCATCATGAAGAAGATGACGGAAAGAATGCGCCCCAGCGCGCCGCCCGCTTTTCCGCCGCTCCTGCGCGCGGCAGGGGAAAGGGGCGGTTTATTGTCAGATAAATCACTCATTTTAAACCGGAAATACCCACAGAAAACAACTGCGGAAGGATGGTCAAACACTACCGGAACGCCAAGGGTAACGCAACGATAAAAAACAGACACATTTTTTTATCCCTTCCGGAGAAAATTGTTTCACATCCACAAGCGGGTGATGTACATTAAACCGGACGAGTTTCAAGAACTCCCACCTTACCTTTCACCCCTCCCTCTTTTTAACGCCATGTTTGGATCATTCACCACCGTTCCCGCCCCCAAGGGCAACAAGAATCCTGAATCCACCCCCAGCTGGATGGACGTAGCCAAGAGCCAGGACACCCCCGAACCGGTTGCGGAGGCCGTACCCTCCCCCGCTTCCTACGCCCCCACTACGCGCGTCCAGCAACTGACCCGCAACGTGCTGAACTCCGACGTGGAGGTTGTCGGCTCCCTGCGTTTTTCCGACGACCTGCTGATTGACGGCACCGTTGAAGGCGACATTTCTTCCGAAGGGGTGCTCTCCGTAGGCCAGAATGCCGTCATCCGCGCGGAAATCAACACCAAGTCCGTCATCATCCACGGCAAGGTCATCGGCAATGTAACGGTTACGGACCGCGTGGAACTGAAAAGCACCGCGGAACTCGTAGGCGACATCCAGGCCGCCTCCCTGGCTATTGAAGGCGGCGCGATCTTCATCGGCCATTCCACCGTAGGCGCCCCCACGGTAGGCACCGCCGGAGCCTCCGCCGCGAAGAAAGCGGCCCCCGTTCATACCTTCACTCCGGAACCGGAAGCCCCCGCCCCGACCAGCCAGAGCACGCTGGACATTGACGCGGAATAAGAAAAACCTTCCACCAGCCATTTTCAGGGGCGTCAAAGGAACGGATCGTTCTTTTGCCGCCCTCTTTGTTCCATGACTCCCTCCTTCCATCCCGTTCCACGGACCAGCAGCGCGCCTTCCGGGAAAATCAGGCGTCCCGCTCCGGCCCCGCCCTGGACGCTCCCGGCAGCCGCGGAAAGCAGGCCTGCGCCCACCCGGGAGGTGGAATGCTTTTCCTGCCGCAAAAACACTTCCGTTCCCGTCACGGCCGTTTCCGCCAGATGCGGGCACTGCTCCGCCTACATCAAGCTGGACGACGTCATTCTGCACAGCAGGACGCACAGAACGAAGGTGCAGACCTGCGGAAGCGTCACCGTGCAGGCCAATGCAGACCTGAAGGGACTGAACATCGAATGCCGGGACCTGGTCTTATACGGCAGGGCGTCCGGCGATTTTCTGTGCCGGGGCGTCTGCAAGATCAAAACGGACCAGCACATCTCCGGCTCCATCTCCGCCCGCAGGCTGGTGGTGGAAAAAAAGACGACGGTGCTGGTCACAGGAGTCATCCAGGTGGAAAACATCTGGATACAGGGTTCCCTGGAAGGAACGCTCACGGCGGATGAAACCGTTACCATCCACCGGCACGCCAAATTCCTGGGGGACATCACGGCGCGCCGCCTCATCATTGAGGAAGGGGGGGCGCACCAGGGCTCCTTTACCCGGCTTACGTGACATGAACCTTCCCATCTCCATCCGCGGCGCACGCCAGCACAACCTCCGGAACCTGGACCTGGACCTTCCGTCCAACAAGCTGATCGTGTTCAGCGGCCCTTCCGGCTCCGGAAAATCCTCCCTGGCGTTCGACACGCTTTTCTCCGAATCCCGCAGGCGTTTCCTGGATTGTCTTTCGGCACGGGCCAGGCAGGGCATGGAACAGCCGGAAAAGCCGGAGGTGGACAGCATCACCGGACTGCCCCCGGCCCTGTGCCTGGAACAATCCGCCAGGCAGCAGAGTTCTCGCACCCTGCTGGGGAGCATCACGGAAATTCTGGACTACCTGCGCATCCTGTATGCGGCTGCCGGCACTCCCCATGACCCGGAAACGGGCAAGGAACTGGTGCGCAAAAGCCCGGACCAGATTACGGAGGAACTCGTCTCCCTGCCGGAACAGACGCGCCTGGTCCTGGCCGCTCCGGCGGAAGCCCTGCTGGCCCAGGATCCTGCGGCGACTCTGGGCGACTTCCAGCGCCAGGGCTTTCTGCGGGTCTATTGGAACGGGGAAATGCAGGATATTGAGGAAATAGGCTCCCCGGCTCCTCCCCCGCCGGATGCCGCCCTGGTCATCGACCGCATCATCGTCCGCGGGGAAAACACGGCCTCCCGCCTGGCGGACTCCCTCCAAACGGCCCTCCGGATCAATCCGGACGAGGTGCGGGCCATCATCACCAGGCCGGGGGAAGAAACTACCGTCCAGGCCTTCCATACCCGCTACCGCAACCCGGAAACGGGCTTCCTGCTTCCCCAGCTTACGCCCCGCCATTTCTCCTTCAACTCTCCACTGGGCGCGTGCCCTTCCTGCCAGGGCTCCGGCCTGAATGAGCGGGAAAAAGGCCCATGCTCCGCCTGCGGCGGCCTGCGGCTCTCCCCCCTGGCGCTGGCCGTCACCATGCACACGCCGGACCGCGCCTATAACCTGGCGGAACTGACGGCTCTACCGCTGGAAGACATGGCCGGAGAGCTGGAACGGCTGAAGACGCCCGCCTCCCTGGCGGCGGCGCTGGACCCGCTCATGAAGGAGATCAACAAGCGCGTGCGCTTCCTGAACGAACTGGGCCTTTCCTACCTCTCCCTGGACCGGCAGGCAAACACTCTTTCCGGCGGGGAACTGCAAAGGGCGCGCCTGGCCTCCCAGCTGGGCGGCGGTCTTTCCGGGGTCCTTTACATCCTGGACGAACCTACTGCCGGACTTCACCCCGCCGATACGGACCGCCTGCTCCGCGCGCTCCGGACGCTCCGGGACCAGGGCAACACGGTCCTGGTAGTGGAGCACGACGAACAAATTCTGAACGCGGCGGACCATCTGGTGGACATGGGCCCCGGCTCCGGCACCCACGGCGGCCGTATTCTGGCGCAAGGTCCCCTTCCGGAAATTCTGGAAAACGCCGAGAGCCCTACCGGAGCATGGCTCTCCGGCAAACGGAGCATGCCCGCCTCCGGACACAGGACGGTTCCCACCGGGCATCTGGTCCTGGCCGGGGCGGACAAGCACAACCTCAACAACGTCACCCTGAACATCCCGGTAGGCACGCTGACCTGCATCTCCGGGCCCTCCGGTTCCGGAAAATCCACTCTTGTCCGGGACTGCCTCATTCCCGCGGTCAGGCAGGACATCCCCGGGAAAAAGGGCGTTCCGCGCCGCGTGCAGGGCTCGGAACACTTCAACCGCCTCGTCGTCATCGACCAGTCGCCCATCGGCAGGACGCCGCGCTCCACGCCGGCCACAGCCACCGGACTGCTCCAGGTTCTGCGCCCCCTTTACGCCCAGCTCCCTCTTTCCAAGCAAAGGGGATACACGGCGGCGCGCTTTTCCCCCAACATCCGCGGGGGGCGCTGCGAACGGTGCCTGGGCACGGGCATGATTGAAGTGGACATGAACTTTCTGGGCAACGTCACGATGCCCTGCGACGCCTGCCAGGGCCAGTGCTACAACCGGGAAACGCTGGAAGTCACCTGGAAGGGAAAATCCATCGCCCAGGCGCTGGCGCTGACGGTGGATGAAGCGGCGGAATTCTTCTCCTCCCTGCCCCGGGCCGCCGCTATCCTGAAAAGCATGCAGGACGTAGGCCTGGGATACCTCAGCCTCAACCGCCGGGCAGACACCCTCTCCGGCGGGGAATCCCAGCGCATCAAAATAGCCGCGGAGCTGGCCAAGGCCCCGGCCTGGAAACTGGCGGAGGACGGCAAGCGCGCCCTCTTCATTCTTGACGAACCTACCAGCGGCCTCCACTTCAATGAAGTGGCCCTTCTTCTGACGGCTCTTTTCCGTCTGAGGGACGCCGGGCACACCATCCTCTGCGTGGAACACCACAAGGACCTGCTGAACGCCGCGGACTACCTGGTTGACATGGGCCCCGGAGCCGGAAGACATGGCGGAAACATCGTGGCGGAAGGAACGCCCGCCGCCGTAGCAGCCATGCCGGAAGCCCCCACGGCGCCGTGGCTTCTCGCCCGTTAAGGAAGAATAATTATTATTATCTTGACGTTTTTCAGGCTTTTATCTAGCAATATGGGAATTCCTCTCTGCTTTTCCGATGAATCCCCGTTCCTTTTCCCTAGCGCTGCTGGCGCTGTTTCTTCTTCCTGAAACACTCCATGCCACGCCCGTATTCCTTGAAAACGTCTCCGAATCCGGCGGATGGTATGACTGCAACAAGAAAACCAAATGGAAGTGGGGCAGCGGTTCCATGACAGACCGTCCTTCCGGCTACTACAGCCCGGACAATCCCGTAGACAGCCAGCTCTGCTGGGCAGCGGCGGCCTCCAACGTTCTTCAATGGTGGCAGAATACCAGAAGCGACCTCTCACCTACGACCCCCAACGGAAAATCCTCCACTTACGGCAACATGCCGGAAGCCTGCCAGCTGCGCATTTACCAAACCCTGGCGACGAGCTGGACTGACAAGGGAGGGTCCGTGGAACAGGCTTACAACTGGTGGTTCAACGGAGGAATGCTTCCCTCCGCCTTTTATGGGACCGACTCCACGATCAGGGACAACCCCTCCTCCGAAGGAGGCTACTGGAAAGAGCTGAACCTGACCGTGACCTACGACAAGTGGGGAACGCCGGACAACACCCCGCTGTTCAATTCCTACACCTTCTGGGAGGGCGATACCAGGGACGGAATCTACAGCGTTTTGAAAAACAGCATCAACAACAACTGGGGAACCACGCTCAGCATCGGCGAGTACGGAACCGGCCACGCCATCACCATGTGGGGCTATGATATGGACGCGGACGGGAACCTGATTATCTACCTGACGGATTCCGATGACTATGCATTGGGAATGTTCCGGCAGAAAGTTATCGTGGACGATGAGAAACACATCTATCTGACCAGCGTGGACGGTGAAAACAACGTGTACGGCTATAATTACGGTGAAGCAGGCCTGACCGGCACGCGGCTGGGCGAACTTCAAAGCTTCACCGCCCCGCTGGGAGACCTCAGGATTCCGGAACCCGGCACTGGAATTCTCTCCCTCTGCGGCGTATTCCTTGCCGTGTCCCGCCGCAGGCGCATCCTGCGGTAAGGCCATCCGAACTCCCTTCTCTCTCAAAAACGGGTCTTGATTCTTGCCGGGGAAATGTGCAGAATCGGGAAACGCATAAGTTCAGAAGAGCATGAATTGTTCCAATGTTCTCCAGTGCGGTTACCTGTGAAATGAATGACGCTTCCAACAACCACGGCGAGCTGGAAAGCACCGTCTCGACCTATTCCGTCGACATAGAAACCCTTCAGCAGATAGCCCTGAAAGGAGACGCCCAGGCACTGTTCCAACTGGCGATCAGTTATGAACAGGGGCGCGGGGTAGCGGAAAACCAGCAGGAAGCCTTCTACTGCTACCAGCAGGCGGCGGAACTGGGCCACGTGACAGCCCAGCTCAACCTTGGCTGGGCCTACTCCAACGGCATAGGCGCCCCGCAGGACAATGACAAAGCCTTTTACTGGTACCGGAAAGCCGCCGAGCAAGGCCATCCCACCGCGCAATTCGACCTCGGATTCTGCTATATCAACGGGCTGGGCGTGGAAAAAGACGAAAACCAGGCCATCACCTGGTACAAAAAAGCGGCGGAACAGGGTCACGCGGTAGCCCAGCTCAACCTCGGCTGGATTTACGCCAACAGCGCCAGCCAGAAAAACTGGGAACAGGCCGTGTACTGGTACAAGCAGGCCGCGGAACAGGGGGATCCCCGTGCCCAGTACAACCTGGCCTGGTGCTACGGCAATGGAAGCGGCACTCCCCGGAATCCGCAAAAAGCCGCCTACTGGTATGAGGAGGCCGCCATGCAGAACCACGCTACGGCCCAGTATAACCTGGGCTGGTGTTATGAAAACGGTTTCGGCGTGCAGCCGAATATCGACAAGGCGCTGGTATGGTACCACAAATCAGCCCTCCAGGGCCAGATCACGGCCCAATACACGCTGGGCTGGTGCTACGGCAACGGCCGGGGCATGGAAGTGGACATGGCCAAAGCCGTCCACTGGTACACCAAGGCCGCCGAACAGGGCCATACAACGGCCCAGCTCAACCTGGGGTGGTGCCACCTGAACGGCAAGGGAACGCCCGTCAACCGGGAGGAAGCCTTGAAATGGTATCTCAAGGCGGCGGAACAGGGCAACGCCACAGCCATGTTCAATGTGGGCAACTGCTACGCCCACGGCTACGGCATTCCGCAGGATGACGAACAGGCGGCGGAATGGTACCAGAAAGCCGTCAGGCACGGCAACAAAAAGGCCGCCAGCGCCCTGCGCCACCTGGCCTCCAAGCAGGAAAAAGAGAAAAAACCGGATGCGGAGGCCTGAAAAAACGCTTCTTCTTTTTACAAGAATCGGAGAATCCCTTTTCGCAGCGCAGCAGCCATCAAAAAACGCAGGGAAAAAATATATCCCCATGGCTTAAAGAAAAAACGTCCGCCTGGGATTGAAGGCCCCCAGCCTTCATCAAGAAGCCGCCGCATTCCATCACCGCCGCCTCTTCCTCCCACCGTCCGCCGGGCCTTTCCGGGACAACCTTTCCACCGCCTCCGGCAGCCGTGTTGCGCCATCGCCGCCCAGCACGACGTCAATATCCTCAAGAGCGCGAATCAGATCGATCACTTCCCGCCGGGGCAAGGCCCCACCCGCAGACATGCAGAAATGGGTGCGGCACGCCAGCGGCCTTCCCTGGTAAATCATGCACTTCCCCTGCCCGTTCAGAAATGGGCAGCTTCCGTCCGGCGGCAGCTCCACGCGCGTGCGTCCGGCGGCGCGCCACGCCTTCCAGGCCATCCACGCCTCCCCCAGCGTCACATGCGGCGTCTCTCCTGTCAGCCGGAACCGGCAACAGTCCGCCACGCCCGTGCAGGAACGCTGCGCCCGGGAAGCGCGGAGAGCGCCTTCATCCAGAAGGCGCCGCACTTCCATCAGCATTTCAGCGGAGGGAACAGCTCCGTCCGCTCTTCCATGACGGCACTTCCCCGGCGCCATGACTGCGGCGGTTAATGCGTCAGGCCGTCGGCCTTCGCCTGGTTCCAATACGCGTACTCGGAACGGTTGAAGTCCACATACTCCGGAGACAAATCCGTGGTGTACACCGTATGGGAAAACTCGCCCCGGTTCAAATTGATATCCACCTGGAATGCGGAAACCTGCACGGCCTGCCGCAATTCGTCCGACGGAGTATCCGCCTGCATGCCGCCGCGGCAGGCGGCCAATCCGGCGATGTCGATGTCGATCTTCTCTTCATCCACCTTCGCGCCGCAATAGCCCACGGCATGGATAATGCGCCCCCAGTTGGGATCGTTCCCGTTCCAGGAACTCTTCACCAGGGATGACTTGGCGACGGCTTCCGCCGCCTTCTTCGCTTCATCCTCCGTACGGCCTCCGGTCACATGCACGGTCACAAACTTGGTCACGCGTTCGCCGTCCTGCACGATATGCTTGGCCAGCTCCAGCATCACATGGGCCAGAGCCTGCTGGAACGCGTAAATATCTTCCGGGGATTCCAGCTTCACGCCGGAAGCGCCGTTCGCCATCACCAGCACCGTGTCGTTCGTGCTCATGTCGCCGTCGATGGTGATGCAATTGAAGGAACTTTTCACGCCGGACTGCACGCACAGCTCCAGCACGTCGCGGGAAATGCCCGCGTCCGTCGTAATAAAGCACAGCATGGTAGCCATGCAGGGATTGATCATGCCCGCGCCCTTGCAGCACGCGCCGATGCGCACGGGCCTGCCCTGCACCATGAACTCAATGGCAATGATCTTCTCCTTCGTATCGCTGGTCATCACGGCCTGGGCCACCTCGTGCCCCTTGTCGCGGGAAAGGCCTTCCGCCAATTCCGGGAACTTCGGGTAAATGCGCATCATGGGCATCGGCAGGCCGATCACGCCGGTGGAGCACACGGCCACTTCCGCAGGCTTCAGCCCAAGAAGTTCCGCAACGCTCCTGCACTCGCCCCTGGCGTCTTCCACACCCTGGGCTCCGGTACACGCGTTCGCATTCCCGCTGTTCGCCACGATGGCGCGGATATTCCCCTTCCGGAGGTGCTCCCGGCTCACCTTCACGCAGGCGGCCTGCACTCGGTTGGTCGTGAACGTGCCTGCGGAAACGCAGGGTTCCGTGGAATAAATCAGGGCCAGGTCCAGGCGCGTGGCCGTAGGCTTCTTGATGCCGCAGCTTACGGCGCTCCCCACAAAGCCCTGGGGCGCGCAAACGCCCCCGTCAACCGGAATATAGGATGAATCATTCATCGTCTTGAAGTGCCTTCCAGCGTATCAAAAAACTACAGGACCCACAAGCCTTCCGTTTCATCGAACCCGCACATGATATTGAAGGACTGGACGGCCTGGCCGCCCGCGCCTTTCACCACATTATCCTCCGCGCTCATCAGAATCACGCGGTTCGTCCGGGGATCATAAGCCCAGCCGATGTCCACGCAATTCGTCCGCGTCACATTCTTGGTATCCGCAGGCTGGTTGCGGCCCAGAAGGCGCACGAACGGAGCCGCCGCATAAGCTTCTTCCAGCAGGCGGCCGACGGACTCGGGATCCGCTCCCTTCTTCACCCTGGCCGTAATGGTGGAGCAAATGCCCGTATTCACGGGAATCAAATGGGGGGTAAAGGACATCACCACCGTCTTCCCGGCGGCATGGGAAAGCTCCTGCTCAATCTCGCTCAAATGGCGGTGCTTCGGCACGCCGTAAGCATGGAAACTCTCATTGCACTCGCAGAACAGCAGGGGAATGGACGCCTTGCGCCCTGCGCCGCTCACGCCGCTGCCGGAGCAGACCACGACGTCCTCCGGCTCCAGAATGCCGGCCTTGAACAGGGGAATCAGGGGAAGAAGGATGCTGGTGGGATAGCAGCCGGGGGAAGCTACGATGCGCGCCCGGGCAATCTCCTCCCCGCGCCACTCCGGCAGGCCGTACACGGCCTCCTGCATCAGGGCCGTATCCGGATGGGCGTTGCCGTAATACTCCTCGTACACTTCCGGGCTGTCCAGGCGGAAATCCGCGCTCAGGTCAATCACGCGCACGCCGCGGTCCACCAGGCCGCGGGCATAGGAAGCGGCCACGCCATGCGGCAGCGCCAGGAAAGCCACCTCCGCGCCCGTGGCGGCAATCGCGTCCACATCGGAATCCGTAAACTTCAGGTCGGAACCCGGAACCTGCCGGAAACGGGGAAACACCTCCCACAACGGCTGTCCGGCATACTGGCGGGAGGTAGCGCACACCAGCTTCACTCCGCGGTGATTCAACAGGATGCGCAACAACTCCTGTCCGGTGTAGCCACTGGCCCCGACGACTGCAACTTGAACTTGCTTCATGACAAAAAAGATATGCTATGAAAAAAGACTCTTGCCAACACTAAAGTTTTCCTATATACACCTCGCCGTCGCAAGACACGGCCCCGGTCGGTCCGATTTTATCGGGTTGTAGCGCAGTCTGGTAGCGCACCTGCATGGGGTGCAGGGGGTCGCAGGTTCGAATCCTGTCAACCCGACCACTTTTAACCGCTGTAAGTTGAAAAGCTTACGGCGGTTTTTCATTTTCAGGCATATTGAAATAATTGCCGTCCGCCTGCCTCTCAACATCATGGGGATGTGGGTCTTTCTATCCATGAGCCCGCGTCAATGCGGAAAAATTAGGAAAAGGAGAAAAGCACGTGGAATCGTTGTATTCTGCCCATTTGGCGTTTCCGCCTGACGTTGCATGCGGGATGACTTCTTTTTGAAATACATGCAAATTCCTTTCGCAAGGTGTCTGTCCTGAAACAGGTTCCCGAATAATCAGGAGATATGTATCCAAGGAAAAACAGGATGTTCACCAGCCGGGGTTATCCCGAACCAATTAGACAACAATCATGAATGAGATTATCACGATTAACGGAATCCTGATGACCACGCAGAATGAATTTTCCGCTCATGCAGGAAACGCAAGCATTCACGTCACGGCACAGGAAAAGGAAAAATGGAACTCAGGCGGTCAAGGACCTAAAGGAGACAAGGGCGATCCGGGAGCCCCGGGACCGGAAGGCCCCCAAGGCCCCAAGGGTGAACCCGGCATCCAGGGCCCTGCCGGTCCACAGGGCCCCAAAGGAGACAAGGGGGATAAAGGTGACGCTGGTCCCGAAGGTCCGCAAGGTTCCAGCGTGCCTCCTGGCTGCTTCATGTGGTTCTGCGGCAGCACAGCCCCGAACGGCTGGCTGGAATGCAATGGCACGACTCTCCAAATCAGTCAGTATCCTGAATTGTACGCGGCAATCAGCACCACCTATGGCGGCGACGGTGTAGCTACCTTCGCCCTTCCCGACTTGACAAGAGACAGGGGATTGTTCATCCGTTCCACTTCTACAGAGAGAACTGTAGGCAGCGTGCAAGGGGATGCCATCAGAAACATTAAAGGAGCCTTTGGATTTTTGGGAACTGGTAAATCTCAAGGCTGGGCGACTAATTTAGAAGGCGCCTTCGGGTATATCCAAGACACGACAAATCGAAACACAGTTTCTATGTCAAGTACTGGCACGTTAAACAATACTACTAAACAATGGACTTTTGATGCATCCAAATCTGTACCCACTGCTGAAGAAAACCGTCCCGTCAATATAGCCTTCATGCCAGTCATCAAATACTAAGACAAATTTCAAGGACAGTCCTACGGACCGTTTCAACCGCTGCAGGTACCAACCTGCAGCGGTTTTTCTTTTTCTCAAAGAAAATCCTGGCCGCCTCTCCATGCGATAAAAACCATTCTCCAAATAAAGGATTCTTCTTTTATATTGTTAGCTCTTGAAGCCTTTGCTATAGAAACGGGCATCCGTTGGCCAGCCAGTACCACAAAATGCTCCAGCCGCCTGTTCCGGAAAAACAACTTCATTGACACAGGGAGTAACTCATATGAAAAAAATCCTGTCGTTTCTCACCATTTCACTGGTTTCCCTTCTCTCCGCCCAGGGAGCGAATACCCCCAGCGGCAGCATTCCCTTTGAGCTGGGCACTGCCAGCCGTATTTACGTGAAGGGGAGCGTCAATGGCAGCCGTCCCCTGCGTTTTCTTTTTGATACCGGAGCCACATCCATGGTCATCAGCACCAATTCCCTGAAAGGCGTTCCAATGGAATTCAACGAGACCGTCGTCAACCACGGCGCCACAGGGTCCGATGAAGTCCGCGGAAGCACGGAGAACCAATTCACCATCGGGGAACAAGCCATGGAGCACGTTCCCTTTATTGCCATTCCCTACTCACCGGACCAGTGGGACGGCGTGCTGGGCCTCTGGTTCATCCAACGGCAGGTAACGGAAGTAAACTACACGGACCGGAAGATTTACCTGTATCCGCACGGTTCCTATACGCCGCCGGCGAATGCCATCCGCCTGAAGATTGAGTACGTGATGGGCGTTCCGGTTGTCCTCGCACAAGTGACGGTCAACGGAAAAACCCACCAGCTCCGTTTATCCGTGGATACCGGCTCCGACCGCGTTCTGGACCTCAATACGCCTTTCGTCAAAAAACATCATTTGCTGGGCAGCCAAAAGCCGTTTTCCCTTTCCCGCATTTCCAGTTCGGATTCCCATACCGGGGTTCTGGAAAACGTCATGTTCGACAGCATCCAACTGGGCGGCTGCAAGCTTCCGCTCATCCCCGGCGCCTTCTCCACCGTCACCAGCGGTATTCAGAGCATCGCGGAAATGGACGGCGTCATGGGCAACAACCTGCTGAAACGGTTCAACATGGTCTATGATTCCCGGGAAGGGTATATTTACCTGATTCCCAACAATCTGCTTTACACCCCGTTTTACGACTGCCTGCTCCGTCCGCAGCCGGACCCGGCCCTTTCCCCCGGGAAGTAAGGCGTTCCGTCAACGCTCCACCCTACCGGGCGCTTCCGCGCAGGTTGATGATGCGCGTGCAGAGGTCCACCAGCCTGTTCCCCATGCGGGAATGCAGAACCCGGTAGATGCCGAAGAGGGCGCACCGCACGCGGAGATCGTTCCCCTTGGCAATGTGTCTCAGCAGGCGGAAGGGGGATTCCGGGGATTTGACGAACTCACACCATTCATACTTGTCCAGCAGCGCCCGGACGGCGTCCAGGGCCTCCTTTTTTTCTGCCGCCGTCTGGTTCAACAGGTTGGAGGAAAAGAGCTGAATACTGCCGTTCAGCCAGTTCAGCACCGTAATCCCGGCTCTTTCCAGCACGCCCTGTTCCCGGTAGGCCGCCGCAATCAGGTCGATGCGTTCCAGAGCCGGATAAAAGCCAGAACCCTTTTTGTCCGGGGCCTTGTACACGTTCACCAGGGAGTCCGGGCGGGTAGGACGGTAGATGTACAGGCAGTCCGGTATTTTCACGATTCTTTTCACATAGGGCTGGAGCAGGTTGTTGAAGAGGGCGTCGCTCCCCTGCCGCATCCCCGCCCTGAAGCGCAGACCCGTTTTTTTCAGGAATTCCGCCCGGTACAGCTTGTCCCAGCACAGTTCGCTGAACGGACCCATCGTCGTGAAGTCATAGTTACCGCAATGCCATTCCGGGCATTGCAGGCCGTTGAGCATGCTCCAGCGGACGGAGAGGGGCATGTCCCCCGCAATCGTCGCCCCCATGCACGCCACGTCCGCCCGGTATTCCTCCGCCGCCAGATACAGGCGCTGGAACATGACGGGGGAAATGTAGTCGTCCGGGTCCACAAAGCCGATGTATTCCCCGGAAGCCGCATCCAGCCCGGCGTTCCGCGCCGCCGCCACGCCCGCATTCGGCTGGTCGATGACGACGAACCGTTCATCCGCGGCTTCATATTCCCTCAGGATGTCCAGGGTTCCATCCCCGGAGCCGTCGTTGATGCAGATGATTTGAATGTCCCGGAGCGTCTGGGCGCAGACGGTATCCAGGCATTTTTTCATGAAGGGGGCTACGTTGTAGCAGGGAATGATGATGGAAACGAGCGGCATGTTTTTATGAAAATAAAGGTTAGCGTGATGAAGAAGAGTTTAATTGACGGAAGAGGTCCATCCACGCGGCGCAGACGGCATCCATCGCATAACGGGCCGCCTTGTTCCGGGCGGCTTCCCCCATGCGGCTCCTTAGCTCCGACTGTTCCATCAGCCGGATGATGGCTCGGGCTAGGGCGTCCGTATCCCCGGGGGGAACCAGCAGGCCGTCTTCTTCCGGGGAAATGACGTCCCGCGGACCGCACGGGCATTCAAAAGCCACGCACGGCACGCCGCACGCCATGGCTTCCACCAGCACCATGCCGAAGCCTTCAAAGAGAGAGGGGAATACCAGCATGGAGGATTGAAGCAGTTTTTCCTGCACCTCCCCTGTAGCTCCGCGCAGCAGCACGTTTTTTTCCAGCCCTTTTTCCCGGACCAGGCGTTCAAGAGAACCGCGCTCCGGACCGTCCCCCCAGATTTCCAGTTTCCAGTCCGGATGAACGGAGGCCACTTTTTCCCACGCGCGTACCAGCAGGCCGAATCCTTTCACCGGAACCAGCCGCCCAACGGCCACAGCTGTCGGACGGTCCAGGGAGGCAACCCGCTCCGGCCGCCATACGCACGGATTGGGAATGACATGCACTCCCCGCCTGCCCTTCCAGTTTTCTTCCCGGTCCTGCCGGGTGAGAACGACGGTAGCGTCATAGGTTCCCCTGCGGAGGCCGAATTCATAGAAGTCGGAAAGAGCAGCCATTACGCGCGCACGGATTCCCCCCTGAAGCCGCGCATAGTCCTTCCGGTACGTTCCGGAGTAGTGGAATTCGCGCACGGTTTTCCACGGCTTTCCGCGCGACAGGCGCGGTATCATGAATTTTTCCGACTGTCCGACGGAGACGACTATATCCGGACGGAGTTCATCCAGCGCCTTCCGCAGAGCTTTCGCATGCCTCCTGCGCCGGACCAGAATGCCCTTCAGCACATACAGGAATCCCTTCCAGTCGTCCTCATAGTAGTTCACACCCAGGTGAACCACCTTCACGCCCGGAGAGAGGGAGGAAGCGGTCCTCCGGGAATCGTTGGCCGTCACCAGCATTATTTCATTGCCGGGGATGGCGGCCAGGGCGGCAGCCTTGGCGCGGGTCACGGCCTGAATGCCGCCCGCCGCGTCCAGATCATCCAGTACATAGGCTATTTTCATCTCCGTTATTCCTTTCTTCCGTTTTTGGTCAGAATGAGGCCCGTCAGGACCACTCCGAACGGTATGGCCGCCAGAGTCAGCAACGGCCGCGGTGATTCCCGCAAAAAACCCGGATTGCGGGCCAGCAGGGAGGCGGAGACGTAATGAACCGCCTCCATGAACCGCCGACGCCGGGAGGGCTGGTATTTCATTCCCTCCTTCCGCAGAAAGGCGAATCCCCGCGGGTTGAGCACGTATTGGCGGAACATGTTCCTGGAGGAGCCGTCCTCCCGGTATTCCACCAGGCAAAGCACCTTGTTCATCGTAAGCAGCGGGGCGACGCGGTCCGCCAGCATGTACTTGTAGCCCAGCCCCACGTATTTTTCACCGGGAAAGACGGGATACGGCGGCAATTGCTTCATCAGCGCGGTGCGGTACACCAGCTTCTTGTCTCCGCGGCCTCCCGCCGCATAAAACCCGGTCAATGTGGTTTCCTGCACATCTCCTGCAAAGGCCGTGCCGATGAGTTCGCCCGTCTTCACGTCCGCATCCAGCCCTGCCAGTCCGGCCACACGGTCACTTCCGTGACGTTCCCAGAATTCCAGGATGGAGGCCACGGCGTCTTCCGGCATCAGGTCGTCGGAATCCAGGCAGACATTAAGTTCCGTGTCCATCAATTCATACGCGGCATTGTGGGCGGCATGCATGCCTCCATTTTCCTGATGGTGGCAGCGTATGTCCAGCGCTCCTTCCCGCATCCATTCCTTCACCAGTTCCTCCGTGCCGTCGGTGGAGCCGTCGTCCACCACCAGCCAGATAAAATCACGGCAGGTCTGCCGCCGCAGGCTTTCATAGCAGTGGCGCAGGCAGTCCGCCCTGTTGAAGGAGGGCGTGAAGACGGTGAGCAGGGGTTTCATGCTTCACCTCCCTGTGACAGATAGAGTTCCTGAAGCTTTTCCGCATTACGGACGATGTCCAGCCCCGCTTCACGGATGAAGGCGGACGCATCCGTCCGTTGCCAGCCGTCCGCCAGTTCCGCTATTTTCCGCGCCCAGGCGGCGGGGGATTTTTTCAGGGACATAAAATTCACATGGCCCGGGACCACCGCGCCATCCCCCGGCACCCGGTCGGACGCAACCACGGGCAGCCCCGCTGCCTGCGCTTCCAGCATCGCAATGCCGAAGCCTTCAAACTGGGAGGGGAAGACAAAGACATCCATCCCCTGCACCAGGGCGGCAACGTCATCCCTGCCGCCCAGCAGGCGGATGCTGCCGTCCCATTCAGGCCGCTCCGCCTCCTGCCGGATCCTGCCCTCCCCTTCCCCGCCGCTTCCCACCAGCGCCAGCAGGGCGTCCGGCCTTACCGCCAGCAGGGCGCGGAAGACGCGCAGCAGGAATTCGTGGTTTTTGGGCCAAGAAAAATTGCCGATGTGGCCCACTACCAGCCTGCCTTCCCAGCCCATTTCCTTCCGCACCCGCTCCTGGACCTCCGGGGAATAGGTGAACCGCCCAGCGTCAATGGCGTTCCGGACGACGATGGCGTCACGCGCGCCCCTGCGGCCGAAAAGCCAGCGCCCGCACAGTTCGTTGCACGTGAAGCGGTGCGTCAGGCAGGGACGCATCAGGTGCTTGAGCACGAAGCGGAACAGGGAGTTTTTATCAATTCCTACCGGAGAGCTGTGGGCATGCGCCGCAATGAACGGAATGTTCCGCGCCGCCGCCTCACGATATACCCAGTAGCCCAGCTCGGAACAATGGCCGTGAACCATCCTGTATTCCGAATGTCCGTCAAAAAAAGCCGCTATTTTTTCCTGATACGCCGCCAGACCGCGCAGGGTGATGGGCGGCAGCCTGTAAATCCGCCCTCCCAGCCTCCGGATTTCCTCTTCATAAATGCCGGGCGTCTCCCGGTGCACCAGAAAGTCAAACTGGAGCTTGCTGCGGTCCATGCGGCGGTAATAATTCATCACCATCGTTTCCGCTCCGCCGCGGTTCATGATGGTGAATACCATGAGCACTCGTTGAGGGGTCATTTTGCCAGAATTTTTTTAATGGTCAGAAGAAGCAGGTACAAACCGGGGACGAACCCCAGCTTCACGGTCAGAAAAAACACTTTCCAGTGGGGAGGGAGAGATGCTGTGGGTAGTCCTTTCACCGCCTCCCGGCACCAATCCCGTTTCAGCAGTTCATGGAGAATACGGCATTTCCGGAAGGAGGAGGCCGGAGCGTCGCAGACGTTCAAGCCCAGGAAAATGACGGAGAGCGCCATGCGGTTCCGCAGGGCCTGCTCCGCTTCCGGATAAGCTCCGCTTTCCCGCACCTGCCGCTCCATCCGGCGGAAGAGTTCCTCCCACTGGTCCGCCAGCTCCGGCTTGTACCGCTTGGTCAGGGCTCCCGGCGCCGTCTTCCGGTAATGGTAGAAGGTGGTGGGGATGTACACCGCCCTGCGGGCCGACCGGAACAGGGAAAGATTGCAGAGCACGTCTTCCGCGGAGCCGATCAGGGCCGTGTCCACGAAGGAGGCTTCCCCTTCCCGGAACAGGGAACGCCTGTAGAGCTTGCCCCAGGCCGTACCGTAGGAGTCCAGCCGTTCCGGACGCCCCAGTTCAGCCCCGGACGGCCCCAGGAGCCGGTTCCTCAGCCATTCCATGGATTCCCCTTCAAACACCCGCTCCTCCCGCCAGAACAGCACCGGGGCGGACGCCGTTCCATATTCCCTGGCATAACTCCAGAACACGATGTCCGCGTCCCTTCCCAGCATGGCTTCCATCGCGTGCGCGCACGCGTGTTCGTCCAGCCAGTCGTCCGCGTCCACAAACATCACGTATTCCCCTTCCGCCAGCTCCAGCCCGGCATTCCGGGAGGCGGACAAGCCGGAGTTTTCCCGGCAAGCCACCTGCACCCGGCCATCCCGGCGGCGCAGTTCTTCCAGCATGTCCCCACTGGAGTCCGTGGAACCGTCATTCACGCAGATGACCTGAATATCCCGGTACGTCTGGTTCAGAATGCTTTCCAGGCAGCGGGAGAGATAAGCCTCCGCGTTATAGACGGGAACGATGACGGAAATCACGGCTTGCCTCCTTTCCTTTCCTGAAGGATGCGGCGGAACAGGGCGTCCCATTGGGCCACCACCGTTTCAGTCGCGTACCGCTTCACATTTTCCCGCGCTTTCGCGGCCATGGAGGCGCGCAGTTTTTCATTCCCCATCAGAAGTTCCAGGGCAGAAGCCAGTTCCGCCACCTTTCCCGGCCGCGCCAGAAGGCCATCCTCCCCATGGCGGATGATGTCGCCGGGGCCGCAGGGGCAGTCAAAGGCCACGCACGGCACGCCGCACGCCATGGCCTCAGCCAGCATCATGCCGAAGCCTTCATACCGGGAAGACATGGCGCAGATGGAAGACCGCAGATATTCCCGCATGATCCGCCGGGTGGGCGGATGCAGCAGAAAACTTTCTTCCAGCCCTTCCCGGCGTATTTCCTCCCTCAGCTTTCCACCATCCCGCTCCGCTCCGAACAGCTCCAGCTTCCATTCCGGAAATTTACCGTGCGCCTTTTTCCAGGCGGCCAGAAGCGCTCCGTAGTTTTTCTGGGGGGAAACCTTGCCGACGGCAATCACCCTTTTTTCTTTTCCGGAAGAGGGCGTCTCCGGATAAAACGGCAGGGGATTGGGAATCACCTCCACCTTCGCCATGGGCCATTCCTCCCGGTTGCCGGGCGTCAGCACCACAAAACGGGAGAAGCGTTTTCCCAGGAACCGCATCAGGGCGAATTCCAGTTTCATGAGAGCGGAAGATTTCAGGCCGTCCGCCTGAATCAGCCGGGAAACGTGGCGTTCATAGACCACGGGGCAGCCGCAGCCCGTCAGCAGGAAGGGAATCCAGAACCCCTTGAAGCCGTCGTCGCAAACGGAAACGACAGCAGGCTTGACGGCGCGCACCGCCTTCCGAACGCCGCTTGCCCAGGCCTTCAGCCTCGCGGCGGGATTTCCCTGCATGCGCACGTCATGAACGTGAATGCCGGGCCAGAAGTCATAAAAAGGCTCCTTTCCTTCTTCATTCAGCGTCAGGATATGGATTTCATCCCCGTACCGTTCCGCCAGCAGGCGCGTCCGGACGGAGAGCACCCGTTCCAGCCCTCCCGCTCCGGCGATGCCGTTGGTGATGTATAAAAGCCGTCTTCCCATGTCAGATCAATGCCTCCAGTTTCAGGATTTCATCACGGTTGCCGTAGTCACGCCTCCGGCATTCCTCAGACAGGCTTTCCAGGCGCGCGTCATCCTTCAGCAGCCGGAACAGGGCCAGCGCGGCGCCTTCCTCGTCATTGGGGATGATGATTCCGTCCACGCCGTCTTCCAGATGCCCGGCGGAGGTCGGAAAGTTTGTAATGGCTACGGGCCGTCCCAATATCTGCGCCTCCCTCACCGCCACGGCCTTTCCCTCATACCGGGACGGCTGCACATACAGCCCGCAGGCGGCCATGTACGGGTAGGGGTTGGCCTTTTTTCCCAGAATGACCACGTGTTCCCGCATGCCGCAGGCGGCAATTTCACGGCGCAGGGACATTTCATCCCCGTAGCCGATGAGGTACCAGCGCAGTTTTTCCATCCCCATTGCCACCAGGCGCGCGGCCAGCCTGACGGCGCGGTCCATCCCCTTGGCATGGGAGAACCTTCCCACGGTGCACAGGGACGGGGCCCCCTCCATCACGGCGGAAACGTCTTCCAGAGCGGCCTGTTCCCTCACCGCTTCCGGGGAAACGATGTTCTGCAGCTCCACCAGCTTATCCTCCAGTTCCGGAAAGCGGGACAGGAAGCCCCTCCCGGCCTGGGGGGAAATGGAGATGATGCGGTCATAGCTGCGCCACACCGGCAATTCACGCTCCACATTGATTCCGATGGAGGAGTAGTCCGTATGAATCCAGGCTATTTTCCTGCGGGCCAGCACCTTGTCCCGGACGATGCGGTGGGGCGTCAGGAAGCTGATGGCCAAGTCATACACGCCCAGCTTTTTCAGGGAAGGAAGAAACGGGGAGACGGCGGCGGCGGCATCGTCAAAGACGGCGTAGTTTTCACGGCCTTCCAGCCGTTTTCCAAAACGGGCGGAACGCCGCTTGGCCCACAGGCGCGCGGCGGCAATGCCCAGCCTCCCTTCCTTCAGGATGTCCTTTACCGGACGGGACAGCGCACGGTAGGAGGGAAGTTCCGGCAGAAGGTTCACTTTATCCGGAATCAGCGGCATCAGCTCTCCGGAATGGCGGTAAACGAACAGGTCCACCTGGAAACGGGAGGCGTCCAGCGCATCCAGCAGCCCCAGAAGAGCGCGTTCCGCGCCCCCCAGCTCCATGTATTGAATGGCTATGAATATACGTTTCATCTGCATGCCAGCGTGCGCATGTGGCCCATCAGCCCGCGGAAGGGGGACGTCCTGAACAGCACGAGTACGTCCAGCCCCAGCGGAATGACTACGGAAATAATGCCCCACATGAACAGGTCCGCCAGGGGGGAGGAAAAATAGGAACGGGCGCAGAGGGGATACGTCAGCGCATATCCCGCCGCCGCCAGCAGCAGGTACCATCCGTACGTGATGAAGTACCGCCTCAGGGGCTGGTGGAATACATGCCTGTACACCAGCCGGGGGAATTGCCAGACGCCGATGGAAAGAAGGCTGAGCGTCGCGGCCAGCAGCACGCCCGTAATTCCCCACCACTGCACCAGCGTGACGGAAAGCGCGACGTTGATCACGCCCTGGAGAAGCGGGGAGTACCGGTCCTGGTGAAAGATGCCCGCCTTGGTCTTGAACACCATGGCGGAACGCCTCATGCCCACCACGAAGAAGTTCAGGATGATGACGAACGAGCAGGCCCCGGAGAGCATGTATTCAGGCCCCAGCCACCAGACGATGAAGGGATTCAGCGTGTTCAGCAGAACGATGGAGGACACCCCTGAAATCAGGAAGTTAATCAGGAAAACCCTCTTGAAAATCTCGTACACATGCCCTCTGTCCTCACTGGCGATCAGGTTGCCCACGCTTTCCGCCATGCTGTTGATCACCTGCATGATGAAGGTGGAGATGGTTCCCACCACCAGCATGTAGTTGGAATAGAAGCCCACCGCCGCCAGCCCCACGAAGCTGGAAATGACGATGTTGCTGGTGGAGTGCATGAAGTAGCCGCCCACGCTGTGCAGGAACAGGGCCTTGACGTTGACGACGATCTGGCTTTTCGTCACGGCGTCCAGGGCATGGGAGACCCTGCTCCTGACGTAGGGGTACAGGGCATCCACCTTGCGCACCATCGCCACGTTGAACCCCGCCAGGAACAGGGATTCCACCACCAGGTACAGGACGTAGTTGCCCGTCCAGTACAGGATGGCCAGCTTGGACAGGTTCAGCCCCACCTGGTAGATGAAGTTGATGGCGCCCAGCCTGTAATTTTTCTGGTCCGCGTTGATGAGGGAATTCTTGTACGCCGTCAGGTACGGCAGGATGGAGTTGAAGACGAAGATGAAATAAACCAGCGCCAGGTAGTCCAGATGCCCCTCGTCCTTGATGAAACAGCCCAGGAAGGGGTACAGGCCCAGGCACAGGATGAACACGGCGGCGGCAATGATGCGGTACACCTTGCGGTAAAATTGCAGCAGGGCCAGAATCCGCGGCCGGTCATTCTCCGCCAGAGGCTTGTAGAGGTGAAAAACCACGCTGGTTCCAAAGCCGGACTCCAGCAGCGTGACAGCGGCCAGGATGTTGGTCAGCAGGCCGTTGAGGCCCAGGTACTCCACCCCTATTTCATTGACGAACAGCTTGCGCGTCACAAAGCCCAGCAGGGTCATCGTGACCATCAGGCTGATGGTCACCAGAAAGTTCTTGCCGGAGTTCAGCGTTCTCACGCCTTACCCTCCTCCCCGTTGAGTTCCACGCTCAGCCGCAGGGCCATTCCCTGGGCGAACGGCATCAGGCTCCACACGTCGGAATACATGCCGATGCCCTTGGTATCCCCCTGGCACATGTCCAGCACGCCGTTGCGGCGCGTCACCCCCATCAGCGCTTTTTCCGCACGGAACGCGGCTTCCAGAAAACGCTCCTCTCCGGAGATGCGGAAGGCGGCCAGCAGCAGCAGGCCCAGCAGGGCCGTTCCGGAGGATTCAAACACGGATTCCGGCCTGGCGACCATCCAGCCGAAGCCGCCGTTTTTCTTTTGCAGGGGCAGCAATTCCTCCGCCAGCGCCAGAATGCGCCGGGCCATTCCAGCCGCCTCCGGCCTCCCGTGCCGAGCCATCAGGCGGTAAAGCTCACACAATCCCAGCGCGTACCAGCCCAGGCCCCGGGACCAGTCATACAGCCCCAGCGGGTAGCCGCGCTCCATTTCAAAGCCATGGGCGGGGAAGGAAGAACCCGGCAGCAGGGCCATGTCATATTCCTCCACCTGCTTCACCGCCAGGTTCCAGTATTCCCCTTTTCCCGTACGTGCCGCGCAGGCGGCCGCCAGCGGGCAGGCCAGCCCGATCGCATCCACGTAACGCACGCCGGGCTGCCTGCGCCTGTAGGCCAGCGTTCCCGCCCCCGTCCGCAGGGATTCCAGCAATGCGGCGGAAGCCTCCGCCACCTGGTCCGCCCCGCGGCATCCGGCCTCCAGCACGGCATAATCCAGCAGCAGGCGGTCCGCCTCCCACCGTTCCGGGTATGGAACGTCCAGATAATTTTTCACCAGTTCATGTTCCTCCAGACTGCGGCGCAGCTTTTCCTTCAATGCCTCATCCTTCCTGTCCGCGGCATAGGCGTGCAGACCCAGGAACAACCCAGCCGCCTGCCACCCCTGAATGGCGGCGTCCGCGTAGGTTCCCCGCGCCATCTCCCACAGGATGCGCCTGCCCTGGTCCCTCCTGGGAACGGCCGGCATGCGCCGCGTCCATGCCGCGGCCGTCCGGGCCAGGGCCTCCTGCCACGCGCGCCGGTCCTGCCAGCGCCCGATATGGAAACGCCCCGCCAGCGTCCCCAGGAATCGCCAGGCATCCACGCAAACCACGGCCAGAACCAGCAGGAGCAGGACGGACAAGATGGAAACGTACGCAATCATGACCGCTTCAACAGGGTTGAAAGTTCTTCCGGCAGACGCGCCAGGCGTTCCCGGTACGCGGGGATTTTTTCCGCATAGGCGGCCTTCAGGCCGTCTTCCCTTTCCATCATCCGGACAAACGCCTTCCTCAACTCGCCAGGGTCATCCATCGCCTGCACGGGCAGCACGTGGCCGTCTTCCGTCCCGAACAAATCGCGGGCAATCCCCCTGGCCTTCACGGAATATCCCGCCACCAGCGTGGGAACGCCCGTGGAATAGGCGGCAATGGAGGCGTGGGTACGGGCGGCCACCAGGAAACGGCACCGGGAAATGCAGCCCTTCAATTCCTCACAGGGGGCGTCCCCAACCATAACGACGCGCCCCGTGTGCCGGAAACGCTCCCGCAACGCGCCCAGCGGCTTCCGGTCATCGTTGCCGGGCCACACCACATGGGGGATGAGGGCCACATTCATATCCGTAGCTTCCAGCAGGTATTCCACCAGCCGCACATAGTTTTCCATCACGGACCCGGCCCTTCCCTCATGGCCGATAATCAGGGGGCTGACGTTGATGCCGACCATGTTCCCTTCCTTCCAGCCCTCCGGCAAAGGCCCCTCCCTTACCGGAAGGGCAAACGCCGGGTCCGGGTACAGCACCGTGCGGGGGCACCCGCATTCCAACAGGGCGTCGCAGGTCAGGGATTCCCTCGCCACAATCAGGTCAAAGGCCCGGAGGTCCTCCAGCATCCGCCCCTTCATATCCTTCCGTTCCAGGGAACACCCCCACAGGACGGTGGGCACGCCGGCGCGGCGCAGCAGGTCGTTCTGCAAATAGATATGCACGGGCTCCCCGTAGCAGTAATTGTCCCCGCCGCTGCACAGGGCCAGGTCCGCACCCTCCTTCACGATGCCGCCGAACGCGAGCCGGTCAAAGGCGTCACGGACGCCCAGCACGCGCCGCCGCAGCCACGCGCCCGCATACCCGGAGGAGCACCTCCGGATGGGCCGCTGTTCCGGCAGCACCCTCACCGCCTGTTCCAGCCCATAACGCCTGTCTTCCCCGCACGCGGAGGAGAATAGAACGCCCTGTCCGGGACGGAGCAGCAGCATCGTGGACCTGACGATCGCCTCGCAGCCGTGATTGCCGCTGCCTCCATGGGGATATAAAAGAATCTTATGCATGCCCATTCGATTTATTTTTTCCGGCACGCGCCCCTTCCATCAGCAGGAACAGACAGAAGGGCCAGCGGTTGAATAAACACATGCTCATCCACCCGGGACAGTGGAACACCCCGGGATAAGCGCGCAGCAGGTTGTTTTCCGGCGTTCCCACAATGGTCCTCACCGCCTTCATGCGCTCCGCCAGGCCGTACCGGTCCCTGAAACGGTAGATTTCAAACAGGGCGTTGTACACCAGCCCCCACCAGCGGAAGGCCAGGTATTCCTCGATTGACGCCCCTTCCAGCCCCCTGGTATGGAAGTACTTCCGCTCCAGGCGGAACTGCCTGACAATCCAGATGAATTTTTCCGGGACAAAACGCGTGGACAGGGTGCCTTCCTCCGCCCGGCGATAGAAGTATCCGGCCTTGTCCACCGTTCTCAAACGCCTGATGTATTTCAGGTACGCCATGTTGAACATCAGGTCCTCTCCATAGGAAACGTCCTCCGGAAAGCGTATGGAATGCCGGGACAGCAGGGTGCGGCGGTACAATTTCACCACCGGGCCAAAAAGCAGGAAGGAGCGGAACAGCCGTACCCAGGCTTCCTCCTCTCCGGGCCTGGCGTCCAGTTCCATGGGCTGCGGCACCGTCACTTCATCCTTTTTCCCGGCGCGGACGGAGCACAGCCCTTCCACCACCAGGTCGCAGGCGCCGTCCTCCACGGCGGAGACCAGTTCCTGAAGGTAGGAGGGGGTCACCCAGTCATCCCCGTCAATGAAACACAGCCAGCGGCCGTCCGTTTCCTTCATGCCGCGGTTCCTGGCGGCGGAAACCCCCATGTTCCTGTCCAGATGGATGACCCGGACGCGCTCGTCCCCGGAAGCCAGCCTGTCGCACAGCGGGCCGCTCCCGTCCGTGGAGCCGTCATCCACCAGGCAGACGTCAAAATCCGTGAAGGTCTGGTCCAGCACGGACCCCACGCATTTTTCAAGGAAACGCGCGGCGTTGAACACGGGAATAATGACGGATACGGAGGGCATGGCGGTTCAGCGCGTTTCTTCAAAAAGTTCTTTCACGGCATTCATCTGCCCATCCAGGTCAAACCGGCTTCCCCCGCGGAGCGCCCGCCCGCAATAGTCCCGGCGGTCCGCCTTTCCCGTCAGAATATCTTCCAGGGCGCGGTAAAGCCCCAGCAGGTGGTTTTCCGCAATCAACCCGAATTCCCCGTCCCCAAGCTGCTCCCGGACTCCGGAACACAGCGTGGCCGCCACGGGCGTGCCGAGAATCAGGCTCTCGGAAATCACGGTGGAATACCCCTCGCTGCGGGAGGAACAGACCAGCCAGTCCGCCGCCTTCACGTAGGGATACGGATTTTCCAGTTGCCCCAGCAGGGATATCCTGCCCTGCAGGTTCCCCTCCGCGATCATGCGTTCCAGCGTCTTCCTTTCAGGCCCCTCCCCCAGAATCCAGAGATGGAAGGAGAAGCCCTCCTGAGCCAGATAGCGGCACGCCGTCACCAGCCGGTCAAAGCCCTTCTGGCGGACGAGACGGCCGGAAGCGCAGAACAGGACGGCCCCTTCCGGACGTTCCGGAACGGATTTCCCCGCCTTTTCCCGGACGCGCGGAACGTCCACGGGGTTGTAAACCACCCGCGCATCCTGCAACGGACCGGCCAGGGCCAGCAGGGAGTCCCGGACATTCCGGGAGACGCAGGCCACCGTGTCAAAACAGCGGTAAACGGCCTTTTCCTCTTCCGCGTTCCGGTAGGCCGGAAGCGTCCAGTGATTGGCGGCCAGGTCAATGTGGACCCAGGCCAGTTTCCGGCTTCCGGCATGGGGGGAGCCGGCGGCTATCCGCGTGGCGTAGCCTTCAATGAAGGCGGCCTCCACGTCATAGGTTCCGCGAATGAACAAGCGGTAGAAAACGGAAGGAGGGAAATGCCTGTAAACCAGCAATTTCAGGCCGTTCCGGATTTTGACGAGCAGGCGCGCCCAGGGGCCGTCCTCCTCCCGGAGGGCGTCAAACAGAAAACGGACGGACACATTCCGGGGGTAGCCGGACGGGATGTCCTCCTTCCTGATGGAATAAACGACCACCTGCCACCGGTTTCCGTTCCAGCGGTTCAGCAGGGTTTGCAGAATTTTTTCCGCACCGCCGCCGGACAGGCTGTTGATAAAAAACGCCACCTTCTTCATTTCATTTCCTCCAGCAAATGCTCCACCTTCCGCACGGCTCTTTCATAAGCAACCGCATCGCCGCCCCGGGCCGCCCTTTCCCTCCAATCTTCACAGGATTCCCTGCCGGAGAGGAAATCCTCCATGCCGCCGGCCAGCGCCTCATCATGATTTTCCACAATGCGCCCGAACCTTCCCATGCCAAGCTGTTCCCGCACGCCGGAACACTCCACGGCCAGAACAGGCAGGCCCAGCGCCAGCGCCTCCGTGACCACGGTGCTCATTCCCTCGCTGCGGGAGCTGCATATGAATACATCGGCAGTGGCCATCCACGGGTAGGGATTCTCCCGGAAGCCGGGCATCAGCACGGAGTCCGCCACCCCCAGAGCGGCGGCCTGGCTTTCCAGCTCCCGCCTCCGGCTTCCTTCCCCCAGAATCACCAGTTCCGCCTGCCATCCGCGCTCCTTCAAGCGGGCCAGCGCGGCAATCAGCCGGTCAAAGCCCTTCTGTTCTTCCAGACGCCCCACGGAAACAAAGCGGAAACGCTTTTTTTCCGGCACTTCCTCCGCAGCGGAGGCTCCGGAACGCACGGCATCCCGGTCCACCGGATTGTGCAGGACGACGGACCCGGCATGCGCTCCAAAGCGCCGTTCAAACGCTTCCCTGACGGTTTGCGACACATGCGCCACGGTTTGAAAACGGGCGTAAGCCTTCCTTTCCTCCTCCAGTGACCGGAACACCAGCCCCTGCGTCCAGGGCCGGGCCTCCAGGTCCACATGGACCCACGCCAGCCTCCGGGCCTTCCCTTCCGGAGCTGCTGCAAGAAGGCGCGTGGGAAACCCTTCCGTAAAAGCCGCCTCCACATCGTAATCCCCGGCAATGCACCACTTGTAAATCCAGCCCGCAGGCAGAAAACGGTACACCAGAGCGTACTTGAGCCGGTAGAGCCAGCCCCGGCCGCCCACGATGGTGCGGTAATGCGCGTATTTTCCTACTTCCTCCCGGTACGGACCGCAGTCCACCACCGTGCACACCGTCACGTCAAAACGCTCCCGGTCCAGGCCGCGCACCAGCCCGGAGAGAACTTTCTCCGCCCCTCCCCCGGACAGGGATTCCACCAGGAACAGGACTTTCAGACGGGAACGCGGCATAAGACGGGCTTCTGAAACGAATTATTTTCCCGCGCACGGGGAGGAGGTGTCCAGGCTTCTGTACACGGCATACCCGCGGGAAGAGCGGCCATGGGGCTCCACGTCGCACAGGACGATGCCCATGCGCTTCAGCTCTCCGTTTTTCCAGATCTTCTGCAATCCGGCCAAATCACGCTTCTTCACGCAGCCGGCCCGCATGACGTACAGCGTGACGTCGGCCAGCCGGGCGACGATGCGCGCATCCGCCAGGGAGGAGTAGGGAACGCAGTCCATGAAGATGAAATCATACTGCTCCTTCACTTCCTCCATCAGCTTCCTGATGCGGTCATGCAGCAAAAGCCGGGAGGGATGGTCCGGCACGGTTCCCGCAAACAGGTAATCCAGGTGGTCGGAAACGGGGGATTGTTCCACCAGGGAACGCCAGCCGCCTTCCCCGGCCTGCTCCAGGTCTCCCAGGCCCGGCTTTCCGGCTCCGCCCAGCAGGGCGCTGAGCGCCCCTTTTCTTAAATCCATATCCATCAGCAGCACCTTCTTTCCGGCCACGGCCAGGGAAAGGGCCAGGTTCACGGAAAGATAGGTTTTCCCCTCCCCGGAACAGGTGGACGTAATCAGGACGCTGAGGGGGTTCCCCCCGTTCCCGTCGGAAAGGGCCACCATGCGTTCCGCCAGCAGGGGGAAGCATTCGGACAGCTCGGAAGGTTCTTCCAGATTCACCACGATTTCCTGGTTCTTCAGCTTCCGCGGCTTGCGCGGCAGTTCCCCGTACACGGGAATGGAGGTCAGGGTTTCTATTTCCTTCCGGCGCTTCACGCTGGAATCCAGCATGGCCGCGACCACGCACAGGAACACGGGAATGGCCATCCCGGCCAGAAATCCCACCATCAGAATCTTGGGAACGTTCGGCTCCAGCGGACCGTTGCCGCCCCGCACGCCGTCCACCATCCGCGCGTTGTCTTCCGTGGCGGCCAGGGCCAGGGAATTTTCCTCCCTCTTGTTCAGCAGGAGAACGTACAGGGATTCCCGGACGCGCTGCTCGCGTTCAATGTGGTTGACGGCCCTTTCCCTGCTGGAAACATTCCTGATATGCTCCCGCGTCTGCTCATGCTGGTCCTGCACGTTCCTCTTCTTGACCAGCAGGGACGTATAGTAGTTATTCACGGAACGCTTCAACGCATCCTTCAGGGAGTTCAAATTGGCCTCCAGTTCGCGGATAATCGGATTGTTGTCCCCGGCATTCACCTTCAGGCTCGTCCTTTTCAGCAGGGTGTCATTAAAAACGCTGATCTGGTCCCGGATGCCCATGTCCGCTATCTTTGAATTGATGGGGACCAGCCTGGCGTCATGCTCGGCCTCCTGCTCCAGGTAATCTTTCAGGTATTCTATGGACTTGATTTCAAGCTCCAGCTCTCTCAAATCCTTCTTGTCATTGAGGCTGTTCTCATATTCCTCCGTAAGGGCCGTGGACAGGTCCGTCAGAACGTCCGTCTCCTTTTTCAGATCTTCAATGGCGAGGTCATTTTTCTTCATCTCCTCACTGATGACGTCCAGGCGATCTCCGATGAACTCGTTCGTCTTCGTGCCGCGCTTGTTCTTTTCCTCCAGGGACGCCTCATTGTAAAAATGGACGATGCTGTACAGAATATCCTCCGCCTTCACCGGATTATTGCAGCGCATGGAAATGTTGATCAAATCATTCTTTCCGCTCGCCTTTCTGACGGTCAGGCCGCTTCCCAGCCCCATCGCCGCATTCTTCACGGAAGTTCTCCTGACAATCACGGGAACGTTCAGGCTGCTTTCGTCAAACTTGGGAGTTTTCTCCACGATGAAGGCCTGGGAGTCAAACCGGATTTCCTTGCCGAAGACGCCCGTCTCATGCCCGTGATGATCCTTCTCATCCTTTTCCAGGCGGAATTCCGTTCCGGAAACGGGAATCACCAGGAACCTGGCGTCAGCCGTTTTTCCCTCCTGCGTGAACTGCACCGCAATAGGGGAGTCCTGATAAATTTCCACCTTCCGGAACCCGTTCTTCTTCCAGTAGGTGACGTCCAGCTTCAAATTCCGGACTACCGTTTTCAGCAGGGAATGGGAGGAAAGCAGGAAAATTTCATTGTCCAGATTGGTGGCGCCCGTGTTGACTATTCCGTTGGTGGAGGCCAGCACCGTGGCGGCCACGGATTCCCTGGGGTAATCATCCTTGATGAGGATGGTGGTGGCCTTTCCGTACACCTGGGGCTGCCGCGCCGCGTACAGATAGGCCAGGGGCAGGCAAATGCAAAGGGAAAGCACGCACCAGTACCATTTCCGGACAATCCGGCCCATGATGGCCCTGGGGCTGGGAAGCAGGGATGCCGGCGCGGCGCCGCCGGCATCCAGGGATTCCTTCTTGGGGGAGAGGTCTTTCATGGGATTAAATGCAGAAGGCCAGAATGACCATGGCAATGGAGGTGCCGGAAATCAGGTAGGGATAAATCTGGAGCTGTTCGCTACGCGTGTTCACCTTCCTGTCCGACGGAGTGACGTAAATGACGTCATTCTGCTGGATGTAGTAGTAGGGGGAATGGAACAGGTCGCTGTTCCGCAGGTCCACCTTGGACGCAATGCGCTCTCCCTGTGATTCCCGGATAACGTAAATGTCACGGTTGCCGTCCATGTTCAGGTCTCCGGCCTTGCTCAGCGCTTCCAGCAGCGTCAGGCGTTCCCCCTTGATTTCATAATTGCCCGGCTTGGACACTTCCCCGAGCACGGAGAATTTGAAGTTCATCAGGCGCACGCTGACGGCGGGGTCCTTGATGTACCCTTCCCTGATGATTTCACTTTCAATGTCGTTCGCCAGCTGGGTGCAGGTTTTGCCCACGGCCTTGATTCTCCCCAGAACGGGGAACACGATGTCGCCGTCCGTGTTCACGAAGTACCCGCGCTCGTCATCCCTGGGGCTGGAAACGCTGCCGCTGTCCTTGTTGAACATCTGCGCGAGCGTGGGATTCTTGCTGCTGACGGAAATGAACAGGCGGTCATCCTTTTTGATGACTATCTTATATTCCTTCCCGATGGACGCTTTCTGGTCCAGCACCAGGTTCTGGACGTAATTGACTTCTTCAGGCTTGACGCAGGCGAGAAGCGCGCACGCCAGGGCGGCGGCCACCAGCAGGCGGCTCCACAGGGAGGGATGACGGAACAGATGTAGGTATTTCATTGGATGATTAAGCAGAGGTTAGATGGTAAGGGGTTTCTTCAAGTCCAGGTAGTCGTACTTAGCGTAGGGAGAGTTGTTGCTCTTGTATTCGGGTATCAATTGCTTCATGGCGCGGATAGTATCCTCCAGATGGTGGGCTTCCGCATGCCGCACCAGCTCTTCAAAGGCTTCCTTCAGCTCGGACATGTCATATTTCCGGGTCTGGAAAATGCGGATGCGCTGGTGGGAGGTTTCCAGCGTATGTTCATAGTCCGCCAGAAGTTCTTCATAAAGTTTTTCGCCGGGGCGCAGTCCGGTGAAGACGATGCGGATATCCTTCAGCGGAGAGAGCCCTGCCAGGCGAATCATTTTTTTAGCCAGCTCCACGATTCTGACCTGTTCCCCCATGTCGAAGACGAAAATCTCCCCGCCCTGCCCCATGGCGTTCGCTTGCAGAATCAGGCGGCAGGCTTCCGGGATGGTCATGAAATAGCGGATCATTTCAGGATGGGTGACCGTAACGGGTCCTCCCTTCCTGATCTGCTCCTTGAACAGGGGAATAACGGAGCCCGCGCTTCCCAGCACATTGCCGAACCTCGTGGTAATGAATACGGTGGCGCCTTTTCCGCTCTTTTTCAGCAGGGCTTCCCCCAGGCTCTGCACGTACATTTCAGCCAGCCGCTTGGTGGCGCCCATGACGCTGGTGGGGTTCACCGCCTTGTCCGTGGAGACCATGACGAAACGCTGCACCCCGTACTTGACGGCCAGGGAGGCCAGATGCATGGCCCCCTTCACGTTATTGACCACGGCCGTGCACGGGTTCTCCTCCATCAGCGGAACATGCTTGTAGGCGGCCGCATGGAAAATCACATCCGGCCGGTACAGCTTCATGCTTTCCTCCAGCTGGCGGCGGTGGCAGACATTGGTGATGGAAGTGGCAACGGGAACGTGGGGATATGATTTTTCCACCTCCTGGCGCACCAGCCACAGCGGCGTTTCCGCGTGGTCCAGCAGAACGATCCGGCGCGGGGAAAACCGGCACAGCTGCCTGACCAGTTCGCTTCCTATGGAGCCGGCCGCGCCCGTCACCATCACCACCTTGCCCTTGATGCCGCCGGAGATTTTTTCCATGTCGATGCTGATTTCCTCCCGCTCCATCAGGTCTTCAATCTGCACTTCATCCACGGCCACGCCGGAATATTCGTGAAACGACTGGAACAGGTCGTGGGAAATCATCAGTTCAATCCCCTTTTCCAGGCAGACGTCCGCCAGCTTCTTATCTCCCAGCAAATCGTCCTTCCCCACAAAAACGACTCCCGACGCCTGGAACACATTCAAGGCCGTCTCCACCTCCGCGGCCTCCTTGATCAACCGTATCGGAATCTCCTTGATTTCCTTGCCGTCCGCCTCCGGAGCGGAAGTCAGGATGCCCACCACTTCATATTCCTCACTTTTCAGGCTTCTGATAAGGGAGGCTTTCAGGAGGCAGGCGTCCAGCTTGCCCACCAGCGCAATCCTCTTGCGCCCGGTCGTCGTGAGAGAGGAAACGGATTCGCTGGAATTGAGGTGTTCCAGCCATCTTCTTCCGCCGATGCACGCCATGCGGCACCCGATCAGGACCAGGAAGGTGATGACGAAATTGAAAATGGCGCAAACGACATGCCCCTTGTAATACGCGGGCCAGAGAAGAATGTTAAAGAGGCACAGCAGCATGCTGGCCAGCAGGATGGCCGCCATCAGCTTCTGCAAGTCCTTCATGGTCGTGAACCGGACCAGGGTCTTGTAAACGCCGGACCGCCAGAGCATGGTGCCCGTGACAGCGAGATCGAAGAGGAGGGCTACCCCCATGTGCTTGTCCACCCAGTCACCCTTGTAAATCCATTCCCCGTAATAGCAGGCCAGCAGCGTGACCAGGGAGGAAAGCCCCAAATCCAGCAGGAAGATGAATTTCCCGCTGGCATTCAGCAGATAATGCCGGGCGTAATAGAGGAATTTTGAAATCTGGCTATGAGTCTCGGTCATAAGAGCGAACATTAAAGATTCAACAAGACGTCAATGATGCGGTCCATGTCCTCCCCGGCCAGGGAAGCGCCCGAAGGCAGGCACAGGCCCTCTTCAAACAGGCGGTCCGATACGCCGGAGCCATAAAACGGGCAGGAGCGGAACACGGGCTGCAAATGCATGGGCTTCCAGAGAGGGCGGCTTTCCACCCCGGCCTTCTGGAGCGCCAGCCGCAGCGTTTCCCGGTCAAACCGGGCCTCCTCCGGATTGACCTGAACGCAGGTCAGCCAGTGGTTGGAATGGTAGCGGGAATCCGGATTTTCCAGCAGGGACAGCCCCGGCACGCCGGAAAGCCGGCGGCGGTATTCTTCATGGATGCCGCGCCTTTTTTCCAGGAAGGAGGGGAGGGAAAGCATCTGCCCGCGGCCTATGCCCGCGCACACGTTGCTGAGGCGGTAATTGTAGCCTATGCGCGTGTGTTCATAATGCGGCGCCTGGTCCCTGGCCTGGGTGGCGTAAAACTTGACCCTGTTCCGAGATTCCTCATCCGGGCAGCACAGGGCGCCTCCGCCGGAGGTGGTGATGATCTTGTTTCCGTTAAAGGAAAAGGCCCCGTACGTGCCGAACACCCCGCACTTCCGCCCCCGGTATTCGGAACCCAGCGCTTCCGCGGCGTCTTCCAGCACGGGAATGCCGTATTTCCCGGCAATCTCCATGATCTCCCCCATGCTGGCGGGCATGCCGTAGAGGTCCACCGGAATGATGGCTTTGGGGGTGCGGCCCGTCTGCCTGATGCGGTCCCGGATGGCTTCCTCCAGCATCTCCGGAGACATGTTCCACGTCTTTTCCTCACTGTCCACAAACACCGGGGAAGCCCCCTGGTAAATGATGGGATTAGCGGAAGCGGCAAAGGTCATGGACTGGCAGAGGACTTCATCCCCCGGCCCCACTCCCAGCATCACCAGCCCCAGATGAAGGGCGGAAGTGCCGGACGCCAGGGCCACCACATGCGTTTCCCCCAGGTATTCCTCCAGTTCCCGTTCAAAAGCGTCCACGTTCGGCCCCACCGTCGTCACCCACTTTGATTCAAAGGCTTCATGCACGAACCTTTCCTCCGCCTCCCCCGTGCAGGCGAGGGAGAGCCAGACGGTGGATTTCTTCTCCGGCGCAGGGGACGGCTTCTTTTTCAGCACGGCGGGACAGCCCGCATAAGTGCCTCCCACCAGCGCATCCCGGACCAGGATGGAATTGGCGCCCAGGACGACGTTTTCCTTCACCGTGCGGCACGGGAGCACCACGGACGCGGCCCCCAGGAAATTGGCATTACCCAGCGTCACGCCTCCGGACACCTTGCAGCCGTTGGCCACGACGTTCCAGTTTCCCAGCGTCACGTCATGGCCGATCAGGGAACCGCAGCTGAACAGGTTGAAATCTCCCATGTCCACATGGCAGCTGAAGATGTGGCCGAAGCTGATGACATTCCCCTTCCCCATGGCCACCCGGCCGCGGTCATAAAACTTCACATCAGGGGCGATGATATTGGGAAAATCCAGCAGGGGATTATCCAACAGGCCGGAAATGCGTTCCAAAGCCCGTGGCGAAGCAATCGCGATCACGACGGAAAGAGGCTCCTTCCAGGCATTCAGGTCTTCCACCGTGCCCAGCACGCGGCCGTACTCGTTTTCCGTTCCGGCGGCCACCCCGTCATCAAAGAAACCTATCAAATTCCAGGAGGGGGACTCCCCGTTGATTGCGCGGAGGCAGCAGGCCGTTTCCCTGCCGAATCCCCCGGCGCCGATGATTGCTATATTTTTCTTCATTTTCCGGAACCCGTGAATTTTTCCATGGTGGCGCAGCCTTCACCGCTGATGCCCTGGCGCTGGACCACCTTCGCCAGCGTTAACAGAATGATGCGCGCATCCAGCAACAAGCTCAGATGGTCCACATACCAGACGTCCAGTTCAAACTTGCGGTCCCAGCCGATGGAGTTGCGCCCGTTGACCTGGGCCCAGCCCGTAATGCCGGGCCTCACGTCATGGCGGCGCGCCTGCTCCGCACTGTACAGGGGCAGGTATTCCGGCAGCAGCGGGCGCGGACCGATAAAGCTCATCTGCCCCGCCAGCACATTGAACAGCTGGGGCAGTTCATCCAGGGACAGGGAGCGCACCAGCCGCCCCGCGCGCGTCAGCCGCCGTTCGTCCGGCAGCAGTTCTCCCCGGTCATCCTTTTCATCCGTCATCGTCTTGAATTTGACGATGCGGAACAACTTGCCGTGGCGGCCGGGCCGCGTCTGGCGGAAAAACGGCGTGCCGCGGTTGGCGGCGGCCAGAAGCGCCGCCAGCGCCAGGAACGGAACCAGCAGCACCGCCAGCACAATCAGGGCGGCGGAAAAATCCAGCACCCTCTTGATGCAATTACCGTAAATCATGCCGACGCCCTCCCGTAAAAATGGAGCAATGCTTCCCACACCATCCGGCAGCTGAAACGGCTTTTCACCTGTTCCGCCGCTTCCGCGCCCATCCTCCCGCGCCGTTCCGGGTCGTCCCGCATGGCCGCCATGGCCTGCCGGAGAGCCTCTTCATCCCGTGCCGGAACCAGCAGGCCGTTCACGCCGTCTTTCACAATCTCATTGCACCCGCATATATCCGTGGCAATGGAGGGCAGTTCCATGGCACCCGCCTGCAGCAGCGAATTGGGAAATCCCTCCCGGTAGCTGGGCAGCACGAACGCGTCCGCGGCTTCCAGCCAGGGCCGGATATCCTCCTGAAAACCGGGGCGGAACACGCCGGGCACGTCCAGCTTGTCTCCGGCGTAATCCTCCGTCCATCCCACCAGAGCCAGAAAAACGGGAGTACGCCCGGTCTCTGCGCGCAGGGCGGAAAACGCGGCAAGCAGCTCACGGATGCCCTTGTCTTCCGTAATGCGCCCCACAAAAACAAACAGCATGGCATCTTCCGGCAGTTCCAGACGCTTCCTCACTTCCTCCCGGCAGCCGGAACGGCGGAAATAATCAGGATCAACGCCGTTGACGTTCCCGTGGGCCAGGATTTCCAGAGGCTTGCCCGTCACCTTCTCCGCCATCAAGAGCTGCCGGACGCCCTCCCCCTCCGGAATAACGTGGGTGGCAAACAGGCAGGTCAGGCGGTCCATCTGCTTGAGCAGGAACTTGAAGGCCCCCTTCCGGTAGGGAAAAATCAGGCCGGTGAAGGTATGGACGCGGACCGGAACGCGGGCAAGAGCCGCCGCCGCCATGCTCAGCAGTCCGGCCTTGGGGGTCACGGAATGCACTCCCCACGGGCGTTCCCTGCGGAACAGCAGGAACAGGCGCCACAGGCTTTTCAAATCTTTCCACAGGGAAATGGTCCGTTCCATCTCCAGCTCCACGGTTTCCACGCCTTCGCGGCGGCGGATGCGCGCATGCTCCGCTCCGGGGGAAGCCACGGCAAGAACGTCAAAAAACCCGTTCAGGTAATTCAACTGGCCCTTGAGCAGCAGGTCCAGTGAGATAGGGGACGCCGCAACCCGGATGAGCTTCCTTTTCATGCGTTGTAAATATTCATGTAAAAGGTGAAGGCGTAAACCACCGGGATAAAGCAGGCCAGTTTCTTTTCCTGGTCCGCCCAGAACCTCTGCTTGAAAAAGGGATAGATGAAGACAAAGCCCATCAGGAACCAGGAAAGCTGGGCGAACCTGTTGCTGAACGCCGCGTACATGCAGAGAATCCAGAACGCATTGGCCGCAATGTAGATGTTCAGCAGCCACGTATACATCACGTCCCGGTATTCCTCCCGGAACAGGAAGTAACAGCCCGTCACAATGGGGAGCGCGCTGTAAATCAGGAAATCCCAGCGGAAACCCACGCTGCTGAACAATGCGGAGGAAGCCTTCAATTCATCCGCCTGGTTGATGTAAAGGGTCAGGCGCGGATCATCGAAAAAGCCGGAGGAGGCGATCATCTCCCCGATGGCGGGACCGGCCAGAATGACGGCCAGGATGCTCCCTACCCACGCCGCCACGTAATACCGCGTATCCGTGATAAACCAGGCGCAGGCTCCCGCGGCGGCCAGCAGCATCATGGACTTGTGCAGGCTGACGGCGAGCACGGTGCAAAGGAGAAGCATTTTAAGGTTGCTGCGGAAGGTGAGGCCCAGAATCATCACGGAGGCGGCCATGCCGTTGCGGACGCCGTTGACCCCGTATACCCAGAAGGTGAACATGGCGCACGTAATCAGGAAGGGAATGAACCACCGGGCTCCGAAAATCCTGTAGCTGGCCAGGGCCAGCGCCCCCACGTATACCGCGGAACAGGTCAGGAAATAATCGTGCACATTGCCGTGCTGCACCCACGCATGCAGAATGACGGCAAACAGCCATTCCCCCTTCATGCCCGTCAACTGGGCTTTCCAGTTGCCCGCCTCTCCCTGCTGAAGCGTCTGGAATTCCGCGGCGTAATTGATGGTATCTCCAAACTCTGCGCTGACGGGACGCGCGCCCATGTACATGATCAGGGCGACGACGAATAAAAAGCCGGCCAGGCTGTCCAGCCTGGCGGTGGAAGCGGAAAAGATTCCTCCCGTTCCCGCCTGATAAACCGCACCAAGGATTAAAAAAAGAATGGTCCAGTTAAACAATGCAGTGTATGAGGAAATGGGAATAAAATCGAAACACATGCCAAGGCAAAAACGGGCGCGGCTGGACATTAGCGGATTACCAGTCCGTTTGAAAATAGAGGCCCGGAAAAGCTGGCAAATTCAGCCTCTTAGGCAGGGGAGGAAAAACGGCTTTTCCGTTGGGATAAAAATCCAGAAACTCCTTAAAGTTTATATTGTCAGAATCTTCGATTGACAGCGGACTGGTAATCCGGTTTAATATTTGGCCCTCAAAAAACGATTTTTCTTTCCCTTTATCATTATATATTGAATATGAAGAAAATAGCAAATGACTCTAACTATACGATAATGTAGAAAACAGCTTTTCGGCATTGTTTGACGCGCCCGGATGCCCTATCGTTTCCTCCGGTCCGGGCCATGTCCCCTGCTTCCGTTCCGGCAGGCATCCTGTTCATGGCGGCGGAGCCTTTACGACCGCGCCCATGCACCCCCCTGTTCAAACCATTCCGGAGGCTCCCCTCGTCAGCATCATCGTTCCCGTGTACAACCTGGAAACGTGCGTTTCCTCCTGCCTGGACAGCCTGCTGCGCCAGACCTGGTCACCGCTGGAAATCATCCTGGTCAATGACGGTTCCACGGACCGCACGGCGCACATTCTGAACGCCTATGCGGCGCGGCATCAGAACATCCGGGTCATCACCCGGGAGAACGCGGGGGTGGACGCCGCGCGCTACGCCGGCATGGACATGGCCGCGGGAGAGTATGTGATGTTCGTGGACGGGGACGACGCCATTTTTCCGGACAGCGTGGAAGCCATGGCTCAAATGGCCGTCCGGGAACGGGCGGACGTCGTCATCGGAGACTACGTCCGCCATCTGGACCGCTTCGGCCTCTTCCGCAGGAAGGACGGCCATATCCCGCACAGCCGGGTGGTGGAAAGGGAGGAATTCCTGTCCTCCTACCATTCCGGCTTCTTCGGCATGGACAGGCACGGCCTGTTCTACACCTACGGGAAAATGTGCATCAAGCTTTACAGAAGGGAATTCCTTCTGTCCAGCCGTCCCGCCCCCAGCGGGCTCAGGTACGCGGAAGACCAGCTGTTCAACCTTCAGGTATTCCCCAGGGCGGAACGAATCGCCGTGCTGGCAAAGGAGGTGTATATCTATAAATTCGGAGGGGTGACCGGGAACCTGTCCCTCTCCCTCTTTGACGACATGCTCCGCCTTCATTCCCTCAAGCTGACCTTGACGGACCGGGAAGACTGGAAAAAAAGCGAACTGGGGGCCTTCCTGAACAACGTGCGCAGCTTTCTGGCAACCCTGGCCGTCTCCGGAAAACTGAAGGCGGACGGCATGCCGCAGGCGCTTGAAAAATTGAACGCCAGCTCCATCTGGCGCCACGCGCTGGAAGCCCATCCCGCCCGTGACGACGCCTTCCTTTCCGCCATGCGCCGGAATGACGCCGCGGCGGCCTACGCGGAACTCAGCCGCCATACCTTCCTGAAAAAAATCGCCTACAGGCTGCGCCGGATCCTTCTGCGGCTGGTCCGCTGAATCCATTCCCGCACCGTGGGAACGTCCCCACGCTCCCCGGCACAGCCGCCGCAGGGCCGGAAAAAGCCGGAGCCGGGAAGAAACAGTTTTTTATTGCGTTCCGGGCGGGTAAATCATATATCCCAGCGGTTCAGCCTCCACCGTTTTTTTCCTACCTTCCATGCCCTCCATTTCCTTCCTGAAAAACCTCGGAGTCCTGCTGACGGGCTGGCTCCTCTTATGCTGCGGCGCGGGAGCGGCGGAAAACGGCAGAATCCTGATGGTGACGGAAGCGACCTTCCCGCCCTACGAATTCCGGGAGGGGAACGCCATCATGGGCATTGACCCGGAAATCATGCGGGAGGTGGCCCGGCGCACCGGCAGGGAGCTGGTCATTGAAGACATGAGCTTTGACTCCGTGATTACGGCGGTGGTCTCCGGAAAGGCGGACGTGGCCGCCTCCGGCATCACGGTCACTCCGGAACGCAGGGGAAAAGTGGACTTTTCCATCCCCTACGTGGAAGCCGCGCAGGTCATCATCGTCCCCAAAGGCTCCCCCATCCGGGGCCGGGAAGACATCCGCGGCAGGAGAATCGGCGTGCAGCACGGAGCCACGGGAGACATCTACGTCACCCGGAACATCCAGCAGCCGGAACGCTTCCCCAACGGGGCGCTGGCCGTAGCCGCCGTGGCGGCGGGCAAGGTGGATGCGGCCGTAATTGACCAGGACCCGGCCAGAATGTACGTGGCAGGCAATGACCGGCTGGAAATCCTGCCGGAACCCCTCACTTCAGAATCCTATGCCATTGCCGTCCGCAAGGGAAATCCGGAACTTCTCCAGGACATCAACAGCGCCATTGCGGACCTGAAAGCCTCCGGCAGGCTGGAGGAAATAAGGACCGCGTACGCGGCCATGCAGGTCAAGTCCGCCGCGGGAGCCGGAAAACACGCCGCCGGGGGGAACTGGCTGGAAAACATGTGGCTGGACCTGAAGGACTCCTTTGACGTCAACTTCATGCAGGAAGGCCGCTGGAAATACCTGGCCAACGGCTTCCTGGTCACGGTGGAGGTCTCCTTTTTCTCCGTCCTGCTGGGCATCCTGATGGGCTTTGTGGTAGCCGTCATCCGCGCCACGCATGACAAGACGGGCAATTTCCGCTTCCTGAACGCCCTCTGCAAACTGTACCTGACGGTGATCCGCGGCACGCCCGTGGTCGTGCAACTGCTCATTATCTACTTTGTGATCTTCGGTACCGTGGACGTCAGCAAGGTGCTGGTGGCCGTGGTGGCCTTCGGCTTCAACTCCGGCGCCTACGTGGCGGAAATCATCCGCGGCGGCATCATGGCCATTGACAAGGGGCAGTTTGAAGCCGGCCGCAGCCTGGGCCTGGGATACGCCCAGACCATGATTTTCATCATCCTGCCCCAGGCCTTTAAAAACGTGCTGCCCGCGCTGGGGAACGAATTCATCGTGCTGCTGAAGGAGACCAGCGTCTCCGGCTACATTGCCCTTCAGGACCTGACCAAGGGCGGCGACATCATCCGGAGCCAGACTTACACCGCCTTCATGCCCCTGACGGCCGTAGCCCTGATTTACCTCTCCGTGGTCATGCTGTTCAGCTGGCTGCTCGGCAAACTGGAAAGGAGACTGAAAAACAATGAATGAACAGCCCGGAAACACCCCCATGTTCCAGATCAGCCGCCTGGTGAAGGAATTCAACTCCGTGCCTGCGGTCAATGACGTCACCACGCAGATTGACCGGGGGGAAGTGGTCTTCATCGTAGGGCCGTCCGGCTCCGGGAAAAGCACCTTCCTGCGCTGCCTGAACCTGCTGGAGGAACCCACCTCCGGGGAAATCCTCTTCAAGGGGGAGCTGGTCACCTCCCCCCGCACGGACGTCAACCAGTTCCGCCGGCACGTGGGCATGGTCTTCCAGCACTTCAACCTTTTCCCGCACCTGACCATCCTGGAAAACATCACGATCGCCCCGGTCAAAACGGGACGCTCCACCAGGAAGGAGGCCGTGGCCCAGGCGGAAACCCTGCTCCGGCGCATCGGGCTGTACGACAAGAGGAACTCCTATCCCCTCCAGCTTTCCGGGGGACAGAAGCAGCGCATCGCCATCGTGCGCGCGCTGGTCATGAATCCGGACGTGATCCTGTTTGACGAACCCACATCCGCCCTGGATCCGGAAATGGTGGGGGAAGTGCTCTCCCTGATGAAGGACCTGGCGCAGGGTGGGCTGACCATGGTGGTGGTCACCCATGAAATAGGGTTTGCGCGGGAGGTGGCCTCCCGCGTCCTGTTCATGGACAAGGGAAAAATTGTGGAAGAAGGGCCTCCCGCCCAGGTGATCGACCACCCCGCCAACCCCAGGCTGAAGGAATTCTTCTCCAAGGTGCTCTGACGCGGCCAGTCCCGGAAAATTCTCCGCAGGAGACCTGCCCCGCGCCCTCCTGCCGCCGAAGCAGGAAGCAGCGAAGACCGCCTTACTTCTTCTTTTCCCTGATCTCCCCCCTCATGCCCAGCTTGACGTCCACGGGGACGGAGACCGGCTCCACAGGAACCTTGTAAATCATCCGGAACCTGAGTTTTTGCATATTCTCCGGCTCTTCAAACTGCAGGCGCCTTGTCCATTCACGGTAGGAGGAGTTCATTCTGCTCCCCCCGCCCCGGGATTCGGTTTCCAGAACTTCGTCCTTCTCATTGAGAATTTCAAAACGGTCCAGGTCGAAGGAGCTTTCCACCCCCAGCCCCAGAATCATTTTCCTCATCTTTTTTCCGTTCCTTTCAAACGTACTGCACTCTTTCAGGAAAAGCCTGCCTGTAGGCACGCTTTCAGACAGGACGATGTCTCCGCCGCCCGCTTCCTCCCGGTCATTGGCTCCCGGCAGCGGCACATGCTCTTCCGCCTCTTCTGCCAGGGGAAATTCGTAAACAGGGCTCTCCACGGAACGGGAGACGGGAACGCGGAACACCCCTTTCAGCCGTACCCAGGAAGCGTCCGGAGAAGGCAGTTCTCCGGCAACTCCATTGACGGTTGCCTGTACTATTCCGCCTTCACTCCGCGGGTACATGCTGCCCATCCTAAACTCTGCCGGGGCCAGCTTCCTGCCGGTGGAATCGGTCGCCTCCAGATACTGGATACCGTCATTGTATCGCGATCCAAAGCCCAAGGGGGACTTGACGCTGAAATTTACTCCGAACTTCAGCTGCAGAGGGGATTCCTGGGGCGCTCCGTTAATCCACATGCTGTTTTTTTCCATGCCGACGGAAACAAAAACGACCTTCACCGGATTTTTTTCCTCCGGCTTGCCGCCGCCCCACGCCGCCGCTCCCAAAGCCGCAGCGGCGCACAGCAAAAACCGGGCAACAATAATGCTCTGCCTGTTCATCCTAGTTCTCCTTGTTCGGGGTATCCTGTTGTTCCACGGCGCCGGACAGGCCGCACTGGATACGGACGGGCACCATGATTTTCCTTAATCCCTCCGCATATTGAACGGCCACCTTCAGTTCCTCCTGCTTCTTCCCCTGCATCCGGAAGTACCGGCCCCAGTCATAACTCTTCAGGGAGCGTCCGGAGCTGGAACCGTAATTTTCCGTCACCAGTGGAGCGCCATCCGGGGAATGCAGTTCAAAATCCAGAAAGCCAAGCGGAGTGGAAGAATGGACTTCCACCCTCAGCATATACCCCTTCGTGTCGTCTCCGCCCTCATCATAATGGCCTTTCAGTTTGACCTTCACGTCCCCGCCGTCCAGTCCGGCGTTCTTGAGCACCAGAGGAACGGAGAAATCCTTGACCGTCATCTTGAGCGTCACGCTCTCTGAAACGGCGGGGCTGCTATATATCACCAAGGGAACCTCCCCTTTGACTTCCACCCACCTGGCTTTTTCCGAAGGCAGCCAGGACGGCGTACTTAAAAAAATTGTTCCGGCTATGTTGCTCTGCTGGTAGGAACGGGAATCACTGTAATGGCAATTCGTTTTGGCAGGAGAACTTCCTTCGGAATCCGTCAGGGCCAGCTCGGAACCGGACTCCCCGCCATAAGCCACCTTCCATGAAGAAGACGTTTCCCTGACCTTCAAATCCATGGAAAACGACCGGCTGGCTTTTGAAAACGGCCCGGCCTCCTGGAGGTTCGTTCTCCAACCATCCAGGGAAACGGTTACGGCAGGTTCTTCAGGGCTTTCCTTTCCGGCAGCGGGGCCGGAAACAGCCGCGCAGCAGAACGCGGCCAGCCAGGGCAGGCAATAGTGAAGCATAGGCAGGGGGTAAGGGTACTTTTTCAGCATAACACGTTCGCAGAACGGCACAAGATGAAAAGAGACCGCCGCCAAGGAAGAAGCGCCGGTTCCGGCAAAACGCTAGCCTGCTTTCTTTCCTCCCCGCTTTTCCGCCTCCTCCCGTATTTCCCCGCCTATGCCGAACCTGGCATCTACAGGAACGGAAACATACTTCAGGGCAGTTTTATAAACCAGCCGGACCCTGCATTTGTCTGCATTCATTTTTTCCGGAGGGGAAAACGTAAAATCGGCCGTCCAGGTTGTTGACTCATCATCAATCTCCGAATTGTCAAGGGACTGGTACTCCAGCACTTTCCCATTCTCGTCAAGAAGCTGGAATTTTTCCGGACGGAACGCGTTATTCGCGTCCAGACAAATGCTGAGCATGAGCTGTTTTTTTCCATCCTCCGTCACCCGCTCGCATTTTTTCACATACAGGTTCCCCACCGGCAGCTCGCACGGTTCCACCACATCGTTCACATTCCCGCCGTTCTCTTCCTCAATGCCAGGAAGCGGAATGAAGGCGGCGGCGCCCTGCCTTAAAGGCAATTCGTAAACAGGGCTTTCCAGCGTGCGCGCCACCGGGACCCTCAGGCATCCCTTCAGCCGGATCCAGGCACAGCCGGCAGGGGGCAGATTGGCCGCAGTGCCTTCAATTACCGTGAAACTCACTCCTTTTCTACTATTTTCATTCAGCCATGCCGTTTGAAATTCCACAGGGGCCAGCTCCCTGCCATCCGCTGCCCACCTTCCCAAAGACTGGTTTTCCACCACGCTACTCTCTCCAAACCCCCAGGGTTCGCGGATAAAAAGAACGGCGCTGCACTTCCATTGCAGTACCCCTTCCCCGCCGTCATTCCCCGTGTCCCGCTTCAACCCCGCTTCCCTAAAGACGATTCCCACTTTTTCCTCCATTTTCCCCTCTTCCGCTCCCCGGCACGGGTGCCAGCCCGGCAGGAAGAAGACGATGCCGCACCATAAACAATGTATCGCCTTCATGGTTTCCGCTGCCGTGAAGTTTCCCGGACCATTCCGGACAAACCGAATTTCAGGTCGACAGGCACGTCAATCCGTTTCAGCTCAGTCATGTAATTCACCAAGACCTGTATCTCCCCCTTTTCTTCCGGTTCCAGCCTGTAATCCCATTCCCAGGAGAGGGAACCGCCGGAACCGGAAGAATAGCCCCAGCTCCAATTTTTTCCCATCACGGGAGTACCGTCCGGTTTCATGAGCGTCACTCCGCAAATACCCAGCATGCGTGACGAAACCAGCTCCACGTTCAGGTTTATTTTTCCGGAATCCTTATTGAGCGACCTTGTTATTTTCAGAGTAGCCTGCGCGTCTCCCTGCCGGCCGTCATCCATCAGGCTCCCGCCTTTCAGAACAACATGGCGTTCTTCCTTTTCCTTGTCCATGGAAAAAAGACAGCCCTCGGACGTCACCTCCTTCTCCGCTGTCACCAGCAGCATATTCCCCTTTACACTCACCCAGCGGGCGTCCGGAGCGGGAACCCAATCTTCCGTTTCCATCCTGAATTCGGGATCGCGGGCATGCAGGAAATCAACATAATCGGAAGGAACGTTCCCTCCACCGGTGGAATCACGTATCTCCAGGCGGATGCCCTCCTTTCTGCTCCCTATGATTTTGCCGGGACCGGGATTGGAAAAACCCAGCACGACCTGGAACGTTCTTTCCGGTTTTTTTATTCCGGGCTCCCAAGGGATTTTACTTGTAGCCGACAGAAGAATGACGGAAACCGCCTTTTCCTCCGGCGCCTCGTCACCCGGTGCGGAAACGCCCGCAAACAGGCAAAAAACGGGAATTGCGAAAAAGATTTTCATCAGGGCAGTTGTTACAGTAATTCACGCTAGCATTTCCCTTTCAAGGATCAAGGGTAAAATGAAAACGTCAGGAATTCACTCCCTCTGCCGCCGCATGGGAACGGTGGCAGCGCAGCATTCCGTTCCCGCAAAGCCGCCTTCCGGCCATGTTGTAAAACCGGGAAGCCGCTGCCGGAAAACTTCTCCGCCCGGGTGAAATGTCCATCCCGAGCAATGCCTGACGCTATGGAAAGCCGCAGGCAGGCATGGCGCCGCCTCTCTCCGGAAAGGCCTCACACGAGACCTCCGTTTTTACAACACGATATCCACGTTGTAGGACTCCTCAATCAACAGATAGTCACACCCATGCTGCCTGCATTTCTCAAGGTTGTCCCTGTTTTCACGCAGCAGGCTCTCCCGTGTGCAGGACGCCTCATCCATGCGCTGCTCAATCGCGTTTGCATGGTCCATGATGTCATGGTAATGCCTTTGAATATAATCCTCTGAAAAAATCAGGCAAACATACCGGATCTGCTCCCGGCAGGCCGGTGTAAAATCCTTCTTCCAGTCAAAGGGGATGTAGCACCCTTCCACCACCAGATTCTGCCCATTTTCCATGGCGGTTTTTACAATTTCCCTGATAACGCTCCAAAGGAAGGGGGTGAGCTCTTCATCTGGGCTTTCAGGTGCAAGGGGACATATTCCGCTGCGTATCAACCCCATCTTTAAATGGTCAATGGATAAATAGGGATAGGAATATTTTTCAAGCGCCCGCTGCGCCGCAAGCGTTTTTCCGGTATGCGTGCCGCCGCCACCGGAAATCCCTCCCCCGGCGTCCCTGCGAGGCATGCTCGATTAGCCCGATGCGGGCAACGCCCGGCATTGTTCCATTTCCGTTATCCAGGTTCATGTTGATTAACTGTGGATATATTTTACAGGATTTCCCGCAAACCGCGTGTTTTGCCCAAAAAAACGGGCCGGGCCGCACAGAGGGGGAACAGGGGGCGCCCCTCCCTACAGGCATTTTGCCCTGCTTTCCGGAGGCACGTTCTGCGGCTAGGGACCCTAAAGTTCCAGTTGCTCCGCCAGCTTGATTTCCGCAAACATTCCATTCAAGCCTGCCATATACGCATCCTGTACTGTCTGGGCCGGGATGGAATGCTCCATGATCTTCAAATCCCTGGCAGCGCAGGCGTCATACAGGAGCGTGACGGGAATGCCGTAATCCTTCGCCGCGCGCACGGTGGTATCAATGCACATATGGGTCATCATTCCGCAGACAACCAGTTCATTCACTTCCCTGGCTTGCAAGAGCTCCAGAAGATTCGTCCGGAAAAAGCTGTTTGGAGCATGTTTCACGACAATCGGCTCATCCCCCGCGGGAGCAATGTCCGGATGGATTTCCGCGCCGACGGTATCCGGGAGGAAAAACGAAGCGTCCGGACGGGTGTTGATGTGCTGGACAAAGATAACGGGAAGCCCCTTTTCCCGGAACCGGTCCAGTACGGCCCTGGTCCGTTCAAGCGCTTCAACGGCGCCCGCCAGTTCAAACCGGCCGCCAGGAAAATAATCATTTTGAACGTCAATAATAAGCAATGCCTGCATCAGCTTCTCCATCCGGCCATTTTTCCAGTTCTTGCAGAGGCGGGCAAGGAAAATTACAGGAGCGCGTGTACTCCTCTCCTCCCCGCTACCGTTGCCTTTGCGGAATCTGGCAGATGAAGTAATACGTTTGACGGAAGCATCCCGGGAAAAGAGCCTCACAGCGGCCATACCGGAAAGGAGGCCGCCGCGGCCGCTTCCGGCCCGGCGCAGCCCATCCGCAGGAAGGTCGTCCATCCAGCAACAAAGCCTTTGCCGTCTCCGGCAAAGGCTTTGAGAATGGCACCCCGTCGCGGGCGCGGAATGGATCGGAACCTTAATTGCTGTAGGAGGATTCCACGCGCTTGGCTACGTCGCGGTAGCCGTATTCGGCGTCGTAAATCTGCTGGAACGCCGCCAGGGATTCCTCCTTCTTGCCCAGCTTTTCATAAAGCAGGCCGATCATGTAAAGGATTTCCTTCTTGGTGTCATTCATTTCAATCAGTTCCTTGTTGGCTTCCTCCAACTGGCGCAGGGCCATATCATGCATGTTCTTGGCGTCATAGCACTTGCCGAGCAACAGCATGGCGCGGATGCGGATATGGGGGTTGTTGCGGGCGCGCTGGAGCTCCGGAATGGCTTCCGTGTAGTTGCCGCAGTCGAAGAGGGCCTGCCCCAGTTCAAAGCGCGTCTGCGGGTCCGTGGGGTTGTTTTCCACGCGCTGGCGGCACACGGCCACCTGCTGTTCCGCCGCTTCCTTGCTGAACTGGACGAGCTGTTCCTGAAGTTCCTTGTTGTCCGGCTCCGCGGCGGCGCGGCGGCGGATTTCCTCCACCTGGGCCTTGCGGTAGCGCTCATTCATTTCAGAGGCCTTGTTTTCCAGGGAAATATCATTGTTGCTGAGGCTGAACGCGTAGTTGTAGAAGGAATAGGCATTCGCCCAGTCCTCCATCTGTTCATAGACGCCGGCGATGTCGCGCACGGCGGCCAGGTCCTGCTGGTTCTGGGCATAACGGGCGGAAAGGAGCCCAAGGCGTTCTTCCAGCTCCGCACGGGTGAGGCCCTTCTTGTCGCTCTTGTCCAGGGAGTTCGTTTCCGCGGAGTTCTTCATCACGTCCCGGAAGCTCTTGGCTTCCTCCCACTTCTGCTGCTGCATCGTGGCGCGGGCCATGCAGTCTTTTTCACTCTTCACGGCCACGCTGTCCGTGGGGTCCAGCTTCACGAGGTCATGGTACACCTCAGCAGCCTGGGCGGGCATGTCCCGTGAAACGTAATGGGAGGCCAGCATGTGGAGCATCTTCTTGTTGCCGGGATGGCCCTGGCGGACGGTTTCCAGCGCAAAGGCGGCCAGGTCCGGGAAGCCCACGTCCATGGCGGCCGTGTACAGGGCCTCGTTGACCGGAATGCTGTAAGGATCATTTTCCAGTTCGTCTTCCAGCGCGGAAAGCTGGGTGGCCGCATCCTTCTTGGAGGAGGTGAGCTTGCTGGTGCTGATTTTCATGCCGCTGAACAGGCCGCCTTTCTTGGCTTCCGGGTTCAGCTTGATTTCACAGGCGCGCAGCGCCCTGCGGCCTTCCAGAAAGCCGGGAAGCTGCTTCACCAGGGCCTTGAGCAGGCTGACGGCATAGGGATAATTGTTCATGTCCACCGCCTGGCGGGCGCGCACCCAAAATTCGGCCTGCTGGGGGGTCAACTGTTCTTCTGTAATCGTTTCAATCATGGAACTATATAAGCGTAAATGGTGAACAACGGCAGCGCTCCAAACGGGGAGGCTCCGCATGTAATAGTTTAATGCTATCAGCCGGGGAGGCATACTTCAACCTTGTTTTTTGTTCCCGTTAGGAAAAAATACGCCGTATGAGACTGGATGCTCTTTTATCCCGCTACGGGTACTGTTCCAGGCGGGAAGCACCGGGCTGGATCAAACGCCACTCCATCACGTTCAAGGGGGAACCCTGCTCCGCCCCCACGGACAAGGTGCAGGCGGAAGGCATCCTCCTGGACGGGGAGCCGGTGGAGTTCCCGGACGGCCTGTACGCCGCCCTTTACAAGCCCGCGGGATATACGTGCAGCCATGACGACGGGGAGGGAGACGTGATTTACGACCTGCTGCCCTTCCAGTGGCGGCACAGGAACCCCGCGGTTTCTTCCGTAGGACGGCTGGACAAGGAAACATCCGGCCTGCTCCTCATTACGGACGACGGGAAATTCATCCACCGCATGACGTCCCCCAGGCATCACGTCGCCAAGGTTTACGAAGCCGTCACGGAAGAGGACATTCCGGCGGAGGCCGTGGAACTGTTCGCCTCCGGAACTTTCACGCTGAACGGGGAGGACCGCCCCTGCGCCCCCGCCGTGCTGGAAATCCTGGAACCGCGCCGCGCCCGGCTGACGCTGACGGAGGGGAAGTACCACCAGGTGCGCCGCATGCTGGCCGCCGTGGGCGCTCCCGTGGCCTCCCTGTGCCGCATTTCCATCGGCTCCCTGCATCTGGACAGCCTGAACCTGGAGCCGGGGGAATGGATGCCCATCCGTCCGGATGCGCTGTAATCCTCCTGTTCGCCATGTGGATTCCCATTTCCGACGCTCCTATTGCCTGCTTTCCGCACTTTGAGGTGGCGGCGGAGTCCGGGGACTGGATTGTGGTGGACAAGGGCGCGCCCCTCATCGTCCACCCGTCCAACGGGAAGAAGGAGCCCAACCTGCTGGAGGGCGTGGAAGCCCTGCTGAGCTATGAAATAGCCAACGGAGCCGCCCTTTCCCTGGTCAACAGGCTGGATCGGGAAACCAGCGGCCTGACGCTGATCGCCAAGAACAAGGCGGCGGCGCGCGAGCTGGGGAGGGCCATGCAGCGGCGCCGGATGCACAAGGAATACCTGGCAATCGTGCAAGGCCGGCCGGAGTGGACGGAAACAACCTGCGCCGCCCCCATCCTGAGACAGGGGGACGTCGCGGAAAGCCCCATCTGGGTCAAGCAGGCCGTTCACCCCGCCGGGAAGGCATGCGCCACCGTTTTCCGGACGGAACGGACGTGGAACACGCCCCGCGGCCCGCTGGCCCTGGTCCGGTGCATTCCGGAAACCGGACGCATGCACCAGATACGCGTGCATCTGACGCACCTCGGCCACCCTATTCTGGGAGACAAGATTTACGGCCCCTCCGAAGCCTGCTATCTGGAATACATCCAGCACGGCTGGAGCCGGGAGCTGGAAGAACGGCTGATCCTGCCGCGCCATGCGCTGCATGCCTGCCGGCTGGAGTTCCCGTTTGATGAAGAAGTTTTCACCGCGGAAGCCCCGCTGCCGGAAGACATGCGGCAACTGCTTGAAGCGGGGGATTAAAGAAAATTCCGTCAGACGACCGGAATGACGTCATCCCGGTCAAAGCGCACTTTCGCCAGACGGGCGTATTTGTCCGCCTCTTCATCCCGGTAGCCCAGGGCCAGGGCGCAAAGCGCATAGTACGGGGAGCCTTCCAGGTTCAGAATGCGGTCATAGGCCGCAGGGTCCATTCCTTCCAGAGCGCAGGTATCCACCCGGAGGTCAGCGGCGCAGCTCATCATGAACCCGAGGGCGATGTACACCTGGCGTTCCAGCCATGCCTTCAGGACTTCCGGAGACTTGGAATCCACCAGTTCAAAAATGCGCGCGCGGTACTGCTCCAGGGATTCCATGGTGACGCCGCGCACTTCCACAATGCGTTCCAGATAGCGCTGCACATCCTCCGGCTTGAAGTCCCTGCGGGCGCAGAAGACTACCAGATGGGAGGCGTCCGTAACCTGGGGCTGTCCCCAGGAAACCTCCCGGAGCCGTGAGCGCACGGACGGATCCTGCACGTCGAGGAATTTCCACATCTGGAGACCGAGGGAGGAAGGACTCAAATGCAGGGATTCCAGAAGGGCTTCCCAATCCTCTGCCGGAATTTGGCGGTCCGGGTTGAATATCTTGGTGGCATAGCGCCATTCCAGCGTCTTGATCAATTCCTGAGCGTTCATATTCGTATAAAATGATTGATGCGGGAGCTTTCCGCGTAGCCGGCGCGCCGGGCGGCGTTGCCGCCATGGCATGCGCCGCGGTTTGCCCCATGTCATGGCATCTTCCCCGTTTCCTCCCCGGAATGCAAGCCAAGGTTCCGGCACAAGCGCGGCAGCGGGTTCTTGCGGAAAAACTTTTCCTACCCGGTACGCCGGAAGCCCCAGCCCTCCCTGAAAAGAAGATGAACGTGGACGGACGAATTGTAAAAATGCGGCCTTGGACCGTGTCCGGGGGGGTCCATGAACAAAAGCTGATTCGTTCATCTTCCAGCTTCACTCACCTTGAGGACGGCCTGTCTCGCATTCCGCTCCAACCAGGGAATCCCGGTTTCCCGGCCCCTGTAAAATCACGCAACCCCGGAGAAAAAGCCCCCCTCCCCGGAAAAACGTCACACAGCCCGGGCAGCTTCCATCCCTAAAAACACGGATGCCGTAACAAGGAGAAACGCTTCCGGCGCACCCATTACAAGAGAACCGCGACCTTCCCCGGACATTAGAGGAACTTGACCGGCATGTAGTCCCCGGTCTGCTGAATGGTGAAGCTGATGCCCAGGCCGAATTCGTTTTTATTCCCGTTCTTGCGCACGAACGCTCCCACGCCCAAATACCAGGAACCCATGTTGTGGTACACGTTGTATTCCTGAATGTCCAGCTTTCCGTCCAGCAGGGAGAAGCGCCACTTGCCGCTGAATGCCCAGGCTTCCGAAAAACGCTGCAAAACGCGCAGGTCAAGCTGGCTGCTGTCCTCCAGCAGGGAGTGCTGGTTCAGGTAACGGTGCCCCACCACGAATTCCGTGGAGCGCCACGGCATGAAGCGCAGTGAGTTGTTGTACTCATGGCAGCCGGAAATCTTGTCCTTCCCCAGGATGGGGGCCTGCATTTCCGACCGGTATTCCATCCACGGAACGGGGTTCCAGCGCATGAAGGAGAAGAGGTTGGAGAAGTCCCGCTGGTTGATCGGGTCATACAGGTACGCATCCATGAACACATCCCAGGAAAACCAGCGGTGGGAATTGGCGTCCCGGCTGGTCATCAGCATGTTGCGCAGGCCGTACCGGAATACCAGCCCCGTTGGGAGGGAGTCAATCTCCGTATACCTGCCCAGGCTCAGGGACGGCGGATTGGTGGTGGGGGTGTCTCCGTCAATCTGGGGATAAAGCTCGCTCAGGCGGTTGGTCTTCACGTACGCCAGCGTAAAATGGGGCTGCACGATGTGGTTCATGCCGTTCAGGCCCAGGGAATCACTGTACACGGAGGAATAACGGCGGGAAAATTTGAAGTCCGCATCCGTTCCGGCATAAAAAATCCCCTGGTTGAGCGGCTTGTAGTCCTCCACGCCGTAATACCCGGTGTAGCCCCCGCCCAGTTTGGGCGTCAGGTTCAGGAACCCCATGATTTTCTTGGAGGCGGAAATTTCATGGAAGGAATGGAACCGGCTGTAGCTGTCCGTCATCAGCATGCGGGCCCAGTAATCATAGGAAGTGGTTCCGGGCTCCATCTCGTCCAGCATATCCCGGATTTCCGTCCGCATGAAAGGGGGGACGTACTGCTTCAGGAAGGCGAAGCTGGTGCGGCTTTCATACATGACGGGAGAACGGAAAATGGGGGACTTGATGCGTTCATAGCTGAACTCCGTCCGCTGGTCCGCCATGTAGAAGTTGTTGGGAACGAAACGCTGCAGCAGTGAAAAATCATTCGTGTCGTCCGTGCGGGAGAGAAGCACCGTATTATCCGGAGAAGAATTGCGCTGATAGATTTCCGGATAAAAGTCGCGGAGCATGTACTCGTCGCTCAGCATGTTGACGTTGGCCTTCAGCCGCCAGTCCGTGCGGGCGTTTACCCGGTGGGACCACATCTGCTGGAGCGCCAGCCGCCACCGGTCCGGGTCCAGGTGCTCGCGGTATTCATCATCCCCGGCGTTAATCTTCACCCCCTTGTCATGGGTTTTGTAAAAGGACAGGCCCGTCATGTCCGGACAGTCCTTTTCCAGCAGCACGTCACGGATGTCCAGCCCGTAGGCGAAGCCGCGCCTGGTGCGGTAATCCACATGGAGGGTGCCCAGATAGTCGGCGGAAGGCATGCCGTTGTCCGACCATTTTTCCCCCAGCAGGAACCCGTATTCATTCAGGAGGTAAGGCCCCCAGATGGACCGCATGCCGGGAAGGGGAAGATAGCCCACCTCCGGATTCAGGGAATGGCTGAGATAGGGAAAGTAAAAGAAGGGAACGCCCCCGTAATGCAGGGTCAGGTTCTTGAAGGAGAACCTGTCTTCCGGATACACGCGTATCCTGTCCGCTGAAATCCAGGTGAGGGGTTCGCTGACGTCCTCCGCCGTAACGGAGGCGTTACGGGCTTCCAGATAGGTCTTGCCGGCGGCGTCCTTCCGGGATTCAAACTTCCCGCTGCGCAGGATCAGCCCTTCCATCTTCGCCCGGATGGCGTCCGTGAGGAGCACTTCGTTCTCCCAGTCGAACTCCGCGCTGCTGGCGCGTATCAGGCTGTTGGTGCGCGTCTTGCTGTCGCTCTGGTAAATGGACAGGTTCCCTTTCAGAAAAACCCTGCTCCGGTCCATATCCGCCTGCGCATAATCCGCAAACACCTCCACCCCGGTATCCGTGACCATGTGCACGCGCGGGCCTTCAAAAATGATCTTCCTGGCTTTCTCCACCCTGATGGGCCCGTCATTGGTGATGGAGATATTGGAGGGAATCTGCGGCATGAGCGTGCCGGAAAGCAGGTTCCCCGCCATTTCCCCCTGGGGCTCTTCCTGCCCGGAACCGGAGGACGGGGAGGACGGCGGCTGTTCCGCGGGCGTCTCTGCAAACAGGGGAGCGCCGGCAATCAGCGCCGCGGCACCCCATAGCTTTGCATTCATCCCAATCATGGCTAGTCCACAGAACACTATGAGAAAGGACAAAAGACAAGCCTAATGTCACATTTCTCCGCCAGTGGAGCGGAAATTTACCGGGTCAGAATGCCGTTGGCAATGATGCCCCAATCGGCGGCATTGCCGTCTCCGGCGTCGTCCACGCGGATTTCCAGCTTCCTGCCGCCCTCCACCGCCGCCTTCACCGGAACGGAGGAGCCGTCCTTGAGCACGGGGGTTTCCACAAGCTTTTTGCCGTCCAGGTACACGCCGAATTTGACGCTGCCGCGGGAACCGAAGGGCAGCCCCACATCCGCGCGGAACTCCTTCCAGCGTCCGTCCAGGTCATAGGAAAAGACGGCCGGGGCATGCGCCAGGATGAAGCGTTCCGGCTTCCCGATCGTCCTGAAGAAAGGCACAGGCCCCAGGTCAGACGGAAAGAGAACGTCCCACAACGGAACGGCCCACCCCACTTGAGCCACGGAGGGCTTGCAGTCATTCAGGCTGACGCTGGCGGTTTCCGCAGGAATCTGGGCCGGGGTAGCCTCCAGGGAGGGGTCCTGGCGCTCCAGGGCGCGCTTCCAGATGGGGAGCCATTCTTTCACCTCCGGACGGGAGCCATGCTTGCGCTCCACCTCCGCGAGGGCCTTCCGGGCTTCCTCCGCGCGGCCGCGTATCCACAGGTTCTGAACATCGCCGAAGTAAACGGTCTGGGCCAGCGAAGGAGTCTTGGCCCCCTGGGCGTCCATCCACACGGGCAGCGTAATCATGCTGCGGGTGCTGTCGCAGTTCAGCACGGCCACCCGCATTTCTATAAAGCCGCCCCTGTAGCCGGGCCGGCAGATGGTAAGGTCAAACTCTCCCTTTCCATTCAGGGAAGCTCCCACGGCATTGGAATCATAATCCGAACCGCCGGGAGGGTCCAGGTGGACTACGATTCCATAAGCGGGCCGCGTCAGGCGCACCCGGCCTTTCAGCCGCAGGCCGTCCTTGACGGGAATGGCCTCCAGCCGTTCAAAGGACCCCGGAACGTATTTGCCGATCATGCGCCCGTAGGAGGCGTCAGCAGGAAGCTCTGTCTCCACGCCGTTGAACAGGGGAACGCTGGCCAGTTTCAGGGCGTCCGTAGGCGCCAGGAAAGCCCCCTTCCCCTCGTTGCGCAGTTCATTGCCGTACGAGGAATTGCCGTGGCCCATCAGGGAATCCCCCGCGTTAGGGTAGTCCCATCCGTTGCCCGTGTGCGGAAGGCCGAAGGAATGCCCCAGCTCATGAGCCGTGCCGCCTATGTAAATGGTGGCGTTCTTCCCCTTGGTCACTTTGAAGCGGCCACCCTGCATCATCTCCGTATCCAGGAAGCTGGCGGGATCCAGCCCCTCCTGGTCGCAGGTCCAGCCCGTTCCCTGGTGGCTGAAGCCGCCGCCGTAATAAGGCCCTACGCCGTCCGGCAGCTGGCACACGATCAGCACGTGTTCCTTTTCAATGTCAATCCCCTTGGACGCCAGCACCTTCTTGGCCGCCTCCCGGGAGACGGGACCGGAGCTCTGCACGTTCATCTCGCTCATGGGCCTGTCCACATAGGCATCGTAAATGACCAGCTTCCCCCGTTCGTCCAGGTCCAATTGGAACGTAAGCGGAGGGAACCCGTTGGCCTGCATCTGGTCCGCATAATAAGCCTGGATATTCTTCAGGATATGGTCATACCGTTCCCGGTATCCTTCAAGAGCCGGCCTGTCCTTGAACGTTACGTAAACCACGTGCAGCTTTCTGGAAGACTTGGGCTTCCCCTGGTGATAGGCGCTCAGGGCCTTCCATGCGGCGCGCGCGTTGGCGGCATCCCCGGGATTCACCGTCCAGCTCACGGGCAGGCGGGTGAACTCCGCCCCTTCCCGGGCCGCGGGAGCCGGAGACCGGGAGGCTGATTCCGCATCCTTCCCCATGGCGGGGGCGTTCCACGCCCCGGCGCCCAGGGCCAGCAATAAGACAAAAAAGCGTTTCGACATAAAATCCATGAACCGATGTCAGGATATACGGGTAAACCGGAGGTGTTTTATCACCATATCATTCACCAGACGGTTCATATTCTCGGAAAAAGAGTCGTACACCACTTCCACGCGGCAGGGACCGGGCGTCATCACCACCTCCACCGCCGTGGAATAAATGAAATGCTCCCAGTTGCCGGAGCGTGACGTATGGGGAAAAGCCAGCGTGCCCGCGCGCCGCCCGTCCAGGTACAGGCTGCGCAGGGCGCAGGTGTTCCCGTCTGAAACGTCAAAAGTGCCGTTCGCGAAAAAGGCGTCCACCCGGTACACGCCGGGCTTGTCTATGTTGACATTATAGCACAGGGCGTCCGGAGACTCCGTAACGCGGGAAAACCAGACTTCATCCCCGCTCAGCCCGCAGGGGCGCGTCTCCATGCGGGCATCCGCGGAAGGATAGTCATTGGGTTCATTCAGATAAGACTCCCTGCCGTCCAGAGCGACCGCCATCACCTGGAAAGACACGTCCCCCCGGCTGGGGGCAGGCATGTAATGGCAATACTCCGTCTGGGACACGGGAATGCCGTTCCGGTAAACACGGTAATAATCCGCTCCGGCCACGGCCTCCCAGGCGATTCCATGGCGGGCCGCCTTCCACTCCGGAGCCTCCAGGCTGCCGCCCATGTGGGCCAGATTCACCTGCCCCGCCCCTTCTTCTGCGGCAACCAGCTCCAGTTCCACGAACACGCGGCCCTTCATGCCCGGAGAAAGCACGGGGGGAGCCTCCTGCCCGTTGACCAGGCACCGCGCTATCCGGCGCCCGTGGCCGCGCAAGCGCACATCCACAGTCATGCCGCGGTATTCCAGCCCGGCCAGTTCATGAACTCCCTCAAAAGACTCCGGAACACAGGGGCGGAACTTCATGGAATCCGGCTGAAGGCGGATGCCGAACAACCCCTTGTAAAAACTGCCCAGCATCCCGGCAATGCTCCAGAGCTGGCTGTCCGAACTGAGCAGCAGCCCTTCATCCAGGCCCGTTTCCAGAAGCACGTTCTCCTTGTTCGTCCCACACAGCAGGGCGGCGCGCACCATGCAGGCGAACGCCAGGGCCAGGGCGGACTCATTCTCCACCGCGGCGGCGGCCTGCGCGTAATAGCCCTCCAGGAACGGCCACATGGCACGGTTGTGGTAAGGCGGCACGCCGTCCGGCATCTGGGGATGGAAACAGGGAATGCCGTACACGCAATGGGGGAGGACGGCTACCATTCCGGCGGCATGGGGACCATGAGCCTGCCCCAGAAGCACGCAAAGCAGATTGCCCAGGGAATCCACCTTTTCCGACAGCACGGGGTAGCCCCGGCCATACAGGTACTGCCCGTACAGGGCATGCTCCGGAATCCGGAAAAACCGCTCGATGACGGCGGACAGGGAGGCGCTTTTTTCCTCCCATTCCCGCGCCTTCTCCTCCAGCCCCAGTTCCCGGAACATCCGTGCCAGAACCTTGCGGGCCTCCGCATGCAGAACCATGGTGGAAAGGCTGCATGAATCCCCGATGTCCGCGGAAGTCATCCACGCCGGGTAACTCTGTTCCCGCCAGTCCAGGAAAGATGACTCCCCTTTCACCAGGCCGCCGGTGGCCGCAAGCACCTGTTCATCCCGCATGCACGTCTTTTCCAGCACGCGGCAGGAACGGGCCAGCCAGCCGGCGTCCCCCGTCAGGCAGTAAACCTCCCAGGCGGCCATTCCCCACACCACGCGGTCGGAGGAAATGGGCCAGGAACCGCCCGTGCCGGTATCCTGCTCCACCTCCCCGTTCCGCACCCGGGCATTCAGGCTCTTCATGCAGGCATGGACATTCCACAACCCCAGCCCCAGATGAGTGGCGTAGGAAATATCCCGGGTCCACACGCTGGGCCAGTTGGCTCCCGTCCGGAACGTCCCTTCTTCATTGAGCAGGGAGCCGGCCTCGTTAAGCGCCAGGCTGTAGGCCTTATTGAGCACTTCAAAGCTTCCCCGGTAATGCGGGGCGTTTCCGGCCTCCGGCAGAACGCGCCATTCGGAATAACGGCCGTTCTTCATGGTCTTCACCTGGCCGTCCGGCTGCACCTCCGCCCAATGCGCGGCATCCTGGCGCACGGAATTTCCGGTCAGTGTAAAGGCCTCACCCCGGTATAATATGCGGTCTTGGTCCATAAATAAGCGGATGCTGCATCCATCTTTCTTTTTAACACGGGGGAAAACTTCTGTCCCGCAGAAAATGAGGCTTACGGAGCTTTCAAGGCACAAAAAAACCGGGCTCCCCGAAAACGGGAAGCCCGGCGCAAGAGCAAATCAACTTTAATGCTTCAACAGAGAGGAAACGGCGTCACGTTCTTCCTTAAGTTCATTGACGGTGGCGTCAATCTTTTCCTGGGAGAACGCGTTGATCGGCAGGCCCTGCACGATTTCCCAGCCGCCGTCCTTGGTGGTGCGGATCGGGAAGGAGCAGATGAGGCCCTTTTCAATGCCGTAGGAGCCATCGGAGCACACGGCCACGGAATACCAGTCGCCTTCCGGCGTCTGGGTAGCCAGGCTGCGGACAGTATCCACGGCGGCGGAGGCGGCAGAGGCGGCGGAAGAAGCGCCGCGGGCCTTGATGATGGCGGCGCCGCGCTGCTGCACGGTGGTGATGAAATCACCCTTGAGCCATTCCGTATCCTTGATGACTTCCGTCACGGGCTTGCCGCCGATCTTGGCGTTCGTAAAGTCCGGGTACTGGGTGGAGGAATGGTTGCCCCAGATGGTCATGTTGGTCACTTCCGTCACATGGACGCCGGCCTTTTCAGCAAGCTGGCTCTTGGCGCGGTTTTCATCCAGGCGGGTCATGGCGAAGAAACGGTCGGCGGGAACGCCGCTCGCATTGTGCATGGCGATCAGGGCATTCGTATTGCAGGGGTTGCCTACAACCAGCACGCGCACGTCCTTGGCGGCGCTGCGGGCGATGGCCTGGCCCTGGCCGATGAACACCTTGCCGTTGATGTCCAGCAGGTCCTTGCGTTCCATACCGGCCTTGCGGGGCACGGAGCCTACCAGAAGGCACCAGTTGGCGCCGGCGAAGGCTTCATCCGGATCAGAGGTGGGAACGATTTCATTGACCAGCGGGAACGCGGCATCACGCAGTTCCATTACCACCCCTTCCAGAGCATTCATGGCCGGGGGAATTTCCAGCAGGCGCAGGTTGATCGGCTGGTCCGGTCCCAGCATGCTGCCGGAAGCAATGCGGAACAGCAGGGAATAGGCAATTTGGCCGGCGGCTCCTGTAACGGTAACGGTGATAGGTGTTTTCATAACGTTCAAATTAAAATAAACAGATCTTTTCTGTCTGGTCCCGGTTATAGCACAGGGAAGAACGGCGCTCAATCAGGAACTTTTTATTTTGACAGAAAAAATCCTCTTCCCCATTATGCTTGAACATCAGCCCTGCAGGCCTTATCCTTTAAATCAACCAAGTTTTTACCATATATTTGCACTGATACCATGAATTTAACGATCATCGGCAGTGGCTACGTGGGGCTTACCACGGGCACCTGTTTTGCGGAAATGGGCCACCACGTCATCTGTGTGGACAATAACGCGGAAAAAATACGCACCCTCCAATCCGGGTCCATTCCCATTTACGAGCCCAAGCTGGAAGAACTCGTGAAAAAAAACGTGGCCGTCGGACGGCTGGAATTTTCCCCCTCCATTGCTGATTCCATTGCGGAAAGCGAAGTCATCTTCATTGCCGTGCCCACGCCGCCCAATACGGACGGCTCCGTGGACCTGACCTACATTGAAAAAGTGGCGCGGGAAATCGCCCAGGTGCTGAAACCAGAAATGGGTTACAAGGTCATTGTGGACAAATCCACCGTACCCGTCAAAACCGGTGAAAAAGTCCGCCAGACCATCAAGCGCTATGCAGGAACGGACGTGCAATTCGACATCGTTTCCAACCCTGAATTCCTGAGGGAGGGATGCGCGGTGGACGACCTGCTGCATCCCGACCGCATCGTCATCGGCGCCAACTCGGAACGCGCCATGGACGTCATCAAGCGCGTCTACCAGCCCATCCACGCGCCCATTCTGGAAACGGACGTCAACTCTGCGGAGCTCATCAAGCACGCCGCCAACTCCTTCCTGGCCCTGAAAATTTCCTACATCAATGCCGTCGCCAAGGTCTGCGAAAAAACGGGAGCGGACGTGGAACTGGTGGCGGAAGGCATCGGCATGGACAAGCGAATCTCCCGCCACTTCCTCAACGCGGGACTGGGCTACGGGGGCTCCTGCTTCCCGAAGGACGTCAAAGCCTTCATCAACATCAGCCGCACGCTGGGCATTCCCTTCACCCTGCTGGAGGAAGTGGAACATATCAATGACACCCAGCACATCCACTTCCTGGACCAGATCAGGGACCGTCTGTGGGTGCTCAAGGATAAAAAAATAGCCGTCTGGGGCCTGGCCTTCAAGCAGAACACGGACGACATCCGGGAATCCATCGCCCTCAAGCTGTGTGAAAAGCTCCGCAGGGAAGGAGCCATCGTCACCGCCACGGACCCCAAGGCCATGCACACCGCCGCCCCAATCCTGGAACCGCTGGGCGTTACGCTGGAGGAAGACATGTACGAATGCGCCCGGGATGCGGAAGTGCTGATCATCGCCACGGAATGGAGCGAATACGCGAATGCGGACCTGCAAAAGCTGGCGGACGTCATGCGCAACCGCATCATCTTTGACGGAAGGAACATCCTCTCTCCGGCCAACATCCGGGCCGTTGGATTTGAGTACCATTCCGTGGGCAGGCCCTCCATTGAAGAAGCCTGACCGCTGCCGGGAATAATTCCGGCTCCAAACGCCCCATTTGCAGAAAAGCCCCCGGAGCGCTGAATGCTCCGGGGGCCTTTGTTATGTATTCGCTAATCCTGTTGGCCGATCAAAACTCAAACTGCAATCCCGCGCGCAGGTAGAAACCGGGATCGTAATGGTACTTCTCCAGCTCATGGCTCCCGTTGCTGGTCTTGATGGTGCCGGAGTTCCCAAAGGAAAAACCGACGTCCGCCACCAGTCTGGGACGAACGCTGCCCCAGTGTCCCAGGCCTACGTCGGCGCCCACGCCGGCGACGCCGGAAATCCACTCGAACTGGCGGACACGGCGGTCATGGTGAATCGTCCAGGTGCCGGACACCACGGAAACGAAAGGCCCCCACGTCAGGCCGTCGCTGACCTTGTTGATATAGGAAAGCCGGGCTCCTTCCAGTTGAAGGGTCCAATTATTCGTTGCCTTCCATTCAAACTGGATAAGGGGAAGGAGGGGAAAATCTCCCAGCTGCGGATAACAGCCGACGCCGATACCATAGCTGAACCGGTCATTCAAGGGACCTGCGAGAAGGGCATGGCCGCCGAAAAACAAATTATGGGTCGTCCAGGTATCGAAATCCGTGGAAATCTGCGGCGTTACGCCGAAAACCAGGCTCGTCTTCCCCCTGAGCTTGTAAGACGCTGTCACATTCAGCCAAATCGTGTACAGCTCATCCACATCCATCTCGCGGGCGCCTTCTCCGTTGAACCAGCTCAAACGAAGGGCGGCCGTGGAGGAAAAGCCCCAGGAACCGCTGGACATCCGGCACAAATTCAGGTCCGTCATCCAATTCTGTATGTTCACGCTCCCATGTCCGTTTCTGGAATCCATGGGGCCAAGCAGCTCAAAATAGGACTGCGTGGGAAAAACGGGCTTGGAGGCGTTCTCCCCCGTAGGAGCCGGAGAGCTATTGTAGCCTCCGGAATAAGCTTCCGCATAATAGCCGGTATCATAACCGTCTGAGGAATCGGAATCCGGATAAGGCTGGGCGTTCGCCTGGGCGACCAGAGTCATGCCAGCCATGAGAGAGAAACTTGATAATAATCGAAGGAACATGATCGGAAATTATATATCAGTGCACACTCGGTCAATCAAAACATATACAAATGACTAATTAATATTTTCACGCCCGAACAGCAGCGCGATCATAATCATCACGAGTACAAGAAGTAAGTACCAGCGGGCCGCTTTGCTGCTCCGGATACACGCCCCCGCACAAACAAGAGACACGACAAAACAAACCGCCGCCGCCAAAAGCATGGCCCGCGCCAGCATGGGAAAATCCAGCGCCCCTGCCCCCGCCGCAAAAAGCGTCCCTACCACATACCCGGCAAATGACCACCTCAACCCCACCAGCCAGGAAAAAGAGGCTGTCTTCTGTTGGCTCTGCTTCATTTCATCACTCTGCGTGCCAGTTTCCGAATCTCAAGTTAAAAATCCGGCCTTCTCCATGATATGAACAAAAAGGATCTCCCTCAACACGGGAATGCCTCCCAAAAGCAACAAAAAAACACGTTGAAAAATAGACCGGGCACAAAAAGGCGAAGACCTCCCATATCTGGTTTTATGAATTAAAAAAACTCCGGAATACTGCGCCTACAGGATTTCTTCTCAAGATAACATTATTCAGGTTCCATATACGGTTCAACATTTATTTGTTTTTCCTGACTGCTTCAAGCCTCTTATCAATTTGCTCTGCTAGGGAAAGAACAGAACAAGACGGATCCATGGAAACAAGGGCTACTACCGTATTACCGTTCACGAAAAAGAGGGACGACTCGTTGCTCGACGGAATAATTCCGCCAAAATCGCCCAATACCCCCTGCCTTCCCAAACTGTAATCTCCCAGTTTGAACGGATTGACGACCACTGTTGCTATTTCGTCATCCCAAGACCATTGTTCAGGCCTGTCCGGGGTTTTCTGAAAACGCCGTGAATACAGCTCGTTCATGGCCGCAGACTGAGACTGGCAATAGCCGACAAAAAGCCAAATATCGCTCTTGTCATCGTCTTTCCCTTCCGTATGAAGGCGCGCAACCACGCCGTTTTCCTGTTCATCCACCACATCCACGTCTCCCTTCTTCCAAACAGTCTTCAACCATGCCTGATTGATAGCACCCTGATCGGGATTGGGCAAAATAACCTTCTTGTCGGGAGAAAGCGAAAGAGATGAGAAATATGTATCAAAGTTTTTCCACTTTAAACCTTCCGATAAATCAGATTCCCCACGAACGCTAAAAGGAAACTTTCCGGGAATGCCATAGTCGGGAGCAAGTTTTTTTCGTTCTTCCCGCTGCTTCTCTTCTTTTTGCCAACGGAGTTTGGATACTTCTCTGGCCCTACGGTCCCGCTGTTTGATAGATCGGTTGAATTCCATTAATTTTTCTTGGGCTAAATCAAAATCATAAACAGCCGGCGCTTTCCCATCCAGAACGAGAGACAATGCTTTAAGTACAGGCAGCATTTCACGCGTAGAGGCATATCTCGTCTTTACCGTTTCGGGGGTAACAAAAGTAGCCGGATCGGTAAATCCCTTGAACGCCAATCCAGCGTTTTTAAACGTAAAACAAAGAATATCATCACCTTTGGTCATAACCCAGCAATCGTCGCTTAACACTATTTCCTTATAAATGGAAGGCATGGACCAATAATTGAATGAAGCTCCTTCAAAAATAATCATATCAGTCCGTATGCCGAAAACACTGGTGGAGTATCTGACATCCATCGATCCATTTATATGTCCATGTTGATTGCAATAGAGAATAGGATTCCATGAATCGGAGGTAACAAAAAAAATACCGTTTCTCACTTTTAATCTATGGAGGATTTTTTTGAGATCAGGCGCCTGATCTGTTAACTTTTTACTTCCAAAATGAAAGGAAGTATTTTCCAAGTCTTTTAGCCCATGCAATCTTATGCTTTGCATGGAAGATCTATTTTTTTCCGCAGCTACTGTCATCAAAGGCATAGACTCCGTTGCAAATAATGAAACGGAAGTACATGATATTGTAAATAGTATAATCAATATATTTTTCATGAGAACTCTGTTTTAAATATTCTACTATTAGGCGGAACAGGTGGATTTTCTATCGTGCTTTTTTGATAGGAATTAGAACTATCACCAACTACTGGTCCGGCACAGGCATCATAAATAAATTTAAACGAAGAACCAAATAAACTTACATCGAATACGACATATGCATGATTACCAAATCCGGTCCTATACTGATAATAGGGATTTGTTTTCAGAATGACTGGGACCGCAAGAGCTGCGGGAAGGCGAGGATTTTTATAAAAAGGATTATTACAAGAACCCACTCCTATTAAATTGACAGTTAATATATTCCCAAAAGGTTCCTGATAATTTCCTTCGACGTTGATTCCAAGCAATCTAACGAGAGCAGTTAGAGAAAAGCATTGGTCGTAACAATTGACTACATTCCCATTGTTCTTCTCAAGATAGGAATCCAGATTAATAGTACCAAGTGATGGAGTATACTTTGGTGCTCCCCTCACCGTATCATAAGTCCACCCATCTTGCTAAAAGTATAATTAGTAATATTTTTTATGATTGAATCTGATGAATTTTTATCAAGCCCTATATTCCCTGAACCTTCTATTACTACATCTAGCGCTTTAATCCATGGTTTTTTCTTATTGTCATTCATATCCCACGGCGATTTGAGTGGTTCACTAAACAGGACATACCCATTCCTAACTGTTGTTTCAAAAACAATTGTCTCGTTAGTAAGAGCAGTTCCTTGAATCTCTGTTAATCTCCAAGTCCATTGTTGATTTCCTTTATTCAATTTGGAATCAATATTATCTTTGAAAGGAATTTCAAATTCTGTGTTGTTATCAAATTCCTGTTCATCCAGTTCTGGGAGGAAATTTTTCGAAACTTTTCCCTCACCCTTTGTCTTTACCTTCGCTTTCTTTATGATTCCAGGTTTTACTTCCGCTTTAATTTTTAGATCAGGTTTTTTACCGCCAATATAGAGAAAAGGTTCCGATTTCGTTGCTTTGCCATTCTTATCAAAAGTTGCTTCCGGGACATCTATGATTTTCCCTTTATAAGTTTTTAATAAATCCATAGCATCCTTGTCATGCTTACCCTGTACGTGATTGAAACTTATTTGATGGATTAGGAGGCTTGGAGTTAATAATTTGTGTGCGGCTTCAAGATCAGTCAAATGTTTTTTCTGTCCGTTTTTAGTCTCATAAAAACTCATCTTGCATTTTACCGTGATCACTTTTCCCCAGTGTTCCTTGTTAGACGAATGGACAGTACAAGTGTCCTGATCTCCATTTTTGACTTCCAACTTTTCCGTAACGGTCCATTCGTACTTTTTCTCTTCGTCCAATTCGTATCCTGCATGTGGCTGCGGCGGCTCCACGACAACAACAGTGAATTGCCCCTTAGCTTTATACTCCTTGATTTTCTCTGGTTCAAAAATGGCATATTTATTGCTGTTCTCATCTTCTGGATCCTCTCCTTCTGCCTCTTCTATAGTACATATGGGAAGTGACTGAGGATCCACCTTGATTTTACCTCCCGGCTCCCCGCTCGCCCAACTCGCTTGCAGAATCAGAGGACAGGCAATTAGAACAATATAATAATACCGCAATATACTCATATGTCTTTTATCGATTAAAATATTCATTCAGCCGTAATCTCATTTTATTTACATTTGATTCACTGTATTGCTTTGTTCCAATGATAAATTGTTTCCAATCAACTTTCCATCTATCCATCATTCTGATTTCCTGGGGAGTAAAATCAATGACATTGGGACTGTTGGGGAATTTATAGCTGGAGCGATAATAAGAATCCTTCATTTGCTCCGTTGACCATGTCTCAAGCATCTTTTGTTCAAATTTCTTGATATCGCCTTCATCCCAGATCTTTAGATGCCACTTCCAGTTTTCTTTCAATGGACCGGGAACTGAAGCCTCATTCCATAGTTTCCTGAACGTATAAAGCAGTAATTTTTGGGAAAGGCGAAGATGCAATGGAGAATCGGCCCGTTTCACAAAACAGTTGCTCCAAGCTTTCAGTAGATTTTCCGGAACATCAGCATTTTTTATGGAAGTAAGTTCCGGAGGGGAAGGCATCCTGGCATTCTGATAGCCGCTTTCCAGACATGCATTCAGAAAAACACCACCAAGAGTCGCCTCTTTAGAGCCATTTCTGGAAATTCTTAAAAAATAGAATCCGGCCCGGTCCGTATAAAAATTTTTATATACTCCATTATTCCCGAAATCCCGGCATCTCGTACGGACCATAACAGGAAGCGACATGATACGGGTTAGTTCAAGGTTTACAATATTTTCCGATTTTTTCCCATTCCTTTGAATCAGAACCTCCTGAGGCAAACGAGATTCGACAAAACGAGCTTCGATCAGGTAATCCCGATCATAGCGTGAAATGTCATTGGATAAGGGTTGGTTGAAGTAGAGGGAAATTTCATTTTTACCAGCAGGAACGCGTACAAGAACCCATAAGTCTGGACCATCAAAAAAGGTATCGTGCATATAACCCTGATCACTCCATTCGGAACAGGGACGGGTCGCATCGTTGATGTTGTACAGACAAATTCGGGACGCTGCATTTTCTTCATAGAATTTCCCCGATATCCAGGCATCTTTGATTTTCTTCCTCGGCCCGAGAGTTACTCTGGCGTCATACAAATAGCCTCGGGAATCCTTTCGTTGATCAAAACGATGCATGATATTTCCCCATGACTTTTTTGCCGAACGTCTTAAGGAAAAATGGCGTCCGTATCTGTTGCACCAGTCGCCCTGTGTTTCCCAATCATCACAGGCAAAACAAATACCATAAGGCCTTTCGCCAAGCGGCAGAGATTGAAACTGGTTCAAAGAATTATGCCATGCCTGATCATCTGGAATGGAAAAAATTTTTGGATGTTTGATTTCATCTCCAAGACGACGTCTTTTCTTTTTACTGGCTGTTGTTTTTCCAACGACCCGAAACCCTTCTCCAAAAACTCCAGCTAAAACAGTCCCATCAGGAAGATCAACAAAACAACTGACTGTGCCTCCCTTTTTTTTCTCTGCCAATTTAGTGTTCACAGAACTTTCATATTGCATATTTGCCGGATTAAGCAAGATGGGAACTTGATTGCGGAAGCCTATCCACACTCCTTCCTTTACGGGATAAAGGCTCGTCACATAATCTTCGGGAAGAGGCCTCAATTTACCTTGGGAAGATTTCATAATTCCCTTCGCTTTCAGTTTTTCCACGGCATCCATTCCCCGGATAAAAATCTCTTTGTCACCGCGTTTTATTCCCAGTCCTGACGTTGTGCCCACAAATACGGAATTACCATTGGCAGCCATGGTATTGCACAAATTTGACGGCAACCCTGCACCGAAAAGAACCGGAGGTTGCGAAAGCTTGCGTGCATCATCCGAATGCCATTTTGACTGAAAAAACTCACAGGTCTTGTATTCATCCTTAAGAGTCATCCGGGCCATTCCTGCCGTTAAGAAGCCTACCCACAAATCTCCCGACCTATCAAAGGCTAGTGCTGAAACTTGATCTTCAGGCAAGCCATCGGCCCGCATGACATCCTTCCATGAATCCGTCAAAGGGGAATAAATAGCAATGCCTCCCGAGGTTGCTACGGCAACATCCCCTGTTGCAGAAGAGACGCTAATGTCAAAAACACGGCCACCCGGCAATGTCGTCTTACGGGTGTATGTTTTCCATTGTTTGCCATTCCAAATACACACTCCCCAACGGTCTGTTCCCACCCATATTCTTCCCTGGGCATCTTCAGCCAGGGCATAGAAATTTTCAGTATCTGGAAAATCTGCCGCTGTTCCTGCCTTTTTCCAGACATTTTTATCCAGCTCCAAGTAGAATAATCCCTCACCCTGGGTTGAAGCCCATAAAATACCTGAAGAATCCACTAAAGCATCCGTTATCCTGCTTCCAGGACAAGGAGGAAGGTTGGAGAAATTTTCCACCCCAAGAGAGAAGGAACATAATGCAAGCAAAGTTGAGACCATTAATCCCAATAGCTTCAGAAATGCCGTGAATCTCATATTCATCGGATGAAATTCTACTAATTTCTACAACAAAAAACTAAAATAGGGCTTATCAGCAACAGTAGTTCTTCTGATATTTGCTATTATGTGGAAATCAAATTAAAAAGTCAAAAATTATTTCCCTCTTTATTTTGGAATATTCAAGACTCTCCCTGGTTTTTCCCATTACTGGGAGTAAAAAATGGTCGGGAAGACAGGATTCGAACCTGCGACATCCTGCTCCCAAAGCAGATATTACCCTTAAAGCAAACTAAAGTATTTTCATATCCCATTGTATTATGAAACAAATAAAGAATGTTTATTAAGACATTTCAAGCTGTTTTCATGCTTTTGACGTGTGGCTGACGTGTGGCTGAATTGTCAAATCTACAACTGAATTGACACTCGGCAACTTGCAAAAGTCCTGTCCATGCCTCCTGATGGAGACATGCCAAATAATTACACCCTTCCCATCTCCGATCTTTATCAGGAGACCTACGACAACCAGTGGCAGGAGCAAATCCAGCAGGCCACTTCCCGCCTGGAACGCTTCTGCGTTATCAAGTCCGGTCTAACGGGCAAGCTTCAGGAGTTCAGCTTCGTGGGCACCACGGAATTGGACGAGAAGCAGGGGCGCATGCAGGACATTGTTCTGGATGAACTTGACTACTTCAAGCGTCGGATGCTTCCGGTGAGCTTCTCCAAGCACCTGGGCTACGATGAAGACGACGATATTTTCCTGCATGGTCTGGATGCCCCCGTCACCCAAACCATCAATGCCCTCAAGTATGCCGCGGCCCGCAAGATGGACGACGTACTGTTCGGCCTGAAAAAGCAGGGCGGCCTTTACGTTCCCTCCAAGGGCGGCATTTTCGGAACGGCGTTTGCCGGCAACGACGGCATGGACAAGCTGGAACTGCTGGCTGAAAATGTCGTGCCTGTCAACCACACCGGAAGCACAGCCAAGGAATGCCCGATGACGATTGAAAAGCTCAACCGGGGCATTACGCTCCTGCAGGAGAACGGTATCCTCGACGACGCTTCCAACGCCTATGGCGACCAGGTGTGCTGCGCCATCACTCCCCGCATGCGTGAAGCCCTGATCAATGACGAGCGCCTGCAGAAGACCGATTTCGGCTTTGCATCCCTGCGTAAAACGAACGGCACCCTGGACCCCATCATGGGCATTCAGTTCGTCATCGCTCCCAATCTGCCGATTGACGAGGAAGGAAACATCATCTGCCCCATGTGGATGAAGAATTCCCTGTATTTCGGCTCCTGGAAGCAGAACAAGGTGACGGTGGAGAAGCGAACCGACAAGGAAGATACCATTCAGATCGGCCTCAAGACCATCATGGGGTCCACTCGCATGCGCGAAGAAGCCTTCCTGCAGATCAAGTGCAAGCCCCTTGTTTAAAACATTCAATCCTACATTAAATCATCATGGCAACGTATCAAACAACCATTGCTGAAAAACAGCTCGCCCTGGCGGACCGCATCGGTCTGCCAACAGTTCCGCAGCTTGCGGCCATCCATACCAGAGCCGGGGTCCATGTGGCTACGGCGGAATTCACGATGCCCGCATCCGTGGCGGCCGATGACCTGATCGCCATCTGCAATGTTCCCTGCGGCGCCCGCGTGCTCCCCCAGCTTTCCCACATTATTTCCGAAGGTGTGGGGACGCTGCAGCTGACCGTAGGCACGCAGGACATGGCGGATGCTTATTCCGCCTCCCTGACCGTAACCGCGGCCGGAACCTACCAGCTGACGAAGGGTTCCCTGGCGGTTTCCGGCAAGCCGATGGATTCCACGACGATGCTTTATGCGAAGGTGGGCGGCACGCCGGCAGTAACCGCCGGCAAGAAGCTTGTCTTTGCCATTGCCTACGGCATTCAGTAATTCTTCCTCGTTGGTTTGTCCATAGGGCCGTCCCTGCAAGGGGGCGGCCCTTTTTCGCTCTCCCCGGCAAAAAGTAGTGACACTCGGCAACTTGCGCCAGCTTTCACCCTCCATTTATATTGGAAGGCAAATGAAGAGGATTTCCTTCAACGGGGGCGAGGTTTCGCCTGGGATTGCCGCGCGTCCGGATTTGGATGTATATCATCGGGGGGCGTCGGTATTGGAGAATGTGGATGTCTCCCAAACGGGTGGAGTTTCCCGCCGGCACGGCATGAAGAGGGTGATGGCCGCGCTGGAAGGGTCCATGATGGTGTCCTACGTGTATTCCGCCAGTGATCGTTATCTTGTCGAGGTAAGTCCAGCCCTGCTCCGCGTCTTGTCCGTCGATGGCGATGTGGTGGCTTACCTTCCTTCCGTTTGGACGGCGGCCGACATTGCATCTCTGCGGCACAAGCAGGTCAACAGCATGCTGTTTCTGGCTTGTCCCTCACACGAGCTCATGGTTCTCAAGCGGGATGACGACGGCACGTTTTCCCTGGCTCCCTATGAGTTTAAGGCCCGCCCCTGGCGGTATGAGGAGTACCGGGATTTCCCGGTTCGGCTGACGCTGGATGACGGATGCTACAGGATTTCTTTCGGTGATCATTCCGAGGATCCCGATGCCGTCACCAACGAAGGGGACGTGATGCGCATCCAGGTGACGGTGCCCCAGCAGACCGGGTACAGTACAGGGGCGGTCATCCGCCAGGGCTGGGTGATTGCCAAGGCTTTTACCACGGCCAGTGCCTTCACCGCCGGCAAGAAGCTGTGCGTGAATGAGGGGAGTTACTGGTCCTGGTGGACATGCGACAAGGATTTCAACGGGGCAACCCACTACGTGGACGGCCTCACCTCTCCGGCGGATTACCCGGACCATTTCCACAAGGGTGTCATTTGCCATTCCAACACGATTACCTGCAAGGGCACGTGGAAGTTCTGGTGCAATAAAGAATGGTACGGAACCTACGCTATAGAGCGCCGCTATCCGGAAGAGGACTGGCAGCTGCTCGGTTCCTCCACTTCCAGGATTGGAGCGGCATCCAATTTACAGATTACCGGGGACGAGGCGGGCGAAGAATGCTACCTGCGCCTGATGCTCTATGAGTCCCAGCTTTCCAACGCTTCCGACCCCAGCCAGGGGTTCCCCGCTGACGCCTGCGGCAATAAGCTGGTGGTGGACGCCTACCGCAAGGACGTGGTGCTGCAGCTGCGTTCCGGCGCCCGTCCGGCCACCGTGCAGCGGTTCACGATTCCGGCAACTCCGACGCTGCGGCATTACCTGACAAGTACGGCATCCTCCATCAAGGCAAGCCGCGTGTGGGTGGATGATGTGGAGATGACGGGAGCTTCCGCCGTGCTGACGCTTGGCAAGGCCGGCATTGATGTGACGCCCAGGGGGATTCCTGCGGATGATCTCGCCGACGGGCAGACGGTCCGCTTTGGGTGGACGGAGCCACGCAAGACCGGGCGCATTGCCCTGGACGCCCGCGGGATGCGGACGGTTTACCTTCCTGCAGGAGCAAAATTTGACGTGAACCTGGGGGCGGACATCTACAACAGGGGACGCGGCGCGGTGGTCAAGCTGACGGCTTATTCCGCTGCGGATGTGCAGTACACAACGCTATGGGAGAGCAAGACAGATGTTTATACCACGCCTTCCAGCGGGTTTTATACATTTCGGATCACCCTCAATAATGGGAGCACCCTGGAGGCTGCCGAGTGCCAGGCCGAGCTTTCCGGCGTGGCTTCCGGCGTCGTCAAGCCGGAGGTCCAGGAGGATGCGCCCGCTCCGGCTTCCGTGTCCACCTGCGACGTGCTGCGCTTTTCTCTGCCCCTGGAGCCTACCGCCAAGGCTCATTTTTCCAAGTCCGGGGTGCCCTCCATCAAGGCGCTGGTGATGGATCAGGGCCGCTGGACGTTCCAAGGTTCTGTCCTCGTGGATGGAGATAACCTGGTCATCAAACCCAAGGGGCTGACGACGGACGATTTGGTCAAGGGCCAGTCTGTCCGCGTCGAGTGGGATGTGGCCGCCGAGAATTTTTCCATCGGAGCCAACCAGCAGACCGGCTCCCGATGGGTGACCCGATTCTTGCCGGCAGGGACGGTCGTCAATTTGAAAGGGTACATCTGGATGTACGCCGGCCAGCGCAACGAGCAGGCCGCCATGGTCGGTAAGTATTTAAGTTGGACCCCCAACAGCGGTTCTCACAGCATTTCCACGCACACGACTCTTGCCGGTTCCTGGACGGTTCCGGAGGATGGCTTTTACCTGGTTTACCTCCCCTTTGTCAACGCGTTTTCCAGCGTCATCCAGTGGCCGGCGGCTTCCGCAGCGATTCCTGCTTGTGTAGGACACTTGGAGGGAGAGGTAACGGACTTGACGGCCTCCGCGGAGTATTCCTTGTGGGACAATGTGTCCACGATTCCGGAGGGCGTCCCCCCGTCCGGGGAGTCCCTGATGTGGAGTTTTGCCGCGTTCCGGGACGTCTACGGGTTCCCTTCTCTGGTGGATGTATTCCAACAGCGCCTTGTCCTGGCTGCCACACAGGCCCAGCCGCAGACGGTGTGGTTGAGCAAGACCGATGACCTTAACAATTTCGAGGTAGGCAAACAGGATGACAGCGCCTTGGCTCTCACACTGTCCACGACAACGCAGAACCGGATTTGCTGGCTGATGGCACAGTCCAGCCGCCTGTTGCTGGGAACAGCGGATGCCGAGTGGGCTGTTTCCGGTGGTCAGGGCGTGATGACTGCCACCAACGCGCGGGCGGACAACCACGGCTTTGTGGGATCCTCCGACGTTCCGGCCATGATGGCGACTGACAAGGTGCTGTATATTGAGCGCGGTGGTGGCCGCGTGTACCAGTACGGGTACGATTACGAGTCCGACGGGTACGTTTCCCGTGACCTGACCGTGTTTGCCGATCATGTGCTGGCCCAGGGCGGCGGCGTTACTTCCGGAGATTTCATGAGAAAGCCCCATCCGCGTGCCGTGATGACTCTGGCGGACGGCACGATGGCCTTGATGACCTACAATTCCATGCATCAGGTTCATGCCTGGCACCGGCACAGGACCGAAGGCAGGATGTCCAACGCCGTGGTGCTGCCCAACGGGACCGGGGAGGATTTGCTGTTCGTCATTGCGGAACGCGAGGACGGCCGGTTTATTGAGGTGTTTGACCCGGACGGCCCGTTCGTGGATGCAGGGAGCTGGGATTACACTTCTACCGTGGTGACGAACGCGCTGGATGTAGTGGAGTCCATGGGCAAGGACAGGCAGGCTGCAGCCGTGCGCGTATTTTTTGCTTCCGACACGGCGCCGGCGGGAATTGAGGTTTCCAATGACGGCTCCACCTGGGACCGGCTGGGAAAGACCAGGACGATGGAACGCGGATGGCATGAATTGCTCCCCGCTTCCCTGTGGCGGCGCGGCGTGCAGTTTGGCATCCGGGTTTCCGGGGACCGCCCCCTTGAGTTTTTAGCTATTGATACGCAATGACAGAGCCTGTTGAGACAAGACCTGACTGGAAGGAGCTGCTGGCCGACCGGTGGTGGAGGCTGAATCATCTTTACTGGATTGAGGACAAGGACGGGCAGATGGTGCGCTTCCGCCCGAATTGGGCCCAGGAGGAGCTTTTCAATAACCTCTGGTACCGCAATACTATCCTGAAGGTGCGCCAGCTGGGGATTTCCACGTTTTGCGCCATTTACATGCTGGACCTTTGCCTGTTCGGGAAGAACCAGCATTGCGGGATTATCGACAAGACGCTTCCGGATGGACAGGCAAAGCTGCGCAAGATCGCTTTCGCGTATGAGCATCTGGATTATTTGCCGGATAATCCGACGATGGAAGACCGGGCATTGGCTGCCTTGGGAAAGAAGATCAAGGAGAGCTGCCCGCTGGTGGAGAGCCGGACCCAGCGCATGGCCTGGTCTACGAACGGCTCCGTGGATGTGGGTACGAACCTGCGCGGTTCCACCCTCCAGTTCCTTCACATTTCCGAGTTTTCCTATACGGCCCTGCACGATCCGGCCCGGGCGAAGAAGATTCGAACGGGGGCTTTGAATGCCGTCGGGAAGAATAGCGTGGTGGTGATGGAGTCCACCCACGAGGGTGGCAAGGCTGGACTGGCCTACCAGTTGATGGAACAGGCCATGGAGATGGTGGGCAAGCCTCTTTCCAGCCTGGATTTCAGGTTTTTCTTTTTCTCCTGGCTCCAGCATCGGGAGTATTCCCTGGACGGGGTGGAGCCGAGGCTGGACGATTTTTTGAGGGAGTATTTTGCCGATTTAAAGAAGCGCTACGGCATTGAGTTGACCGAGGGGCAGAAGGCTTGGTATGCTACCCAGTACAGGGCCAACGGGCCGGAGGTGAAGCAGGAGTTTCCGACGGTTCCGGAAGAAGCCCTTCAGACTTCCGTGGAGGGCGCCATTTACGGCAGGTGGATTTCCACCCTCCGGGCCGAGGGGAGGGTAGCCGCCGAGTTTGAAGCGGATGATGTGGCCCCGATTTATGCTTCCTGGGATTTGGGATTGAGCGATTTCATGGCTATTTGGCTCTGGCAGGTGATTGGCGGGAAGTATTACGTGCTGGATTACATTGCCGGGAATAACCAGGCGATTGATTATTACGTGGGGCAGATACGGATGAGGGAGAAGGAGTACGGCCCCATTACCCTGCACCTGCTTCCCCATGATGCGTCCAGGCGGGATTATTCCAAGACTTCCTTTGATGCCGTGCTGCAGAAGGCGGGGTTCCGCACGGCAATCGTGCCGCGTACGTCCGATATATGGACCGGGATTAACGCCCTGCGCAATATGCTGCGCTACTGCACGTTCCACGAGCGGTGCAGCCGGCGCCCGGAGATCGACGGGCAGAAGTATCCTTCCGGGATCGGTTCCCTGGAGTATTACCGCAGCCTGCCGCCGGGCTCCAACGGGTGCGTGAGGGAGATGCCGCTGCATGACGCCTGTTCCCACGGGGCGGATGCGGCCAGGACGTTTGCCGAGGCGGTGAGCCACGGGATGGTTTCCGGCCATGCCGGGGCGCCGGAGAAGGTGAAGAAGCCGCACAAGAGGCCCGATGCCCTGAAGGGAATGCTTTATTAAATTTTCTTCAAAAATATCATTCCTTACGCTTGCCAAGTGTAAAGAATGATGTGAATGGAAAGAAAAAAATTCATAAAGCAATTATTTTCATCATCAAACATCTTGTTCTCGAATTCATGCGCGCCTTGATTCAACTGTGGCTTTCCTAATAGCGAAGGCTTTTGCCGGGCAAGAAACGTTGATTCTCGGCAACTTGAACGAAGTGCGTCCCTATGCGATTTTTGAGGGATGGACAAGCTGACGTTTTTTTCACAGTGCCTTTCCCTGCTGGGGGAGCAGGAGTATGTGCTTGATTCTCCTGCGGCCAGGACGTGCGATTTGTGGTTCCCTTCCGTGATGCTGGAAGCGGTGTCCTACGGGCCGTGGTCGTTTGCCACAAGGGAGTCCGTGCTGGAGTGTCCGGAAGGAAACGGCCGGTTCCTTCTGCCGGAGGATTGCTTGAAGCTGTTGAAGGTGGATGCCAGGCATTGGCGCATGTCCGGCCGCACGGTGGTTTGCGAGGGGTGTCATTCTCTCCTTTATGTGTGGTATTTGTCCAACGATTTTGCCCTGGCGGAGACGCTGCCGGATAACGAGCCTTTGTTTGTGGAGGCTGTGAAGTTCCTGATGGCTTCCAAGATTGCCACGACGGTGACGGGCAAGCCGCAGAATGTGGGCGTGTTCCTGGATTTGTACAGGCGCTACATTGACGACGCCCTGCACCACGATGTGAGCCAGCGGGGGAGCAATGACCAGCATCCCCTGAAGGGTATTTTAAACCGTTCCATTTTATAAGGTTATGGGAAGCATCGGTTCATACGCGACGAATAAGGGCAACGCGAAGAGCGCCCTGGCGCAGGGACGCGCGGCGAAGGATGCCGCTTACGTGAACGCAGCCAATACGGAGGCGGAGTCCGCTTCCGCTCTGCGTCTCACTGCCGAGAATATGGCTACGGCCAGGCGCAACCAGACGGCCGCCACTGCTTCCGTGCGCGCCGCCCGCGGGGCTTCCGGCCTGACGGCGGAGGGCAGCGGGCTGCAGGCGGAGCTTACGACCGCAGAGATTTTGGAGAAGCAGATTTCCGATATGTCCTTGGGAGCGGCTATCAATGACCAGAACAAGCGCCACGAGGCAGCCATGCAGCGCTGGGAAGGAGACGCTACGTTGGTGAGCGCGCAGAACCAGGCGGCGGCTTACAGGTCCGCGGCGAATGGAGCCCTGGTTTCCACGGGGATTCAGGCGGTGGGCGCGCTGGCCGGAGGCATTGGCGCCGGGCTGGGGGCGTTCGGTTCCACGACGGCCGCGCAAGGGGCTTTTACCGGGTTCAACCTGGGAGGGCTGGCCGGAAGCGTGTTTCCCGGTTCCACGGCAGACCCGCGCCTGGGCATGATGGAGCTGGGGTCTTGGGCGGCGAGTCCGGCCAAGAGTGATTTCAGTTTTTATAATTATGCACAGAAGTTCAACCCTTTCTTGAGATGATGAATGCGTTTGATGCGACCGTGACCGCTTATGCGGAGGTAGGCCGGGATTTGTGGACGGACGTGAAAGATTGCGCTTCCCTGGGGCTGGCGTTTGTTTCCCCGGATGAAGTGTGTCTGGCCCTGCCTGCCGACCAGCTGGGCGAGTTGAGTTTCCCTCCCGAAGAGGTGCCCCCGCTTCCGGAAGGGTGCCTGTTTGTATGGTGGGCCGCCGGGAAGCCGCGGGAACTGGCCCGCCTGGCTCGGCAGTTTGCCAGTAGAGGTTTTACGCATGTGGTTTGGCAGCGTTTTTTGCGCGGCCCGCAGGTGCATGTTTTTCCCATTGAACAACTTACCAATAACACGAAACGATGAAAGAGATTCCTTTATACGGAGGTCCGTCCCTGCAGGCGTCCAAGGCAAACCCCGCCACGGCGGCACGAGCCGCCAATGGAGACCAGGGGCAGATGCTGGGCGGTGCCATTCACAAAGCCGAAGAGGGTCTTCAGGGGAGCGCTGAAGCGTTTTCCAGGATTTCTGATTTCGGGGAGATGCAACGGCAGGAGGTAGAGCTGCGCCGCATCCGGGACGAATCCGACGCCGAGTTTTCCAAGTTGCTTTCCTACGCTCCAGGGACCAAGGATAGTGTTTTTGATAAGGATGGTTCCATTATCAAGGGACGTCTGGATGATCTGGCTTACAAGTTCGGTCAGCGGATTGAGAGTTTGGGCGGGACGTTTTTCAACCCGGAGAGCGCCATCAAGGCACGTGGCGTCATGGAGTCCGTGAAGGCGAGTCTGCCGGAACGTTATTGGGGACTGGCGGCCAAGCACCAGTTGAGTGTAGCCCGGCAGGCTTTTGAGACCAATTTGAAGCTGGCCGAAGAGAAGGGAGATTGGGGAGGGTATGAGTCTTCCATTTCAAATGCAGAGCACTCCAGCACCATTTCCCCTGAAAAAGCAGAACTTCTGCGCGTTAAAGGGAGCAAGGTCAGATATGAAAAGCAACAGGAGAATTTAAAGACGGCCTTGTTTTCCAGCGTTTCCGCCGACCCTGTTCATGCAGCGTCTGCCGTCAACAAGGGGCTCTACAATGACCTGAACCCTCTTGACCTGGACCGGGCCAAACGCGAGATACGCCGCCGGCTGGCCGATATAGCTACACCCGCCCCTCTAACCGCAGAGGACCGCCGCAATATTCAGGAGAAGAATATTGACGCCCTGAAAAAACAGCTTCCCAACGGAGCCACCGAACAGATGTGGAAGTGGGCCCGCAATGCTCAAAAGAACGGAGGCCGGATCACGGAACAGGACAAGGTGGAGATACGGGGAGCTTTCAGCATGGAGTTGGATAAACTGCCTGTCCCCAAGGACCGGGATGAGGCAAGACAGATTGCCACCCGAACCATACAGAAGTGGTCCAAGCTTGGTGCTTATGATGGAAATGAGGAATACATCCGCGCTGTGGTGATGGATAAGCTGGATTCCCGGCTGGATGCCGCCAAGGGCGCGCGCAGGAATGACATTGGGCTGGTGCTGCGCCATATTCCCGACGGCGCCTATATTCCGAACAGGTCCGCGTCTGTTGAGGATGCGTACAAAAAAGGCGACCGGAAAAAGATTCAGGAAAAGGAGGCTGCCAGAAATTTGGTGGAAAGCCAGATTGAGGAACATGTCCGCGTCCAGATGGCCTATTGGCGAGAACGGAATCCTGAAGCGAGCATTCATGATGACCGGATGCAGATTTTCCTGCTTGCCGCCGAGAAGGCCAAGGATCTGAACGAATACGATCAGCAGAAGAATTTGAGTATCGTAGATAAGTCCAGGGAGATTTCACGCGCTTTCGACAGCGAAGCACAGGTAGGAGATACCAGAGAGAGGGAACCGGATTCAGGGCAGGATTTCATCGACCGGAAGAACAAGGAGTGGAAGGACTACCAGGAGAAGCAGGTTCCCTACACGCCGCAGGTGGAGGTCGGGAAAGACAGCGCTCCCCTGGCCGTGCCCATGTCCTTTGTGGCTGGCAGGCGCGCCGGGGCCTATGTGCCCAGGGAGATGTACCAGAAGCTTGTCCAGAAGTATGGAAGCCGCCCCTGCCTGAAAGCCACCATGGACCAGTCCAAAGCCTATAATGAGGTTCCGGTGGTAGGGTTTTACGAAGGCCCCAACAGGGGAATTGAGCTTTCCGGCGACGAGTACGGCAACCGCCTGATCATGCTCGCAGGAGACAAGGGGAATGCGACCGTCCGTTTCGCCCCCGAAGAGGTGCCCGGCATGATCGAGCCCGGCAATATTGATTTGAGCGCCCGCCCCGTCGTCCGCCATGCCGACGGCTCCATCAGCACAGTGCGTTCCATTTCCGTGGAGATGGACGGGAAGGAGTACCTGATTCCTACCGTTTCCGAGGACGGCAAGGTTCTTTCCGAAGACGATGCCGTGAAGCAGTTCAAGAAGACGGGTAAACACCTGGGCGTGTTCGATTCTCCGGAGGATGCCACCGCGTATGCCCGACAGCTTCACGAGGACCAGGAGAGTCTTTATGCTCCGCAGCAGGGGGCGGCCGATGTGCTGAACCAGCCCGTTTCCTCCCCGCAGAAGGCCGCCCAGGTTCTTTCCCCGGCTCTTCAGCAGTACGAGTCCGCCTTCCGGCGGGCCGGGGAGAAGTACGGCGTGGACCCTGATTTGCTGATGGCTATTGCCATCCATGAAACGGGCAACGGAACCAGCTCTGCTTTCCGGAATAAGAAAAACGCCATGGGCGTGAGTCCGAACGGGGGGGGCCCGCGGTCATTTGAGACGGTCGAGGCCGGCATTGACTACATGGCCCGGCAACTCGCCCGCAATTACTTGGGCCAGGGGCTGACGACGATTGACGCCATCGGCAGGAAGTACGCTCCGCCCGGAGCGTCCAATGACCCCAGAGGACTGAATTCCCACTGGGTGAAGGGGGTTTCCGAATATTATTTCCAACTTAAAGCTTAACTAATTACTATGTTTGAAACAGACTTTTTCCCACTGGCGCAGGATGCGAAGCATTCCAGATTGCTGCCCGATTCCCTTGACCATTTACAGGAGAATGCCGCTTCCCCTTCCTTGCAGGATTGGGGACAGGCGCCGAGTTCCCGGAAGCTTCCGGAGTTCAAGCCCGATGAAAGCCGCCTGAAGGTATTTTCCGCGCTGGCCCTGGGGGATGACGCCGACGAGGGGTCCAGAAAGCTGGTGAAGGCGGAAGGCTACCAGGCCCCAGCCACGCCGGACGATGAGGCTTGCCTGGGCCTTGATGTGTGCGTTTCGCTGTTTGGTCTGGACCAAGCCGCCGACCCGTATTTGTATTGGGCCCGGCAAGGCAAGGAAGCGCCGCGGTTCAAGGATATGGGGGGTGCCCACCGCGCTGTGTGGCAGGATTTTTCCGAGAGAACACGCATGGAGGATGCCGCCTACAAGGAACGGGTGAAAAGAGTCCAGCAGGAACAGGAGGAAATTTCCCGCCGGATGGTGGATTGCGTAGCCGGGAAGGAAGGCAACTGGGATGCGTGTCCTGCCGATTTGTTGAAGTATGCCGAGAGGCCGCAGGAGGCTGCCGATTCCATCATGCGGGCGCGGCGGGCGTATGCTTTTGTCGAGAGTCGCGGGTTTGAGGATGTCTGGCGTTCCGACGCTCTGGACATGGCCGATCTGCTGACGGTGAATGTCAACGGAAATGAGGTGCTGGACCAGCAGGCGTTGAGGCTGCTGATGACCGCGGTTGACCGGAAGGTTCAGGAGAGCCAGACAGACTCCACTTCTTTCTGGCGCAATTTGTACGGGAGCTTTGCCGATACAGTGCGCGGCGCGGAAAGCCTGGGCATCAAAACGGTCCAAACCGTGCGTGATGCGCCGGGCATGGAAGGGATGGAGAACCTGTATTCCAACACCGTGGCATCCGCACTGGGCATGAAGGGGACGTTTGATGGGCAAAGGCAGCTCTACGACCGTTACGAGCAAAGACGCGGGGCGCTGAATACGATGCAGGACATCATGCACGAGTTCGGCCAGCGGATGCGGGGCACGAGTCCCGATGCGTCCTGGTACGTCAAGGCGATTAACGGAGCCGGGAATATTACCGGGCAGAGCCTTTCCTACATGGCTCCCGGAGGCTGGGCCCTGGCCATGGCCGGAGATATGGGGCACGCCGGGAATGCCGCCGCCCGCAACGGGGATTCCCTGGTGGATGTGACTATTAACGGACTGCGGAATACGGTGGAAGAAAAAGGGTTCGGGGTGTTTTCCGTGTTTGGGCGCATGGGCGCCATCAACAAGCTGCTGACCAAGACGGGCACCGGCACTCTTGCAAGACTGGCCGCGAAGGTGCCGGGACGCACGTTTTTTGCCGGGACGAGAACCGGCAAGATGCTTTCTGCCCCGGCATTTGCCTACGTGGAAGAAATGGGAGCGGAACCCTTGGTTGGGGAGGTGTTCGAGTGGACGGCTCGCAAGCTTTCCGGCCTGGTGGGCGCAGAGGTGAAGCCGAAGGATTTCGAGGTGGTGGGGCCCGTGCTTCAGGCGATAGGGGATGTGGAGCAGTCCGGCGGGTGCGCCTTGTTCGTGGCGGCCATGGCCGCTGGCCACGCCCCCAGGCTGAAGCAGGAGGTGGCGGCGTTCGTGACGGATGCCCAGCAAGCCCAACTAGCTGGCTATACGAAGAAGCACGCCGAGGAAATGGCGTCTTTTTCTACTATGGAGCACAAGGCTGCCCTGGCCCAGCGTTATTTCGAGACTGATATTTTGAAGGATCCCGAAGGAGCCGCCGAACGGGCGAGGAATGCCGGCGCCGAGCTGGCGGACCGGCAGGAAGCCCGGCTATACCAGATGTCTGGCGCCCTGGACAAGGTGCTGGAGAAGGCCCGCATTGGACGCATCCGCAAGCTGGAAGGAACGGACAGGTACGAAGTGAGCCTGCGGGAAGGCGCTGTAGTAAACGGCGTGGAGATGGAGGAAGACAGGACCGTGGAGATGAGCGAGGAGCAGACGGATGCTCTGGTTCAAGTAGTGCTGCAAGGAGCCTATCTGAATGGGGTTCGCATGATGCAGGATGCCGTGCTTGGGAATGCCGTCGTTTCAGAAGCCGGGAAGATGGATTTTATTGAAACGCTGGACATGTTGTCCGAGGAAGCTCCTGCGGAGTACCGGAAGGCCGCCGCTGAAACCGGAGGGATGACCGTTCCCGGGTTCATGGATGTAGCCGCCCGTGCCCAAGCGCGGATTGACGCGATTGTCCGGGAAGAGGGCGTGTCCCTCCAGGAGGCCAGAAGCAGGACGGATGCCGAAGTGATGGGGAAAGTACAGCTTGGTTCCATTGCCGATTTGGCGGCGGCTTTTGAGAGGCGTCTTGAGCAGGGGGTGCGTTCCGGTGAGATAACGAGGGAGAGGTCCAAGGAGATCAGGAGCGGTACGACGGCGGCCAGCGCCGCCCACCGGTTCACGATGGCGGCCGATCCGGGGAGTTCCCTGCTGCTTTACGCCGGCGGCCATGCACGCACGGCCAACGTGATAGAGGACGTGCAGGAGTCCGCCCTGGTCCATTACATGAATTTGACCGGGAAGGACTGGCAGGATTTGTGGGAGCATTTGCAGGCGGCGGACGCCGTGCTGGGAAGGTACGGCGTGAATCTGGGAACGTATGAAGGTCCGGCACATGATGTCAGGGACGTGGTGGAGAGTTTTTCCAGCCTGTCCCTGTCTTCCTCCCTGGCGGATATTGAGAGTCTGCCCGTGCCGCAGTGGGTGAAGGACACTGCGGAGTTCGCCTTGAAGAATCTGGAGGATTCCGCCCGCATCATGCGCATGGGCGAGCAATGGAACGAGTTTGCCGCGACGGATGAGGGGAAGAGGTTTCTGGAAGAGCACGGCGGCCTGGCGGACGCCCTGCAGGCCGTGGGCGTGAGTACGGAGAGCGTTTTCCGCCAGGCGCGGATGGATGCCGCTCAGAAGCTGGATGTGGAGATGGTGCATGCGGACCTTGCTTCCCGTAGGGCTCCGGGGGATTCCACGATGACGCTGGGCGAACTGGAGGCGCTGGAAGAGTCCATGGCACAGATGGATGCCGCGGATGCGGAAGAGACCGCGGAAGAAGAGACGGGAACGGATCCCGTGACTGGCATTGCCGAGAATACAGCCTCCCCCGCTCCATTGGTGGAGGATGCTGGCGGCACCCTGGAAGGGGTGGGAGAAGAGGCCGAACACGATGGAGAGGCTGGCGCTGGGTTCCGCGATCATGCGTTTGTACGGGTGGCGCCGGATTGCGTGTTTGCCCAGGTGCGGGTGGATTCCCTGGCCCTGGCTCCGGACGTGGAGCAGTTCAAGCAGGGAGATCATAATGAACGCGGAGCCGTGAAGGGGCGCGAGCTCCAGGGACGGTTCCGGGAAGATGCCCAGCCCATTTCCGTCTGGCGGCGCAAAGATGGAGCCCTGCATGTGATTACCGGACGGCATCGGTTTGATCTGGCCGCACGCGACGGTGTGGAGTTTATTCCGGCCTACGTGTATCAGGAAGATGAGACGCATGACGCCACCTGGGCAAAGATGCATGACGTCGGGCAGAATATGCTGGACGGCCAGGCGTCCGCGCTGGAAGTGGCCTTTTTTGTCAGGAATTCCGGCATGAGCCGGGAGGAGATGGAGGCGCAGGGGTATTTGCGCCCCGGGTCGGCCAATGTGATGGGCTGGGATATTGCCACCCTCGCCGGAGATGAAGTGTTTACCCGTCTGAAAAACGGGGTGATTACGGATAACGAAGCGTGGAAGGTATGCCGACTGTCCGGAACGGAGGCGGGGCAGATGCTTGCCCTGCAGTTGCGCGAGAAGGGGAAGCCGTGGGATTACGTAGCAGCCTATGTGAAGGAGGCTGACCGGGTGGCTGCGGAGAAGTCCCGGGAGGGCGAGGCGTTTGATTTGTTTGGGAATGATACGTCCTGGCAGGAGGATTGCGAGAAGGTGGCCCGCTTTACGGCCCGGGGGATTGCCCTGATTGCCGAACGCCTGTCCCTCCTGAAGAAGTCCAGGGGCATCAGCCGGCGGAAGGACTTGGCGGGCAGGATGGGCATCCGTCTGGAGACGGACGCAGACTTGAATGCGGCCATTCATGATTTGGAAAGAGCCAAGGGGGCATGGCAGTCCCATGATCCGGCGCTGCGCCTTCATGACCGCGCCCTTGCCTGGGACGGCACGAGTGAAGTGAATCCGTTTGAGCATGTAACCGTTTCCGGGGCGACGTTTTCCGTGGTTGCCATGGACAGTTCCGGATCTGTCCTGGGGCCGGAGACGTTCGTCACCCGGGAAGACGGAAGTCCTGATTGGTTTGTGATTCCGCGTCGTAAGGTGCAGTCCGCCATGCCTGTGCGGCTGCTGGTGGGTTCCGATGTTGGGGAACACCGCGGCTATGGACTGACCCATATCCTGGCTTCCCGTGGTTTTTCCTTCTGGAAGGACCGATCCCCAGAACATTATATCAGTTCCATCCTGGCGAATGTGAGCGAGTTTTACGAAGTGGCGCCCGGGCGTGAGCTGCTGGTTAAGGGAAGGCAGCCTTCTTCATGGATGCTGCTTCAGTTGGACCGTCAAGACGGGTTTTATTCCATTGTCTCGGCTTATCCAGTGCGGCAGGGCAAGAAGCCACTCGGAAAGAAGCTCCCCCTTGCAGAGCGACAACCTGCAAACGCGAATAGCGGCACCGCGCGCCTAGGTCCAGGATCGGCAAGCAAGGCCGCTCTGCCGTCCCAATCCGCTGGCGGGGGAGATGGTTTTTCCTTACCACAAGGAGCCAAGGTTGTCAACGTGAATGAAGTGGAATGCCGGTTTGACGACGGCGCCATTGTTCCGGCAACGTTTTCCGTGGTTGGTTCGAATGCCAAGACATGGATCAAGTACACCAACCGTGCTTTTGAAGGGCGTGACGACGGCAAGATGCGGGCGGAGATTGATGCGAGTCAGGCAAGCTTGAAGACTCCGGAGGGTTTTCCGTTCTTGAGCATGTTTGATGAGTGGTCCAAGGGAATGGGGTACAGGAAGAATCCCGTATGGCGCGGGCTCCTTGAGGATGTACTGAATTTTGATGAGCTGTATGAGGCTTATCCATCTTTGCGGAAGATGTATATTTTGGCGTACAAGAATAGAAAGGATTCAGCCCGTGGTTATTATGATTCCGAAGAACGCTCCATTGCGATCAATCTGGCCCACATCGGGCCGATAGGGACGCAGCTTTCCACTCTTTTGCATGAGGTTCAGCACGCCATTCAGGATATTGAAGGCTTTGCCAGAGGGAGTAGCCTGGATGAGAGCGGGAGCCTTGATGGCTATGCGCGTTCCGCTGGTGAGATTGAGAGTCGGAATGTGCAGAGGCGTATCCTGTGGGACGGAGAACGCAGGGAGTCAAAGCCGTTCAATGAAACACTGGAATATCCTGATGAGGCGATTGTGTCTTTCTCTATCGCGAATGCGCAGGAGCAGGGTCTGTTCCTGGATGGGCATCTGGAAGCAGGAAATGCAGTTATTACAGAACCGGGTGTGACGTTTTCCATTACCGCCCTGCATGCCTCCCCTTATTCTTTTCGGAAGTTCACCACGGAGGAAATGGGGAGAGGCGAGGGAGCACAGGCGTATGGATGGGGGCTGTATTTTGCAGAGCATCAGGAGGTAAATAAAGCCTACATGAACCAGTTTGCGCAGGATGTGGCGACATGGAGGTTCAAGGATTTGGAGGCTTCCAACGTGGATGATATGGCACGAGGATTACGCGATAGAATCAAACTTCCGGAGAATATCAGTCGTGTAGCTATGGATAGTGCACTAGATACGGTGTATGCCGTTCTTGGCGATTTATCTGATGCCAGAGGAGACAAGAAGAAGATAGATGCCATTAAGGATAAATTGAGGGAGGATATACGCGTTAATGAGAATTATACGAAAAATTACCCCGATACGAAAAACCTGAACGATGCAGAAAATGTAGTTTGTCAGTTTTTGGTTGACCATCTGGATGAAATAGAAGTTGCTGCTGGCAGTCCGTCCAACTACCGAGTAGAACTGAATGTTGATGAGGGTAGTTTGCTGGGCTGGGAGTACATGGAACGCGACATTGAAGAGTTGTTGAGTTCCTCTCCGGTGGAGGCGGTGAGGTACGCCGTTGAATATGCCAGAAATGTGGCCGGTGCCCGTGGCGAGGATGTAAGCGGCAAGGGTATTTATGTCGCGCTGGTTGACGCTTTCTGGGATGGAGGGGATGATACTAAACAGGATGCTAAAAAGGAGGCGAGTCTGGCTTTACTGGAGGCCGGAATCAAAGGGATTAAATACGCAGACAGTCTATCCCGCGGAAAGTTGCAACAGACGTATAACTATGTGATTTTTGACGAGAATGACATCAAGATCACGGAGTTTGCGGATGAAAGTACGGGTGGCGCGTGGAAGTGTTACACAGATCCGGAGGCAACTTTCTCTCTTGCTACAGAAGAGAGCATTTGGGTGACGCTGGAGCGGGAAGCGCAGAAGAGCCGTCTGGATGTGCTGCGCAGCCAGACGGCAAAAGCGTTGGAGACGTGGCGCCGGGTTTGCGCGGCCAACGATGTGAAGCAGGGAGACGGCGCGGAGGCGTTCGGAAGGGTCATGGCCGTGGTGGCTTCCGTTTACAAGACGCTGCCGGAGGGGTACAGATTCGGCCTTTACCCTTACATGAGAGCTGCCGAGAATCTTGCTACCCGTCTGGAGGACGGGCAGGCATGGCTTTCCGATGAGCTGAAGAAGGAGACGCTGATGGACGACACCAGCGAGCGCATGGATGCTGTGATTGACAAGCTGCTGGCCCGCACGCTGGAACAGGCGGACCGGTATGCCATCGACCATATGCGGGCGGAGATGGTTGCCCGCATCAAGGCCGTGCAGCCAACAAAGAAGGCGAGCGGGAAGTTCAACAAGGGTAAGTTGAGCGCGGAGGATTACAAGCATCTGCACGGGATAGTTGCCATGATGAATACGGGCCAGGAGGCGAAGGAGAAGCGGATGCTGGAGCTGGAGGGCGTGCTTTCCAGCAACCAGTCCACCGACGAGGAACGGGATGCGGCCGAGCTGGAATTGAAGGATTGGCACACGTTCGGGCATTTGGCCGGGATGGGACTGGAGCAGACGCGCGCCTGCGTGCGTGCCCTTGCCCTGTTTATCACGACGGGGCGGACAGCCTGGGCCGCCAGGCTGGACGAGGAGAAGCGACGGACGAAGTTCAAGGCCGAGAAGATTGTGGAGGGACTTGGGCAAGCCACGCCTCAGGGAGGGCGTGACGCGGAAGAGGATGCGAAGGCGTCCACGAAAACGAAGGTGGCCAAGTACCTGAAGTACGGCTTGCAGTCCTATTCCCAGATGTTGAATGGATGGAGGAAGATTCCCGCCCTGCGCGCTCTGGCGCATGCCGAGGTTACTGCGATTGCCGAAGCAAATGTGGCGCTGAGGAATACGAAGCATGCGCGGGACCGGGAGGTGACGGCCCTGGTCAAGCGGTGTTTTGGCGTTCAGCGCACCAGGGATGTGGCAAGAGTTCTTTCCGATTTCAAGAAGACCGGGGATTCCGGCGTGGTGTTGAATCCGCTGGTGAAGGTGGAGCGCACCGTGAGGATCGCCGAGGCCCGCGAGTGGGTGGGTTTGTCTTTTGAGGAGAGGGAGGAACGACGCAAGGCAATCAAGAAGGAGTACAATGACCGGGGGCTTTCCGACGACAAGGCATCCGTGCCGGAAGCGCTTATCCCAGAGTTGCGCCGGCAGCTTGCCGAGTTGGATGAACTGGTGAAGGCTGGAGACGGACGGGCCAGGAGAAGGAAGAATATTACGGCGAAGGCGGAAGTGGTGCGCCCGGGCAGGAAGGGAGAGACCTTGAAGGTTTCCCGTGCCCAGGCGATGTATGCCATTTTACTTTATGAGCAGGCTGAGTACGTGGAAACGATGCGGAATGAAGGCATTGGAGAAGCGGAGGTTGCCCGCCTGCGCGAGTTTGTTGGCGCCGAAGGGCTGGCGTTCGGCTATGGTCTGCGGGAGCTGATGAACCGGCAGGGAAAGCTGCTGGCCCGTGTGTATGAGGAGCGGGAGGGGGTTCCCTTCCCCGCGGTGGAGAATTATTTCCGGGCCGTGTTCCGGGCGGACCACAAGCTTGATACGAAGGCGTCCTTCGGGGAGCAGACGAATGCCGTGGCCGGCGGGGCGAAGTACGGGATGCTGATTCCCAGGCGGAAGCACAATTTACACCTGGCCTGGAATATGGATTGCGAGGCCGTGTTCCAGGCAGCGAGCGCCGAGGTGGAGAATTATATTTGCACGGCGGATATTACTTCCCGCTGGCGCGGCATCCTGGCGGACAAGGAGGCGGCAGCGTCCTTGAAGGAGCATATGGGACGCCACGGGATTGATTCGCTGCGGCACTGGCTGGACGTGATCGACGGGGCCGGAGTGATGGAGGGGGGCGCCCTGCTGGCCGGGGCCCAGGCGACGAGCCGCTTCCAGAGCGCCAAGGCGGTGGCCCTGTTGTCCTGGAACGTGCTGACGATGCTCAAGCAGACCAGCGGCCTGATGCACGGGATGTTTGCCGGGGAGGTGGGAATGGGGAGTTTCCTGCTGCACCTGGGGCAGACGATGTCCATGACCGGACGCATGGGTGTGTTCGAGATGATGAAGACGGAGGCTTTCCGGGCGAGATCCAATGACGCGCAGGCGGAGCTGGTGAGCCAGTTGATGGGGTATGCTTCCGACCAGAATTACACCGGAGCGATTCGGTTTTCCATGGCCGGCATGAGGGCTATTGAGAAGATGGACGTGTGGAGCAATGCCGTGTCCATGGCTGCCCTGTATAATGCAAAGTGGGCCGAGCTGGAGGAGGCCGGTAGAAGGACCGGCACCCCGATGACGGAGGAAGAGATGCACGCCTTGTGCATGCAGAGCGTGACCAGGGCGCTGGAGCTGGTGGCCCAGCCGCTGACGCAAAGCCAGAAGAGCATGCTGGGGACTTCCACCAGCCTGTTTGCGAAGATGGCCTGTTTCATGAGTTCCGAGGTGCTGAATAAGGTCGGGATGATCGTGTCCCATGTGAGCGCCGGGAATTGGGGGCAGGCTCTTGCTCTATATGGTGTGATGTCCGTTGCCGAACAGACGGTGATTGCCCTGTGGCATGCCCTGCTGGATGACGAGGACGAGTGGGAGAAGAACGGAGGATGGTTTGGTGCCATGTTGGCTGCTCCGGTTGCCATGATTGGTGGCGTGCCGATGCTGGGCGCGGCGGTGGAGTTTGGCTACAAGCAGGCGACTGGCCAGCGCATTTACGTGGGCACCGCATCCGGAGTGATTGATTATTCCGCGATTCACCGGGCAGCCAAAAATACGTGGAAAGCCGTTACCGGAGAGAAGGAGATGACATTTTCCGATTGGGCGGAACTGATTCTGCTGGATGCCAAGGCAGCCGCCTATGTGGCCGGAGCGGGCGCCGGGAGCCGCAACAAGGCAGTTGATTCCGTGGCCTCCTGGCTGCTGTCCGTAGCTGGAGTGGCGAATTTATCCAAGCCTGGGTTTAAGTTGGCGGAATAAGATTGAATATTAAGGAGTGTACGGTGTATGTAGAGGTTACCATGCGCGCTTTGCTCTACACTTTTTCCATACTTTTTACTACTTTATCCCATGGAATGGATCGTCCTTTGACAGACTTTTTTCCACTGGCACAGGATGCGAAGCATTCCAACCTGCTTCCCGATTCCCTTGACCATTTGCAGGAGAATGCCGAGCCCCCTTCCTTGCAGGATTGGGGACAGGCACCGAGTTCCCGGAAGCTTCCGGAGTTCAAGCCCGATGAAAGCCGCCTGAAGGTATTTTCCGCGCTGGCCCTGGGGGATGACGCCGACGAGGGGTCCAGAAAGCTGGTGAAGGCGGAAGGTTATCAGGCGCCAGCTACGCCGGACGAAGAATATGATTTAGGATTAGGCGTATTCACTGCTTTATTTGGAGTAGAGAACATTAAATATCCATGGCTTTATTGGAAGGGTCAAGGGAAGGAAGCTCCTATATTCAATAACTCTAAAGAAATTTTTCGTGCTGTTTGGAATGATTTTTCAAACAAAGTGCGAAATGCTCACAAAAGACGTATTAATGACGTATGGAGGCGTATTAAGCAAGAAAAGTACAACACGGAATCTCCTTCTGAAGCTCTTGTATTGCATTTTAAAAGTGTCGTGAAGAATAACCCTGGACAAGCATGGCTAGATATTCAGTCTGGCGCATATCGCCAATTTGGAAGCACTTTTAAGGAGAAAGCAATTCGTGAAATAGTTACAGAAATAAAATATCATATTAAAACTGATGAAAAGAAGAAAGCCATGCTTGACGCAGTAGCTTTAGATGCTCTAAAGCCACGCAATCTATGGAAAGATGAAACAAAATTCTTTGAAAAGCATCGAGATGTTGCAGGCGTTTTTGTAGTTAAAGTTATACTTGGAGATAAATTTTTAGACTATCCTTATTGCTATTGGATTATGCAGGCGAAACCTATTCCTGAATATGAAACAACATATCACGCACTGGCTGATATATGGGAAGATTATAAGCAGCAAGTACAACTATTAGATTTGAAGAAAGCGCAATAATGCCATTTCATAAAAAAGCCCCCTGACCCGGAGGCCAAGGGCTGAACAGGAGCGCTTTTCTGAAAGGATGCTAATATCTACCCAAATTAGATTTTTTTTCACTTATTGAGGATGTCCTAAAGTAATTAGGGGCCTCTGGAGAAAGATCCGTTTCTTTTTCGGAAGAACATGCAGAAGGGATAAATGGAATTGAGAATTGAATCCTCTGAGTACACGAAGTTTGTACATTTGTATTTTTGCCTATTTCGCCATTTATTATTGTTGGTATTTGAATACTGATTCCGCCCCCGCCTTTTTTCTCTTCTGTAGCAACAGCACAAATATCAAAATGAATCATTTGGACACTTTCATCTAATCGTATCCCCTTAATCGCAACAGGAGCTACAGGATCGTTTTCTTCTTTACAAGCTTCCTTGGCTTCTTTTATCCCTGTGCAAATTTGCTTAATAGTTTCTGATACAAATTGTGATATATCCATATATACTTATATTCTATTAAATTTTTTCCCATCTGTCCAAGGTCTCCACGTATACGGCGGATATTTTGCCCCCGTCCATCGGCTCGATGTCGCCAAACTCCGGATTGAGTGGGTGTAAGACGTAGTCCATCTTCCCGGTTTCCTTGTTTTTCCGCTTGGCAAGCTTTTTCAAGGTGACGCCCCGTTCATCATAGTATTCTACAATGGTTCCCACTTTAGGAACAGGAGGGATGGTGTGCTTACGCATGATAACAAGAGCCCCGTCTGGGATTATCGGCTCCATGGATTTTCCTTCCACCCGAAGCACGTATTCATCTTTACCAAGCGGCCGCGTTGACTTGATAGCATAGGGAACAGTGTCTCCTGCCTGTAGGCCGCCGGCGGCGATATTGCCAACCACAGACGCTCCGTAGGTATGCTGCGAGGAGTTATCTACTTCCGGGTAGATTGTCTCTACTGCTTCAGGATGGAAAGAAGAATGTTCAGCAGCTTCTTTCTCCTTGGCCGCGTTACGAAGAGCGGAGTTGACGAATTCCAAGAAGGTTTCCTTGTGAGCCTTCATTGCATCGCATATGACGGCCCATTCATCATCCGTGAAATCAAGGACGATGCGAGGGGGAGAGCCAGCCTCCCCATTCATAAGGCGTTGGATGGCTAAAATGGCTTTGGCAGGAATTTCCCTCCCGGTAGAAAGCCAATCATCCACCGTCCTCTTGGTCGCTCCGCATTGTTCAGCAAGCCAAAAACGATCTCTCCCAATGGTCTTAAGCCATTTTTTTACGTCTTCCTTGGTCGTTGTCATTCATTGATAGTACGGACTTTTTCGGTAATAACAAGCCTTTTCTATGACTTTATTCCGGAATTTGTCGGTATGTTTCATTGACTAATACCGAGAAAGTCCGTAAGTTGTGTTCACCAACTCCGGAAAAACATGAAAGAAAACGTCGGCTATAGCGAATTTTCAGACAGCAGGCGACTACTATCCTCGGTACGGCATGGCAGTATGCAGATGCAGCGTAGCATCCAGCCACTCTTCCGTCGTGAGCCCGCGTCTTGCCGCCTCGATCTGGATAAGCCTGTAGCGTTCGTTGGAGACCCTAATATGAATGTCTGTTTCCCTGTATACTTTGGCGTAGTGGCTATCAATAAGGTTGTCCAGCAGCCGTTGCTTGTCAGCGGGGATGGGAACCGTAGACAGCCACTTGTCTATCATGCCCTTTTTGACAGCACAGCGGTGCGCCAGTTCTTCCCGAGTCATGCGGGTGTCTTTCAGAAATACCCTGATTTTAGCCTTGAGGTCATCCATACGTGCATTTTTCGCATACACGAAATCTTGGCAAGACTTTTCTTGGATATTTTCGCCAATGGGAAATATTTATTGACTTTTGTTAGATATGAGAGAAAAAATGTTTTCGCAATCCAATAAAAAACCAAGTTATGAAGATAACAACCCAACACCACCACATACCTGGCTATGAAAGAGCCTTAGTCTGCGTCCTGTGTTTTGCGCGGAGACCGGGAGCCCTGTTCCCCTGCCATGTGAGCCACCTGCACCGCCCATTTGGCAATACCGTCCGCCGTAGGTTCAAATCCGCTTTGCGCAGCCCAGGCAGCAAATTGGCCGTAGGTTTCAGCATCCAGTTTCAGAACAAGGTCCAAGGCTCCTTTGCATTCACCCGTAACATCGGGAGAGGATGGCTCCATCAGTTTTTTAATCAGCTCCGCCTTGGCAGGTGGAATTACCCCGGCTTTCTTCATCCAGTCGTCCACCGTACCCTTTTCAACAAAGAGCTGCTTTGCTAGCCAGAATCGGTCTCTACCATTGTCTTTGAGCCAGCGTTTTACAGATTCCTTGAAATCGTCCATGGCTTCAAGATAGAGATTTTTCCCCATTCTGCAAGACTAAAAATCAACTCATAGCGGAAATATGCCATTTTTCGGTTGACGAATAGAGAAAATCCGCTAAATATATTCACATCAACTAGGGGGAACACCCCATTACAACCATGATCGAAATCAAAATCCCCATCGAAAAAATTGCCGAAGACAAGGCGGCAAGCAAAGCACTCATCCAAGAGTGCGTTGAATCCGGGAAGGCGCCGGAAGATGCCTTCCTTGACATTCTCAAAAGGCGCGGGCTTCCCCCAGCCCGGAAGAAAACTGAACCCAAGAAGCCTGCGGCGTGAACAAAAGCGCAACGCTCCACCATTTATATATGAACACTCAAAATCACATCACCGCCCCGTCTTCCCTGGGGCTCTCCGTCCGTGAAGGCAAGGTCGTCGTCTCCAGCCGGGACGTGGCCGAGAAGTTTGGGAAGCTCCACAAGGATATTCTCAAGGCCGTCAAAAATCTTGATTGCTCAACGAGTTTCACTGAGCGCAATTTTGCGCCCAGTGACTATACGGACCCCACGGGGCGAAAACTCCCCGAAGTTCTGATGACCCGCGACGGCTTCACCTTCCTCGCCATGGGATTCACCGGCGCGAAGGCGGCCCAATTCAAGGAAGCGTACATTGCCGAGTTCAACCGGATGGAAGCGGAATTGAATAGCAAGATGAATCCTGAACAGCTTTTACAGAATCCCGACTTTCTTATTCAAACACTCACGACCCTTAAAGAAGAAAGGCAAAAGAGAAAAGCTCTTGAAGTCAACGCGGAGAAGAATGCTCCTTACGTGATTTATGGAAAGTCCGTAGAGGTTGCAGAAGGTAGCAAACTGGTGAGGACTTATGCAAAGCTACTTACCCAGGCAGGAATGATTATCGGAGAAAGACGGCTTTTCGCTCTTCTCCGAGAGCTTGGTATCCTTGGCAAAACCGGCAAGGGTAACAACGAACCTAATCAGCACTGCATTGAGATGGGATATTTCCGGGTTTCTATCACAACTTTTACCAGAACAAACGGCGTCAAGGAATCAAGCGTAACGCCCTATCTTACACCCAAGGGCAGAATTTGGCTCACCAATAAGTTCTACAAGCTGTGGGACACGACTCCCGAAGTCTTCACACCTTTTGTCGGGAAAGGGTCCTGCCTCCGACCGGATATGAAGGATTATATAGCTCATGCAGACGTGGAGGATTAGACCATGGATGATGCCCTGATTGAAGAATTTATCCGGCTTGGCTGGCACGAGCTTTAACCTTCCCCCATCCCGATATGAATCCAAGCAGAAAAACGATGTCTACTCTGGCGGACACCCTGGAAGCCATTGCCGGAGTGTTGAGAGAGCTGGCATCTGCCCCGGTACCTGCATCTCCGGAAGCTGCTGCCGCGGGATTACCTGACTCCGACGAGGCGCAGGCGATTGCTGCATTCCGCGGCAAGGTAGTTGTCACTTTGGATGACGTGCGGTTCATGACCGGGTGGGGGAGAGACCGCATTCTTGCTCTGATTCAAGAAGGCAGCATCGAAGCACTGCCTGGAACCGGAAGCGCCGGATGCCCGTATGAGTTCCCTGCCCTGTCCGTGTGGCGGTATATTCACCAACAGGATAATGTGGCGGCCAAGCCTCAAGTGAATGGGGTGAATATGAATGTCCTGCCTCCCCGCAGGATGAGAAAGGGGGCTGCAGCATGAAGACCTTTTGCCGAGCGTTGGCAGGTGGAGCCTTTGGCCTTTTCGCCATCGGCCTGTTCTGGCTGGCCGTGGAAATGGACAACGACGAGCTCCAGGCGGGCAAGTCCCCGCACTCTGGGTTCACGCCTGACTGCCCCACCTCGAAAGCTTTTGACGGTTTCGCAAAACCGTCCCGCCCTCACGGTATGAGGAAACAATAACCAATAGATAATCAATATAATGAAGAGTAAAGATATGATGCTTGGCATGCCTGTTGCTATTTACGGGACTATCTGCCAGCTTAGAGAGCTCAACGGAGTGAGTATCAGGACGGACAACGGGAATACACTGGATGTACCGTGCGGATGCTTGCGCAAGTTGGTTGCTGAACCAGAGGAAACAGGAGAGAAGAAGCCTGTTTATGACTTGCCGTTTCATGAGGCTGCGCGCCTGATGAGTGAAGGGTGCGTCTTGGAAAGAGAGCCTTATCCTTTTAAGCATCGGATCAAGAACGGATTTATTGAATATTTTGGCCTCGCGGGATGGGAAAGAGGATGCTTCGACGAAGACGATCTTAATTCCGAGTGGAGGATTGTTGCCGACAACGAACAGTAAAGGATTTGACCGAAAGCAAGTAATCAAAATCTGATAATTAACCATCAATATTTATCACAATATGATAAACACTATACAAGCAAAGCCCTTCGATACGGGCGACAGGGTGATGTTAAACTCCCAGCTTATCATCACCATGCCTAACCGCGGCAGAACTTATCGTTTTTCCCCAGAGGACGAATTTGTTGTGGTGCGACGCAAGGACGAGAGAAATTTCTATGTCGCCTTCATTAAGGCCCCCTGGTTGGGCGTTTTTGAACTAGATGATGAAGGTTTCACCTTGGCAGATGAAGACTGATTATTCCTTCACGCCCCATCCGGGGCGCGTCGATTGAACCTGATAAATGAAATAAAATAGTAACAGTTAATTGATAATAAACAAGAATAGAAAGAATACGATTATGATCGCTACGAATACGACTACAGCACTACTGACAAACGCAGAACCCCTCTCCCGTTGCAGCGGGAAAGGGGCCGATGTTGTGAATAATGGCAAGACTGCGAATCCTATCATTGCTCACAAGCAAGTAAGTACGATAGGCAGGAAGTCCTGTCAACCGGCAAAGGCTGCCAAGACAGCCAAGAAGCCTGCCGCCCCCAGGAAGAAACGGTACGATGAAGAGGATTTGATAGCCTTCGGAGAGAATGCTTGCATGCTCCGGGGTGCTGCAGAAGCCATTCTGGATATGTTTCACGCCCTGTTCTACACCGATGACGACCAGAAAGAGGTTGTCAATGGCGTGAAGGAAGCCTTCGAGGATGCCGCCATCCTTCTGGAAAATGCGGCGGATGCGTTTGAAGAGGAAATCCCCCTCAAGGTTTTGGACAAGAGGCGGAAGACCTTCTTTGCTCTGGCAGAAATTGACGATGATGATATGAGTGCCCTTGCTGCGTTCACTGCCATCAATAGCGGCGGCTTCCGATGGGAGGAAGGAAGAGTTTGCATGAAGCAGACACGTTATCTCATGGCGACGGAACTGCTTGGCCGCGCTCTGGAAAGTGCCAAGAAGTCCTTCTACCTCGCTGAAGACGCAACCTCCAATCCCGCCCTTGCCGCAACGCTTGCTTCCATGAAAGGAGGGGCGAAGTAATGAAGATTGTTACTCTGAAAATCCCCATCTCTCAATCCATGTATGATACTGCTACGTTTGCAGTGGAAGGTGGATCTGCAAGAAGCGAAGAAGAATACCTGTCCAGCGTTGCGCTCAAAGGCCTGTTCTCTGAATTTTATGAAGATAGGCAACTAAACTTGGACTTAAACGGCTATTTGGATGAAGCGGTTAAAAACCTCTACACCAAGGAGCTGGCACGGAAGCGGCGGCAACACTCTAAAAGAAGGAGGGGAAAATGAACCCTGTTGAAAGCTATGAAGTTAGGGTTGTGAGATACTCGCGGTTCACGCCGGATGATACGACTAGTGGCTATCAAGTAGTTCATCTGACTAGCGGTAGGCCTGTTGCAAGATTCTATATAGGCAGTCTCACCAAGGAAAGAGCCTTCAACCATGCCCGCGTTCTGTGTGATGAACTCAATAGAGAGGAGGCCGAACGTGACGCCTGAACAGGAAACAGACGTTCTTCTGGAAGTTTATGAAAAGCTTTTCTTACAGGAAAGCAATTTGGTCAAACTTCTTGAAAACCATTCGGGCGACCTTGTTGAACGAGACCGGATAAGGTCCATCATGCGGAGGCTGAAACGGCTACGTGGTGATACCTACGGCTTGGTCACGCAGAGGTGGCTTAATGCAAAACTTCATGGAAAGGAGGCTAGTAATGACGCCTGACGGTTTTAGTTCTCGCCCCGTATGGGACGGCGAAGAATGGAGACGGTTGGATTTTGGCGATCTCACGCCAAGACAGGAAGAACACCGCTGCATTCAGGAGCTTTGCAACATCAAGGGAGAACTGGGGCGTACAGGCCGCTACGGCGTGTATTTTGACCTCACAGGCCCGGAGATAGAGTTTTGGGTAGAAGAGTTCGGCAAGCCGGACTTCCTGCTCCACATCAAACACCAGGACGCCAGCACGGTGCTGGATTACGTCCGCGAGAGGTGTGAACAATTAAAACTGACTTAAACCATGGATTATATTAAACAAGTTGTGTTACTTGCCGAAACGGTAGGAATAACTGAAGAAGAATTAGATGCTATTGTTTCTCATTTTCTTATAGACTCTTCTTCCCAACTAACACAAAAATCTGCTGAGGTTATATATAAAAATCCGGATCCATATTTTAACTGGGTTTTGTATGGACTCCGTTCACGAGAACCTTCGTGTTCATGGGATCATGCAATACAATTTTTGGACAAACTAAGTGCAGGAATAATTGTCGAGGTGGTTCGATGTTCTGAATGTGTTTACGGACGAAGACAATCTTCCGATAAAATGTTTAGAGCATGTTCTTTAATCGACAGATGGGAAAGACCAAATCACTTCTGCGCTAAAGGAAAAATTGAAGATAAATAAAATATGGAATATATTAACGTTCCATTATATGTTGCCCGCTCCAGTGAGTATGTCGGCGCCGAACCTGTTCAACGAGCCACTTGGTTTTCACTGATGGCTTGGTCTTGCGACCAGGAAAACATGGGGCGTATTACCGGGGCCCGGTACTGGGGAGATCGTCGCTGGATGCAGACATGCGGAGTCATGGCTTCCGAAGTGGCGGAGTCCTGCGGTCTTTTCCATTGGGATGGAGATGATTTAATTGTCACCTTCTACCCGGAAGATGCCCAGCGAGAGATTGAGCGTAAAAGAGAAATCGCGCGTGTCAATGGGCGGAAGGGAGGCCGGAAACCAACCTCGGAACCTATACCGGAAACCAACGTAGGTTCCGACATAGGAAACCAACCTCGGATAGCAAATGACGCTCCGCCGGAAAGCGAAAAGAAAGGAAAAGAAAAGGAAAGAAAGGAAAGAGAAGTGGAAGAAAATAATCCATCCCCCTCTATCCCCCCTCCGTGCACTGTGGAAGAAGTCGAAGCCCATCTTCGGTCTGCGGCTTTTGCGGGCAGGGTGCGTTTAGTTCCTGACCAGATTCCGGATTGTGCAACGGCATATCTCGCCAAGCGGGACCTGACAGATTGGAAACGCGGAGAAATCCCAATCACTGCGGTCAAATGGAAATCTGACGCCATCAATTTTGCCGTCAGTTACGCCTCCAATCATCCGCTACCCCCTGGAAACAGAGATAGAGACCCATTCCCTGATAGCGCTGACCTTGGAAAACAATTCTAACAACAAACATTCAATATTTTATGCAACTTACAGAAACACAACTCAACGCCGAGAAGACCGTTCTTGGCAACTGCATTTACAGCGTCGACAAGGTGGGCACCCTGATCGACCAAGGCTTCACGAAAGACCATTTTGCCCTTCCGGCGCACCAGAAGGTATGGAGTGCCTTTGAGGCTCTGTCCAGGACTCCGGAGATGTGCAATATCACCGGATTGATTCAGCACCTGGAAACTGCCGGGGAACTTGAATCCGTAGGAGGCCATATTGGATTGGTCGAGCTATCCACCAACTATGCCTACCACTACAAGTTCGAGTCCTCCGTGACGATTCTGGCAGCGTCCAAAAAGAAGCGCGACATGGCAGCCCTGTTCATCTCCGGCTTGGAAAAGCTTCAGGATTTGACATCCACCGCGGAAGAGGCTCTGGCGGAAGCTGAAAAGCTCATGTCCTCCATGCGGGAGACGTGCGGAGTAAAAGCCGTGGTCAACATCAGTGACGGCATCCATCAGGTGATTGAGAACATGGAATACCGCATCAAGCACCCCGGCCAGGTGAAGGGGATTCCCACCGGCTACCAGAAGCTGGACCGCGTTTTAGACGGCCTGCAGGATACAGCCATGATCGTCATCGGAGCCCGGCCTGCCGTGGGCAAGACTTCGTTCATGACCAATATCCTGCTCAATATCGCCAATTCGGGAACCCCGGTAGGCATGTTTTCCCTGGAGATGTCCAAGGTGCAGATTTTGGAGCGCATCATGTTCGGACAGTCCGGCATCGATCCTATGGCTTTGCGGCGTGGGCAGAAGCTGACCACCTACCAGCAGGGCGCTTTCACTGGTGCTGTCCGCCGGATAAAAGGGATTTCTTTCTTCGTGGATGACCGCCCCGCGTTGAGGATTGACCAGATACAGGCGACCGCCCGGCGCATGGTGGCGGACCACGGCGTGAGGTGCATCGGCGTGGACTATCTGCAGCTTGCCAATCCTTCCAGCCGCGGCGCTTCCCGGGAACGGGAGGTGTCAGAGATTTCCGCCGGCCTCAAGGCCCTGGCCAAGGAGCTGAATATTCCGGTGATTGTCCTGGCACAGTTAAACCGGGAAGTGGAGAAACGCGCCGGGAAGGAAGCCGGGGTTCCCCGTGTGTCCGACCTGCGCGACTCCGGCTCCATCGAACAGGATGCCGACCAGATCATGCTGCTCTACAGGCCGTACGTCATGGACAAAAATGCAGATCCGGAAGAGGCAAAGGTCATTGTCGGAAAGAACCGTTTCGGGGAGACGGGTTACATTGACCTGAAATGGGACGCTGCCGCCACTACCTACAAGGAGGCTTAATATCATGAAGAACATGTCGTCAGTCAGAAAAGACCTGTTGCGGAATATTGTTCGCCAGAGGGTGCGGCCGTCGCAACTGCTTATCCTGATGGAGGTCCGAGATCATCCGGGAAGAACGTCACGGGAGATTGCTGACAGGTGCCATCTGGACCCCAGTAACGTGTCCCACAGGCTGGATTACCTGGCAAGGACTGGCGACGTGATCAGAACCGGAACACGACCCTGTGTATTTTACATCAGTAAGCAGGGGCGTGAGTTTTTGGATGGGGTGGAGGATTCAAAATCAGCAGGTTGATGCTATCGGCAAGAAACATTGACACTCGGCAACTCGACACGCCGAAAAACAGGAGGGTAAAATATTGGTATGAAGAGAGAGGGTAACAAATCCAAGACGACAGAGAAGAAGAAGGAGTTTGCAAGGCTCCTGGTTGATGGAAAATTGTCCAAGGCGGACGCATACCGTAAGGCTTACAAACGCAAGGACATGAGCAATGAGGCGGCAAGTAAGGCGGCTTCCCGTTTGTCCAAAGATGCTGAAATTGTGCGAATGATTGACGAATTGAACGCCCAGTTGAACAAATCCGCCGTGCTGACCAAGCAGGAACGTATGGAATGGCTTTCCCGTGTTGTGACAACTCCCATCGGTGATATTGACAACACGTCAGAGCTTTGCCAAGAGTCTTCCATTGATGAAAATGGCATGAAATTCAAGATGCCATCGAAAATTGCAGCCATTGCCGAGCTCAACAAGATGGATGGAGCCTATGCACCAGAGAAGATGAAAGTAGATGCAGGAGAGAACTTTATGATTCTTTTGGCGTCCCTGCCATTTGATCCTCCCGTAAAGTCCGGCAAAAAGTAGTGACACTCGGCAACTTGAGATTTTTCCGGGTTTGCCTCATGAAGGAGGCATGCTTAATTTTCTGGGGATTACACGCCATTTGTCCACGACAGCCGGCTATGCCAAGCGCATAGGCTGGCTTTTGCGTGAGGACGTGACTCAATCTCCGTTCCCGGTAACGGGCGTTTCTTTTGCGGGCACCGTGAAAACGGAGGAAGGAGAGCTGCCCATCACAATCGAGCATGGCGAACAGGAGAATTACCTGGAGCTTACCTTTCCCGCCCTTCCTATTGGCCGCTGGCCGTATGCCATCCATGCCCAGGATGAATCCGGAGAGGATTTACGGCTATTTGCGGGTTACATCGGCGCTGTGGAGTCCGTGACTCCCATTGAGGCTTCCACTGTGTACGACATTCCGGTGATGGGCATTGCGATTCCTATCGAGGCAGGCAAGACCATCAAGGCGCAGTGGCTTTCCAACACGGCGGCTTCCCTCGCCGCCCAGCAGGCGCAGCAGGATGCTTCCAGCACCCGCACGGACGCGGACACAGCGAGTCAGGCAGCCACGACGGCAACCGGAGCGGCTATCACCGCCGCGGAACGAGCCAGAGAAGCGGAAGGCTATGCCGGCGCCGCTCAAGCCTCCAAGGTGGCGGCTGGCAATTCAGCGGCCTCTGCCAGCACGTCCGCTGCTGATGCAGCCCACGATGCCAAGAGTGCCAATGACGCCAAGACGGCTGTGGAAGGGATTGTTTCAGATTTTACGCAGACGGTCAGCAACGGGGAACAGACGATCAGCGCGGCCAGGGAAGAGGCTGTTTCCGCCATACAAGCCAAGCAAGCTGATTCCGTTCTTGCTGTAGGGCGAGCGCAGAAAACCGCCACGGACAAGGTAGCCAGCGCACAAGGCGCTGCTGTCACAGCCGTGGAAACGGCCCAGGCGGAAGCCATGGAGGCAATCACGCCCCTTGTCGAACGGACAGAAGCCGCCAAAGGGGAAATAGACAAAACGGAAGGCAGAATCAAGACGGCGGAAACCAATGCGGCAACCTCCGCCAAGAATGCCTCTGACTCCGCCACCGCAGCCCAGCAGGCCCTTGCCGCCATCCCGCAGGTGGACGCGGCGGGCAACATGACGGTGACTGGCGGCTTGACTGCGAACGGCACAATCAACGCCAACGGCGGCATCAATATCCCGCTGGCTGCCGGGGCCGCTACAGATACCACAGCCGTCAGCCGGGCTTATGCCCTTGGGATGGCCCATGCGGCCATGATGCACCAGACGCGCACCTACTGGGCCACATCCTCCTGCACGGCTACTAATGGAGTAGCAATCAATCATATTGCGCCGGGATGTTATTGTGAGGCCGTCTTGGCAGCCAATATCCGGACATCCGTCACACTGCCGTCTGCTGGTGCGCTCGGGGGCGGCAATTATAGCAAGATAGCGGGGTATTCTCTCCCCATTAAATTTACTGGGGGAACTGTTGGGAGCGCATTTAAAATTTCCATGATCATCGGGGGTTCCGGACAATTTGATGAATATCCGGATGCGGGCATAGATGATTTCCGGCTCCGCCCTGTGGTCGGCAGTGTGCCGGATATAACGAGGCTCATTGATGTGACTCTCTATTATGATAATGGCTACAAGGCCCGCGTGCGCGAGCTAATTGGCATCGGCAATCCCAAGAGATGTGTGGTGCGGACGACGTCATCCAATCTGGATTACGACAGCAATACCAATCCATGCTCCGCTACCTACAATATTGTCATTGCTCAATCCAAAATTGGCCACGGAGACGCCTTGGCCGCCGGAGTCTGGCTGGTAATGGGAGGGCTGTCTAATGATACGATTATCAAGCTGGCAGACATCAGGTGCTGGGATACCTATCATGTGCTCTATGCCCCTGTTATTTATCTTGACGCACAGGCGGGTCTCTATGGGGGGGTAATCAGCGCAGAGTCTCCAACAATCATTAACGGTGTAGGTAGTAATACCTATGTACGCTACGGTTTGGAACCCTACCAGCGCAGCTGGATCACTACAGAGACAGAGGAACTGTACATGGAACCCGAACAACCAGCAGAATAATATGAACAACGCAGAAATACAGATACGGTTTCCCCTGCCCGGCCAGTGGGACAAATTCACGCTTACTGCGGTGTACCGGGACGCGGAGGGGTACACACATACGGACCGTTACACCCAGGACGATATTCCCGCTGACCAAGCCCCGGCCATGCAGGCTGTAGTTGCCGCGCTGGTGGGCATGGGCGAGGACTGGCAAGCCTCCGGGGTATGGGCATGGCTGGGTGTGAAGCGCGCTCCTGCGGAGAGCAACAGCATATACCTTCTTGCCGTGGAATTGTTCGTTGAGGCTTTCAATGCGCAGGGCGGCCGCAGAATTTTCACGGCCCGCGATTACCCCGAATTTATGGTTGCTGACCCCGCCGCTGTCGCATTCTTTAAACATTTCACCACCAATAAATAACAAATATGAACGTAAATAAAAACGACATCGAAAAGGTCCAGCAGGCGGCATCTGCCCGCTGGGGGAATTGGGTCAAGTACGTCATCGGCGCCATCATCGGCGCTCTGGCCGCTGCTGGCTACATCACCGTAACCGGCTGCGGGCATAACGTGGACATTACCCCGGACCGCACGGAGGTCTGCAAGGACGGCTCCTGCCTGATCATCGAGCAGGGCCACCTGTCCTACAGCCAGGCCCAGCCCGCCACTGACGTGCCGCCCGTTGTTCAAGCCCTTAAAAAGTAAGGCCATGTGCAAACTCTCCGAAGTACCGGCACGTTTCCTTGAATTCGCCAAGGCTTCCCCCATGTTCGCTTGCGTCATTTTGTCGCTGTCTATTTGCGGCGGGGCGTGCTGGTACATCGGGGAAGTCATGAGCCATCACAATGACCGACTTTGCGATCTGATGACCATGCAGACGCAGGCCCAGGTGGAGACGGCCAAGGCAATCCAGCTCCTTGCTCTCCGAGTGGAGGACATTGAGCGGAAACTTGAGAAATAGGCAACTGTAAAGTTTTTCTTACAAGTTCAACCTCCGAGGATTCCTCGGTAATTCTAACCACTTCTAACAAAATTAAGTTATAACTATGAATATCGCTTTAGACATCGGACACGCCAACAACACCGGAAGCCGCGGAAACGGCTTGGAGGAACATGCCACCGCCTCCGTCATCGTTGACCACCTCGCCCCCATGCTGCGGGCGCAGGGACACAACGTCACCGTTATTGACTACCCTTACATGGACAACGACGACGACCTTGAAGCTACTGTCAAGGCCATCAACGCCGGAGGCTATGATATTTCCATCTCCATACACTGTGACTCCTCGGACTCTCCCTCTCCCCGTGGAGCGCATGTCTGTCATCATCGAACTTATCACGACGACGGCACCTGTACCGACTCCGCACAGGGGAAAGCCCTTGCCGAAGCTATTGCCGGGCCTCTCTGCAAAATCCTTCCGGGCCGCGCTGACCATGTACAGGCCCGTCCTGACCGGTCCTGTAAGCCAAACAAGACCAGCCTGTATGTGCTCCGCAAGACCGTGCCGCCGGCAGTGCTGGTGGAGTGCGGCTTTCTGACCAACCCCGGAGACGCTTCCGTGATGCACGACACCCCCGGCGCCATTGCCCGCGCCATTGCGCAGGGCGTAGACGCTTACACCCTCAACCAGTAAATTACCATGGGCTCCATCTTCAAACCCAAAGTCACACAAGCCCCGACCCCGCCGGCAGTAGAAGAACCTCTGAACCCGGCCGCCACGGAGAAGTCCGTTTCGGACGCATCGGAGGACGTACAGACCAAGAGCAAGCGCAGATTGAAGCTGTCCGACACGGTGAATAATCCGAATCTGTCCGGCGGCCTGTCCACGCTGCGCAAAACCCTGGGATAACAGTCATGGAGGTACGCGATTACATTGCCCTGGCGGATAACCTGCGCACAGAACGCGCCGCCTTTGAGGGCGGCTGGGATGAAATGCGCCGCATCATCATGCCCAGAGCCACGGGCAATGCCCATCCAGACAGCGTACCGGACAACGGAGGCGGACTGGAACACAGTGATGTTGCCAATAACAGCCTGAAAAAGCTGGCTTCCGCCCACCTGACGTACATCACGCCTTTGGACAGGCGATGGTTCACGCTGCGCCCCGTTGGCTACAAGAAGGATGGGAATCAGACCTTGAATGACTGGTACAACAAGGCCACGGAAGTGATGGAGCGGGAGCTTGCCGTTTCCAACTTCTATTCAGTCATGCACGAGGTATATCTGGACCGTTGCCTGACCGGGACCGGCTGCATGTTCTCCGAGATGAATCTCAACAAACAGCTGATTTTTAGGCACATCCCCACGGGCACTTATGCCATTGCAGAATCGGAGTCCGGAGACGTGGACACGCTGGTGCGCTGGTTCAGGCTGACAGCTCACCAGGCTGCACAGAAATGGGGAGAAGAAGCCCTGGGGGCCAAGGTACGGAGAGCTCTCAAGGATGCAAAGCGCCGGTATACGGATTCTTTCGAGTTTGTTCAGTGCGTGCTTCCCAATCAGGCTGGCAGGCTGCTTTCCAATAATTTGCCAGCCAAGAAGAGGCCGTGGCAGGACGTGATTATTTCCCTGGACGACAAGAAGATTGTGTTTGAGAGCGGTTTTTACGAGTTTCCGTTCCTGGTAACACGCTTCCTGCGCTGGGGCGATAGTCCCTACGGGGTGAGTCCTGCGTGGCACGCACGGCGCACCATCCGCATGGCTATCGACATGGAGAAGATTCTGTACACGCTGGGACAGGTGAAGGCTTACCCAAGGCTTTTCCTGCTGGCTTCACAGTACGGTGATGTAGACTTGCGCGCTGGCGGCCAAACCACCATTTCTGCCGAAGCGGCCAATCTCGGGCTCCCACGCGAATGGGGTACACAAGGGCAGTATGATATTGGACTGGAATACCTGCGCGGACTGTACGCCAAGATTGAAGAGGCTTTTTACGTTCCCATGCTGGAGACCGTTTCCCGCATTGACCGCCAGATGACGGCCACGGAGGTAGCGGCCCGGGAAGCTGAAAAGGTGCTTGGATTTACCCCCTCTTTCACGTTATTCGTGAGCGATTTCCGGATGATGTGCCAGCGGATTATGGCATTGCTGTACCGCGCCGGCAAGCTGCCGGACCCGGTGCCAGGCGTGTTTGAGACCAACCGCCGGGGAGTCCCCACGCGTTTGGCTGTTCCACAGGTGCTGTTTATGGGCAAGATCGCCCAGGCGATTGCCCGGACGCAGACGGACGGCTTGATGACGGCCCTCGAATCCATCGGCACCCTATCCCAGATGACCGGACGGCCGGAGTTGCTGGATATTGTGAACCTCAACAAGGCCGGAGAGCTGATTTACGATTCCAAGGGCGCTCCGATGGAGTGCAAGGCGTCGGAAGAAGAGATGCAGCAGAAGGAGACCGAGAGGAAGCAGCAGCAGGAAGCGGCCACGCAGGCTGCCCTTGCGGAACAGTCCTCCGTGGCAAACAGGAATAACGCCCAGGCGCAACAAGCTTTACAAACAGCATGAAGACAAATCCCCAGGATGAGTACGAAAAGCGCATGAAGCACCGCAGAAGGATTTTCCGGGAAGCTTTCAGAAATCCGGAAGTTCTGGCGGAGCTGAAGAAACATTTCCAGACCGACCTTCCCTGTTTCCAGGGGGCGGCCGGTTCCTACGACCCCCTTGACGCCATGCGCCGAGATGCCTACCGCGAGATGATTTTGTTCATCGAAATGGTAGTAGGCAACAACAACGAACCAGAAGAAGAAACCACAGAGTAACCACTATGTCCTTATTCAGATTATACCACAACCGATTCCTCCGTGAAGAAGCCCCTGATAATGGAGGCGGAGGGAATCCTAACCCTCCCGCTGCGCCTGGCCGCCCCAGTCTGGCCGACCCCGTGCCGGATCCAAACACGGCTCCCGCCAATCCACCGGCTGACCCGCCTCCGGCAAATCCGGAGCCTGGGAAGACCGAACCTCCCGCCCAGGAGGATTACGTGCTGGCCTTTGACGAAACGTTCACTGGTGACGAGACGCTGCAGAATCTACTGACCGAAACCGGCAAGGCTCACGGGCTGCCCGTTGAGGGGCTTTCAGCCTTCATTAAGGACATGGACACCCGCATGGCGGCCAATGCGGCCGAACAGCAGCGGGCCCAGGAGGCGGCCATGAATGAGGCGTGGAGCAAGCTTGATGGCGAATGGGGCCGTGACAGCGACGCCCGCCAGATGCGAGCGGTTCAAATGGCTGCGCGCCTGTGCCGCATGGCCGGAGTCGAGCAGAGCGTGTTCAATGAGATGGGCATTGCCGATCATCCGGCCATGTACAAAATCCTTGATGCGGTAGGTAGGCTCCTGGATGAACCGGCCCTTCCGGTTCCACCCGGGCGACAGGAACAACAGGCCCGCGGCGAAGCCCAGCGCATGATGCACGACCCGGAACACCCGGATTACGCAGCCTTCCACAATTCCGACGATCCGCGCTTTGCTGAGGTAAGAACCAAGTACATGCGCCTGATGGGCGCGTGAAGTCAACCCGGCTTTTTGTTGCCCATTTCAGAATTTCAGCTTGGATGCTTGTTCCCTGCTATGAGCATCCCGGAGATGGCCGTATACCCGCATGGCAAGGGCTCCTCCGTCCTGGTGCCCCAGCCACTTGGCAACCGTCGGAATATCCACCCCTTGTTCAATGCACGTTGTTGCAAAGAAATGGCGCAAATCGTGAATACGAACGTGAGGCAGCCCCAGGCGGATGCAGGCATTCGTAAGAGCTTTCCTTGGGTTTTCAATAACGAAAACGGGGGATGTCGCGGCCAAGTTATTCTTTGTTTTTTTCATCCTCTCAATCACCTCCCGCAACGCTGGATTGATATACAATATCCGTCTCTTGACTGCATGTTTAATCGCCGGGACAGATATGGAGTCTGTCCCAATATCACCCCATACCAGGCGCCGGGCTTCTTCAATCCGGAGACCAGAGTAGGCCAAAAATGCCACCATGTCTGCCGCTGGGGAATCAAGCCCCTTTTCCCGGTACTTTCGCAGTACCGGAGCACGCCTGATTTCTTCCACAATCCGGACAAATTCTTCTTTTCCCGGGATGAAGAATTCAGTCGGTTTCAGACTCAATCTTTCCAGTTTGGCGGTAGGGTCCGAGATTGCGTACCCGGAGTCCGTGAGCATGGCAAATATTTTCCGTACTGCACCAAGAGCCCCATTGGCCGTTCTTGGCGAACAACTCTGTGCTTTTTTGGCCCACCATAACCGGCACATATTGGATGTGATGGCTTCCGCTGCCATGTCTTGCTCAACCAGCTTACGGGCGTGCTCCGCAAAAAGCAGGGAGGATTCAAGAGCCCTGGGCTTGAGATTGGGCCGCATCTTCTGGTGAGCAATGTAGGTATCTACTGCCACATACCAGGAGATATTTCCGATGGCCGGGGTATTCGCCCCCATCTCCTGCAAAAAGGCCGCCATTTTGGCAATAGCCTCATTCAGTTCCTTTGTTTTAAGCGAACGTCTTATCGTTTTTCGGCCGCCTTGCCTGGAATCCACACGAGCATAGTAAATGCCGGAATTCTTTTCCCGGTACAGGTGGGCGTAATCGGTGGGTTCGAAATACTGGCGCATGTCCATCTCTTGCCATTCCTGCGGCCCCAACACAACATTTTTCCACATTGACGTGTGGCCTGACGTGTGGCTGTCCTAAAAATAAGGCGAAACAAAAAATGCCGTAAGCTTTTCAACTTACAGCGGTTAAAATTGGTCGGGAAGACAGGATTCGAACCTGCGACATCCTGCTCCCAAAGCAGGCGCTCCACCAGGCTGAGCTACTTCCCGTATAAAAAAGGGATTAAAAAATTGGGAGAAAAAAATGGTGGCTCGGGACGGGATCGAACCGCCGACACGGGGATTTTCAATCCCCTGCTCTACCGACTGAGCTACCGAGCCACTTGCTTGCACGCAGAACGTGTTTGCGGGGCAGAATCTAGCACCGCATCTCCGGTATTGCAACCACAAAATATCATTTTTCCAATTTTCCTGCGTTTTGCCGTATCCGGCCCAAGAAAGTTCTTCCCTGTCAATCAGGAGGAAGCCTGAGCCAGAATACCGCTCAGCAACAGCGGAAAGATCAGCGCCACCCAGGAGAGGGTGTACAGCAGGAGAGGGGGCATGTTCTTTTTCAACCTGTCCAGCACGAACATGAATACCCCCGCCATGGCCAGCCCGTAATAGATCCACGCGTCACCGGTGTATTCCCGGGCGGCGGCGGCCAGGCAGAAGACGACGTAGATCACAATCACCCCCATCCAGACCAGGGAAACCATGTCCCGGGCGGCGGAGTCCTGCCCGTCTTCCTCCTCTTCTTCATTCCACCGTTTGCGGCTGAACATGCTGAGGATGACCAGGGCGACGAGATACCAGGTGGGCGTGGACAGCTGGCCGCCCCAGCCTCCGCCCATCGTTCCATAGAAGTAGGCAGGGATTCCCGCTCCCGTAGAAAAGGAGACGGCGGCAAAGAATGATGCCATGACGAATCCGGAGGACAGGCTCCCCTTTTTGTGCGGATTGGAGGAAAAGTAGAGGAAAAGCAGGCTGCAAATACCCGGAAGCAGGGCAAACTGGAAGATGACCACGCCCAGTTGGAAGAACATGATCCACAACCCCGTCACGGCCGCCACCACAATGAGCAGGGAGATGACGAAGCAGTGCTTTTTGGCAAACAGCAGGCATTCATCCGAGTATGCCGCAGGGCCTCCCCGGAATATTTTAAGCACCCGGTCCAGCATGTTGACGCACCAGACGGCCACAAAGAGGAATTGGTACAGCCAGGGGGTGGAGACTACCACCAGATGGGACTGGCTGACGGCAAAAGCCCATGCAATGGCTGCAGAAGGAATCTCCAGTCCCATCAGGGAAAACCACGCCCACCAGGGGGGTCTCTTCAGCACCTGCTCCATTTTCCGTTACATCATCCCCATAACCGTTCCTCCCGCAAGCTCCCGAACCGTCATTCACAAACTTCCGCATTTTTATGCGGGGATGCTTGACATGCAATAAAACACTCCTATACTGGTGCTCCCCTTGCGTCGGAAACGCAATACATCACCATGAAGAAAGATATTCATCCCCAGTACAATCCGGTCGTTTTTGTCGACATCACCACCGGACGCCGCTTCATCACCCATTCCACCGTTCGCTCCCCCAAGACGGAAGTTATTGACGGGGTTGAACATTTCGTGGTTTCCTGCGGCATCACCTCCGACTCCCACCCGTTCTTCACCGGCAAGAACCAGTTCGTGGACACGGAAGGCCGCATCGACAAGTTCCAGAAGCGTTTCGGCGCTGTCCGCCGCAGCGGCGGCAAGCCCAAGCTCAACAAGTAAGGCTTGTCCCCAACAGTTTTCCAACCCCGTTTCCTTTCCGGAAAGCGGGGTTTTTTATTTGCAGGCTTCTCTTTGCCCCTTTTTCCTGCTTCACTGGCGGCAGCATGACGTTGACACCAGACCATTTTGACAAGCAGTCTGCGGAGCTTCTCCGCTCCGGCCGTCCCGTCCTTGCCGGAATCAGCGGCGGACGGGATTCCATGGCGCTGCTTTCCCTGCTTTCCCAAATGCCGGGATGCCACCTCATTGCCTGCCACGTGAATCACGGGCTGCGCCCGGAGGCGGAGGAGGAGGCACAGTTCGTATGCCGGTACGCCGCCTGCCTGGGGGTTCCCTGTGTCCAGGAACGGGCGGACGTCCGCGGCATGGCCCGTTCGCGTGGAATTTCCATTGAAGAAGCGGCGCGGGATGCCCGGCAGGCCTTGTTCCTGAAATGGGCTGCCGGCTATCCGGGGGCTTTCGTGGCCCTGGCCCACCACCGGAACGACCAGCAGGAGACAGCCCTTCTCCACCTGTGCCGCGGGGCTTCCAGCATTCACGGCATGTCACCCGTTTCCACCTGGGCCAACGGATTGACTGTCGTACGCCCCCTGCTGGATTTTTCCCGGAAGGATATTACCGCCTACCTGGAGCATCGCCATATTCCATGGCGGGAGGATTCCAGCAACCAGTCTGCAGAGTATACCAGGAACGCCCTGCGCCATGAGGTCATTCCCAGGCTGGACACGCTGTTCCAGCGAGACACCAGCCTTTCCTTTTCACGCGCCTGCCGCATTGAGAACCAAATCCGCACGGCGCTTTCCCAGGCGCTGGATTCCATGAATCTGGCAGACCCCCAGGGGCGCCTGTTCCTGCCCAAGGTCAACCAGCTTCCCGCGGAGCTGAGGCAATGCGCCGTGCATGATTACCTGCGCCGGCAGCATATTCCGGACCTGACGGAGGACGCCGTGCTCCGGGTGATGAGCATTCTGGATACGGACGGTCCTTCCCGGACTTCCCTGCCCGGCGGCAAGCTGGCCGTACGCAAGGAGAAGCGCCTGATGGTCACGGATGCGCCGTGCCCAATCAATAAAGGGGAGCAACCCCCTGCGGGTACAGCAGGTGGAATTTAATGGCTTCATTCCCCACCACCAGAGCGGTGCCGAACATCCTGTCTTCATCCGTCAGCCGCGGGAGCTGGGCAATCGGGAAGAGCAGCCCTCCCAGAATGAGGCCATAGTTGTATACGGAGGGCATCATGCAGAGCAGCTTTTTGGAGATGTCCGCGGCGTCCAGGGTCGGGAAGACCCACACGTCACTGGGCTGAAGCATGGAGTTGCGGTGAACGCGCACGCTGTAGGAGTCCGGGGACAGGGCGGCGTCAATCTGGATTTCCCCTTCCACGGAGATTTCATTGTTCAGGCAGTCCTTCTGCACCATGCTCCGGGCCAGCGCGGTAGCGGCCCTGGTGCGGTCCGCAGCCAGTTCCGGCACGGACCCGGCGGTGGAGGCGCTCAACATGGCGACGCGAACGCTTTTGCCAAGCATGTGGCGGGCCATTTTGGCCGTTTCCACGGCAAAGTAGGCCATGTTTTCCACGGTGGGATCAGGGGTCACCCCGGTATCCGCCAGGAAGTAGATGCCGCGGCCGCCGAATTTTTTGGCAAATTCGGGAACGAGAACGATCGAGATGGCAAAGAGGGGCTTGGTAGGAACGGGTTCCTGCCGGTATTTGTTCACGGCGCGGAAGACGGAAGCCACCCTTTTCATGTTCCCGGCCACAATGGCGTCCGCCTGGCCGTAAAGCACCATCATGGCGGCAAAGTGGACCGGCTCGGAGACGATTTCACGGGTGTTCATGGGCAATCCGTTGCCGAACATTTGTTCCGCCCGTTCATAGCGGTCGCAGAACATTTGAAGGTCCGAGCTTTTTTCCGGCTCAATGATGCGGACGAATTTCAGGGAAATTCCGTTCATTTCCGCCATCCTCCTGATGACTTCCTTCCTGCCCAGAAGGATGGGCACGCCTGCCTGTTCCGCCACGAAGCGTTCGGACACGCGCAGCACGCGAACATCCTCCCCTTCCGGGAAAACGATGCGCTTGGGATGACGCTTCAGGTTGTCCAGGAGCGGTCCTGTAAAATCATTCAGCGGGGAAAAGCCTTGCCAATCACTCATATGTCACGTGTCCTATTTAACGCGACTCTAAAAAATCCTGTCCATAAAATCAACCCATAATGTCAAAGACGGCAAATAATCGGCAAATACGTCCTCCGGGTTGAACCGCCCGCGCCGCCATGCTAACATGGGCATTCCTCCATGTACTGCGATTACCATACCCATACCCCCCTGTGCCTGCACGCCTCCGGCACTCCGCAGGAATATGTGCAGGCAGCCGTCCGCGCCGGCCTCCGGGAATACGGCATTTCAGATCACGCCCCAATGCCCGGGGAGCCTTTTGACGACTGGCGCATGAAGCAGGCGGACATGCCGGCCTATCTGGACTGGCTCACGGAGGCCCGGGAATGCGCCGCACCGCACCGCCTGACGGTCCGCGCCGCGCTGGAATGCGACTGGTTTCCCGGCATTGGGCCATGGATAGAGCACTTGCAGAGCCTGCACGCATGGGATTACCTGATCGGGTCCGTCCATTATCTGGGGGAGAAGGAGGAGTTTGACAATCCCTACAAGATGGATTTCTGGAACCGGACGGATGTGGAGGACGCATGGAGGCAGTATTGGGAACGCTTCCGGGACATGGCGGCTTCAGGCCTGTTCCACATCATGGGCCATGCAGACCTGATCAAGAAGTTCGGCTTCCGCCCTTCCGGAGATTTGCGTCCTTATTACGAACCGTCTCTGGAAGCCATGAAGGAGTCCGGCGCCTGTCTGGAGCTTAATACCGCCGGCTGGCGCAACAAGTGCGCCGAACAGTATCCGGACGCGCAGTTTTTAAAGATGGCGGCGGAGATGAATATTCCCCTCACCATCAGCTCAGACGCCCACAAGCCGGAGGACGTGGGCCGGGATTTTGAGCGCGCCGCGGAACTGGCCCGCCAGACGGGCTTCACGCATCTGGCCTCCTTCCAGGAGGGCCGCATGGAGCTGTATCCCCTGCCCGGAATCTGACCTTCCCCTTTCCTCTGCGGGAAGGGAATGCTTCCCGGGGCCGTGGCGTCTGCCGCCTGGGCAGCCCGTGCCTTGAGTTTTCTGTTCCGGCAGCCCGTTTGCTGCGGAGGCTGGCGCACGCTTTCCGGAAGAAGATGAGGAACCCGCGGACGCACTTTCAACCACCGTACAAGCTAGGCTTCACAGGCAAAGGCATTGGACGCGGTGGAACGGGGCGGGGAGGGACGGGATGCGGCCTTGGCGGCAGGGGGGAAGGCCGGATAATGACGGGCGGCGGCGGATAGTTCCACGTCCTGATAATCGGAGGGACAATGATGCGCTCCGTTCTCGGCTGGCTGGCCACCTCCCTTACTTCCCCCTGCAACTGGGAAACCTGCTTGTTCAAGTCCGCAATTTTCTTCTGGGTTCCGTCCTTCAGAGCCAGGTATTTCTTTTCCAAATCCTGCCAGTACTGTTCGGCGGTCTCCCTTTTTTTACGGATGGCGTTCACCTGTTCCTGATAGGTTCCCATCCTCGCACGGAAGGTACGGGCATCCTCCGGCAGTCCCACGCGGTCCGCTTCCAGGGCATTCCATTGCAGGGCCATGACTTCCGCCTCCACCTGGGAGAGTTCCCCCAGCAGCAGAAACATGCGGGAGATATCCGCTCCTTCCAGATAACGGGGATGCCGCTCCGCTTCAGACAGGGATTCCCTGATTTTCCTGGCTTCTTCATCAGCCGCCTTTCTGGCCTCTTCCGCCTTTTTCCTGCGCGCCGCGTCCTCCAGGCGCCGCTGGTCCAGCCTGGCTTTCACGTCCTCCGGCGTCATCCTGTAATCCTTCTGCTGGGCATCCGTGAGCTCTTTGTAGGAGACCTTGGCCACCCCGTCCGTGTACTGGACGCTGACAAAGTCGTCTCCGGAAGACACCACGCTGGCGTCTTCCAGCACCCTGCCGGACCGCAGGGTCATTTTTTCCGCCAGGGCCGCAGGCAGCAGGGCGCACAACATCAAAAAACAGGTTCCAGGCTTCATATGATTCTCCTCTTCTACGTTGGTAAGAGGCGTGGGGAAAGAAATTTATTCAAAAAAAATAGAACCAGAGGTTAATACTGGCGCCGCGGCCCGGTTTTCGCTAGCATCACGCGAGTCATTTACACGTGTTATGAGTCTCTATTCTTCATCCTGGTCCCCTTTACCCTCTCTTCCCGATCCGGAAGGTTTCGCCGGCATGTATGCCGGAACATGCGGAGAAACAATGATTTGTGCCGGAGGCACCAATTTCCCGGACAAACCCATGCTTGAAGGCGGCGCCAAAACGTGGACGGACCGCATTTTCACGCTGTCTCCGGGGGAGAACGGGTGGACGGAGGCAGGAACGCTCCCCGCGCCTTACGCGTACGGAGCCTCCGCCAGCACCAGGGAAGGCCTGCTGTGCATCGGCGGCTGCGGCAAGGAAGGCCACCGGAAGGACGTTTACCTGCTGAGCACTGCGGACGGAGCCGTCACTGTGACTCCCTTCCCTCCCCTTCCCATAGCCCTGGCTTACACGGCCGCCGCCGTTCTGGACGGCAAGGTTTATCTTACGGGAGGCTGTGAGCGCCCCGGGGAGCAGGACTGCACCAACCGGGTTTTCATGCTGGACGCACGCGGGCCGGAACGGGGCTGGCAGGAGCTGGACCCGCTGCCGGGCCGCGGACGCTTCCTGCACCAGATGGCCGCGGCGGACGGCGTCCTTTACGTGCTCGGCGGCATCGGCCTCCGGGAGGAGGACGGCAAACAGGTCCGGGAATTGCTGACGGAAGCCTGGAGCTTCACGCCGGAACGCGGATGGACGCGCCTGCCGGAGATGCCTTACGCCATCGCCGCGGCCCCCACCCCGGCCCCGGTTTCCCGGAACGGCGTGATTTATTTGCTGGGCGGGGACGACGGCTCCGGAAAGAAGTATACCCCGCAGACCAACCCCGGCTTCAACAACCAGTCTCTGTGCCTGGATACAGCCGCCATGGAATGGCACGACGCAGGGCCCATCGCGGCGCCCAGGGCGGTCCTTCCGTGCTGCGCGTGGCAGGGCCGTTTTGCAGCCGTGAACGGAGAACTTAAACCCGGCAGGCGCTCCCCTGAAGTGTGGAGCATCACCCTTTCCTGATTTTTCACCCACATCCCATCCCTATCTTCCAGCATATGCACATTTCACGTCACCTTACCCGGTTTTCCAGGGCATGCGGCTCCGCTTTCGCCGCCCTGTTGCTGATTGCGGCCCCCGCTGCCAACGCCTCTTTTTCCGTGGATGTACACCCGGCCGGAGCCATTCCAGACCTGCCGGACCCGGCGGGCCGCGCTGGAATGGCGGCTGGAACCGTTACGGAAAGTGACGGTACCCAGTCCATCATCGCCGCAGGGGGCGCCAATTTCCCCCAGGCCGCTCCGGGAGCCTCAACGCCGGAAGAACGCGGGCCTAAGGCGTACCACCAGGATATTTTCAAACTCCGCAACGGCCAATGGAGCAAGGCGGGGACGCTGCCCGCTCCGCTGGGTTACGCGGCTTTTGCAAGCGTAGGCAAGGGGCTGGCGGTAGCCGGAGGCCATAATGCGGAAGGCATCCTGAAAGACGCCCTGCTGATCAAGGCGGACGGCTCCGTGGAAAAGCTTCCTCCCCTCCCCGTCCCCGTTACGGAAGCCGCCTTCGCCGCTCACGGAAACAAGCTGTTCGTCATCGGCGGACGGGACAGCGACCAGCCGGAAGCCGCCCTCAATACCATCTACATGCTGGACACCACTCCGGATACGGCCAAAATGAAATGGGCGTCCCTCCCGCCCTTCCCCGGTGCGGGCCGCATCCTCTCCACCGCCGCCGTCTGTGACAGCACCCTGTTCATCGCAGGCGGCTGCACCCTGTCCAGGGATGCCGCCGGAGAAACCGCCAGAACGTACCTTTCCGACATGATCGGCTACGACATGACGTCCAACGATCCCGCCGAATGGGGAGCCGCGGGCAAACAGCAGCCTGCCGGACCGGGAACGCCCGTAGCCGCCGCCGCAGGCCCCGCCCCGGTACGTGAAAATTCCATCATCCTCATCGGCGGGGACAAGCGCGGCAACGCGCCGGACCCGTCCAAGCCCGTGGTGCAGTCCCGCGACATCCTGGTTTATGACGTCATCGGAAACAAATGGACGCACCAGGGGGAGTGGCCCGTCGGCATTGCCACCGCGCCCGCCGTCGTGAAGGGTTCCGAGATCATGACCATCAGCGGGGAAACCGCCCCGGGCGTCCGGACCCCCGTGAACGCCTCCGCCTCCGCAGGGTACCATTTTAAAATGAGCACGGTTGATTACGCCGTTCTCATCCTGACCGTCATCGTCATGGCGATCATCATCGTTTCCGCCGTGCGCAACGGCGTTAAAAATGTTTCCGCCGTCACGGACCCGAACACCAGGCCGGGCCTGTGGGCCTGGGTGGCCGTCATCGTCCTGTGGTTCGTGGTCATGCTGAACTATTTTGACCGCCAGCTCCTTTCCGCGCTGCATGAACCCATCGTCCGGGACATTCCGCAGACGGAAGCCCAGTTCGGCATGGTCACCTCCGTTTTCCTGCTGATTTACGCCCTGCTCAGCCCGGTGGGCGGCTTCCTGGCGGACCGCTACAGCCGCCGCCTGATGATTCTCTGCTCCCTCGTCGTCTGGTCCGTGGTCACCTGGTGGACCGGCCATGCGGAGGATTACACGTCCCTGCTCATCGCGCGCGGCGCCATGGGCATCAGTGAGGCCTTTTACATCCCCGCCGCCCTGGCCCTGATTACGGACTACCACCGGGGCAGCACGCGCTCCATCGCCACGGGGCTGCACATGAGCGGCATTTACGTGGGCATGGCCGTGGCCGGCTTCGGGGCCACCATGGCTTCATGGACGGGCTGGCGCATGACGTTCGCCCTGTTCGGCCTGATCGGCGTGGCGTATGCCATCGTCCTCATCCTGTTCCTGAAAGACCCGGCCAAGGCCCCTGCGGATACGGCGCAGGCCAAAAAGCCGTCCGAACCCAAGGAAAAAACGGTCCTGATCAATGTGGACAATGACGAACGGGCCATCAAGGAACCCGCGTCCAATCTTTCCACCGGCGCCGTGCTTTCCAGCCTGCTGAGCGGCCGCCCCATGTGGATGCTGCTGGCCGTGGTCGCCTTTGCAGGCGCCGGGAACTGGTTCCTGCTCACCTGGTACCCCACCCTGCTTCAGGATAAATACCAGCTTTCCTCCGCGGAGGCAGGCCCCGCCGCCACCCTGTGGAGCTCCGTAGCCAAGTACGTGGCCGTGCTGGGCGGCGCCATTCTGGCGGACATGTGGTACCGGCGCAACGCCCGCGCCCGCGCCCTGGTGCCCGGCATCACCTTCACCATATCCGGCCCGCTGGTGGTCCTGGCGCTGCTGCCCGGCATCTTCGGCTGGGACATTGCGGTTCCCCTCGTGCTCATGCTGGGCCTCGTCGCCACGCAGGGGCTGGCGCAGGGATCGCTGGACGCCACCCTCATGCCTGTGCTACGCTCCCATATCGACGAGCGTTATTCCGCCACCGGCTATGGCCTCCTCAACCTCACGTCCGCGGGCGTGGGCGCCCTTATCTCCTTCTTCGGGGGATGGTTCAAGGACCAGGGCGTTCCGCTGACCACCACCCTGGCGGCGGCAGGATGCCTGATGCTGCTCTGCGGACTGCTGCTCCTGATGCTGCCGCGGCCCAAACATTAACAGCAACTTTCTTTCATATCCCCAACTCCAGCCTTATGAAGAATCCCGCATGCCTGTACCTGGTGACGGGAGCCCTGTGCTCCCTCTCCTTCCTTCCCCTCGCGCAGGGGCGCACCTGGACCAGCGTCCAGGGGAAAAGCCTGGAAGCCGAGTTCGTCAGGCTGGACGGCCAGAAAGCCGTGCTGAAACGCTCCGGCGGCCAAACCGTCTCCATCCCCCTCGCCCAGCTTTCCCGGGAAGACAGGGATTTCATCGCGGCCCGGGGAAAGGGAGGGGCTGCCTCCTCCAATCCCGCGGACAATTACCACCTGCCATGGCCCAGGACCGTCAAATGCCAGGACAATTTCAAGGTGGAAACCATCAAGGAGGAACAAGGGGAGTATATTTATGAAACGCCCCATTTCCGCTTCATCTGCGACGCCAAGCTGGGCGCCGGCATGATCAAGCGCCTGGGCCTTCTCTTCGAGGCCACCCACCTGGCGAACAAAACGCTTCCCATCGGCAACATCCCCCCTCACGACGATTCCGCCAAATTCCCCGCCTACCTGTACGAAAAGTTCAGCACGTACCTGGAAAACGGAGGCCGTGAAGGCACGGCAGGCATTTTCCTGGGGACGACGCGCAGCGGAGATCGCGGCAAAATCCTGGTCCCGTTTGATTCCCTGGGCGTCAAGACCATGGGGAGCACGTACATCATTGACCGCGACAAGGATTCCTCCACCCTCATCCATGAACTGACGCACCAGCTCATGTCCCCGGAGGCCAAGCAGGCAAGCTGGTTCTGTGAAGGCTCCGCGGAATACATGGGGATGACCCCGTATTCCGGAGGCCGCTTCAACTTCGGGGCCAACCGTTCCCACATTGTCTCCCGCGTGACGGAATACGGCAAGAAAAATACGGGGGGCCGCGCCCTGGGGGACGACTTTGAGGCGCCCAGCCTGGAGTCCTACATGAACATGCCCTATTCCCAGTTCACGGGAGAGAACGCCAACCTGAATTACGGCCTGGCCGCCCTGATGGCCTACTATTTCTACCACATGGACGGCAAGGGGGACGCCCAGCGCGTGAAGAACTACATGAAGGCCATCCAGTCCGGCAGCAGTGAAAAAGAAGCGCAAAAGCTCCTCCTTGATGGCCGGAGCTATGAGGAGCTGGCCAAGGAGATTGAACAGAAATGGCGCAAGGCCGGCGTTAAAATCCGCTTCCGCTCCTCCTCCTGACCCGCGCCGCGCATGCGGAAAGACGCTTCCGTCAATGGCCGGAGGACAGTCTGTGCCCTGAAAAACCGTTGACATGGCAGGGAAAGGCGGCACACTTTCCACCAGCAGGGGCTATCAGACACGCATGGCAGAAGACGCTTCCATAACCGCCCTGATGGACAGGGTGGCCCGCACCGCACCCTTTCACCGGGAACTCGCGAAACTGGGCACGGAGGAACAGGCGGTTTTCGACCATACCTCCCTGCCCGGGGTTCCGTTCGTGGCGGCCCTGTGCATCAGGACCATTCCGGACACCGCCCGGGCCTGGGTGATCGCGCCCCATCTGCGCGCGCAGGAATCCCTTGCCGCGCAACTGGAAACATGGGGAGTGCGCAACATCCTCTTCGTCCCGGAAAAAGAGGTGGCCCTGGGGGAGGAAGTGGGAGACCCGGAGCTTGCCGCGGAACGGCTGAACGTCCTTCACCGCATCGCTTCCGGCCATGTGGGCAGGCAAACCGTCGTTCTGACGGAAGGCAGCCTGAATGACGAGGTTCCCTCCCCCGACGGCATGCAGAACCAGGGAATGACCCTGAAAACGGGAGAAACGCACGCCCCTGACGATTTGATACGGCTGTTTGAGGAGGAGGGGTTCGAGGGCGTTCCTCAGGTCATTTCCCGCGGGCAGTGGTCCCGCCGCGGCGGCATTCTGGACGTTTTCCCGCTCCAGTCCTCCCATCCCGTACGCCTGGAGTTTTTTGACGACGAGATTGAATCCATCCGGGAATTTGACGTGGACTCCCAGATTTCCTTCCGGAAGACGGAGCACGTCAACCTCGTCCTGACGGAAGCGGCAGGCGTGGAAACCCTGCGGGCCTGGATCAAGCCGGGCGACCTGGTCATTACGGCCCCTTTCTGCAAGGAACGGGGGAACGTGTGCATCCTCACCGCACCGCCGGAGAACGCGGAGGGGGAGGAGGACTTCTCCCTGGCCATCCATGACAATCCCCTGGGCAGCTTTGACGCCGGGGACTTCGTGATGCAGGAGATCCGGCGGGAGCTGGCGGAACGCCAGATCCGAGAATGGCTGGACCGGAAATGGAACGTCAGCATGTTTTTTCCCAACGAAGGGGAGGAAGAGCGCTTCCGGGACATCTGCGCCGGAACGCCCGCGCTGCTGTCCATCACCGCCCTGCGCGGGGACCTGCCCGGCGGCTTCAGCATTCCGGGGGCAAAAACGGCCGTTCTCTCCTCCTCGGAGCTGTTCGGCAGGTACCAGTCCGCCACGGCGCGCCGCCGCGCCAGCCGGGAGGACAAGGCCCGCAAGGCCCGCGCGCAGGCCTCCCTGAAGGACATCAACCCCGGAGACCTGGTGGTGCACACCAGCTACGGCATCGGCAAATTCATCAACATTTCCACCTCTCCGGACTCCGGAGACGAGGAAATGAACATCCTTTACCGGGACAATACGATCCTGCACGTCCCCCTCAGCCAGGCGCACCTGGTTTCACGGTACATAGGGCTGGGCAGCAAGACGCCGGAACTCAACAAGCTGGGGGATTCCAAATGGCAGCGCGCCAAAAAGTCCGCGGAACGCTCCGTGGCGGACTACGCCGCCCAGCTCCTCAACGTGCAGGCGGAACGCCAGACCGGAAAGGGCTACAGCCACCCTCCGGACAGCAAATGGATGTGGGAGTTTGAAAGCTCCTTCCCCTTCCGGGAGACCCAGGACCAGCTCCGCGCCATCGCCCAGACGAAGGCGGACATGGAAGCCACCCGCCCCATGGACCGCCTGATCTGCGGAGACGTGGGCTTCGGCAAGACGGAGGTGGCCATCCGCGCCGCCTTCAAATGCGTGACGGGAGGCCGCCAGGTGGCCGTGCTGGTGCCCACCACCGTGCTTGCGGAACAGCACTTCCGCACCTTCAAAGAGCGCATGAGCGAATACCCCGTGCGGATTGAAATGCTCAGCCGCTTCAGCAGCGCGGCGGACGTCCGCTCTACGCTGGAAGGGCTTAAGTCCGGGGCCGTGGACATCGTCATCGGCACGCACCGCCTCATCTCCGAGGACGTGTCCATTAAAAACCTGGGCCTCGTGGTGATTGACGAGGAACAGCGCTTCGGCGTCAGGCACAAGGAGAAATTCAAGGAACGCTTCAAAGGCATCGACGTGCTCACGCTGTCCGCCACGCCCATTCCCCGCACCCTGTACATTGCGCTGATGGGAGCGAGGGACATGAGCTCCATTGAAACGCCGCCCGTCAACCGGCAGCCCGTGCAGACGAGCGTATGCCCTTATGACGAACGCATCATGAAGAAGGCCATGGAGCGCGAACTGGAACGCGGCGGCCAGATTTTCCTGCTGCACAACCGCGTCAAAACCATCGAACTGTTCCGGGACCGCATCCAGGCCCTGGTGCCCAAGGCCCGCATCGTCATCGGCCACGGACAGATGCCCAAGGACGAGCTGGAGAAGGTCATGCGCACCTTCGTGCAGGGGAAGGCGGACATCCTGCTGGCAACCACCATCATCGAATCCGGCATCGACATCCCGAACGCCAACACCATCATCATTGACCGCGCGGACCGCTTCGGCCTGGCGGACCTCTACCAGCTCCGCGGCCGCGTGGGCCGCGCGGGGCACCGGGCCTACGCCTACCTCATGCTCCCCAGGTCCGCCGCCACCACGGGAGACGCCCGCAAGCGCGTCTCCGCCATCAAGCAGTACACGGAGCTGGGTTCCGGCTTCAAGATAGCCATGAGGGACCTGGAAATACGCGGCGCGGGCAACCTGCTGGGCACCCAGCAGAGCGGCCACATTGCCGCCATCGGCTTTGACCTGTACTGCCAGCTTCTCCAGCAGTCCATCGCCCACATGCAGGGCAGGCACACGGCCCCCCGGCCGGACGCGGCCCTGAGAACGGATTTCATCGTGAACAGCGAGACGCAGTTCGCCGCCAAATCCCGCAAGGATTATCTGGGCGCCTTCCTGCCCCGGGATTACATCAGCGACGCAGCCCTGCGCATTTCCGCGTACAAGGACCTGGCGGCAGTCCGCACCCTGAAGGAGGCGGACGCCCTGCTCCGCGCGTGGGAAGACCGCTTCGGCCCTGCACCGGAAACGGTGCATCACCTGCTGGATTCCCACAAAATCAAGATACTGGCCTCCAAAGCAAACATCTCCATGGTGGAAATCAGCGGACAGCGCCTGATGCTCACCAGGAACGGGGATTTTATCCTGCTGTCCAACAAATTTCCGCGGCTGGCAGGCGTCTCTCCCGCAGACAAGCTACGGGAAGCGCTGGAAATGCTGAAGAACATCTAAACCGCGCCACAGCCTTCCCGGCCGGGCCATCCAGCGGAAACAGGAAGGCCCCGGCGCCGGGGCCTTCCGCCCCGAACGGCTTCCGATAACGGACGGAAACCGCATGCCGCGTTCTCTCCTTTCCCGTGGTAAAATCCTTCCATCAAATTCGCAGCTCTTCCGCGCCGGAAAACTCCTTCTTCCTCATCATTTCCATGATGCCGGACGTATTGGCCGGAGCCATGATGACCTCTATCGACCATTCGGAACTGTCCATTTCCTTTGCGTAATCCTCCATGTTTATGGAGACCTCCAGGACGGGAGACTCCCGGGTAAGGGCCGTACGGAAAGAACGGGACATGACCTCCTGCCCGTTCCGCAACAGAATCACCTTGTCAATAAGGATACTTCCCCCTTCCACGGAGGTCCGTACCAGCCGCAGTCCTGAAAACTGGCTCATCTTCCTGCCGGGAATGGAGCAGCGCATCCTCGTATAGGTTTCCTCCTTCTGCCCCAGAAGCTCCCAATGGGATAAAATGGGGGCCGACAAGGTAAGCCGCGACAGGTCGTAACCGGAACCGGCCAACAGCCTGGACAGGCGCGCGACCATCTCCGCGGAATATTCCACCCCCCACCCCTGGGAATACAAGACACCCAGCATATACAGCACGGAAGGATCCTGCGCGGCAAAGGACATCAGAAGGAAATCAACCGCCTGAGAATAGTTCTGGGACAGGCTGACCGGGCACTGAAGCATATCCGGGAAAAATTCCTTGCCCCCCACAAGAAGAAACGCCAGATCCCTCTGCGCCACAATAAAGCCCCCCATGGCCGCCTTATAAAGCCAGGCGCCTCCTTCCTCTCCGTATCTCCCATCCCGTTCAAAGATGAGACGGGCTATTTTATACTGGGCGGCGGGATACCCCGCCTTGGCGAACTTCCGCACCTGCGTCTTCTCCTGTTCCGTCAGCACGATGGAATCAATTTCCGTACGGTTCCTTTTCCGGGAGGCGATGAGCATTTCCCGGATCCTGCCGTTTTCCGGCCTGTTCAGCGAATCTCTCACCTCGGAGTCATACATCGCGCAAATGAATTTAAAATGGGGCCTCACGGTTTTCCCGCTCTCCAGCGTCGTAACCTGGGAAGAAACAACCTTCAGCGGATGAGGAACATTATCCTTGGTTTCAAAACTGAACCTGTAAGGCGCATCCACATTCAGCGCCGGAAGATCCACAAAGCGGAACCCGGTGAGCACAGGACTCTCGATCAAGGTGAAGGAAAAACCGTTGAGAGACCGGGAAACCAGCTTTCCCTCCTCATCACGTATGGTCAAATACAGGGGCGGGCACATCTTGTCTTCCTGAAGCACTCTCAAATGGACACACGCAAGGGAAAAGCGGTCGGGAAGCAGGGATGGAAGAGCATGGCGCGACAAAGACGGACTATCCAGCCTGACGTCAAAACGTTCCACGGGACTCAGCAAGGAAACGCCCCTGGATTCTGAAATAATCTGGGGAATGGGGGTGGACATTACACTGGGAAAGCGAAGCCCTAAAGCATCGTCCTCCTCCGGGCCGCCTCCCCAGTCATAAACAAAATAGCCGAGGGTTGCGCCAATCACGCCCGCAACAACGAAGAGCCCCAGCACCTTCCTCCATCCGGCCCCCCACTTTTCCTGCCCTTCCGACATGATGCGGGAAGAAGACAAGGCAAACAGATTGAAAAAACGCTTACGGGCGGACTTGAACTCCTCACTGGAGAACTTAATGGTTGAGAGCGCCCCTCCTTCCACTCCCAGATCCTTCATCCACTCTTCCGCGGAGTTATAACGATCTTCCACCCGAGGAGAAAGGGCCTTGTCTATGGTCCTGAGAAAATTTTTCGAATAATGAGAGGACAAGGGCGCGGACAATGCCAAAGGCTGTATGGTATCGTGGATCAGCCGCTCCTCTCCTCTGGGGGGCGCACCCCCCTTCAGCAGGGAATAGAACGTAGCGCCCAGGGAATAAATGTCGCTCCAGGGTCCCGTGTTTTTCCTGCCGAGAGCCTGTTCCGGAGAAGAAAAGCCATGAGTCGTCAGGACAGTCTGGGTATGGGTGCTCTCCATGTGGCGCGACGCGCCGAAATCCACGAAAACGGGAGTTCCCTCCTGTGTAAGCAATATATTTCCCGGTTTGATGTCCCTGTGGCAGATGCCTTTTTTATGAAGGTAATCCAAAATCTGGAGGATGTGCATCAGCAATCCCTTCAACTTGGCTTCCGAATAACAGTTTCCGGCAAGCAGCTGCTGTTCTCCTAGGTAATCCAGAGGAAGCCCCTGAACATAATCCATGGAAAAATAAGCCGTGCCGTTGCACTCAAAAACGGAAAGAACCCGGACAATACCTGGAGAATCCAGCCTCGCAAGAATGCGGGCTTCATTCAAAAAGTTGGAAAGGGTCCACTTGAAATACTCGGCGTCATGCTCATTATTGGGAACCACGCGCCCCGTAAACGGATCTCTGTAAGCATAGGAAAAAGGAAAATTCTCTTTTAAAACCACTTTCCTCTTCAGCATCAAGTCCCGGACCAGATAGGTAATGCCGAATCCGCCGCTTCCCAGCACCTTCAATATTTTATAATGCTCCAACGTCGCTCCGTCCGGGAGTTCTTTGGAATAAACGGAAAACTCGTTCCAGGAAGAGGGAGGGGTCAATTTGGATCCATGCACGGAAACATTATTCAAATGAGCATCTTTTCCCGGAACTGCCGCATGGTGAAAATCGGGAACACTATTTGAGCCGCAACTCTCCATCCTAATATCTGATCAGGAAATTACTTTTATCTTTTCCACCTAATTTGTAAAGATTATTCTTTTGCCGCTCACCGGGTTGGTTATTTCTCCATAACCTCTTGCACGGGAAACAAGACATCCGCCATTTTTCATCTTCATGAACAGCTCACGGCTTCCACGGATTTAACGGAGAACCACCCGGCCTTCACGCAGGGAGGGCCTTTTCCCCCATTCCGGAAAGTAGATGCGCTGGCTGCCGCCCTTCCAAAACATACTTTTGCAATAAACGGGCCAAGATGGACGTATTCTGACAAAGATATGATTGTAAAATCTCTCATTATTTTCAGCAATATGGCAGGATGCCTCCTGCCCGGTTCCGGACAGGCGGGAGAATTGCATGCCTCTCTGCAATCCCCGGACGGCCGTCTGTCCTGGATGCTCCACGCGGATAACCGGGCCGCCCATTCCCTGAAAAAGGGAAACAGGACGGTTCTGGAGCCCTCCGGCCTGGGCATCGTGGTGAACGGCAAGGACCTTGCCGGAGGCATTACGGGATGGAGCGTGAAAAAAGTGAAGGACAACATCCACGACACCTTTGAAACGCGCGGCAAATACCCCTCCGCTTCCGTCCATTTCAACGAATACGTGGTTTCCGGGGATAATTCCGGCCTCCGCCTCCGCGCCCGCGTTTTCAACAACGGAGTCGCCTTCCGCTACGAGTGGACGGAAGACATGCAAAAAGCGCCCGTGCTGAACATCGGGGAAGAAAAAACGTCGTTCGCCTTCCCGGAAAAAGCCGTCCTGTGGACCCAGGACTCCGCTTCCGCACTGGGTCCCTGCGAGGGAGTCTGGTCTCCTTCCAGAATAGCCGATTTCAAGAAAGACCCCGGCAATCCCCGCAGCCATGTCCGCACCATGCCGGTTGCGGCGGAACTGCCGGGCGGAGGCTTCGCCCTCATCCAGGAAGCCGCCAATTTCAACAGGCAGTGGAGCGGCATTAAATTCTCCCTTCAGGACGGCGCATGCAGGACGGTATATTTCCAGGACCCGGAAGGCTTTTCCGCCCCCTCTTCCGCAGAGATGCCCTGGCGGGTCATCCTGGTGAACGACGACCTGAACGGCCTGGTCCGGAACGACGTCATCCCTTCCCTGGCTCCGGAACCGGACAGGAACCTTTTTCCTGAAGGAGCCAAAACGCCCTGGATCAAGCCGGGCCGCTCCACCTGGACCTGGTGGGACCGCGGAAACGTCCGTGAAGAGGACCAGTACGCCTTTGTCGACATGGCCTCCGAATTCGGCTGGGAATACCACCTCGTTGACGAAGGATGGAAGAAATGGGGCAAAACCGTGCCGGAAAGCATGGACAAGGTGGCTCAACTGGCCAGCTACGCCGCCGGCAAACAAGTAGGCATCTGGGTATGGGTGCGCTGGTCAGACGTCAACAACCCCGCCAACGACTGGGAAAGCATGCGCAGCTTTTTCAGCAGCCTTGCCAAAACGGGCATCAAGGGAATCAAGATAGATTTCATGGATTCCGCCTCCCGGGAACGCCTGGCCTTTTATGACGCCGTCGCGGAAAACCTGGCTAAAAACAAGCTCATGGTCAACTTTCACGGCGCCAATACCCCCACGGGGGAAGAACGCTCCTGGCCGCATGAAATGAGCCGGGAAGGCATCTACGGCGGGGAACAGAACATCTGGGCCGCCATCGGCGGACGGCACTACTGCGCACTGCCCTTCACCCGGCTGGTCTCCGGCCACGCCGATTTCACTGGCGGCTACTTCGGCCACGGGCCCAAGCTGCGCGGCTCTTCCTGGCCCCTCCAGATGGCGGCCAATATCATTTATACGTCCCCAGTCCTCCACTGGGTATCCAACCCCGCAGACATGGAAGCCGCCTTCCCGAAAGGCTCCCCGGAACGGGAAGCCGTCCGGAACATTCCCTCCGTATGGGATGAGACCATCGTCCTGCCGCCGTCCGCCATCGGGGAATGCGCCGCCTTTGCCCGGCGTTCCGGGGACCAGTGGTACATTGCCCTGATGAACGGGGACGGACGGGAACGCACCGTTTCCATTCCCCTGGACTTCCTGAACAGGAACACCGCGTACCGGGCCACCATCCTCCGCGACCTGCCGGAAAAGAACGACGGCTGGAAGGTGGAAAACCGGGAACTCCATTCCGGGAGCACCCTTTCCTTCACCATGCGCGTCAAGGGGGGCGGCATTGCCCGCCTGGTCCCCGCCGGAAAGTAGCGTTCCCTTCCGTCTGCTCAACGGGAGTTCATCAGGAAAGGGGAAGAGGCTATTTTCCTCTTCTCCCTTTCCATTTGAAGCGGCCTTTCCGGAAAGGGAGAATTCCCATCATTTACGGCCTCCGGCAGTCACCAACTTCATTACCCGCGGAAAGACCGGAAAAGACGGCAAAAGGGTCAGTCCTGGCCAGCCTTCTCCATGGTGCTCCACGCCGGGAGCCACTGCACGTCCCGGAGGCGGTAGCCGCGTTCCAGAAGAGCTCCGTGCAGGCCGGGAAGATGGGCCGCGCCATAAAAAATGCCTATCCTGCGAACGCCCTTGCCGCGCCATTGGTCAAATACTTCCATGCACTTGGAATTCCGGCCTTCCAGAATCACGGTATCCTCCAAATCATTCGGAGCATGGGCAAAAATGCGCATCAGTTCATTCTTCAGTCCCGCCTTGTTCCCGGCAAGCAAATCCACCATCATGCCGAATTCATTCGGCTGGTACGCCCCGGGCTTCTCCACCAGGGAGGACAGCATGGATTTAAGCATCAGGCTGGCGAAGTTTTCTCCCTTACTGGCCTGCGCCTGCCGGAATTCCGCCAGCGTCATGTCCGCATGGATAAAATGGGGCGCGGAATAATCAATGCCCTGATGCTGGGTTTGAAGGCCCAGCGCGGCGCTCAATTCCCGGTACGCGCTTCCCAGCAGCCCCAGCAAAAAAGACTTTTCCTCAAGGGCGGCTCTCTTCCTCCACTCCACCATCCGGTTCCATTCCCGCGCCTCCTCCAGCGTCAGCCCTCCCATAGGCTTATTGCGGTCTATTTTACGGCGGAGCTCCTCCTCCCTCCGAAGCCCCTCCCCGCCGATCATTTCAAACAGCAGCACGTCATAACTGCCGAACAGCTTGTTCAGCCGGGCATAATAATCAGCCTCCGCCACATGAATGGCCCCGATAAGCGCCACTTCCGCGCCTTCGTCATTCACATACGCGGCCACGGGCGTAGACAGGCTCTGGCTGTTGCGGGACGAGGATTCCAGAAGCATGTACCGGGCCGGATACCCCCCATGCTCCTTCTTCCCCGCAACGGAGGCGTCCGCCGCAAGCGCGGGAGAGCACAACAGGAACACGGCCAGGAAGCTGCGCAGCATTTTCATACATGTCCAGCCTAGCGCGGGCCACACCCAGAGCAAGCTCAAAAAAGGACTGTGCCGCCTTTCCCTGCATCCCCCTCTCCGGAACCGGCAGCCACCGGAGCACGAACGGGTTTCCCTTAAACCACGGGAGCCGGCAAACTTCCGCAGTTTGCGCCGCGTCAGCAGGGAGCAAAAAAATCCCCGCACCCGGAGACGGGCACGGGGAATGAAAAGGTTCATTCAAGGCACCATGCGGAAAACGATCCGCCGGCCGTGAACGGTTACTTCTGGCAGCAGCAGCCGCACTTGTCGGTCAGGGCTCCCACGCCGGGAAGCACCTTGCCTTCCAGCAGTTCCAGGGAAGCGCCGCCGCCCGTAGAGCAGAAGGAAAGCTTGTCCTGGACCTTGAACTTCTTGGCCGCCGTCACGGAATCGCCGCCGCCCACGATGGAGATGGCGGAGGAATCCGCCAGGGCTTCCGCAATTTCCTTGGTGCCCTTGGCAAAGCAGTCCATTTCAAACACGCCCATCGGGCCGTTCCACAGAACGGTCTTGGCGTCCTTGATGATGGCGGAGAATTCTTCAATAGCCTTGTCGCCAATGTCGATGGCCATGCCGCCTTCCGGCACCTTGCCGCCTTCCGCGAAGGGAGCCGTGCAGAAGGTTTCAGCGCCGTCTTCAAACTTCATGGCTACACGCACGTCCGCAGGAAGCAGGAATTTCACGCCCTTGGCCTTGGCTTCCGCCAGGATTTCACGGGCCAGGTCCAGCTTGTCGCCTTCAATCTTGGAAGCGCCCAGGTCATACCCTTCAGCCGCCAGGAACGTGTTGGCCATGGCGCCCCCGATCAGGAACGTATCAGCCTTTTCCATCAGCTTGGAAAGCACTTCAATCTTGTCGGACACCTTGGCGCCGCCCATGATTACCACGAAGGGCTTTTCCGGGTTTTCCAGCTTGCCTTCCAGGTATTCCAGTTCGCGTTCGATCAGGAAGCCCATGGCGCTCTTTTCCGCAAAATGCGTCACCCCTTCCGTGGAAGCGTGGGCGCGGTGGGCGGTGCCGAACGCGTCGTTCACGAACAGCGTGGCATTGCCCAGAAGAGCCTTGGCAAATTCCGGATCGTTCTTCTTTTCACCGGGATAGAAGCGGACGTTTTCCAGCAGGACCACGTCGCCGTCCTTCATGGCGGCGCGGGCGGCTTCCGATTCCGGGCCGATGGCGGCGGGAACGAATTTCACTTCCTTGCCGAGCAGTTCGGAAAGGCGGGCGGCAACGGGCTTCAGGGAAAAAGCGGGATCGGGTTCGTTCTTGGGACGGCCCAGATGGGAGGTGAGGACAAGGCGGGCGCCCTGGTCCAGCAGGAACTTGATGGTGGGGAGGGCGGCCACGATGCGGGCGTCATTGGTAATTTCCCCATCCTTGAGGGGGACGTTGAAATCCACGCGCATCAGGACTTCCTTTCCCTTGGCATCAAGGTCACGTACAGTAAGTTTAGCCATATCGGTTTATATTGTTTGGTTCAATGGAATAAAAAAGGGAGGGCATTTCTGCCCTCCCGGATAAATCCCCGGCCGCCTGGACAAACCCGGTTCAGGAACCGGAAGGTTGAAGCAGGCAACCGGCAAGACTTGTCGTGCAACTGAAGAGCAAGCGTTGTTCAGAAGAACTTACTTGCCGCAGGAGCAGCCGCAGCTCACGCTGTCGCCCAGCTTCTTCATGGCTTCAGCGGCGCGGTTGGAGTAGCCCCATTCGTTGTCGTACCAGCCGCAGACCTTCACCAGGTTGCCGCCGACCACATACGTAAAGCCGGAGTCAAAGATGCAGGAGTGGGGGTCGGAAACGATGTCCTGGAGAACGAGGGCTTCTTCAGAGTAATCCAGAATGCCCTTCAGCGGGCCTTCAGCGGCTTCCTTCATGGCGGCGTTCACTTCTTCCACGGTCACGTTCTTCTTGAGAACGGCCACGAAGTCGGTCAGGGAACCGGTCGGGGTCGGCACGCGGAAGGAAGCGCCGTTCAGGGAGCCCTTCAGGTTCGGCATCACTTCGCCGATGGCCTTGGCGGCGCCGGTGGTCGTCGGGATGATGTTGATCGCGGCGGCGCGGGCGCGGCGGGGATCGGAGTGGGGAAGGTCCAGGATGCGCTGGTCGTTCGTGTAGGAGTGAATCGTGCTCATCATGCCCTTTTCAATGCCGAACTTGTCGTCCAGCACCTTCACCATGGGAGCGAGGCAGTTGGTGGTGCAGGAAGCGTTGGAAACGATGTCGTGCTTGGCGGGATCGTATTCGCTGTCGTTGATGCCCAGAACGAAGGTCAGGTCAGGATCCGGGGAGGGAGCGGAAATGAGCACCTTCTTGGCGCCGGCTTCAAGGTGCTTCTTGGCGGCGTCACGCTTGGTGAACAGGCCGGTGGATTCCAGAACGACGTCTACGCCCAGCTTCTTCCAGGGAAGGTTGGCGGGGTCGCGTTCCACGGTGATGAGGATCTTGTGACCGTCAACGACCAGATATTCTCCATCAATGGAAATTTCACCGTCAAACTTGCCCTGCGTGGAGTCATACTTGAGCAGGTGGGCGATCATTTCAATGGGGGTCAGGTCATTGATGGCAACAACCTTGTTGCGTTCTTCCTTGGACATGGCGCGCAGTACGTTGCGACCAATACGTCCAAAACCGTTAATAGCATATTTGGCCATAAGATTGAGGGCTTCAGATTTGATTAATTACTAGTCCCGGACTTATTTAAGTACCATGGACGCCGTAAGTTTAAAAACGATTCAACCAGCCGTCAACACTATTGTTCCCCCATCATGGCAGTATGCTCCCGCGCCTGCGCGGACCGCGGGAAGCCCTGCCCGCGGGCATGCTCCCGCATGGAAGTCAAATGCTTGCGGAGCCGGTCCCCGGGTGGGGGAGACGGTCAGTTCATGGAGCGCAGGGCGGCGCGGATCAGTTCGTCCGCATCCGCGTCCGGATGGTCTTTCAGGTGGGCGGCGATCGCCTTGCGGGACTCCACCTGCTTGAACCCGAGCGCAATCAACGCCAGCTCCGCATCCCCCGCTGCCTGGGAGGTGGCGCCCTGCGCCTGGGCCTCCCACGTAGCGGCCAGTCCCACCTTGTCCTTCAGCTCCAGGACAATGCGTTCCGCCGTCTTCTTGCCCACGCCCTTGGCCCGCGCAATGCCGGAAACGTCCCCGCTCACCACCGCCTGCTTGAACTGCTCCACGGACAGGGAACCAAGAATGGCGATGGCCGTGGCAGGGCCGATGCCTGAAACGCGGTCGATCAGCAGCAGGAAAATGTCCCGCTCCGCATCCGTGGCAAAGCCGTAGAGCACCTGCATGTTCTCCCGGACATGCAGGTAGGTTTTCAGCGTCAGCTCCCTGCCGGGAAGAGGGTTCAGCCTGTCAAAGGTGGAGAGGGGCACAATCACCTCATACCCCACGCCATGAACATCCAGAATCAACCGCTGGGGATATGATTCCGCCACCGTGCCGCGCAGAAAAGCTATCATGCCCATAACGTGACACAATCCGGCCCGCGCTCAAGCCAAAAACGCATCTGCGGAAACCGGCCCCATCATCTTTTCTGGAGCACGTGCAGCCTGATATGCTCCAGGTCCTCCCGGTGATAAAAACAGCGCACCCGGAGGCCGCGGGCGGTCTTCATCCGGCACCGGTATTCGCGCAGCAGCCCCTTTTTCACGAGCCTGTAAATGTAGCTGCGCACCACCCCCAGCATATCGATAGCCTCGGCCATGTCCATGTAGCACGGTGGCACGCGGCGGCGTACAGGCTCCCGCCGGGCGAGAATCCGGTCCACATCCGCACGCCGCCAGTACAGGGCCAGGGAACCCGTACCCTTGCGGACCACGCGGAAGCGGGCTCCGTGACGGTGCAGGTACTGGCGGGCGGCGGACGCGCTGCAGCAGAGCCGCGAGGCGATGGAGGACGTTTCCACGAACGCGCTGCCCGCTTCCGCATAAGGCTGGCCGGATTTGGGATTCGTTCCCCGACGGCGGATTTTCACATGTTCCGGGAAGCTCAGCTTGGGATTGTTAATGTACTCCCGTCCTCCTACTCCGATGAATGTTTTCTTAAAATGGTATATCATGGTTAATGAGTTTTTACATTGGGATTGCGAAGCTCCATGCAGACATTCCGCACGAAACTCTAACATTTTTGGAAGATTCCAAAAATGCATTGAGTCCAAGAATGTTCAACATTTTTCTTTGTTTTTCTGTTTTTTACATTCATACTGAACTCATTTCATCGCAATATATGCCCGGAGGCCGTATCAGCCAATCACGGGAAAAGGGCCTACGCCCCCGGCGGAAACAGCATGTTCCTCAACTCTTTCCGCCCCGCAGGCCTTCCGTTCCGGTGAATACAGAGGTTCACGGGCACAGGGAAAAAACCCCTTCCACCAGCGTTTTTACTGGCGCCGTACGGTTCAAGGGAAAACTTTTTTCCCGCTATGATTCTACCATACGGTTCCACGCATGCACGGCCCATTTCCAGAAAAGGGCCTGGGAAATTTCATGACAGGCCTTCCGCGTTCCATTCTCCCACCGGCCTGTTCCCATCCCGGACGCCGGCCCACGTGTTTTTTCCGGCATTCCATGGATTTTCCGGGAACCGGGGCAATAAAAAACCCGGCTTCCCTATGGAAAGCCGGGCGTGAAAAAAGAATGTTTCAGGGCAGGAGCTTCGCGGGCCGCCCTTCAAAAATCCCGCGCTGGGGAACGAAGATGCGGTCATTGGGCTGAATGGGAATCGCCCTGTCCTTGATGGAGAAGTAATCGTACGTCACGGTTTTTCCGCCGCGCGTCACCTGCACGTACCGGGAACCCCAGTCCGTAATGTCGCCCGCGCCCACAATCGCTTCCAGAAGCGTCATGCCGCGCCGCCACAGGACGTTTTTCTTCATGGCTACGCCGCCGCTCACCAGCACAATGTGCTCCGTCAGCCGCGCGTCCGAACTCTGCACCTTCACCAGAAAGGTGGGGGCCGTGTACAATTCCGCCTTCTTATAGGCGGCCATCAGCATATCTTCAATCTGGCGCGCCGTCTTGCCTACCACGCGCAGCACGTCGTGGCCCGGCGGAAGCTGGGGCATGCGTATCGTCCCGTTGCCGTCCAGCAGATACTGGCCGGAAATGGCCGTAGCGTCATCCGCAGGAATGCCGCGCACCTGAATTTCAATGGTGCCCTGCGCAGGCACGGCGTCCGGAGACTGGGCGGACGCCAGCCCCGCCGCACCCAGCAAGAGGCAAAGGAGGGAACAAATGTATTTTTTCATGGAGCAATGGGTTAGTACAGATCTTCACTATCATGGGACTGGGTGGCCGCCAGCTCCTTGGCCTTTCCGGAACGCTCGGCCTTCTTCATGGAAGAGGCGTCCGCATTCTCGCCGGAGGAACCGCCATCCGCAGAATAATAGGAGTAATAAGTCGTGTAATACTGATACTGGTGATCGGACGTGATGTCCACATTATTCATCACCACGCCGGCCAGGTTGCCGCCTACGGATTCAATCACCTGCTTCTGCCTCAGGAGGGCTTTCAGCGGCAGTTTGCGGGGCTGGACGACCATGAGCGTCATATCCACCTCGCTCACGATGACGGCGGAATCACTGACGCCGAGGATGGGCGGGGAGTCCACCAGCACGATGTCAAAGCGCTGCTTCACTTCCTGGAGCAGTTCATTGAATTTGCGGGAATTCAACGCGCCCGACGGGTCGAAGGGCGTGGGGCCCGCAGGCATCACGTACAGGTTTTCAATGGGCGTCTGGAAAATCACTTCCTCCAGCGGGTAGTCTTCCAGCAGATAGGAGGTCAGCCCCACTTCATTGTCCAGTTCATAATACCGGTGAAGCTTGGAGCGGCGCAGGTCGGCGTCAATCATCAGGGTGGCATAGCCGCCCTGGGCGCAGATATAGGCCAAGTTGCACAAGGTGGTGGTCTTCCCTTCCCCGGCACTGCCGGAAACAAAGGTCAGGGAAATTTCCTCCAATCCCTTTTTATTGAATTCTATATTTGTTCGCAGAATACGGTAGGCTTCCGCGTCCGGGCCCATCACATCGGAAGAATGAAGGATCGGCACATTCTTGGGGATAATGCCCAGCACCGGAACCTGCAGGGCCCGTTCCACGTCCTCCATCGTCTTCACGGAGGTGTCCATGAATTCCAGCAGCAGGGCCAGCCCGATGCCCAGAAGCAGCCCGGCCCCGGCGCCCACCGCCAGGTTGATGGTCACGTTCGGCTTGTAGGGAGCGGCAGGATAGGTCGGAAGCTGGTACATTTCAATCGCTTCACGGGGAACGCGCAGACGGGCGATTTCATCCTTGTACCGGGAATCCAGGTCCTTGAGCTGGTCCAGCGCGGCGTCATAATCACGGCTGGCCTGTTCATACATGGGAACCTGCAGGACATGCTTCTGGAGAGCTTCCTCCTTTTGAGCGACGGTCGCCTCCCAGTGCTTCCGGCTTGCGGAAACCATTTCCAGCTTGCTTTTCAGGGAGGAGCGCAGCCCGATCAGCTCCTTGTTCAGCTTCTCTCCCAGAATCCTTTCCGTCTCCAGCAGCGCCAGCATCTTGGGGTGCCTGGCCCCGATGTTCTGGGCTTTCAGGTTTTCCTTCTCCTTGAGCTTGTCGGAAAATTCGGCATAGGTTTCACGCAGGGCCTTGGCTCCTACGGATTCCGCATTCAGCAGGTCGGAACTGATGACGTAATCCAGCAGCTTGTCGTCAGGCAGACGCTGCAGTTCCTGCACGTAGGAAGCCAGTTCCTTTTCATCCTTTTCAAACTGCATGGCCTGGGATTTGGCGTTCCGGAAGTCTTCCTCTTCCATGCCGGCCGTCAGAGTGCTCCGGTTTTCACCGTTTCTCCAGGTAGTGGGAAGGTAGGAGCTTTCCGCAATCAGCTTCTTGAGGGACATCATCTTTTCATTGACGGTATCCTCCTGTTCCCGGAGAACGTCCTTCAAACTTTTGATGGCGGTTTCCACCAGGCGGTTTTCACGCATTTCACGGTCCTGCTTGTAAGCCTCGGGAACCGTCTTGGCGATGTTCTGCACCAGTTTGGGATCCGGGCCGGAGACAATGACGTCCACCAGGTCCGTCGCACGCACGGGAGCTACCTTGATCATGCCGGCCAGATTGGATGCCGCCATTTCATCCGTCATGCCCCATTCCGCGGCAAGATTCAGCTTCCTGGACACCACCTTCAGAACTTCAGTGGAAGTCAGCACGGAATACTGCATGGGAATGTAGTTAGCCGTCACGTTGGAGGAGGCGACCACGTCCCCCCCCTGGCCGATTTCCATTACGGGCTTGGGCAGCTTGATCTGGAACTGGCTCGTCGCCCGGTAGGAGGGCGGCATCAGGAAAGTCACTACCACGGAAATGACCAGCACCAGAAGGAAGACCAGGAAGACTTCCTTCCAGCGATTTTTTAAAACTTGCAAATAGTCAATGTTGCGTACGATGCGATCACTGTTCTGCTGATCCTGGGCATTCATGAAAGATAGTGAGGTAGTAAGATAAAAACTCCTCTAATTGTGAATGAACATTCGCAATTAGAGGAGTAAGGACATTAATGGTCAGTCAAGACTTAGAAGCTGTAATTCACGCCGAAGGAGAACACGTTGCGGTTGTAGGAGGGCATCGGGTAGTTATAGCCGCCGTAGGAACCGTTGGTGTAGGAGTACTGGGCCGTAAGAGCCAGCGCATTAGTCAGCAGCAGCTTGATGCCGGCCGTAGCATTGAAGGTCAGGTCAGACGTATCACTGTTGCTGCCGGAGCTCAGGCGGCTGTACTCGCTGGAAATCAGGTTTACGCCGCAGTTCAGGCTGGCGCGGTGCGTCAGTTTCAGCGTGCTGTTCACGCCGAAGCGCCACGTTTCATTGGAATAGTAACTGGCACCGCTGTAGGGAATGTACGTATTCGTCGCTTCGTTGGAGTAGCGGATGAACGTGCCGATCATGAAGCGGTCGCTCATGCGGTGGTTCAAACCGAATTCTGCGGAAGGATAGGTCCTGGTACCGTAGCTTTCCACATATTTGAACTGGGGACCTACGCGGAGCGTGGCGGACGTATTTTCAGCCACAGCGTATTCAGCGCCGGCCATGACGAAGTTGGAGAATTCGTTGTTGCCGTATTCGCGGTCGCAGTAGGAACCGTTCCAGCTCAGGGAAATAGCCAGGCGTTCCGTCCACTTGTAGCGGTTGGTGAAGTCCATGCCCACATAGTCGCGGTTGTCCGTCTTGGCGGAGTCCTCCTGATAGTTGATCATGGAGAAGTTGGCGCCCAGCGTGGTGGAGTAGCGGGAGGTCCATGCCTTGCTCACGGAGCTGGAGACGTACACGTAAATGTAGTCGCCGTCCCGGCGGGCGTTGGCAATGCCGTTGGAATAGTTGGGTTCCGGCTGCCACGCAAAGGACACGCTACCGTTGTAGCGCAGGGTCTGGTCAAAGCTGTGGGAAAGGTTGGCGGAGAGCGTGGAGTTGGAAAGTGATTCGTTCGTCTCTCCCTCAAGGTCCTTCAGGTAAAAGATACCCCCAAGCTTGGCGGAGAAGGAGTACTGGGTCACGGAATCGTAGTTGGCCAGGGAGGCGCCGATGTCCGTGCTGATGAAAGCGGCTTCCTGCTGGTCATAGTTGGAAGCGTTGACGTTGTCGTCATAACCGCCGGCCAGATTGAATGTCCACTTCAGGGGAAGGGATTCTTCCAGACCGACCGGTCCTGCCAGGGTGTACAGGGACTGCCCGTTGGCATGGACGGCAAGCATGCCGGCAGCCATCAAGGAGAGATAAAAAAGACTCTTCATGCTATTGATAAATGGATCGGGTTAATTTCCGGCAGGATTGGAGATGGGAGCGGGGCTTGTAGCAGAGCCGCCCACGGGAAGACCGCCCGGCAGGACCAGGGCCCCTCCGGATGCTTCTTCACCAGGCCTCACCAGACCGCTGGTCTGAGTGGTCACCCCTTGCAGAGGATTGTCAGGCGTCTGGGCCGCCACGCCCACGGCAATGCCGGGAACGGCATTGGCTACCATGGAGCTGCCCAGAGCTTTCGTAACCGCTTCCGAGATGGGAGAAACGGACGCATACGGGTGGGGCTGCACAGCCACAGCAGAAGCAATCACGTTGCGTACGTTGGCTTCCGTTACCTGGGTTCCATAGCTTTTAACGGCGGCGGAAGCAACAGCGGGCGCGCTGCCCGGGAAAGCACCTGCGGCCATGGATACCAGGGAGCCCATCACCTGGTCAGACACGCCGGCCTTGACAGCGGCGTTCAGAATCTCGGTCACGGCTTTCATATCCAGGGCGCCGGCTTTCAAGCTGGCCTGAACAACACCTGCCATTTGATTCATAAAAGCCTTTTCAACAGCAGAGGCTTTAACCTTATTAACAGCCGGAACGGCTGCCGGAGAAGCAGTTTGCTGAGCCACACCGGGGAGGGCGCCCGCAAACGCAAGTGCCAGCGCACTGAGCGCCGTCTTTGTCATGAACCTGGCTTTCATAAAGGAAGTATCTAGCAGGTGAATTTAATGAAAAAATGGAGCGGGTAACGGGAATCGAACCCGTGTGATCAGCTTGGAAGGCTGGAGCTTTACCATTAAGCTATACCCGCACAACAGAGGCATTATGTTCAAGCCTCGGGGGTAAGACAAGTTTTTTTTCATTTCTGTGTTAAAATATCAAAAAAGAAGACACGATTTTTCTGTGGTCTTGACATACCTGCCTTCTGCCGCTAAATAGGCATCCGCATTTCATGCGGGCGTCGTTCAATGGTAGGACGCGAGCTTCCCAAGCTTGAGACGTGGGTTCGATTCCCATCGCCCGTACCACTTTTATACCGCAAGCAATTGTTCCTCAATGCTTGCGGTTTTTCTTTACACTTTAAAAAGACGAGCATTCCGGAGGCTTTCGCTTTCCGGAAAATAAATTTTCCCCATTCCCGCTTCCCGGGTATTCCGGGAGAATTTCCGGATAAGAAAATGCCGCTCCCTCTTCCGCTGCGCCGGAAGCAGCCGCCTCCGGCGCAGCCGTGAATTACAGGCCTTTACCAGCCAAGAACAAATTTCCGCTGAATTTTCGCCAAAAGAAGAACCTTGCGGATCATCGTGCGGGTTTCATTAAGGAGGTTGAGGTAGAGGAGCGCCCGCCGCATGTCGGATACGTCCTCCGCCCGCAGGATGATCTGCTGCTTGACCGCCTCCGCAAATTCCTCATCCAGCGCGTCCATGCCGGCCAGGCATTGGTCCAGCCCGGCATAGTCGTTGCTTTCCATCATTTCCCGGAAACGGGGGTACAGGGAGGAAACGCGGTTGTTCATCCCCCTCAAGTGCTCTATCCTGTCCATGTCCAGCCCTTCATGGTTGTTGTCTATGTAGGCATGGCTGGCCGTGGTGATGTTGGAGAGGGATTCAAAGACGGAGGTGGCGTATTCCACCATCTGCACGTAACGCTTGCCGCGGTCCGCCTCTTCATCCGGAAGTTCCCGGACGACGGGCATGACTTCCATCGCCATCCGGTCGCTCAGGGAGCGGCGGATGCCGCGAGCTTCCTTCCGGAGCTTTTTCAGCCGCTTCCGGTCCTCCACGTTCAGGGCTTCCAGGTTCATTTCATAGATTTCCGCCATGCGTTTCATCAGCTCAATGATTTCTTCATTGTAGCGGGCGGCGCAGGCCGGATCCCGGTAATTGGCCACCTTCGCCAGCGCCGCGGCCTGGGTTCTTTTTTTATGGAGCCTGGAGCTTTTCAGCAGCAGGAAGGCTGCCAGGGCACACATGGCGACAATGCCGAACAGGCCTCCGTAAACGATGCACGCCGCCACCATGCAGCACATGGTGAATGCGGCAAAGGCCGTAAAGAACCACCCGGAAATTACCGTAATCACCCCCGTGATGCGGTACACGGCGCTGTCCCGCCCCCAGGCTTTGTCCGCCAGGGAGGAACCCATCGCCACCATGAACGTCACATACGTGGTGGAAAGAGGAAGCCGGAGGGACGTAGCCAGGGAGATCAGCAGGGCGGCGACCGTCAAATTCACGGAAGCGCGGATCAGGTCAAAGGAGGCCCCGTTATCCGGGCCGTCCGGCACGGGCTGGAAACGTTTTTCAATGAATCTTCCCACGCAGGCGGGCATGATTTTTTCCACCGCGCGGGAGGCGTTCAACGCATAGCGCACGGCCATGCGGGCCGGGGGGACGGAGCCGAACCGCTCCACGCCCCCGCCCTGCCTCGCCAGGTTGACCTCCGTATCCGTGACGGTCTGCGCCTTTTTGGAGAACATGAGGGCCAGCACCATGATGACGCCCGCGCCCAGCAGGTAGCGCCAGTCCGCCGTGACGGGGACCATGAGGCCGCCCATGGTGAGGGTGGAAAGGTCCGCGCCCTGCGCCGCAGCGGCGGACGCTATCTCCATGGAGGACTGCCCCGCCATGAAAACGCCGATGAAGTTGACCAGGTCGTTTCCGGCAAAGGAGAGCGCCAGGGCCATGGTGCCCGCCAGGACGGATATTTTCAGGATGTTGATTTTGCAAATGTTCTGGAGAACGGCCATCAGGACGGTCCAGAATACCAGGCTGCAGCATACGTACAGCCAGATGTGAGCGTCCAGGTGGCGGATCATGTCCTTGGTGACCAGCGTACTGCCTTTCAGCCCCTTGAAGATGGCGAAGTAGGTGATGGCCGTCAGGGCCAAGCCGCACCAGACGGCCCCCAGGTATTTGAATGATTTTTTGTAGTTGAAGGAGAAGATGAGGCGGGAAATCCACATGACCGTTATCCCGCAAATGAAGGCGACGAAGACGGAGGAGAAGATGCCGGAGATGATCGCCAGCGCCTTGGAGGAGTTGATGTAGCTGGACAGTTCCTGCGCTGCGCCCGGCTCTGCGGACCAGATTTTGAACAGGGCAACCGCCACGGCGCCGCCCAGCAGTTCAAAGACGATGGAGACCGTGGTGGAGGTGGGAAGACCGAAGGTGTTGAAGACGTCCAGCAGAATCACGTCCGTCAGCATCACCGCCAGGAATATCAGCATGATGTCATGGAAGGTGAACTGGGCCGGCATGAATACGCCGCTTCTGGCGATTTCCATCATGCCGCTGGAGAACAGGGAGCCGATGATGATGCCCAGGGCGGCCACCAGTATGATCGTCCTGCGCGGCGCGGCCTTGGAACCGACGGCGGAGTTCAGGAAGTTGGCGGCGTCATTGGAGACCCCGACGACGAGGTCAAAGCAGGAGAGCACCAGAATCAGCCCTATGATGAAGTAATAGATTGGGTCCATAAGCGTAATAAACGGCCCTCTATTACAGGAGGCCGCTTCCGCACGCCCGTTTTAAAACGTGAACATTCCGTCACATTGATACAACAATATGATTTTCAATGAAAACCATAGCGCTACACCTGCTTCCCTTGAAATCTTCCGTTTCTTCCGGGTACTTCCGGAGCCTGGTTTTCCTCCGGTTCTCCGGCAGCCACGGCTCATTTTCCTGAAATCCCTTCCCGCGGAGTGGCGGCTGCCGCCTTCCATACAAAACAAAAAGGCCCCCCGGAAAACCGGGGAGCCTTGAAGTCGATTGCCGTGTCTCGCAGAAACGGACGGGGCTTACATCATGCCCATGCCGCCCATTCCTCCCATGCCGCCCATGTCGGGAGCGCCGGAGCCGCATCCGCAGCCCTTCTTCTCGGGCTTGTCGGCAATGACGCATTCCGTGGTAAGCAGCAGGCCGGCGATGGAAGCCGCGTTCTGCAGGGCGGAACGGGTTACCTTGGTCGGGTCCACCACACCGGCGGTGAGCAGGTCTTCATATTTGTCCGTGGCTACGTTGTAGCCGTCGGCCGCTTTCTTCATCCCCTTCACCTTGGCGACGATGAGGGCGCCTTCACGGCCGGCATTGCTGGCCAGTTGGCGGAGCGGAGCTTCCACCGCACGATAGACGATTTGAGCGCCGGTTTCCTCGTCGCCTTCCAGCTTGAGGGTGTCAATGGCTTTCTGGGCGCGGATCAGGGCCACGCCGCCGCCGGGAACGATGCCTTCTTCCACCGCAGCGCGGGTGGCGTGCAGGGCGTCGTCCACACGGGCCTTCTTTTCCTTCATTTCCGTTTCCGTAGCGGCACCCACATGGATGACGGCCACGCCGCCGGCCAGCTTGGCCAGGCGTTCCTGGAGTTTTTCACGGTCGTAGTCGGACGTGGTGTCCTTGATCTGGTGGCGGATCTGGGAGATGCGGCCTTCAATGTCCGCAGACTTGCCGGCGCCTTCCACGATGACGGTTTCATCCTTGGAGACGACCACGCGCTTGGCCTGGCCGAGGTCTTCAATGCCCACGTTTTCCAGCTTGATGCCCAGGTCTTCCGTGATGCACTTGCCGCCGGTCAGGATGGCAATGTCTTCCATCATGGCCTTGCGGCGGTCGCCGAAGCCGGGAGCCTTCACCGCGCAGATGTTCAGCACGCCGCGCAGGCGGTTGACCACTAGGGTGGCGAGAGCTTCGCCTTCAATGTCTTCCGCGATGACCAGGAAGGGACGGCCGCTCTTGGCCACTTTTTCAAGCAGCGGAAGGAAGTCCTTCAGGTTGTTGATCTTCTTTTCGTGGATGAGGATATAGGGGTTTTCCAGCACGGCTTCCATCGTTTCCGCGTTGGTCACGAAGTAGGGGGACAGGTAGCCTTTGTCGAACTGCATGCCTTCCACCACGTCCAGCGTGGTTTCAATGCCCTTGGCTTCTTCCACGGTAATGGTGCCGTCCTTGCCCACCTTGTCCATGGCTTCCGCGATGATGTGGCCGATTTCGGCGTCCCAGTTGGCGGAAACGGTGGCAACCTGGGCCACTTCCTTGCTGGAGTCAACAGGCTTGCTGATCTTCTTGAGTTCTTCCACCACGGCGTCCGCGGCCTTCATGATGCCCCTCTGGAGGGAGATGGGGTTGGCGCCGGCGGTGACGTTGCGCAGGCCTTCGCGGTAAATGCTTTCAGCCAGCACGGTGGCGGTGGTGGTGCCGTCCCCGGCCACGTCGTTGGTCTTGGAGGAGACTTCCCGGACAAGCTGGGCGCCCATGTTTTCAAACGGGTCTTCCAGTTCGATTTCCTTGGCGACGGTCACGCCGTCCTTGGTGATGAGGGGGGAACCGAATTTCTTGTCGATCACCACGTTGCGGCCGGCAGGCCCCAGCGTGCTCTTGACAGCCTTGGCAATCTGTTCCACGCCGCGGAGCAGAGCCTGGCGCGCGGTTTCGTCAAATTGGATTTGTTTAGCCATAATATCAGGTTATTTTAAAATGATGTTGAGTGAGTGTGTCGTGTGATTTAGCCAATGATGGCCAGAATGTCGTTTTCAGACAGGATAAGGTAGTCTTCTCCGTCCAGCTTGATTTCCGTGCCGCCGTACTTGGAAATAAGAACGTGGTCGCCCGGCTTCACGGTGAATTCAATCAAGGCGCCCTTGTCATCGCGGCCGCCGGTGCCTACGGAGATCACTTCGGCTTCCTGGGGTTTTTCCTTGGCGGTGTCCGGCAGGAACAGGCCGCCGGCCGTCTTGGTTTCAGCTTCAATGCGCTTGACCAGCACACGTTGTCCTAGGGGTTTAATGTTTGCCATAGTATGTTGTTTTTGTGTTGTTATAGATGAATATATGGATGTAATGTTCCGCCGGAGGGGAAGTTGCTCCCCCTCCGGCGGGAAGGGGTTGCTTATTTGTCGTCGTCGACGATTTCGGCGTCCACCACGCGGCCTTTCGCCTTGCGGGGGCCGTCGGAAGCTTCTTCCTCCGGAGCGGCTCCCGGCATGGGGCCGGCTGCACCGGCGGACTGCTGGGCGGCTTCCGCTGCCTTGTAAAGGGCTTCCAGACGGGATTCCAGGTCTTCCTTCCCGGCCTTGATCGCGGTGTATTCCTTTTTGGAGATGGCTTCCTTGAGGTGCATCACCTTGTCTTCGATCTCGCGCTTGAGGTCTGCGGGAATCTTGTCCCCCATGTCCTTGAGCTGGCGTTCCACGGAGAAGCAGAGGGAGTCCGCCTGGTTGACGGTGTCAATTTCCTCGGCGCGCTTCTTGTCTTCTTCCGCATGGGCTTCTGCATCACGCTTGGCGCGTTCGATTTCATCCTTGGAAAGGCCGCTGGAGCCCTGGATGGAAATCTTCTGTTCCTTGCCGGTGCCCTTGTCCTTGGCGGAGACGTGCAGAATGCCGTTGGCGTCAATGTCAAAGGTCACTTCAATCTGCGGCACGCCGCGCGGAGCGGCGGAGATGCCGTCCAGCTTGAAGTTGCCGAGAAGCTTGTTGTCCTCAAACATTTTGCGTTCACCCTGGCAGATGCGGATGTCCACGGCGGGCTGGTTGTCCGCGGCGGTGGAGAACACCTGGCTCTTGCGCACCGGAATGGTCGTGTTGCGCTCGATCATCGGCGTAGCGATGCCGCCCATCGTTTCAATGGACAGGGTCAGCGGGGTCACGTCCAGCAGAAGCACGTCGTTGACGTCCCCCTGGAGCACGCCGCCCTGGATAGCGGCGCCTACGGCCACCACTTCATCCGGGTTCACGCCCTTGTGGGGTTCCTTGCCAGCCAGCGTATGGGCCATTTCCTGCACGGCGGGCATGCGGGTCATGCCGCCCACCAGCACCAGTTCGTCAATGTCCCCGGTCTTCAGGCCGGAGGCGGCGATGCAGTCCAGCACGGGCTTGCGGGTACGGTCCAGCAGGTCTTCCGTGAGCTGTTCCAGCTTGGGACGGCTCAGCGTCAGCTGGATGTGCTTGGGTCCGGAAGCGTCCGCCGTGATGAACGGCAGGCTGATGTCATAGCTCTGGGTGGAGGAAAGGGCGATCTTGGCCTTTTCAGCTTCTTCCTTGATGCGCTGGATGGCGTCCGGCTGGTTGGAAAGATCCATGCCGGAGTCCTTCTTGAACTCGTCCATGATCCAGGTGATGATCGCGTTGTCCCAGTCGTCGCCGCCCAGGTGGGTGTCGCCGTCGGAAGCCTTCACTTCAAACACGCCGTCACCGATTTCCAGCACGGAAATATCGAAGGTGCCGCCGCCGAGGTCGTACACGGCAATGTTTTCATTGGACTTCTTGTCCAGGCCGTAAGCCAGGGCAGCAGCCGTCGGTTCATTGATGATGCGGCGCACCTTCAAGCCGGCGATTTCACCGGCGGCCTTGGTCGCGTTGCGCTGGGCGTCATTGAAATAGGCGGGAACGGTAATCACGGCTTCCGTGATCGTCTCACCCAGCTTGGATTCCGCGTCGGCCTTCAGCTTGGCCAGGACCATGGAGGCGATTTCCTGGGGAGAAAAAGTCTTCTTTTCCCCGCCTACGTCCACGCGGATATAGGCGTCCCCGTTGGGGGCCTCCACAATTTCATAAGGCACCTTCTTATCTTCTTCCGTCAGCTCGCTGTACTTGCGGCCGATGAGGCGCTTGGAGGAAAACACGGTGTTTTTCGGGTTGGTCACCGCCTGACGTTTGGCGGCCTGCCCCACGAGGCGTTCACCGCTCTTGGTGAAGGCAACAATGGAGGGAGTGGTGCGCGCACCTTCGCTGTTTTCAAGTACGGTACCCTGACCGCCTTCCATCACAGCCATGCACGAGTTGGTCGTGCCCAAGTCGATTCCTAATATTTTAGCCATATCGTTATCTTAGATTGTTTTAAATGGATTTCGTTGAGATTTGATTTCCCCATGACCTGAAGTGTCATGCAGGCAAACTCATGTTCTTGCCTCTCTTTCTGCAAATGGCATGCCAGCCTTGTAAGCCCTGTTGAAAAATAAACATAAACAGCATAAATTCATCGTATTATAACATCGCATCATTTCGTCCGCTCTTTTTCCTGCCGAGCAGCAATGGGACATATTGTCACACCAAAAAGAGACAAAATGTCACACGCGGCCATTTTGTCCCACACCCCCCGGACAGCCTATCCCCGGCGCCCGTCACGAAGCTTCCTTGCAGGAGGAAGCTTCCGCTCCGGTTCCGCATTTGCCGTAAGCCAGGCGTTTCATGAAATCCTTGTAAAGCAGCGTTTCCATGCGGCCGTCCCCGTATTCCACCACCGCGCTCATGGTTTCCACCCAGTCCCCGCAATTCAGGTACCGCACCTCCCCCACCATGGTATCCGCCGGATGATGCACATGCCCGGCAATGATACCGTCACACTGCCTTTTCACCGCCAGATTCTGGAGCTGCTCCTCATATTTCCCAATGAAATTGACGGCGGATTTCACGCGGCTCTTGATGGCGCGGGAGACGGAATAATATTCCCTGCCCCGCCAGGCGCGGTATTTATTGTAAAGCCGGTTGACCGTCAGCAGAACGTCGTAGCCCAGGGAGCCGAGCATCGCCAGCCACCGGTGGTTGGTGGAGATGGCGTCAAAACCGTCTCCGTGCACGCACAGGTAACGCCTGCCGTCCGCCGCCCGGTGCACGCACTCCCTGGCCATTTTCAGGCCGCCCAGATGAAAGGGAAGGAATTTTTCCAGAATATCGTCGTGGTTCCCGCGCAGGTACAGCACTTCCACATCCTCCTGCTCCATCTTTTTCAGCAGGGTGCGGATCAGGCGCGTATGCCGCCTGCGCCAGCGGCTGCCGCGGGAGAGGGCCCAGGCGTCCACAATATCCCCTACCAGAACTATTTTTTCCGCACGGACATGCTTCAGGAACCTCCGGCATTCGTCCGCCTTGCAATCCTTCGTGCCCAGATGGAGGTCTGACAAAAAGACCGTGCGGCATTCCAGCACCGCATCCCGCGGGGGGCGGGCGTAGCCGGTTCCATTCTCCTCCCGCGCCACGGAGGCCAGCAGTTCTTCAAACCTGTCATGGATGGAATCCCACGCTCTGGCGCGCACGGTCCTGCGGGCCTGTTCGCCGAGTCTCCGGATCATCCCCCTGTCCTCCAGCAGACGGTGCATGGCGGAGTAAAAACCCTCCGCGTCCCCCTTCTCCGCCTGAAGGCCGTTGATGCCGTCCAGCACCACATCCGCAGAAGCGGCGTACCGGTAGCTGACCGTAGCCAGGCCGCTGGCCATCCCTTCCAGCAGAACGTTCCCGAAGGTCTCCGTCTCACTGGCGAAGAGCAGCACGTCCATGGCGGCGTAATGGCGCGCGAGGTCCTCCCCGCTGCGCATTCCGCAAAACACGGCGTCCGGAAACTCACTGCGCAGGCTGCTCATCATGGGACCGTCCCCCACCACGACCATCTTCATGCCGCAGGCCGGGAACTCCCGCTGCAGGCGCGTGTACAATCCCAGGGCCGTCACCAGGTTCTTCTCTCGGGCCAGACGCCCCACCACGCCGAACACCACTTCATCCCGCCAGGCGCCCCATGACTGGCGCAGGCCGGCATCCCTCCTGGCAGGGTCAAACAAGGCGGCATCCACCCCGCGCCCCATTACGGAGAGGCGTTCAAATCCCAGCCCCTCCAGCGCGCGGCGCATCTCCTCCGTGGGCACCACCGTCATCCCTGCCCGGTTGTGGAGCTTGCGCAGGTAATTCACGGCGGCGGTTTCCAGCCCGGAGAAATGGTAATCCTTCATGTACTGGTGAAAATTGGTGTGGAATCCCATCACCACGGGAATCTCCAGAGCGCGAGCGGCCTTCACGGCGGAGGCCCCCATGGGGCTTTCCGTGGCAACATAAACCACATCCGGCCTCTTCTTCATCCATCTGGAGCGGAACCTTTCTGCGGAAGGCAGCCCTATTTTCACCTCATGATACATGGGGAGGGAGAGAGACGGCATGGCCGTCTCTCCGGGAACGGAAGCTCCGTCCCTCCCGGAAGCCCTCAGCACATGCACCAGATGCCCCCGCGTCCGAAGCCCCCGGACCAGCCGCTCCAGCGTCAGGGCCACTCCATTCACGTCAGGTTCATACGTATCCGTTGCCACATCAATTCTCATGCGCCGGCACCATGGGCAGAAAGGCCTTCCCAGGCAAGCTGAGGAGGGAAACGAAACCGTCACAGGCTGCTGTCATCCGTCCCCGTCCCCAGCAGGAGAAACAACCGTGCCGGACAGATTCCGGCATGTCCCCCCGGCTTTTCCTGCACGGGAAACCGAACAGAGGAGGCGGCCTCCCCCACTCCCTGTTTGGAAGGTGCCGCCGCCAAAACCGCACATTTCCGTAAAAAAACAGACGAATCATTGAATATCAGACGCTCTGAAACTACATGCGGCCATCCGCGCATTATAAATCCGCCGTCAACCAAATTTTTTGAGAAAAAATGATTTTCATCGTATCCAGGACGGGAAAAATCACAATGGAATCCAAAGGCCGTGAAATCTGATATTCTTATTAACCATTGATAATGTTTCTATTATTTATTAAAAAAATTATTCCTTCCCGACAGCCGGATTTATAATCCGCCAAAATGCATGCATACGAGATACATAAAACGGAAATGAAGGAATATTTAGAAAGATTTTTAATAAAAATAATAATGATTCCCATGTTCTGAAAGCCGGGAAAACGTGGCGGAACGCCGGATGCTTATCTCTGCCTTTTCCCGGTCCGGAAACCGCAGCCGGTTATCTCCTTCATTGCTCCTGATACTCTTGCATATTATCCTTCAACCTGCTTTAAACACCCCGGATTAGGAATCCGGCGTCAATACTAGTTTTTCATATCAAGCCTGTTTCTCCAAATCAATCCAGTATTTTCCTAGACGAAAGCCTTGATAAAATATGTTTGTTAGAATAAAGCATAAATACTTGAATATAATGATTGTTCATCTTATTTTAGCGCTGTCGGCCATTTCATCCGGATTCCTAATTCGCTATTGAAACAACCGACCCCCATCCCCTACCCCATTCCCCCAATGAAATTGATAGATTGCTATCGCTATGCAGCCATGCTTTATGCATCCGCCTGCTGTACCGCCTCGCCGCTTTACGGCCCTCTGGAAACAGGCTTGCAGGAAGCCCAGCTTCTGAGTTCCCTGAAAGCCTGCAAATCCCTGGAAGGTCCGGGAACGGACGCCTACCTGAGCCGCACTGGATTGAACGGCGCCTACAAAACGAAAAAGCCCATTGGCGGCCTTTTCTTTTCACTTCATTTTGAGTACAACAAGGATGGAGGCCTGAGAGCCGTCTCCTTTTACTCCAGCACCAAGGCAGGCAAGGATGAATACGATACGCGCCTGAAATCCCTGTACAAGCGCATGCTGAACGGGCTGACGGGCCTCTATGGCCCGCCCATGAATCTGCCGGACTGGATTGAGAAGGAGTCCCTGCCCGCGGAACGCGTGCTGTACATGCACATGTGGCGCATTCAGCCGGGCTGCTTCCTGATGGCCGGCCTGGCCAACATGGGGGCCTCCGGCTACATTCCCGTTTTCCGGATTTCCCCGCCTGCCGGCATGCCGCCCAAGTCCAAAAAGGACAGGGACAAACTCAAATCCGAATGGGCCGCCATTCCCGAATTTTACGAATTCACCAAGGCGGAACGCTTCCTGGCCAATGCGGTGTTCGCCATGTCCCATAAAAAATATCAGGACGCGCTCCAGCTCTTCCAGAAAGCCGCAGACCTGGGCAGCCCCAACGGATACTGGGGACTGGCCTACCTGTACCGGCTGGGACCCGCCGGCGTGGAAAAGAACGCGAGCCTGGCGGATGAACACACCAAAAAAGCGGCCCTGATGGGATTTGCGCGGGCTGCCATGAAATTCGGAAAAACATGGGAGCAATTCTGCAAGAACCAGGATTTCACCGAAGCTGAAGCCAGGGAATGGCAGAACAGGAACCTTCGGGCCGCCAGGGCCGGCTATGCCTCCGAACAATACAACCTGGGCATCATCTACCAGCACGGCTTCGGCGTGGAAAAGAACCTGGCCACTGCCAGGGAATGGCTGGAAAAGGCGGCCTCCCAGGACCATACCCAGGCCAAAGCGGCATTAAAGACGCTGCCGGACACCGGAGCTGGAAACGCGGAACTCTCCTGACCATCTTCCAACAACCAACTCCCCCAATACCAAGCCGGCTGTAGCTTCTCCGGAAGTACACGCAGCCGCTCCGGCAAATCCCTATGAAATGCCAGACCGGCAGGGAGGCGGCCCCAACCGCTTCCCTGCCAAAAAGCCGGAAATGCAACGCCGGAGGAAACCGCGGGAAGCATCAGCAAATGCGGGGCAGCTGCATCCCGGAAGGCATGCCCAGCACCCGTTCCACCCCCAGCTGCCCCGTCATCAGCAGGGGCGCCGTTCCAAACTCTTCCACACGGCCTATGGCGCAGGCCCCGGCGGACACGCCGCAGCCGCGCATCAGGCGCAGGGCCTCTTCCTCATGCTCCCGGGGAAGAATAGCCAGATAACGGCCTTCACAGGCCACTTGAAGAGGGTCCAACCCCAGCAGGCCGCAGGCTGCTCTGACATCCTCCCGCACGGGAATGGACACTTCATCCAGTTTCACCGTCAGGCCGGAGGACTCCGCAATTTCCGAGAGCGTGGCGGTTAACCCGCCACGGGTCACGTCACGCAGGCAATGCACGGGGATTCCGGCCCGGACGACGGCAGCCACGGATTCATGCAGCGGGGCGGAATCACTCTCCAGTCCCTCCCCGAAGGACAACCCGGCCCGCAGGCTCATGATCGTCATGCCGTGCCTCCCCAGATCACCGCTGACCAGCACGGAATCCCCCGGACGGACGGAAGAAGGGCTGATTTCCAACCCATGGCGCACCACGCCCGCCCCGGCGGTATTAATATAAATGCCGTCACCCTTTCCGCGCTCCACCACTTTTGTATCTCCCGTCACGATGCGGACGCCCGCCGCGCGCGCCGCCGCCGCCATATCCTGCACCACGCGGTTCAGCGCCTCCAGCGGAAGCCCTTCTTCCAGGATAAAGCCTGCCGTCAAGTACAACGGGTCCGCGCCGCTCATGGCGAGATCATTCACCGTGCCGTGCACCGCCAGGGAACCGATGCTCCCTCCCGGAAACTCCAGAGGCTGCACCACAAAGCTATCCGTGGTCATCGCCAGCCGCCCCGGCGGAAAATCCAGAACGGCCGCATCATTCTGCACGCCGCCGGAGGGAGTGCCGAATGCGTTCAGAAAGACGGAACGGATCAGGTCATTCATCAGACGGCCTCCGCCGCCGTGGGCCATCTGGATACGGTCGGAAACAGGTTCCGGAACAGGACATTCAAACATGGAATCAACTTCTTTTATAACGGTAATAGGCGGCGCAGGCCCCTTCCCCGGACACCATGGGCGCGCCCAGGGGAGCCAGCGGCGTACAGGACGTGCCGAAAAACGGGCACTCCGCAGGACGAATCAGCCCCCTCAGCACCTGGCCGGCCAGGCATCCGGAAGCTTCATCCGCGCCATGGGCGCTTTTTCCGCATCCGAAACGCAGGGCGGCATCCATGTCCTCCCACTCCCGGCGCAGCCTCATGCCGCCGCCGGGAATCAGGCCCAGGCCGCGCCAATGGCGGTCTTCCGGCTCAAAAACCTCTTTCATCCTTTCCTGCGCCGCCCTGTTCCCCTCCGGCTTCACATAGCGCCCGTAGGCATTCTGCACCGTGCAATCCCCGTTCTCCAACTGGCGGACGCACATCAGGATGCCGCGGAGCAGGTCCGGAGCCTCAAACCCCGTCACCGCCATGGGCGTCCGGTAACGAGCGGCCAAACGGCCGTAATCCCCCTCCCCCATGATGGCGCAGACATGGCCAGGGGCCAGAAAGGCGTCCGGCCTTCCCTCGTCCTGATCCATCAGCCATTCCAGTGCGGGGGGAACCTGAACATGGGCACAGAGCACGGAAAAATTGGCGTAACCCAGCGCGCGGGCCTGCTGCATGGCAAGAGCCGTGGCCGGAGCAGTCGTCTCAAATCCTACGGCGAAAAATACCACTTCCGCTTCCGGATGGCTCCCGGCGAAAGCAACCGCCTCCAGCGGTGAATACATCAAAAGCACGTCCCCGCCGCGAGCCTTGGCGGAAAACAAATCTCCGCGGGAGCCCGGCACCCGCATCATATCCCCGTAGCTGCACAAAACCACGCCGGGCCGCAGGCTTAACTCCACGGCCTGGTCAATCAAATCCACCGAAGTAACGCAAACCGGACAGCCGGGGCCGTGAATCAGACGAAGCCCAGGAGGAAGCAGCTCCTCAAGCCCCAGGGAGGCAATCGCATGCGTCTGTCCCCCGCACACCTCCATCACCGCCCACGGACGCGTCACGGCATGGCGCAGCTCCTCAAGCAACTGCTGAACTTCCTCCTGCATAAGCCATTAAAAATGTTCAATCCGGCAAACGACCCTCCCCTTACACGGGATCGGTATTCTCCACGATCTCCCGCATTTCCCTACGGGTTTGAAGCGCGGTCTTCTCATCCAGCACGCTCAGGGCCATCCCTACATGAACAATAACGTAATCCCCCAGGACGGCCTCCGGCACGCAGGCCAGGTTCACTTCACGGGTCACGCCGCCGAAATCAACCACTCCCAGCCTGAACAGCGGGTCCGTCTCATTAATGCTCACGATCTTTCCGGGAACAGCCAAACACATATTATTATCCTTTCCATTGGCGCACGACTGCCGCAGCCTGCCCCAGGGAAATTCCCCCGTCATTGCACGGCACCCGCTGCGGCAGGGACAACTGGCACCTTCTAGACTGTGCCATTCCCGCCAGGCCTTCAAGCAAAAAGGCATTCTGAAAACATCCGCCGCCCAGCACCAGCCTGTCCAGTGAGAAACGCTCCGCCACGTCAAAAGCCAGGTTCACCAGGCTCTCATGAAACTTGCGGGCGATGCAGCCGCGGGAAACGCCTCTCAGCAGGTCATCGTCCACGGCTTTCAGCATCGGGCGCCAATCCAGTTCCAGCAGGCCGCCCTCCTCATGCATGACCCATTCATACGGTTCCCCCGGCATTTCTTCCCCGGAAACCGCCGCAGCCCATGACTCCAGCATCATGGCGGCATGCCCTTCGCATCCCGCCACGCCGTCAAAGCCGCACCAGAAAGCCATGGCGTCAAACAGGCGCCCCATGGATGAAGTGGCGGGAGCTTGAATATTACGGGCCATCATCGCCTCCAGGGCTTCCCGCTTCTGCAAGGTCATTCCACCCTGCAGACGTTGTTCAAGCCCATCCGTGCGCCACGGCGCCATCTGCCGCGCCAGGGAACAGGCGCACCGGGCAGGTTCCCGGACCGCCTCATCCCCCCCGGGCAGCAAAAACGGCCTGAGCCGCGCCACTCTGCGGGGAGCGCCTTCCTCCTCCATCACAAAAAACTCTCCGCCCCATACCGTCCCGTCCGTGCCGAATCCCGTGCCGTCCCAGGCCGCGCCCAGGGCGGGCAACGGCGTCTCATTCTCCACGGCACAGGCCAGAACATGGGCCTGATGATGCTGCACCGGAACGACTTCCACATTCCATGCCCGCGCCAGACGCCTGCCCAGCGTAAACGAAGGGCCGTCCGGATGGGCGTCCACGGCAATCACCTGCGGCACAGCACCCAGCGTGCGCCCCAGCGTCTCCACCGTCCGTTCAAACGCGTTCAGGGAAGCCGCGCTGTCAAGATCGCCCAGATGCTGGCTCATGACGGCCACGCCGTTCTTCAGCCAGCAAACGGTATTCTTCAACCCGGAACCCAGCGCAAGAACGTCGGGAGCTTCCGCAGACGTGCGCCACACGGGCCGCGGAGCATACCCGCGGGCACGGCGCACCATCATGGCCCTTCCGTCCATGACGCGGACCACGGAATCATCCACGGGCCGCACGACCGGACGGTCATGCACAAAAAACACATCCGCCACATGGCCCAGTTTCTGCAAGCCTTCCTCCACGGAAATGCACAGGGGCTCCCCGCTCAGATTGCCGCTGGTCACCACCAGGGGCTTTCTCCATACATCCATCAGCAGGGCATGAAGGGGGGAGGACGGAAGCATCACCCCCACAAAACGGCTGAACATGCACACGGAAGGAGCCAGGTCCACATCCTTCCTTCCGGGAGCCAGTACGATGGGGGCCGCCGGAGAAGCCAGCAGGCGCTTCTCCTCCTCCGACAAACGGCACAGCTTCCCCGCCGCGTCCACATCCGGCACCATCACGGCAAAGGGCTTGGCATCCCGCTCCTTCAGCCTGCGGAGACGCCTGACGGCGGCTTCCGAAGAAGCGTCCGCCAGCAGTTGAAAGCCGCCCACGCCCAGCAGAGCCACAATCAGGCCGTCCGCCAGCACCCACGCCACCTGTTCCGCGGGAGTGTCAAACCCGTGGCCGAACCCCAGTTCGGAACCGTCTGAAAACAGCACTTTCATGGAAGGGCCGCACGACGGGCAGCCTATGGGCTGGGCATGGAAACGCCTGTCCTCCACATCCCGGTACTCCCTCAGGCACTCCGGGCACATCTGGAACTTCTTCATGCTGGTGCCCGCACGGTCATACGGCATCTCCTCAATAATGGAATAGCGGGGGCCGCAGTGCGTGCAATTGGTAAACGGGTAATGATACCGTCGGGAGGCGGGGTCGCGCATCTCCTTCAGGCACTCCGGACACGGGGCCAGGTCCGGCAGCATCATCGGAACGCCGCCGGGAGTAGAATCGCTTTCCACAATGCGGAACTCTTCAAACCCGGCAGGCTCGCACACGGTCTGCTCCACGCCATACACGCGGGCGTGCTCCGGCAAAGTATCCATCAGCGCGGCAAAAAAACGTTCCGGAGCGCCGGGCTTCCCCTCCACATGGATTTCCACGCCGGACTCCGTATTGCGCACGAACCCCTTCAATCCGTGCCGCACAGCCAAACGGTACACATGGGGACGGAAACCGACCCCCTGGACGATGCCGGCTATCTCAAACTTCAACGCCGCAGCGGCCTGTTCAATGGTGGTGATGGCCATGGTGCTGGATCCTGCCTTCCCGGACGCGGCGCGCGCGTTCCACAATCTCGTCGCACCACGCGTCCATTCCCTCTCCGGTCTTGGAGGACAACTCAATCACGTGCGCATGATGGGCTACCTTGTTCAGGGCGGCCAGGGCGGCGTCCCGGTCAAAATCCACGGCATCCGCCAGATCGGACTTAGTCACCAGGGCCACATCCGCGGAATGGAACATGGGAGGATACTTCAACGGCTTGTCCTCCCCTTCCGTCACGGAAAGCAACACCACGCGCATGCCTTCCCCCAGATCATAGGAAGCCGGGCAAACCAGATTGCCCACGTTCTCAATAATCAGAACGTCAAGATCGTTCAAAGGCATCTTCTTCATGGCTTCTGCAATCATGCGGGCGTCCAGATGACACATGGTGCCCGTCGTAATCTGCACCACGGGAATATCCGCACGGCTCAGGCGTTCCGCATCATTATCCGTCGCCAGATCCCCCACGATCACCCCCATGCGCACACGGCCGCGGAGCATCTCCGCCGTCTTCTGCAGCAGAGAGGTCTTGCCGGACCCGGGGGAAGAAAAAACATTGATAACCAGAAGATTCTTTGCTGCGAAAAAACCTCTGTTGCGCTCTGCCAGCCGGTCATTGGCGTCCAACACAGGAACATGGACGTCCATGCCGTGGCCGTGACTTTCATGGGTGTGCTCACCTCCGCATCCGCATTCTTTACACATAATCAATACTGATATTAGATTCCAAAAAAGAGAAAAAATCTCATTTATCCTACGTCATATCCTGGAGACGGCAAGGTCAAACTCCCCTTGAACCTCATTTCAGGCCCGGACATCCCGGGGCAGAATACGCTATCAAACAATTCCCGGAAAAACCGTTTAAAGAAACAGTCCGAATAAATAAGACAAGTTTACAATGCGGCTCTTCTGGCCTACCATCCCAATCAGGAAAACAGCAATGAAAAACGCGGAAGCAACAGTGGGAAATCTCATTGACCATCAGAAAGTGGCATTCATCAGCTCTATTGATGAACAGGGCTATCCGAATACGAAAGCCATGCTGCCGCCCCGGAAAAGGGAAGGCATCAAGGTCTTCTACTTCACCACCAACACCTCCTCCATGCGCGCAAGGCAATATCAAGACAACCCGAAAGCCTGCATTTACTTTTGTGACCGGAGATTCTTCAGAGGCGTCATGCTTCTCGGCTCCATGGAAGTGCTGGAGGACAGCCTCTATAAGGAAATGATTTGGAGGGAGGGTGACACCATGTACTACCCGGAGGGAGTGACCGACCCGGATTATTGCGTCTTGCGGTTTACCGCCACGCAGGGCAGATTCTACAGCAACTTCAACTCTGAAAACTTTAATATCATATAAAGCTTTCCACGCCACATGGCCCAACCTCCTATAAAGGATTCCGGGGATGGAGGCAGAACGCCGTCCTCCCGGAAAGGTTCTCCGCTGGAAGAGAGAAAAATAAAAACAATCATGGACGTTGAGGAGGCATATTCCGATAAACGGCCTTCCGTTGAAATTCCTTCATCGTAAGCATGTGGACTTGCCAAGGCATGGGAATTCTGTAAACTGTTTCGTCCTCAGACAACATCCTTTTTCCCAGGTTATGCCAGACGCTCGCTTTCAACCACTTCCCGGATTCCGTGATTTTGCACCGGCGGACTGCGCCGTGCGCAACTATCTCTTTAACGCATGGAAGAGGGTGGCGCACCGCTATGGATTCCTGGAATGGGAAGGCCCGACCGTGGAAGCCACGGAGCTTTACCTTAAAAAGAGCGGGGGCGAACTGCCCACCCAGCTCTTCCGCTTTACGGACCAGGGAGACAGGGACATCACCATCCGTCCGGAACTCACCGCCTCCCTGGGCCGCATCGCCGCCGCCTACCAGCGGGAATACACCAAGCCGCTCAAGTGGTTTGAAATCGGCTCCTGCTTCCGTTACGAAAAACCGCAGAAAGGACGCCTGCGCGAATTCTACCAATTCAATGCGGACATTCTTGGGGAAGGCTCCGCGTGGGCGGACTCCGAACTGATTGCCCTGGCCATCGACTGCATGAGGGAGCTGGGCTTTACGCAGAACGACTTCATCGTACGCGTCTCCGACCGCGAAGCCTGGATCAGGTTTGCCGCGGAACACGGCGTGCAGGAACAGGACATTCCCGCCTTTCTGGGCATTGTGGACAAATTTGAACGAGACCGCCCGGAAGAATGCCAGCGCAAGCTGGACGCCTTCCACATCAGCCGCAGCGACCTGATGGCCTTCATTGAGAACCCTCCCGCCGGAGCCTCCGAACGCTATGACATCCTGCTGAAAGACCTGGAAGCCCGCGGACTGGACGGCTACGTCAGGCTGGACCTCTCCGTGGTGCGCGGCCTGGCCTACTACACCGGGCTGGTCTTTGAAATCTTTGACACGCAGCGCAGCCTGCGCGCCGTGGCTGGCGGTGGCCGCTACGATACGCTGGTAGGCGCCCTCTCCAACAATGCGGTGGACATGCCGGCCACCGGGTTTGCCATGGGGGATGCCGTCATCACCCACCTCATTGACCAGACCCCCCATGCCAAGGCGCTGAAGGATGCGGCGCTGGCCGCCGCGGGATGCGACGTCTTCATGGTGCAGGCCTCCGAAAACCGCCGCGCGGAAATGCTCTCCATCGCCTCCGCCCTCCGGGACCAGGGGTACAGCGTGGACCTTCCCCTCACACTCACCAAAATCAACGGCCAGCTCCAGAAAGCCGTCAAATCCGGCGCGCGCGCGGCCCTGATTGTGGGAGACGAATTCCCTGCCCTGGAACTGCGCGACCTGCATGCGCGCTCCTCCTCCACTGTCGCCATGGAGAACCTGTTTGACGCCCTGGCCTCCCTGACCGGCCGTGATTGATACGTTCCTTCCTCCCTTCCATTTTCAACAAAGATGAACTCATACCGCACTCATACCTGCAGCGAATTGCGCGCTGCGAACATCGGCAAGCCGACCACCCTCATCGGCTGGGTAGATTCCGTCCGTGACCACGGCGGCGTCATATTTATCGACTTGCGCGACCGCTCCGGCATCACGCAGGTAGTCTTTCACCCGGAAGTCAACCAGGACGTGGCGAAGGCCTCCCAGCAGCTCCGCTCCGAAGACATGATCCAGATATCCGGCACCGTGGCTGCGCGCCTAAAAACGGACACGGTGGACACCACCAATGCGGACCTTCCGACCGGGGAAATTGAAGTCTCCGCGGACACCCTGAACGTCATCAACAAGGCGGACGTGCTCCCCTTCCAGCTGGACCGGGCCCTCTCCAATGAAGACCTGCGCCTCAAGTACCGCTTTCTGGACCTGCGCCGCCCGTCCATGGTCCGCAACATGCAGATACGCCACCGCGTGACCAAGACCACGCGCGACTATCTGGATGAACACGGCTTCCTGGAAATTGAAACGCCCATCCTTTCCAAATCCACGCCTGAAGGCGCGCGCGACTTCCTGGTCCCCTCCCGCCTGGCACCCGGCAAATTCTATGCCCTCCCCCAGGCCCCGCAACAGTACAAGCAATTGCTCATGGTAGCCGGCATGGAACGCTACTTTCAGATCGCCCGCTGCTTCCGTGACGAAGACCTGCGTGCGGACCGCCAGCTGGAATTCACCCAGGTGGACATTGAAGCCTCCTTCATCACGCCGGAAGACATCTACAACCTGGTGGAAGGCCTGCTCAAGCGCGTGTACAAGGAATCCCTGGACGTGGACATTCCCACCCCCTTCCCCCGCATGACGTGGAGGGAGGCCATGGACCAGTACGGCTCCGACAAGCCGGAACGCCGCTTCGGCATGAAGCTGACGGACGTCTCCTCCATCTTTGAAAACAGCGGGTTCAAGGTATTCTCCTCCGCCGTAAGCAATGGAGGCGTGGTCAAGGCCATCAACGCCAAGGGGTTCGGCTCCGCCTCCGTCGGACAAATCGACGCCCTGACGAAAACCGCCGTGGAAGCCGGAGCCAAGGGCCTGGCCTACATCAAGGTGCGCGAGGAAGACTGGAGAAGCCCCATCTCCAAATTCCTTTCCGACGAAGAAAAGCAAAAACTCACGGAAGCCCTCAACATTGAAACCGGAGACCTCGTTCTCTTTGCGGCCGGTCCGTGGGAACCCTCCTGCGATATCCTGGGCCGCGTGCGTCTGCAATGCGCCGAATTCATGGAACTGCTTAAGGACAACACGGAACGCGACTTCCTGTGGGTCATCGAATTCCCGCTGGTGGGCTGGGATGAGGAAGAACAGCGCTGGGTGGCCATCCATCACCCCTTCACCCGCCCCGTCAAGGAAGACGAGGAAAAACTGCTCAAGGGAGAACTCTCCTCAGACCTGCGCGCCCAGGCTTACGACGTGGTGCTCAACGGGACGGAACTGGGCGGCGGCTCCATCCGAATCCATGAACGCGACTTGCAATCCGCCATGTTCAAGGCGCTCGGCGTCACGGAGGAACAGGCCCGCGAACAATTCGGCCACATCCTGGACGCCTTCAGCTTCGGCGCTCCGCCCCACGGCGGCCTTGCGCTGGGCCTGGACCGCCTGGTCATGATGATCTGCAACGCGGAATCCATCCGTGAAGTCATCGCGTTCCCGAAAAACAATCGCGGAGCGGACCTGATGAGCGACTCCCCCGCCGCTGCGGAAGAGCGGCAATTGCGCGACATTCACATCCAGGTGAAACTGCCCGCTAAAAAATAACCGGAATCTTTAAACACAAACCCCCGGATGGAAAAACTTCCATCCGGGGGTTTTTCATTCAAAGAGCTTCCTGCATCCGGAACCACGCCAACGGCAAGACAGAAATCCCTTCCTATAAACCGTGCCCGGCGCCCGTCAGACGCCGCCGGATATCCGCCATCTGCCGTAAATTCTTCATGACGGGCAAACGGTGACGCTTGTCCAGCGGCTGCGGAGGAGGATTGCCCGTCGTCACCATGGTGAAACGCTGGTAACCCTTCACCTCCGGATAACGTCCCCAGTAATACGCCGTCCACCCGCTGTCCGGCGCGTCCGGACCAAAGGGAGCATAAACCATGTGCCGTTCCTCTCCAGGATATAAATTAAAAGCGCTGGTGCCTATCACAATATCTTCCGGCGCGTCCGGCAGCAGCTCCAGCCTGCGAACATACTCCCGGATTTTTACGGCCGCATACGCCTTCAAGGCATACAGGCAGCCGTAAACACGCTGTTCCACGGAACCGCTGCCCCAGAACACCATCTCCCTCCGGTCGGCAAAACGCAGCAAATCATCTCCCGACACCATCACCGTATCCGCATCTATCTTCACCAGGGTATCCCCTTCATCGTCCATGCTCCGGAGCATCTCCCCCAGCATCCCTTCAATACAGGCCTTCCCCCTCAAATTGCCGCCTCTTTCCCAAAAGGACACGCGCCATTCCGCCCCCAGTTCCTCCGCCTGCGCCTTCACCTCATCCGGGCAAGGATGGCGCCCGTCGTCAATCACGACCAAATGGGCTCCGGGGAGGGCATGCCGGACACACAGCAGATTCTCCCCGACCAGGGCGGCGTCTCCCGAATAAACGAACAAATGAACGTGAATGCTTGCTTTCTTTTTCATCATCAATAACTCTATCGCTGGAACTCTTTTTCCTGTTTGCGATCATCATGACAGGAACTGCCGGACATCTCCATCTGCCGCAACGGGCCTTGTTCAACAGGCTCCAAGGAAAGCTCCGGCAGGAAAGAAGGAGAGCCAGACACTGCGGCCTCCTTCCGCGCCTCCTGCTTCAACCGCAGCACGCCCAACTTGATTCTGGAGGCCATATTGCCCAGGGCATTCGCCCGGGAAGGAATCAGCCAGCCGCCAAGAACACCCTGATGAAGGAAATCCGTCTCTGCGGCCAGCACTTCTCCCGGCCTCAGTCCGGAAAACAGACGCACCCACAGAGCCATCAAACCTCGGCTGATGAGGGAATCGCTATCGGCATCAATCCGCACCAGACCGCCTGCAAGCTCCAGCCGCAGCCATACCCGGTACTGGCATCCCCGCAGGAGGCAGGCTTCCGTTTTCCATTCCTCCGCAAAGGGCGGCAACTGTTCCCCCTGGCGCATTAAAAAACCGTACAGAGCCCCCTCCCCGGACAGGGCGGCCAGCTCCTGCAGTAGAACCTGCCGCCGTTCTTCAAAACAATCCATATGTTCTTATTCGTTATATATTAAAAGCAATTCCGACCGTTCAGAAAACCCTCTTGAAAATTGACTTAACCGGAACGGTCCGGCTCCCTAGCCCTTCAATACACACTCGTCCCGCGCTGCCATCATGGAACCAGACCCGATTTCAATATTCAAAATCCGGCAGGGATGCTGGCGCTGTTCCGAGGCGCAATGCTGTAATCCCTGAATCAAAACCCTCAGGTCACCCGCCCGGTCATCTATTCTCCATCCGGAAATAAGCAAACGAAGACACTGCACTGCCTCATCTCCATTCGTTTGAAACCAGATGACCATCGTTTCATCCGTGGCGACGCGGCAGCCCCTTCCGGTGAGCCTGAACATTCCGGAATCTCCGATGCAGTCCATGCTGTCCCACACAACCTCCTTAATACCGCATTCGGCGGAATTCCTGACGGCAATCTTTCCACCGGGAAACCATCCCATATGGAACAATAAGCACCGCATCAGGTAGGCGCGCCTTAACGCACAATCCTCCTGATGGGTGCCAAGACCGAGCGACTTCCTGGCGCCGCAGAACTTGCTCCCCCGGTCAATGGTTAGTCTGACCTTATAACTTCCGGATGTATTCTTCCGCAATTCGATTGATCTATAGATGGACATGCAAATATTCATACAATATCCAAAAACTATATATATAAAATCAAACGGGCCTAGAATAAAAATGTTAGAAAACAGCGCAACTTCATCAAAAAAAGCAATATTAGAAAACTATGCAATAAAGAAAAAAAGCAAAATATTCCATATCTGGAACGCTTCTGGCGTTCATGAAGAATCCTGCGCAGCAGACCTTTCCTCCCCTCCCGGCATTTAAAAAACCGGCAATCCTTTATAGACAGTCTCAAGAGAGCTTTCTAAGGGAGCTTCCACTTGGCCCCTCCCTATAGCCAATCAGAGAAGGCAGGTCAAGCTGCTTTTTCTATTCGCGGCCACTTTCACCCAAAGTAAAAAAACATTCTTTCCTAACAAGCAGAAAGAACCTCAAACCATTTTAAAAACAGACAGCGAAAGCCTCTTCGCTTTTCAAGAACCAAACAGGCTTTCCGTGAATAGTCCTCAATCTTCACACACGATTCGCTCCCCGGAAGAAACGCTTCAAATATCGGACCCATGCCAGCGAAACCAATCCTTCCATGAAGTCCATATATACCATCCCATGCACAAGACCACAGGCAATAGGACAAAAACAGCTCTCCTCAAAAGGCAGCACCATTTAAAAAGGGAATCGATACTCATCTCCCTCTCTTCCAATAGCATTGATAGTCTATCCTGACACAATGGCCAATAACCCGTAGCCCCTGGAATAACATTAGGCACCACTTGCCTTTTCTTCCCTGTTCGCGTTGTACCTTGCACCCCAAACCCCGCTTTACCCCCAGTTCAGAAAGCTCCAAAGCTGTCTGCCAAATAAAAATGAATTGGAGGTGTAGGACAGGCAATCCATGCTCGTTCCCATCAACTGAGCTCCCTATGAACAAAAACCGAGGCACATATGTACCTCGGCGTATAATTTACTTTATATTAAAAACTTAGATAAAGATATGATATCGCAATCTCTTTTATCAACAGTAATTTTACTTTTATCCTTATACATATTAAGAACGGCATCTACGACTGCATCAATATATTGCTCCGTTGAATCTGACCTTGCATAATTTTCCCGGCATATTGACCGTTATTTCTTTTCTGAAAATCAACCTTCGAATTTCATATTTTGTATTGTCGATTCATCCGGCCGATAACCAGTTATTCTCTTAAATACGAGAAACTTACTTCAAGAAGAAGAGGAATTTTCTACAAATTTAGAAGGATTTATATTTTCCAATTTCCCTAGCGTGTAGCTACTTTAGTCTATTTGTCTCTCTTGAGGGATCCCATCTGCGTTAGCATTTAAATCCCAAATGATCTACCTAAGTATATTTGTACGTCTTGTCCCATCGCTCCTTTTTATTGCTGTCTAGCACATCTGTACTATCTGCTGAGATACTGATATTACGGATAACTAAAAACATCAAAACCTATAGATGAACTGAAATGAGTGCCAGTAATCAAATAACACAGTAGAATCAATATATTAGTTAATGTAGTATATTAAGCCCAAATTCTCGTTACAGCATTCACAGGAATAGCGAAATTGCATTGCCATAGCTTGGATCATTTCTACATTCAGTGTTACTCTTAGATATTAAAAAAAATGAGGTTGCTTTAATTTGATAAAACAACCTCATTAAATGATGTAAAGTCAATAAAAACTAAAACTAATCCTTCTCAACTTGATTCACTATTTTATCATAAAACCATTTCTGAAAATTTTTACATTCATCCACCGTCATAGTTTTTTTAACAGTATTACCATTGAAAGAATACAAGTTATGTATTATTTTATGATTTTTTGCATCTTCATAAATGCCTAATGGACTTTGCAATATTTCCGGATCAATCAAGCCGGCATCTACTAATCCTTTAAATATTTTATTCATTAAGTCAAATTTCACTAAGCCTTTTCCATCAAATTCATAGATGGAATTTGCTATGACATTAGCAGTTATCTGATCTACAATTTGCCGTAAGAGAATTTCAAGCTCCTTCATATCACCCTTTTCTTTCCTCAATACTGCCATTTCAGCAGATAATGAAATAATATAGGAAAGTCGGTCTATTTGTTCCTGACACATTTGTATATCATCCTGTTCCGGATCACATACAGAATTCTGGGTTGAAAGAAAAATTATACTCCAAACAATATTTGCAGCGAAAAGCACCCCTATTGCACTCCATAAAAAATATTTACTTATATTACATTTCATGCTAGTTTATCTTAACTTTTTACATTTCTCTTCACATTCTTTTAATTTTGACGAAAAAAGCTTATTGAATTCTTCTTGTTTCTTTTCTTCAATTTCCTCTTTTTTTGGTATCTTGTTGATAGATCCCAATCCGTCAGTATATGGATTCCCGTTACCAAAGGTTCTGCTATTAATTGTAAATGAACCTGTCATTGGAGCAATTGCTTCTCCATACAGCGCATTTTTTAACCAACCTTCACACTTGCATTTACACCTACATGTAAATTCTACTTTTACGTTCACCTGTAAAGAAAGCAAAAAGGGTGCCGCCGTAGTGAAAGACATCCCTAAAGCATCTAATCCTTTAACTGCGGTTTTTACAAGTTTAGGACGTTTAGTGTGCTTTTCAATTACTGCTTCAGATACTTTACGTACATATCTTTCGGTTTCCCGTGTTCCAGCAAACTCCTCAGTCACTGTAATATCACTAGGGTCCTGTGTTAAAACGCAACCATCTCCATACCGTTCTTCTCTGGAAGAAAAAGACAGACCTAGATACTCACTGATTGATACAGGATTATTTTTTACAAATCCATATAAATGGACACCACCTTTTTCTCCAATCGGATCTCTGGATATCCAGCGACCATCTTGGGGATTGTAATGGCGGTAATTGTAGTAAATCAAACCTAAGTCTTCGTCATGGTACTCGCAGGAATAAAGGAATGGCATAGACGCAGCCTTAATTCCTTCCGAACTCAAGGTTTCTCCGTAGGGCGTATATTCAAACTTCGCCTGACGGTTTCCCGAGGAGTCAAAGAGAGCGCTTACGCTCTTGAGCAGATCGTGCGCCACATACCGGGTGGTGGCCACGCTCTTGTCCGCGTTGTGCGTGCACATCGCCAATACCCGTGTCGACTCCGATTCAGAGGGATCCCAGAACCACGTACCCAGCAAGGGCGGATTGGAGGTATTTTGCGTGCAGTCCATGCTTGCCACCATTAGATATCCCATATACGCGAATCTTGTACGTCTGGTCAAGTTATTTCCATCATATTCCACTTTTTCCACACGTCGACCAAGATAGTCATACACACATTCCACCTTTTTGCTTCCCTGTGTAAAGACCACCGGACGATTGTCCGCATTATACTGGACAGACCATATTCCTGTGGAAGTGTTCACACTCGTTTGATTACCGTCAGAGTCATACACAGGTGCGAAGGCTGTTCCTGAATGTGTCACAGTAGCATACTGGTTCAAACTATTGCTTCGATAGGTACTGGAAATGCCTTGTTCTGCCGCCGTCTGGCGGTTGCCGATATTGTCATAGTCATAGCTGAAGGCTCCTCCCGCGTTCATGGTGTCTTCCGTCAATTCCCCTCGTGCATTGTAGCCATATGTGTGGCGACGGGAAAGAGCAGTTGAACCCACATAGTCTTCCCGTACGGAAGGACGCCGCATACTGTCCCACGTATAGGCGTGCTTGAGCGCAGGAATGGAGGAAGTTCCCTTCACGTAAGTCAGGGACACCGGCAAAGGAAGATTGGCATGAAACACTGTGTTTCTAACCAATCCATTCGGATAGGTCAAACTGTTGAGCCAGCCCGTAGCCGAATCATATCCATACGTAAAGGATGAACCATTAAGCGACATTGCAGAAAGGCGGTCTGCGACATCATATTCCAGAGCGACCTGCTGTACCATTGTTCCATTCAGAGAAAACGTATATCCGGACGAACGATCCAAAGAATCACGCTGGTACTCAAGCAGGCTTGCTACCATGCCAGAAGTTTGTTCGTAGGCAATATCTTCAAGATCCCAATAGTAAAAGGAACGTGTTCCGGATGCATCCTGGACGGAAGATAACCGATCCATCCTATCATAGGAAAATGACACAGACGGAGTTCCATCACTATGCGTTATAGAAGCTATTTTTCCTGATACAGTATCATACTGGTATTCCGTCGTCACTCCGCGGGACTGGATACGAGTTCCCAGACGCCCCCAGTCATCATGGTAATACGAAGTCATGGAACCATCCGCATAAGTCTTATTCACCACAAGTCCACTCACAGGGTCATAAGTCCAGCGTGTGATATCGGAATCCGAGGATGGAATCGCATCCAGAACAGATCCTGATGCACGATAGGTATGCAGAGCCACAATACGGTCCATGGCATCATATTCCCATTTGATGGGCTGGACAGCCGTTCCATACTGCTGCACTAAGCGTCCACGAAAATCATAGGAAAACCATGTCTGCTTGCCATCAGGAGTTACAATACAATTTGCCAGCCCTGTAACCGCATCATAGGAGGTAGTAGTCGTCTCTCCGTCCTGGTCCGTTCGGCTTGTTTCCCTTCCTGTGGCATCGTTGACGATGGTCATGTCTTTACCACGGGCATCGCGGATTGTAAGCATATCTCCGGTCATACTGTAAGTACGCTTGTACTGGGTCATTGTCCCATCTATTTGTATCAGGCGTACGGTATCCCCGTTCAGGATGACTTCTTCCTCTTCCCTGTCACATCCCTTCCGTCCCCTTAGAACACGTATATTACCGTTTTCATTGTAAACTTTTTCCCAAATGGAACGGTATTCCGGTAGCCTCTCCCTCATAACGACTGACTCCAAAGATTGCAGGGCACTGTCCGTTCTGGAGACTAATGTATATGTATATTCGAAGTCAGCATCCAATCCCTCACAAATAGCCTGTACGTAGTCCATACGCCAGACAGCATTTACCGCTGAAGCAGACAATCCGGGAGGAGGAAAAGACAGGCGGGTATAACGGGAAACCACTGAATACCTGTATGGAGAATTATCAGGCCAGTCATTCCAACTCCTCATCCATCCCGTCAGTTCTCCTCTGTTATTATAATGGTACCACAACGGGCATTCATTCTTTTGCTGTTCACATACTATTTGCCCGAATCCGTTATATTCGGCGTTATACTGGTCTACCATCACAGCGCCGTTAGAATGTAAAATTCTCAATATCTTGCCATCTGCATTTTCCAGAATATTTTCTATCATATCTCCGGATGAGGAAAGACGGCGTATATATTTCCAAATCCCGGACCAGTCCGCCTTATATTCATAATAACGCGCCTCCCGTCCTGTGCCGGACTCTTCCACAACCAGGCCGGAAGGAGCTTTCCTGGTCACCAGCGTAGCTCCGGGCGATGTTGTTTCAATCATTGTCAATCCGTCTTGGGAATAAGAATAAAGGGAGGTTCGCCCCATCTTATCCGTCCGGGAAGTGACTCTTCCCAGTAAATCATATTGGGAAGAAACCGTCGTTTTCCTGTCCCCTATGGAGTGGCTCACTGACAAAATCCTCCCCATCCCATCGTATGTCGTTTCCGTTATACTATCCGGACAAACGGCATTCATATCTACATCATTCCAATTTTCCACAGCCACGGCAGCATCCCTTTCCACACACACCAGACGTTTGGCCCCATCATAGGTATAACGCGTCTGCAGCCCTCTTACATCTGTTTCCCACAATGGTCCCGCACAACTCCATTCCATCATGGAATACAAGCCATTGGCGTAATCTGTCCGGATCAAACGATGTGAAGGATCATAGGACATCCGGCGAAAGTCAATGGAGACAAATCCCGGCGAATATAAATGAACTTGATGGTCTGTAGCAATTTCATCTCCGTTCTCTGCATAATAGCGAATTATCCTGGAGGACTTTTCTGAATCCGCCACATCTATATAGTCATCCTCTGTACATTTCCAAACAGCGCCATAATCACTGCAGGCAGAATATTCGCGACGTGAAATATTTCTGGCTTCTCCATTATTTACTATATCAGGATTATCCACATCTTGCACGTTTTCATATTGATATCTGCATTTCAACCGTCCTGGCACATACACGCAGTCATGAACTGTGTACCATTCCTCAACCGTAGTTACCGAATTCAGAACACCCACATTTGTAGAACCCAGATAGGTGCGTGTGGCGGTTTTCGAATAAACCTGTTCCGTCTTATTGTATTCATACTGTGTTTTTTCCAGACATTCGGTCCTCTGAGGAGATACCAGTTCTACAAGCTCCTGAGAAATTCTCCGGTCATTGAACAATTCATCTGCATATGAATAGGAAGTTCTCATAGAAATATCCCCATACCACGGCTCCGTCCGTTGAATCACGTTCCCGTTGGAATCATACTCCATCTCCACCACGGCTCCGTCCGGGCGCGTTTCCCTGATGCGTTTGCCATAATTGGGGGAAGAAGGATCGCTGCCGTATCCGTACGTCCATGTTCTTTCCAGCGGGGTTCCATATCCTTCCGTGCGGGAGATAAGGACGTCCCCGTACAAACGGCGCTGGTATACTTCCTTTTCTGCGGAACACAGCACGGCATGCCCGGTTCCGGCCACGCCGCTGTATACATACTTGAATTTTTCCTTCTTGTCTGTGTAGTACCCTCCCGCCACCATGGCCTGTCCGTTAATATCCTTGGCAACCAGGTTTTCATGGCCGGCCGCCGGAAGGCATCTGGTGACGATGCTGATGGCATCATCCCCCTCGCCTTTCACCAGAGTCAGGTCATCCGGGTAAAGACCCGCGCGCCATTCGCTGATAAAACCTCCCGGTTCTTCAATACGGAATGTCTGCAACAGCATCTGGGTCACTTCCGGATTTTCTTCATCCACAGCCCTGGCAACCATCGTCTCCGTATCCGCGAACGTCCAGGACAGCTTCCATGTCTTGATGGGAACAGCTCCTTTGCGAATGATATACGTGCCATCGTTGTGCCGCCCTGTCACGTCTGCGGGGGCATACCATCTAATGCTCTGAACATCGCTTAGGTCCAGCAAGCCGTCCGTCTTATTCCACACCTGCTTCAGCATGAACAGGGAAAGGGAATTGAAGGTTTCCACCGCACTGCCGGGTTCGTCAGAGACATCCTGCCTGACTACCTGAAGTTCCGCGGCCAGTTCAGCAAAGGTGATTTTCACGCCGAGCGGCGTTACGATATGATCAAATAAGGCGGAATTGGGGCGGAAGCGCATGGTCATGCCGTCTTCCTGAACTTCTTCCAGATAGGAAACGCCATCCACCACAACGCGCCGCATCCTGTCCTGGAACATCTGGCTACCGCCAAGCGCCTCTGCCCCGGAAATATTTGGAGAGGCAAAGCTGTAATAACGCGGAAATCCTTTTTCCGTCTTCACCACCGCCCGGGAAACGTCTTCCGGTTCTTCCGGGCGGCTGATGGATGCATTGAGGGTTTCAGCCACTTCCAGACGGCGCTGGGAAATGTGCTCGTACTGGAAAGCGGTCCCCCAGCATAACCCGGCATCCATCATGTTCAGGTTCAGCATCAGGCGGCCTCCACTCAATTCCGGCCACTTGGGAAAGCGTCCGAATTCTATGGAGAAGTCCACGCTGTTGTTGTCCGTACTTCCCGTACCGGAGTCGCCCTCGGAACACGGGCACGGGTATTCCGTCTCCGGCCCTATGGGAGTGACAGGGTACCACGTATTGGGCCACGGCATCGGAGACGGTTCATCATTGGAGACAAATGTCACGGGGTGGCTGGGCATTTCTCCGGATTGTTCCGGAGCGGATGACTGATCATTAATTTCTTTCATTGTTTTATTGTCATTGATGCATCTGCCGGGAATAAGGGAAAACGCCGCCATGGAATTTCCCCGGCCCCATTCCCGGCAGATGCTTTGGGTCAGGTTCAGGCGGCAGGCTGACGGTCCACGGAAACAGGACGGTTACAGATGGCGTTCCGCAGGCATCTCATGACGGAGATGCGGGCGCGACGCGCCACCTTGTCCTGATAACGCCGGCTCATGGAGATCATGTCCATGTCTGCCAGGGATTCCGCAGACGGAAAGGTCGTCCAGTTGTAATGCCCCCACAGGGGGCCTCCGGTTCCTCGCGTCCATGCCCTGGCGAGGAGTGGGGCCCCATCCGGGAACAGGGCGGTAAACGCTCCCAGGATGACGGCGCCCTCCGGACATTTCATCACGGAGGAGGATTGCTCCAGATGCTGGAGAATGGCCCGAAGCACAGCAGGCTTCAGGGCATAAAGCTCATTGCACAGCAGGCCGGACCGAAGACAGGTTCCGGATAATCCCGCTTCGGAACGGGCAAATTCCCTTAAAAAACCGGCATGGAGAATGAGATTGTCCGGCTTGGTGCGCACCAGCACATCATGTTCATGGCGCACAGCCTGAGCCATCAGAGCCAGAATAGCGGCCGCATGTTCGGAGGACGTATCAGTTTTCTTCAGCACTTTCCATTCCACGGACATGTTCCTCAGCACTTCCCTGACGGTTTGGGGACAGCGTGCCCGGTCATCGTCCAGAATAATGACAGACGCTTCCGGAACGGCACGGCGGATGCCCTGTACAGCTTCCACCAGCAGAGGAGCGTTGTTTGCCTTGCAGGGAATGAAAAAGATGATTCCCGGCTGCTCCACAGGATCAGGCTGCGGAGAATTTGATATGGATTCATTCATACAGATAATCGTGAGTTGTAATGAAATGATGCGTTGCATCAGTTCCAACCTTCATCATTACCCTGTATGAATGCACGCTGTTTTAACGGGCCTAGGACATTGGTTTCAAATAAATTGAGGCATTTTCACGGTGGCAGTAATGAGTCTGTCTTTTCCTCTCATGCGTTTCTTCCGGCCCTTCCTCCGCGTTGCCCCTCGGCAAGAAAAGAAAATGAATACCTGGCCCCATTTCCACCGATATGGACATTATCACAAGCAGGGGATACCCTCTTCTCCAACCAGCCGTTCAGACTGCCGGAAAAGTCTGCAACTGCATCCATTCCGTCCTCCCGCCTGTCAAATTATCTCTTTCCTCTCATCCGCACGGAAGACTCAATATGCTGAATCCCATAAAAAGGCCCTTCTCCGCCCTGTACGTTTCCGCCAGCCAAAGCCTCTTTGCCGCGTGCATGAAGAAGGGCGGTTTGAATGGACATGCAATCCCCTTCAAACCGCCCTGCCTGCAGGATTTCCATGACAGAAGAAACAGCCGGTAAACGAACACCGGGTGCCCTGCCTTCAAAGATTTTACCGCCTCATTTACCGGAAACAGAAGGCACCGGGCCTTCCAGTACGGCAGTAGCGCCCCTTGGAGCCGGTGGCGCTACCTCCAGGAACCTCTCCGTCACCGTCTCTTTTCTTTCCTCCGGATGGTCGATCAAAGAGATAACACGGTCCACCGCCTCGCATGCGTTGGGGTGCATTTCCTTCCGCGCCTCCCTCACAGCGCTGCAAGCCGTCCATGTGAATTCCTCCGTATGGGCATCCGCCTGTTTCATCACAGGCGCCAGAATCATGCCCTGATAAATGATCGCTCCAATAATGATCACCAGGCCGACACACCCGCAAGTCAGCGCGCCCCTGGCAGAACCATACGTCCTGTCATCACTCCTCTTTACCGCTACCGCTCCCAGAATAATAGCCAGAATGGCACAGAGAAGGCCGGGAACAATTGCTACCCACCCCAGACATGGAAGAAAGGCGAGCAACGCGAGAATCAATCCTACAATACCCAGAACCAATGCAAGAATGGTTGAAACGGTATCGGGGACGGAACGGCGGGGATCCGAGTAGTTTATTTTGTTCATCTTTCATTTTTTCATTGGATTTCCAGACACGGAAACGCTCTAATGTTAAAGAAAGCGTGTAAAATCTGTCAAGGAACCTCCCTGTTGCCCCTTGACGGCTCTCTCCTGTTCCAACATCCCCGGCTCATGTCAAAACAAAGGCCGAACGCTTCTCAATGCGCTAAAAATAAATACCATGATTGCATGGTCAATCATACTGCTTCCCTAGCTGCATGCCTTCTTCAGAACATCGCCAGTATGACAAAAAACGCATGACACATCCATGGCCCTGCACCGGTCAGGAAGTTGTTTTTCCCTTTCCGCCTGCTGTTTTTTCATCCCGGAAGACCATTTTTCTTCCCCAAGCCTGCCCTCCTCCGCCAACACCATGCCAGATAAAACACGGCAGCTCCTCCATTGAGCAGCCCAGCCATAAACCAGACCGGAGCGCCCCGGTTCCTCTCCCATGCGGCGCGTATATTCCCGCGGGCCATTTCCACATACCCGCGCGTCATGCCGCACAAAGGGCATTCCCGGTGAGGCACGGCCACGGAAGCCGCCAGTGAATTCATCCCGGCAGGACTGACTGCCAGGGCCATGAGGGACGGCGCCAACAACAGTAAGGACAGGATGGCCCATGCAGGCAGCCACACTTTCCTGATCATCCAGCTATTGCGGCATGAACGCCACGCAGAGCGCATGCAATTCATCGCCGTGCTCCCTTGAAAGCGTTTCAGAAACTACAGGTCCTGGGAACCCGTTTCATCAGCGGGGGAGGAATCCTCCGCATCCCTGAGCCTTTTCAATTGCTCCTGGTTCTGCTGCTCCATCTGTTGAAGCTCTTTCTGGATCTCCTGCGCCTTCTTTTCCACATAATCCTGGTGCTGTTCCATGTAAGTCACGGTCGCGCTGGCCATCCATGCCTGGACAATGCCTGCTGCGGCAGATGCCGCCAACGCAATAATGGCGACGACAAGAGCGCCCTTGGGAGAGCCCTTGCTCACAGCCACAATACTCATGATGAGGGCAATAATGGCCAGCAGAGCCGCAGGAATCAGGGTAATCCAGCCCAGGCACGGGAAAAATCCGATCAACGCCAGCACCAGGGCAATAATGCCGAGGACCAAAGCAGCCGTGCAGGAAGGGGAACCGCTGCAGCAGGACGGAGGGGGAGAAGAATCAGGAGCATTCATGATCGTGTTATTCTATGGAGTTCAGTGAAAATTCCCTTTGGAACCTTCATCCCTTCCCTTACTGGAAGAGAGCATTCCTGTCAAGATGCAAGCTCTGCCATTCCGGACATCCGGCTGTCATTCCACGCCTCAAAGCATCAGATACCCCACCACCACAGCGGCTGTTCCCAAGAAGGCGCTGACCAGCATCAATTTCCGCTTCCCGCGGTTTTTCCACATCAGCAGAATTCCGGTAACATACAGTATAATCAGGGAAAGAGCCGCCCCGTATCCTAACGCAGTAAACCACCATCCCGCCTTCCCCTTGTGAGCCAGCATCAGATTGGGGTAAATGCCGGGCTCCACCACTTCCGCCCGGAGGGCATGGCCTTTCCTGAGGAACAGCACATGCGTATCCGTCATAGGACCCAGGAGGTAGTTCCCTTTGAACGGCCTTACCTTTCCTTCCGGCAATGCCACTCCGCGGCGTTCCAGTTCCCTGCAGGAATCCTCATAGGGCGGCTGGTCGGCGGCATTCAGCTCATGCACCGCCACATGGGAAGTGAAGTGCTGGTCCACGCCGCCCATGTACAGCAGGCCGGTCACGGCATACACCACGATCATCGGCAGGAAAAACAGGCTCAGGACCAAATGAAGGGAATGGGAAGACAACGCTTTCATCATTATTCAAGTAATTATGTTATTATCCGTGAAGCAACTCCGCCAACGCTTTTCCCAACCGCCCGATCTGGACGTCCCGATGGGCCGCCGTCACCGTAACGCGCAGACGGGCCGTTCCGCGGGGGACCGTAGGATAACGTATGGCGGGAGCCAGAAAACCGCGTTCCAGCAACGTACCCGCTGCGGCCAGGGCGGCATCATTCTCTCCCATTACCACGGGGAAGATGGAGGAAACGGGCCTGCCGGGCATTCCCAGCGCGGAGGACAAGGCATCCGCCAGCACGGAAACATGACGGCGCAGTTCCTGCCCTTCTGCACTCCGGATCACTTCCACCGCGGCCAGGGCGGCGGCGGCCAGGGCGGGAGGCGGAGCCGTGGAATAGATCAGGGACCGCGCAGAATTGATCATCACATCCGCCCAGGCGCGGGAACAGGCTACATAACCGCCGCTCACCCCGGCGGCCTTGCTCAAGGTCCCCATCTGAAAATCTATTCGGGAGGAGACGCCCAGTTCCTCCGCCAATCCCGCCCCGTGTTCTCCCAGCACACCGAATCCGTGTGCTTCATCCACCAGCAGCAGAGCGCCGAATTCATCCTTCAGGCGCACGATTTCCTGAAGAGGCGCGCGGTCCCCGTCCATGCTGAAAACGGATTCCGTCACCACCAGGATTCCGCCGGAAGGATTCGCGCTCCGCAAATGCTCCAGCTTTTTTCTCAATGATTCCATGTCGTTATGCAGGAACGTGGACAAGCGGGCACCGGACAGCCGCGCCCCGTCAATCAGGCTGGCATGGGACAGCTTGTCCATCAGCACCGTATCCTCCCGGTCCGCAATGGAGGTAATCACCCCCAGGGAGGTTGCGTAACCGGAGGAAAAGCTGACCGTCGCTTCAGTCCCCTTCAGATCAGCCAGGGCCTCCTCCAGACCGGAATGCGCCCGGCGCGTCCCCGTGACCAGGCGGGAAGCCATGGCCCCGGCTCCGCCATCACGCGCCGCACGGGAAAAAGCCTCCGCCAGGGCCGGATGATGAGCCAGGCCCAGGTAATCATTACTTGCCAGGTTGACTACCTCCCGGCCGTCCTCCATGCGGGCCATGCCGCCGGGCAGGCAATCCACATTCCGCAGAACGCGCAGCAGTCCCGCGGACTTCAACTCTGATAAAAACTGTCCAGGATTCTTCATAAGCGTTCTCGCTACAGAAACATGTTAGCCGTCCACGTCAAGGCTCAGCACTACATTATGGCCGCCCATGGAAGCGGCGGACTTAACCAGCATCCGCCTCCCATCCAAAGGCAATTCTTCCGCAACACAAGCCGCACCTGCCGGGGAACTTACCCAGAAAGGATTAGGTGGCAAAGCCCCCTCCCTGATAAAAGCCAGCATCAGGGCCAGTTCCAGAATGCCGCTGCCGCCAATGGCATGACCCGTCCAGGGCTTCATCATCCTTAAATCCGGAAGGCCGGTTCCAAAAACCCGTTTTAAAGCGGCCCGCTCGGAAGCGGCATTCCCCGCCGTTCCACTGGCATGGGGGCAGACGGTCAAAGGAACCCTTCCATCCCAATTCCGCAGGGCGGCATCCAGCAGGGCGGCAATGCTCTTTCCATCCTCCGGCATTCCCAGCGGGCTGTAGGCATCTGAATTCACCAGATAATCCTTCACGTAAATGCCGGGACCGGAAGACAACTCCAGCGCCATGGCCGCCCCTCCCTCGGAAATGCACATGCCGTCGGCATGGGGACCGTAGGGATCATTCATTCCGTTGCGGGAAAGCATCCCGGAAGCCCAGTACGTCCCCAGCAGCTCCCGGCACAAGGGCAAATCCAGCCCGATAGCCAGCGCCCTCCTGACAATTCCCTGACGCATCAGCATGGCCGCCATGCCCACGGCATCCAGACCGGCGGCGCAGCCGCTCGCCAGCACGTGGTAAGGCCCGCGAATCCCCAGTTCAATGCTGACGCAGGAGGCAAGCTCACTGTGCAGGGAATTGGGAACGGCCAGAATCTTCATGGACCGCCGTCCGGGCCACGGGCTCAGCCAGCCGGAGGCGTTCCCGCGGGAACTGCCCACAATCAGGGCCGCATCCTTCAATTCTTCCTCTCCCCAACCGGCTTCCTCCACAGCCTGCCGCGCCAGCAGCAGCGCCAACTGGGAGGCAGGGCCGTTCCTGCGGCTGCATAAAAGCTTCCTGTCCGGAATCCACCCGCTCAAAACATCGCCCCACGGATACCCCGCTCCCCACAGTTCCCTCAACGGCTTCAACACGCTGCGCCCTTCCCTCACTCCGGTGAGATGGGCTGCCGCCCCCATGCCAAAGCCGGAAGCCAGCCCCAGGCCGCATACCCGCGGCTCCGGTCTTCCGTGACTTTTTCCCCCCGCAATCATGACGGCGGCCAGACTACTGCCGCACCCGGAAAAACTCAAGCTTCCGGTACGTCAGGAACAGCCAGGAAAAACGGTACCCCTGCCGTCTTGCAACGGGCTTCCTTTTATGGCAATCATAGTCCCATGACCATTCAGACCGCCGGATTTTTATCTCTTCTCTTCATGGCCATTTGCCTTCCCTCCCTCTCCTTTTCCTCACCGCAAGGAAAATTCCAGGCGGCTGACTGGGCGGTACTCCATTCCTCCCGGAACGACCAGCGGCACGTCTCCTCCCGCGGCGTCGTGCAAACAATGCTGGAAAACATTCAGCCGTCATGCGCATTCTCTCCGGACATGAGACCGGAAGACTTCCCCGCCTGGCAGAAAAAAGTCCGGGAAGCCATGGAAAAACTGATGAAATTCCCCCTTCATGACAACCTTCCCGCACCCGTCCTGGTAAAAACCGTGCAGAGGGAACACTACTGGGTAGAAAAATGGGAAGCCTATCCCCTCCCGGGCGCTGCGGTACCGTTTCTGGTACTTGTTCCGGATACCGCTTCAGAAAAAAATCCGGTTCCCGTGCTATTCTGCATCCCCGGTTCTGATCAAACCAAGGAAGAACTGGCGGCGGAAACGTCGCCGGACCTGGCCCAGCCTCCCGTACCGCAGCCGGGCAGCAATGCCATGGCCTGCCACTACGTCAAACAGGGCTGGGCCGCCGTTGTGGTGGATAACGCCGGAACGGGAGAGGAGGGCGACGCCGAGCACGCCGCCGGCCGCTCTTCCCACGACTATGAAAACCTGGCCCGTTTCCTGCTGGAAATGGACTGGAGCTGGCTGGGCTACACCTCCTATATGGACCAATGCGTTCTGGACTGGGTAAAAACACGCCCCTGGGTGCAGAAAAACCGCATCATCCTGAGCGGCTTCTCCCTGGGAACGGAACCCATGATGGTGCTGGGCGTCCTGAATCCGGACATCTTTGCCTTTGTGTACAATGACTTCCTGTGCCGTACCCTGGAACGCGCCAAAGTCATGACCATGCCCAGCAGCAGGGGAGTGCGCTCCGCGCCCAACTCCATCCGCCACCTCATTCCGGGTTTCTGGAAGCAGTTTGACTTTCCAGATATTGTGGCCGCTCTGGCTCCCCGCCCCGTAATCTGTACGGAAGGCGGTCTGGACAGGGACTTCCAACTCATTTCCGCGGCCTACCGCACAGCCGGAGCGCCGGACCATTTCCAGTACCGCCACCAGCCCCGCTTTGCAGACCCGGCCCAACGCTGGCACGGAGAACATTTGCCCGCAGGGCTGGACAGAGACGCCTTTTTCCGCCTCGCCAATGTGGACCCGAGCAACCACTTCTTCAAAAAAGACCTGGTCATTCCCTGGCTCAAGGGCCTTTTAGGCAGGGGACAGCAATAAGCGGGAAAACCATCCCGTTCTCAAACACGAGTTGTGCGGAATAACGGAACAGAACGTTTCCCCTGCCTTCAGGAATGCAGAAACAATCTGCGGCACACTTTCCGGAAGGCACAGCCCAGCTTCCCGAAAAAGCCGACGACTGCACGGGCTTCCCTGTTAACGTCCATAGTCTTGAACAAATAACGCCGTACGGCATCCACCAGGGAGCAGCCTGCATACACCGCAACAGCCATTGCCAGTACCTTCACGACCATCAACGCAGGGGAAGAAGACGCGGCCCATTCAAAGACATCCCATAAAAACCATTTGCCTATCAAAACATTGCAATGCAGCACATAAACACTGAACGAGGCGGCCGCCAGCCATGAAATGCAGGCAACCGTCCTGCGGGATGAAAAACGCATGCGGGAAAAAATCAGGAACAGGGCAACCGCCGTTCCTACAATGAACGGAGAATTATAGGCAATAAACGTTCCGCCGCCCCTTATCTGTCCAATCAGGTACGGGGACACCACGTCAAGAACCATCTTGAACGCCCAGACAAAACATACACACCCGGCATAAAGCATCCATAAGGCGCCCGTCCTCATTCCAGTCAACAGGCCATGCTTTTTAATATACATTCCCAGCATGTAGAGAACGCCCAGCCACCAGATGGAATACCCTCCCTCTACAGGAAACACATCCCTGTGAAGCAAGGTGGGAACCACGGAAAACAGAACAAAAACGGTAACCAGAAGATACTGGAACTGTGATTTGGTAAGCCGGTTCCCCAGGACATTAAGGAAAGGAATAAAGAAAAACAGCCCTACATACGCCGTCACATACCAATACTGGACGGTTAAAACGGGAAACAACGAATTCAGGACGTCATTAAAATGAACCACCTGGGAGGAAAACAGCAGCACCAGCAGCAGACTGCCCGCCGTATAAAAAATCACCTGGAACCATAAGGTAACCACGCGTTCATACCTGAACGTCCCGTCACAGCATACATACCCAGTAATCAGCGCATAACAATTCACTCCGCAATAGGCGGCAATCTCCAGAAGCCACCCTACCCGGTAGGAAGCGGAATCATGATTGTCCAGCGGCAATACATGAGTGGCGGCCAAAAGATGAAGAACCAAAACCAGCATCATGGCGACAATGCGCAAGGCGTCTATTCCATAATTCCGCGACAGGGGAATATCCAGACCACCATAGGAAGAAGGCTTTCCTTTTCCCTGATCACCAGCCGACAGCAAGCTCATGGGGATATTTCAACGGATTTCTTATCCGCGTTTTCATCAATGATGGAAAGGTTTTCCGAAAGAAAAGCCTTTCTTCACAGGGATGCAGCATGATCCGCCATGTGTAAAAAGAATAGGAAAGCCCTGGGAACAAGGGCCTCCCGGTCCTTGAAAAGATATATGAACAGGAGGATATGCCGCTTTCCCCCTCCTGGGATTTTATGCTTTATCCGAAAGCCGGAAGCCTGCCGTTCCCTGCGGGATACCCTTAAACCATCGGAGGTTTTTTCTCAAATACTTTTCCCTCAAGCTTGGAACTTGACCACGGATAAGAAATCCGCTGCCCATGATCAGGCAATCCGGCTGTCCAAATCGAACACCTGCCCGGAGGCTGCCGTGAGGACTTCCTGCAAAAACAGAATAAACGCCGCGGCCTGCTCCGGCGTATTGAACCTGCCCAGAACATGCCTGGACAAAGCAGACTCCTTCACGCTCTCCCTCAACCCGGCCGTCATCTCCGTCAGCATGAACCCCGGCAGCACCAGATTAACGCGTATTCCCTCCCTTCCCCATTCCCGCGCCAGGCTCTTCACCAGGCCTTCCAGCGCAGACTTGGAAGCGGCATAGGCCGCCTGGGACGGAGCCGGGCGAAGCGCCGCATAAGAACCCACCATTACCACCTGCCCCTCCCGCTTCTCCCTCGCCATGGCTGCGGCGGCACAGCGGGCGCACCAGGCGGCTCCCGTCACATTCACGTTCATCACCTCGTCCCACTCCTTCTCCGTCTGTTTCAGGAATGGCCTGTCTCTGGTAATTCCGGCGGCGCACACCGCCAGGTCATACGGAGCATGTTCATCAAACCAGCGGCGCACGGCGGAACGGTCCCCTACGTCCAGTTCAGCGTGTGACGGAGCATCCGCCTCCCATCCTGCGGCGGTAAAACACTCCACGGCAGCCCGCGCCAAACCGCCGTGGCCGCCGCTGATAAACATCCTTCCCATGCTGGAACCTCTCCGGAATCGTTAAATGCCTCACTTGGGGTCCACCCACCGCCCGTACTCCTTGATCAGGTCCACCAGCCGCTCCACGGCCTCCTCCTGGGGAATGTTGAACTTGACGGGGGTGTGCTTCACGTACAGGTTGATCTTGTTCGGCGCGCCGCCCACATAGCCGAAATCGGCGTCCGCCATCTCGCCGGGACCGTTCACGATGCACCCCATCACGGCAATCCTCACGCCCTTCAAATGCTCCGTAGCCTTCCGGATGCGGGCCGTCGCCTCCTGAATATTGTACAGGGTGCGTCCGCAGGACGGGCAGGAAACGTAATCCGCACGCGTCAGGCGCGTCCCCGTAGCCTGCAAAATATTGAATCCCAGGAAGGAAGCCAGCCGGGGATCCGATTCCCCCTGAATCAGCACGGCATCTCCAATGCCGTCGCTCAGCAGGGAGCCGATATTGCGGGCGGCCACCAGCGGCACGTCCTCATCGGAAACGGAACCGGGCACCAGCGTATCCTTCAGCAGAATCAGGTGCCTGTCTTCCATGCGGGAAGCCAGAAGGCGGAACGCATACACGGGTTCCATGTCCAGGCCGTTCTTCACGGTGACAACGGACGGTTCGGCCAGTTCCTTCAGCGGCTCCAGCTCGTCACCGCAGCGGGGGTCCACCTCAATGGCCTCCAGTTGGCCGAAGGCCAGCTCCGGCATCATGTCCCCCATCGCATCCCGTTCCGTCTGGAGGGCGTAAAACCCCGCATCCGGCACCACCACGCGCACGGGCTGCTCCCAGCCCAGGCGCACCCCGTAACACATCGCCAGCCCTCCCTGCCTTTTGGAAAACTTCAGGGGATCATAGCTCAACTCCGGTTCGGGAAAGGAAGAAACGGGATCATCGGAACGTTCCGACGGCTGGAACGGATTGGACAGGCGGTAGGCCACGGGCACTTCCCGCACGGCGTCCTCCGTCAGGGAAACGCGCAGGGTATCCCCAATGCCGTCCGTCAGCAGGGACCCGATGCCCACCGCGCTCTTGATGCGGCCGTCCTCTCCGCCTCCGGCTTCCGTCACCCCCAGATGAATGGGATAATTCCAGTCCGGCCCCAGGGCATTCATGCGTTCCACCAGCAGGCGGTAGGCGGCCACCATCACCTTCACGTTGGAAGCCTTCATGGAAAACACCAGGGAATGGTAATCCAGGTCCCGGGCAATCTGAGCAAACTCAATCGCGCTCTCCACCATCCCCTCCGGCGTATCGCCAAAGCGGTTCAGAATGCGGTCGGACAGGGAGCCGTGGTTGGACCCGATGCGCATCGCGCGGCCATGCTCCCGGCAAAACAGCACCAGGGGCGTAAACTCCTCCCTCAGGCGGTCCAGTTCCTCACGGTATTCGGCGTCCGAATACTCCCTCACTTCAAACTTCTTCTTGTCGATGAAATTGCCAGGATTAATGCGTATCTTCTCCACCCACTTGGCGGCCTCCATGGCGGCGTCCGGCTTGAAATGAATATCAGCCACCAGCGGCACATGGCAACCCGCCGCGCGCAATTCACGGGAAATATTCTCCAGATTGGCCGCATACGCCTTGGTCTGGGCGGTCAGGCGGATAATCTCGCACCCCGCCGCGGCCAATTCCAAAGCCTCCTTCACGCAGGCATCCGTATCCCGCGTATCGGACGTCAGCATGGACTGGACCCGGATGGGATTGGAGCCGCCCACCCCCACATCCCCCACCATGACTTCACGGGTCACGCGGCGCGTATAACGGTAAGGACTCGGACAATAGGAAGACTGCATGAAACCACTCTACCGCGCCAGATTCCCCTGTCAACCATCCTTCAAAAACGGAAAGCCTTTTCACGTCAACCCATCAACATTGAAAAGGGAACGGAGCCGTTCCCGCTGCACGAAGACTTGATACGCTTTACAGCAAATTAACTATAACCAAGAATAACCATCATGTTTGAACCACTCAGGAATGTCTTCATGCGAATAGCAGAAAAAGAGCAGGTAAAACTCCCCTCAACAACACCGGGAACAAGCTTTGGCTTGACACACAAAAAATTAACCCTGGACCACATTTCCTCCATAGGAGTCAAGGCAGGGCTCTAAAAAAGATAAAGCACTGCCGGTTCCCACTAATCGCATCATTTCATCAATCCCTGTCACTTCTCAAGTTACCCATAACGGCAACGGCATCAGGAAAAAGAGCGGGCATCAGACAAGTTTTTCCGCGACCAAGAGCCCTTCTGAATCCGGAACCGGGTTACAACCTGGGAAATGCGGTTACACTTCCCTATTTCCCTGCATCGTTTGGGCAGATTGTATAAAGTGGTTCCTTTTAACATCATAGGGCTGCGTTATTTCTTTGGCGCTTCTTCCCATTGCCCGGACTCGAATCACCAATCGACGCACTTCCAAACTTGAGCTATTTTGCCAATATTCGCTAAGCAATTAAATTTCAATCACAAGAAACCTACCGTGTTTCTTCGGGTTTCATGAACAACTGCATATTCTTAAGCAAAGCTTCGTCCATTTGTTTTGCCAATGGCAAAACGGAAATATCCATCGTCTCGTTTTTCAGCATAACGGCCGTATTACCCCGTATGAAACTAATTGAGGAGTATTCTCCCTGGGGTACGGGGACTCCCAATTCATTGATTACCGGTTTGAGGCAGACATCGTAATCTCCCACCAGACCGGGATGTACCTGCAGGATTTTTTTCAGGATATCCGGCTTGATAAGTTGTTTTGATTGCTCCGCCTGCATCGCGAACATCGCTCTCAAGGCCTGGTCTTTCGTATGAAGATGCAGAATCGTGTAGGTGACGGGATAATCCCGTCCATTCTTGTTCACGCTAAAAGTACCGGAACATCCGTTGACGTGAGATTCGTCATGACCTTTTTCCGCAATAAAAGGGATATTTACGTGCTTCTTGAGCCAGCGCACCGTTCCGATGCCGCTATTAATATTGGGTATCATTTCAGGCCCCTTGTCTTCGTTCCCGTCCGGCATATTCAGGTTGAGAATATTATCATTCCGTTGCAGCTCGCGAGCATTCCGATCAATCCTGTCGTATAAGCTCTCGGGCATGCCTTTTGTTAATTTCCTTAATTCTTCTTCACGCCTGGTCCTCTTTTGATAAGGCATCTTTGAAATATCCTTCCACTTTTTCACCGCCTGCCGCGTCCTTTTCGGAAAATACCCGAATTGGCGTTTTCCATTAAGTGCGGCGAGTATGGTCTCTGATATTTCAAACAGTTCTTTATCCTTAAGCTCTTTTCTAATAAGCGGAAAGAACCAGTGGTCAGCAGCAATGAGGGAAAACCCCTCCTGTTCTGCAAAGAATTCCCCACATAATTTTTTATCTTCGTCTAAAATAAACGGGACTTGCAGAAATGCCATTTTTATACCGTCACCAAACATGGTCCATCGGTATTCACGGTTACGGTTGACCGGAGGTCCCTGTTTTTGTGAGACAAGCATTTCATCTACTGCTTTCTGACGACTGTAGACGGGGTTTGGGGAGTAGAACATTTTGACGGCCATGTAGACGTTTCCCATGATATCGACAATGACCCAGTAATTCTGCTCATAGTCCCATCCCAGGTAGTACTGAGATATATTGAGCCCTTCCATGTCTTTTGCCGCCTCGGACTGTCCAGGAACAGGATTCCCGCCTGGTTTAATTTCCTCATACAAGTTATACAGACGGGCCTTGCGCTCAGCAGGATTGGATTTTATGGTGGTCTGGTTCCATACTGCGGCCGGTTTTATTTCCCAGACTGTTTGGCCGGGATACAGGTCATTCCCTGCAACAGGCGCCCCATGAAGAATCTGCCCTATGAGGGTTACGGCAATGAAGAAAAAGGGGAGAATTTTCATACTGTGCGTGCAAGTCATGATGGTTATTTGTTAAATGAGAAGTAGCGGCCGCCAGGTTCGGTAAAATTACTCCTGTTTTCATCGGATTTCAAATCGTCTTTTATGTAATCACTTTCCGATTTGTTGGTAGGACCTGCATTGTAGGGAACAGGGTTATGTACTTTACCTCCATAAAGGCACCAGGCATGGCCGGAGCGCCAGGATTTTGTCTCCTCCTGTCCTTGTGCGTTTGTTGTTTTTCTAGTTTCCGTCCACCCGACTCCTCTGGAACTGACTCCGCCCGAGCCGAGAACCGACGCAGAATATTCCATAAGACCGGCAGCTTCCACACAGATGATTTTTGCCGTTCCTTTGTCGATGGCATCTACCATTCCGGCTACCGACAAGGGCATGGGGTTTTGTTTCTGATCCACATACAGGGAGCCGGTTTTTCCCACTTCCGGTTTCCATTCATCGTAATAAGAAGCACTGTTGGATATACCGCGACTAAGCCTGTCCATAAGCTGATCATGGGTGGTCGCTCCGCTGAAGTTCCACTTCCCAAAAGCTGTTTTCAGCAGGGTTTTCCAAGGCTTGTCCAGATTACCCCTGTCAAGAAGAACATAGCATTTGCTGATGGTCATTTGTTCCTTGGCGGATAACTTCACTCCCAGCACAGAGAAACTCCAGGATGCATTTTCTGCGCGTCCCCGGCATTTTCTCTCCACCGCTTCCTTGGCGGTGACGACACCCTCGGCTTTTCCATTGGCAATGGACAATTCAGTTGCTTCAGAGGCAAATATTCCGTCGGTGCACATTGCCTTGATTGTTTTCATGGAGTCCGGCAGCGCCTTGAAGGTGACAGTAAAGGAAGGAATATCCCCTGCATAGTACCCTACGGGTGATTTATCGTCATCCGGTGCTTTATCCTCCCTTTTGAATTCCGGAACCGGAACAGGCTTCCCTCTGAATTGATCGTGAATGGTGAAACCATTTCCCCCGGCATTTTCCCTGAACTTGGCGAACTGTATTTGGATTAACGGAGCTATAGTATCCATTTCGGCTTCGGCCACCTCTCTTTTTTTCTTTGGACCGACCAACCCCATTCTCACTTTGACCTTTACCTTGAATTCAGTTCCCCAGTATTCTTCACTTGGAGAGCAAATTCCCGTAGAAGAAAATCCTCCCTTTCCCCTGGGCGGGTCGCTCGTCATGATTGGCTCGGGTTCCCATGTGTACTTTCTTGTTTTACCACCTCGGTATTCGACCCATTCCCTTTGCGAATCGGGTGTAAATTTGGCAACGGCTTTAAATTTATAGGATTTTCCTTCCTGCTTGTCCAGTATGGCTTTATCCCCATCTTCGGACATGGCGACATTCTCGCCAGGAGTTATTTTTACTTCGCACTTGTAATCCTCCGCCGCGTGTAACGGCATCAGATGAAACAGTAATGCCGGCAAGAAGATGGCAGTAAATAATTTGATGTTCATTATTTTTTATTCTTTAACCATTCTTTCATTTGTTGAACGTCAAGTTCCGGTTTCTTGTTTGAACCCGGCAAATACTGTTTCCAATCTATTTTCAAAGCGGACATTTTTCTGACTTCATCGACTGAAAAGGGAATGGTGGTATCCGGCGCGAATGTAGCCCATTCAGAAGATCTGTAGAAATAGACCGTATCCTGCAAACTGGCCCACGCTTTTTTCATTTGTTGCCGGAAGTCCTTCCTGTCCTCCGTTTCCCATATTTTCAGTCTCCATCTCCAGTTCTTTTTGATTTCATCTGGAGCCTGGGTAGCAAGAAGGTGTCTGTAGGCATAAATTCCAAGTTTTCTTGATGAGAAGATTTCTTTCCCGTTTAACAGCCCCATGTCTTGGCTGGCAGCCCATAATTTTAAGAGGCTAGAAGAAAGTTTACTTGCCTGCTCGGAGTTCAAAGGAGGGGGAGATGGTATGCAAAGCCCGTAGTAGAATGATTTTTGATTTAGTCTTTCCAGGAGTTTGTCGACAGCAATTTTCGTTTCGTCCAGGGATGAGATAAATACTCCGTTGAGGGTTGTAGAAACTGAGTAGTTTTTCAATATTCTGACATAGTACCACCCTGAGCCTTCGACGATGAAATTCTTGTAAACTCCACATCCGGCAAATGATTTAACCCTGCTTCGCGCCAGAACAGGCAGGGGTATGTAATCCTTAAGCCCGTCATAGGAAGGTTCCCGGAATAAGTCTTCTTCCTGAACTTCCTCCTCTTTTCCAAGTCCCAGGAAGGAGTCAAAATCAAAATTGGCAGGTAGTTTTCTGATTTCGAGTATGTAATCCTTGAGGCTGTTGTCCAGATCATTGTCGGCAAGCGGGGTTGGATCATAAAAATAAAAGGAGAGGAGCTGTTTTTTGTCCGGAACCTGAATCAGCACGCCAAGGTCCGGACCGTCAAAGTCTCTGTCTACGGATTCTCCCCGGTCACTCCACCGGGCAAGCGTTCTGGTCGTGCTGATGGGGCAGTAAAGGATGTTTTCGTCACCCCGTTCATTTTCCCAGATAACTTTTCCGGATACACCGCTTTCACCCACTTTGACGTGTGGACCCTTGACGGATTCGCATCTGTATGCATTGTCAAAAGCCTCAAGGACGGAACCCATAGGTCCGGCAGCTCCGCACAGGAGCATGTAACTCCGTCCATAGCGTTCGCACCAGTCGCCCCGGGTAGCCCAGTCTTCATACCAGAAAAGGGCTTTTGCAGGGGGATTTGTTTTTTTCATTCCATCAATTGCTGTCCTGGTTTTTAAAAGTTCCGACAGTTGTCCAATGCCCGGGAAAGAAGGATGCTTCACATCATTCAACGGGAAAATCCGTTTTCTCTCTACATGGCCCAAATGCAATAATCCTTTTCCATACGTTCCGGCATACAAGCTGCCATCCGGTAGAGAAGCAAAACTGGTCACGCTGACCAATTTTTCCACTTCATCGTCACAGGGCATATCCACAGTCTGAATTTTTTGTAAATTTTTCCGCACAAAAGAAACGCCCTTTTCCCTGAATCCTATCCACATCCCTTGGGAAGACGGATAAAAACAGGTGATATAATCCTCCGGCAAAAGAGAATCGTCATTGTTTTCCCTACGGTTCATTTTCAAGAGTTTTTGAGCATGCCGGACAGACGTTTTCTCATCCGGTTTCCATAGTCCTTCATTTTTCGCCCCATAGTCCCTGCCCCTCAGAAAGTTCCAGTCTGTTTTATTTTTAGAGTACCCGAGCCCGGAATTGGTGCCTACCCAAATCCAGCCCGATTCGGCACAAATCGCGTTGCAAAAATTTGAAGGCAGGCCTTTCCCTCTGGCTTCAAATGGTTGGCGAACTCTCTGCAGCGTATCCCAATACCACTTTGTCTGCACTACATTCCACCGTGAATATCCGTTGGAAGGTTCTGCTGAAGCCACTCCGGAAGTTTGAAAAGCTGCCCAAAGAGTTCCTTTTCGATCAAAGGAGAGAGAAGCAATCTGGTCCTCCGGCAAACCTTCCGCCCTTGTGTAATCTTTCCATGATTCCGTTTCCGGTTGATAAACAGTCAGGCCGCCGGAAGTAGCAATAGCCACATCTCCACTGACAGGAGATACAGCCATGGCGAAGATCCTCTCCCCCGGCAAGGCATTTGACTGGTTGTACTGTTGCCATGATTTCCCATTCCACACAGCCACTCCTTTATTGTCCGTCCCCACCCAGATACGCCCCTGCCTGTCTTCGAGAAGAGCATAGAAATTTGTTGTATCAGGCAGCCCGTTTCCTTTCTGCTGCTCCCATTTTTCCCCTCCGTATGGCAAGCGCATCAATCCCTTCCCTTCCGTCGCAACCCAAATATCTCCTGAACGGGTGCAAACGATAGACGTAATAAAGGAAGCTGGACAAGCAGGCAATTCTCCGCCATTTGAAGGAATGCCCATGTATAAAAAACAATAGATCCAAATAAATAAATAAGATCTAACAATCAGAAACATAAAAAAATAGTGAAATAAACACGTAAAAAGTCAATTATTAAGCCTACTTGCCAAGGAGCGCAAAAAAGATGACTGAGCCACTGGTACAGATCCAGTTCAACGAAACCGGCCCAGTCTGCTGAAAAATAACTAAACTAAAAATGAACCCCTGAAAAGAGGAACACGCTTCCCCTCCACGGTTTGTTGAAAATTAATTCATTGGAAATAAACGTAGAAGATGTCAACGACATCGAACTTGACCCCGCGAGAAATAGTCTAAGCCGTTTTTAAGTCATTAATTTCATCATCAACAATTCCTCCGGGACATTTCACAAGCATAAGCTTTTCCCAAATCCGCGGCATGCTTTTCCGCCCCTGCGGAAAGCCGGATGGAACCGGCAGGCGGAATGCCTTCAACGCAGGGCCTGTCCTCCATCAGCCCGAGGATTTCATCCCTGGTCAGCATCACGTCACGATGAAGCATCCCCATGATGCCGACGGCGGCATAGGCGGCCCACGGAGGAACGGACAGTACCGGACGACGGGCCCCGTCACCTTTCCCAGCATGGAAAACAATCCGGGGAACGTATACGTTTCCGGCCCCACCGCTTCAATCACGCTGTTTTACCCGTCTTCCCGCAACGCTTCCCGGGACCGCCAGGAGCGGTCAAATCCTGTACATGAACCGGCGGAAGGCGGTTTTCTCCATTCCCCGGAAACCGTTACAGCATGGACTGCACCACAAACAACACGACAGACCCCACATAAACGGCCGCCAGCACCACGGCGGCGCAACACAGGAAGAGCCTGTATCCACAGGCCAGTACCACCCTTCTGAGCTGGGATTCCGGATGCCGCCGCGCCCACCACGCATACAGCAGAAAAAGCAGAGCCGTTCCGGCTGAAACAAACAGAGATTCTTTCAACAGAGGCGGATAATAATCAAACACCACCCTGTTCCGCCCCTCCTGAAGGCGCACCGCCATCAATTCCCCCACCTTTTCCACGGGCACGTCCACCCCGTTCCGCGTGGCCTTCCATCCACGGTCATGCACCACCGGAACCATCAGCGCCTCCCCCTTTCCGGCAGAGAGGGACACTTCCACATGGCCTCCGCGTCCCTGCGCCTCCAACCCGTATTGATCCTGGCCTTTCCCCAGAACCGGAACATCCTGCTCCGGCATTCGCGCCGCAGCCGCCAGAAGAGGAGCCTCCACAAGCCGCCGCATCCTTCCCTCCACCACGGTTTTCCCGGTTACACCCGCACGCTTTAATTCCAATGCTCCATTATAGGTGCGGCACGTCCCGCCGGGGGCCTTCTGCGCTTCCGCCATGACGGGCACCGCGCGGCCATTGACGCGGAGTTCCTCCGTATCCGTCTGCGGGAAGCCGTACACCGCGCCGGGATATTCCGGCACGCTCATCCGGTAAAAGTTGCCATTCCTCTCCGTCCGCACTTCCACGGGAGCATACAGGGGGCCTTCCGCTGACGGGCAAAGCGCGGCATGCAGGGCATTGAGATTGCTGAACACGCCGGCTTCCGCATCCAGCCGCAGCCCCAGCGCGCTCTGGGGAACCACCAGCCCCCAGCGGGCGCCCGGAAGCCTGTATAAATACATGCCTTCCCGGGAAAGCACGCTCTCCATTCCTTCCACGGGACGGGACGCCAGCATAAAGCCATGGCCCAGCAGCAGATCGGAAAACAGGGTGCCCCCCTGACCGTACGTGCGCGTGAATTCATCCCGGTACCCCAGGTTTTTCAGAAAACGGAAATGGCTGATGCTCGTGGTATGCCGGAAGTTGCCGATGCTCGGGACAGGCCCCAGGCAATCCGCGTTGTCCACCAGCAGGCGGTCCCTGTCTTTCACGCGCAGAAGCCCGGCGTACCCGTCCATTCCGCGCGCCAGCCATTCCGCATTCAGGGCCAGTACAGCGGCCTTTTCCTCTTCTCCCTGCTTCCAGAACGCGGCAGCCCCCACGGGCAGCCCCAGCAGCATCACGGCGGCTATGGACCACACCAGCCTTTTGCCTTCCACATGCCTCCAGCACAGCCACGCGCATGAAAAAAACAGCAGAGGCAGAAGGCGCGCCACCAGGTCCATATCCGTCACGTGAAGGACAATCAGGGAGACGGCAAACGCCGCCACGGGAAGGCCAAGACTCCATCCCCAGCCCCAGCCCCAGCGCCGCCCCGCCGGCTGCGGCAACCTCCCGCCGGACAGGATCCAGGCGCAGAACGACGCCACCACCAGATTGGGAATGAACCCGAACCGGACCGGAAAATCCACGTAGCTCCACAGATGGGCGGCGCGGTGAAGGGGTTCAATGAACGCAGGGAGCACGGACGCCGCCAGCAGGAGAAGAAACAGCCGCCTCCCCCTGTTCGCCGGCGGAGCCTCTTTCCTCCCGTAAACCAGATAGACGGCAGCCAAAGCGGCGCACGCCATTCCCGGCAGGCAGGCATACAGGCGTTCCAGGAATTTGGGAGGGTCAAACGGCCAGGACAGTTCAAAAAAAGTGGGGGGAGTCATGAACAGGGACCGCATGGAATCCCGGCTCATCTCCATCATGGGCAGCCAGTAATAGCAGGTCGCCAGCGTCACCGCCGCCGTGTACCAGAACACGCGCGCCAGCCGGACGCGGCGTTCTGCCGTCCCTTTCAGGGGAAGCGTGAAGGCCCACGCGAACAGCCAGCCGGTCACGACGGCCATGAAAGCGCTGTACATGGAGGTAGCCAGCAGAAAGAGGCCGACGGCATACAGCCACCCCCTCCCTCCGTTCACCAGCTGGTAAAGGCCCAGGGCAAACAGGGGGAACATAGCGGCGTGGTCCAGGAACTGCATGAACCCGTACTTGGTCTGGAAAAATCCCCCCAGGGCATAACCCGCCGTCAGCAGCACGGTCCAGCATACGGGCAGGGAGGGGAAGACGCGTCTCAGGAACCAGGAAGCCGTCAGGCAGATGCAGGCCGCGTCCGCCAGCATCACCCATACCATGTCCTTCAACAGGAAGGAGTCTCCCATCGCCACCACAATCCAGGTGGAGGGAACCAGCAGCTGGTGCGGCAGGGAGGGGCTCACGCGGATGCCCGCTCCTCCATTGACATCATAAAAGAAGGATCCGTCCAACGCTCCGGTCATCAGGGCGGAGGCATAATATTTCAAGGTGGGATACACCATCTGCCCGTTATCCATGTATTCCAGGTAATGGCCGCCAAGCGGCCAAATTCCGCGCACCGCCAGGAACAGGAACAGAACGGCCAGGGCGAACGCAACAGACGCCAGAGACGTCAATACCGGGCGGGAAGAAGCGGGTTCCATGGCTCAATCAGCGGACAAACGGTTCGGCGGCCTGGACCAGGCGCAGGGCGCGGGCGCATTCCTCCACATCATGAACACGGTGAATACGGGCGCCGTGCAAATGTCCCCATACCGTCATCACGGCGGTGCTCAGCGGCGCCCGCCCCTGCTCCGCATCACCCAGAACGGCTCCCAGCATGCTCTTGCGGGAAAGGCCCAGCAATACCGGACGTCCCGCCACCTCCAGCCTGTCCATATTGGACAGCAGGGCCAGATTGTGTTCCAGCGTCTTGCCGAAGCCGATGCCGGGGTCCCAGCAAATCTGCTCCGGGACCAGGCCGCGACCCAGCAGAAAATCATAACGCTCCTCAAAATAGCCGCGCACCTCCCGCACCACGTCTTCATAAAAAGGCGCGTTCTGCATCGTTTCAGGCCGTCCCTGCATGTGCATCGCCACTACGCCGCAGCGCGCCTCCGCACACAGCTCCGCCATTCCCTCCTCCTGCAATCCGGAAATATCATTGATCACGTCCGCTCCCGCTTCCAGCACAGCCGCCGCCACGGCGGCATGGCGCGTATCCACGGAAATCACGGCGTCCGTGCATGGGCGGAGTTCCCGCACCACGGGAAGCACCCGGTCCAGTTCTTCCTCCACGGAGACCTCCGCCGCACCCGGCCTGGCGGATTCCCCCCCAATGTCCAGAATAAGGGCTCCCTGCCGCTCAAGCTCTTTTGCATGGGAAACGGCGCGTTCCACCGTATGGAAACGCCCTCCGTCGGAAAAGGAATCCGGAGTGACGTTTACAATTCCCATCAGCACGCCGCCGCGCGCCACATTCAATATGTCTCGCCTTACAAGCCAGTTCATCTAATTACGTTCTTGTCAAAGGCACTATACATCACTTTAATAAGTCAGAAACACTTTTTTCACCATGAAAACAACGCCCCTGCTTCTCATCATCCCCCTGCTCATGACGGCCGGAGCCCTGGCGGCCAGCCAGGATGATTTCAACGTCCAGACCGCTTCCTCCCGCATGGTCAAGCATGAAGACGGGTCGCGCAGCTACTTTGAAAAGACCGGGGACGGCAAGGGGATGAAAAAAACCACTTACAACATCCACAACGTTCTCGTTTCCGTAACCCTCTACAAAAGAGGCCCCTTTGGAGAACTGCGCTCATGCCTGATCTTTGACGGGCAGAAGAACGAACTCTTTTTCGTACGCTACGGTTACGACGGCAACGCCAACCTGAGGGAGGAACAAATGTTCGATTCCAAGAGCAAGGAACTCGTGCGCCGCTTCCTTTACACATATGACGACATGGGCAACCGCAGCAAGCCCGTGTGCATCACGCTGGTCAAGAGCACCAAGGACATTGAGACGCACGCCGTTCCCACCGCTCCGGAAAAGGACCCCTTTGCCGACGATTTTAAAAAGAAGAGCAAGTAAGCGCCGGACCCGCGGGCAATCGTTCCGCCCTTCGCGCATGCCATCCGTTTTCTCCGTCTTTCAACCGGCCGCCGTCTCTGTGATGCGCGGCCGGTTTGACGTTATACCGCCGTGCGGGAAAATTGCGGCGAGTTCCGGAGACGGACGTTTTCTTTCCCCAGAAAAAGACCTGGTCCAAAGGCATGCCCGAGGTTTGAAACACGGCAAATCCGCGCCAACCACCCTGGCCAGGCGCACGACGGCCCATTTAAAGGAGGAACAGCTTCCTAAAAAGCCCTTTTATTCTCCATTGCTGGCTTCCAGCCTGTTACGCCAGCGGCGGGCCACCCAGGGGCGCACCAGCCCGTAAAGCAGGTAAATGGAGAAAATGACCGCGGGCATCACCCACGGGAATTTGAAGATGCAGATGACCGTCAGCACAATGAGCACGATCGCGTACATGGTCCCCCGCGTGCGCATGTTGATGTGCTTGAAGCTGGGATAAACCACCCGGCTCATCATCAGGACGGACACCCCCGCCATCGCCAGGGCAATCACGTACTTGAAGACGCCCAGGTCCATGGCCCCGTTCGGAGCCCTTCCCGCCAGGTACATCACCAGGTACATGGTGGAAACCACGGCTCCCGCCGCCATCGGAACGGGCAGCCCCACAAAGTCGCTGCTCTGCCCCTCCTTGCGGGGAGCGGCGGCCATGCAGTTGAACCGCGCCAGGCGCAGGGCGGCGCACAGCAGGTACAGGATGCCTATGCCCCAGCCAACCTCCGGCGGAGAAAGCTGGAACAGGACGGCCTTGGCCACCAGCAGCGCCGGGGCAATGCCGAAGGAGACGATGTCCGCCAGGGAATCGAATTCCCGGCCGAAGGGGCCGTCCTGCCCGCGCATGCGGGCAATGCGGCCGTCAAACAAGTCAAACAGGCACGCCGCGAAAATCAGGAACGTGGCATTCTGGTAATAGGAGAAGGCCGCCACGGCGTCGCTGTCCGCCTGGTTGATCCCTTCAAAAATCGTCAGAATGGCGAAAAACCCGCACACCAGGTTCCCTGCCGTAAACAGGTTCGGCAGAATGGGAATCTCAGGTTCGTCCGGAAAAATCTTCTTGTCCATGATCGGTGTCCAGTGGGGCGCCCCGTGAAGGGCTTACCCGTTAATGATGTTGCGGGCCGCCGCGGCCAGGGCCTGGGGATCGGCATCCTGCGGAGCGGAACCGCGGGCCTGGTCCGGACGGCCGCCCCCCTTGCCTCCGGCAAGAGCGGAAACCTCGCGGATCATATCCCCGGCGGACAATCCGTCCGCAATGGCATCTTTGCCACAATAAGCGCCCAGGAGCAAGGAAGAACTGTCCACGCACAGCAGGAAGGCGGCGCCCGCATACTGGCGCTTTTTCAGGCCGTTCAGCAATTCCTGAAGCAATTCCCCGGCCCCTTCCGCCACCTGGATCAGGGAGGCGGGGTCATCGGAAAGCCATTCATTCAGCAGGGCGTCAGCCCTGGCGGCGGACTGCCCGGCGCGGGCCTTCCTAAGCTTCTTTTCCGCCTCCAGCGCTGTCTGCTTGAAATGCTCCACGGAGGCGTCGAAACGCGCCAGGGAATCATTCACCGTCCGGATGTCGGAGGCTCCCAGGGCGGACAGCCCCGGCTTGTCCTCAATCGTGGGAACCGGAACCTGTTCCAGCCCCATGTCCGCCAGCTCATAATTGACTTCCTTGATCTTTTCCACCGCCTTGGCGATTTCCAGGCTCCGGGCGACGACGTGCTGGCGGATCATTTCCAGGGCGGCGTCCCCCGTCATGGCCTCAATGCGGCGCACGCCGGAGGCGATGGCCCCCTCGCTCTTGATCTTGAACAGGCCTATATCCTTCGTATTGGCAATATGCGTTCCGCCGCAGAATTCCATGGAAACGCCGTCCAGTTCATTCCTGCAGCCGCCCACCTGGACCACGCGCACCACATCCCCGTACTTGTCGCCGAAGAACTGGGCAATCGCGGAATTGCCCTTTACGTCCGCATAGGCGCGTTCCGTGCAGTGCACCGGGAGAGCCGCCTCAATCCAGCCGTTCACCTTCTCTTCAATCAGGCGGAGCTGGTCCGGCGCCACGGCGGCGCTGTTAAAGTCAAAACGCAGGCGGTCTTCCGAAACGAAGGAACCCTGCTGGGCCGCATCCGGGCTGACTACCTGGTGCAGGGCGCAGTGAAGAAGATGGGTGGCGGTATGGTGCGCCTCAATGCGGCGGCGGCGTTCCGCGTCAATGCTCAAATGCACGCGGTCGCCGGGTTTCACGTCCAGCCCTTCGCGGGCTTCCACCACATGGGCGCGGGCATTGCCGATCTGCTGGACGGCCATCACATGGTAGCTCTCCCCGCCGATTTCAATCAACCCTGCGTCAGACACCTGGCCGCCCATCTCCGCATAAAACGGAGTCTTGTCCGTAATGATGAACAGGGAATCCCCCTGGCTGCTCACTTCCAGCACCGTGGCGGCGCATTCGTCCACATCGTATCCCGTAAATTCCGTCACGGCGTCCGTCTTCAAATCCAGGGCGCGCACCACCTCGCTCTTGCGGGCGGCGCGGGCGCGTTCCCGCTGCTCCTCCATCAGCCTGTTGAACCGTTCCATGTCGATGTCCAGGCCGCGTTCCTCCGCCAGCAGCGCGGTCAGGTCAATGGGGAAGCCGTACGTATCATACAGCTTGAAGGCGAACTCGCCGCTCACCTTTCCGGCGGAAGCCGTCTCAGCGTCAAACAGATCCAGGCCGCGGTCCAGCGTTTCATTGAAGCTGGCCTCCTCACGGTTCAGAACTTCCTTCACGGTGGAGGCGCGGGCGGACAGCTCCGGGAACACCTGGCCGAAGGATTCCACCAGCGTATCCACCAGTTCCGCCAGGAACGGCTGGGTGAAGCCCAGGCGGCGCCCGTAGCGCACGGCGCGGCGCAGAATGCGGCGCAGCACGTAATTACGGCCATTGTTGCCGGGAAGAATGCCGTCCGCTATGGAAAAACTGAGCGTGCGCAGATGGTCGGCAATCACGCGGAAGGCAATCGCCTCCTGAAGGGTGTCGTCCCCCGCCTCCACTCTCTTGGAACCGGGCGCCGGATACACGTCCGCGTACTTCCGGCCGCTCAAGGCCTCCAGACGGTCGAACAGGGGGCGGAACACGTCCGTGGCGTAATTGGAAGGCTTGCGGGAAAAATCCCTGAACCCGTCCGTGCACTGCATGATGGAGCACGCGCGTTCAAAACCCATGCCCGTATCCACGTGGCACGCCGGCAGATTGCGCATGGAGCCGTCGCTCTCCGCATTATACTGGATAAACACCAGGTTCCAGATTTCTATGCACTGGTCGGAATCCTTGTTCACCAGGCTGCCCTTCGTATTCCCCTCCGGGGTCAGGTCCACGTGCAGCTCGGAACACGGGCCGCAGGGGCCGGTTTCCCCCATCATCCAGAAATTATCCTTCACGTTCCCGTGCACGATCTGCACGTCCGGGTCCAGGCCGCGGGAACGGAACAGCTCCGCCCAGTAATCCCATGCCTCCTGGTCAAACTCCCCGGGGTCGCCCTTGGTCTTGTCCGGGGCGTACACGGTGGCGTACAGGCGTTCCGCGGGGAATCCCCACCGTTCCACCACCAGCTCCCAGGCCCAGCGGATGGCTTCCTTCTTGAAATAATCCCCGAAGGACCAGTTCCCCAGCATTTCAAAAAACGTGTGGTGGTAGGAATCATAACCCACATCCTCCAGGTCGTTGTGCTTGCCGCCGGCGCGGATGCACTTCTGGGTGTCCGTGGCGCGGGCGGGCGTCCAGGGGGGAGTCCATACGCCCAGGAAATACGGAACAAACTGGTTCATGCCGGCATTTGTGAACAACAAACCGGGGCTTTGGGGCATCAAAGAAGCGGAGGGCACGACCGTGTGCTGTTTCTCGCGGAAAAAGTCCAGAAAGCTTTGGCGTATCTCGGTGGCGGTCATCATATCAATAATAGGAAAAGTAAAAGTCGCCGGATTATGCCTGTTCCGCCCCCGTTAGTAAACCGCTAATTCCTTCTCCGTCATGACGGCTGCATTTTTGCTTGTAATAAATTATACATGCGTATAAATAAAGACATGAAAAAGCTGGTGATCCTCCTGATTCTTCTTGCGGCGGCAGGAGCGGCAGCCTGGTTCATCTACCGGGAAGCTCCGTCCGGGCCTGAGGACAAGGCCGTTCTTTACGGCAATGTGGACCTGCGCCAGGTGGACCTGGCCTTCCTGATTTCCGAACGCATTGATTCCGTGCTGGTGGACGAGGGAGATACGGTTGTTCCCGGCCAGAAACTCGCCACGCTGGAAACGGTGCGGCTGCAACAGGCCGCGGACGAGGCCCGGCAAACCGCGGAAGCCGCCCGCCAGAACTACCTGCGCGTTAAAAACGGACCGCGCGCGGAAGAAATAGCCCAGGCAAGGGCGAACGTGCAGGCGGCGGAAGCTACGCTGAACAACGCCGGGGTGCGCAGCAAGAGGCTGGTGGCTCTGGCTGAAACCAAATCCATCTCCCGCCAGGAGGCGGACGACGCCATCGCCTCCCAGCAGGTGGCCGCCGCCAATCTGGACGTAGCCAGAAAACAACTGGAGCTGCTGCTGGCCGGTTCCCGCGTGGAAGACATCGCCCAGGCCCTGGCCCAGTACAACCAGGCCAAAGCCAACCTGACCATCAGGGAACAGAACCTGAAAGACGCCGTGCTTTACGCCCCCAGCAATGCCGTGGTGCGCAACCGCATTCTGGAAAAGGGGGACATGGCCTCCCCGCAGAAACCCGTTTACAACCTTTCCCTGAACCATACCAAATGGGTGCGGGCCTACCTCACGGAATCCCAGCTCGGCAAAGTGAAGCCCGGCTTCTCCGCCACCGTGCACAATGACAGCTTCCCGGATACGGACTTCAAGGGAACGGTGGGCTTCATCTCCTCCGTGGCGGAATTCACCCCTAAAAACGTGGAAACGCCGGACCTCAGAACAGCCCTGGTCTATGAAGTGCGCATCATCGTGGACGACCCGGACAACCAGCTGCGCCTGGGCGCCCCCGCTACCGTCACCATCCCCCTGGACCAGAACGCCGGAACGCAGCCTCCGGAACAGCCCAGGCCATGACTACGGACTCCCAGCCCCTGATTGACTGCCGGAACGTCCAGAAAATGTTTCCGGACCCCGCCGGCGTTCCCTTCGCGGCGGTGGACGGCGTTTCCTTCCGCCTCTCCGCCGGGGAAATCGTGGGACTGCTGGGGCCGGACGGCGCGGGAAAAACCACCCTCATCCGCCTCATCACGGGACTGATGAAACCGCACGGCGGCTCCATCTCCGTGCTGAACCTAGACTCCGTGAAAAAAAGCCGGGCCATCCAGGCCTCCATAGGCTATATGCCGCAGAAATTCGGGCTTTACGAGGATCTCACCGTACAGGAAAACATGGAGCTTTACGCCCGCATGCACGGCGTCTACGGCCAGGACAGGGAAAAACGCTTCCGCAGCCTGCTCTCCATGACCAATCTGGAACGCTTCACCACGCGCCTGGCGGGCAAGCTCTCCGGCGGCATGAAACAGAAGCTGGGCCTGTGCTGCTCCCTGGTCTCCTCCCCGCCCCTCATCCTGCTGGACGAGCCCACCGTGGGCGTGGACCCGCTCTCCCGCCGGGAACTGTGGAACATCCTGAAGCAATTCTCCGGGGAGGAAGGCGTGGGAGTGCTGGTCAGCACCTCCTACATGGACGAATCCGCCTACTGCAACAGAACCCTCATCATGTATGAAGGGCGCCTGCTCATGGACGCCCCGCCCTCCGACGTCATTGCCCGGGCGGAAGGCATGTGCGTCACGGTGCGCACGCCGGAGGGGCTGCATGCGCGCCAGTTCCAGAGCAGGCTGGCCGCCGTGCCCGGCATCATCAACGCCACCCCGCAAGGCAACACCGTCCGCATCATCGTTCCCCCCGGCCACCCTGCGCGGGAAAAGCTGGAGGAATACCACCCCAAACCCGCGCAGCCGGACTTCTCCGACGGCTTCATGACCCTGCTGGCCGATCAAATGGACCTCGCTCCGCAGGACATCCCCGTCCCCGCCGGACCGCCGGAACCGGAACAGGCGGAAAAAGGGGACACCGTCATCCAGGTGACGGACCTGGTAAGAAAATTCGGCAGCTTCATTGCCGTCAACCACGTCAGCTTCTCCGTCCGCAGGGGGCAGGTCTTCGGTCTGCTGGGTCCCAACGGGGCGGGAAAAAGCACCACCTTCCGCATGCTCTGCGGGCTGCTGCCCGCCAGCGGCGGCACGCTCAATGTGGCCGGGGCGGACCTGAGGACCGCCGCCGCGCGGGCGCGCAGGAAAGTGGGATACGTGGCCCAGAAATTCTCCATGTACGGCATGCTCACCACGCGGCAGAACCTGGAATTCTTCGCCGGGGCCTACGGCATGGCCGGAAAGGAACGGCAGGAAGCCATCCGTTCCATGGAAGAGGAATTCCACCTGACCCCGTACATGAACGCCCCCGCCGCGCACCTGCCCGGCGGCTACAAGCAGCGCCTCAGCATGGCGTGCGCCCTCCTCCACTCCCCGGACATCCTCTTTCTGGACGAACCCACTTCCGGCGCGGACCCCCTGGCCCGGCGGGACTTCTGGCTGCGCATCAACGCCCTGGCGGAAAAAGGCGTCACCATCATCATCACCACGCACTTCCTGGGAGAAGCGGAATTCTGCGACAACATGCTCATCATGATGGACGGGACCACGCTGGCGGAAGGCTCCCCGGACGACATCCGCAAACACGCCCCTCCGCGGGAGGACGGCGCCCCCGCTTCCCTGGAAGACGCCTTCCTGTCCATCACGGAGGAACACATGAAGAAAGGAGGGGAAGAAGCATGATTGCCTCCCTTAAAAGAATCGGAGCCCTCATCGTCAAGGAACTCCACCAGGTGGTCCGGGACCCCGGCAACGTGGGCATTGCGGTCATCCTGCCGGCCGTGCTCCTGCTCCTCTTCGGCTACGGCATGAGCATGGACATCAAAAACGTGCGCATCGCGTACCTGGCCGTTCCCGCCTCCAGCCAGTCCACGGAGCTGGAAACGCGGCTCACCCTCTCCAGGTACTTCCAGACCGCGCGCGTCTTCTCCACCCGGGAGGCGGAAGAAAAGCTGCGCACCCATGAGGCGGACGCCTTCATCGCCCTGCAAAGCGACGCGCCGGACACGCTCAACGGCGGAGTCACGAAAGTCCAGATCGTGGTCAACGGCGTCAACGCCAACCAGGCCACCCTCATCCGCAACTACCTCCAGGCCGTCGTGGGGTCCTGGGCAGCCTCCCTGAACGGCCAGGCCGCCCCCGTGCTGGACGTGCAGACGCGCACCCGCTTTAATGAAGCCAACGACAGCCACTACTACCTGGTCCCCGGCGTCATCGTCACCATCATGACCATGATCGGGGCGCTGCTCACCTCCCTCGTCATGGCGCGGGAATATGAACGGGGCACGCTGGAAAGCCTCTTCGTCACGCCCGTGGGCAGCGGGGAAATCCTGACGGCCAAGGCCGCCACCAACTTCCTGCTGGGCATGGTCAGCCTGGCCATCTCCATGATCTTCGCCGCCTTCGTCTTTGACATCCCCATCCGCGGCTCCCTCATCCTGCTGCTGGCGGTCTCCGCCCTGTTCCTGATCGTGGCCCTGGGGCTGGGGCTGGTCATCTCCACCGCCACCAAAAACCAGTTCCTGGCCTGCCAGTTCGCCATCATGGGCACCTTCATGCCGGCGCTCATGCTCTCCGGCTTCCTGTACGACATCCTCAACATGCCCCCCGCCGTCCGGGCCATCACCTACATCATCCCGGCCCGCTACTACGTCACCCTGCTCCAGACCCTCTTCCTGGCCGGGGACATCCCCTCCGTCATCATTCCGTGCTGCATCACGCTGGGCGTCTTTGCCGTGGTGCTCATGGGCATCGCCCGGCTGAAAGCCCCCAAATCCCTCGAATAACGCCATGGACTTCCTCGTCAGAATAGCCTCCCTCGTCAAAAAGGAACTGCTGGCCGTGCTCAGGGACAAAAAAAGCCGGATGGCCCTCATCATCCCGCCCATCCTCCAGATAGCCATCTTCGGCTATGCCGCCACCATGAACGTCACCCGCGTGCCGTACGCCGTGCTGGACAAGGACGGGGGAGAAACGGCCGCCCAGTACATCGCGGACCTGGAAGGCACGGGCATCTTCCGGCGGCAGGCCACGGCGGCCACGGAAAAGGACATCGACCGCATGATCGACAACCGGGAAATCGTCGTGGGGCTCACCATCCCCCCGGACTTCTCCCGCAACCTCCAGACCGGACGTCCCGCCTCCCTCCAGCTCATTGCGGACGGCCGCAACACGAACACGGCGGCCATCGCCCTCAGCTACGGCCAGCAAATCGCCTCCGCCTACGGAGCGGACCTGCTTGCCAAAAACGGCGGCTCCTCCCCGGTGGAAATAGAATCCCGCGCCTGGTTCAACCCCAACCTCATCACCCGCTGGTTCATCGTCCCCGGCCTCATTGCCGTGCTCGTGCTGATCAACTCCATCCTCTCCGGCGCGCTCTCCATCGCCCGAGAACGGGAGGAAGGCACCTTCGACCAGCTCCTGGTCGCCCCGTACACCCCCGGAGAAATCCTGCTCGGCAAGGGGATTGCCTCCGTCATCACCGGAATCATGCAGGCCGTCTTCGTGGTGCTGGTAGCCATGTTCTGGTTCCGCATCCCCTTCCAGGGGTCCGTCTGGCTGCTCTCCGCCGCGCTCCTGCTCTTCATCGTCACGGCGGCGGCCATCGGGCTGTGCATCTCCTCCTTTGCCCAGTCCCTCCAGCAGGCCATTGTGGGAACCTTCCTGCTGCTGGTGCCCATGGTCATGCTCTCCGGCTTTGCCACGCCCATCTCCAGCATGCCGAAAATCTTCCAGGACCTCACCCTGCTCAACCCCATGAGGTACGGCCTGGAACTCATCCAGCGCATCTTTCTGGAAGGGGCCGGATTCCTGGACCTCTGGCCCCTCTTCGCGGCCATCATGACTGTTACGGTGGTGGCCGTTCTGGCAGCCATTTTCTCCTTCCACCATAAAATCTCCTGACGGAAAACTTTGCTTTCCCGGCCCCGGAACATTCTGGCGCCCTTTTGCCATTAGTCTTTCGTCTTTAATATTTTCATCACGCCAATCCCGTCACCCGTATAAAAATACTTGCATCCGGCCCGTTTTTTCTATTCTATCTCTCTCGTTCCTTGAGAACATGGGCTCGTCGTTCAATGGATAGGACATCGGTTTCCGGTACCGACGATGTAGGTTCGATTCCTACCGGGCCTACCAGACTTTTCATACCGCAAGTTGCTGTTTATCAGTGCCTGCGGTTTTTGTTTGATTGAAATCGCAAGACATCGGAACGGCGTTTGATTACCCCTCCGCACCGTCTGGCGGCAATGTTCCGCCTGTGCAGGTTATTCCGCACCACATCCTGCCGGCCTCCCGGAAACATCAACCGCAGGACATTCCCCGCCCACTTAAAGGGCGGTCCCTTTCTTCGGCATGAAAAGGCGGGACATGTCCACTCCCTCAAGCTTCAGAAGCCTGATTTTCGCGGCAATTCCGCCGGCATAGCCCGTCAGGCTCCCGCCTGCGCCCACCACCCGGTGGCACGGGATGATGATGGAAATGGGGTTATGCCCCACCGCTCCTCCTACTGCCTGAGCAGACATGCTCCTTCTATTCCCGCGCGCGGCCATCTTCCGGGCAATCTCTCCGTAAGTGGTAACCTCTCCGTAGGGAATGTCGCAGAGAATCTTCCATACGGCCTGGCGGAACTCTCCCCCCACGGGGGCCATCGGCAATTCGGCTATCGGAGGCCTGCCGCCCGCAAAATACCTGTCCAGCCAGTCTCTTGCCGCGGCAAATACCGACAGGCCGTCCCTTTCCTCCATGTCCCCGCTGACGGTATCTCCAAAATACTTCTGGCCCTCCAGCCACAAGCCTGCGAGATGTTCCCCATCGCTCGCCAGCGTGAGCGACCCAAGGGGTGACGAATAGTGTGTTGAGTAATACATCATCTTTCTATTGTTTCAGTGTTGTTTCAGTGAATTCCATAAATTGACGGCAGCATAGCCGCGCCACGGCCTCCAGCCTTCCGCCAGAGCAAGAATTTCCTTTTGCGTGCGCGGGGAGAGCGCCTCTCTAATGCCGGGATCGGTTGAAGGAAAGGCATCCGTCCATCCAAAGGCCCGCATGGCGATATATTGCGCCGTCCATGTTCCGATGCCGGGGAGCCCCGCCAGCTTTTTCATTTCAGCCTCAGGATCGGCCCGGAAACTGAAATCAATGCTCCCTTCTTCAAACGCGCGCGCCAGCTCGACAACCGCCCTGCCCCTGGACGCGGTCATTCCGGGAATGTCCCATCCAGCGCTTTCCGGGCCACTCAGGGAAAGAATCTTCCCCGGCGCAGGAAACGCATGGGTCAGCCCCTCCATCCCCGTCCGCACGGGCTCGCCATGGCTCCGCGCAAGCCTCCCCGCCAGAGCATTCGCGGCTTTCATGGAAATTTGCCTTCCCAGCGCTGTCCGCACCGCCAGCTCGTAAGGGTCAAAACAGCCGGGCAAACGGGTTCCCGGAACATATAGCCCCAGAGTCAGGCCGTTCATGACAGCCAGCGTTTCATCCACCGCGGCCGGGTCACAGTACAAGTCAAACAAATGCCGCACCCTTGCAAGAACCTGGGACAAGGCGGGAAGCAGAGACCTCGCGATCACCACGATCAGCGCATTTTTCACGGGGCAATGGCCCACCCGTATCCAGCCATAGACATCTTTCCCCCTTCTGGTTGCAAGGCGCACGGTGCGGCCATACTCCCCGCCGCGTACGGCCTCCACGCCGGGAATGGCCCGCAGCGCGAGGAACTCAAGCAGCCTCTCCCACCGGCAGGGAGGACGGTAAGGCAGCGTCAGCGTTATTCCGGAACCCTCCTCCTCTTTTCCCCCCTTCCCCAGCTTCCGCAATGCCGCCGGGGAAAGCCTGTATTCCTTTTTGAACAATTCATTGAAGCGCCGCAAACTGCCGAACCCCGCGCTCATGGCAACGTCAAGAACAGAAAGCCTCGTGCTTGTCAGGAGATTCTTCGCCAGCAGCAGCCGGAGAGTCTGCAAGTACTGGATGGGGGAAACATTGAACTCCGCGGCAAAAGCCCGGCGCAAATGCCGCCCGGTGCAGCCCAGGTGGGCGGCAAGCTCTTCCAGGCTTTCCATGTCTCCGCAATTCTCCTCCAGGAAACCGGCCGCACGGCGCGCCAGGGAAGCGGCGGCGTCCACCGGGGCGGTTCCGGGCGCAAGCTCCGGGCGGCATTGCAGGCAAGGCCGGAATCCGGCCCGTTCCGCTTCAGCCGCTGTGGCGTAATAGGTGCAATTCCCGGCCCTGGGCAGCTTTGCGCGGCATATGGGGCGGCAGTAAATGCCCGTAGACGCTACCCCCACGAAGAAATGGCCGTCAAAACGGGCATCCTTGGATTTAAACGCGGCATACCAGGCCTTTTCATTTCCTTTCATGGTTTTGCAAACTCCACGGTTGAGGCTCATGATAGCAAACCGCGGACATGATTCCCGCCATTTTCGGACATGCATCCAAAAAAATTATTTTGACATTGGGGAATAATTATATAACCAATTACGTAATCAGTTACATTTTTAACAACACAACAGAACCCGGAAACATGGATTTCTTCAACCGGACAGGAAAAATGGCCATTGGAAGCAGACTGCGGATGCTGACGGATAAAATAACGAATGACGCCGCCCTGATCTTCCGGATGTCCGGCGTGGACATCCGTCCCAAATGGTTTCCCGTATTCTTTGTCCTGTCAGAGGGGGAAGCCAAGACCATCACCTCCATTGCCAGGGAAATAGGGCATTCCCACCCGTCCGTCAGCAACATTGTCAAGGAAATGGGCGCCAGGGGGCTGGTGAAAGAAAAGAAGGACAAAGCGGACGGACGGAGAAACCTCGTCATGCTGTCCGCCAAGGGAAAGAAAATGTCCGATATCATGGCGGAACAATATCCCGACGTGGAAGCCGCCGTGGAACAAATTTCCCGCCAAACCCGGAACGACCTGTGGCGCGCCATTGAAGAATGGGAAAGGCTGCTGGCGGAAAAAACGCTGCTGGAACGGGTGAAGGAAGCAAAAAAGGAACGGGAAGGCAGGGATGTCTCCATCGTTCCCTACGATCCCCGCTACCGGGCCGCTTTCAAGGCGCTCAATGAAGAATGGATTACGGCGCACTGGCAGATGGAAGAACCGGACCATCACGCGCTGGACCACCCGCAGGAGCACATTCTGGACAAGGGCGGCCACATCTTCGTGGCGCTTTACAGGGAAGAGCCTGTCGGCGTATGCGCCCTGTGCAGGAAGGATGACCCCGTACATCAGTATGAACTGGCCAAACTTGCCGTCAGCCCCAGCGCGCAGGGCAAAGGCATCGGCATGCTGCTGTGCCGGACCGTCATCGCCAAGGCGAAAGAACTGGGCTGCAAAAAAATCTTTCTGGAAAGCAATACCCTGCTCCGCCCGGCCATCCAGCTATACAGGAAGGCGGGATTCAGGGAAGTGGAGATTTACCGCCCGTCCTATGAAAGGGTGGATATCCAGATGGAACTGGCGCTCCAGTAATGCGCCGCCATCCCGGCCCGTTCCGGAGGAAGGGCCACTATCCTTTCCTCCGGCCAAGAAATTCATGCCCCTCATATCGCCGTCAAATGGTCATCACTCGTTTTCCGGTGAAGCAGCCTGGCATCTGGTGAACAAATTTCATCAAAAGACACGAAGATGATACCCCCGGTTTGAGAGCTGGACATCAGGGCGCCAAAACAATCAAGGCCATAATCGTCCCTGACTGCGGGAGAATCGATGATTTTCAGAATCACGTTATGATCCTCGCCCCCGTCCGTGGTGATGTGGTCGCCTATTTCAATCTCCTCTCCGGAAAAATACCTCTTCATCGCCGTTTCCTGATGTTCGGTTTTTATCATGAAGTCACCATTTCTCCAACTGGTTCCGTGCCCGGCAGTTTTTTTCTTAGGAAAAAAATCCGGAGCATGCCGTTCCTTCATGCCATGAACATAACACCTTCGCCTCAAATACCCCGTGATCAAGAAAAAAATGTGGGCTGCCAGAGCCTCTGATCTTTTTTAAAAAATCTCCCTTGTTCCGGACGATGGCGAAAGTCGCACTGCCATCAAGGGAAAAGGCAAAGGCGTCCGCGTCCTTCGCCTTTTCCATGCCCCAACGCCAACAAGGCCGTTTCCTCCGTGCAGAGGGGAAACTGCCTGCTGTTTTTCCCTCCAGCCCGTTCCCTTCATTTTTCCGCTTCCTTATCAAGCGCAGCCACTCCCTCTTTTATCGGGTTCCCGGCAAAAAACGAATCTCCGGACTAGGAAGAAGAGAAGTTCCTTTCAGCACGGCGCGACCGGAGAAAGAGATACTTTCCCTATTAGTCTGACGGCGCTCCATTTTCCTCTGGAAATTCCGGTGTTCAACCACCTTCCTCCAAACCGTTTCATTCAAAATCGCCGCCTTTTCCAAAAACCTCCCTTTCTTTCATTTTCAAGCCTTTCTTTACCCTGTCCAACTGGACTTGGCAGGCAAATCGCGTTATGATGCGGCCGCTCCTTTCCTCATGATTTCCGCTTTAACCGGGATCATGAAGCGCACCCATGAAACAGAGAAAAATCATCCATGTGGACATGGATGCCTTTTACGCATCCATCGAACAGCGCGACCATCCCGAGTACCGCGGCAAGCCCATCGCCGTAGGAAGACCGGAGATGCGCGGCGTGGTGGCGGCGGCCAGCTATGAGGCGCGCCGCTTCGGCGTGCGTTCCGCCATGCCTTCCATGAAGGCGATGAAGCTTTGCCCCAAGCTGATTTTCACCCGCAACCGCATGGACGTGTACAAATCCGTTTCAGCGCAGATACGCTCCATCTTCCACCGTTACACGGACTTGGTGGAACCCCTTTCCCTGGATGAAGCTTTTCTGGACGTCACGGAAAACAAGCCGGGCATTCCGCTGGCCGTCGACATTGCACGGCGCATCAAAAGGGAAATCAGGCAGGAACTTCATCTGACGGCTTCCGCTGGCGTTTCCTACAATAAATTCCTGGCAAAAATCGCTTCCGACTACCGCAAGCCGGACGGCCTGTTCACCATTCATCCCTCCCGCGCGGAGGAATTCATCGCGCGGCTCCCCATTGAGGCCTTCTGGGGCGTCGGCCACGCCACCGCCGAACGCATGCGCGCCCTCTCCATCACCAACGGGGCGCAGCTCCGGGAACGCAGCCTGGATTTCCTGCTCCGCCATTTCGGCAAGATAGGGGGGATCTTCTACAACTTCGCCCGCGGCATGGACGACCGCCCCGTGGAACCTTCCCGCATCCGCAAATCCGTGGGCTGTGAAGAAACCTACCGGGCAGACGTCACCAGGGCGGAGGCCCTGGAACAACACCTTCCCCTGCTGGTGGAAGAGCTCACGGGGCGCCTGGCGCGCTCCGGCTTCCGGGGCAACACGCTTACCCTGAAGGTTAAATTCCCGGACTTCGTCCAGAAGTCCCGCTGCATGACCGTTCCGGATTCCCTGACGGAGAAGGAGGACATCCTGCCCCTGGCCCGGACTTTGATGGAAGACCTGGATTCCGGGGACCGCACGTTCCGCCTTCTGGGGCTGTCCGTCTCCCACCCCCAGGAAGAACAGCGGCAAGGAATCTGGGAGCAGCTTTGGCTGGATTTAGAGTACTAATCCTCCCACAGACTCCCATATTTTTAGTATTCTCCCCTTAAAATCAACCTTATCCACAAGATATTGGTGTATGAATGAGCGAAATCCGCTCCAACCTGGTCATAGGTACGTATGAATCAGGAAGAACGTAGACACTGGGCATCATGGATAGGAACGATTGCGGAAGGGGTGGCAGGCGTCATGGCTGTGGACGGCGGAATTCCCGCCTCCCAGGGCGTGCCTGATCCCGGCCCATCCCGAACGCGCCGTCCCCTCACGGAAACGGAAAAGCGCATCATTGAGCACCAGGGAACGGAACCGCCCTTTTCCGGGGAGTTCGTCAGCTTCTTTGAACAAGGCACCTATGGCTGCCGCAAGTGCGGGGAAGCCCTGTTCCGGTCGGAAGACAAATTCGACGCCGGATGCGGCTGGCCCTGCTTTGACGATTCCCTGCCGGACGCCGTCAGAAACATCAACGCAGGCCAGGGGCGGCGCACGGAGATCACATGCGCGCGGTGCGGAGCCCATCTGGGGCACATCTTCACCGGAGAACGCCTGACGCCGAAGAACACGCGCTACTGCGTCAATTCCCTTTCCCTGGAATTCCAGGCTGCGCCGCAGCCGGCCATGGCGAACAGCCCCCATTGACGCGCACGGCACGGAAAAAAGGACCGGACGGAAAAGCCGGGAACCGAATAAAAGCTCCGGGAAAATTCTATTTTCCGGAAGAAATGCGCCTCTGAAACATTCATTCCCGCCCCTGCGTAATGTGGTATCATGAGAATGACCACCCTGCGCATCATCCCGGTCCTGCTGGCCCTTTTCCTGGCGCACGCCATGGGCGGGGAGCCCAAAATCGCCATTTTGGGGGACAGCATCCCCTATTCCGGACAATGGCCTGCCCTGGTGGAAGCGGCCCTGCGGCAGGCTCCGGCCTACCGGCACGCGGAAATCGTCAGCATGGCGCTCCCCAGTGAAACGGTCTCCGGCCTGTCGGAACCGGGCCACGCCGGGGGCGCCTTCCCCCGCCCGTGCCTTCATGACCGCCTGGATTCCATTCTCTCCAAATACGCGCCCACCCTCGTCATTGCCTGCTATGGGATGAACGACGGCATGATGCAGCCCTTTTCCGAATCAGGCTTCCAGGCCTATCAACAAGGCATGGAACGACTGAAAAAAAGAGTGGAAGACTCCGGGGCCCAATTCATCGCCATCACGCCGCCTCCCTATATGGCGGATACCCCGGAAAAGGATGCGGCCCGTTACAACCAGGTGCTGGACACTTATGCCGCATGGCTCGCCAGCCGTAAAAAGGACGGCTGGAAGGTTGTGGACATGCGCCCGGAGCTGGGCCGCCAAATCCGGGAAGCGAAGAAAAGGAATCCCCGCTTCATTTACGCCGGGGACGGCGTCCATCCCGGGCAGGAGGGCCACTTCATGATTGCCAGGGCCATTTGGCCTCCCCTCGCCTCCATCCTCCGCGTGCCCGCCCGCGTCCGTTTTCCGGAAAGGGACGAGTTCAGGAAAGCCCTGGAGCGCCACAACCTGTACAAGCTGGCGTGGCTGACGGAAACGGGCCACCGCCGCCCCGGCATCCCGAAGGGGGTTCCGGTTTCCGTTCTTCCCTGCATCCGGGAGGGAGTGGCCGTCTCGGACTGGCACGGCTTCCCGTCCCTTCACTTCAAGGTAGCGGGCAGGAACGCCACCCTCGTTCTCCCCAAAACCCCGGCGGAAAACAGGCCGTGGATCTGGCGGCAGGAATTCTTCGGGAACGAGCCGCAGGCGGACATAGCCCTGCTCAAGGAAGGGTTTCATGTGGCTTACGTGGACGTGCAGAACATGTACGGCGCGCCCGCAGCCATGGACATCATGGACCGGTTTTATGAAACATTGGTCCGGGACTACCGCCTTTCTCCAAAAACGGTGCTGGAAGGGTTCAGCCGCGGAGGCCTCTTTTCCTTCAACTGGGCTGCCCTGCATCCCGGCCGGGTGGCCGCCATTTATGCGGACGCCCCCGTTTGCGACGTGGCGAGCTGGCCCGGCGGCAGGGGGAAGGGAACAGGATCCCCGGAAGACTGGCTCCGCCTGCTGGACGTTTACGGCGCTACGGAACAGGAAGCCCTGAGCGGAAAGCTGAGCCCCGTCAACAGGCTGGCGCCGCTCGCCAACGCGCGCATTCCGGTGCTCGCCGTGGTGGGGGACGCGGACGGCGTGGTGCCCCTGGAGGAGAACATGGCCGTAGTGGAACGGAAATACCGCGCCATGGGCGGCAGCATCCGGGTGATCCATAAACCGGGAGCAGGCCACCATCCCCACAGCCTGCCGGACCCGGCTCCCATTGTGGAATTTATCCTGAAATCCGTTCGCGGGACCGGCTCCGCCGCGGCGGAACAGGGAACGCCCGTATCCGGAAAGCCCTTGTCCCCCAGCAGGAAAGCCCCTTCCGCATTCCCCGTTCGCCCCGCACTGGGGAACGGGGGGGATTAGCTTGACTTTCCTGTAATGTCGCCTATTCTGACTCAAGCATTATTTGCAACCACTCACACTTATTATGACCGACCGCAGAATTGTTATCACCGGCATCGGAGTGATCAGCCCCTTGGGCAATGATCTTGCATCCACCTGGGAAGCCATGAAGGCTGGCCGCAGCGGCATTGACACCATCAAGTCCATGGATGTCACCGACTACTCCACGAAAATCGCCGGTGAAGTCAAGGATTTCGATCCCACCCCGTATTTCAAGACGCCCAAGGACGCCCGCCGCGTGGACCGCTTCACGCACTTTGCCATGGGCGCCGCCGGAATGGCTCTCAAGGACTCCGGAATGGATCTGGAAGCGGAGGACAAAACCCGCATAGGCGTCATGGTGGGCAGCGGCATCGGCGGCCTCGGCACGCTGGAAAGCCAGCACGCCACGCTTCTTTCCAAGGGGCCGGCCCGCGTGTCCCCCTTCATGATCCCGTACATGATCAGCAACATCGCCTCCGGCCTCATCTCCATGGAATACGGATTCGGCGGCCCGAACATGTCCATCGTCACGGCCTGCGCCACCTCCAACCACAACATCGGGGAAGCCTGGCGCATCATGAAATTCGGCGATGCGGACGTCATGGTCTGCGGCGGCGCGGAAGCCACCATCCTGCCTACGGGCGTCTCCGGATTCAGCAACATGAAAGCCCTCAGCTCCCGCAATGACGAACCCCAGCGCGCCTCCCGCCCGTATGATGTGGACCGCGACGGCTTCGTCATGGGCGAAGGCTCCGGCGTCGTCATTCTGGAAACGCTGGAACATGCCCAGAAACGCGGCGCCAAGATTTACGGGGAACTCGTCGGCTACGGCATCTCCGCAGACGCCCACCACCTCACCGCTCCGGACCCGGAAGGCCGCGGCGCCGCACGCTGCATGCAGATGGCCCTGGAACACGCAGGCATGAAGCCGGAGGACATTGACTACATCAACACGCACGGCACCTCCACCCCGCTGGGGGACATCTGCGAAATCAAGGCCATCAAGGCCGTCTTTGGCGACCACGCCAAAAACGGGCTGCTCATCAGCTCCACCAAATCCATGACCGGCCACCTTCTGGGCGCCGCCGGCGGCGTGGAACTGGCAGCCTGCCTCATGGCCATGCAGGAAAACATCATCCCGCCCACCATCAACGTGGACAACCAGGACCCGGAATGCGACCTGGATTGCGTGCCCAACAAGGCCCGCGAGGCCAAAGTGGACGCCGTCCTGAGCAACTCCTTCGGTTTCGGGGGGCATAACTCCTCCGTCATCGTGAAGAGATTCGCCTGACCCTTTCAGGAAACCCCTTCCTGGCGGAAGCGCTGATGTTTGTGTCCACCGCAGCCATCGCGCTTCCGCCTTCTTCATTTCACAGCCATGCCTTCCAAAACGCACCAGGACATTCTGCTCATGCGGTGGGCCCTGTTCTCCGTAGCGGGGATCATCCTGATCGTGGTGCTGTATTCCCTGGGCGTCACCCCCGCCTGGGCGCAAGCCCTGAAGGGAGCCATGGCCTCCGCTCCGTTTCTGCTGGCTGCAGATGCTCCGGCCCTCTCCCCCGGCATGGGCTTCCTGCTGTGCATTGCGCTGACGCTGGCCCTGGTTTACGACCTGATCCTGATCCGCGGAACACTCCGTAAAACGGCCGTTCTGGCCGCCTTCCTTCTTCTGCTGGCCTGCTTTACCCCGGTGCTGGGGCTGTGGGGCATCTTCTTCAACGCCGTTCCGTGCCTGCTCTCCGCGGGGAGCGCGGGTGCGCTCGCCATCCTGTGGCCCCAGCCGTCACCCGGCCCGCATCATTCCGAACATCCTCCCACTCATGAATAATCTGGACTATCCCCTTCCCGTGCTTGAACTGGTAACCGCCCTCAAGCAGCTTCCGGGCATCGGCACCCGCGGAGCGGAACGCATGGCCTTGTGGATGCTCCAGGGGCACATGGGGGAAGCGGAGGCGATTGCCCGCACCATCGGCCAGGCGGCGGAACACGTCACGCCGTGCCCCGTCTGCGGCTTTTTCAGCACCGCCGGAGAACTCTGCGCCGCCTGCCGGGATGAAGAACGGGACAGCCGCCTCATCTGCGTGGTGGAACAGGCCACGGACGTCATTCCCATTGAGCGCAGCAGCGCCTACCGCGGGCTGTACCATTGCCTGGGCGGCAAGCTCTCCCCGCTGGACGACGTGGAGCCGGAAGACCTCAATATCCAGTCCCTGGTGGAACGCGTCACCCGGCAGCCGGGCTGTGAAGTCATTCTGGCAACGGGGTCCGACGTGGAGGGGGAAGCCACGGCCACCTACCTCCACCACCTGCTCAAAGAACTGGATTGCAAGATTTCCCGCCCCGCCCAGGGCCTGCCCGCCGGCGCCGGCCTCAGCCATGCGGACACGCTGACGCTGATGAAAGCGCTGGAAGGCAGGACGGCCCTTTGAAAACGCTCTAAAAACAAACCCGGACTCCCTTTGAAAACAATCAGTCACGCATGTAGCAACATCGCTGACAACCAATTCATTAATACACAGCAGATTAAATCTCACGGGCGTATTGTCTGGATTGACATCTGCCGGGTACTCACCATGCTGTGTATTATAGCATCCCATGCCAATGTATGGAACTATTTCAGCGATAATATAATAGGCGCTTGGTCCGTCTTCGTTTTCTTTTTCATTTCAGCCTTGTTTATTAAGCAGGACAGTAAAAAGGCGCTCAATTACAGCCGTTTTCTCAAACTGTTCATTCCTTATCTTCTCTGGTGCCTGATTGGAGCGTTGATCTACTTCAAATTCAATCTTCATGCCATCTATGCCAACATGGTTGCCGTTTTCGGCTGTAATATCTTCAACACCTTCCCCGCCTACGGAATACTGTGGTTCTTGAGGGAACTGCTGCTGTTAAGCCTTGTCAGCCCTCTGTTAAGTAAATTGAATGATGCGGCACTGTTGTTATTTACCGTCATTTTCCAAATTCTGGGGGCTGCCCCCGAATTAATTTACCATGCGGGTTTAGATGGCATCCCCTTTTTATTTAAAGCACAGGGAGCGTACGGCATGTCCTGGTTCCTGCTTGGTTTTTTTGCGCGCAGGAAGCGCATCATCCGTCTTCACGCATGGATTTGCGAGCACCTTGCCCTTGTTTCATCCTTGACGCTGGTAATGCTGCTGTGCGCCGCAGTAGGCAAATACGCCATGCAGGATGCCGGAGACAGCCAGCATGCCGCCCTCATATTGATATCCGTCCAAAACATCTTCATGGTCATTTTCCCCATGGTATGCGCCATAGCCTGCACCCGGCTATCTCCGGGAACGGCTACTAAACTATCCAGCCTGGCGCCTTCCGTCTTTTTCGTCTATGTCTTCCACCCCATAGGCATTATGCTATTCTATCACAGCATACCCGCCAGCATTGAAAACAGCACGCTGCACTCCATCCTGAAATTCTTTGAACCAGTTCTTGTCTTTGCTGTTTCAGTCTTTGTATTCAACATCCTCAGACGCTTTAAAACGGTGGGAAAATGGATATGCCTTTCCACATGAAAATGCCATAACGGCTAAAAACAGAATAAAAATCCGGAGGAAGGGGCCACGGAGCCCGCATGGCAGAATCCATCCCGCAAATAAAATGGATCTGCACAAACGTACCCCCGCCGTGTGCCAAAAAGTCCACGTTCCCAAATATGAGGAGGGGAATGAAAACAGCTTGAAATATGCCGTTTCAACCTCAATCCCCCGTCATTCCGCCAGGCCGTCCACGCGGGCGCGGTCAAAATCCGCCGGGCAAATCGTCACGTTCACCCGGTCGCCCGGCTTGAGCACATCTCTTAACGGAGCGTTCTTTTTCTCCACAAAAGCCACAGTAGTCTTGCCGTTCGGCAGGGTGGCGCGGAAAGCCGTATCCGCGATGCGCTCCGCAATAACGGCCACTGCCTGCACCGTCTGGTAGGGATAAAGTTTCATCTGGAAAAATCAGGTTACAAATTCATCAATCCGTTCATCAGGTCGCTCCCGGTCTTGAGCCCCTTCTCCGCGGCGTCCTGAAGCTGGGGCATGACGGGAGCGGGAACCTGGTCTGCGGCCGGAATCCTGAACCCCCCGTTACCCTTTTCCGTGCCATCCTTCCCCCTGCCTTCCCCGGCCCCCTTGTTCAGCAGGCGCGACGCGACGTCCGCCACTTCCGCCACCTTGCCCATGCCGATCTCCGTCAGGCGGTCTCCCGCCGCCTTGATAAGCCGCGCGGACAAGTCTTCCGACGGGTTGTCCAGCGTGCCGCCAATGTTCACATTGGCCCACACCAGATTGCCTCCGGCTCCCTGGCGGGAAGCGGAAAACACGTCGGAAAAGCCCGGCAGGGCGCTCCACAGGCCGTCGGACCGCAGGCCCACCTGCAACCTTCCGTTAAGCTCGCCTCCTTTTCCGATTTCCAGCCAGCCTTCCACCCTCACCAGATTTTCGCTCTCCACCAGAATGTCGGAGACATGCCAGGCGGCTTCCTTATAGCGGAACTGGGCGGACGCCTTGTGCAGGGGGAGCTGGCGGAATCTGGAAGAACCGCAGAAAAGGGCCAGCCTGTCCAGGACGGGAAGCCCGGTCAGCATCCCGTCCTGCAATCTTACCAGCCCGGCCACATGCGTCACGCCGTCCCGGCCGCCGCGCAGGTCCACCCCGCCGCTCACACTGCCCTGGACATGCTTCTTCCAGTCATTTTCCAGGATGGAAGAGGCGGGAACGCTGTTCACCACCATATTCGCCGTCCAGGAGGAGGAAAGGCCGTCCCAGTCCCCCTTGATGTCCACATAGCCGCCGGCATCCGTGGTCAGGCGGCAGGAGGGAACGTTCACCCGCCTGCTGGAATGGTTGAACTGCGCCGTGCCGGACATCAGGGAAAACTCCGGACAGCCCTTGAAGGGAAGGAGCAGCCTGCCCCCCTGCACGTCAAACTTGTACTGGCTGGACCCGGCATCATGGGTACTCTCCACACGGGTTCCGTTCAGGGCGTACAGCTTGCCGGGAACACCGTAGGAGACGGACAGGGAATCAATGCTCCCCTTTTCCAGGCGGAACGTATCCGGCAGGATATTCTTTTCCACCCAGCTCCTGGGTCCCTCCTCCTTTTCCCGGAAACGGAAGGGCGCCGGAGCCAGTTGAAGCTTCAGCTCCGCAATATTCACGGAGGTAATCACAAAGGCGCGCTTCAGCAAATCCCAGCGGCTGAACTCCGTTTCAATGTTTTTTGCCTGGAGGGAGGTTAAGAACTCATGCCCTTCCATCGTCACGCCGTCGCACCGGATGCCGGAACCGTCCCAGTCCAGCGGGGCTATCCTGGCGGCATCCACATTCATGTCGTCAACGGCGGACTGCCCCAGCATGGTTAAAAAATCGTCACTCTTCAAATAGGACCTGACATACAGGTAGGAGCCGGCTACCGCCGCCACAGCCAGCACCAGAGCCCCCAGCACGCCCCACAGCAACAGCTTTTTCCAAATGCCTCCGGCACGGGGCTTTTTCCTGCGTATCCTCCTCATTCTGGACATGGTAACAGACTATATCAAATCCGGCGGCGGTCAAGCCTCCGGATTGGACCTCCGGCTGCCGCAAGCCACGGATAAACGGACATCCGCGCCGGTTTTCCCCCGCTTACCGCGGGCTGTGGTACACCTTGTGCCTTCCGGACGCCATGGTGATAAAGAGCAGGAACAGGGTGTAGGCCGCCAGAAAGCCCATCGGAATAACTGCGCCATGCTCCCCGCGTCCCAGCGCTTCAATGGGGGCGGCCTGCTTCACCCAGATGTTCTGGGCCAGCCAGGTCAGGAAAATCGCCAGCAGCAGCGTGGGCGTCACGAACTTCATGATGAAGCGGTAGATTCTGGGAATGCGGATGACGGAACCGTCTTCCAGATCCATCAGCCCCCGGTCCACTCCCAGCTTCCAGGAAAACAGAATCATCATCACCATGGCGCTTACAAAGAAACACAGGGTGCCCAGGAAGAAATCATACGTATCCATCGCCAGCAGGTTGCCGCTGTACCAAGCGACGATCAGCGTGCCCGTGGCCGTGAAAAAACCCTGCACCACCACGGCCATCTTGCGTTTCAACCCCATGAACTCTTCAATAAAGGACAGGCCCACCTGCATCATGGAAATGGAGCTGGTAACCGCCGCCACGGTCAGGAGCAGGAAAAACAGGCTGCCGAAGATCACGCTGGAGCCCATCTTGGCAAAGGCCTGCGGAAGCACCATGAACCCCAGCGCAAAAGTTCCCTGCCCGGCGGCTCCGGCCACCCCCAGGAACGCCACGGCGGCAGGCACCGTCATCATGCCGGCAATGCCCACCTCGCACACCTCGTTGGAGGCGGCCGCGGAAAGGCCGCTCAATGCGATGTCCTCCTTCTTCCTGACGTAGCTCGCATAAGTCAGGATCAGCCCCGTCCCTACGGAAAGGCTCAGGAACACCTGCCCGGCCGCCGCTATCCAAAGTTCAATGTTTTTCAGGCCGTCCCACAACGTCACCTCGGTCAGCCTGCGGGTTCCGCCGGACATTTCCACCTGCCGCACGGCTTCATCCATGGCCCCCCGGTGGGAGGCGGACACCATGGAAACCGTCTTCCACTCCCCGCTGTCCCGGTCCTGCTCCTCCACCAGCAGCTTGCTGGGATTCCACATATACCCCAGCCCCTGCTCAATGCTGCGGTCCGGATAGGATGGGTCCGGCGTGCCGATGCACAAAATGCGCACCAGCAGCACCAGGGAAATCAGCAGGAGTATCGGCATGAACCAGCGTGAAAACATCTCGATTCCCTTGCTGATGCCCCGGTAAATGATTCCCAGGTTCAGCAGGATGACCCCACCGACGATCCAGAGCAGCCCGTTGTTAGACAGCAGGGCGCTCCCGTCCCCGTACATCCCCGTGAAACTGAAAAAGGTCTGCGCCGTTCCCTCAGCCGTGGCAAATACCTCCGGCTGGGTCAGCATCTTCCAGAAATAGCCGCAGCACCACGCCTCCACCACCATGTAGTAAAAGGCCACGGAGGAAGGGCCCAGAACCGCGAGCACCCCCAGGAACTTCCACAGCCTGGACCCCTTGGTCAGGTACCAGAATACGCCGGGGGCGCAGTGGGCTCCCATCTGGCCGCCGCGCCGCCCGATGGACCACTCCGCCCATGCCACGGGCACGCCCACCAGCACCAGCATGAGACCGTACGCCACCATGAAGGCGCCCCCGCCGTACTGGGCCGCCAGCCCCGGAAAACGCAGAAAGTTGCCCAGCCCCACGGCGCTCCCGGCCACAGCAAGAATCACGCCAATTTTGCCGGACCACTCGTCTTGTTGCGCCTTTGAGGATGACATGCAGGCAATACTGACAAAAAAAGCTTCATTTTCAAGAGAAAACAGGCCCTTTTGCCACAGAGAAGGCATCATTGCCACTTGACTTTCGTTCGTTTTTTGGAATCATTCTTTTAGAACCAAACCAAAAAACCGACCATGCTCCTCATAGGAAAACCGGCACCTCATTTCAGTGCAAACGCAGTTGTAAACGGTACCATCGTACCGGATTTCAGTCTTGACCAGTTCAAGGGTAAAAAGTACGTGATCCTGTTCTTCTACCCGAAGGACTTCACGTTTGTGTGCCCCACTGAATTGATCGGCTTCCAGGAAGCCCTGGGCGAATTCGACAAGCGTGACGTGGCCGTCGTAGGCTGCTCCACGGACAGCGAATTCTCCCACTGGGCCTGGGTGAACACCCCCCGTGACCAGGGCGGCATCCAGGGCGTGAGCTACCCCATCGTTTCCGACATCAACAAGACCATTTCCGCCGACTACGGCGTTCTGGCCGGAGACGAGGAAATTGACGAAGACGGCAACGTGGAAGTCAACGGGGAACTGATCGCCTACCGCGGCCTCTTCCTGATCGACAAGGACGGCATCGTCCGCCACCAGCTCATCAACGACTTCCCGCTGGGACGCTCCATTGATGAAGCCATCCGCGTGGTAGACGCCCTCCAGCACTTCGAACTGTACGGAGAAGTCTGCCCCCTTGGCTGGCACAAGGGTGAAGCGGCCATGACCCCGTCCCACGAAGGCGTGGCCTCCTACCTCAGCAAGTAAGCTGCCCCGGCAATATTTCAAGGCCGTTCCCTTTTCCGGGGAACGGCCTTTTTGCCGCTTTTCTCTAACATATAAGTATTGACAACGAACCCTTCCGTTCTAATTTACCCGGAATGAACTACTTCATGCCGGCTTTCCTGTTGATTTCTGCCCTTGCAGGCTCCGTCTGGGCCGCAAATGCCCAAGCGCCTGAAAACATCAGGGACCTTGAAACAGCCTATCAAAAATTCTGCACCAGGCGCGGGGAAGCTCTTCTTCCCGCATTTTCAAAAAAACTTCTCGCCCTCCAGCAGCAGGCGGTCAATCAATCCGACTTTGAAAAAGCCAAACAGATTCAATCCGTTCTTCAAAACATCAAAAAAGATATTCTCTCTCCGCCTTCTTCCAACACCATCGACCCGTTCTTCATAGGAAAGGCGTGGAAAAAGAACGGGGACAGCAACGAATTCACGCAGTTTCTGGATGCCGGGCTGAGGCGGTTCTCAAAAGACGTTAAACAAACAGCATTCCAGCCCCAGGACCAGTGGGCGGACCCCGGAAAATCCTCCCGGGAAATAGTGGTCTTCACCGGGGAGCCCCTGCGCATCTGGGTTAAAAAAGACGACTCCACCATCATTCAGATTTACAAGGACTCCAGTACTGACTGGCTCACCCTGCAAGACGGCAGGCAAAACATCATCAAATCACCGGAGCCGGGATTGAACAACCTGCACCAGGAATTCCTGACGGAATACTCCAAGGCGTGCCAGCCGTTAACCCGGAAATATCTGGCCGCCGTGGAAAAAAGGCAGAAGCAGCTGGCCCAGCAGGGAAGCATGGAGGAAGCGATCGCCATCCACAATTACATGAAGCCATTCAATTCCGAGGGCAGACCGGTGGACCAGCTGTTAAACGGAATCTGGAAGAACCAGGCGGGAGAGCTGTATGACTTTTCCAATAAATCAAAAGCGGCCAAGAAAGGCCCGGACGGTTCCCTGAAATTTTATCTGGTTTATACGTCCGCCAGTCCTGCAGGGGAATGGAAAATGGCTCGTGTGGACCGGGGGACGGAAAAGGGCATGGAAGTCATTTTCTTTTCCGCCGGAGGAAAAGTGTACCTCATTCCGAACAGGCCCTCCCGCTTTTTCTCTATCTTGACGCGCGTATCCGGTACCTGACGGCCCTTTAAGGCGCACATTCCCGGCTATCCCCCCTTCCCCGGCTGCGGCCTCTCCCTTTCCGGAAATGCCGGAACTGTCATAAATCAGGAGGAATACGCGCACGCCCCTTGAGCCGCACAGGGGTGTTTGCTACATCCTTGGCATGAATATGGATTTCATGGCAGCCGCATCCTCCAGGGAAGATATCTGGACAAGAACCATGGATTTTCTGAACATGCCGGACTGGCTCAAGCTGGAGATGGTGCAGTCCGTGGGCGCCAAAATCCTGCATGTGGTGATATGGCTGGTGGTCAGCTGGATTCTCCTGAAGCTGCTCTGCCAGGTGCTCCGGAAAATCACCGCCCTGAAAATGTCCCCCCAGGCGTCCCGCCTGACCGTTAAAATAGTCAAGGAGGCAGGCTACATCATCATCGGCGTGGAAGCCTTCGCCCTGATGGGGTTCGACATCCTCACCCTGCTGGGCGCGGCCAGCATCATCGGCGTGGCGGTCGGCTTCGCCTCCCAGACTTCCCTGTCCAACATCATCAGCGGCCTCTTCCTGGTGGGGGAAAAGCAAATCAACCTGGGGGATATGATTGAAGTGGGCGGCATCACCGGCAATGTGGACTCCATCAACCTCATGTCCGTCCAGCTCCGGCTGCCGAACAACACCATGGTCCGCATACCCAATGAAATGATCATCAAAAACCCGGTGAGCAACATCACCCGCTTTTCCACGCGCCGCTGTGACCTGGACCTGGGCGTGGACTACAATTGCGACATTGAACACGTCGTGAGCATATTGCAGGAAGTGGTCAAACAGAACAAGCTCTGCCTGGACGACCCGGCTCCCGTCATCATGTTCACCGGATTCCAGGATTCCTCCCTGGGATTCAAAATCGGCGCCTGGTGCCTGAAGGACAACTTTCTGGACTGCCAGAAAACGCTTGCCCACGACATCAAGCACCGCTTTGCGGCAGAGGGCATTTCCTTCCCCTTCCCCACCCGCAGTCTGGAGAGCAGAAGCCCCATCCAGGTGGAAATCTCCGGCACGGCGGAGAAAAATCAGTAGGTGCTCTCTTTTTGCTTTCTTTTTGCCCCGTGAAATTTCAATCTTGTCTGCGTAAAATCCGCATCTATGTCTGACACATCCGCACCCGCCTATCAAAGAATCCTCCTGAAACTCAGCGGAGAAGCCCTGCGCAGCCCCGGCAGCATGGACAACATTTCCCCGGAAATCGTCGCCCGCATTGCTGAAGAAATCGCCCAGGCGCACCGCGCCGGCGTGCAGATCGGCCTGGTCGTGGGCGGCGGCAACTTCTGGCGCGGGGCTAAAGCCAGTGTGCGCGGCATGGACCGCGCCACGGCGGACTACGTAGGCATGCTCGCCACGGTAATGAACGCCCTGGCCCTCCAAAGCGCGCTGGAACGCGCGGGAGTCCCCTGCGTGGTGCAGTCCGCCATTGAAATGAAAAACGTGGCGGAATCCTTCATCCGCCTGAAAGCCCGCACCTACCTGGACAACAATAAAATCGTCATCTTCGCCGCCGGCACCGGCAATCCGTTCTTTTCCACAGACACTACGGCGGCCCTGCGCGCCAGCGAGATCAATGCGGAAGTGGTCATGAAGGCCACCTCCGTGGACGGCGTTTATGATGCGGACCCCAAGAAGGTTTCCGACGCCAAGCGCTTTGACGCCATTTCCTACCAGGAATGCCTGGAACGCCAGCTCAAGGTGATGGACTCCACGGCCTTCACCCTGTGCATGGACAACAAGAAGCCCATCATCGTATTCGACATGCACACGCCGGGCAACATCACGCGCGCCCTGCTCGGGGAACCCATCGGCACCACCATCAGCTGAACTCCGCACGCCCCTTTTTCCAACCTACAAAAAACACTTAGCACCCACCACAATCATGGACGCAGAAACATTAATATTGGAAACGGAGGAATCCATGCTCAAGGCCGTGGACTTCGCCAAACAGGAATTCTCCGGCGTGCGCACGGGAAAAGCCTCCCCCGGCCTCGTTGAAAACCTGGACGTGCACGTCTCCAGCTACGGCTCCGTCATGAAGCTGAAGGGCCTGGCCGTCATCAGCACGCCGGAACCCCGCCTCATCCTCATCCAGCCCTTTGACCCGAGCACCGTCCATGACATCGGCCGCGCCATCAATGAAAGCAAGTTGAACCTCAACCCGCTGGTGGAAGGCCGCTCCATCCGCCTGCCCATTCCCGCCCTCACGGAAGAACGCCGCAAGGACCTCGTGAAGCTTGTCAAATCCCAGGCGGAAGAAGCCCGCGTGCGCGTACGCGGCGCCCGCAAGGCCGGCATGGACTCCGCCAAAAAGCTCAAGGCGGACAACATCGTCACGGAAGACGGCCAGCGCGATCTGGAAACGCAGATCCAGAAGCTCACGGACAAGTACGTGAAGGACATTGACGAGCTGGTGGCCGTCAAGGAAAAGGACATCATGACCATCTGAGCCAGAACCATCCATCCCCAACCATTTTACGACAATGACAGACAACGTAACAAACTTCCTCGCCTCCGGCATTGAAATCAAGGGAACCATCCGTTTCCAGAACGACATGCACATCGACGGCAAAATCGAAGGTGAAATCATTTCCGACAAGGGAAAAGTCACCATCGGAGAAACCGCCCAGATCAAGGGCGACATCACCGCCGGAGACGTGCGCATCTACGGCAACGTAGAAGGCAAGGTCACCTCCGACCGCTGCGAACTCAAGCAGCAGGCCCGCGTCGTCGGGGACATGAAGACCCGCAGCCTCGCCATGGAAGAAGGCGCCCACCTGCTGGGCCGCACGGAAATCGGTTAAAACCGCGAACCTCATTTTTTCATCAAGCCGTTCCTTCCTGCGCGAGGGAACGGCTTTTTTACGCCCGGTGGCAGGGCAGCCCGGCAGAAAAAGAGGAATACTCCGCTTGAAAAACCGGTAAAGACGGAAAACTCCCATCCGGGAGCGGAAGGCTCCCGCCTTTCGCATTTACGTCCGTCCGAAGCAAAGCTGGTCTTTCTTCCCTTTCTCCCGCAGCCGCACTTGATGAGGACCGGAAGGCCCTCATTCCCGGGCGGAACGCCGATTCCCACTTTTGCGGCAGGCAGGCCAGGCCTCCGGTGGAACCTGGCCGCCAACAGGGCAAAAAACGGGAGGTGGAGCAAAAGCCGCTCCGTTATCCCGCTTCCTCAGGAAAGTCAGGAAAGGGGCGGACGCACGATGGACCAGGAACGCGGCTGCGCGGGGTCCAGCACCTTCTTGATAAAGGCGTTCACCTGGTCCAGCTCCATGTTCCTGATGGCGACTGTCTGCCGTTCAAACGCATCCAGGGGCAGCCCGAACAGGATATCCAGAGCCAGCATCTGGCACAGGGCTCCGTTGGACTGCATGGCCAGCAGGCGGGAGGAAAGGGCGGACGCCTTGGTGCGTTCCAGCTCCTCTTCCGTCATGCCGCGCTCATGAATCATCTCCAGAGTCTTTTCCAGCCGCCGCCCGGCTTCCTCCAGTTGTTCCGGAGAGGTGCCCAAGTAGAAGCAGATGCCTCCGGCGTCCATGCCGATGAACAGGGAGGAGCTGGCATAGTAGGCCAGCCCGGCTTCCTCCCGGATGTTGGTGAAAACGGGACCGGCCATGTCACTGCACCAGGCCTGGAACAGCAGCGCCTGCGCCATTTCCGGGGAAGCCACGTCCACGCACGGCATTCCCACCACCAGCACGGCTTGCTGCTTATCCAGCACGGACACCTCCCGGCCAGCGCGCAGCGCGGGCGTGGGAGTCAGGACCGGCGGCATTCCGGCCCTCATTCCGCCAAGACGCTTTTCCAGAAGAGGGAGAACCTCCTCCTTCCTGACATCTCCGGAAATGCATATCACGGCATTGGAGGCGCAGATGATGCGTTCATACTGTTCCTTCACGTCCCGCACTGTCAGTGAAGAAAGGCTCTCCGGCGTGCCGGACGGGGAATTCCCGTAGGAAACATGGCCGTAGGCCACCTTCCGTTCCTGCCGGAACGCCACGGAAAGCGGATCTTCCAAATCCTCCTCCGCATCCGCCACAAAGGACTCCTTCTCCCGGAGGAAGGCGTCCTCCGGGAAGGAGGGATTCATCACCACATCCGCCATCAGCTCCAGTCCGGAATCCAGGTCTTCCGCCAGAATCTGGCAGCCCACGCTCAGGGAATTGTTGCCTGTGGAGGTATTGATGGCCCCTCCGATGTCCTCCAGAAAACGCGCTATGTCCCCTGCGGAACGCGTGGCGGTCCCTTTCAGCAGGCATTCGGACATCAAATCCGTCACCCCGGCGTCATGTTCATTCTCCGCACGGCAGCCGGCCTTGAAGGCCAGGCAGGCATAGGCCAGCGGAAGGCGGTGGTCCTCACGAATCACCACCTTCATGCCGTTGCCAAGCACATGCTCGCTCAGGGCCGTTTCCGTCCCGGCGGCGGAACCGTCTTCCTCCGCGGCGTTGCTGCCCACGGGATCCAGGCTGACTTCCGTCACATTCGGGGAGGACAGCCAGGTGGAGCACACGCGGTGCAGGTCTTCCGTGGTCACCCGTTCAATGGCTTCCTGCCATTCTGAAGACAGGTTCAAATTGCGCGCCCCGAACCAGTCCGCCCCCATTTCCGAGGCCACTCCGGCGGCGGAACTCCTGCGGCGCAGGCGGCTGACCCGCGTCTGCTTGCAAACTCTCTTCAAATCCTCCGTAAAATCCTCCTGTGCCAGATTCCGCAGTTCCTGGAGCACCAGGTCCCGCACCTTGTCACGCTGGGCGCGGTCCACGTCAATGCTGATGGTGAACGCCCCTTCGTCAGTCTCGGACTGGTTGGAATGCACCTCAATGCTGTACACCAGCCCCAGGCGGTCGTGGAACTTTTCATAAAAACGCGCGGAACGGCCCCCGCCCAGGATGCTGGCCAGGGCGGAAAGAGCCGGCGTATCCGGATGGCCTGAACAGGGCAGGCGCCAGGCAAGGTTCAGTTTGGAATAAGGCACGGCAAATTCCTTGCGCACCCTGCGGGAACCGAACTGGTGCGGTTCATGGGGAATAAGCTCCCGGTTCAGGGGGCGGGACTTTAAATCTTCCACCAGCAGTTCCAGATGGGAAAAAATCTCCGCGGCATCCACATCCCCCGCGATGGAAAGCACCACATTGTTCGGAACATAGCGGCTGGCATGGTAATCCAGCACGTCCTGGCGCGTCAGGCAGTCAAACGCGGCGGGTTCCCCCAGCACGGGCCAGCGGCGCGGATGCTTGAGATACAATGTCTGCATCAGAAGCTGGTAAGCCACGGAATCGGGATCGTCCGCGTACATGGCCATCTCCCGGCGCACCACCCCCTTCTCCCGCTCTAGTTCATCCTCCGGGAACGTGGGGAAAAACACCAGCTCCGTCAGAAGGTTCAGGAAAATCTGCCAGGAATCCGCAGGGCCGTCTATATAATACACGGTGCGGTTCACGCTGGTATAGGCATTCCAGTGGCCGCCGCGTTCCTGGACCTTGCGGGCCAGGTCCTGCCCGGAATAATGCTCCGTTCCCTTGAACACCAGGTGTTCCAGCAAATGGGAAAGGCCGCTCCCCTGCCAGTGGCCCTCATTCATGGACCCGGTGCCCACCCAGTACTGAAGGGACACTACGGGATGGGACTTGTCCTCCTTGATCAAAACCGTCAAACCGTTTCCGAAACGGCGCGTCACAGGCTCCTTGGCTGAACTCATGTTTCTTAGCGTGCCTTAAGACGGCAGGCCATGCAAGCCGCCGCTCCGTCCACGCCGCGGCACTGTCAGACTTACCCCGGTTTTAAAAAACGCAGTTGAATCGAAAACCTCCCTAAAAAAAACATGCTGACTGCACATTTTTTTGAACAAATCTTAAACTCTGTTACTCTATCAGTCGTAGAACGGCAGATTATGTGCCGTTTATCATCAACAACACCAACCTCACACATCATCATATGAAAAAGATCCTCGCTGTAGCAGCCTTTGCTTTCGCATTCAGTGTCAACGGTTACGCCCAGGAAGCCGCCGCTCCGGCCGATTCCTCCGCCCCCGCTGCTCAGAAGTGCTGCAAGAAAGACAAAAAGTGCGACAAGAAATGCGACAAGGAAGGCAAGTGCGGCAAAAAATGCGACAAGCCCTGCAGCAAAGGTGAAAAGCCCTGCGACTGCTCCAAAAAGGAAGAAGCTCCCAAGGCCTAACCTCACGGAAACCATCACAATGAACGCGAACCCTTGCCGAACCCTTTCGGCAAGGGTTTTCTCCACCGGGTGGGCGTAAAACCGTCCGTCCCGTTGACCATGAAATTACTTGATTTGAACCTTCAACCCATTTTATAAACTGTCATCATGAAAACGACTTCCATTCTTACCATCGGCTGTGCGGCCATTGCGCTGTCCATCACCTCCTGCACCAACTTCGGTTCCCCGAACGCCTACAACCTGAACGAAATCGGCGGCGCACAGGAAACCTATACCGGTACGGTCACCAGTGTGGAAAACGTCAAAATCCAGGCCAATAACGCCAATACCGGCACCGGCATCGGTGCAGTGGCGGGCGGCCTGACCGGCGCCATGTTCGGCGGCGGCAACGCCAAGTACGCCACGGCAGCGGGCGGCGCCATTCTGGGCGGCATCGCCGGCAACCAGATTGACAAGGCCGTGAACAACACGACCGGGGAACGCATCACCGTGCGCCTGGACCAGAAAAGGAACGGCACCCGCAACTACACGGTCGTGCAGGTCGCCAGCAGGAACAACCCGATCCAGGTCGGACAGCGCGTGCGCGTGATCATCGGCAACAACGGTTCCCGCGTGCTGGCCTACTAATTGGCCCTCCTTCACTGACCAGCTACATACCGGCATGATCTTCGGCACCTTACCCGGCGGCGCTCCAGTAGAACTGTTTGAACTGTCTTCCGACAAGCTGACGGTACGCATCAGCAACTACGGGGGGCGCATCATCTCCGTCGTCAAGGACGGCATGGACATGATCGTAGGGCCCAAGCACTTTGAAGACATGCTGAAAGACACCTGTTATTGCGGTGCGATTTGCGGCCGTGTCGCGAATCGCATCGCAAAAGGCAGGTTCTCCATTGACGGAGACTCCCATTCCGTGGCCGTCAACAACGGCCCCAACCACCTGCACGGAGGCGTGCAGGGCTTCGACAGCAAAATCTGGCAGGTGCAGGAAGCCACGCGCAACACGCTGGTGCTTACCCTGCACTCCGCAGACGGGGAGGAAAACTATCCCGGCAATCTGGAAGTGGTAGCCACCTATACCGTGGTGGAAGAAACCCTCCACCTCCGGCTGGAAGCGTACGCGGACGCGGCCACCATCGTCAACCTCACCAACCACGCCTACTGGAACCTTTCCGGCAAGCTCACCATTGACTCCATGACGCTGGAGGTGCGGGCTTCCGCCTACACCCCGGTGGACGCCACCAACATTCCGGACGGCCGCATCCTTCCCGTGGAAGGAACGGACTTTGACCTGCGGAAGGCAGCCCTGCTGGGAGAACGCAACTCCGCCGCCCATCCGGACACCGCCGCCGGACTGGACCACAACTACGTGCTGGATTCCGAACCCGGCGACAAAATCGCCGCCATCCTTCTGGACCCGGAATCCCGCCACCGCCTGATCGTGGCGACGGACGCGCCCGGCCTCCAGGTGTATACCGGGGAATACCTGCCCCAGGCGCGCCAGGGAATCGCGCTGGAAGCCCAGGGCTTCCCCAATGCCGTCAACACGCCCCACTTCCCCAGCGTCATCCTGCGTCCCGGCCAGTCAGCCACGCGCAATATCACCTGGACCGTCAGGTAAAAGGCATATCCGCAGTCCCCTGCGCGGGAAAGGCAGGAAATGTTCCGGCGCGCCAAACTCCGGAACCCCGTCTTTCAGCTTTTCAGGCGTGCGCTGTCAAGACGCCGCATAAAGGGCTTCCGCCACCACCTTTTGCAGGCCTTCCGCCATGCGTTCCATGGAACGGCCCACAAAAATCAGGTCCGCCACGGAAATCAGATTGTCCTGATACTGTTCCGGCAGGCGCGTGAACGTATCCGTCATGGCCGCCGCATGCTCCGCCAGCGTCTCCAGCGCGGGAACCAGCTCCGCCAGAGCCTTCCCGTCCCAGGAGGAGACGGCCTTGTTCACCGCTCTGAACTGCTCCGCCATCTCCCGGTAAACGGGGTCCGCCTGGGCAGCCTCCCGGATGCGGGGGCGCTTGTTAAGCTTGTTGGCCCTCTTGGCGATCGTCACGGCCTCATCCCCGATCCGTTCATACATGGAAGACATGCGTATGGAAGCCAGCACCACCTTGAGATCGGAGGCTACGGGACTGAAAAAAGCCAGCAGATGCAGGCCTTCCCGGTCCACCGTCATTTCCAGCTCATCCAGCTCCTCATCCTCCGCAATGGCCTGGTTGGAGGCGGATTCATTCTGCTGCAGCAGCCCGGCGGCAGCCAGGTCAAGGGCGCTCTGCGCCTTGTAGGCCATCTGGAGCAAATGCGTATTCAGGGAGGAAAGGGCGGCGTCAAACTCCCTCAGGGTGTGCGCGTCGTGATTCATGATTAGGAATATTGGCTTGATGACTGGCGGCGCTTTTGCCGGCATGGTAAAAAATGTGCTGGCGGCGCAGGCTGTTCCTTTTGGCGGAGGATGCGGCCAGCCTCCGTACAACGCCGGAGGAAAGGGAAAAATGCCCGGCTCCCTTTCTGGAAGTAAACTTTGAAAAAACCATAAACAACTCTCTGTTAACTGAATCTTCCCGTGATATAATCCTCCGTTTCTTTCATGGAAGGATTGGAAAAAATCTTCTCCGTGGAATCAAACTCCACCAGTCTTCCCAGCATGAAAAAACCGGTCAGGTCGGAAACGCGGGTGGCCTGCTGCATGTTGTGGGTAACCACGATGATGGTGAACTCCTCCTTGAGCCGGTGCATCAGCTCTTCCACCCGCACTGTGGCAATGGGGTCCAGGGCGGAACAAGGTTCGTCCATCAGCAGGATGCGAGGCTTCACGGCAATGGAACGGGCGATGCACAGGCGCTGCTGCTGTCCCCCGGAAAGGCCGTTGGCGGAAGCATGCAGGCGGTCCTTCACTTCATCCCATAAGGCGGCATGCCTCAGGCTTTCCTCCACCGCTTCATCCAGAATGCCGCGGTTCCTTACCCCCGCCAGCTTCAACCCGTAGGAAACGTTCTCATAAATAGTCATCGGGAAGGGATTGGACTTCTGGAAAACCATCCCCACCTCCCGGCGCAAATGGATGGGGTCCAGGGACGGGGAAGTCACGTCCACCCCGTCAATGCGGATGGAGCCGCCCGTGACGCGGGCCTCCGGAATGCGGTCATTCATCCGGTTGATGCAGCGCAGCAGCGTGGACTTTCCACATCCGGAAGGGCCGATGAACGCCGTCACCCGGTTCCTGGGAACCTTCATGGTGACATGGAACAGGGATTGCTTGCTCCCATAACAAAAATCCAGGGAATCCACCTCTACGGCGGTCTGGTCGGCGGCGGCTGGATGCGGAGTCATGTTCGGTCAAATGGCGCGTCCTGCGCCGTTGACCGCATGGTATCCCAAAAACGAAGCTCCAGGTCTACTACGGGTTTGTGACAATTTCTTAACCTGGCTTTTTGAGAAAAAGAAAAACACGCAGCGGATTTAGAATCCGTTTACTTTTAATTGACTATAAAACTAAATGAGTGTGAATGCAAAAACACGTTTGGTCTTTTCTTTTTAGAGATACGTTTTTACTTGCAAAACGAGAACTATTTTTCTTGCCCGGAAAGAACTATTTTGTATGTTGATATGACGTGCCGGAAAACCTATTGGCAGCAGCTTTGCGTCTCCCAGTTTTTATAATAGATTTTAATAATTTTCAGGAAAATTACGATGAAAAGAACAATTCCGCAAACCCAAAGATTTAAACATATAAGCAAGGGTTTTGCCCTGATTGCCACCATCACCCTGATGATGCTCCTGGCCCTCCTCAGCGTTGGCCTTCTTACCATTGCATCCTCACAGGTCCGCATTTCCGAAAAACAGCTCTTTGCCGCGGAGGCCAAATCCCTCGCCAGGTTTTCCCTGGAAGTGGCCCTCGGGCAGCTCCAGTGTGAGCTGGGACCCGACCAGCGCGTTTCCGCCAACTCGGGCATCCTTTCCTCCGGCGCCAGCGAAGGCAACGCCCCGTACATCCTGGGCGTCTGGAACAGCTGGGATACCTGGCTCAACAAGACTAACTCCCAGGGCATGAACATTTCTTCCACCTACGATACGGGAAGAAAGTCCATGTTCCGCCGCTGGCTCATTTCCGACCCGGACCTGCGCAGGCTCAGCACGCTGGAAGCGGGCAAAAGCCTGCTGGGCAAACGTTCCCTTACCAACCAGAATTTTCGCAGTGTCGCCTTGGTGGACCATGGCACGGTGGGAACGCCCGTAGGCGCCAAGAACCAGGACAAAAAGGAAATCTACGCCCGCATGGTGCGTGTGGACGATTCATCCAAAACCATTGGCCTTAAAAGAAATTCCAGCGTGCGTAAATACATTGCGTGGTGGGTAACGGGAGAAAACCAGAAGGCGCGCATCAACCTGATGCCGCATGCCTCGGAAGAAAGCACGGATGCCCTGACGGTGATGCGCTCCACGTGGGACACGCCCGGTCCTGATTTGGAGCCCCTCAACCTTTCTTCCATGATGGCATCAAGTTCCGGAAACGACATGTCCACAGTCAGAAAACTCATCTCCCTTGATACGATACTGGCTAACAGTAAAAACGGCCGGCTGAAAGACTTGGGAGAGGTGTACCATGACATCTCCCTGGTTTCTTCCAGTCTCTTGACGGATTCTAAATTCGGTGGATTGAAAAAAGACCTGAACATCATGTTTTCACAGGAAAAACTGCCTGAAGATTTCCGTGGAGACACCTCTGATATCGGCCTCCGCCCGTACACGTCAGAGGACGGCAGCCCAACTGAGCAGAACCGCCCGATCGGTTCCTGGAACCAGCTCTACCTGTGGGCCAACGTGTGGGACTCCTCCACGAAGAGGGAAGGCCAGGACGCTTCCGCCACCCTGCAATGGGACGGCCGCTCCCCCAGCACATTGATTGCGGCTGATGCCGCCGCAAACATGGAAATGATGGACAACCGCTACACGTACATGCGCCATCCCATCCTGCTGCGCTTCTACTCCTTCGTAGGGATTCAGTACGTCAAACGCGAGGCCCAGCACGGAGCCCGCGGAGGCCATATTGACGTGCGCGTTTCCGTGATCCCGGTGTATGTCTGGTGGAACCCGTACAACGTGGACATGAAATTCCAGGGAGCGGAAGGCGGCCCCTGGGGCTCTTTCTTCGGAGAGCACCGCTACATGCCGCTCATGCAGACCAATAATTATGGCCGCATGCAAGGCAATCTGATCGAAAACTGGGATCCCTCTACGGCCACCTATTCAGAATCACCCTTTTCCCCGTATTCCCCCAACGACGGCTATAACAACCGCCAGATTGCCGACTTTGGAGCCTCCTTCCGGAAAACGTCGCAATTAACGTCGGGAGGGGTAGGAAAAGCCGGGGAGCCTTCCACGCTCAAAGCGGGCGAAATCGTCATTTTCGCCCATCCCGTCGTCGAACGGATCGAACACGGCAACATGGTCACGCAATCCAAGGCAAACAAGAACGATGTGCGCGTGGACAACTTTGCTTTCAAGGAAGGCTGGGACCAGAGCCCCGGACAGGTCAGTTCCTATGCTATCAACCAGGCTGACGGCATTCAGTACCAGTATCTTTCCGGCAGCGGTTATGAAGACAGGGGAACGGCCATGATGTCTATCAAATTTGCGGAAACGCTGGATGATCTCAATTACACGCCTAACAGCGTTGTTCTCTGCACCAAGTATACAGACGAATTTTCCTCCAGTTCCAACAAACTCGGCTCCATCGTCATGGTTTCCGGCATCATGGATCCCAAGCAAATTGGCAAAGCAGGGAATTTAACCGCAAACACCGGAGCAGACATGAATGTTTTCTCCAAAGCCATGCCCTCTATTCTGAACCTGAACTGGGGCGCGTGGGAAAAGCCCCTGCTTGACCAGGTCAAACTGCCTGCGGACATGTTCCTGGACAATGAAGGACCGGACGACAACCTGAAACGCCGCGGCAAATACGGCTCTGCGGCCCAGGATTCCACCTTCGTGGCCTACTACGGGGTATCGGTCAAATGGGGCAAGCCCCCGGTGATCGGAGCCTACCCGGAAGGCAAGGACTACCGCGCCAAGACATGGCAGC